>VMHT01160730.1_pt1 | contig 574972 bp, 557 predicted proteins | sample 4693611 | NCBI WGS metagenome assembly VMHT01 (sample SAMN12280063, study PRJNA550983) | marine metagenome | isolation source: seawater sampled from same location over 5 years 0.02-0.2 micron viral filtrate | place: USA: collected off the coast of southern California halfway between the port... ... | reverse complement strand
GTCGCACCCGGTGCAGAACTGGAATCTGACACTGTCTCAGCTAACCATCCACTTTGAAGGTCGACTGGATGGCCACATAGATTTATGAAAACTTGGCTGACACAGAATATTGAACACTCTCGAAAGGGGCTTTTTTAGGCCAGCTGTTTAATACTTATGCTCTGTACCCCGGCATTGCCATCTTCATAGTCATTGGGCGCTACAAACTGCTTATTTTGAATAGGCTCGTCATCAAAGGCTTTGTCACCATCTTCTTTAGCAACACCGTCTGCCATGACAGACAGAAAGTCGAAGAGGTTATTGTCAGCTAAATGCGACGGAGCCACATTTTGCATAGCGGTAAAAATACTTTCGACCCGACCCGGGAACTGTCTGTCCCACTGATTGAGCATTTGCTTTATTTGTTTACGTTGTAGATTTTCCTGTGAACCGCACAAGTTACAAGGAATGATAGGGAACTCCATAGCTTGAGAGTATTGCTCAATGTCTTTTTCTTTATTGTATGCAAGTGGTCGAATAACGATGTGCTCACCATTGTCACTGGCAAGTTTCGGAGGCATCGACTTGAGCTTACCGCCATGAAACAAGTTTAAGAAAAGCGTTTCAATCATGTCATCGCGATGATGACCTAGTGCTATTTTTGTTGCTTTTAGCTCTTTCGCGGTACGGTACAAAATGCCACGACGCAAACGAGAACAAAGTGAGCAAGTCGTTTTCCCTTCGGGAATTTTGTCTTTGACAATGCTATAGGTGTCTTCTTCGACAATTTTATAGTCAACGTCTAGTGAATCCAGGTAGTTTGGCAGAACGTGCTCAGGGAAGCCCGGTTGTTTTTGGTCGAGGTTAACGGCTACGAGAGAGAACTTAATAGGCGCAACACGCTGAAGGTACATAAGGGTATCTAACAGTGTATAACTGTCTTTACCGCCGGACAGGCAAACCATAATATGATCGCCGTCTTCAATCATGCCAAAATCCTGAATGGCTTTACCCGTTTCTCGGCGAATTCGCTTCTGTAACTTATTGAAGCTGTACTGACTGCTATTTGCCATTATGGCTCCCGTTTACCCGACATGCTTAAAATAACGCGCGGATTATACCTAAGCGGTTCGCATCAAGCGAGGGGGCATTTGAAATCTTCCGGTTTTATGGCCAGTACGTCACAGTTTATTTGGTCGAGCACATGCTCTGCGGTATTGCCGAGTAGGGCAGCGCTAATGCCGGTACGGCCGATAGTGCCAAGCACAACAAGTTCGGCGTCCAGTTGTTTGGCAAAGTCTGGTATCACTTGCTCTGGCAAGCCTTGAGAAAGGTGCTGTGCATGAGTGGATATACCAAACTCACGACCTAACGCCGCCATTCTATTAATGTGGTGTTGTTCCAGTGCATCTGAATATTCAGTGACATCGAATTCAGGAATTTCAACAGCGATATTCACCGGCGCACTGGGATAAGCATTGACTAAATGAACACTGGCATCGAGTGTTTTACTCATTGCCTGAGCATGTTCAATTATTCGCTTATTAAGCTTTTGGTGATGCTCTTCCTCTGAGCCCGTGTGGACGGCTGCGATAATTTGTCCGTGACTTGGCCACTCGTGTTCTTTTACCAATAACACGGCACAAGGCGCCTTTCTCAATAAATGCCAATCTGTTGGTGTAAAGAGCAGGTTCTGAAAGCTTGGACTCACTTGGGTGCCTTTAATCAGAAGCTCATGATTATTTTTCAAAACTTCTTCAATAATGGCTTCAAAAGGACGGTTATGCCAAACAACCTCTTTTTCGATTTGCATGCTGTCAGTGTCAAACTCACTGAGTAAGTCATCAATCCAGGCTTTTCTGTCAGCAATAAGGTTGGAGCGCATAATGTCACGCTCTTCACTCGACAGCATCGTTGTCATTTCGTATGAGAAATCGTAAATAGACAGAAATAATGTGAGTTTACAATCGGGGTTAAGACGTGCCATGTGCAGCGCACGTTTGAGTGCTTTGTGTTGTTCGTCGGCAGGGTCTAAAACGACCAGTAACTTACTAAAGCTATTCATCTTTATTCCTTAACTTGAACGCGACAAAAGTCATGTTTCTTTATTTAAGAATAGCTGATGAACAGTGAATTTGAAGCCTTTAATGGCCGGATACGTGGAAAAAAGGTTTGATCAGTGTCACGAAACTCCAAAGTGCATAAACAATAAGCAGAATTCCCATAGCGGTGCGAACACCTCGGGCTTTTAAAAAGTTATGCAGAAACTGACTAAAATGACCGGCGGCTATCATTGCGGGTAGGGTACCTAGCCCAAAGAAAGCCATTGTTAACGCACCGCCCTGAGCCGTGCCACTAATAGCCGCCCAGCTCAGTGCGGTATAAACCATGCCACAAGGCAACCAGCCCCATAACGCGCCGGCCAGAAATGTGTTTAAAACCCCTTGGTTGTTCTTCAAACGCCCCGCGAGAGGCTGAATTTTTCGCCAAAGCGGTGACGCCAGCTTTTCAATATAAACCAGGCCGGAGAACCAACCCGTAAAGTATAGACCAAGTAACAATAAAAATAGGGCAGCGAGCCAACGGAGTACCACTGTAGTGTATGAACCTTCGGGAGATACCAGCCCAATAGCTGCACCAACAAGAGCACCAATGAAAACATAAGAAGCAACGCGTCCAAGGTTATAAACCCAGACAATATAAGGCTTAGAACGAACGCCAATGGCACTGGCTATGCCACCACACATGACTAAGCAATGCCCGGCGCCCGCTAAGCCCATCATCAGAGCAGTTATATAATCAGCGCTTTGCGTCATTATCACTTTCTTGCTCTTTATTAGCCTGGCTATTCGGCGCTTTGTTATCAGCGTTTTTGGGCTTATCGTCATCCATTAAAATATTCAGGCCTTGTCGCTCAATGTCTTCAAATTGGTCGGAGCGAACTGCCCAGAAGAAAATAGCAATGGCAATAATAACGAAAATAATTGCCACCGGAATTAATGCGTAGATAACACTCATTTCTTGTATAGCCTTAATGAATTGGCGATAACCAGCAGGGAACTTAACGACATCCCTAATGCGGCTGCCCATGGCGCAACGAAGCCAAGCGCTGCAAAGGGCAATATGCTGACATTATACAGCAAAGCCCAACTGAAATTCTGCCGCATAATGCTGCGTACTTTTGTCGCACCTTTAATAACCGTTTCAATTTGCCAAAGTGACTCGCCCATTAAAATAACATCGGCCGACGTCTGAGCCAGATCAGAGGCGTTAGAAAATGTCATGGAAAGGTCAGCTTGTGCAAGTACCGGGCTGTCATTGATGCCATCACCAATCATCCAGACCGTATGGCCGTTCCTTTGCGCGTCAGTTATTAAACTCAGCTTGTCTTCCGGTTTTGTCTCATGGTGCCACTCTTTGATACCCAGCGAATGAGCAACACGTTCCACTCTATCTTTACTGTCTCCACTGACAATAATCGGTGTGTACCCTTGTTGCTTCAGCGTTGTGATTGTTTCTAACGCACCTGAGCGCAACTGATCATCGACATGGTATTCGGCTAACACTTGCGCTTCGCTGGCAAGCACAACCTGATGTTGACCTTCAGGCTGGTGTTGAGGGTGCCACTGCTGAATAAAAGTCCGGCTACCAATGCGGTAACGAACACCGTTTGCAATACCTTCTAACCCAAGACCTTGGTAGTTCTCGACGCTCTTGAAGCTGACTGGCTGTAATGAAAGCTGCTTTAATGGTGCCGCAATAGGGTGCTCAGAGTGGCTTTCGAGACCAGCCGCCAGAGCATCATTGTGATGGGACTTTGCATAATCTCGCTTTGAAAGTAACTTAAACTTACCTTCGGTTAAGGTACCGGTTTTATCCAGAAATACTGTTTTTAAGCTTTTTACCGACTCAATAACATCTGCATTCTTTAATAAGATGCCATCATTATTCAGCCGGTGAATAATGCCTGTTAGAGCGGTTGGAGCGGCTAACGACAGTGCACAAGGACAGGTAGCAACTAATACCGCCAACGTCACCCACAAAGCGTGCTCAGGATTGATAAACCACCAGGCTAAGAAGGTAACAGTTGCGGTTAAAAGAATACCGGCAATGAAATAGCCCGCAACTTTATCAATCACTTGTTGAACTTTGGGTTTATCGGCTAAAGCGGCGTCTTGCATCGCAATGATACCGGCAAGCACGGTTTGCTGAGCCACCTCGGTCACTTTCACGCGGATAGGGGAGCTTTGGTTTAAACTACCGGCAACCACTTTGTCGCCTTTTACTTTTGCAGCAGGACGGCTTTCACCGGTCAAAAGGCTTTCATCAACTTGCGCTTTGTCAGTGAGCAAATGTCCATCTGCCGGCAAAGTTTCCCCCGGTTTAACACGAATCACATCGCCAACCTGTAGTTGGCGAACGGCTACCTCTTCTGTACTGTCAGAGGTTTCACGGATAGCTAATTTGGGCAGCAAGGTTAAACGATTAGTTGCAAAGCGTAAGGCTCGTTCTTTTGCTAGTAGCTCAAGAAAGCGGCCGGTCAACAAGAAGAACGTAAACATTGAGATAGACTCAAAATAAACTTCTCCAGTGTTGGTAATAGTGGCGTATACACTGGCGCTGTATGCACCTAATAAGGCAATGGATACTGGGATATCCATATTCAACTTGCTGGCCTGCAGGCCTCTTAATGCACCGGCGTAAAACGGTTGAGCGCTATATAAAATAACGGGAGTGGCAAAGACTAAACTGACAATCCAGAGGAAGCGCTGAAGGCTTTCAGACAAGTCACCGCCCACACCAAAATAAAGCCCAAAAGCCACCATCATCACTTGCATTGTCGCAATACCAGCAACGCCTAAGCGCTTAATGTAACTCTTGCGCTGTTTCTCGTATTGGTGTTCTGCTTCGTTAGGTTGAAAAGGCAACGCTTTATAGCCAATGCGTGCAAGCGCTTGCAATATTTCACTGAGTTTTAGGGCACCTTCGTCCCAATGAACCTGTAAACGCCGGCTGCTAACATTCACGACCGCTTTTCTAATGCCGTTAAGTCTCATTAACTCTTGCTCTATTAACCAGCCACAAGCACCACAGGTAATATTTTCAACTGTCAGGGTGGCTATTTGAATATTGTCGCCAGCGTCCCGTATAAACTCTTTTTGAATATCGGGTTGGTCGTAAAGGGTTAACTGCTTTAATTCGTCAGGCAATAACGGCGTTTCCAATGGTCGCTCATCGCGATGCTGGTAGTAGGCATCGAGGTTATGCTGAATAATGGTATTGGCAACGGCCTGACAGCCCGCACAACAAACAGCGTGCTCTTCGCCTTTATAACTGACGGTTAAGTCAACGCCTTTTGGAACGGGCTGTAAACAGTGAAAGCATTCCATCGTTTAAACGCCATAAAGAAGAGGGCGTAGAGGTGTAAATTCAGACTTAGGTAGCTGATATTTTTCGCTGACTTTCCAGACACCATCGAAAGGTTCAACCGTAATGGTCCATTTACCATCAATATTTTCCGGAATGTCCGCTCGGTAGGTTCCGTCCGCGCCACCTGTCATCATTAGGTCGAAATCTTTTGACGCTTGGGTAGCGTGAACAAAGTGCACTTTTAACGCACTGAGCTCTTCTGGCTTTCCGGTTTTATAACGTAATTCGAGCGTACCGTTTTGTGCGGTAAATTCAAAACTGATACCACGACGCTGAGCTTCCTCGACGTGTTCAATAATAGCGTTAATAGTTTTGCCGCGTTTGTAATAGTCGTCGACGACCATCTGGAAGTTACCTTGGCTAACAGCAAGGTAAATAATAACGCCGCAGACTATCATAACGGTGACAGGTAATGAGATAAGAAACCAAGGCCAAAACTGCTTATACCAAGGTTGTTGCATAGTAAACCTCTTACAAAAAACCCCGCCGTAGCGGGGCTTGTGATTTCCTTTTACTCGTCGTCAGAGAGCGAGTAAACATAAGCCGATATGACGTGTATTTTATCCTCTCCCAGAATATCTTTCCAGGCAGGCATCACACCATTACGACCGTGCTTCAGTGTTTCTTCTATTTTATTGATGGAGCCACCGTAAAGCCAGACATTGTCTGTTAAGTCAGGTGCACCCAATTGCTGGTTACCGGTACCATCAGCACCGTGGCAGGCACTACAAACCGCAAAGTTGGCTTTGCCAGCTTCAACCAAGTCAGGGTCGCGATCGCGGCCACTTAAACTCGCAACATAGTTAGCAAGCTCTGTGATTTGCTTGTCACTAAACTGCTCGCCAAATGCCGGCATGTTGCCTTGACGACCTTGTAATAGCGTTGTTTTAATAGCGTCCGGAGAGCCACCGTATAGCCAAGCATCATCCGTTAGGTTAGGGAAGCCTTGACCACCCATAGCATTAGAGCCGTGGCATTGCGCACAGTTTTGCAGGAACAAGCGTTGTCCTACATCAAGCGCATCTTCGTTATGAGCCAACTCTTCAATGGGTTGCTGAGCATAGGCTTCAAAGATCGGACCGTACTTTTCTTCCGCATCACGAACAGCTCGGTCATACTCAACAATTAAGCCTTGTTCATGGGCTTCTTTCATTGCCTGACGAGACTCTTCTAGTGACTGAATGTCCTGGTTAGAGCTTTTCCAGCCTAATAATCCCTGGAAGTTACCTAAGCCAGGGTATAGTGCTAAGTAGATAAAGCCCCAAACAAAACACGCCCAAAACAGATACGTCCACCATTTAGGTAGTGGGTTATTCATTTCTACAATGCCATCGAATTCGTGGTCCATTTCCTGACCTTCTTCGATGTGTGTGTAGTTCTTCATGTTCCAACGCAGCAGCCAGATCAATACCACTAAGGTGGCTAGCGTTAAAACAATGATCCATGCACTCCAGAAGCTACTCATCTTTCTTCGACTCCGGTTTGTCGCTATTAGTCGTTGATGAAGTCTCATCCTCAAAAATAGAGTTGGCGGCTTCATCAAATTGTTTTTTACTGCGGCGGCTGAAAGCCCAGAACACAATGGCAATGAAAATTGCCAGAATAATCAGGCTAAACACGCCGCGCCAAGTTCCGTAATCCATTATTTATCGGCCTGCTGTAAAGCGGTACCCAGCGACTGAAGGTACGCAATAAGCGCATCCATTTCAGTTTCGCCCTGAACAGCTTCTTTGGCACCGGCAATATCTTCATCGGTATACGGAACGCCAAGAGAACGCATCACTTCCATTTTCTTCGCAGTTTTGTCGCCAGTTAGTTTATTTTCAGCTAACCAAGGAAACGCCGGCATGTTCGACTCTGGTACCACATTACGTGGATTCATTAAGTGAACATAGTGCCACTCGTCACTGTAACGACCGCCAACACGAGCCAAATCTGGTCCGGTACGTTTAGAGCCCCATAGGTGAGGGAACTCCCAAACATGTTCACCGGCTAATGAGTAATGGCCATAACGTTCAGTTTCTGCACGGAATGGACGAATCATCTGGCTATGACAGTTATTACAACCTTCACGGATGTAGATATCACGACCTTCAAGTTCAAGCGCAGTGTATGGCTTCAAGCCTTTAATAGCCTCGTTAGTCTGGTTTTGAAATAACAGCGGTGTAATTTCAACCAAACCACCAATAGACACGGCGATTATCATGAAAATAGACAGCCAGCCTAAGTTCTTTTCAACAAATTCGTGTTTAAAGCGACTCATTTTCTTCCCCCTCAGGCTGTTTGTACGACGTTGCCTGCGGCAGTCTCACGACGGCCAGCACGAATGGTTTTATAACAGTTATATGCCATTAACAGCATACCTACGACAATGAAGACACCACCAATAAAGCGGCCAGTCCAGAACGGGTAAGACGCCTGAACACTTTCAACAAAGCTGTAGGTGAGAGTTCCGTCAGAGTTAGTTGCACGCCACATTAAGCCTTGCATAACACCTGAAATCCACATAGAGACGATGTAAAAAACAACACCAATAGTGTGCAACCAGAAATGCACGTTCACTAATTTAATGCTGTGAATTTCTTTTTGGTTAAACAGGCGAGGTACTAAGTAGTACATAGAGCCAATAGTAATCATTGCAACCCAGCCAAGCGCACCTGAGTGTACGTGACCAACCGTCCAGTCAGTGTAGTGAGACAGGGCGTTAACCGATTTAATTGCCATCATTGGACCTTCGAAAGTCGACATGCCGTAGAACGACAGTGAGACAATTAAGAAGCGCAAGATTGGGTCAGTACGCAATTTATGCCAAGCACCAGAAAGCGTCATGATACCGTTGATCATGCCGCCCCAAGAGGGTACGAACAAGATAACTGACATGACCATACCAACCGACTGAGTCCAGTCAGGCAAAGCGGTGTAATGCAGATGGTGAGGACCGGCCCAAATATACAGTGAAATAAGAGCCCAGAAGTGAACAACAGATAAACGGTATGAGTAAACCGGACGTTCTGCCTGCTTAGGTACGAAGTAATACATCATACCCAGGAAACCTGCGGTCAATAGGAAACCAACGGCGTTGTGCCCATACCACCACTGAACCATAGCGTCGACAGCACCTGAATACATAGAGTATGACTTAGTAAAGTCTACCGGTACTGCCAAGCTGTTAACGATGTGAAGCATCGCAATAACGACAATAAAGCCGCCGTAGAACCAGTTAGCAACATAAATGTGCGAGGTTTTACGAATGGCCAAGGTGCCGAAAAATACAATGATATAAGCGATCCAGACAATAGCAATCAGGATATCGATTGGCCATTCTAGCTCAGCGTATTCTTTGGTACTGTTTAACCCCAGTGGCAGTGTAATAACCGCGGCAACAATAACCGCTTGCCAGCCCCAGAAGGTAAAAGCAGCAAGTTTGTCTGAGAAAAGACTCACTTTACAGGTTTTTTGCACCACGTAATAAGAGGTGGCAAAAAGCGCACTGGTACCAAACGCAAAAATAACCGCGTTGGTATGAAGAGGGCGAAGACGTGAGTAGGTTAGCCAGGGGGTATTAAAGTTAAGCTCAGGCCAGACAAGCTGGGCTGCAATTAATACACCTAACGCCATACCGACGATACCCCAAATAATGGTCATGACAGTAAACTGTCGGACGACCTTCATATTATATTCGTTCGGTTGTTGTGGAATAGTTTGACTCATCTTTTAAATCCGCAATGATTAAGATCAGGAAAAAGGAGACTTTTACCAGACACACTCCTTGTAAAAGTACCTTTATTTTACGCTTTATGTTCTAAAAGGTACAGGGGGATATTGCCAGTATCCCCATAACTTTCAAGGTTATTGCGTTTTAAAGCGGCTCACAAGTTGACTTAAATCAACACTGTTCTTGTTTAAGTTCTGACTGACTTCAGCAACTTGAGCGTTTGCTTCTTGGTTAGCGTGGGAAAGGTCTGAAATACCTGTGATATTTTCGTTGAGATCTTTTGTGACTCGGCTTTGCTCGTCAGTAGCTGAAGCAATTTGCACGTTCATGGTTGAGATGTTGGCAACCGCTTCCTGTATTTGACCGATAGCTTGCTCGGCTTTCAGCGCTTCTTCATTGGTCGAAGCTGAACGACCCTCAACGTCCGTAATGATTTGGCTAACGTCTTTTATGGCTCCCTGAATGCTGTCAACAATGCCTGAAATTTCATCGGTTGAATGCTGTGTGCGCGTTGCCAGGGTTCTGACTTCATCGGCAACAACCGCAAAGCCACGGCCAGCTTCACCTGCCCGAGCAGCTTCTATAGCGGCGTTCAATGCCAGTAAATTGGTTTGTTCTGCAATAGCGACAATGACACCCAGAATATTGCCAATTTTTTCCGAACCGTCCTGGAGTAGGCGGGCCTGGTCACCGGCCTTCTTAAGTTCATTAGTTAGTGCTTCAATGTTATTCACTGACTCGCGCACGATAACAGCAGAGCGGCCAGCTTCTTCATCTGCCGTGTTCGCTGAATCTGCCGCCTGACGTGCGTGTTCAGCCACTTCAGCCGCGGACGATGAAAGCTCTGTAATAGCCGTAGCAACAGAGCCTGTTTGCGAGCTAAGCTCGTCGCTTTGACGACGACTGGTTGAAGAAAGCTCAGTCAGTTTTTTAGCAGCTTCACTTTCACTGTGTGCGCTTTCCTGAACACTTTGCACGAGCTGCTGAATTTTATGCACGAAGGTATTAAACGAAGCGGCGAGCCTGGCAAGCTCGTCCGAGCCTGAGTCGTCTAAACGGCGCGTTAAGTCACCTTCGCCTTCGGCAATATCAACCATGGCGCTGTTGATGGTTTTAAGCGGGCGAGTGATTGAGCGAATGATCAGTATAAATAAAAGCATCAAAGGAACAGCAAGCACCAACGCAAGACCAGCAAGCTTAAAGAATTCCTGCCATAAAATAGCCGCGATGTTATCGGTATATTGGCCAGTACCAAGAATGATGTTCCATGGTTCAAAAACCCGAATTCGGCTAATTTTTGAAACTAAGTTATTGGCATCGCTGCCTTTTTGCCAAATGTACTCGACAGTACCCCGGTCGTTATTGCGTGCTTTGTCGACCATTTCCTGGAACAATTGTGTACCGTCAGGGTCCTCATAAGAAAGAACGTTTTTACCGACCAGCGACTTCGTAAAAGGGTGTTGAACCATCTCACCTTGCCGATTCAAGGTAAAAATATACTCTGCACCTTCATAACGAATATCGTCCAGCCTGTTAAACGCTTGCTGGCGGGCTTCTTCTTCGGTTATGTCGCCGTTTTCAGCTTGCTCGTAATAGTAGTTAACAATGGTATGAGCAGAATCTAATACAGCATCCAGCTTGCGCTTTTCTTCGTCTATTAAAAGTCCATTTAGGATAAACATCATAAACGCCACCATCAGGGCGGTACCAAAAGCCGCTATTCCTAATAAAGTGACCAGCCTTTGCGTAATGCTAAGACGCTGTATTAACTTCATTGCCGTTCCTTAACTTTTAACGTAAGTCTTTATATCGTCTTAATTTACCCTTTCTTTACATAAAGAAAAGTAGACCAAAGATCAAAGATCTTGCTGATAAAGTAACTTTTACTAGTTATTCACCTTCACTCGCTCTTTCAATAACAATGCAGACAATGCTGGCAGAGTTACAATAGTCACTACTGCTGCACCTATTAAACCAAACATCACAATAATACCGACGCCTCGATACAACTCGGTTCCTTCGCCAGGAATAAATACCAATGGGGCAATCCCACATAAGGTTGTTAATGTAGTAATAGTGATAGGGCGCACACGAGAGCGTAAGCCTTCTTTTATGGCGTCTATAAGCGGATAATTCTCTTTGTCCCGCAAGTATACTGCTCGCTCTACCACCAATATTGGGTTATTGATGACAGTTCCCATCAGAATTAAGAAACCCAGCATCGTTATCATATCGAACGACTGACTCAACGGTTTCATTCCCAGTAGTGGCAATAAATCGCCAACGCCATTCATGAGCGCTAAACCAAGGATGCCGGCACTAATTCCCATTGGAATGGTTAGCATAATAAGCAGGGGATAGCCCCAATGGGCGAATATTGCCACCATCAGTAAATAAACAATTGCCACCGAAAGCAGATAGTTTTGGCTGAGCGCTGTTTGAGTTTCTGCGAGTTGATCGGCCGCACCGGAGAGTTGTGTGGTAATGTCTTTATCGATAACGCCTTGCTCGCGCAAGTGCTGAATCACTTCTTCTTGAACGGTTTGTACCCCAGACTCCAGCGGTACATCGTCCGGCGGAATAATGTTTAACGTGACCGTTCGGCGACTGTCTACACGGCGCACGGTGCTGGTATCGACAGTTTCTTTCACTTCAGCCAGCGCTGATAGTGGCAGGGGGCGTCCCTGATACTGAAAAACCGACATATTGTTTAAATCATCCGGTTTAACATTAGTTTCGTCCTGACTGAATAAATACATATCAATTTTGTCGTCCCCCTGGAAAAACTCACCCACAAAGGCACCATCAGTAAGCGCAGCGACGGCAAATCCGAGGCTTTGCGCGTCACTATTAATTTCAGCCAAACGCTCAAAATTAGGCTTTATCTCCAACAATGGTTGCTGCAATGTCAACGAGCTGGGGTTACTTTGAATACGGGGGTTACCAAAGACACTTTCAGCGCGAGAGTAGATGGCACGCGCAGCATTATAAACTTCAGCTAAATCTGTACCGCCTACGTCAACATTAATACTGCGGGTACCACCGTCATTGCTACTGATAATAGAGCCTTTAGTAGCAAAGGCGCGCATTCCCGGATAACGATCGTAGACCGTGGTTATTGCATCCATTAATTCCTCGATACGATCCGGGTTTCGAGTCTCGGCAATGATCCGCATATTAGTTGGCGAAACGTTGTAACTAATTGTTTTTAAAGCCGGTATAGTTAGGCCGTCCGGGCTTTGTACTTCGTTACTCTCAGTAATAAGAGCCGGATCGAAAATCGCTCGGATCTCATCGCCGATTGCTGACATGGTTTGTAAGTTGTAACCCGGCGGTGCATTCATCGAGGCGAATGTCTTAGCTTCTTCTCCCTCAGGCAGATATTCGGCGGGTGGTGTCAGAATGAGCCAGGTAGCAATGACAGCCACAAAAGTAGTACCAACCGTCAGTAGTTGGCGACGCTTGCTAGCCAGTGTTGATTCAGTCATTTTATCAACACTGCTCAAAAGCTTATCAGTAACGTCTGTTTTGGCTTTTGCTGGAAAGTAGGCTGACAACAGCGGAACCAATGTGACTGAAACAGCCATTGAGGCGATAATAGCGGACGAAATCGCGATAGCAATGTCCGAATAGAGCTGCCCAGCTTCTTGCACAATAAAGAGGATAGGCAAAAACACCATAACGGTGGTTAGAGTAGAGGCTAATACTGCTGTCCAGACTCTTTGCACACCCAGAACAGCCGCTTTTTTAGGAGATGCCCCTTTTTGTCGCTCTAGCTCAATGCTCTCTAAAACAACAATGGTATTGTCCAGAGTCATGCCTATGGCAAAGGCTATGCCGGCTAATGAAATAACATTGATGGTTCGTTCGAGCAGAAGCAGGCCGATGAATCCAGCCAAGGTACATATGGGAATACCAATAACGGCAATGAGTGTTGCACGACCCGATCGCATTAAACCGTACATGACTAAGGTCGCAAACACTGCGCCAAGAGCCAGGTTGAAAAGCACGTTTTGAATAGAGGCTTCTACATAGCGGACATCGTCAGAATTTAGGATTATTTGCATGCCAGCAGGGTGCAAGAGCTCTTCGTTGATACGCTCGACCTCTTCAAGCATGGCGTATTTTATATCGATAACATTGGAACCAGACTCGCGTTTTACCTGGAGGCTTAACACCTGCTCGTCTTTGAACCAGGACTCACTGCTCGTTTCAAAGTGGTTCAGGTCGATGCGGGCAACATCCTTTAGTCGAATAATGCGGTCGCCATTACGCTCAATAATGGTACGTTCCATTTCATCCAGGCTGTCAAAACGACCGACAGTGCGCAGCAAGTAGCGGCGTTTGTTCTGCTCCAGCTCACCGGCTGATGTATCGACATTACGGCGTTGTAGAGTCTGCTGAACATCGGTAACGGTTAAGCCATAATTACTCAATGCTTCGCGGTTTAGTTGAATGCGTACCTGCCGTTGAGCGCCGCCGCTGACTTCAACTTGTGAGACACCAGCGACAGAAGACATACGTGGTCGAACATTGTCTTCGATGTAATCGCGCATCCTGACCATGTCAATATTCTTAGGATTATCGGGTAGGGGGGCCACTCGGAAGTACATAAAGGCATTGCTTGAGAAAGAAGCAGCAAAGATACGGGGTTGATCAACATTATCAGGGTAATTCGGAACCTGACTTAACGCATTGTTAACCAGGATTAATGTTTCGGTAACATCAATTCCAAATGGAAAGTCCAATTCAATGGACGCCTGACCGTTACTCGCGCTACTTTCCATACGTTGCAGATTAGGAACGGTACGAAGATACTCCTCCTGCTCGATCAGAATTTCTTTCTCAATATCCTGCGGCGTTGCACCGGGCCAGTTGGTTTGCACCGATATGGTACGAACCTCTAAATCAGGAATCATCTGAACCGGGATCTTTAACGCAGCTGCTATTCCCAGCAGGCAGAGAATTAGAACTGCAACAATGGTGACATGCTTGTGACGTATCAGAGCTTCAATCATAAGATTACTGGTAGTCCTCGCTAGAGGTTGGTGTGACGACCTCTCCGTCGCTCAATGACTCATTACCTCGCACGACCACGTTGTCACCCTCATTAAGAGAGGATTCGATAACGACCCAGCCGGCGAATTGCTGGCCTAATTCAACCAGTTTTTCTCTAGCAACTTGTTTACCGTTATTATTTTCAACAACCCAGACAGACGTGCGCCCATCGCTATAACGAATAACCGCATCTTGGGGCACGGTCAGCCTGGGAGAAGCACTACGCAGTTTAATGTTCGCATTAACCGCCGAGCCTATAACCAGTCTGTCCGGGCTTTCAGGAGTCAGCCTTAGTAAAAAGGTTCTGTCATTTGGGTTTATATAGAGGGTCTGCCGGGATTCGTACAGAATTCGCCAAAAGAATCCTAATGTATTGATATTTAATGGTTTTACCATTTTTTAGATAACGTAATATCGCGTCAACTGGCCTAAGCCTGAGGTTCCAAAAGCTCGCCAAATAATTCACGAGCTTTTTCCTTTGCTAAGCTCAGTGCTCGTTGACCATCTTCAGTGCAACGATAGTATTTACGAATTTTCCCGTTGACTTCGCGTTTTTCACTTCTTAAATAACCATTTACTTCCATCTTATGCAGCATCGGATAGAGTGTCCCGGGGCTGAGTGTATATCCGTGAGTGCTTAGCTCATCTATCATCCCTGCGCCAAATATTTCCTCGTGGGCAGCATGGTGCAATATATGTAACTTAATAAAACCAGAAAACAAATCTCTATCTTGCATTTTACCCTCAGCAATACTATCGTTATCGAGTATCGATATCGAAATCCGATATTTATTTCTTAAGTACGCCAGAACTTGTGTTATTCAAGGAGAAACTATGAAAGTTTTATCACGCCCCTTGCTCTTGGCCTATGCGTTACTGTTTAGCACGTTCAGTTTAGCACAAGAGGAAAACCCGAATGACTGGATTTTAAATGCGGACTCAAGTGAAGAACGTTTTCAACTTATTCAAGGGTATTTACGCGGCTTTGATCAACCCATGTGGGAAGTTGGAGAGCGTTATGAAAAGGTTCATGAGGCTTTGACGCGTGAAAATTATCAGCTAGCCGGTTATCACTGGCGAAAAATCAGAACCACTATTCAAAATGGATACTTAAAGCGCCCTAAGCGTAAACCAAATGCTGATAGTATTTTTTTCAATGGAACATGGGAAAGCGTAAAAGAAGCGTTTGATAGCGCTGATAAAGAGACTGCATGGAATGCTTTCGGAGAAGCCAAACGCGCTTGCATGGCCTGTCATCAGGCAGAAGGTGTTGGCTATATGAACAATCAATCGCTATTTGAGCTCGAGCAAGAATAGGAGTTATTGACGTGTCGAACAAGTTAGTTAGGGAAACGGGCTTATTTGGTGCACTTGTCATCGGTCTGGGTTCAATCGTTGGTACGGGAGCCTATGTCAGCGTTGGTTTAAGCGCTGAAATTGCGGGCTCAGGCTTGGTTTTGGCCATACTGGTCGCCGCTGCGACTGCCTTAATGAACGGTCTATCGTCGGCACAGCTTGCCGTTGCGCACCCGGTTAGCGGCGGAACGTATGAATACGGTTACCAGTTCCTGAACCCGTTTAGTGGCCGAATTGCTGGTATACTTTTTGTTATAGCCAAAAGCGCTTCTGCAGCTACGGCCGCGCTTGCGGTTGCCTGGTATATTAGCTTAGGCTTGAATGTCCCTCCGTGGATCGTCAAATTTATCGCTGTCGGACTACTGCTAACGTTTACCGTGCTAGTCTTGTCTGGTGTACGCCGGACAAATTGGCTTAATGCATTATTGGTTTTCGTCAGTTTACTAGGCTTAATTGCTTTCGTAGGAATAGGCTTAAGCAGTAGCGGCATGTCTGGAGTAGACCCAGTCACATCATCTTCCTTGTCACTATTCCACGCAGCAGCACTGATGTTTGTTGCTTTTACGGGGTATGGAAGGATTGCAACCATGGGTGAAGAGATTAGTGCTCCACGTCGAAACATCCCCAAAGCCGTCATCATAACACTGGCTGTTATTAGCGCTATTTACATTGCGGTCGGCCTTACGATTTTGCATTTAGGTGGTATTCAGTCATTCGAGCAAAGTAATTTCAATATTGCTAACTTGATCCCTAATCATAGCTGGCGATGGCTTGTGGTTACTGGAGGCGTAATCGCCATGAGTGGTGTCGTTCTGAACCTGGTGTTAGGGGTGTCCCGTGTCATTCTTGCAATGGGCCGGCGCGGCGATCTACCAGCGAAAGTGGCAGGGTTGAGCGGCGATAGTAAATCAGCACCGGCAGCGACATGGATAACTTTCGCGATAATGTCCCTAATCGCTTTGTTTGGGGGGATTAAAGCCGCCTGGACACTCAGTGCCTTCACCGTATTAATTTATTACGGGATCACGAACATAGCTGCACTGAAAGTCTCTCAGACACAACGGTTTATACCGAAATGGGTATCTATTCTTGGTTTGCTGAGTTGTTTTGGATTAGTGCTGTTGGCAGCACTAGCTTAATTGAAAACATACGGTAAGACATTGATTTATTATTCAGTAAACATTATTGGATAACACGACATTTTTGCGATAGTATTAAACGGTAGTACCTTTTAATACTTAGGTAGGTTAGAAATGGCAACATCCGTAAAACTGAATGACGATATGAAAAAACGCGTGCAGCACTTAGCAGATGTTCGTCATCGCTCAGCGCATTGGATCATGCGTCAGGCGATCCAGGATTATGTTGAACGTGAAGAAAAACGTGAAACGTTTAAGCAAGATGCACGTCGTGCCTGGGAAGATTACCAACGTAATGGTTTGCATTTGACGGCAGCGGAAGCCGATGAATGGTTAGCCAAACTTGAATCGGGTGACAATGCTGAGTTGCCAACGTGTCACAAGTAATTTGGTCCCCGGCCGCTTTAGCGGATGTGCAACGTCTGCATGATTTTTTGCGAGAGAAAGATCCGATAGTGGCCCGTAAGGCCGTCAAAAGCATCCGCCAAAACGTCCTTATTTTGGCTGGTCAACCCGAAATTGGCCGCCCGCTGGATGATATGCCCATTGAATTCAGAGAGTGGCTCATTGATTTTGGTCAAAGCGGTTATGTTGCACTCTACCGTTACGATGGCTTTGAAACGATCATCCTTGCAGTGCGACATCAAAAGGAAGTTGGCTATTCGTGATCGCTTGGCTTATTCAGTACCTCAATACGATAATCCGGGCGCAGTGCCTGCCGGTTCATATCCAGTATATAATCACCAAAACGATTAATGTGCGCGGTTCGGTATGGCGACAACCCGGCAATAATGTCGGCAGTGATTTCGGTACCATCCTCCATTAGCTGCTTGAGCACACGCGTCATGCGCTCGGTGTTGTACAGCACGACCATGTTCGCCACTAGATGATTGTACTTCACGATTTTATTTTGCTCGTGACGGACATTTTGTGCAATAACACCTTCACCGCCGAAGAACAGCCATTTAATAAAACCGTTAAACTCTTCAGATTTATTGGTTTCTGACTGAATGACCTGCCGTAAGTCCACATTATCAATGTAGTTCAGGAGAAACAGTGTTCGGATCACTTTGCCCAACTCCCGAAACGCAAAATACAGTTTGTTTTTCCGGCTGTATGTGCCGAGTCGGCGTAACAAAGACGATGCGGGCATGCGGCCCAATTTTATGGATAAAATGATTTTCAGCATGTCGGGAAGCAGCTGCTCAATCAACGCAAAATCAATGCTGCCGGCAAACAGTTGATCGATGTGCTCGTAGCGGCAGGTCTTGTCGGGTCGAAATAAATTTAAATCATGGATGTTTCGGATCCGCGGCATCAATTGAATACCCAGCAAGTACGAGAGCCCGAATACCGGATAACTTTGCGACTGAGTATCGCCGTGTAAAAACTCAGGCTGGATCTCGGATTGGTTATTCAGTAGTCCGTCAATTAAGTAGTTTCCCTCGTAGGCACCACAGGACAAAAAATGACTGTATAACGCAATGTAGGTATCGGATACGTGGTAGTAACCGATGCCGCCGTAGCCACCGTAGCGAATATGGTACTCAGACATCAGGTTCTGCTCGTACAACTCCCATTTGGTTCCGTCTACCGACGCGTGCTGCCCGCTGCCCCAGAACCTCGGCAGATCGAACTGGTTGTATGCATTGATGACGTTGGCAATGGCCTTATCTAAACGATCATCCGTCACTTGTTTTAAGTTCAACCAGGCCACCTGCTTAGGGCTGATCCCCTTGATAGAGCGCGCCGTTTGTGTGGGCCCTAAATTGCATCCGTAACAAAATAACGTAGTAACGAAACGTCTGGCCGGATCATCCACCCGGCTTTGTTGGCCGGACAAGGGATAAAATAAATCACTGAGATTTAACCAACGTTCGCTGTCCACCAAAATGTCAACGATGCTCGTTGGCTCCAGTTGTTGGCTGATGGCATCATCCACACGCTGGATGGCCGCTCCGGGTCGCTGTGTTAATAATCGCTTTAAACTGATCCGACCCTCTTTTATCTGAGCGTAGGTATTTTCCGGAAAACGTTCATCCACTCGCTGTGCCAACCGCGCCAGTTTAGATTTCAAATGCTGAATGAGTTCACCGGGCTTCTCCAGTGGTAATTCGACCTGCTGCGCGTAGCGTGGCAGCTCGCGTGCGTAGGTTGCCTCATCAATCAGCCCCTTGCGATAATCCTTGTATTGCTCGCTGTTGACCACGTACAGATCCACAGATGCCAATTCCTGTTTAATGTGGAGTAAAATGCACAGCTCCAGATATTTGCGGTGAAACGTCATAAAATCGTCGTCCCGCTTGGGCGGTCCCAGTACCAGCTTTTTCCAGGCAGTAGATAACCATTTACTGCCTTTGACACCATCAAAGGCCTCCAACACATAGCGTGTGTCAATGTGCTCCTGACGGACATCGCGCAACGATAACAGACAACGTATCAGACGTTCGGTGGTTTTGTCGCTGGAGGTGCTGCGCAATGTGAGGATGGACAGGCAATTGAATAACAGCGACCGTTTGGTGCGATAAGGCCGCAAAAGAAAGGGATAGTAATTATTGCCGGAGTAAGCCAGGTGCTCATCGCATTTTGCCATCAGCGCTTCTTTATCCGGACCCGCGCGTTCATCGAGACGTTTGAGACGCTCTGCGGCACTGCCGGGCGTATCCATTTCCAGTAGCATATCGCGCAGGGTGCCAATGAGCTCGTTCGTCTGTGCCTGTTGCTGCAGGATGTAGCGTTGTAAGTTGTCTTGCGCCTGTCTCTCCAGCCCTCGTATAAGCTTAATAAACAGCTCAGCCACATCATCCAGCGCCTGTCCGTGTTGACTGCGGATCAAGATCACGGCCAGAGCGTACCGTTTGTTGGGCCTTAAGTCGCGCATTTCTTTGGCATCCAGTGCCCGGGCTTCCAGCATAAACTGCCGGTACTTGGCGGTGGGTAATGACAAGGTTGGCATTTGGGTTTCCAGCGTCCGCAGCCATTCCACGTGATGTAAGTAACTTCGGATCGCCTTGTTGGTCGGTTTTTTAGGCTCACGTTTGAGTCGCTGCCAGTCACTGTACGTGCCTGATGAGACTTGCGTTGACAGCAACCGATCCAACTGTTTTTTAGCCACCGTACTCAGTTTTGTCGTGATCCCTGCGTACAGCTGATCATTGACCTGTTGTCGGCTCTGTTGGGCCTGTCGCTCTAAGACACTGAGTCCGGGTAACTCAAAACGGTGATGAACGAGCTCTTCGAGCATCACGTTGATGATATCGGTAATGGCTTCTTTCGTAAGCGCCGCGGTTTCAGCGACCTGACGTAACCAGCCGTGCTCTAATTGGGTAAAACGCCGGATCCCATGATGTTGGCGGATCTGAGTAATGTGACGTTGCCGGGTACCCGAGCGTTGATAGTTTGCCCATTGCTCAGGGGTGGGTTTTACGTGAATGTCGGCGACTTTTCGGATGTGCTCAATGATGGGGCTTGGTGCCTCCGCGGGTGACAGAAAGTAACCGAGTCGTTGCACCAGTTTCAGTTGCACCAAAAAACCTAAGCGGGCGATGGGTTGTGAAATGCTCGCCGCCCATTGGCGTTCATTTTCCGTCGGGTGATACCGGGCCGATAAAATGGCATAGGTAAAGTGCGCCTCCAGTTTCGGATACGCGGTTTGCACTCGTTGTGTCATGGCACGGTACCGCCTCTCATTCTGTTATTCCCATTGGCGCTGCGTTTCCGGTTCGCGGATCACCGCTTCCAGATAATAACGTTCGTCACTGGCAATGCTATGCAGCCGATCCAGTAACTCGTCGGCCACCGTATCGAGCTCCGGTCGACGCCCGGGCGCCAACTGCAATCGATAGCGATGCGGCTCTATCTGATCCACATTCGCGCTGAAGGCCTTTAAGCCGAACCGCTCCAGACGCTTTCGAACAGTACGCTCCGCCCGTGTTTTGTGATCAAGCCGTAACAAACGCAGTTCAACCGTGAGTATGACCGACGTGGCTTCGGTCAGTTTTTTACTCTGGCGTACCACTTGAGCATTGGAGGGCATCGTTTCAAAGGGGGTAGAGGCTTCCAGGTAGCGCACGGCTGACTGGAGATCGCGCCACCCAACATACTCCATCAGCTCGTTCAGCGACCAGCCTTGCTGGGTCGCCCAGTTGGCAAATCCGCGTCTCAGTGAATGGCTACTGTACTGCTCAGCCTCTAACACACCCGCTTCTTTCAGGCGTTGCCGTAATAAGGGCAACACACTGGCCGAATTCATGGGCAGTGAAGCCATTTGCCCCCATCGGTTGATCCCTCGAAACACAGGGCCTTCGGTGATCGCTGCATCGTTTAACCAATCCTGATAGGCCTGAACCGGGCAAAGCGTCGACAACGCCGGTGTACGATAGGCCTGACCCTGATTGTTTCTGTCGGATTTACTGCGGGGTAAGTAGATCGACAAGCCTTCACCCGGCGCCAAATCAATGTTCTCTACATTCAGCCGGGTCATCTCATCACTGCGGAATCCCCGCCAAAATCCGATGAGCAGCAGCGCTTTATCCCGGCTCGCCCGAAGAGAGGTGGCATTGATGGTTGGTACGGCCAGGCGACAATGATCTAACCAATCACAGGTCTGCTCCAGGGCTTCGAGTTGTATGGGGCGCGCCTGCCTAACACGAGCCGGATGCAACTCGCGGATCCCTTTTAACACCTTACGAACCAACGGCGATTTGGTGGGATCGACAAAGCCCTGCGACTGATGCCATTGTCCCAGCGCGGCCAGCCGTAACTTCAGCGTATTATGCGCCAACACACCGGCATGATCCGACAGATACCGGGCAATTTGCTCCGCTGTGGCCGGCAGCCGGCCGCCCCAGTGCGCCTCGAAGTGCTCAATGGCTGATTGATAACTGCGCCGTGTATTCTCCCGGGTCGCGGCGTGCAGGTATCGATCCAAATCACTCATGATGTCCTCATTCGGACAGTACAGTTGACGGCTCGAATTGACCGTCGGTGCTCTGTACTGCTCAGTCGCTTATTCTCGTTTATTACGTAACAGAATAGCCGATAAATCAATAAGAAACAGGCTAACCCATCATAATTTCAGATTATCTAATATTAAAAACAGTTTAAATTAGACAAATTTGAAATATAGTTTAATATGTAAATACATATTACATACCACAGTATGAAATCATCAGGAGGACAGAATGGCCAGAGGCGGTATAACCAAAAAGGCGGTCGAGCAGGCGCGCAATGCGTTACTCGCACGAGGAGAGTCAATTTCCATTGATGCCGTTCGTATCGAGCTCGGGAATACCGGCTCAAAGACCACCATTCACCGTTACTTAAAAGAGCTGGAAACCGAAGACGACAAAACGGCACTTTCAGAGTCTTTAAGTGACGAGCTCATCGCGTTGGTCAACCAACTCTCCGGTCGTCTCAAAGCTGAGGCACATCAGACGCTGGAAGCCCAAGAAGAGCGGCATAGCGAGCAGGTGACGGCGTGGCAGGAGCGATTTGAGCAACAAAGCCAGGAGTTATTGGCCACACAAGCGCATGTTGAAGAGCTGCTGCAAACGTTGAAACAAGCCGAGCAGCAACAACAGCAACTTCAGGAGACAAACCACCGGCTGGAGGTAGATAATGAGCGGCTCCAGTCCGATCTGTCCTCACAGAAACAACGCCTGTCTGAAAAAGATGAGCGTATTGCGTCACTGGAAGAAAAACACACACAAGCCCGGGAAGCGTTAAATCATTATCGTGATTCGGTCCGTGAGCAACGAGAGCACGAGCAGCGGCGCTACGAGCGCGACGTTCAGGGGCTGCAAAGTGAGATCAACGAGCTGGAGCAGGCATTGACCGCACGGCAGCACAGTTATTCAGAGCTGACGCAACGCAATACCCAATTGGAAACCCAATTGACGGAGCTTAAAAGACACTACGACGCCGTATACCAGGAAAGTCGAAGCACGGACGCTCAGCTATCCGAGTTAAAACAACAGTACGATCGACTGGACAACCGGTTTGTAAGCGTAACGAGCGAATTACAAGGTGCCCAAGACAAACAGGAGCGCTTACAAACATCGCTCACGGAGCTTACGCAGGAAAAACAGGCGTTAGAGCATGAATCAGTGCAACTGAACGCGGTGATTGCAACACAAAAAGAAATGATTGAGCACTGGTTTACTTCCGGGCAACTTAAAACCTTCTCCCCACACGGAGAGTCTTAATTCGAGTACCGGTCGTGAGATAGTTCTCTACTCGGACTTGACTCCGACTCGTTGATATACGTCATAATCACGCGTACTATCAAACACTCCTGACATCAATGGAGATGGTTATGAATATTCTCTCACCCAAAATGCTCTTGATTGCCTGCGCATTATTTTTGTATGCACCTGTCGTTTTTGCAAGCTCACCCGGCGGTGACAGTGCTGATATTATCAGTGACATCGTCGACACACCTGCAACGGTAAAAGCGAATGGTGTTGTGCGCGTGGGATGGCAGCGCGACGATGTGCCTGTCATGGTTGACGGCCTAAAGCTTCCTACTCCGGCCGGGTTGGGAAGTTGGGCTGGCTTTAAAGAAATGCCTAACGGCGGTTTTATGCTGATGGGCGATACCGTGGTCTTCGAAGATGAAATCACGCCTGCGATGGACGCAGCTTTCGCACACGACCTAGAAATCACAGCACTCCACAACCACTTTGTGTTTGATAGCCCTTCTGTTTACTTTATGCACATAGGTGGCCACGGAAAAAACCTTGCAAAGCTTGCCGAAGGCGTAAAAGCGATGTGGGATGCTATTAAGGAAGTTCGTAAACAACACGCCAAACCAGTAGATCGCTTCCCAGGCAGTGTTCCTGATATTACCGGGGAGTACAAAACTGAGGCACTTGAAGGTATTTTGGGAGCCGAGGGCAGTCTCAACGGCGAAGTACTCAAGTTCACGTTTGAACGTTCCGCGACGATGCATGGTACTGAATTTGGTGCGCCAATGGGTTTGTCAACCTGGGCAGCTTTCTCTGGCAATAAAGAGCATGCGGTTGTTGACGGAGATTTCGCTATGACCGCTGACGAAGTCCAAGCTGTGATGCATGCATTACGCGAGGCCAATATTCATATTGTTGCGTTGCACAACCATATGGTTGGTGAAACTCCTCCTTATTACTTTTTACATTATTGGGGCAAAGGAGATCCCGAAAAACTGGCGCAAGGAATACGCTCAGCGTTAAAAGCACAGAAATCCATCGCTAAACAAAGCGAATAAGCACTGGGGTGTGACTGAAATTGCCTAAAGGGAGATAAACTTATAATTTATCTCCCCTTTAAGGTATTAACCTCAATGAAAGAAGGTTCTATGCGGGGTAATAACAGATATTTTCAGTGATTTTTGGGCAGGCAATCGTTCCGGAACACGTCGATTTCTTGAGTTATTTCAACACGAACTAACCAGCTTTTAATAAAAATAACGTTTATTGAATTTATAAATAGGCATTATTTTCAAAAAGTTAACTTCTCTTTGGCGAATTTTACACGAATCCCGGCCGACCCTCTATATAAGGGACAGTAGAGGCAATAGTCGCGTTAATACTGCGATCCTCGCTTTCTATAGAAACATCGGTCGAGCTATCAATTTCGTGTAAATAGCGCTGTGCTAAATAAGCATCCACATGCATATTGTCGAGCTGGATAATCCGAAATGCGGGCTGATCTTCTGTCACCCACTCTCCGACATTAACTAACCTTTCGGCAATAACAGCATTAAACGGGACTTTTAGCTGATGATAATCCTGGTTTACTTCACGTTCGTTCAAACGGGCAGTCACCTCGGCTAAGTCAGCTTCAGCCACTGCAACAGCTGCGCGCGCTCGACGTAGTTCGCTTTGAGCGACAAAATCGGTTTTCGCGAGACTTTGAAGCTCTTCTAATTGCTGTCTTTCATCTTTAAGGGTTGCTTTTAAGGAGGCTTGCTGCGCGTTTAGCGATTCAATACTTGCATCGATTTGCCGCGTATCGAGGCGTGCTATGGTGGTATTCGCAGTAATACTATCACCAACATCGTATTCAAATGACGATAGTCTTCCGGAAACACCGAAACTTAATTCACTATTATTTTTAGCCGCAACGGAAGCAGGAACAGAGAGAGTTTGATACGCGTGTTGTTTTTTGACTTTCACCACATCGACCTTAGTGGCTGCATGACTGACAAAGCTTGCCAGTAATGCACATGCAAAAAACAAATGGGTGACTCGTGGCTGTAAGGTTGTTTTTATCATCATTTAGACAAGCCTTTTAGGAACCTGTCTAAAGTTTACGCAAAAAGGGACCCGACGGATTAACTCTGTGTATCTATATGTTTATCCGTCGGTAGGTTGGGAACTAGGCAATGTCTGCTATTTGTGACTGAGCATTCGATAAACCTTGCTCTCGTGACTCATCACCCATGTTCAGGCCTTCAGCACGAACGATTTCAACATCGGTAATACCGATAAAAGACAATGCTGTTTTTAGATAGGCCTCCTGGTGATCAAGCGCGCTCGCCTCTCCGGTTGAATAGACACCACCACGACCCGAAGCAATATAGGCTTTTTTGCCTTCCAGCAAACCTTCAGGACCATTTTCGGTATAACGGAAGGTTACGCCTGCCTGCAATACCCGATCAATCCAGGCTTTAAGCTGTGTAGGAATGGTGAAGTTATACATGGGTGCGCCAATGACTAAAACATCGGCGTTTTTGAGCTCTTCAATCAACTCGTTAATTAATGGCTTATCTTCAGCTAACAATTCATCAGCGCCTAAGTGCGGAATAGCGTCAGTCACTAAGTCACGGTGCTTTACCGAAATATCGCTTTCTGCTTGTAGCTTCTTAATAATGTCAGCACTTAACTGACGGCTCACTGAGCCTTCAACAAAAATACCAGAGTCTAAACGTAATACGTTCATAGGGTAGCTCCTTTAAGTCTTACCTTATTCATAATGTTGGCGTTAATACTACGTGTTCCGAATTAAATGAAAAGACGATAAAATGGGATTAAACGTTCCAAAATTAGAACACTTATGTCTATACCTAATATTGCAAATTACTATTTATTCGCCCGCACGGTGCGTGCCGGCAGTATTAATGCGGCGGCAAGAGAATTAGAGCTACCAAAGTCGACCATAAGCCGTCGGCTCAGCCAGTTAGAGAAAGAGCAGGGCGTCCGTCTTGTAAATAGGGGACGTTCAGGGTTAAAGCTTACTGACGTTGGCGAAGCATTTTTGGTGCATTGCGAATCATTAGTTGATGCGGCTGAGTCTGCGCAGATGGTGACTCAGGCATTGTTAGAAAAGCCCAGAGGTCGTGTGAATATTAGCTGTCCGTATGCCATCAGCCAAAGTTTACTGGTCAAAGTACTGCCTGAGTTTATGGATAAATACCCCGAAGTGCAGCTTAATGTTATTGCTACCAATAGGCCGGTTAACCTCATTGATGAAAATATCGACATTGCGCTTCGGGTACGTCCGTATATTGAAGACTCCTCGTTAATTGCGCGGCCATTAACAGAGTCGCCATCAAGTTTGTTTATTTCTCCTGAGCTGTTGAACGCGCAGCCGGTTAAAGAGCCCCAGGACTTAATACAACACCCACAACTCAGTTTGCATTACACCAGCGGTCGTTACCATTATCAGCTAACCAATGAACAAGGCGACAAGCAGCAAATCAATTTCCAGCCGAAACTGATTAGCGACGACATGATGCTGTTAAAAGAAGCCGCCATTAATAACCAGGGAATTGTCGCATTGCCAAATTACATAGGACAGCAAGCGGTATCTGAAGGGCTGCTTGTTCAGTTACTACCAAACTGGAACTTACCGGTTGGCATTATGCACATGACATATTCTCATCGCCGTGGACTTAAACCTGCGGTAAGAACCTTAATAGATTTTCTTGCTGAAAAACTTCCTGAAGTAGCAGAGCACACGTTTTAAAGTTAGCGCTTACGGCCTTGATTATCCTTTTATATATCTTATTTAACATAATATACATTATACGTAATTATATAATGTGGCGTTTTACGGCCCAAATCATCGGTTACTCAGGAATTCTGGTATCATGCGCTCATAGATAATAAAGAGACGGTTTTATGAAATTAGACTACAAGGCGTTACAGCCGGATATTGAAACCTGGTTGAAGAGTTTTCCTGCAGAGCTGAGTGAGAACCCTTTGGTTGGTCAGTCACGTGCCACTAAGGCTTTTGGCGATTCACTGCAGCAGCATGGTACGTATTCAAATATCTATGCGTTGTTTTCGCCTGGCATTTTAAAACGTGATGTACTTAACGCCTATTTCAATGAGCATCAGTGGGAGTATTCAAGCTGGTACGACTGGGTTTATATGGCGAATCCAAAAGATGCACTTCGACCTGTTGCGGTTAATATTCCGTCAGGCTCTGCTGAGTCATTTTTAGAAGCGGTTTGGGCGTTCATTAATTTACCCAAGGACAATCGCGAAGAAGCCTATAAAGAAATAACTCAAACCTATGACACGCACAAACTGCGTGACTATATGCAACAAATACGAGATGTGGCGCCCGCAGACATACAAGGCGAACAACTGGCCAGTATTTTAGTCGCACACGAGCACCCTGCTCCCTATTACTATTGTGACCGAGTTACTGAGGAACGGTTATTCGGCCACATTGGCGTACAGGCTATTGAAGGGACTGTTCGTTCAGAGCTTCACCTTATTGAGCCTGGGCTTATTCATAAAGCCAATGGTGGCGTTTTAGCCATTGAAGTCGCAGAGCTTTTAGAAGACATTAAGCTTTGGAAGCGTTTGAAAAACGTGATTGAGTGCAGTGAGCTGGAATGGTCAACAGCAAAACCTGACTCTGGTACAGCGTTCTTCTATCGTCCTGAGCCGGTTCCGGTTAACTTAAAAGTAATTTTATTAGGCTCTCGTAATGAGTATGCCCAGCTGCGTGAGTACGACGAAGACTTTGATCATTTCTTTCCATTTCTGGCGGACTTTCATGGGCATTATGCCACTCAGAATGAGCCTGTTGCCCCCTACTTCGATTACCTTAATTACGTTTGGCAAATTGCTGATGTTTTACCTTTGAGCCAAAGTGGCTATGCGGGACTACTAAAGGTTTGCGCGCGATACACTGACTATCAGCAGGAGCTAACGCTTAACTCCGTGCGCTTGTTACAAGTATTAAGAGAAGCGAACAGCTGTGCTTTGGAGCGTCAACAAACGGAAATTGATAAGCAAGCTATTGATGACGCTTTACAACAACAGCGTGACCGCGAAGGCAATTTAGCTGAGCTTAGCCGTCGCAGCATACTTGAGCAACAGGTTCGTATTGATACACATGGTGAGGCAATTGGTCAGCTAAACGGCCTTACGGTTGTAACTATCGGTGGTAGCGAGTTTGGCGAACCTTCGCGAATTACCGCGACTATCCATTATGGCGACGGCGATATTATTGATATCGAGCGTAAATCGGATTTGTCCGGAAATATTCATACAAAAGGCGTGATGATTCTCAGTGCTTATTTAGCAAACCAATTTGCACGGTACGCGCCGCTGTCGGTGTCGGCGACAGTCGTCTTTGAACAGTCTTACTATGAGGTCGATGGTGACAGCGCCTCTTTAGGAGAACTGTGTTGCTTGATGTCGGCTCTGGCAAATATTCCGCTGAAGCAGACGTTAGCCATAACAGGCGCTGTGGACCAGTTCGGTAATGTGCAGTCTATTGGGGCTGTTAACGAAAAAATTGAAGGCTACTACGCTCTGTGTAAAGAGCGTGGTTTAAATGGCGAACAAGGCGTCATTATTCCTGTTTCCAATAAGCACCAACTGAACTTGAACGAGGAAGTCATTGACGCGGTAAAACAAGGGAACTTCCACATCTATGCTGTGGCTCACGTCGAGGAAGCATTAGAGATACTCTCTTCCTGCAGGGCGGATAATTTTTTCCAAAAGGTAAAAGAAAATACCTTAGAAGATGATGAGTCAGGTCAACCTATTGGCTTTTGGCGTCGACTTTTTTCTTAATTCCCCCCTCATAAACACTTGTCGGATTTGTTTAGCGTACAGCTGTACGCTAAACTGCTGCACAGTTTTTTCAATTACTTAAGGTGTTTATGAATCAGTCGAGCTTTACTCGTGAAGAGCTGCTGGCTTGCAGCCGTGGTGAAATGTTTGGTCCAGGTAACAGCAAGCTACCCGCCCCTGATATGTTAATGATGGATAGAATCGTGGAGATTAGCGAAGATGGCGGCGCTCATGGCAAAGGCTATATTCACGCAGAATTAGATATTAACCCTGATCTTTGGTTTTTCCAGTGTCACTTTATTGGTGACCCAGTCATGCCGGGATGCTTAGGCTTAGACGCAATGTGGCAATTACTGGGCTTTCACCTGGCATGGTCAGGCGGCCCCGGTCGCGGTCGTGCATTAGGCGTTGGCGAAGTTAAGTTTACGGGACAAATTCTGCCTGAGCATAAGAAAGTCAGTTATTACATTGATATGAAACGCGTTATAAAACGCAAGCTGTTCATGGGCGTTGGCGACGGTCGTGTCGAAGTTGATGGCCGTGAAATTTATACCGCGAAAGACTTAAAAGTCGGATTATTTACCGATACTTCAACGTTTTAATTGCACGACATAAGTTTGCTTAAAACAAAAACGCCGATAGCAACAACTATCGGCGTTTCTCCTTTAAAGGAATGACAAATTAGCGAAACAAGCCGGTATTCCTTGCTTCCATGGCGTCTCTCCAGCCACCTAACCAATGCGACCTAAACTCGTCTTGAGTTTGATAAGGACAGTTATCTTTCGAACGCCCATGTAAGCCGGCTTTAAAGCCTTGAGTGTGAGCTCTTTCAAAGCGATCGCGTTTTTGTCTTTTCATAAATCTATCCTCGCCTGTTGTTCACAGTTGTTCTTTTAAAGAGGCTTTTTATTAATGCCTCTCTACTATTGATAGACTTATTTGGAGAGAGTTCAATTGTAAAAGTGGCAGAGTCTCAGTTGACATTTTTTAACGAATTGAAACTGTGCCACTTTTTTATATAGAACGTTTAGCTATTAATTTTTGATTTACGGCGAAATACAGAAATAAGTGCGCCTAAACCCATAAAGCCGAGCAACGTGCCAAGACCTAAACTTGCACCTTGTCTTTCAACACGGTTTTCTTGTTGGGTACAGTCGTTTAGCTCGCCATCAGCTGCCGAAGGGTCAAGTTTCACCGTAACGACCACGTCGCGTGTTTGAGTTTCCCCTTCGCTGTCAGTGTACTCTTCAGCTTTTAAAGCGGTTGCAACAATAACGCCGCTGTCATTAATACTGTTCGCCTCAATAATATTGTAGGGAGCGTCACAGCTTATTGTATCGTTCAAATTAATAAACTCAGCGCCCTCTTCTGTTGAGTCGAACATAAAGCCAGCTCTGTCGCGAGTCGCTAAGGTTGCTTCAACTTCTCCAGTCCCGACCACAATACCGTCATCATTAATAGCATTAGCGACTGTAGATGAGCCAGTGAAGAACCCCGGTAAGGTTGTAAGCTGTTCGTTGTCCACACTATAAATGAAGCCGGTAGTTCTCAGCTTAGACGAAATAACTTCGGCAAGGTAACCCGTCGCAACGTTATTATCGTTAATATCATTGACCGAACCCCAACGATATTTTGTGTCTTCTGTTACCGCTAAGGCTTCGCCTTCGACAAAAATAGCCGGCATTTTTATCGCGTCTAAGTCTGGGTGATACGTCCAGCTTTGACCACCGGCTATACCGTTGTTGTTGACCGTGTATGCGTAACTCGAAAAGTCGTTTTCATCTTCTTCTTCACGAGGCATTAAAGTGCCAAGCTGCTGTGGTTCACCAATGACATTGCCACTAGAATCTAACTGCCATAAGAAGCCGCGAACGTCGTAGATAGAGCGGTTCGCTCTAAAGGAGCCGCTATTGCTTCTTCGGGAATAAAAGCTGAAGCGAAAAGGTTCAATATTACCGGCTGCACTATTTTTTAAGGAGAACCAGGTATTCCATGCGCAAACTTCCACAGGAGCTGTAACTATCGTTTCTTCGTCTTCAGGCGTACAGTCAGCAATTCGCTCTTCAGCTAAAGGGCTGACTGCCACACTCGCATAACCGGCTGCTAAGCCTGAATCGTTAATGTCCATTAACGCTGTTTCACCGCCTAAGTATTGCGTTTCTGGTGGCGTTACCTGAGTTACTTCGCCATTGTTAAACCATACTCCACGAGTAATAAAGTCAGAGACAAAGTATTCTTGCGTTTGCTCCTCGCCGTCGCCATCGGTATAGGTATACTCGATAAGCTCGTAAGGCGCGGTACTGTAACCCACAGCCGAGTTAGCATTGTTTATGCTGTAGAAAAAGCTGTCAGTACTATCTGCCCATTGCTCACCCGTCGGCGGAATAGGTTCTACCGCCTGGGTTGTCGTATCAAAGTAGAACGCTTGATTAAGCCCTATACGCTGTCTTTGCGTTTCTGAAGAGCTTTCGTTTGCAAGATTACGAATAAAGTTAACAATTTGCTCGTCAGTTAGAGTGTCAGGGTCTTCTACACCCAACCGTTCAAAGTCAATTTCTGCGGTTTCTGGTAAGCGCGAAACACCCACCACAAAATTTTGAGCGTTAATATCTCTGGCAAAGCTATGACGGAAGTTGTCCGCTGTCGGCACTTCTTCTACCTGATACAAGTCAGCGGCAGCTGACAGTGACAGCGATGACAAAATAGCGGCAGTAACAGCTTTTGTTGTAAATGTTTTCATTATTAATAACTACTCTATTCTGATAAGTTTTCGAGTTCTTCCCAACGCTCAAGATCCTGCATGAGCTGCTCTTCCAGCTCAGTAATTTCGTTCATCACAGGCTCTGTCTTTTCTAGTGGTTGTTCAAAAAACCCGGCTTCATTGATTGATTCTTGTAATTTTTCCAGTCGTGCTTCTTTTTCAGCAATAACTTGCGGCAAAGCTTCCAGTTCACGTTGTAGCTTGTAGGATAACTTTTTACGCGGCTTGGCTGAACCTTTAACCGATTTTTGTGTATTCGATTCTTGTTTTTCGTTCGAGTCAGACTCTTTTGTTAGGGCTTTGGTTCCCTTAGTTTTAGAAGAATCTGCCTTAGTTGTAGGAGCTTTGTTTTTCAGGTAATGCTCAAGCTCTGTAAAACCACCCACTATCTCGGTTATGACGCCCTCACCTTCGAAATACAAGACACTGGTTGCGGTGTTGTCGACAAATTCACGGTCGTGGCTAACCAAGAGTACCGTGCCTTCGTAATTCGCAATAATCTGCTCTAAAAGTTCCAGCGTTTCAATGTCTAAGTCGTTGGTAGGCTCATCGAGTACCAAAATATTGCTTGGTTTTAGCAGTATCTTTGCCAGAAGAGCTCGGTTACGTTCACCACCCGACAGCGCACTAACCGGCGTCCGCGCCTGTTTCGGTGTAAATAAGAAGTCCTGTAAATAGCTTAGGATATGTCGTGGACGCCCCTGGAACTCTATATCCTGTTTACCATCCCCCACGTTGTCCATAACAGACTGTGCTGGATCGAGTTGTGCCCTATGTTGATCAAAATAAGCAACTTCCAGGTTTGTTCCTAAGCGTACGACGCCAGAATCCACCGGCTGGTCACCCAAAATAACCTTAATTAAGGTACTCTTTCCACAGCCATTAGGGCCAACAAAAGCAACTTTGTCACCACGCATGAGCAACAAATCGAGATCGCTAATGATTTGCTGTTCCCCAAACGCCAGTGACATATTTTCGCCTTCAAAGACTTTCTTACCGGAACGTTGTGACTCGTTCACTGATAAGTTCGCTTTACCCTGCAGTTCACGGCGCTGTTGTCGCTGCTTGCGCAAGTCTTGTAACGCTCGAACTCGGCCTTCATTGCGCGTTCGTCTCGCCTTAATGCCCTGTCGGATCCACGTCTCTTCTTGTGCGAGTTTTTTGTCAAATTCGGCGTTTTGGGCAGCCTCAACTTCCAGCGCTTCGTTCTTTTTTACCAAGTAATTGTCGTAGTTACCTACGTAGCTGGTGAGTATGCCGCGATCGAGGTCTATAATGCGAGTGGCCAGACGTCGAATAAATGCGCGGTCGTGACTGATAAACAACACAGCCCCTTTAAAGGCGACAATTTGTTCCTCCAGCCAACGGACCATTTCAATATCTAAATGGTTGGTCGGCTCATCCAGCAATAACAAGTCTGGGTCAACAACCAAAGCGCGCGCTAAAGCAACACGTCTTAACCAACCACCAGACAATGAGGCCATGGTGTCGTCAGCAGGTAACTGCAAGCGCGTTAATGTTTGTTCTATACGAGTGGCCATTTGCCAACCGTTGCAGGCATCAAGAGCGGTCTGAACTCTTTCTAAGTCTTGTAACACCTTTTCGCTATGCGCTGCATCAGCCAGCTGTTCGGAAAGCTCATGATATTCCGATAATAGCTTTCCGGTTTCGGCTAAGCCTTCAGCAACATAATCATAAATTTTTTGCGTAGACTGTGCAGGAGGGTCCTGAGGTAAACGTGATACTTTAGTATCACCTATCCACTGCACACTACCCGAATCTAAAGTAACTTCGCCGTCAATTGTCTTTAGTAATGTCGACTTGCCTGCGCCATTGCGACCAACCAGGCAAATGCGCTCACCGGCTTCTACGGTAAAATCGACGCCATCAAGAATCGCATCTGCGCCAAAGGCTAAATGAGCATCCTGAACTCGCAACAAACTCATTGCTCAATAAACTCCAATAATTGCTTTTCATCAAATGGCCAACGAAGTTCACTGTCATCGCTGGCTTTCACGAATACAGGCACAAGCCAGCCATATTCTTCTTGTAAGTCATCTTGTTCCGAAATATCGACGACGCCAAGCTCTACAGGCTCTTCTAATGCTAACTGATGCAGCATTTGCAACGCTTGTGTGCACAACGGGCAATGGGGCTTAGTTAATAGGTAAACTGCCGACATTAGTGCGCCCGGGAAATAATAAAATAATGGTGTATGCCTTTATGACGTTTGAAGTCTTCAGGTATAGACGCCTGCGTTTGGTCGTTAACTTCAAAGCCGGCTTTCTCCAGACCTTCAACGTCAATTTTGAATTTCTTGCGGTTGTTAGAAAACAAAATGACACCGTCTTCGTGCAGCAAGTTTGCTGCGGTTTTTATCAACCCAACGTGATCACGCTGTATATCCAGTGTGCCCGTCATTCGCTTGGAGTTGCTGAACGTTGGTGGATCCAGGAAGATTACATCAAATGCTTGCTTCCCTCTTTGCTCCCGCATCCAGCTAAAGCAGTCAGCTTGAATAAAATCATAGTCGCCACGCAAATTGTTAAGTTCAAAGTTGCGTTCACCCCATTTAAGGTAAGTGTTCGACATATCTACCGAAACCACACGTTTCGCCCCGCTTCTGGCAGCCTGAACCGATGCTGTACAGGTATAAGCAAACAGGTTTAGAATATCGAGCTCATTACACTTGTCCAAAAGCTCCTTGCGAACTAAGCGATGATCCATAAACAAACCCGTGTCGAGATAATCGGTTAAGTTCACCTCGAAACGTGCACCGTATTCGTGAACCGTCAGTACCTTACTTTCCTGCGAGCGCTTCTCATATTGCTGGCGACCGCTTTGGCGCTGGCGTCGCTTTAATACAATATTGCTTTCATCAAATGGTAGGGCTTCACTTAAGGTTTCCAGCATGAACCACAGACGGTCGTTTGCGACCCCGTCGGGTACTGTTTTAGGAGCGGCATATTCCTGAACCACTAAGTAGTCGCCATAGATATCAATAGCAGCATTGTACTCAGGAATATCGGCGTCATAGACGCGCCAACAATCCAGCTCTTCTTTGTCAGCCCACTTGCGAAGTTTTGAATAATTCTTTTTAAGTCTATTTAAAAGGTCATTACTTTTACTTTCTGTAAAGTTTGGCTGCTCTTTAGTTAAGTCATAAAGCGCTAAAGTGACTGGGATAGCACCATTTAGTAACGAATACTTCTTATGACTTCTCAGTCGTAAACGCTTCAGCAGTTGCTCGTCACCGGCAAGTATTGATAACTGCCAGTTGTGAAAGTTTTCTTTTAAGGTTTGCCCAAAACGCTGGTAAAGCAATAAGGTCTCAACGACCTCACCTAAACGCTCACCGTAAGGCGGGTTTGTAACCAACAAGCCTGATTCAGCAGGGGCTTCCAGGTCTGTTGCGTCTCGCTCTTCCCACTCAATAACATTATTCAGTAGTACGCGACTCGCGTTACTGCGGGCAATGGATATCATTCTTCCGCTACTATCAGAACCTTTTATGGTGCCTTTGAAAGCGGCCTTGCCAACCTTGAAGCGTTCTTCCGCTTCGTCTAGCACACTGTGCCATGCAGCTGTGTCATGTCCTTTCCAGCGCAGAAAGCCCCAGTGCCCGCGACCAAGACCCGGTGCGTGATCACAAGCCATCATCGCAGCCTCAATAAGCAAAGTGCCTGAGCCACAGAAAGGATCGAAAATAGCAGGCTGGGATTTTTCTAACTCGGTTTTAATACCCGAGCGAATAAGAATTGCTGCCGCTAAGGTTTCGCGCAACGGCGCTGCGCCCTGCTCTGTCCGATAACCACGTTTGTGCATACCGTCACCAGAGAAGTCTAACGACCACACCAGTTTTCCTTTATGCAGACGAACCGCAATACGAATATCGGGCTGCTCCTTTTCTATGTTCGGTCTTGCCAGCCCCTTATTTCGGAAGTAGTCGACAATACAGTCTTTTACCAATTGTGCACCGAATTGAGTATGACGAATATCGTCATTACCACCGGAAAAGTCCACGATAAAGGTTTCATTATTACTAAAGACACTTTGCCAGTTAAACTGAGTCAGTGTCAGCTTTATGTCGTCCAGACTGCTGGGTTCGTGTTCACCTAACTGGAGCAACATACGGCTTGCCAAACGAGACCACATAACAATGCGGTAGGCCTGCTCTAAAGAAGCATCGATATAGCAACCGGCAAATGTTTGTTTTAAATAAGGTAATTCGTAAGCCTGCAATTCTTCGTGAAGTAGCTCTTCGAGCCCTTTGGCACAGGCGATAAAAAAACGATGCATAAATTCCGACTTGTTCATTCAGTAAACCGCAATTATAACGGAGAGCCACTTGGCTGTCTTTAATAACCCGGGAAATAACCTTAAATGAGTAATTAATAAGCACTTAACTCCAATTTGACTGAATAGTAGGCGGTTAAGTGAAATAAGGCTTGCGCTATGGAAAGGACAGGTATAGTATTCGCCTCATCGGACGCGGGGTGGAGCAGTCTGGTAGCTCGTCGGGCTCATAACCCGAAGGTCGTAGGTTCAAATCCTGCCCCCGCAACCAATTATCCTTTCTAAAGTAACTCCTTTAAATAATCTTCTGAAATTTACTTCCAAACAGAATACCTGAAAGCTAACACAAAAACTTTATGCTAAACGCTGTCCCCAGGACGACTGTGAAGACATTGCTAAGTCAATAGTGGCGGGTAGTAACCGATTTAAGGTCACTTTTATTACTTGAAATTGGCGCATGGTCTTAATGGCAGACAACTGCATAGACTCGTCAAGCAAGACACAGGATGCAAACTCATCATCCGCATCTATAATCATAAACAAGCCTTGATCGAACCCGGAGTTGAGCTCACATAAACGACGCTCTTCTGACCATTCAGTAATATCTGATTTTTGAAAGTGCCAGCTTTGTGGCATTTGAGGACGGCCGAAACGCTTCCAGGCCATTGCATGTAATGCAGCATCGTCAATAGCACATGGGAGCTTGTCGCTTGGATAGCCTTCGAGGAGTTCGGTTGTTGACTGAAATACAGTCGCATCCTCAATATCCAATTCAGAACGTTCAAAATGAATGTTGACCAGCTGGCTTGGTTTATACGCTATTTGGCATGAGTTTTCTTCTGAGAGCTTAACAGAAAGCTCGCCAGATTCTTGATTGTATAGCCATAACCAATGCGGTTGTGATTCCACGCTGTTGCCCTTTATTCTTCTAATATGAGCGAAATGATTCGAATGCGACTAAATAATATACGGCTAAAGATACTAGACTCAGGTATCTATTACAAGCCGTTAACAACTTCTTTAATAAGTTTAGGGCCGTGATAAATAAACCCAGTATAAACCTGAACTAAACTTGCTCCGGCAGCTAATTTCTCTTTAGCCGCAGCGGCGCTATTAATACCCCCTACCCCAATAATCGGCATTTTCCCCTGAAGCTCGTTGCTTAAGTGACGGATAACATCTGTGCTTTTATCTTGCAACGGACGCCCGCTAAGACCGCCGGCTTCTGACGCTTGCGAGTCAGTTAAATTATCTCGGGCAAGTGTTGTGTTAGTTGCAATAACACCGTCAATGTTGGCATTGAGCAGTGATTTCGCCATTACAGTGACTTCATCTGCTGTTAGATCTGGGGCAATTTTCACGACTAAAGGTACGTAGCGATCGTGCTTTTTATGCAGCTCAGCTTGGGACGCTTTTAGCTTACTGAGCAAGTCATCTAATGCAGTGCCGTGCTGCAAATTACGTAAACCCGGCGTATTGGGCGATGAAATATTAATGGTGACGTAATCTGCATACGGGTAGACTTTCTCAAGGCAAATAAGGTAGTCGTTAATAGCCTCTTCTTCGGGAGTTACTTTGTTTTTGCCAATGTTAATGCCAAGCACGCCTTTATAAGAAGTGGCTTTAACATTCTCCAAAAGCTTATCAACACCCTCGTTATTAAAGCCCATCCGGTTAATTATGGCTTCATCATTTACCAAGCGGAATAAGCGAGGTTTATCATTACCCGGTTGAGCAACCGGCGTGATAGTCCCTATTTCAACAAAACCAAAGCCCATTTGACCAAAAGCATCTATGCACTCGCCGTTTTTATCAAGACCTGCCGCTAAACCCACCGGGTTAGGGAAGCGAATACCCATCACCTCGCACGGTTTATCTGGAACACTCTGTTTCCAAAACAGCGACAACGGGGTGTTGTGCCAACGCTTTAAAATACCGAGCGCAAACTCATGCGTGCGCTCGGCGTCTTGGCGAAACAGCCATGAACGAATAATTCCGTACATTAGCTGGATACTTTTGGTGCACAGTTATGACTAAGTAACATCAGCTCGCGTAACGCGACTGAGAACTTAGCAAACTCATGGCTCTTAGTAGTTTTAAAGTCAGAAAGCATTTGCTGCCAACGGTACAGCAGTGTTTCGTTCTTCTCTACCCACTCGCTTATCATCTTCTCTGGGTCTTTCGCGTCTGAGGTTGCTTTTAATACCACTTGCGTCAGTGAGCGTTGCTGCCAATCCAGCTCTTCGCGGAAAGCGGCACGAGCCAGTGCTTGCCAGTGGTTAGCAACCGGTTGGTTATTAATCTGCGTTAAGAACCAGTGTAAGTTAAGCTCAGCACCTAAACGGAAGTAAAGTGTTCCGACCGTTTTCAGGTTTTGCCCGCTTTCGTTAGCCACTTCAGCTAAATCCATAGCAGAGAAAATGGTGCTCAAGCTGGCAACGTGCTTCGCTAGTTCAGCCGGGAAGCCATGCTCTTTGTATTTCTCAATGGTCTCTTCAATAACTTTTGCTTCGTCTTCAATCATGTACTTCAGACAGTTTTTACGAAGGTCATCAAATGCGCCCATGTAGAAATCCAGGTGTTCCTGAATACCATTCAACGTTGGGTTTCTGTGGCGCAGGAACCAGCGAGTTGCGCGGCGGACCATACGGCGAAGCTGGAACAATACGTCGTTTTGAACTTCAGCCGGTACTTTATTGTTCAACGCTTCAATTTTGTCCACTAGCTCTTCAACTTTGAAACACTCACGTGCAACAACATAAGCTGAGGCAACTTCTGCAACACTAGCGCCTGTTGCTTCCTGCTTACGGAATACAAAGTTTGGCCCCATGTCATTAACAATGTTGTTGGCCAGCTTGGTTGCAATGATCTGCCCTTTCAGCGGGTGCGACGTCATTGCTTCAGCAAAACGCTCACGCAGTGGTACCGGGAACGAATCAAATAGCTCACGAGCATGGTAAGGATCTTCAGTGATCTCGTCTGTGATCAATTGTTCTTTCAGAACCATTTTTCCGTAAGCGGTTAATACTGAAAGCTCTGGACGAGTTAACCCCTGATTCGAAGCCTGGCGTTCGGCCAGTTCATCATCATCTGGTAAGAACTCCAGTTGACGATTCAGCGCACCGTCACGTTCCAACTGATGAATAAAGCGCTGCAGCTCTTTTATCTGATCAGCGCCACGCAGCGCAGTGACCGATAACGACTGCGTTTGACGATTACAGTCATCCAGAACAATCTCAGCGACTTCTTCAGTCATGTCATACAGTAACTTGTCACGCTGCTTCTGTGTTAAGTCGCCACTGTTGACCAGACCGTTCAGCAAAATCTTAATGTTAACTTCGTTATCCGAGCAGTCGACGCCACCGACGTTATCGACAAAGTCGGTATTAATGCGTCCACCTTTCTGCGCAAATTCAATACGACCAAGTTGGGTGAAGCCAAGGTTACCGCCCTCACCCACAACTTTTGCTTTGAGTTCGCGGCCGTTAACACGTAACGCGTCATTTGCGCGGTCGCCGACGTCAGTATCGGTTTCCGCTTTACCTTTGACGTAAGTACCAATACCTCCGTTCCAAATAAGATCGACTTCCATCGTTAAACAGGCTTTTATCAGCTCGTTTGGCGTCATCGACTTCTTATTGGTGCCAATCATCTTTTTAATTTCTGGCGTTAACTCAATGGCCTTGGCACTTCTTGAGAAAACACCACCGCCCTTAGAAATCAACTCTTTGTTGTAATCGTCCCAGGTAGAGCGCGGTAATTTAAATAAGCGGTCTCTTTCTTTCCAGGAGCTTGCTGCATCTGGCTCTGGGTCGATGAAAATGTGCATGTGGTTAAACGCAGCTTGTAAGCGCGTGTGTTTAGACAGCAACATGCCATTACCAAATACGTCACCGCCCATATCGCCGATAGCAACACAGGTAAAGTCAGTGGTTTGACAGTCAATGCCCATTTCACGGAAATGACGTTTAACAGACTCCCAGGCTCCGCGTGCGGTAATACCCATTTTCTTGTGGTCATAGCCGACTGAACCCCCGGACGCAAACGCATCGCCTAACCAGAAATTATATTCGGCAGAGATACCGTTAGCGATGTCCGAGAAGGTTGCGGTGCCTTTATCGGCCGCGACCACTAAATATGGGTCGTCTTCGTCATGACGCACAACGTCTTTCGGTGGAATAATTTCGCCTTCAATAATGTTGTCAGTAATGTCTAACAGTGCGCGAATGAACGTTTTGTAGCATGCCTGACCCTCTGCCATAAAGCCCTCACGGTCTTCCGGCAGCGCTTTACAAATAAAACCACCTTTTGCGCCAACCGGCACAATAACGGTATTCTTCACTTGCTGAGCTTTGACCAGTCCTAAAATTTCGGTGCGGAAGTCTTCTCGTCTGTCAGACCAGCGCAAGCCGCCACGAGCAACTTTGCCGCCACGTAAATGAACACCTTCAACACGCGGTGAGTAAACGAAAATCTCAAACTTCGGCAATGGCAGCGGCATTTCCGGCACCATTTCCGGCAGGAATTTCAATGAGATATAAGGCTTATCGTTGCCGTTTTCATCGGTTTGGAAAAAGTTTGTTCTAAGTGCGGCATCAATGAGCTCAACGTAACGACGAATAATGCGGTCGTCATCTAAGTTGGCAACGTTATCCAACTCGGTGTTAATGCGTGTGTGCAACGCTTCGAGCTTTTTCTCGACATCTTTGGTGCCCGGCTCAAACTTGGTATAGAACATTTTCACAACCAATTTAGCCAGCAGCGGATACTTACTAAAGGTACTCTCAATGTAGCTTTGGCTGAATGTTGTACCAATTTGGCGCATATATTTAGCAAGCATGCGCAAAATGGTTGCCTGGCGACCGTTCATACCCGCACCCAGTACTAAACGGTTGAAGCCGTCATCTTCAAGCTGCCCGTCCCATACTTTAGCAAAGGCATTTTGGAAGGTTTCGCGACTTTCATCTAAGTCCAGTGAACCCGCCGTGTGAAGCATTTGGAAGTCAAGAACCCAGAAAATATGACCATCGCTCGTTTTAATCTGATACGGGCTTTCACCAATAACTCGTAAACCAAAGTTTTCGAGCATCGGCAGCACGTCAGACAAATGAATAGGCTCGTCTTTATGGAATAATTTCAGATGCAGATGCTTGCTGTCGTCTTTCTCTTCTTGCGCACGATACAGCACCATGCCCAACTTGTGGTCATCATCTAATGACTCAAGTTGCTTAATGTCTGAGATAGCCACCGACGGTAGTACATCTTCTTTATATGCGCGAGGGAAAGCTGAAGAATAACGCTTGTTGAGACGCGTTGCCTGAGCTTCACCGTATGTAGACTGTAAAATTCTCTCGAAATTATCTTCCCAGGTGCGTGCAGCTTCAATCAAGTTTTGCTCCAAATCTTTCACGTTAATCGTCTGATGACCATCACTTAAACGGACTGTATAGTGTGTTCTCGCCAATGATGACTCTGAAAAATACGTCGTAAAGTCAACGTCGTATTCCGTTTTGAACGTTCTTGCCAATATACTTTGCGTACGCTCACGCAGTAAGGTGTTGTAGCGCTCTTTCGGCACGTAAACCATGCATGACATGAAGCGACCAAAGATATCTCGGCGCAAAAACACGCGAGTCATATCACGCTCTTGCATTTGCAGCACGCCCAGACCGACTTCTAATAAGTCATCCTCTTCAGCCTGAACAATTTCATCACGTGGGTAGGTTTCTAAAATATTCAGTAACGCCTTTGCAGCATGAGACTGTGGTGCGAAACCAGACATTTCCAAAACACGCTCGATTTTTTCGCTAACCAGAGGAATATCTGAGGTGCTGTTATTATAGAAGCTCGCTGAGTAAAGACCGATAAAGCGGTGCTCACCAATAACTTTACCCTGTTCGTTAAATCGTTTTATGCCAATGTAGTCCGAGTACGCTGGACGGTGGACACGCGACTTAGAATTGGTTTTAGTCAATAGTAACAGTCGATCATTCTGGATGATTTCGCGAGCATCTTCCGGCAAGGATGAAACCAAACGGCCTTTATCACTGACCGAGTTTTTCATCAAACCAAGGCTGGTCTCTTTAAGCTGTTTTAGCTCATAGTCACCTTTCACCGGGCTGAGTTCATATTCACGATAACCAGTTAACGTAAAGTTGTCGTCTGCCAACCACTTAAGAAACTTCTTAGCCTCGTCTTTATAGACTTTATCGCCAGGATAAAAATCGTTACTAAGCTCTTTAGCTACTTCTTGCAAGCGCTCACGCATTGGCTTCCAGTCTTGAACAGCCAGGCTAATTTCTTCCATCACCGAGACCAGCTCTTTCTTCAATGTCTTAATCTCTTCTTTACTGGTCTGACGGTCAATTTCTATCAGGAACACGGTATCGACATAATTATCTTTGCTACGCGTGCCCGGCTTTTGTAGCTCTGTAACTTGCTGGCTCTTGTCGCGCTTATGGCTAATCGGCATATGCAACAGCAAGTGTGATGTAATGCCCAGACGCGATAACGCCATGCGAACTGAGTCAACCATAAACGGCATATCGCTTTGGATAATTTCCACGATAGTATGCGGCGATTCCCAACCGTCAGTTGGCACATCTGGGTTATAAACTTTTATGAGTGCTTTATCGCCTGGAGTATATTCGTTAAAGCTATGCCAAAGTCCTAAGACAGCACCGTACATATCGCTGTCGTGACGATTGGTTAAATCATCACTCGCTATGTTTCGGTATAACCGTTTGGCAAAATCTGCAACTAAATGCGCCTGAGGAGCTGGAACTTTCTTATTTATCAATTCAACGACTTTTTCCAGTAAAACCGGAGATTGACTATCGACCAACGACATAATTACAGAGTCCTTGAGGTTGTTGGTGAAACGTCGCAGGCAAGCCAAATGCGGCCCGCGGCCAATGAATCTATGATTGATGTTATTGTCGGACATTTATCATAGGCTTTCAACGCTATTTCGCATTAAAAACCAGTGTTTAGACCAGATATTTCGGGGATTGAGAAATAACTATGTTATTTAAATGAATGGAAGTCTTTAGAGGCGACTTAAATCAACAAATTTTTGATTTTCATCGACTTGTAGGCGGAAGCGCCCTCTTATGCCCTGACTGTCAATAAACTTAATGAAACGGCCCGCGGGAATAGCGACCCGCGTGCCATTGTCGGTGGTTACTACGACCTGTTGAAACCCCTTGTTGTAGTAAACATCACAGTATTCCTGATAGCTCATGGACAGACTAAAGACATACTGGATGATCACGTTACTCGCCTACCTTAAATAATTATTCAGTTAGACAACTTTCTACTTTTTCAAACAAGTCGCTGGCTAAGTTTGGTAAAGACTGAATGCCTTTCAACTCAGCTTTCATTAGCTCTTGACGTTTTTCGTCATAGCGACGCCAACTGACAAACGCAGACACTAAGCGCGACGCTACCTGAGGGTTAAAGTCATTCAACACTTTAATTTGCTCAGCTACCAGTTGGTACCCTTTACCATCAGCTCTATGGAACTGCGCTTGATTCTGTGTAAAAGCAGCGAGTAACGAATAAACCCGGTTCGGGTTTTTTATGCTGAAATCAGGGTGCGACATAAGCTCAATCAGTCGCTCAACGGTCGCTTCGTTATTGGCTATCGCTTGAGTACTGAACCATTTGTCCATCACCAACTTCTCCTCACGCCATTGCTTATCAAAGGCCTCCAGGAGTGTGTTCGCCAGCGAATGATTTGACCAAACTGCGGCCTGCAATGCCGCAAGCTGATCAGTCAGATTGTCCGCTTGATTAAATTCTTGCTCAAGCAGTTCATCGCTGTTGCTGGTTAAGGCCAGGTAGCTTAAGCAGGTTTTCTTCAACTGTCGCGCCGCAATGTCTTGTGCCGACAACTCATAAGGGTGCTGAGTTGCACACTTATAGTAAACACTAATAAAGTCTTCTTTTAACGCTTCAGCGAGCTTCTGTTTAAGCGCATCGAGGTTTTCGTTAATTCGCTCAACAGGTATCACACTAAAGTTTTCAGCGATGGTTGCAGGCGTTGGTAATGTTAACGCTAAAGCAATTAAAGCCGGATCGCTGTTTCCAAGCAGTAAGTTTCGGCAAGATGTAACCGTTTGTTCGTCTAACTCTACAGTTGTGTCTTTTGATATAGCCTGCTCTACTTTACGCGAAAATAGTGTTTGTGCAGCATCCCATCGACTAAATTCGTCCTGACTATGAGCCATTAGAACACGTAATTCATCGTCACTGATGTCGCGCTTCACTTTCACCGGTGCTGAAAAGTTCTCAAACAGCGATAAAACAGGCTGTTCGGCGACATTTTCGAAGCTTAGCGTTAGCTCTTTATCTTTAAGATGAATCAGCTGTTCATCAGACAACTGCAATGGCTGCCCTTTTAAGGAGTACGCTGACCATTTCACCGGAATATGGAATGGGGCCTTCTCACTTTGTCCGGGCGTTGCAGGCGTTTCCTGGCGCAGGGTAATAGTCAATTTTTGTTGCTGAGCATCATAATCTTGCTCGACGGAAACTGTTGGTGTACCCGCTTGTGAATACCAATGGCGGAAACAGCTAAAGTCAGCACCATTGGCATCTTCCATCGCCGCAACAAAATCTTCGCAGGTAACGGCTTGGCCGTCGAAGCGCTCAAAATATAGCGCCATGCCTTTTTGGAAGCCCTCTTCGCCTAACAAGGTATGAATCATGCGAATGACTTCTGCACCTTTGTTATATACCGTAACGGTATAAAAGTTGTTCATTTGAACCACTTTATCCGGACGTATGGGGTGCGCCATTGGGCTGGCATCTTCAGCAAACTGATGGCTTCTAATGACTTTGACATCGTTAATGCGGTTTACCGCTCTAGAGCCTAAGTCAGAGCTAAACTCTTGATCTCGAAAAACGGTTAAGCCCTCTTTCAGCGACAGCTGGAACCAGTCACGGCAAGTCACTCGGTTACCCGTCCAGTTATGAAAGTACTCATGGCCGATAACCGACTCGATGTTGAGAAAGTCCTGGTCAGTCGCGGTTTCTGGATTCGCCAATACGTATTTGGCATTAAAGACATTTAAGCCCTTATTCTCCATAGCTCCCATATTGAAGAAGTCGACGGCAACGACCATATAAATATCGAGGTCATAAACCAAGTTAAAACGCTCTTCGTCCCATTTCATCGCGTTTTTGAGCGACTCCATGGCGTGTGGGGCACGATGAAGATTGCCTTTATCGACAAACAGCTGAAGCTCTACGTTTCTGCCATCTTTGGTTGTGAAAGTATCTTCCAGTAAGTCGAAGTTACCAGCAACTAAAGCAAACAAATAACTGGGTTTCGGATGAGGGTCTTCCCACACTGCCAGGTGCTTACCACCTTCCATTTCACGATATTCAACGCGATTACCGTTTGATAGCAAGTATGGATAGTCTTTTTTATCGGCAATAACCGTTGTGCGGTATTTTGCCAGAACGTCTGGGCGATCCATGAAGTAACTAATGCGACGGAACCCTTCGGCCTCACATTGAGTACAGTACGTTCCTTCGGCTAAATACAAACCTTCAAGCGCCTCATTGGCGCTTGGGTTAACCGTATTCTCAATGGTTAGTTCAAAGCTATCGAACGCTGTTTCTAGTACCAACTGGTTATTTTCAACCTTCCACTTTTCGGCTGGAATAACCTCATTATTCACTTTGACGCTATCCAGCGTTATGTCTTCGCCATCAAGCACCAACGGTTTGCTGTGGTTGCCCTGACGCTCAACCTTCATGACATTAGTGACCCGTGTGTTTTCAGGGTGTAACTCAAAGGTCAAATCAACCGTTGAAATAGTGAATTCGGGTTGTTGATAATCTTTTCTATACTTCGCTTTCGGTAACTGTGTCATAACTTCCTTTCGTTACTGATTAAGCCATTGCTTCTTTTTGCTCTGGCTTTTTATAAAGAATGGTCCAGCCTGTGTAGGCAAACACGATAGCAATTAACGGTGTTAAGTAATTGAAGAACGCAAAGATACCATACTCAAATGGGCTTACCGCAAGCACCGAGAACATATAAGCACCGCACGTATTCCATGGAATTAGTGCTGAGGTGATAGTACCACTGTCTTCTAACGTACGAGACAGCACGCGAGGATCAAGATTACGGCGCTCATATTCCTCCCGGAACATGCGCCCTGGAAGAACGATAGCCATATACTGGTCAGCGGTTAAAACGTTGGCACCAAAACAGGTAAATATAGTTCCGGTAATAAGTGAACCAACAGACTTACTCGCTTTTAACATGCCCCGAATAAAACGCTCAAGTAGGCCTATTTTTTCCATAATAGCGCCGAAAGTCATGGCGCTAAGAATCAGCCAAACGGTGTTGAGCATGGAAACCATACCACCGCCGCTTAACAGGGAGTCTAAGTTAGCGCTGCCGGTACTGACGCTGGTTCCATCAGACAATGCCAGCCAAACAACTTTTAACGATGCAACCCAACCTTCTTCACCAGCAATTTGCGTGACCATTTCCGGTTGGAAAATAAGCGCCCAGGCGCCACCAAGTAAGGCCCCGAAAAAAACCGTCGGTAATGCGGGCTTACGAGTCGCTGCCAAATATAACAGTATTGCCAGCGGCACCAACATTTCCCAGCCAATGTTAAAGGTGCTCTGAAGCTGAACTTGCATTTGTTCGAGGCGTTGTAAACTGACATTCGTGTCAGCATTTAAACCTAAAATTAAGAAAAGAATAACTGAAATAACGAAAGCAGGACCTGCGGTATACCCCATATAACGAATATGGGCGAAAAGCTCGCTTCCGGCCACTGCGGGGGCCAGATTTGTGGTATCTGAAAGCGGCGACATTTTGTCACCGAAATAAGCCCCGGAAACAATAGCACCGGCTGCAATAGCAGGTTCCAGCCCCATACCTGAAGCTACCCCCATAAGCGCGACACCTATGGTAGCCGCAGTTGTCCAGGAGCTACCAATTGAGAGAGCGACAATACCGCAAATAATACAGCTGGCGGCGTAAAACAGTCCTGGGTTTAAAAGCTCTAAACCAAAATAAATAAGAGTTGGTACTGTACCGGACAGCAACCAGGTTCCAATTAATGAGCCAACCGCAAGAATGATTAGCATAGCGCCAAGGGCGACTGAAATACCCTCAGTAATCCCCTCTTCTATTTGTGTCCAGCTAAAGCCATTGCGAAAGCCAATAATAACGGCTATGCCTGACGCCACTAATAGTGCTATTTGGTTAGGGCCATAGGAGGAATCCTCTCCGAATAGATAAACGGATGATGCCAACATAACTATCAGCGCCATTAGCGGAATAAGCGCCTGGAGCAAACTCGGTTGTTTATTTGTATGACTCATTAATTTTTAACCTAAAGTTTTATAAAACCAATTAACTGCAAGAAAATAATAATAATAGCTACCGGCGCTATGTATTTAACGCACAATAACCAAATATCAAAAATGGATTTGTGGCTGTCTAACTCGTCTGCACTATGCTCTCTTTTCATTACCCAGCCAGCCAAAATTGCGAGCAGTAAACCGCCTAATGGCAAAAGTATGCTCGATGTCAAAAGGTCAATAATATCAAAAATTGAGTTAATGGGTTTACCTAACCATTCGCCACTAAGCTGTGCCCATTCAGTACCGGCAAATGAATGAATAGTTAGCTGCCCCAGCAACCACAAAACAAGACCCGAAACTAACGTAGCCGGCCAGCGGTTTAAGGAAAACTTCTCTGCAACAAAAGCGACCGACGACTCGATCATCGCAATGGCTGAAGTAAATGCGGCTATAACCAGCATCACAAAAAAGACGGTGCCAAGTAGAGTGCCGGCAGGCATTTCCGCGAATGCCAGCGGTAAGGTTGTAAAGATGAGTCCAGGTCCTTCACTAGGCGTAAGGCCGAAACCAAAAACCAGGGGAAATATAGCCAAACCGGCAAGTAGTGCAACTATGGTATCAATCACAGCTATCCATAGACTGGTTTGAACAATTGATGTTTCGCGAGGCAAGTAAGCGCCATACATAATCACCACGCCAGATGCCAAGCCTAATGTGAAAAATGAGTGACCCAAAGCAATCATTACACCGTTTACCGACAGTTTGCTAAAGTCAGGCTCAAACATAAAAGTAATAGCGGCAGAGAAATCGCCGATGTTGCCAACGTATATAGCAATGCCAACCAGTAACAGGATCATCGCAGGCAATAGAAATCGGACAGAACGTTCTAAACCGTTTTTCACACCATTACCAACCACTAAAACTGTCGCTACGATGATAATGCTATGCCATAACATGAGCTCGCCCGGCGATGAGAGCAAACCAGTAAACACATTACCTACTTGCTCTGCCGAAGCGCCTTCAAACAACCCTTGTCCTGCCTTGAAAACGTATGCTAACGCCCAACCGGCAATAACAGCGTAAAAGCTTAAAACTAAATACCCGGTCAGCATCCCCAGCCAACCGGCGCTTTGCCAAAATGAACTATTACCTGACTCTTCCGCCACCGACTTCGCAGCGTATCCTGGTGAGTGTCGGCCCCGACGGCCTATGATTACTTCCGCAACCATAATGGGGATACCAATGCCGAGAATACAAAGCAGATAAATAAGTACGAAGGCACCGCCACCGTTTTCGCCCATAACGTAAGGGAACTTCCAGATGTTACCTAAGCCCACAGCAGCTGCGGAAGATGCGAGAATGAAGCTTAGCCTGCTAGACCAGCGGCTTGAAATTGTCTGATTGTTTGTCATCGTGTTTTAGTTATTGTTGTTATTTTATTGAGTTATATCACAACCGCTTCTGTTGTTGTCGGTTGTATTAAAAAAATACCGCCAGTTAAGGCGGTATTTCAATGATACAGTGTTCATTAATTATTTGCGGCAAGTTCCTCGCCGTTAATGAAATCCATCGCAACGAGCAACGCCTGTTCAAGGTACGGATCAACCTCGGTCACTTCTTCAGGAGCGTCCTCTATATCTTCAACCGGCTCCATGCCCGCTCGTTTTAATCGGGCATTGACTCGTTCAAGCTGACGAGCTTTTTGCTCATCTTCTTTCTTCTTACGCTGGTCTGAATTGAGACTTACCCATGTTTTATCTTTTTCTATGCGGTATCGCTCAATATCTTCAAAGATAAACTCAAACTCTGGCGCCTTTTCAATGCGTTTATTTAAACGCGCTTGCAGCACTTCAACTTCTGAGTCATCAACTCTATTGACAGGCTTAAAGTCTGCTTTTTTGATTTTGTCCCACGGTAGCGCATTATCTTCTTTGCTTTCGCCCCATTCTGATGGCTCAACATACGAAGGAAATACGATATCAGGCTGAACACCTTTCAGCTGCGTGCTACCACCGTCAATACGGTAAAACTTAGCGATGGTGTACTGTACACTGCCCAGAGGCTCATCAAAAAAGTCGAAACGACGCGCTAACCCACGGTGCTGCTGAACAGTGCCTTTACCAAAGGTATTTTCACCCAGAATAAGCGCACGTTCATAATCTTGCATCGCCGCTGCGAATATTTCGGAAGCTGACGCGCTGTAACGGTCAACCATGACAAACAGAGGTCCGGAGTAAAATACTTTACCGTCTTTATCTTCACTCACATCAACGCGACCACGACCATCACTTACCTGCACGACAGGGCCTTTATCGATAAACAAACCGGTTAATCCAATAGCTTCTGTCAGGGCACCACCGCCGTTTCCACGCAAATCGATGATAAGGCCTTCCACATTTTCAGACTGAAGCTCTTTAATAAGCTTTTGGACATCAGCAGTCAGATTGTTGTAAAAGCCTGGTATTTCAATAACGCCCATTTTCTGGCCTTCATAAACGCCTTCTTCAATGGTTTTCACTTCTGCTTTAGCGGCTCTGTCTTCCAGTTTAACTTTGTCACGAGTAACCTTAACAACACTTGGCGTGCCGCCTGCCCCTTGGCTGGACTTAAGTACCTGAAGTCGTACGGTAGTACCTTTAGGGCCTTTTATTAGCTCAACAACGTCATCCAGACGCATGCCAATAATGTCAACAAACTCTTCTTTATCTTCGCCCTCGCCCTGACCAACAGCGATAATTTTATCTTCGGGCGATAATTTGCCTGTTTTATCAGCAGGACCGCCAGGAACCAGGCTACGAATAACGGTGTAGTCATACTCTGACTGCAAAACAGCACCGATACCTTCAAGCTCTAAATTCATGTTCTGTTTAAAGCGCTCAGAGTTCGAGGGCGATAAGTAGCTGGTATGCGGCTCCACAGAGCGAGCAAAAGCATTCATTAGCGTCTGAAATACATCTTCACTCTTAGACTTCGTTAAACGGTTAAGTGCACTATTGTACCGCTTACCCAGGGTTTCAACGATTTCAGGCCACTCTTTACCGGCAAGCTTCAAATTAAGCGCATCGTATTTAACGCGGCTTTGCCAGAGCTCATCAAGCTCTTCTTCCGTTTTAGCCCACTCAGCATCTTCGCGATCGTAATAATACTTATCGCCTTGTTCCGAGAAGTCCATTGGCTTTTCGTCGTCAAGCAAAGACAACGCGTAGGTATAGCGTTCAAAACGGCGTTCTAAACTGTTTTGATAAATATCATAAGCAACGTCGAGCTCACCGCTTTTAAGCATGTCATCAAACAAGTGCTTATATTCAGCCGCACTTTCAACATCTTCTTTCAGCAAAAACATTTTGCTGTAATCGATCATCTCGAAGTAGCGGTCGTAAATTTGCTCAGACAACTCGTTATCCAGCGTCATTCCGCTAAAGTGATAACGAGTGAAATAGGATGTAATGCGTTCACTGGCTGTATCGTGCTGAGACTCTTGCTCTAATTCCGGCAACTCATCGACACTGTGTTTTGGAGGGATAGCGTAAGCTGCAGGTACTGCGACAGCCAACGCCAATAAATAACTTTTTACAGCCAAGTGTTTCATTCAATGCTCCTAAGCGCGCAAAAATATCTTATCAGCTTTCACTTTCATGCTGAGACCATTTGCCAACTGAACCTGAACATCACTTTTGTCCAATTCAGTAATGGTTCCCGTCATGGGTTGGTTTCCAGCTTTCACCTGTACTTGTTGACCCACAGAAAGCTTGCTTAGTTCCGCTTCTTCCAGTTTGAGCTCTGGTTTCGGATTTCTCTTAGCTGCTTTAGGTTTACTGGTTTTGCTAACTTCAGTTTTTTTCTTTTTTGTTGGTGCCTTAGGCTTCGCGGCGTTTTTCTCTTTAGCTTTTTGTGCCGCTTTCGCTTTAGATTCTTTTAATGACTCTTGAGCGTGTTCCTGATGCTCTTCAGTGACCTTATCGGCTTCGTTACCGTCAAGATCGACTCGAGCTTCACCGGCTTTAATACTGTAAAGGTAACGCCAGCTATTTGTGTAGTGACGAAGCGCTGTTCTTAAGCGTGTCTTGCTGACTTTTTCATCGTCTTCTAAGCGTTTGGCCAAATCTTCAAAAATGCCGATTTTTAGAGGCTTGGCATTACCTTTTAACGAAAAGCAGTTAGGAAACTGTTCTGCTAGATAGGCAATAACGTCTTTGCTTTTCGTTAGTTTTTCCGGTTCACTCATTCTGTTCTTCTTCCTGTTCTCGAACGTCGTCCATTAGGTTTTGAACGTATTCGTCCATTTCGTCAAATGATAATTCTAAAAGAGCCGGTTCCTCTATCCAGTCATACAGGGTACGACGAACCATTTCTTCCAATTGCTCTGTGTTATCGTCATCTGCGCGCAACGCATTAATATGATGCAGCATTTCATTAATTTGGTCCGCAGCTTCTTCGGCATCATCGTCGAAGAATATAGCGTCCTCGCGCGTGACTAAATAACTATGAATATCGAATTCCGCAAACATCAGTGTTATTTCGGCCAGTTTAGCGTGCTACAGAAATCGGCTATTTTTTGAAAACCTTCAGCATCTTCATTGTCAAAACGGCCAATAGATGGGCTATCAATATCGAGAACAGCCACGGTTATGCCGTTCACGACAATAGGTGCCACAATTTCACTATTTGATGCTGAGTCGCAAGCAATATGACCTTCAAACTCATGCACATTTTTAACACACTGCGTTTCTTGAGATTGTGCACCAACCCCACAAACACCTTTTCCAAACGGAATTCTTACGCAAGCTACTTTGCCCTGGAATGGGCCTAAAACAAGCTCATTATTTGAGTCGGTTAGGTAAAATCCAAGCCAGTTTATGTCATCGACAGTGTCGTACAACAAGGCGGAGATGTTGGCTAAATTAGCTATTAAGTTAGGCTCGCCCTCTGTAATAGCTTGAGACTGGCGTAAAAGGTCGGAATACAACTTAGCTTTCATAGTAGTTTCAACTTAGTTATCGAGCTTGAAACGGGCTATTGAACCCGTGTCATTGTCAGAGCGGAATTGGTCTTTTAACTCTCGCTTAGATTTAGAAATAATATTGCCGTCCGGACCCACCGTATACGCCTCGTCAGAGTTACCGAACCGAGCTTGGTACGCCATAACCAACTGCAGCGAATTTTCTCGTTGCTCGTCGGTTAGTTTGTTGCCGTCAGGCCACCGGCCAGTCTCAACAGATTGAACCAAGCGTTCATACACCTCAGGCGTCATGCTATTAATTAAGTCATCGAACTGCATGGGTTACCGTTTCTTTTTCAGGAACATCAACTGAACTCGGTTTATAACAAACCATATTAAGCCAACAACAATACCGCCAATAGCGATATTATAGCCCCATGACTGAGGTTGTGGTTGTTGCATAAACAAATAGGTAAAAGCGGCTATTGCAATAATTAAGGCCAACATTGAGCGAGAAACCAGCTTATCTGATTTTTCCTGGTTCAAGCGGCGCCGTTCGCGCTGAATGTCTTCTTTGCTCTGCCCCGCCAAAACAAATTGGCAATGTGGGCATTCACGAGCCTTTGATGAAATTCGTTTATTGCAAGATGGGCATTTCGTTAACGCCATAATTTTATAACCTACCTCTTATGCAGTCCTTGCAATATAAGGCTTTTGCGCTGAATTTCAAGCATAGTGAATAAGAAAATAAAAAACGGCCAGCAAGAACTGGCCGTTTTAATTGACTCAAAAGAATTTATTTTTTCTTGTCAGCGTCACCAAAGTCTTTCCAATAAGACTTAACAGTCGACTTCATTTCTTTATGAAGCAATAACATACCCAGCAAGTTAGGTAGCGTCATCAGAACAATAGCAACTGCCGACGCCGTCCAAACCAGTGTGGTATCTGCGAAAGACGCCCAGAAGAAACCAGCAACATACAGGATACGGTATGGCATAACTCCCTTTTGCCCGACTAGATAGACAACCGCCCTGTCACCATAGTAAGACCAGGCAATAGCTGTCGAAAACGCGAACATCAGTAGCGTTAATGGAATAATATATTGTCCGTAATCGCCGAAGTAGCCGTTAGCGAAAGCTAATGAAGTCAACGCAGCCGAGTGCACCAATGACTTACCAACCACTTCGATGTCTTCTTTTATTAAGTTACCGTTCTTAATCTCAACGGTACCATTATAGGCATCCTCGCCGGCAATAATAAAACGAACATCTTCAGCTACTGAACGGGCATGCAAAATAGTAATTTCACCGCCTGTTTGCGCTTCACCATCAACCACTTCCAGCTTACCGGAGTAACGCTCAATTTCAGTATCACTGAATCCGTTCAAGTACTTATAAAGCTCTTCACGGTCGTCAGTATCAACGTCATTGTACTGACCAACAATAAAGTCGAGGTCACTGCGAGCAAAGTTATTCTCATGCTTCTCGGTCCATACACCAGAAGAGAGAATAACCAAACCGGTTAAAGTACAAATTAAAATGGTGTCCAGGAAAGGCTCGAGAATCGATACCAAACCTTCAGCAACCGGATCTTTCGCTTTCGCAGAGGCGTGAGCAATTGGCGCAGAACCCTGACCCGCTTCGTTCGAGAACAAGCCACGGTTAACCCCTCGGTTAAAGGCGTACGCAAAGCTTGCCCCTAAGAAACCACCGGCAGCCGCTGAGCCAGTAAAGGCATCTCTGAAAATAGAGACGAATGACTCACCAATGTTATCAATATTGAAGAAGATAACGCTTAAAGAGCCGATAACATAAAGAATCCCCATGATAGGAACAATCTTTGACGTTACCGCCGCAATACGTTTAATACCGCCAATAATAACCATCGCCAACAGTATCGACAAAATAGCCCCGGTCCAGACAGGATCAATCTCGAAAGTTTGCTCCATCGACTGAGCAATGTTATTAATTTGCGGCATATTGCCCGTACCGAAAGAACTAACAATAGTGGCAACAGCAAAGATAACGGCTAGCCATTTCATGTTAAGGCGGCGATCCATGTAATACATAGGGCCACCAGCCATAGTGCCGTCTTCGGTTTTTACACGGTATTTATGCGATAAGGTCACCTCGACAAACTTGGTGGTCATACCCAAGAATGCCGTCATCCACATCCAGAAAATAGCGGCTGGGCCACCTAAGAATATAGCCAGTGCAACCCCACCGATGTTACCGGTACCTACTGTACCGGACAGGGCTGTCGACAAAGCCTGGAAGTGACTGGTGTCGCCTTGCGAGTCTTTGCGGTCAAATTTACCGGCTAGAACGCGCCATGCGTGTCTGAAGTAACGAACTTGTGGGAAACCAAGGTATAACGTAAAAAACAGACCCACACCCAGCAGAATGAATGGGAAATAGGCTGCAGAGCCTAAGAACCCATCAATCCATAATAGAAAATTATTGAGCGCTTCCAAGGAAGACCCCCTCTTGTTGTTATTATTGTTAATTCACTCTAGTTTTAACGCAATTTTGGCGATACTGCCAATATTGCGGTTAATACGTCTTCACCTAAACGCTGCGAACGTGGCGCAGACCAGCCGAAATCCTCATCTGGTAAGTCAGCATTGTCTTTAAATGGCATTTCCAGCGTATACGAAAGACACTTAAACTTCTCGCCCACGGCTGAATTGGCAACTGTCATATTAGCCTGGCCGGGTTCATCAAGGTCATAACCATACTTGGTCTGGAACTCTGGTGTTGCGGTTAATAAAGCAGCTTTAAAAGTGTTTTCCAAGTCCTTATGACGCTCATCGTATGACGGAATGCCTTCACAACCGGCGACGAAATTATATGGCAAGGCTTCATCACCATGCACATCTAAAAACATATCGACGCCGGTTTGCTCCATACGTTTTAAAACGTAGAAAACTTCCGGGCTTTTTTCCAAGCTTGGTTCCGCCCATTCACGGTTGAGGTTGGTGCCTACCGCATTGGTACGCAAGTGGCCGCGAACACTGCCATCTGGGTTCATGTTCGGAACAATGTAAAACACATTATTGTCCAACAGCTTACGTGCTACTCCGTCCTCGTCATCTAGCAAGCGGCCTAAAAAGCCTTCCATGAACCACTCAGCCATAGACTCGCCCGGGTGCTGACGCGCAGTAACCCAAATGGTGTTTTTGTGCTCTGCCGGTTCGCCAATCACCAATAAGTTAAGCTCGCGACCGTCAATGGTTTCGCCGAGTAATTCGTGATAGCAGTCTACTGACTGCTGAGCCGACTGAATTAAGTCCTGATGGCGCTCATAAGAGTACGGCACGAAATAGGCGTAATAGACACTTTCCTGCTCTGGTGTGTGGCGAATGGTCAGTTCTTTACCGTTGTATTCTGTCGGGACACGGAACCATGTTTCGCGATCATAAGACGCTAATGCTTCATAACCGTCCCAACCGTCTGGATAAGCCGAGCCCGATGCATTTTCAATGACCATGACGTGTTCAGTACCGGCTTCACCAAAAAGTTTAAAGTGAAACCACTGATAAAACTCGGATTGGTTGTCTTTATTTATTGCGAGTCGGATATTGTCGGCGCTGTCAGCGCTAATAACCTGAATGTTGCCACTATCAAAGTTAGCAGAAATACGCATAATTCACCCTTTATTAAGCAATTCTGTTGTAACAAAAAAAGCGCCCGGCGGGCGCTCTTTTAACGTTATTTAGGCAGGTTCGGAACCTTAAGTCCCGCCATAGCTTCTGCTACACGAACAACCTGACAGCTATAACCAAACTCGTTGTCATACCAAACGTACAATACAGCACGATCTTCATCGACAATAGTTGCTTGTGAGTCAACAACACCCGCGTGGCGCGAACCGACTAAGTCAGAGGACACAATTTCAGTTGATGCGGTGTAGTCTATTTGGTTAACCAACTCAGAATGCAAAGCAGTGTCACGCAAGAAGTCGTTTAACTCATCGCGAGACGTCGTCTTTTCTAAGTTCAGGTTCATGATAGCCATCGACACGTTCGGCGTTGGAACACGAATTGCGTTACCAGTAAGCTTACCAGCCATTTCCGGTAATGCTTTAGCGACCGCTTTTGCTGCACCTGTTGAGGTAATAACCATGTTTAACGGAGCTGAGCGCCCACGGCGGTCTGCTTTGTGGTAGTTATCAATCAGGTTTTGGTCGTTGGTGTACGAGTGCACGGTTTCAACGTGACCGTTGCGAATACCGTATTTGTCATTAACGGCTTTCAATACAGGCGTAATTGCGTTGGTTGTACAGCTTGCCGCTGAAACGATCGCATCACTGTCTTCAATATCGCTGTCATTAACACCAAATACGATGTTCTTGATGTCACCTTTTGAGGGGGCTGTCAGCAAGACTTTGTTTACCCCTTTCGACTTTAAGTGCAGACCAAGGCCAGCTTCGTCTTTCCAAATACCCGTATTATCGATAACAATCGCGTTGTTGATACCGTACTGGGTATAATCGACTTGATCCGGACCATCAGAGTAAATCACTTTGATGTTGGTACCGTTTGCTTTAATGCTTTGGTTTTCGTGGTCAACGGTAATAGAACCGTTAAACTGACCGTGGATAGAGTCACGGCGCAACAAACTTGCACGCTTTTCTAAGTCGCCATCGCGTCCGCCGCGAACAACTATCGCTCTTAAGCGCATTTTGTTGTTAGCACCATTACGTTCTATAAGCTGGCGAGCCAGTAAACGACCAATACGACCAAAGCCATAAAGCACAACATCACGCGGCTCAATATCGTCTTCTCTGTCAATAATGTCAGTCAGTTCGCGCTTAACATAGTCTTTAATTGACAAGTCATCGCTTTTGCCGCCAAACAGGTAACCATAAGCTAACTTACCTAAATCAACGCGTGCTGGAGACAGTTTCAACTCAGCCATTGCTTCCAGGAATGGGAAGCTTTCACGCAAGCGAACTTTCTGGCCTTCGTAACGGCGAATTAAACGGTGAGACTTGATAATGTTGATAGTTGAAACGTTCAAAAGAGAACGTCCGTAAACAAGAATTTCAACACCAAAGTTACGGTAAAGCTTGCCGAGAATCGGCTGCATTTGTTCGGCGTATTCCTGGCGTTCTTGCCAGCTTGCTAGAGTTGGATCTTGCTGGTTAGCATTCATATTGAGCCCTGTCCTCTGTACTTAATGTTCAGTGAGCGTGTTCAGTAAGCAAATAAAGTGCTACGCTTAAAAATCCGCAGTATTGTACTGAAAAGGTCGGCATGAAGCCAACTTTAAGAGAAAATCAGCTTTTAGTGATATCGTAAACGGGTGATTATGTTTAAAAAATACGCAGTTTTTATTGCCTTGCTTCCCTTGGCGGGATGTTATGACAGCGCTCCGACAGTTAGGGAAATTTGTCAGGGTACTCCATCAATGTGCAGTGACTTAAATGATGACAACTGGTGTAACTCCGAACGCCGTCAACTTATATTCAGTCGTTACGATGTCAGTCAGAACAAAACTCCCGAAAACCAATACTATTTGATGCAGGACCTGCAGGAATACAGCAAATGCATTGAGCTGGCGTCGACTATCGAACATAAAAAGCTGAAACAAAAACAGTCAAACCGTATTGAGGCTTACATTAACTCGCAGAAAAATATAAAAGCGCTGGCAAAAGAAACCGAAAATTCTGAGCACCCTCTTTGGCTTTACTGGCATTGGTCTAATCAAGGAGATACAAACGCACTTGATAAGCTGTTGGCAATGGAAGGCTCTAAGCGTATGCAGACACCCGAGCTGCAACTCGCTCTGGCTACCTATTACACCAAGCAAGACTCAGAAAAAACATTCAAGCTGCTTTACAACGCCCTACGCCTATATAAAGAAGGTGATCGCATTAACGCCGAAATACCTTCGACGTTAGTATCTATGTACCTTAAAGAAGGCAAAGCTGAAAAAGCCTATGTTTGGTCACAAGTTGCCTGGCAGCTTGGCCAGGACAACCTGGATAAAAACAGCATGAAAAATATCGTCACCGCATCAGAAGATGAATACGATGACTGGGACGATCAGGCGGAAGATATTGTCGACCAAATCAAGGATGGTCAGTTTAAAGGCCGTTACTCATCTTCATAATGCATAGCCACTGAATTGATGCAGTAACGCTGCCCGGTTTCTGTAGGGCCATCATCAAATAGATGGCCTAAATGACCATCGCAGCGGCTGCATAACACTTCAATGCGTACCATGCCATGACTCATGTCTTTTTCGTAACGTACGGCACCATCAATAGCAGCGTCGAAACTGGGCCAGCCACAATGTGAATCAAATTGGGTGTCGCCTTTAAATATAGGCTGACCACAACCGGCACAGCGATAGACACCGTGTTTATCCGCCACCAAATATTCACCCGTAAAAGGTCTTTCCGTCCCTTTTTCTCTTAAAACATAATAGGTCTCGTCGGACAGCTGTTCTCGCCATTCAGCGTCCGATAGTTTTTTCCAGTCTTTATCTGCCATTGAACAATTTCCCACCCTTAAAGAGTTGTGACTTTATTGTCATACTACTGATATAAAGCCTATGTTAAACTGAGTATTACTAATAAATTGCTGGAGTTAAGCATGCTTCGACGCACCAAAATTGTTACAACCCTCGGCCCTGCCACAGACTCAAAAGACACCTTACGAGCCCTCATTGAAGCGGGTGCCAACGTAGTTCGTCTCAACTTCTCGCACGGCAGCGCTGACGATCATATTAAACGAGCCTCTATGGTGCGCGACATTGCTAAAGAATTAAATGCCCACGTTGCCATACTTGGTGACCTGCAAGGCCCGAAAATTCGTATTGCACGTTTTAAAAATGACTACGTTGAATTAAACGCAGGTGATCAGTTTACTCTGGATGCGGAAATGGCGAAAGACGCCGGTGACGAACACGCTGTGGGACTTGATTATAAACAGCTACCACAAGATGTGAAGCCTGGCGACATTCTTTTGCTGGACGATGGTCGGCTGCAGTTAAAAGTAACTGATATTGAAGGCACCAAGGTGCATACCGTTGTCACTATTGGTGGCACGCTATCAAACAATAAAGGCATTAACCGCCAAGGTGGCGGCCTCTCTGCCGCTGCCCTAACGGAAAAAGATCATGAAGACATAAAAACCGCCGCTAAAATTGGCGTTGATTATTTAGCTGTATCTTTCCCCCGTAGTGGTGATGATATCAACCAGGCACGTCATCTGCTGCGTGATGCCGGTGGCCAGGGGCTGCTTTGCGCCAAAATAGAACGTGCAGAAGCCGTCGCCAGCGAACATGCCTTAGACGACATTATTCGGGCGTCAGATGCTGTTATGGTTGCCCGCGGTGACTTGGGTGTAGAAATTGGTGATGCTCAACTGGTTGGTAAACAAAAGCTTATTATCTCTCGCGCTCGTCAGTTAAACCGCGTTGTTATTACTGCAACGCAAATGATGGAATCGATGATTGAAAACCCAATGCCAACTCGAGCAGAGGTCATGGACGTCGCCAACGCGGTGCTTGATGGTACTGACGCGGTGATGTTGTCAGCTGAAACCGCTGCTGGTAAGCACCCTATTGCCACCGTAAAAGCAATGGCTGATATTTGCCTGGGCGCAGAAACGCACCCGTCAGCGAAACTCGATCATAAAGATCTGGAAGAGGTTTTTTCCAGCATTACTGAAGCGACTGCCATGTCAGCAATGTATGCAGCTACACATTTAAGTGGGGTTGCCGCTATTGTTGCACTAACAGAGTCTGGCTTTACGGCTAAACTCATGTCGCGTATTACCTCACACTTGCCAATTTTCTCGCTGTCTCGTCATGCGGAAAGTCGCAATAAATCGGCGATGTACCGTGGTGTATACCCTATTGATTTTGACTCAACTAAAACGGATAACCCTATTCTGGAAGCCATAGACGTGCTGAAAACCAAAGGCCACTTGAAAACCGGTGACTTAGTGATTCTCACACACGGTGATGTTATGGAAACGGTTGGTTCAAGCAACACCTGTAAAATTATCGAAGTCCGTTAATCGTTAAAGTCTTCCATAATACTATCAAGAAGGTCGATGTATTCGTCGGCCTTCTCTACTGCCGCTTCTCGTTGGTTGTCAGACAAGCTCAAATACATATTCCATAAAAACGTATTTCTTGTGTTACTGCTTTGCTCTATCTTTTCCTGAAGCGCTTCGGTTCGCAGTTGCTTAGGGTCTTGTATCAGAGCTGTCAGCTTATTGGTATCGGTTGGCTCTGTCAGTAGTATGGTTTCAAATTCTGTAAGCCATTGTGCCCGGTAATTCAGCCAATCTTCCTGTATAGAAGGGCTTTTCGCAACCCAGTCACGCAGTAACTTATCCTGTTGCTCTGTCAGGTCACCAATAATATCTTCCAAGTCACTTTCAACTTCATTAACCCGCTCAAGCTGTCGCAAAATAGGGTTTTCAGACTGTTTCTCTTCAAACTTTTCGAAACGCTCTTGTTGTTTCTCTTCTATTCTTTCAAACAGTTGCTGCTTTTGTTTCACCGACAAGTCGTTAATTAACGCGGTTTCTTTTGACACTCTGTTCAACACGTTCTGCCAAAAGTCCAATAAAGTGTCTTCAAAAGCGATAATATCGGCTTTTTCAAGCGTTTGGTTATGCACCTTTTCACGCAAGTTAAAGAGCGCTTCACGATACTCGGGTATTTGAGTGCGGGCATGCCATAAATGAAGCTCATCCACTTTTTTTGCAAGCGTCGCTTCTTGTTGGTCATTGAGGTCAACGTACTCTTTTACCCGCCATTCAACTAGCGTATCTGCGAACTGGTAGCCGATATTCGCTGTGCAGCCCGACAGCACCAGTAGAGTTAGTAAAGCGAAGCCCAAAATGCGCATAGTGGTAGCCTTTTACTGACCTAAAATCAGCTGTTTAATTTTGTCTTTATAACTGCGACTGACTTTCAGCTGCTGTCCATTTTTTAACTGCAAATGGTATTCGCCATTTTGCTGATTACACAGTTTCTCGACTTGGTTAACATTGACAATAGCAGAGCGATGTACACGCTGAAATAGCTGAGGGCTTAATTCTTTCTCAAGCTCCTTCATGGTACGACGCAAAATATAGGTGTCATCGTTAGCGTGGATGCACATATAGTCGCCCGCTGCATCAATCCATTTAATGTCCTTAATAGCCACCCGTGTAATTTCACCGCTGTCTTTAATCGCAATATGATCGGGGTACTGGTTCGTCGCTATGTCACCACCTTCCGATAAGGTTTTCAGCAGATCTTCCGCATTCTGCCCTGTCACTTCAGCAACCAAACCCACCAACTTTTCATGTTGCTCTGTATCGAAACTGCTGTTTTCAGCAATAACTCGTTCGACACACTCTTTCAGTCGGTCGTCATCGACCGGCTTCAGCAAATAGTCTAACGCCCTTACTTCAAAGGCTTTTATCGCATATTCATCATAAGCCGTAACAAAAACAACGGTCGGCAATTCGCCACCCTGCTCTTTGACAGCTTTTAAGACCTCGAAGCCATTCAGTCCGGGCATTTGTATATCCAGAAACACTAAATCCGGCTTTTCTTCGACGATAACATCGACAGCCGTGCGACTGTTTGGGCACTCCGGCATAAGCTGAAGCTCTTCAAAAGCTTCCAGACGCACTGACAAGCCCTTTCGTGCTAAAGGTTCGTCATCAACAACGAGCGTTTTTAAGCGCTGACTCATACTTTCTCCAGTGTTTCAAAAGGTATAACAATGGTGACACAAAGACCTGAGCCTTCGTTCTTACTCATGTTAAATATAAAGTGCTTACCGTACAGTGACTGTAAACGTTGCTTAGTGTTATTCAGACCAACGCCTTCTTTCCTGAACAGTTTATTAGGGTCAGATTCCAGTTGGGGGCCGTTATCACAGATAGTTATTTCTAAATCATCGTTTACTTTTTTCGATTGAATACTTATTTTACCCACCCCTTCGACCTGCGCAATGGCGTACTTAATCGAGTTTTCAATAAGCGGCTGGCAGATTAAACTGGGAACCAATGCCTGCTTAGTTTCTTCCTCGAGATTTATAGTCACTTCTAGTTGCTCATCAAAGCGCACCTTTTCAATGTCCAAATACAACAGCAGCGCATCAATCTCTTTTTCCAGCGGTACTTTTTTAATCGGATCGTTATCCAGTGAGAACCTTAAGAATCGACTCAACTTATTAACCATCTTATTGGCCTTGTCTGAGTCTTTTATCAAAATAAGTGTTGATATCGCATTAAGTGTATTAAACAGAAAGTGCGGGTTGAGCTGGTAACGCAGCATTTTTAATTGCGCCTGGTGGGCCATAGACGAGGCCAACAGCGCTTTCTGCTTTTCTTCCTGCAGCATTTGGTAGTATTTAATACCAAAATACAGCCCGCTCCAGCTTAAAATAATATAAAACTTCGCCAGGCTGTTTTTTAAATAAAAGAATGGGCTGTCAGGTCTGAATCCAAATTTATAAATTTCCCAGTAAGTCGCGTTATCAATAATGGCCCAAAGCACCGAAATAACATAAGACGCAACGATAGCAATAAGCACCATAAGCGGTGGTGCCATCTCCCATATTCGCCGGTAGAAATAGCGCAACGGAACCGTCAGAAGAAAGCCAGCATACGCGCCAAGAATAATAATAAGCGTGTAAATATCACGCATTTCATGCATGAGTGAGCCAATGTAGTTCACTAACGCGTAGCCAATCCAACCGCCGGCTTGTAACAACCAGAAGAACCGGTTTCTATTTTCCATCAGCATTTGCCACTGATTCAACAAATGCTTCATGCGCTTCCTGACGCCTCCAGTTTAGACAACTCTTCAATATCGACTAAGCTTCCGGAGAACAACGCATTCACTTCGTCTTTCTGGTTGCCTAAAAACTGTAAGCCCAATTCATAGTGGTCGTTTCGTTTAATCTGACGAACAATGGCTTTTAACGTCACTTGACGGTTATTTTTTTGCTCTATGACTAGGTCGACTTTACTGCCGTTTTCCCACAAGATCTTGTCATTACTCTCTGGTAGCTCATGTTTAACCCGGCAGCCGGTTTCCGACACATCCAGAACATGACCTTTGAGGGAAACCTTGGCCCCCTCGGTAGACTGACCTTCAACAACGGTTGGTAAGAATGCATCAAACCGCCGCCCTTTACGAATTACGCGGTATTCCACCTCATTTGGCCAACGAATAAAGAGCATTTTTGTCGGGTGAGAAACAATGTAGTTAATGTCGCTTCGAAAAGCGCAAATTTCACCGTTCCCTGCTTCTAACACAAACCGTACTACGACAGGAATCGCTTCCTCGATATACTCCCGTAAATCACTGTATTTTCGTGCATCGGGCATATTTAGAATAAGCCAGCGATCTTTTAAGGCACCGATAAACTCAGTAAAAAACCGTGCGGGCACGTTTGAATTAGTCAGTTGTACTTCAATTCTTTGTCCGGGAACCAGTTCGGTGATTTTTTTGGTGCTCATACGGGTCTCGCGCTAGCTATCTGTATGCTACTATGATCGCTAGATGTCAGTCAGTGTCAAGCAAAGGAGACGCTCTTGATCGCTTACGATATAACACCTATCGATTTACATGGTCACCTATTCGAAGTCATTCTTACTATCGACGCCCCCGAGCCAGAGCAGGAGCTGTGGTTACCTAACTGGATTCCGGGCAGTTATCTCATACGCGACTTCTCTAGGCATATTATCGGATTGTATGCCGAAGCTAACGGTGAAGCGGTAGCAATAAAGCAAGTAAGCAAAAACCGCTGGCGGCTGAATACAGCTGAAAAAACAGTCACTGTTAGGTATCAAGTCTACGCGTGGGACTTGTCTGTTCGCTCTGCCTATTTAGACCAATTGCAAGGGTTCTTTAACAACACCAGTTTATGTCTTGCTGTTGCTGGCCGAGAAGACGAAGCTTGCCAATTAACATTGCACGCACCAGTCGATGCGCTTGAATGGAAAGTGGCGACTGGCATGCCCCGCTTAACCGGCCAACCTCATTCCTGGGGAACCTTCGAGGCAGAAAACTACGACGCCCTTATCGACTATCCGTTCTTAATGGGCGACCTGGTCATTGAAGAATTTATTGCCCACGGAATTAAGCACTCATTGGTGTTAAGCGGGCGTCACTTTGCCGACACCTCAAAAATCTGTGCCGATTTGGCGCGTATTTGTGAAACTCAGATATCAATGTTTGGAGAAGCTCCATTTAAGTCCTACACCTTTCTGACTATGGTTGTTGGTGAAGGCTTTGGCGGGCTCGAGCACCGTAACTCAACCGCCCTTCTGTGCAGTCGTAAAAGTCTAATTGGCGAGCATGACCATGGTATTAATGAAGACTACCAAACCTTCTTGAGCCTTTGTTGCCATGAGTATTTCCACAGCTGGAATGTGAAAACATTAAAACCTAAAGCGTTTATTCCTTATCAACTGGATAAAGAAAGCTATACCGAACAACTGTGGTTTTATGAGGGCATGACCTCCTATTTCGACGACTATCTACTACATGCCGGAGGCATTGTCAGCGCCGAGCAATACTTAAAAGTTCTGTCAGAAACCTTAGCTCGGGTTGAGCGTGGCGCCGGTCAGTACCAACAAAGCGTGACAGAGTCGAGCTATTTGGCCTGGACTAAGTTTTATCAGCAAAATGAGAATGCGCCGAACAGTATTGTCAGCTACTACTCAAAAGGCGCGCTTATTGCGCTTAGTCTGGATTTAATACTGCGTTTGCAAAGCAACCATTCGCTGACATTGGCTCATGTCATGAAAAAGCTTTGGCATGAGTTCGGGAAAACCGGTTTAGGAACGGCAGATGACACCGTCCTTAACATTTTGGACAGTTATTCAGGCGTTGATGTTGCCGACTTTTTACGCGAGCAACTGTACGTCAAACAAAGCCTGCCGTTAGAAAGCTTATTGAATCAGTTTGGACTAGAAGTTACGCGCTCAGTACCCGCGGATGACAACTCACTGAAAGCTGCTGATGACCCTGCTCCAGTCAATTTAGGCGCAAAGTACAAAGCCTCTTCTGCTGGGTTGGAGCTATTAAGTGTTTACCATGACGAAACAGCTTACAACGCTGGTTTGTCCGCGTCAGACCGTATTATTGCGATTGATCACTTGCAAGTGACGGATGCAAACGTGAAATCTGTCTTGTCACGTTATCGCCCTGGTCAGAAAGTTACCGTGCATGCATTTCGACGTGACGAGCTATTAACGTTAGATTTAATTTGGGAGGAGCCAACCCCGGCATGCTGGCAGCTCTTGATTAAAGACGCTGCCAAATTGAATGGATGGCTTACCGTAGAAAGTTAGTCTTCGTAAAGCTGGGGAAGTAATGCCGGATCTAGCCGGGTATTTCCCCAGTTAACCCGCCAATCTAAATGAGGCCCCGTAGCGCGGCCTGTAGCGCCAACTTCTCCTATTACCTCACCCTGCTTTACTGTATCGCCAGTTTCCACGTGCAACTTGCTGAGGTGCAAATAGGTGGTGTTTACTTTGTAGCCGTGCTCAATAATGATAGTGCCACCCGAGTAAAATAAGTCAGGCTCCGCCAAAACCACTTTCCCGGTCCATGGCGCTTTTACAGGGGTACCTGTTGGCACAGCAATATCTTCTCCATAATGAGGGTTACGAGGCTCGCCATTAAAGATTCGTTGACTGCCATAAACCCCACTAATACGCCCTTCAGCAGGTTTCGCCACAGGCGTCAGGAAGTGCTTATTTTTAGACGCTTTTTGTCTTGCCAACCACACTTTTTCAGCTTCTTTTCGAGCTCGTTTAACCTGCTCCGGGTCTGGTGTCACTGTCTTTTGCGGCACACCATCGACACGGTCAATATCGTATTCTCGTTCACTCAGTGTAATGGTTTTAGTGCGGGTCTCTCCGTTGGCCGACACACTGAGCTCATGTTCAAGTTCTGCTTTGCGACCGAACCCAAAAACAAAGTAACCATTGTCGGTCACTTCCACCGCTTCACCATTTAGCGTCACTTCAGCTCCAGCGACCGTTTTACCTAAATGCAACGCCCCTTGTGTAAAAGGCCCTTTAACTTCAAGAGGCACAGAGCTGTTGGCAAGCAGAGGGGCCGATACAATCAGACCAATCAACACGCCCATAAAACGAGACTTACGCATAAGCAATAGCTCCTTTACCAACGCCTTCGTAGGCTCTGACTTCCACTGACTTGCCTGCGTGCTCCTGCCCTATTGTCGAGGCCAGGTACTGCGCAATACATTCAACCGTAGAGTCACTTTCAATCACGTAGTTTTCGCTATGCGGCATAACCAATTCAAACAATCCCTGAATTGAGGTGTAGCTGTAACCAATGTGAGTGTTTTCGTCTACGCCATTTGCCGCTTTCGATAGCGTCATTTCATTAAAAGTCGCGATATCGTCTTCGGTACCAATATAAATGTCTTCCCATTTATCGCACCAACTTTTCTCTAACGCTGGCTGGCGAATACCGTCAATAAATATCTGTAGCTTTGAACGATGCCCGTGGGCAATACGCTGACAGTTGCCATCGTGCTTTTTTAAACCGTGAGTGTAGTGATAATAAAAACCGTCAATTTGCTCAGGACGTAAGGTGAGTTTCAGACCTTCAACGTTCACCGGTAGTTCTTGTTTAATCACCGCTTTGACGTAATCAGTAACCGTCTCGATACTGACTACTTCGGCATCGATAAAGGCAAAAGAGTCTGACGGACAAAACAGGTGTATTGAACGGGAGTTGTCACGCTCAAAGTCGACCCAGTAAGAGCTGTCGTCTTCATTATGGGTGACCTTAGTGTACGGATGGTCGCCGGGAACCAGCAGCTTGTGATCGACCGAGTCATCAATAATGGCTTTCACTTGCTTTTTGACCTTACCAAAATCAAGCACCATGGACTGTTCGTTCAGGTTACCGTCAAGAACAATATCGACAATCCAACTTTCCCCCACAATGCCGCGCTGCGGGCAAAGATAAGAGCAATCAATAACGGTAAGGTCGTTCACAAATAACTGCATATAAAAAGTGACTCTTTGCTGTTCTCTAAAATTTTACTCAGTATAACCCGAAAGCCCGGCTCAGATAAGCTCGATAAGTAAAAACCATTCCCAAAGTAACTTAGCAGACAGTAATATAAGCGCCAGCCCCATGGCTCTGTCTACCCAATGGCTGTAACGCCAAACCCGTTTAAAAATGGCTGGCTGGGTTAGCAGCCAGGTTAAAAACAAAAACCAGGCGCCGGTTGCTATAACCAAATAAACCCCATAACCAAACTTAACTGAAAAAGGAGTTTCAGGTGCGATAATAGTCGTAAATAACGTCAGAAAAAATAAAGTGGCCTTAACGTTCAAACCGTTAGTGATGAAGCCGACAATAAAGGCTTTGCGCTTTTTCGGCTTTATGGCCTCAAATTCGTCGCTAGACATTGTCGTTCGGGGTTTTGCTTTTATCGCTTGAGTACCAATAAATCCAAGATACAACGCCCCTACCACCAGCAAGGTCTGATACAACCAGGGAGTTTGGTGAATAATGAGTGCCACACCGACCAGCGAGTACGCAACGTGAATAATAATGCCTGCCGCGATACCCAGCGCTACCCAGTAACCCGCTTTTCTGCCAAAGCTCAAGCTGTAGCGCGACACAACCGCAAAATCGGGGCCCGGACTTGCGACAGCAAACAAATGAATTAACGCAATAGTTAAAAACTCACTCCAGTACGACAACGTATTCCTTCCTTGTTTTCTAGTAACTTACCTGCGAGAATCAAAGTTACATTTTGTTAATTACAAATACCAAATAATTAATATGAAAAAAGCAAAGTTTCCTTCACTTAATGCACTTCGAGTCTTTGATGTTGCGGCCAGAAGCGGTTCTTTTAAGCAGGCTGCACAACAACTTGGAGTGACTCAGTCGGCCGTTACCCGTCAAATTCAAGCGCTTGAAGAGCAACTCGACATGCGACTTTTTCAGCGCGATAACCGGGTTCATTCTTTAACGCCAGTGGCGCTTGAACTGGCTCCACAAATTGAGCAAATATTTGATCAGTTAGAGCGTGCTATAGAGCGTACCCGAAGTTTGAGTGATAACACAACAACTCAGCTGACCGTTGCTATAAGCTCTGAACGTTTCCGCTTTTGGTTAGCCAATAAGCTCGAGGACTTTCATGCCCTTTACCCGCATATACAATTAAACTTTACACGCTGTGCTGACTACTTTGCCGGTGAACATGCCGCTGACATGGTCTCTGCCGTACAACATCAAAGCTGGGATATTGCTATTGGCTATGGTCAGATAAACGACAAACACTTACAAAGTCAGCGTTTATCGAAAAATGACCTTGTCCCGGCATCGGCTATTTCAACCAATGACACGCCATATCACCAAAGCTGGATAATTAACCCAGATAATCCGGAACATACCAAATTGGCCGAAGCAAACCAGTCCAAGCTCAAAAGCCAGCGTATTATACATTGCGATGACTTTTACATGTCGCTGGACTTAGCTCAAACAGAAAAAGCCGTGACCTTAGTCGATAGCAGCCTGTTAAACGCTCAACTATCTCATTTAACGCCTTTTCGAGAGTATGCACAGCCAATTAAGTCACCACTCTCGGTATTTTACAAAAAACGGAAGCGTCAGTCAGTTGCCCTTGTCGCTTTTATTAAATGGTTACAATTAATTAACCAATAACTCGTTTACATACATTCGTGAATGTATATAAAATAAAGGCACTTTTCATCAACCATTAAGAGAGCGACATGTTAAGACGTTTTTCGCTTCTAAGTGCCTTATTATTATCAAGTAGTTTAGCTTCATCCTCTGCACTGGCTAATGAAGTCAGCTTTACGGCTTCGTATTCAACCGACCAATTCCGTGGCGCTCGTGTGGCCTACCGTTTTACCGACATTCCTTTAGAAATGCCGGGCTTTTTGGGTTCGCCTAAGCTTTATGTGGATATGGGGTTAAACCATTGGCAGGACTCGAATGATACATCTGACAACATTACGGCGTTTACTATAAGCCCTGTTGCTTCCTGGCATATAGCCGGCTCAGAGCGGCCGCTTTATTTAGAAGCGGGTATTGGCGGCAGTTATTTCGATAAGACCAGTCTCGGTAACAGAAAGCTCTCAACCAAGTTTCAGTTTGAAGATCGTATCTCATTGTCCTGGCAGTTCAGCAAAAACTCTGACGCTCGCATTGACTTTGGCTATACTCATTATTCTAATGCAGACATTAAGCGCCCTAACGACGGCCTCGACTTTTATTGGCTCAGTTGGGTTTACCCCTTTTAACTAACAAAGGTTATTATGAGCAGCGAAACTCCTTCAAGAGACAGAGTTTATCAGGTATCCAGTAACAGAGAGAGCGCTTCTCATAAACTCCGTTATGTTGAAGGCTCTGCGCAGGCTTCCGGCGAGTGTCGGCTATGTGTCGGCTCGCTGGCACAAGCGGATAAAAGCGATGCACCTGTGACCGTACAAGCGGCCACCTCAGAAGATATTGCTCGTATCGCTTTTTTTGAAAAGCAGCTTTATGACAACGACGCCTACTCCAGCTTGTTTTTTTACCAAGCTCTACGACAATGGCCTAGAGGTTTTTTAACCATAAAAAGTGACGAAAAAGTTGCCGGTTACAGCCTTATCGTGCCGCTCGATGGCAGCCGGGCAACCTTAATGTCTTTGCTTATTGGTAAAAGCTTTCAAGGTCAGGGGCTTGGCCGTATATTGTTGGAGCAGGCTATTAAATCAGCGGCTGAAAGCAGTTGGAAAACACTGGAGCTCAGTGTGGCTCCGGACAATGCCGCTGCCATCAAGTTATATAAGCAAACGGGCTTTTCAGTTATCGAAACCATTCAGGATTACTTAGGCCCGGGCGAAGATCGCCTAATTATGAGTCGCGCACTCTAACCGGATTTGCTGAGCTATGGCATCACTCGACTTATTTGCAAGCGAGAAACAGGAGGTTACACAGTTTAGTGAACGTGCCTACCTACTTCATGGCTATGTCGAACCTCAGGCAGATACTATTTTAAGCCACCTCAGGGACGTTATTAAACAGTCACCACTAAGACAGTTTGTGACGCCCGGGGGCGGTAAAATGTCAGTACGTACCAGCAGCTGCGGCGACTTTGGCTGGATAACCGACAAAAAGGGCTATCGCTACACAGACACAGACCCAATAACTGAGAAGCCCTGGCCGCCTATGCCTGAAACGCTAGAAACACTTGCTGAACAGGCAGCGGCAAAGTGTGGATTTGAATCGTTTTCTCCCAATGCCTGCTTAATTAACGTGTACCATCCCGGCGCTGCTATGGGACTTCATCAGGACAAAGACGAGTCCGACTTTTCACAGCCTATTGTATCTTTCTCGTTTGGCTTACCCGTTACTTTTCTCTGGGGAGGCCTCAAACGAGGTGGCAGTCCACAAAAAGTGACGTTGCAACATGGTGACGTACTTGTCTGGGGCGGCCCCGATCGTCTTCGTTACCACGGCGTAAAAAAACTCGCTAACGGCCAGCATCCACTCACCGGCAATGTCCGCGTGAACTTAACCTTCAGAGTAAGGTAAGGGTCGGTAAATGCCTGACATTAAGCCCATGCTTTGGCGTCTATTAGCCATTACCGGCAGTATCTTACTGACACTTGTCCTGTTTATTGGCATTGGGCTATTAATCGGCCTGTCGATAGCTAACCGTGAACTGGCAAAGGTTGGTATCGAGGACTGGTCGATAAGCATCGGTTCGCTGTCCAAAGAACGAGTGGTCATTGAACAGTTAAGTGTGACAATGAACGAGTTACCGTCATCCTCCACGTCGAACTCAGCTGCTGCACCGCTTACCATTAAAAAGCTACTAAACACGCCTGTGCCAAGCTGGCTTCCTGAAACGGTTATTCTTAACAAGGTCACACTGAAAGGCGAACTTTTCAGGCAGTACTCCCCGCTTCAGGGGGAAGTAACATTAAACACAAAGCGCCCTAACCTCAGTTTAAGCCTTTCTCATCCTGAAGCACTCGCTATTCACCTGTCTCGCGACAACTCAATTTTATCGGTCGATATAGAGCATAACCTTGGCCACTTCAACGCCAATTACGAGCTTATTAGTGGTGAATGGAATATTGAAGGTTCAGCAAAGGTTCCAACCGAACGACTTGCTCAAGCATCAGAGTTTGTAAAAAACGAACGCATTGCCCTATTGTTTAATGCCGAAGGCTCGCTTTCACCAGAAACCGAATTAACAGGTCCAGAAGGCCTCATTAACGCGACTTCCGGCAAATTCATCTTACAATTACAGAAGCCTGTGAATGTCGCAGTGTCAGGCGTTACATCCGCCGCTGACGGAAATATACGTTTCAACGTTAAAAGCGGCGTTATTGAAAGCTATGACTTAAGTCTCAGTGGCGACCTGACACAGTGGCCAACTCTGCCTTTAGAAATAAGCACGGTAAAGTGGCAGCTGACCAGCCAGGACTCTTTAGCGCTTGAACCATTAAGCTATCAGCAAATACTGAATAAAACAGCCTGGCCGGTTCAGCTTAGTGCAGCGCTTGACGGTAAAGACGTCTCTGGCGTTAGGGTAACTACGATGGGTCACTTCGTTCAAAACGACGCTCAGTTTGTTCGGCTTAAGCTCCCAAAAACTAACCTAAGTGCCGACAGAATCGTGGTGCATAGTATTGACGCCATAAGTCCACTCAAACTTAATACGTTGAGCGACTTAGCCTTAAACGCTGACATAACGCTCAAGAGCGATAAGCTGATGCTTAGCTCAAAGCAGCCCTCTTCGTTTTTTGCCGAATCAGAATTTGCCAATGCTGACTTCTTAATTCCAACGCTCTTTGCAGAAATACCTTTTACCGCCCCCGAAACGGCAACAGCAAACCTGACAACGGAAGTTAATAATGTCGCGATAAAAGTAGCTGGCTTTCAGAGTTTAAAACCTCAACTATCGCATAATATCCATTACAAAAACGGCCGTATTGACGCCGAAGGCACTATTGAATTAGCTCAGGGCGCGGCATTCAATCATAGCAGCACACTGACAGAAGATTTAAGATTGACCTCGAATATAGATATAAACATTCATGACTTAGCGCAAGCAGACTTACAGGCACAATTGTCACCGCTGATACAAGACACTCTCCCATTATTAACGCTAAACAAAGGCACCGCTACGGCGGGCTTTAGGCTGTCAGGCAATTTAGAAACAGGAAAATGGAGCATTGATGAAGGAGACGCAAACTTACAGTCCATCGATGCCATATATGACACAACGTCTGTGGCCAACGCTAATTTGAGCACTCAATTTAATACGACTCCAGAGCGTTTGAGTTTTCAACAGGCAAGCTTATCCGTCGGCAGTATTCAGCAAGGGTTTACTATTGGTCCGGTAGAAGCTGAGCTTGCCGGCGTCATTCCTTTCAAGAACCTGCGAAACAGTACAGTGCAGCTCAACAGTCATAGCATTAAAGCTCTGGGAGGCTCGGTTAGAATACCAGAACAAACTTATAAGTTTGTTAACGAAATACGTATTCCTATTGTCTTCGAGCGTATCAACCTCGGTGAACTCATGCGCCAGTATCCAAGTAACCGAATTGCGATAGACGGCGAAATTTCGGGAACCATCCCCCTCGTTTGGGACTCTCAACAACTAACAGTCGAAAAAGGCTATTTAAGTGCTGTCGCGCCTGGTGGGCATTTGCAGGTAGACTCTTCGGCGTTGCGCTCTGCCGTTGGTTCAAACCCAAATCTGAAAACACTCGCCAGCGTACTGGAGGACTTTTATTACCAAGAGCTGTCGAGTGTCGTTGGCTATGACAAGAACGGTGAGCTAACCTTAGAGTTACAGCTGAACGGATATAACCCAGCCGTTGAAAATGGTCGTAAGGTAAAATTAAACGTCACTTTAGAGGAAGACCTACCTGCGCTCATTAAAGGCATACAGCTCAGCAACAGTGTCAGCGACGTTATTCGTAAACGGATCCAGCAACGGGTCAATTAATCAGAGGACGATATGAAACAATTGCTTGTCATTACACTATCGGTGCTGCTCATGTCCGCCTGCACCCCAACCGTTCAGGTGGCGGCTCCGAAAGAGCCAATAACCATTAATCTGAACGTAAAAATTGAGCATGAAATTTACGTTAAAGTCGACAAAGCACTCGACGACGTTATTTCAGAGTCGAGCGGTTTATTTTAACTTTCAAAGGATTGTGACATGAAAAAACTAACAATTAGTGCGTTCGTCGCCCTACTCTCTATTTCAGGCATGAGCCTGCCAACAGCAAGTTACGCACAGGAAATAACCTTACAAGAAGCCATGGACGAGCTGTCATCAGCCAAAGATAAAGGCTGGGTTGGCGAGCAACCTAATGGTTATTTAGGCGTTGTTAAGTCCTCTGCGCAAGCAAAGCAAATAGCAGAACAAATAAATGAAGCCAGACGTCAGGAATATGCCCGCATAGCAGAAGAAAACGACATTGCCGTTGCTGATGTTGAGCTACTGGCCGGCAAACGCGCCATTGAACGCACACAGCCAGGGCATTTTGTGAAGGTTGATGGTCAGTGGAAGAAGAAGCCTTAACAACGGTAGAACCTATAAAGTATAAGGAGTGCGTTGAAGAGGCGAGGAATTTTTTCCTCGCTTTTTACCTATTGAGCCCTACTATGCCAATACCCCGGCTTCCGCCTGTTATTCATAACCGCTATAACAAAGATGGAGTCACCTTTTACACTAAAGATGATGGAAAATGGGAACCTGTTGAGTACATAGCGCTTAAAACGAGAGTAAAAAGTAGGCCAAGCTTCTGGGTATTCAGATATGACTTTATAGGAGGCTTCCAACTCTGAGAAAAAGTCATCCCCTAGCCCTTTTGCATGGCTTTCATACCAATGATACGCGGCACCAACTTCGTGAGCTACATTAGGGTGAAAGGTAAGAGGCTTCAATTACTTGCCTTTTACTTGCTCTTTAATTTCGGACCATGAAACGCCTTTTACTGCCCCGCTATTAAGTTGAGACAGTCGCTCTTCGGCCAGTTCTGCCCAAGCGCCATCGACATTATCATCTTGAGCTGTATCTAAAGAAGAGATCAAACAATGAGCAAGCTTAGCTTTGTCGTTGCCGGACAAATGCTTAGTGCTTTCAAGGATGTCTTTGATGTCCATAATGAAACGCCTTGTACCAATTAGATACAAAAGAGTTTAGCATCAAATTTATTTATTTTATACGGAATTGGTGCCCGGGGCCGGACTTGAACCGGCACGCTGTTACCAGCGAGGGATTTTAAATCCCTTGTGTCTACCAATTCCACCACCCGGGCACTACAAGAAGTGTTCTCGAATAATGGAGGCGGGTCCCGGAGTCGAACCGAGATCCACGGATTTGCAATCCGCTGCATAGCCATTCTGCCAACCCGCCAGAATTTGGAGCGGGAAACGAGATTCGAACTCGCGACCCCAACCTTGGCAAGGTTGTGCTCTACCAGCTGAGCTATTCCCGCACCGTCATCTGCCGAGGCATTCTACTGTTTAATCTTTTTCAGTCAATGACTTTTTATCAAATTTATGACTGTTTGCGCAAATTTACGGCAAAGCTGCTAATTTCTAGTCAATTCTTTGCTGGCGCCGCGCAAATATTCCCACATTGACCACACGGTCAGAACAAAGGCTGCGTAGAATAAAACAATAGAAATCCAGAAAATATAGATATTCGCGTTCCAAATTAAACCAATAAGCGCGACCATTTGCGCAATAGTTTTCAGTTTACCTAAATTTGATACCGCAACTTTACCGCGGTTGCCACTTTGCGCCATCCACTCACGTAAGGCACTTACAATAAGCTCCCGGCAAATCATGGTTAACGCAGGTATGGTTATGTAGGCCGCATTAAAGTCCTCAACTATCACCACTAACGCCGCCACAACCATGGCTTTATCCGCCACCGGGTCTAAAAACTCACCAAATTTAGTGAATTGATTAAAGCGACGTGCAACAAAGCCGTCTAATGCATCGGTAATAGCGGCAAGCCAAAAAATAAAGGCCGCCCAAAAACGAGCATCTTCAAAGGGCAAGTAAAACACCACCAGAAACACCGGAATCAGAAAAATCCGAAAGCTGGTCAAAATATTAGGGATATTCCACTTCATTATCCGCTGTTTCCTTATTTGGTTTTACTCATCCCGAAACGAGTAATAAATTTTTTCCGCCATGGCCTGGCTAATACCAGGTACGCTAGAAAGTTTACTAATACTAGCGTTTTTTACCTCTTGTAATCCACCCAGATTTTTCAAAAGCGTTTGTCGACGTTTAGCACCAATGCCTTCTATTTGCTCTAAAGTCGATGTTTTCTGCACTTTCGCGCGTTTCTGACGGTGTCCGGTTATTGCAAAACGGTGTGACTCGTCACGAATATGCTGAATTAAATGCAGCGCACTGGCGTCTTTACTTAACGGAATAGTCTCATGACTGCCCGCCATAATCAGCGTTTCAAGCCCCGGTTTACGGGACTCACCTTTTGCTACACCAATAAGCATCGGGGCATCACTGCCCCAGTCCTCGAAATACTTCTCAGCTTGTGACAGCTGCCCTTTACCACCGTCAATAAATAGAATATCGGGTATGTTGCCCTGCTCTCGCGCTTTATCATAGCGCTTTGCCAATGCTTTAGACATAGCGGCGTAGTCATCCCCCGGAGTAATTCCGGTAATATTATAGCGTCGGTAGTCGGACTTTTTCGGCCCGTTTTGATCAAACACCACGCAGGAAGCTACCGTCTGCTGACCCATAGTGTGACTAATATCGAAACACTCCATACGCTGAATGGGTACACCAAAATCCAGTACCTGCTGCAATGCAGAAGTACGACGGTTCATGGTGCTTTGCTGATTCAAACGGCTTTCCAACGCATTCACCGCATTTTTAGCGGCGAGCTGTTGATACTGCTTACGTTCACCACGAACCTTGTTCTGCATTTTCACCGAGCGGTTGAGCGCCTGCCCCATGACTTGTGCCAGGACTTCATCGGGCTCTACCGTGTCTGGCAGAATAATTTCGCGTGGCGTTTTTCGGCCCGCATTATCTGATAGGTAAAACTGCAGTAAGAAAGCGCGCAAGACTTCCTCGTCACTGGTGTCTGCCGGCACTTTAGGAAAATAACTGCGGCTGCCCTGTAAGTGGTTATCCCGTATAAACATCATTTGAATCGTGGTCATGCCATTACCACGAGCCATGCCAATAACATCAAGCTCCTGCTGGGCACCGGTGACAGAGTTGCGTTCCTGAGTTTTGCGCAGCGCCGCTATTTGGTCGCGAAACCGTGCCGCTTTTTCAAATTCCAACGCCTCACTGGCTTGCTCCATTTTTGTTACCAACTCATCAATAACTTGCTGATTTTTTCCATTCAGAAAATGCTTTGCCAACTGGACTTGTTCGTTGTACTCATCATCGGTGCATTTATTAACGCAAGGCGCCAGACAGCGTTTCAGTTGATACTGCAAACATGGTCTGGTACGAGCTCGGTAATAGGAGTCCTGACACTGACGAATCGGAAATAACTTCTGCATCAAATTAAGACTTTCGCGCACCGCACTACCATTTGGGAAAGGACCGAAGTAGTCGCCCTTCTCTCGGCGCGCACCGCGGTGGAACCCTAACCTAGGGTGCTCATGGGAGGTCAAAATAATATAAGGGTAAGACTTGTCGTCACGCAATAAAACGTTGTAGCGCGGTCGGTATTTTTTAATAAAGCTGTTTTCGAGAATAAGAGCATCTGCTTCCGTGTCGGTCACAGTGACATCCATTGACGCTATTTGCTTAACCAAAACTTGAGTTTTGACGGCGTCAACTTTTTCTCGAAAGTAGCTGGAAACTCGCTTTTTGAGATCTTTCGCCTTTCCAACATAAATAACGTCGCCCGACTCATCATACATACGGTATACACCGGGTTGATGAGTCAGGTTCCGAAGAAAGTCTTTGTAATTAAAGGTTACTGAATTGCTATTTGTCATCTACCTTCAAACTGAATTAGGTCAACCAGACCCGATTGAATTGCCATATGTGACAATTGTACATCACCATCAATGCCAAGTTTAGAGAAAATGCGGTAGCGGAAGGTATTTATTGTTTTACTGCTGATGCACAAATGTTTTGCAATTTCTCTGACCCGAATGCCGCGACTTAGCATTTGCGCCACCTGCAATTCTCTGTCTGAAAGCGCATCGACCATTCCCTGCTGTTCTCGGCTGCGCGGGTTCCGAGCTAAGTATTCAGCAACCGGAGCGGCAACATAAATGCTTCCTGTTTTGAGGGTCTTTAGCGCTTGTACAAGCTCGTCACTATTAGAGGATTCCAGTAAATAGCCATCGACCTGACTAATACCGCACTGAAAGTTAAGAATATCTTGCTGGTTTCGGCCCCAGACAATTAACTGTAAGTCGACATGCCGTCTTTTAATGCGTCGCCAGTGCTCAACGGTTGCTACACCAGAGAGTTGACTGCTCAATATAACGAGTGCATCATCGTATTTGTAGCACGCTTGTCTCAGCGCGTTCATTGAATTAACCACTTCAATTTGCGTATGAAAGTGCTGTTGTATCACAGCCGCCATCCCTGCGCTGGTGATAGGATTAGGTATCGCTAAAATAATACGGTTCATTAGCCATGTTCCTTATTGCGTATTGGTTATATTATTGTCCTTAAAGTTGATGAACTCGTACCCCTCTGCCCGAATTCGGGAGCGAATATTCAGTGGTTTTCATTAGCCTCGCAACTTGCTTTTACAAATCTTTACAATAACCAGCAATTTTGCAGTATTCGTACGTCGATGGTTTTATGCGCTACTCTTGCAGAGCACGTTTGGCGTGGGCTTTATCGTCTTGCTTGATCTAACATGTCCCACAAATAACAGGCTAAATAACTACGATATGGAGTGGCTTTTTCAGGAATAATGTAAACGTCCTGATCTTTCAGTTGGCTGATAGCTTTTCGTAATGAAGAGTCCTGAATGGGAAAAAGATCTTCATGCGCAAAGTGAAACATAGCAAGTATCGATGCAGTCCAGGGACCAATACCTTTAAGCTTAGTCACATCACTAACAAGCGCCTCTGATGTCATCCTTGCCCAATTTGCAATCCGCTCAGGCTCGGTTTTCTGGCAATGATCAACGCTTTGAATTGCTGCCGCTTTTGTGCGACTCACTCCACAATTTAGTAAGCTATTGGTTGGCAGATGCGCAATGGATTGTAAGCCTAAAGACTTGGCGGCTTGTTCCGTACGTTCAATAATGGTTGCCGACGCTTTAAGCGACAGCATTTGCCGAATAATAATTCGCGGTAAGGCGTCAATTATCGGCGTATTTGAAGGTTTAAGAGGTGCACGCTCAGGCAATTGCAACAACACCAAATCAAACCCTGGTTGGGTATCAATAAGGTGTTGTTTTATCGATTGTGCGGTTGTTTCCATAGCGGTACGCCGTTATACCCGGGCCAGAGTAAATTAAGCAAACACAGTAAAGGTTTGACGACTTATTGCCAATAACTCATCGTTGTCTGACCAAAGTCCGGCCCGACTATGACCGTAACCGTTTTCAGCATGCTCGATAAAAGCTTCATACTGATACCAGTCATGAGTACTGAAGTCTGCTAACGGCTTATCAGGAAACTCAATAGTCCAGGTGAGCGACGATGCGGGCGCTGGCTGCTTTAAGTGTGGTAACACGGCCGGTGGCCAGGCATCCACTAACGCTAAAATAGCCGCTATGGTCAGTTTCTGCTGCTCATTTCTGAAGCGTACCCAACCACCGAAGGTTCTTCCCGGTTGTCCGCTAAACGGCATTCCTCCGGAGGTAATTCGATAATCAAAGTTCTTCGCAAATTCAGGGACAATATCAGCCTCTGGCAAGCCCGGGCCGTCGTTAACAGTCTTTAAGTCTGGCGGTGTTTCACCACTGACAGATACTGAAGACTGACGCCCTTTACCTAAGCTTGCTAAACCAGCAAGCATCACTTCATTATTTTGCGTCAGTTCAACGGCAACCTGGAATACCGAGGAGCCTTGACGGAGCACTCGATAACTTAACGTCGCATCTCCTGGTGTCGCCGGAGCAACAAAAGAAATAGCAAAGCTGCGCAGATGATAGTCTTGCGGAAACTGTTGCAGAAGAAATTGCGCAGCAACGGCAGCACTAAAACCACCAAAAAATGCCCGCCCCTGTGCCCAGCCTTCAGGCAAGGTAATGGTTTGGTTGTTCTTGTCACTCTCAATTAACGCTAAAGTCTCGTGAAACTGCATATCGCTTCCCTGTTAAACAACTGTTTGAATTACTGATTAGGATACTATTTAAAAAGGGAATGACAAGAATGTAATGGCAGAAATGAAAAAGCCCAACTCAATGAGTCGGGCTTTTTCATCTAAATTTGGCGGAGAGGGAGGGATTCGAACCCCCGGTGGGTATGAACCCACGCCTGATTTCAAGTCAGGTGCATTCAACCGAGCTCTGCCACCTCTCCGAATTGTTGTTTTCAATGACTGTGTCGTTGAGAACGATGCGAATATTAAAGACCTAAATTCCGCTTGTAAAGGAAAAATTTAAATAAAGGTACTGTTTGGGCGTTTATTAGACAAACTGTCTACTTTTTACTGGAAATTACTGCCCTAACACCCCATTTATGCTGTAGTATTTAGGAAACTTTTTTAATAATAAAGCGTCTTAACAGACAGTAGTTCAACACGGAGAAATCTATGAACAATCGCAGTCAGGTATATGTCGGTCAGAATGAATCGGCACTGGCCGTCAATAAAGTACTACGTAACACTTACACCCTATTAGCAATGACTTTGGCCTTTAGTGCCGTTGTTGCAGCTATTAGCAGTGCAATGAACTGGCCACACCCAGGGTTGATTTTAACCCTAGTTGGTTATTTTGGTCTGCTGTTTGGTGTTTATAAAACCAAAGACAGTGCTATGGGCTTGGTCTTCACCTTCGGCCTGACAGGCTTCCTGGGATACACCTTAGGTCCAATTATTAATATGGCCCTATCAATGCCAGGCGGCGGCGAAATGGTTGCTACTGCCCTCGGCGGTACCGCACTTACCTTTTTCGCTACCTCAGCTTATGTTCTGACGACTAAGAAAGACATGTCCAAGCTAGGTGGTTTAGTAACTGCCGGTATCATCATGGTTATTGTTGCCGCTATTGCTAACTTGTTCTTCCAAATGCCAGCTCTGCACTTAGCATTGTCAGCAATAATGATTCCATTGATGGCTATGCTGATTATGTGGCAAACCAGCGATATTATTAACGGTGGCGAGCGCAACTACATACTGGCGACCGTTACCTTGTATGTGTCTATTTATAACCTGTTCGTCAATTTGCTAACATTACTGATGGCATTTGGCGGCGACGAGTAATCGTCATTTACACATAATGTAATGCGCCCCGCAATGCGGGGCGTTTTTGTATATAGGCTATTAACTATTGGAAAAACGTGGCTAAACTCACTCTTATTTTGCAAAGCTCGGCGTCGAATCAGAAACGCTCACTGGATGCTCTAACCTTTGCAAAGAATGCTATTAAGCAAGGACATGAAATAACCTGCCTGTTTTTTTACCGACAAGCGGTTGATCATGCCGTTGCGCAAACACCTGCAGAAAACGAGAAGCTGATTCAGCAATGGAGTGATTTTAAAAACCAATCTGGCATCCCGTTGGTGGTTTGCCATACCGTGGCTGAGCGCATTGGTATAGATGAGTTTCATCCTAGCTTTGAAGCTACAGGACTCACCGCCCTATCCAAAGCCATAGCCACCAGTGACCGGACATTACAATTTTAGTCCCATGAAAAAAATAGCCATAGTACAAAGCAGCAATAATCCAGATACAGCTACCGAGGCGCTCGATGTGGCCCTCGCACTGGCAAGCTTCGACACACCGATACAACTTGTTCTTATTAACAGTGCCACTGATGTATTAGTGAAAGCACCGTCAAAGCGTTACGCTATGTTGGACTTATTAGATGCTGAGCCTATTGCTCTGTGTTCAAACTCCGACATAGACATTGATGCCCTTCCGGCAAATATTGAAGTGACCACTATTAAAACGGAACAGCTGAAACAACATCTGAATCAGTTTGACGAGGTGCTGCAGTTCTCATGAAAACTTTGCATTGGATACGGGACAATTCACTGTCAGCATGGTTAGAAATGCACAGCCATCTGCTTGGGCAAGACGATGCGTTTTTAGTGTCAGAACAAGCTCTAAAAACACTTCCTGACAGCTCGCCAGTAGCGCAAACTGTTTATGCTCGTAAAAGCGATATCGAGATCTCAAAAGCGACCGAACCTAATTACCTTGTGGTAAAATCGGACGAAGAATGGGTTGAACTGGTTCTCAGTTTTCAGCAGCAAATGACGTGGTAGTCCGCATGATTGAATTTAACGGTAAAACATACGAAACCGACAAGCACGAGTATTTAGCCAATATTGATGACTGGAATGAAGAGCTGGCCCTGCATATTGCGGAGCTTGAAAGTATTGATATGACACCGGCACACTGGGAAGTTGTCAATTTTGTACAAGACTTTTACCGAGAATTCGATACCAGTCCGGCTATGCGTGTTTTGGTGAAAGCCATGAAAAAGCAGCTGGGAGAAGATAAAGGCAACAGTCGTTACCTTTACAAATTATTCCCGAAAGGCCCGGCTAAGCAGGCCACACGAATTGCGGGCCTGCCGAAACCAGCTAAGTGCATTTAGGGTTAACCTTAGCCCTTAATAACTTCAAGACCACCCATATAAGGTCGCAGGGCTTCAGGCACAACTATTGAGCCGTCTTCCTGTTGGTAGTTTTCCAGTACAGCAACTAACGCCCGGCCTACTGCTAAACCCGAGCCATTCAATGTGTGCATAAGCTCTGGTTTCTTTGCACCTTTACGACGGAAGCGAGCCTGCATACGACGCGCTTGAAAGTCCTGCATATTTGAGCAAGAACTGATTTCACGGTACGCCTGTTGCGCTGGTAACCATACTTCTAAGTCGTAAGTTTTAGCGGCGCCAAAGCCCATATCGCCAGTGCAAAGCAATACCTTACGATACGGCAGTTCCAGCTTTTGCAGCACAGTCTCAGCATGCCCGGTCAGTTGCTCTAGCGCGTCCATTGATTCTTCAGGTTTTACTAACCAAACTAGCTCGACTTTATCGAACTGATGCTGTCGAATAAGGCCTCGGGTGTCACGACCATGAGAACCAGCCTCGCTGCGGAAACACGGTGTATGCGCCGTAAATTTAAGCGGCAGTTCGTCTTCATCGGCTATTTCGTCACGGTATAAGTTCGTTAACGGTACTTCAGCCGTTGGAATCAGTGACATTGGTATTTGATCTTGTGACTCGCCTTCAATGTGGAATAAGTCTTTACCAAATTTAGGTAACTGCCCTGTTCCCAGCAAAGAATCCTGATTCACCATATAAGGCACGTAGGTTTCCAGGTAACCGTGCTCTTGTGTGTGTAAGTCCAGCATGAACTGAGTCAGCGCACGATGCAGACGAGCAATGCCACCACGCATAACAACAAAGCGCGCACCGGTTAATTTTGCTGCGGCTTCAAAGTCCATACCTTTAGCTAAGGCTTCGCCAAGATCAACGTGATCTTTTACTTCAAAGTCGAACGACTTAGGTTCGCCCCAGGTCAGTACTTCCCGGTTTTCACTTTCATCTTCACCTTGCGGTACTTCGTCTGCCGGCAGGTTAGGCACACCCATAATAATGCCGTTAAGCTCTTCCTGAATCGCTTTAAGCTCTTCTTTCGCGCTATCCAGCTGGTCACCTAAATCACTCACCGCATCCAATAAAGGCTGTATGTCTTCACCGGCAGCTTTTGCTTTACCAATCGCTTTGGAGCGACTGTTACGTTCAGCCTGAAGTTGTTCAGTACGTACCTGTACCTCTTTACGTTGTTCTTCAAGCTTGCTGAGTTTAGCAACGTCTAAGTCGAAGCCTCTTTTAGCAAGTGCCTTTGCGGTATTGTCTAATTCCTCTCGGAAGTATTTAGCGTCTAGCATGAGTGTCCTATTTAACCGTTGTTGAGTACAACATCATTGCTGCAACAACAGCAGCAATACAGATAATTACGTTTAAGCCTATGTGTAAGGCGGCTTTTAGCATTTCGCCCTGGCTGGCCAGCGTCACAACCTCAACCGAGAACGTTGAAAAGGTTGTAAATGCGCCTAAAACCCCAACACCAAGGAATAAGCGGGTTGTCTCTGACAAGGATTGTTGTTGTCCATACGCCAGTAACAGTCCCAATAAAAACGAGCCTAATATGTTAACGGTCAGCGTCGCAAAAGGGAATGCCCGCAGTCCAAATGATTGCATCCCAAGGCCAATAGCGTAACGTCCCGAGGCGCCAATGGCTCCGCCGGCAGCTACGCAGAAAAAATGCAGCAATAAGTTATTCATCCGGCTCCCTTTTCCAGTCTGACTTAGCGTCCATGTCCTGTAGCCAGCGCAGCTTTTCCTGCAACTTAATTTCTAAGCCTCGCGGCTCGGGCTGATAAAACTGCGTTTCAGCCAGTTCTGACGGTAAATAACGTTCACCTGGCACATAAGCATTTGGGTAGTTGTGCGCGTATTGGTAATCAGCGCCGTATCCCTGCTCTTTATGCACTTTGGTGGGTGCATTGCGTAGGTGTTCCGGTACCGGCGCGTCGCTGTGCTCTTTGGCCGCCCTGAGTGCCCCTTTAAACGCATTGTACACCGCATTACTCTTAGCGGCACAGGCACAATAAATAACGGCCTGAGCGATGGCTCTTTCGCCCTCTGCCGGCCCTACTCTGTGATACGTATCCCAGGCATTTAACGCTAACTGCAGGGCTCTTGGGTCGGCATTACCAATATCTTCAGAGGCAATAGCCAGTAACCTACGTGCTATAACCAGAGCATCACCGCCGCCTGTTAATAAGCGCGCGTACCAATATAAGGCACCGTCTGGCGAAGAGCCCCGTACCGATTTATGAAACGCTGATAGAATATCGTAATAATGGTCACCCTGATGGTCGAATGCGGTGGCCTTTTCACCAATAGCGGCGGTAATTAGCTCAGGCGTAATAGGCTGACTGCTGCTTTCAACAAAGTCGGCCACTACTTCAAGGTAATTCAGCAACCGTCGAGCGTCACCACCGGCTAAATCCAGTAGCTTTGCCCGGGCTTCACCTTCTAACCTTAACCCCCGCTGACCCAGACCCCGCTCTGTATCTTCGAGCGCTCTGTTTAAGGCCTGCTCCAGGTCTGCTTTTGAAAGCCCCTGCAAGCGATACACCCGTGCACGTGATAACAACGCATTGTTTAATTCGAAGCCGGGATTTTCTGTCGTCGCACCAACAAACACAATGGTGCCGTCTTCAATATGCGGTAAAAATGCGTCCTGCTGACTTTTATTAAAGCGGTGCACCTCATCGACAAACAAAATAGTTCGGCGTCCCTGCTGTTGGGCAACCTGCTTTGCTTCTTCAATAGCTTGTCTTATGTCTTTTACACCGGAGGTAACCGCACTGATACGACTGACAGTGGCATTGGCGGTAGTAGCAATGAGCTCAGCTAAGGTGGTTTTACCGGTGCCCGGTGGCCCCCAGAGAATCATTGAATGCAAATGACCTTGTTCAACCGCCACTCGCAGCGGCTTTCCGGGCGCTAATAAATGCTGTTGCCCGGCATACTCTTCAATGGTTTGCGGGCGCATGCGCGCCGCAAGAGGTTTGAAATCAGGCTGAAAGTCGAGATCAAGGCTGGCCACAACGATTAGCTTTGATCGTCCACATCGACACCAGCCGGCACTTTAAATGTGAATTGCTGGTCGTCAATTTGAGTATTTAATGCCACGTCGCTCAACATCAGTTCAGTACGCTCGCCATGCGCTTGTACCATAGTAATTTCTTTGAGCTTATTGCCGTCGAAGGCCAATTCTAACTGGCTGTTATCGTTGTTATGTTTAACAAGATAACGTTCATCAGTATAAGTTACCGAGTAGTTCTGCCACTGGTTGGTATTACTGTCTAATACTAACAATAGCGGACTGTTATCAACCATGTCCTGTTGCGCATAAATAGTGACCTGATCAACGAACGGGTTGTAATACCAAACCTTCTCTCCGTTTGCGACCATCACCGTTTCATCGGGGCGCATTGTGTGCCAATACAAATTCGCAGGGCGCTTTAACGTCATAGTGCCACTTAAACTTTGCAGAACATTGCCCTGCTCGTCTTTCACTTGCTGTTCGAACTCTGCCGATAAACTTTGAGTTTGCTCTAACAGCTGCTGTAGCTCCTGTTTATCCGAGTTATTGTCGCTGGCAAATGCATTCATTGATACCGCCATAACGGCGGCGAACCATACTGCTTTCATGAATTAGTCCCTTGGTGGTTTAGGTGCCAGAACATCGCGCTGGCCGTTATTACCTGCACTACTTACGACACCGCTCATTTCCATTTGTTCGACAATGCGTGCAGCGCGGTTATAACCAATACGGAATTTTCGCTGAACACTCGACACCGACACTCGTTGCGTTTCTGTAACGAAGGCAACCGCTTCGTCATAAAGCGGGTCTGACTCGGCGTCATCCATTTCCTGTTGCTCGCCCGGCAATAACGCTTCTTCGCCTTGATCACCTGAGAGAATTTCTTCCAGGTAGTTAGGACGACCGCGCTTCTTCCAGTCTTTCACCACGGCATGCACTTCATGATCATCAACAAAAGCGCCATGCACTCGTATTGGGGAGCCACTTCCTGGTGGTAAGTACAGCATATCGCCCTGCCCTAATAACTGGTCAGCGCCGGGCTGGTCCAAAATAGTACGAGAGTCGACTTTTGACGACACCTGAAACGCAATACGCGTTGGAATATTCGCTTTGATTAAACCGGTAATAACGTCGACTGACGGACGCTGTGTTGCCAAAATAAGATGAATACCGGCAGCACGTGCTTTTTGAGCAATACGGGCAATAAGCTCTTCGACTTTTTTACCAACAATCATCATCATGTCGGCAAATTCATCAATAACCACAACAATGTTGGGTAGCTTTTCTAAAACAGGCGGTAACTCATCCATTGAGTCACCCGGCTTCCAGATAGGGTCCCGCAGCGGCTCCCCTGCTTCCTCTGCCGCTTTTACCTTAGCGTTATAGCCTTTTAGGTTACGTACCCCTAAGGCTGACATCAGCTTATAGCGGCGTTCCATTTCTCCGACGCACCAACGCAACGCATTGGCCGCATCTTTCATATCGGTAACCACTTCCGTCAATAAGTGTGGAATGCCTTCATAAACTGACAGTTCAAGCATCTTGGGGTCTATCATAATCAGGCGAACGTCTTCCGGAGTGCTCTTGTAAAGCAAGCTCAGAATCATGACGTTCACACCCACAGATTTACCCGAACCGGTCGTACCCGCAACCAATAAGTGCGGCATTTTAGCCAAGTCGACAACCACCGACTTGCCGGCAATGTCTTTACCGAGAATCATTGTCAGTGGCGACTGACTATTACCGAATTGGTCACTATTGATAACTTCGCTCAGCTGCACAATTTCGCGGTGCTTATTCGGTAATTCTAGCCCTACGTATGACTTCCCGGGAATAACCTCGACCACACGCACGGCAACAGCCGACAAGGTTCGGGCAATGTCCTTAGCCAGGTTAGAAATTTTAGACACTTTAACGCCCGGCGCTAAGTCCAGTTCAAAGCGAGTAATGACCGGCCCTGGCTGAACATGCGCTACGCGAACATCGACACCAAAGTCCTTTAACACGGTTTCAACCGTTCGCGATACTTGGTCAAGTTCATCCTGCGTAATAGGGTTTTCTTTTTTATTGGGACGGTCCAGTAACTCAATTGACGGCAAAGGTGGTAACACCTCGGGATCAACATCGCTTTCTGCGACTTCAGGTTCGTCACTTTTATCATCCTGTTTTGCGGCTTTCGCCTGACTCTTGCGTTCGGCGGCCTCTTTGCTAAAGCGCGGTGCTTTTTCCTCTTCCACCACCTCTTCTTCGTCGACCGCACTAATTGACGGCAAGCTTAATACAGGCTCTTGCTTATCTGCGCCGAATAAATCACTGGTTAACGATTTTGTTTCTTTGTCTTCGTTATCGGTTAAAGCTTCCGTGGAGTTCTCTTCTGGCTCACCCTCGTCATCGTTACTGTCGCGTTTTTGCCAGGTCTGTTTAATTCTGTCGACCAACCACAATACGCCGACAATAGCCCACTCCCCCAACTTGTCTGCCACTTGCAGCCAACTGATACCGGTAACCAGAGTGATACCGGTGAAAAAGAACGTGAGTAATAATAAGGTACTGCCGACAAAGTTCAGGTACGGCAAGAGTGACGCTGCAATCACGTCGCCAATAACACCGCCGGCTGAAAAATAATAAATGTCGTCAAAGTTAATGGAAGAAAGCGCAGAAGCGCCAATGAGCGCTAGTAACGCCCCAATCATCCGAAGGCTGACCGCCAAATAATCCATTTCCAACAAATGGTAGGTTTTGCGGAACAGCAAATAGCCTAAGCCCGCAAACCCAAAAGGAATAAGGTATGCAACAAAACCGAATGCAAACAACAGGACATCAGACACCCAGGCGCCAACCGCACCACCGGCATTATGAATACTGCCCTCATAGCCTGTCTGCGACCAGCTAGGATCAGCCGGATTAAAGCTGACTAAGGACAAGAAAATAAAAATAGCTAAAGCCCCGCTAACAAGCAGTCCGGCTTCTAGAACTCTCTGTACACCTGTCATTATTCTGTTGTAGCGCCTTCGTTAGTTATTGTTTTTAATAATTGCATGATTGTAGCGAATGTCAGCCCTAATGTTACCCCTTTACTAATACTTTATTTTCTTGTTTGACCTCTTCCATAACAACATAAGTACGAGACTCATCAACGCCTGGCATCATTAATAGGGTTTCACCAAGTAGCTTTCGGTAGGCCCGCATATCGGGCACGCGAGCTTTAATCAAAAAGTCGAAGTCTCCGGCAACCAAGTGGCACTCGAGAATCTCGCCAGTTTTACGTGCCGCTTCACTAAATTCAGCAAAGGCATCGGCCGATGTTCGTGTCAGTGTAATTTCAACGAACACCATTAAGTTAGCCCCTAATTTAGCAGGGTTTATTTTGGCATGATAGCTTTCAATGACTTGCTCACGCTCCAGCTTCCGAACCCGCTCTAAACAAGCGGTTTGACTCAGTCCAACCCGCTTAGCTAACTCGACATTAGACATACGGCCATCGTCTTGCAGCAGGCGTAAGATCTTTCTGTCTATTTTATCAACAGTGATTTCTGTGGGAATTTCAGCATTAAACATAATAAATCTCTGAAAAAGTAATTATTAATAGAATATCACACTAAAAAATAACTTAAAAAAAGTAACTCATGCACTTAGGTTTGCGTCTATAATTTGCGCCAAATTATTTCACCGAAAACCGTTAACTAAGTAAGAGGCAGACAATGCTAATTGGTGTACCAAAAGAGATTAAAAACCACGAATATCGCATCGGATTAACCCCTGCTGCAGTTCGCGAATATGTTGAAAATGGCCACGACGTTATTGTTGAAAATAATGGCGGCGCCGCTATTGGTTTTACAAACGAACAATACACAGAAGCGGGCGCAAGCATTGTCGATACGCCTGAAGAGATTTTTGAACGCGCTGACATGATTGTTAAGGTCAAAGAACCTCAGCCAAACGAGTGCAAAATGCTGCGCGAAGGCCAAATTCTTTATACCTTCTTACACTTGGCACCTGACCCAACTCAAACCGAATTATTGGGTAAAGCCGGTTGTACCGCTATTGCTTATGAAACAGTTACCGACAACCGCAACGGGTTACCGCTGTTAGCACCAATGAGTGAAGTTGCTGGCCGTATGTCTATTCAGGCAGGTGCACACTACTTAGAAAAAGCTCACGGCGGCAGCGGTACTTTATTAGGTGGCGTACCAGGCGTTGCTCCGGGCAAAGTCTTAATTATTGGTGGCGGTGTTGTTGGTACTAACGCAGCGAAAATGGCGATTGGCCTGGGCGCAGAAGTCACTATTTTAGACCGTTCACTGCCTCGTCTGCGTGAACTGGACGATATTTTCGCCGGTCGCGTACAAACCGTTTATTCAACCGTTGATGCTATCGACAAATATTCACGTGAAGCAGATTTAGTCGTTGGCGCGGTACTGATTCCAGGCGCGGCGGCTCCGAAGCTACTCACTCGTGAAAACATCAAAAACATGAAGCCAGGCTCTGTCTTGGTTGACGTAGCTATCGACCAAGGCGGTTGTTTTGAAACGTCAAAAGCAACGACTCACCAAGACCCAGTTTATGTCATTGATGATGTGGTTCACTACTGTGTTGCAAACATGCCGGGCGGCGTGGCTCGTACCTCAACTATCGCGCTGAATAATGCGACCTTGCCTTATGGTATTGCGTTGGCCAACAAAGGCGTGAAAGCAATGCTGGAAAACGACCACTTGTTGAAAGGTCTGAACATGCACAAAGGTAAAATCAACTACAAAGCTATTCACGATGATTTAGGTGAACAGTTAGGTCTGGACTACCAAGACCCACGTGAAGCGTTGCAAGGTTAATACCCCTTAGCGACTAGAAGCTTTTGAAAAGCCTCGGTGAATGCGTTCACTGGGGCTTTTTTATTTTTGACTTGTTCCACACGCTTGCAAACCCTACAATCAGTCCCCATACACTAGTTATCTTACATTAAAAGAATACAAGCAGTCAGGAGTTATCAATGGCAGACGCCAAGCATTGCAAGTTATTAATTTTAGGTTCAGGTCCTGCGGGCTATACCGCCGCAGTCTATGCAGCTCGCGCTAATTTAGACCCTGTCATGGTGACCGGTATGCAACAAGGTGGTCAGTTAACTACCACCACCGACGTAGAAAACTGGCCCGGTGACGCTGAGGGTTTAACAGGTCCTGACCTTATGGTTCGTATGCAGCAACATGCTGAACGTTTTAACACTGAAATTGTGTTTGACCATATTAACAGTGTCGATTTCTCCAAGCGCCCTTTCCAACTAAAAGGCGATGTCGGTGAATATACAGCAGACTCGGTTATTATCAGTACCGGAGCGTCAGCTAAATATTTAGGTTTGGATTCTGAAGAAGCCTTTATGGGTAAAGGCGTATCTGCCTGTGCAACGTGTGACGGCTTCTTCTATAAGAAACAAAAAGTCTGTGTTGTTGGCGGCGGTAATACGGCGGTAGAAGAAGCCCTTTACCTGTCTAACATTGCCAGTGAAGTTCACGTTATTCACCGTCGCGATACCTTCCGCGCTGAGAAAATTCTGGTTGATCGCCTGCATGAAAAAGAGAAAAACGGCAATATCACTTTCCACTTGAACAAAACCTTAGACGAGGTTTTAGGTGACGACGCTGGCGTAACAGGTGTTCGTATTAAGGATACACAAACTGGCGGCACCGAAGAGCTGGACGTTGCAGGTTGTTTTATTGCCATTGGTCACCAGCCAAATACCGGCATTTTTGACGGTCAGTTGGAAATGCAGAATGGTTACATCAGTGTCCAAAGCGGCTTAGAAGGCAATGCGACAGCGACCAGCGTGCCTGGCGTATTCGCAGCCGGTGACGTTATGGACCATGTCTACCGTCAGGCCATTACCTCGGCCGGCACTGGTTGTATGGCAGCGCTCGACGCTGAACGTTATCTGGATGCGTTAACGAAGTCCTGATACGACAGTGATCGTTCAGCTTGATCCATTATCGATAAGCTTCCCTCCTGCAGCGACAGCACTTCACGAGCCTAACGGGCTACTCGCTGTTGGAGGCGACTTATCGGCTGAACGGTTACTGTACGCTTATCAAAACGGTATTTTCCCCTGGTTTTCAGACAACGACCCTATTTTGTGGTGGTCCCCTAATCCGCGTGCTGTATTTTATCCGGACAATATTCATGTCAGTCGTTCGTTAGCAAAGGCGGCCCGTAAGCAGCCATGGCGAGTGACCATTAATAACCAATTCGCCGAGGTTATTGATGCTTGTGCCCGCCAACGTGCCGACAATGAAGGCACCTGGATAACGGATGAAATGATGGATGCGTATATCAACCTGCACCGTCTGGGCTGTGCTCATTCCGTTGAGGTTTGGCTGGATGAACAGCTAGTGGGTGGTTTGTACGGTGTCTCGGTTGGCAAAACGTTCTGCGGTGAAAGTATGTTTCACACCGCCACTAACGCCTCAAAAATTGCTTTGATTCAGTTTGCCAATGCCTTCCACAAAAGCGGCGGTGAACTGATTGACTGCCAGGTTGGCAACCCTCACTTATTTTCATTAGGAGCACGAGAACTGTCCCGTGAACGTTTTCTGGTTAAATTACACAGCTCTCAAAGCGCAACTATGCCTAGCCAATTCTGGTTGCCAAGAGTACTCGAGTTTTCAGAGGTAACCACATGCAGTTCGGATTAACACGGGAGTCTCACTGCAACTACCTGAGCGATAAGCAAGAACGGCTTATTGTCGCTGTGCCGGAAGAGCACCAGCGGTTAAACCCTGAAGCCTATGAGTACTTTATGGCGAACGGTTTTAGGCGTAGTCATAACGATGTGTACCGTCCGCATTGCCGGCTGTGCAGCGCGTGTGAGTCACTTCGGGTGATAGTTAACGAATTTGTTGCCAGCAAAAACCAAAAACGCATCGCGAACAAAAATAAAGATTTATCATTAAACGTTGTGCTTGAACCAACAAAAGAGCACAGCCGCTTATTTTGCGAGTTTATCGAGCAGCGCCACTCTGACGGCGAAATGTACCCACCCGACCCGGCTAACTTCTGGCGTTGGGTATCCTGTGACTGGATGACGCCACTTATTCTGGAATGGCGGGACAACGACGAAAACTTACTGGCTGTTTCAGTAGCAGATCAAACTCCTCATGCGCTATCAGCGGTTTATACGTTTTTTGATCCCGCGGCTCACAAGCGCTCATTGGGCACCTATGCCATTTTGCAGCTAATTGAATACAGTCGACAGCAAGAGCTTGAATATTTGTATTTAGGCTATCAAATAGATGCCTGTAATAAGATGAATTACAAAACTCGCTTTGCCCCATATGAACGACTGGTTGGCAATCATTGGAAAAAAGCGCTAAAATCGCACACACTTTAGGCTACTAACAGAAATCAGAGGATTTTAATGGCGAAAGAAGACAATATTGAGATGCAGGGAACGGTTCTGGAAACACTTCCCAATACAATGTTCCGCGTAGAATTGGAAAATGGCCACGTGGTTACTGCGCACATCTCCGGTAAAATGCGTAAACACTATATCCGCATTTTAACGGGCGACACAGTAACGGTTCAGTTGACTCCATACGACCTGACAAAAGGCCGCATCGTCTTCCGCGCACGTTAATCCGTTCGGGGTTAAGGCCGGCTCAACCGAACCGGCCTTAAGCACTTCTTCTAACTCTCTACCGTTTCATTGTTGCTGTCGTAGTCAAATTTAAGTTCATCTTTGTCCGACGCACTCACTTTGACACTGCCACCTTTTGACAACTGACCAAACAGAATTTCATTGGCTAACGGCTTTTTCAGGTGCTCCTGAATAACCCGGCTCATTGGTCTTGCCCCCATTTCCTTGTCATAGCCTTTTTCAGCTATCCAGGCATGAGCGCTTGGATCAACTTCCAGTGATACGCCTTTTTTATCCAGCTGAGCCTGCAGCTCGCAAATGAATTTATCAACCACTTGCTCCAGCACTTGCGGTGTCAGGTGATTAAACCACACTACACCGTCCAAACGGTTACGGAACTCTGGCGTAAAGGTGTTATTGATTTCCGCCATAGCATCGTGACTGTGGTCTTGCTGCTTAAAGCCAATGGATTTTCTGACGGTTTCGCGGACACCGGCGTTGGTGGTCATGACGATAATTACATTGCGGAAGTCTGCCTTACGGCCGTTATTGTCGGTAAGCGTACCGTTATCCATAACCTGCAGCAGGATATTAAAGACATCCGGATGCGCTTTTTCCAGTTCGTCCAACAAGAGAACACAATGCGGGTTCTTAATAACCGCGTCGGTTAATAATCCACCCTGCTCATAACCTACATAGCCAGGAGGCGCACCAATTAAACGGCTGACCGCATGGCGCTCCATGTACTCCGACATATCGAAACGAAGTAACTCTATGCCCATAGCTTTAGCTAATTGTTGAGTGACCTCCGTCTTACCGACACCAGTAGGCCCTGCAAATAAGAACGAACCAATAGGCTGATTCTCGTTCGCCAAACCTGAGCGGGACAAGCGAATAGACGCTGTTAATTTATCAATAGCTTCGTCCTGACCAAATACCACCATTTTCAAGTTGCGGTCGAGCTGTTTAAGCGTTTCCTGATCAGACTGAGAGACCGATTGCTCGGGTACACGAGCAATTTTTGCAATAATCGTCTCAATGTCAGAAACGCCCACCGTTTTACGGCGTTTTGATGGCGGCAACAAACGTTGGGAAGCACCCGCCTCGTCCATTACATCAATTGCCTTGTCCGGTAAGTGACGTTCGTTAATATACTTAGCAGACAACTCTGCTGCCGCTTTTATTGCTGGCTGCGTATAACGAATGCCATGATGGCTTTCGTAACGATCTTTCAAGCCCATCAGAATTTTTGTAGTGTCTTCAACGGACGGCTCTACAACATCTACCTTTTGGAAACGACGTACTAACGCACGATCTTTCTCGAAGACATTCTTAAATTCGTTATAAGTTGTCGAACCAATACATTTCAGCTGACCACTAGACAGTAACGGTTTAATTAGATTAGAGGCATCCAGCACCCCACCACTGGCGGCACCTGCCCCAATAATGGTATGAATTTCATCGATGAACAGAATTGCGTGTTCTTGCTTTTGTAGCTCTTTTAATAGCAGCTTAAAGCGTTTTTCAAAGTCGCCCCGGTATTTGGTACCGGCCAGCAAGTCGCCCATATCCAGCGAGTAAATTTTCGCGTCCAGCAATATCTCCGGCACGTCACCTTTGACGATACGATACGCCAAGCCTTCTGCAATGGCGGTTTTGCCAACGCCGGCTTCCCCCACCAGTAGCGGATTGTTTTTACGACGGCGACAAAGAATTTGAGCGCAGCGCTCTACCTCGTAATCACGCCCAATCAGCGGGTCAATTTTTCCTTCTTTGGCCTGCTCGTTTAGATTAGAGCAGAACTTCTGCAGATAACTTTGTTGCTCTTCCTGCTGGGTTTCAATGGTTTCATCTTCCAGCGACTCTTCCGCCGGCTCCTCATCGATGCGCGAAATGCCATGCGAAATATAATTCACGATATCCAAACGGGTAATATCGTTCTTATTCAGCAAATAGACCGCCTGGGACTCTTGTTCACTGAAAATAGCGACCAACACGTTGGCACCGGTCACTTCGGCATTGCCCGACGACTGTACATGGAATACCGCACGTTGCAGAACGCGCTGAAAGCCTAATGTCGGTTGTGTGTCCGGCTCTTCTTCGTCCGGACCAAATAGCGGTGTACTGCGGTCAATGTAACTCAACAACTCTTCTTTCAGCTGTTGAAAATTAGCCCCACAGGCGCGCAGCGCTTTTGACGCGTCTGGGTTATCCAGCAGCGCTACCAATAAATGTTCGACAGTCATAAGCTCATGACTGCGCTCTCGTGCCAGCCGAAACGCATCATTCAACGTCAGTTCAAGGGCCTTGTTCAACATACACCACTCCTTACCGTCTCACTCACTTACTCTTGTTCCATTGTGCAAAGCAATGGGTGCTGATTTTCGCGAGCGTACTGGTTGACTTGTACTACTTTTGTTTCGGCGATTTCCGCAGAATAAACACCGCAAACGGCCTTACCTTTATAATGCACCTGCAACATCGTATCTGTTGCTCTTTCCTGATCCATCTTAAAAAATTTCATCAACACTTCAATCACAAAATCCATGGGTGTGAAGTCATCGTTGTTCAAAATGACTTTATACATGGACGGTGGCTTGAGCTCTTGTTTTTCCTCTGTGTCGCTAAGATGTTGTTGGTCAAATTGACTCATTTGTTAACAACCTATCATAAATTGTAGTCTAAAAATTCGTAATTACTTGCAAAAATCCACTCAAAATTTTAACAACAGAGCGCATTTTTTAACCAAAAAAGCTTGACTAATAACTCATGTCACCTAGAGTTAAAGATGGTGTTTGAACAGCTTAATTTCAAGTTAACACCTCCAATAATAATAAACATAGTCTGTTGCAAAAGAAGGAAGTAGATGTATGGCTACCGGAAAAGTCAAATGGTTCAATAATTCGAAAGGCTTCGGCTTTATCGAGAGCGAAGATCGCGAAGGCGATATCTTCGCACATTACTCGACCATTGAAATGGAAGGTTATCGCACTCTGAAAGCTGGACAGCCTGTTGAGTTCGAATTAGAGGAAGGCCCTAAAGGCCTACACGCCTCCAACATTGTCCCCGGTTCCACTGAAAAATAACCGAGGTAACTCTAAACAAGATAAAGGCGCGGACTCACACTCTGCGCCTTTATTTTTGCTTAACTCGCATAACCCTAGCTGTCGATACCAAAATAGCGACGTAATTGATCACGCAAGTTCGGCGGTGTTCCATTTATAGTCAAAGTATCGGTTGCTGGATCATAATGAACTCGCTCACCCAATACTGTGTGGTCAAAACCGACACTGACACCACCGCCCTGACCTTGGAACTTAACTAATTTTCTTAGCGTCGACTTATCGGCCGGAAAGTCGTCGGCAATCTCTTTTTCGCGCTGCTCGGCAAACTCTTTAGAGAACATTTCAAAAGAGTTATCTGACGGATACTGTTCTGCAAACTGCTCCGACAAGTCTTTAATTTTTACCGAGTCGCCCTGCTTCCACTGTTCGTCACAATACTCATACGCTGTTTTATTTAATGCCTGGCGCTGTTCTGCTTCAAGCCCTGACTGCTTCGCGTATTCCTGAACAGTATCAACCAACTGCTGAGTTTGCTCTTTGGTATTCACACGCTCGGTACACCCCAGAAAGTCCAGGAAAAAGTCTGAGACTTTGCGACCCGCACGTCCTTTAATAAAGGAAATATAGCGCTCAGCATCGGGCGCCGTGCGCCACTCGGTTAAATCAATACGCGCAGCCAGCTGCACTTTACTAATGTCCAGCTGTGATGAACGGTCAACCGCTAAATCCGGGCTTATCGTGACGCCTTCTTTTACCGGTAAGAAGCATACCAACAGGTATTCTGAACTTAAGTGTTGATAACGGGTTATCAGTAAAAAGCCAGCTTCCAATAAGTTATAACTTTGCAACTGCTCTAATAGTAGCTTGGCTGACTGCTGACTGAACTCAACAAAGTCGAGCTCTTTGCCATACCAAGATTTCAGTTGCTCAGGAAACGGGCTGGCATCGCCTTCGTCGTTTTCGGTCAGAAAACTGGCGTAACCTTTAGCTGGTTTACTGGTATAAACGTCCGTTAACTCAACCAGTAAATCATGCAATTGCTCGTCTTCATTCAATGCTGAAGGTGCTAATCGTAAGCCAACTTGACCATCGTTTTGGTAAAACTGGTGAATAATACTTTCTTCAATTCGCAATTGCATATCAGGGACTATCCTTGCTGTTTTGCTGTGTTACTATAAGCGGATTGTAACACGAGACTGGTAGACAATGGGAAAGGACCAACGCGGAAAATACCAACGCCGAGACAAAATAGCACGGCTAATTAGCTGGGGGCATTGGTTTACGTTTGCCAACATTATTCTGTGTTTATTCGTTGGGTTGCTCTATGTTGAGGCCTCGCCAGAGTCACCGAGTACTATTGGCACCTTATATATGCTGGTGAGTTGGCTTGGGCATTTTGCCTTTTTGCCCTTCGTGTTCTTCATTATTCTTATATTCCCGTTCTGTCTTATTGTGCCCTACTCAAAAGTTCTGCGAGGCTTAGCTGCGTTAGTCGCCTCGTTTGGGCTTATCGCTCTTGTTGCCGACGCCTTATTTTTTAGACAGTACGGCTACCACTTAAACACCTATTCCCTGGCTCAAATGATTAAAGACGCAGAAGCCGTATTTACCGGGGCTAGCTTCGTTATAATTTCAGCAGTGCTGCTAGGGTTCTTGCTAATTGTCGGTATCGAGTTGCTACTTGCTAACCTTGCCTGGAAGCGCTTGAGTGACTTGCAGCGTAAGAAAATAGGGGCACCGGCAACGGCAGTATTTGTCCTGTGCTTTTTTGTGAGTCATAGCGTCCACGTTTGGGCAGACGCGTCTTTATATACCCCCATTACCCAACAGGACGATATGTTCCCATTGTCCTACCCGACCACAGCAAAAACGCTTATGGCGAAACACGGGGTTATTGATGTTGAGAGTTATCAGGCTCGTCAACAGATGCTTATGGCGACCGATAAAATTAAACTGAAGTACCCTAAGCAGCCGCTTTTATGCTCGAAGAAAGACTTTGAACAGCCTGCGACAATTATTCTGTTTAATGAATATAGCGAAAACATCAATGCTGCTCTGGCAGGCTCAGGCTTAACTCAAACACAGGTAACTATGCTTGCCCACCCCCGGCAGGAAGGCGGCTTGTTTCAGTTTCTATACGGACTTCCCGATTTTTATCAGGATACAATTGAACGTCAGAAAGTAATGCCTGCTTATTTGAAACCTTTGAACGACTTTAATATTGAAATGAACTGGTACCTCAGTGAACAGTGGAATACTGATGAGCTCAGCCTGTCACAGTTTACTGATGAAATTAGTACAGAGAGTCTTCAAAGCTTTACGGGCCGCAATAATCAGCGCATTAATGTCATACTTCTGACAGAAGACAATACTGATCAGTTATCAGGTATTCTAGCTAAAGCGCAACAACATCAAGTTTTGGTCAGTTATTTATCGCCTAAGGACCAGTCTGGATTGTTAGGCAAGGAGCAGTTTGCACTTGCAAACATGACTGTCCCATTGTGGCAATCGAACCTAGAGCTTCCTAAGCAACCTATTGCCGGTTTAATGGATATTATTCCGACTGTTATGGATGATCGCATTGCCTGCGCAGGGTCTTTTAAAAACTACACCAACGGTGAAAGTTTACACTCACAGAAGCCTCGTTGGCCGCTTATCGAAACCTACAGTCCTTATATTGTTATTTATGACGAAGCGGAAATAACGATTTTGGATAATAGTGGCCAGTTTAACGTCTACAGCAGCCCTGAATTTACTTTGAAAAAAGGCTCTGAACCACCGGTTCCGGTTTTAATAGACGCATTAAAAGACCTTAAACGCTTTACCGAAACTCAAGAGTCAGGTAATTGATGAAAATAGAAGCACTTGAGCAGCTAAAAGGCTTCTGAGGCTTGCGTAATACGTCAAATACAGTAAGATAGCTTCCCTCGGTCGGCGTGTAGCGCAGCCTGGTAGCGCACTGTCATGGGGTGTCAGGGGTCGGAGGTTCAAATCCTCTCACGCCGACCAATTCTTCTTCCGCTAATTATCTCCCTGAAGCAAACCTAACTGTTCATTCAACGGCGCAACAACTCGCCAGTATCCGCCTCTTGCTGAGCCAACACGTTTTAATTGCCCGCGAGACTTTAATTTGGAAATGTGCTTTTCGACAGCACGGTCAGAAATTCCGAGCACTTCTGATAATCGTGCGGCACTCCACTCTGGGTGTTCCTGTAATAACGCAAGAATGTTCTCACGAGTGGTAAAGTAAGGCCTAATTTCGTGAAAACGCCCTTTCTCCGAATTTATATCCGAACTTATTACCGAAGCTTTCAGCGAATTTACAGGTTTATCTTGTTCCGTTAGTGTCTTTTTAACGCTATCCAGAAGTTCATCGAAAGCCTCATTCAAACGGTTCAGTACAAACTCAACCATGACACTCAGGTCATTATTGCCAATGGACAACCTTAAGCAGTCATAATATTCGCTACGCTTTTCTTTTAACTTGCTTTCAAAGTTAAGCCAACGCAGCAAACCATGCCACTGCTCAAGAATTAGGCTGACCCACAAATGGCCAATACTGCTATTCCCAATAGAAAAAGGCTGAATGAATTCGTATTGACGCAAAAATATGACGGCTTTAACTAGCGGATGCTCGTCCGCTTGCTCCACCCACTCAAGTAATGAGCGGAGTTGCTTAGGCACTTGCCCGGCGGGCGCGGTGGTATGAACCAGCTTGTTATATTGGTAAATACCCATGCCCGTGGAACGATAACTGCCGGCTTCCGGCGTTACCGCAGCGAAAGTTTGTCTATGAGCATCCCGAAGACTCTCATCAGAACCTATGCGCCAGCGCGAATGCGACTCATAAGCCTCGCTTAAAGACACTCCATTAAGCTGCGTCGCGTTTAAATCCATACCAATAGAGGCATTCAGCTTTTTCTGACGCGAAACGTCACTAAGCCCAACTTGTTCAGACTGAGCACCTTCAAGCAAACACTCCAAATAGCCGAGCTTTTTACTAACATCAGCAACCAGGTTAATGCTTTGTGTCGACAACGCGCCCTCGGTATTTATCATTATTTTGCGGCCACCACCCTGTTTCGCCCATTTTCCTTGGCATCATACAGCGCATCATCAACACGTTTTATCAACTGAGTACGGGTTTCTTTCTCTTTGTAGTCAGTCACGCCAAAACTCGCTGTTACCGTGCCAACGTCATCAAAAGCGGCAGCCTCTAAGCATTCTCTTAAACGCTCTGCTAACGCAACAGTTGCCTCCAAATTAGAATGTTTAGCAACAATGATAAACTCCTCTCCACCCCAGCGGCCAAAGTCGTCAGTATCGCGCAGTTCATTTTTAAATAAACTTGCTAAGCCAATTAACACGGCATCTCCGAAGTCATGACCATAGTTATCGTTAACGTCTTTGAAATTATCAATATCTAAAAGTATGACGCCTAGTTCGTGACTGTATCGTTTCGCCGCGCTAATTTGCTCGTCCAGAACATACTCCATGTGATACCGATTCCAAATTTGGGTTAATGCATCGGTATGCACAAGGTGCTCTAGTTTATCGTTGGCGACTGTAAGCTGCTCGTTCAGCATTTCAACTTCGTATGCAGACAACGCAATTGCCAAGTCTTCCGCTAAGTTAATAGCCGCTTTTCTTTCGCTATCAAGCCATAGGGCTGAGCGTCCTTTTATTGTCTCTTTCCAGCTTTCAAAGGATGTTCGCGGCGACATAACCGTTTTACCTTTGTAATGCTCGATGGTGTCTTTATTGGGTTTTCCGGCCCACTCCAGCTCTTCAATTTGCTCGGGCCGGAAAAGCATCAACCAACCTTGCTGACTAGTCGAGCCCGCCGGTAAAGCAATTGCCATAACGCCAGTTACTGCATTGTCATGAAAAAGCTCGGCAACTTCTGATTCAGCTATCTTCCGGGTAACAAAGGTCCCCACTAACCGGCACTTTTTATTCAGCCATTTTTTAAAAGCCAGAACACTTTTATCCGACAACTCTGCTCCGGATTTAAGTACTTTATTGCCATAGGCTAACGCGACTGAATTCGCCCGAAAAAGCTCCAGCCACTTGTGACCTCCCCGTTCAAACAGGGTTTTCGGTTCATTAATTTCCTGACTGTCGCTAATGAGCGCCCCGCGAGTACTTTCAATGGCTTTAAAAAACGCCGCCGTTTCATATTGCTGCTGCAAAATAAGTCGCTGGCTAGCAAGTGTGACTAGCGCCTGAGCGGCGTGCCGTTGCTGAATATTTAACGGGTGCGCTTCCAGTCCATGGCAAGACAGTAACCCCCACAGTTTATTTTCCTGAAAAATCGCAACTGACAGTGAACTGTGCAGCCCCATATTCTGCATGTAGGTCATATGAATAGGAGAAACAGCACGCAAAACACCTTTGGTTAAGTCCAGAGGCTCGCCAGCCTTATGAGCAATGATGTCAGCCGGTTGTTCGGCTGAGCCCACGATACTTCTTATCGGGTTCTTACTGTATAACTCACGCACCTGTTTAGGAATATCGGAAGCCGGAAAGCGTTGGTGTAAATAACTGCGAATGGTCGACTGTTTACACAGTTCAGCAATAACCTGACCGTTCCATTCTTCGTCAAACTTGTACACCATAACGCGTTCGAAACCGGTAATTTCAGCAATACTTTTGGTCAGCGCATTTAAGGTTTTATCAAGCGAGTCGGAACAGCGAATTTGCTCTTGGTGCGCCTGAAGTTCAGATAAAAAAGTCGAACTTAAGTTGCCGGTAACCGGTTCAACTTCAACGCAAATATACTCTCCAGACACATAAATAGTGCAATACACCGAGTGGCCGTTAATTTCATCATTAAAGCCGACTGAGTCTGAACTAATTTGACGAAGCCGCAAAAGATGCTGTTGCCAGCTCGTTTTCAAATAATCCGGTGCAGCGTGACCCAGCAAATGCTCCGCAGACACACCTAGTAGAGCCTCTATATTTGTGCTGCAATGGGTAAGCTGTTCGAAGTTATTAGTAAATGCTAAAAAATAGCCGTGCGGTTGAATTGCGCCCGGCATGTGTACCGGTTCGGTGGCGCAATTCTCCAAAGCTTCTTCAAGCTGCTTTTTAGTAAGTTCTGACAATGGTCGACTCCCTGTTAGCGCTTTGTCGATCAGTACCCTGGTGGCTCAATTCAAGCAGCAGTTCAAACGCGCTTATTGCCCCTGCACATACCTCATTATTTTCTGCTGGGCTGAGTGACTGCTTTGCCAACCAATTAATGTAATCTGACCAAGTATTTTCCTTATAAAAGCTAAAGTAGCTCAGGGCGTTAGCATTAGCAATGAAATCCTGTTTTTGCAGTCTTTTATGAAGTATTTTTCCGCCCAGAGTCGAGCCTTCAATAACATATGCAGCCCCTATAGCCTCAGTGTCAGTCATTGTTCGTCGGGGTGTGTCCAATACTGGAGGGTGGCCCAAAGCCTCTAGGTCGCTCTGAACGCACCAAAGTCGTGGCTTATACACATAGTCACTCTTTGTTAAATAAGCTTCCATAGCGGGCTCAAGTGTTGCCAGAAAAAGATTCAGGCTATTTAACGCCGCAACATACTGTCCACAGCTAATATCGGCTTTCATCAAGTCAGCAAAACAAGACTCTCGCTCAAGTTTACTGTGCAGTTCTTGAGTCTTTGTTCTAAGCTCATTTAATAAAGGAAAGGACGTCAAAAACTTCTCCTAATTATTTCGCTGTATTAACCGATAGCAATAATAGCTACGGCACAGTCACGCAAATAGTTTGTATTAATTAGGTAAGCATGAATTTGCAAAAGGCTTCAATGCGTTTGTGGCCAACCTCGGCAGTATTATTACGCATGTGCGCAATACCGCTTATGAGGTTAACGAGAAAGTGACATCAATTGATAAGTCCATGACGCAAATTGATGGCCTCTCCAACGAGCAGGAGAATAAAACAGACCAGGTTGCGGTCGCTATGAACGAAATGGAAACCACCGTTCGTGAAATTGCCGAAAATGCCAACCAAACGGCCAGCCATGCGTCAGAGTCACGCTCAACCACAGAGCAAAACCAAGAGCAGTTACGACAAGCCGTCAATACCATGCACCAATTGTCTGACTCGATGCAAAGTGCGGCACAGTCTGTTGAAAGCTTAGCAAACGACGTCGAAAGTATTGTTACTGTTATTGATACCATTGAAGGTATTTCAGAGCAGACCAACTTGCTTGCGTTAAACGCAGCCATTGAGTCAGCCCGCGCCGGTGAAGCCGGTCGAGGCTTTGCCGTAGTTGCCGATGAAGTCAGAACGCTGTCACAGCGTACCGGCCAGTCAACCGAAGAAATTCGTCAGAAAATAACTCGCCTGCAAGAGGGCTCTCGCAATGCGGTTTCCGCTATGGAGCACAACCGTAAGCAAGCGCAAAGCACCAGTGAAAAACTGAGCGATGCCGACAATAAGTTGAATGAGTTAGTTAACCTCATTCAAGAAACTGCGGATATGAGTACTCAAATCGCAACCGCAACAGAAGAGCAGGCGTCGGTTAGCCAGGATGTTGCTGCCAACATTCAGTCTATTGCTGACTTTGCGACGCAGGTGTCGACAGCGGTTCGCGAAAGTCACAGCGAGTGTGAACAAATGTCCTCACTCGCTGACAGCCTTCGTAAGCAATTAGAGCAATTTAAAACGTAATATCAGCAAATAACTCTTGCAGCCGTGCAACTTCCTTGTCTGAAAGGGGTTGCATTGGCTGCTTACCCCACACTGGATCCGGCCATGCCGCATCACTCATAAACCGGGCAATATGGTGCACATGCAACTGAGGCACTCGGTTTCCCAACGCAGCGACGTTGAGTTTATCGGGCTTATACTCTGCCTTTAGCCAGTGACTTAAAAAGGAGCTTTCATGCAAAAATTGAATTTGCTGCTCTTCGGTTAAATCGCAGAGTTCCCGCACGTCATCAACTCGCGGAATCAGCACAAACCAAGGGTACTGCGCATCATCCATCACACGCACTTGGCATAGCGGCCAGTCGGATAAAAAATAACTGTCTTCTAGCAGTGCCTTTGCAACCGGAAATTCACTCATTATTGACTCCTTAATTAGCGTCCTGCGTTTCAAGCTGGCTTAAAAACTGAGAGAACAACGTACTTATTTTAGGTAACGTGCCTATCAATCGGTGATCATCATCCAGTATATGCAATTCTGCTGAGTGTTGCTTCGCAAAGCGCCAGCTGTTTTCTACTGGCACAATATCATCACGCCAACCATGCACAATAGCCGTCGACTCGGGAAGAGCCACAGTATCGAAATTAACCGAGCCCCCCAAATAAAAGGCGGGAGCCAACACAAATAAGCCCTTACACGCGGTTTCTCCGGCGCAGGCTGTTGCCACGTAACCGCCCATGCTTGAGCCCACCAATACAACCGGCCCTTCTATAAATGTTAATTTTTCTCGAAGTTTAAGAGCGCGATCATCAACATTGTCAATCCCCTGATAATCGACACTATCAACCTCAAAGCCTTTTTCTTCAGCTATTTTAGCGAGTTCTTTGATCTTGGTTCCCCAAGGTCCGCTTTCTTTTCCGTGACTAAAAACAACATTCATGTATCAAAACCCTATATTTTTTGTTTAACTTGCGCTAAAACTTACAGTATAGATTTAGTTAACAAACATAATGCACACAGGAGGACGTTATGCCGCTAAAAAATGGTGTATCGCTACTTGTAATGGTGGCTGCTTCAATGGGCTCATTCCTGTCTGCAAAAGCAGTGGCTAACGATGACATTACCTGGGGCGTTAACTCGGCGCCGCCTTTTCATATTTACGATGGCGAATATAAAGACGCCGGTGTTTGCGATGCTCTGGTCAGTGCGTTCCAGCAAGAACTGCCGCAAAACATTCATAACATCAGAAAGCTGCCATCAAAACGCATTACGATGATAATGAAACGCAGTAAAAACCTGTGCTTTCCCTGTGTCATTAAAAACAGCTCCTATAACGACACCTTTCTTTACAGCGATACAACCCACAAGTACGCACCACATGGGGTAATAACCAACCAAGATACCGCTCAGTATATCACCGCCAAATATGGTTACCCTGTTCGGTTCGAAGAGCTCGCGAAAGACACCGACTTACGTTTTGGACAACCCGATGAACGCCGTTACGGCAAATTACAGCCTTTTATCGATGACTACCTGCTTAACTCGAGTAACTTTAGCTTTATCAGTGGGCAGAAGTCACACGTGAGCGTACTTGCTATGATACTGAATGATCGTATTGACTACACTGTCGACTACGAAATGATAAAAACCTATTACCAGCGCACTCATGATGACGGTGCCAAACTAAGTTTTGTTCCTATTGCAGAATACGACGGTCAGGTGATTGAAGGTGCTGTTGGTTGTACACGAAACGAATGGGGTAAACGCACCATAGAAACCCTGAACAGCGCGATAAGTTCCGTACAAAGCAATTCAGAGTTTCAGCGAGCGTTAGACCGGTGGTTGGGACCAAACCGGCCACGTTAATGTCGGCAGAATTAACCGAAACGCTTTTCTAAGTATTGATTAATATCATCAGACTCGTACATCCAGGTGGTAGAGCCGTCTTCTTCGCTTATGCGTAAGCATGGAACTTTCACTCGACCGCCACCCTGCTCTAACTCATTTCTATGAGTTTGGTTGTGTTGCGCATCACGCAGTTCGATAGGCAACGACAAACGCGCAATGGTTTTGCGAACCTTTATACAAAACGGACAGGTTTTAAATTGATATAACGCTAGGTTCTTACACTGTTCATCCACCTTGCTTTGCTCTTCAGCACTGCGTTCAACACCTTTCGGGGTTGTCAGCTTTTCACCAATAATCATAAATGGCATTAAAATAAGACGAACTAAGCGGAAGAAATAACGAATCACAATGCGCATAAAGCAAAAACTCAACTATTAATAACAAAGAAAGGCCGATAGCCTAGCACATATCGGCCTATTGCTTAACGCTCGTTTAATACCTCGCTGGCAATTTCAAAACTCCTCAAACGCGCGTCGTGATCATACCCATGGCAGGTTAAAATCAATTCATCGATACCTGTGTCATCAATAAACTGATTGATATGACGACTCACGGTATCTTTTGTGCCAACTGCGGTATAAGTCAGTGCGTGATTCGCACCTGCAATTTCCTGCGGTGAGCCCACCCGGCTAATATCCTCAACCGGCGCTTTTAATTTACCCGGCATGCCTCGTCTAAGCGCAATGAACTGCTGTTGCATTGAGCTCATCATGTATCGGGCCTCGGTTTCCGAGTCTGCGGCAAACACATTCATTGCTGCCGCAACATAAGGCTTATCCAAATATTGTGAAGGCTTAAAGTTGTCCCGATACGCTTTTAGTGCATGATGCAAATAGTCCGGTGCGAAGTGTGAGGCGAAGGCGTACGGTAGCCCCAGATGAGCTGCAAGCTGCGCCCCAAAGGTACTGGACCCCAGCAACCAAACCGGTATTTTTTGCCCATAGCCAGGTACCGCTTTAATGACATCAGCAGGCTGAGCTTCTGCCAGATAGCCAAGTAACTCTTGCACGTCACGCGGGAAGTTCTCTGCGTCATTCGGAGTGCGGCGCAATGCCCGTAATGTGGCACCATCAGTGCCTGGCGCCCTGCCCAGCCCCAAATCGACTCGGCCCGGGTATAACGCATCTAAGGTTCCGAATTGCTCCGCCACTACAAAAGGCGCATGATTTGGCAACATAATACCGGCTGAGCCCACTCGTATGTGCTCAGTCTTGCTCGCCACATAACCCAACGCAACGGCCGTTGCGGCTGAGGCTATGCCTTCCATATTATGATGCTCCGCCATCCAGAAGCGAGAGTAGCCCCACTTTTCTGCGTGCTTAGCAATGTCTGCTGCATTATGCAAAGCGGTTGCAGCTGTTCCCTCCTCGGTCACCGGAGCCAGGTCTAATAATGAATATTTCATAACAACTCAAAAACAGTGATTGATACTCTCTATATTGGCATGGCTTCTTTATTTTCAAGGTCTGATTGCAATGACTGCGTAACCTCCTCTGGCCACACACTCGCCTGCACCTTGGCAATATGACTGTCCTGCATAAGGAACATAACCACTCGCGACTGACCTATACCGCCACCAATTGTTAAAGGCATTTTCCCACCGATAAGCGATTTATGCCAAGGTAAGCATGCTTTAGATTGCTGCTGGCTCAATTCGAGTTGACGTTTCAGTGCGACCTTATCAACTCTAACCCCCATAGAGGATAGCTCTAACGCATCGTCGATAGCCTCGTGCCAGACGAGTAAATCACCGTTTAATCCGGTTTCACCGGTTTCTGACACCGTGCTCCAGTCGTCGTAGTCGGGCGCGCGTGCATCATGCGCTTGTCCATCACTTAAGCGCGCACCAATACCAATAATAAAAACGGCGCCGTACGCTTTAGTTATTTCCCGCTCGCGTTGTTTCGAGCTCAGTTCGGGGTACTGCTGCGCGAGAGTTTCACTGTGAATAAAGTAAATGTCGTCTGGCAGTTCTAACCCTCTCGCTCTAATTTCAGGAATGCACTCAACAGTGCGAAGCAACGCCGCATAGATGCGCCTGACAGTGCGCTTTAAGTAAGCCACGCTGCGATCATGCTCGGCAATGACCTTTTCCCAGTCCCATTGGTCGACATACACCGAATGCTTGTGACCTAAGCTTTCTTCATCGGGCCGTAACGCGGTCATGTGGGTTAAAATGCCCTCTCCCTCGCTGAATCCATACTCACCGAGTAATTGTCGCTTCCATTTCGCTAACGAGTGAACGACTTCATAGGTCTTGTTGGGTATCGCTTTTATTGACACTTTAACCGATTGCTCTTTGCCAGACAGGTCATCCTGCACGCCAGTTCCACATTCGCTCAGTAGCGGTGCCTGAACCTCAATAAGGTTTAATGCCGATGCAAGTTCCTGAGTAAACTGCGTTTTAATTTGGCGAATCAGTTGCTGTCGTTTTATAAATGAATGTTTCATAAGTCTCTCCTACTTTCTGTTAATTCATTAACACCAAATAAGAAGAAACATTCAACAGATAAAACAAAATTAGCTTTTCACTGTAATTAATTTAAAATAAAACCCGATAAATTCACAAAAACATTAAATAACCATGAAAAAATCAGCGCAAAATTATCAAATCGACAATTTGGATAAAAACATACTGTCAGAGCTTATGAACGACGCTCGCAAAGCCTATAGCGAAATTGCCAAACGCTACAAAGTGAGCCCGGCAACCATTCATGTACGTGTCGAAAAAATGCGCGCTGCGGGAATTATTAAAGGCACCCACTTAGCCGTTAATCCTAAAGCTCTAGGCTATGAAGTCTGCTGTTTTATTGGCATTACCTTGCGTCAGGCGGGTGATTACCCCTCGGCTATTGCTAAGCTGGAAAAATTAGAGGAAGTCATTGAAGCACACTACACCACCGGTCAGTACAACGTGTTCATCAAAATACTGACTCGTTCAATAGATGACTTACAAAACATTCTTATTAACCGCATTCAGGCCATCCCTGAAATACAGTCAACTGAAACACTTATTTCTTTGCAGCAGCCTATAAAGCGAGACTTGCAACCTTAACCTGTCCGGTCATTTACCTCAGGAATGAAACGAAACACCGAAAAAGAAGCGCTTATACACCAGTATCTGTTAGGGTAAAGTCACTGATAATAGTAACTAGAATAAAGAAGGAAGCCCGTATGTTACGAAAGTGCATTCGTTACGTCAGTGCGCTTACGGTCGCTATCGTTGCTGTACCCTCGATTGCTGCCGCTGAGAACCTGTCGTACTACTTACCTGCAGATGTCAGTTATGACGAAAGCATAACCAAACCTAAAGAGGCGCTGGGTTATAACGTTGGCGACTGGCACGCGCGTCCAGAGCAAATTGTTAACTACATGAAGCAACTGGCGGAAGAGTCTGATCGCATTACCTTTGAAGAAACTGGCCGCACTCACGAACAGCGCCCGTTGGTTTTGCTGACAGTCACTTCACCTGACAACCATAAGAATATTGATGACGTCCGCGAGCGCCACTTAGCGGCGGCTGACACGTCACGTGACGCCGACCCTGACGACACGCCAGTAGTGCTTTACATGGGTTACAGTATTCACGGTGATGAGTCCAGTGGCAGTAACGCCGCTATTTTATTGGCTTATTACCTGGCGGCAGCGCAAGGTGAAGAAATTGAGGCCGTTCTAAAAGACTCAGTGGTACTTTTAGACCCTGCGTTTAACCCCGACGGATTGGCGCGTTTTGCACAATGGGCAAATCAGCATAAAAGCCAAAACCTGGTCGCTGACCCGCAAAGTCGTGAACACGTACAACCCTTTATACGTGGTCGCGTTAACCACTATTGGTTTGATATGAACCGCGACTGGTTGCTGTTGCAACACCCTGAGTCACGAGCTCGTATTGCTAACTTTCAGAAGTGGAAACCAAACGTGCTCACCGACTATCACGAAATGGGCACTAACAGCACTTACTTCTTCCAGCCGGGTATCCCGTCGCGCAAAAATCCGCTGACGCCCGATGAAAATGTGCGTTTAACTGAGATTTTAGCGGCTGAGCATGCGGACTCGTTGGATGATATTGGCAGCCTTTACTACACCGAAGAGTCATTCGATGACTTTTATTACGGCAAAGGTTCTACTTACCCTGACATTCAGGGCGCCGTTGGTATTTTGTTTGAGCAGGCGTCAAGCCGTGGTCACTTGCAAGACTCCGTAAACGGTGAAGTTGCCTTCCCATTTACTATTCGCAATCAGTTTGTGGCGTCACTTAGCACCATTTATGGCGCTCATAAAAACAAAGCGCGTTTTATAAGCTTCCAGGAACAGGCTTATGACAACGCATTAGAAGCAGCGGCTAGCCAGAACTTCGACGGCTACCTTGTCGGCGATGCTACCGATGCGTCTCGCCTGCAAGGCTTTATCGATATTCTTCAACAACATGGTATTGAAGGCTATCGCGTTGAAAAAGATATCGAAAAAGACGGACAAGTCTACAAAGCAGGTAAAAGCTATTATATTCCGGCTGAGCAAGACCAGTTTGGCCTTATTCAGGGTATCTTTAGCACTCGTAAAGACTTCCCGGATAATACTTTCTACGATGTTTCAGGCTGGACCTTAGCTCACGCTTTTAACCTGCCGTTTACAACACACCGTGGACGTATTCAAATTGCTGATGCAGCCTGGGATGCTCCGGTTAAGCAGCAAACGACACTGGAAGACGCCTACGCTTATGCCTTTAGCTGGGACGACTACAAAGCCCCGGCGTTATTGCAAAGCCTGCTGGAGAACGACATTCACGCGCGCCAGTCAACCAAGTCTTTCGCAGTTAAGGCTCAGGGCGAACGCAAAACTTTTGAACCGGGGGCCGTTGTTGTACCAAAAGCTTACCAAAATAAAGACTGGCATCAGGTACAACGCATTTTAGCCACTCTGGCTAAAGAGCAAAACGTACAAGTTACATCTATTGGCACGGGGCTTACCCCTGAAGGTGTCGACTTAGGTAGCCGTAATATTCAGCCGGTAGAAGAGCCTAAGGTAATGATGCTAACCGGCGGCGGTGTGAACCTGTACGAAGCTGGTGAAACCTGGTACTACCTCGATCGCCACGTGGGTGTTCCTCTGTCCATGGTTGACACAGACCGGTTATCGCGCGTTGATTTAACTCGTTATTCTCACATTATTATGGTCGATGGTTGGTACAACAGTTACCTGTCTGACGACGTCAAAGAGAAACTGAAACAATGGGTACAGCAAGGCGGTGTCATTATTGGTCAGCGTGGTGGCGCTGAATGGCTTTCAAACAATGGATTGTTGCACGCTCGTTACGTCGGTGAAGAGGTCTATCAAAATGCGTTTGCAAAAGAAGGCCTGACGTATGAAGAGCGCGACGACTTCTATGCCGAACAACGCATTGCCGGAGCTATTTTCTCAATGGATGTAGACACTTCGCATCCGTTGTTCTATGGCTTCCCGCGCTCAACCATGCCGGTATTCAAAAGCTCGTTAGAGGCCTTTGAAACACCAGAGTCGCCGTTTGTCTCCGTTGCTAAATACAGCGACACCCCACTATTAAGTGGCTACGCCGACAAACGTAACCGCGACATTCTTAAAGGCAAAACCAACATCGCCGCCCACCGCTTTGGTGACGGTCATGTTATAGCCTTTACCGATAACGTAAACTTCCGCGCTTATTTCTGGGGCACGGCAAAACTATTGAGTAACGCTATCTACTTAGGCGACCGCATCAACGTTTATGCGAAGCCTCTTAAAGACAAAGCCGCAGCTGATGAAGAAGCGGCTGAGCAAGCTCACTAAGGCTTTTTAAGCCCTTTAAACCTGTCACTGCCTGTCCTCAACGGGCAGTGACTTTTTTCTGCCCCTCATCTTTACATTTCCTTTTCTGGCAAAGCCGAAAATCCTGGTCTACCTTAACTAGTGACACTTAAAATCTCATAAAAAAGAGGTGCTTATGTTACGTTGGGTACTAATATTCTTAATTGTCGCTGTAATCGCTGCCGTATTTGGCTTTGGTGGAATAGCAGGTGCCGCCGCTGAAATTGCCAAAATCATTTTCTACATATTCATCATTCTGTTTGCGATATCTCTTGTCGTTCGACTGGTTAAAGGCCCGGGTAGGTAGTTAAGAGGTTAGACAAACAATTAGACATTGGTCGAATGCACAGTATTATTGAATATGCGCTACACTAGCGACTGATATTCGATCAATGTCCTTCTAACCCAATAAAAACGAGGCTAACGCCATGAACGCTATCGTCATGATGCTTTTAGGTTTAGGCGCAATGTTTCTCGGTTATGTGTTTTACTCGAAATTCATTGCCGAAAAAATCTTTAAGCTTGATCCTAACTTCAAAACCCCCGCCCACGAACTCGAAGACGGCGTCGACTTTGTTCCGACCAATAAATACGTACTTTGGGGACACCATTTTACTTCGGTTGCAGGTGCCGCTCCTATTATCGGCCCGGCTATCGCTGTAATTTGGGGCTGGGTACCCGCTTTCCTATGGGTGGTTTTCGGTACTATTTTCTTCGCAGGTGTTCATGACGCTGGCGCTATTTGGGCAAGTAACCGTAACAAAGCTAAGTCTATTGGTAACTTGACCGGTGATGTTGTCGGCAAGCGCTCTCAAACGCTATTCATGATAGTCATCTTCTTGGTCTTGTTGATGGTTAACGCCGTATTCGCGACTGCTATCTCAGGTTTGCTCATTAAGTTCTCGAGTTCAGTGGTGCCGGTCTGGGGGGCTATTTTTGTGGCGTTGATTATCGGCCAAATCATTTTCCGTAAATGGATGGGACTTGGAGCGATATCGGTCATAGGCGTTGTTGCTTTATACATTCTTATTTTCGTTGGTCCTTCAGTACCGCTGGAATTGCCTGAAACCTTCATGGGTGTCAGCGACAATGCACAATGGGTACTGATTCTGTTCGGTTATGCAGCTATTGCTTCGTTACTGCCAGTTTGGGTGCTGTTGCAACCGCGCGACTACATTAACGGCCTGCAGCTGTTTATTGGTCTGATTCTTCTTTATGGCGCTACCTTGTTATTAGGGCCAGAGATTTCGGCTCCGGCATTTAACACCAATACGCCTGAAGGCACGCCGTCCATGTTGCCATTGCTCTTTGTCACCATTGCCTGTGGCGCAATTTCCGGCTTCCACGGTTTGGTTGCATCAGGAACCACCTCTAAGCAGCTGGACAAAGAGACGGACGCCCGCTTTGTTGGTTATTTTGGCGCCATTGGCGAAGGCTCGCTGTCACTGGCAACCATTATTGCAGCGACCGCTGGTTTTGCGACATTGGGTGACTGGGAAGCCGTATACTCCTCATTCGGACAAGGTGGTGTGGCAGCCTTTGTCGAAGGCGGCGCAAACATCATTAGCCAGGGCATTGGCCTGGAGGCGAATATTGCCGAAACATTGCTGACGGTAATGGCTGTCCTCTTTGCCGGCACAACCATGGACACAGGCCTGCGCTTGCAACGTTACATATTCCAGGAATGGGGTGGCTTATATAATATCCGCTGGATGCAGAAAGCCTTACCGGCAACCCTGCTGGCGGTAGGCTCATGCTTAATCTTGGCATTTGGTGCTGGCGGCGCTGACGGCTCTGGCGGTCTGTTAATTTGGCCTCTGTTTGGTACGACTAACCAGCTGCTTGCCGGCCTGACACTGTTGGTTATTACCGTGATGCTGGTGCGCTTAGGTCGTCCAATGTACTACACGTTATTACCGCTTATTTTCTTGTTGATAATGACAGTATTCGCGCTTATCGTTCAGCTGAAAGGCTTCTACGATAAAGGCGACTGGTTCCTGTTATCGCTTGACCTTGTGGTTCTTGTGGCAGCTATCTGGATAGCCCTGGAAGCAAGTGCCAGCTTGTCAAAAATTAAAAAGGAACAAAAAGCGGAGAAAACGAAAGGGTAATGAATATGAGCATGAACATTCATTCGGTAAAACGTTGGTTCAGTCGTGCAGGCGAGTTGGTAAACGAGTTTTATAATGCGCCCTACCGCTCTGCCATTGCTCGTGCTAAACGCGACGAAGATGATTTGTTCATGCTCTTGGTTTACTCCGAGATAATGGGCGTGCCGAATCCGGCCGCCTATTACACATTAGAATTACAACCCTTAATGCTCGAACGCTTTCACGAATGGCACAAAAGAATGGGGATGGAGCACTCACCGCTTGATCACTTCCGTTGCTGCTAATCAATTTTTTCACTCTCCACTAAAGAGCCCGTTGTATGCAGTTATCCAGTAAAAAAATCTTACTTGTTGGCGGTAAAGGTGGTGTTGGCAAGACAACAGTCTCGTCCGCGCTTTCCATGTTAGCTGCCAAGAACGGCAAAAAGGTGCTACTGGTATCCACTGACCCGGCTCACAGCCTGTCCGATGTCTTCAATATGGATATTGGCGATCGTTTACACCACGTTTCTGACAACCTCACGGTTATGGAGATTGATCCCGACAAAGAAGTGAAAGAGCACGTTGCTCGTGTTAGCTCGCAAATGAAGCGTTTTACCAACCCCGACCTATTTCCTGAAATTGAACGGCAAATGCGACTGACACAGCAGTCACCAGGTGCGCAGGAAGCAGCTATGCTTGAACGCATTTGCAAAATTATCGACCAAGCCGAGAAAGACTACGATTTGCTCGTATTTGATACTGCACCGACCGGCCATACATTGCGTTTATTATCGCTCCCTGAAGCGATGGCAGCCTGGACACAAGGAATGCTGCGTTCGCAAAAACGCTCCGAGGAATTCGATAGTGTCTTGGAACACTTATCACCTAAAGCCGGTAAGGATATTAATAACCCTATGGCGGATCCGTCTGACAACGCCAGCGATGGCATGTCAGATAAAACCAAAGCTATTACCGAACAGTTACTCAATCGGCAGCGTCTTTTTCAACGTACTCGCCGACTGTTACAAGACCCGAACTATACCGGCATTTTATTCGTGCTAACGCCTGAGCGTTTGCCCATTAACGAAACTCAACGTGCATTACAGTCTCTCACTGAAGAAAAGCTGCCAGTTTCAGGGGTGGTCGTGAATCGTATCTTACCTGAGTCAGCAGATGGTGGTTTTCTGGCGAAGCGCAAAGAACAAGAGCGAGCCTATCTAGAGACTATTGAGCAGACCTTTGCTCAGTGGCCAAACTTCAGGCTTTATCTGCAAGAAGAAGATATTCAAGGTGTCGATGCCCTTTCAGCATTTGCCCAAGAGCTGGAAAAAAGTGGCTTCTCTGCCTAATCCTTTCTAATTTCTTTCATCGCAGAGTCATCGTTTTGACCTAAACTGCGTATATATAAAACATTTAACGTCCGAAATAAGGAGTAGACGATGCGCGCTGTCGGATACCAACGCTCTCTTCCCATTGATGACCCTAAGTCTTTGGAAGATATCGAAATTGACAAACCCACTGCCGGTGACCATGACCTACTAGTTAAGGTCAAAGCCATTGCGGTTAATCCGGTGGATACCAAAATCAGAATGCGTGCCGAGCCCGATTCGGGTCATAAAGTCATTGGTTGGGACGCCGTTGGCGAAGTGGTTGAAACAGGAAGCAAGGTGAAAGGCTTTAGCGCCGGTGACCGTGTCTGGTATGCCGGTGATTTAACACGCCCCGGCTGTAATGCAGAGTATCAAGCCGTTGATTACCGCATTGCCTCACACGCGCCCAGTACTTTAGATGATACTCAAGCGGCAGCTATGCCACTGACGACTATCACGGCCTGGGAACTGCTCTTTGATCGTTTACAGATTGATGCGCCCTCACCTCACGAGAAGCGTAACTTGCTCATTATAGGTGGTGCCGGCGGTGTTGGTTCAATACTCACGCAACTCGCAGTACAACTGACAAATGCTACCGTCATCGCAACCGCTTCACGCCCTGAGTCTCAGCAATGGGTAAAGGCCTTAGGGGCACACCATGTTATCGATCACAGCAAACCATTGGGTGAGCAAATTGAGAGCCTTGGTATTGGCCAGGTAACTGATGTCGCCTGCCTCACGCACAGCGAGCAGTACTTCGAACAAAGTATGGCATTTATGGCACCGCAAGGCCGGTTTAGCTTAATTGACGACCCGGCCGAACCTCTCGATATTCGACTGATGAAACAAAAAAGCATTAGCCTGCATTGGGAGTTCATGTATACCCGCTCAATGTTTACTACCGACGATATGATTAAGCAGCAAGAGCTACTGCAATCCGTTGCTAATTTAGTCGACAACCATCAGGTACGCTCGACGTTGGGTCAGAATTTTGGACCCATGAATGCCGAGAATCTGAGAAAGGCGCATTCGGCGTTAGAAACGCATAAAACGATTGGCAAAATCGTCTTAACTGTCGAGGAATAGTTTTACAAACATACATGAATGTATGTATAATTCTGCGGTATTTAAAAATGGACAAGCTAGAGGTATTTTGATGAAAAAGCGCTTTCAAATTGCGCCGTTATTCGCAGCGGGCATTTTAGCAACCACAGTCTTAACCGGCTGTGGTGACGCACCGCAGCAAGGTCAGCAACAACAAGCTCCGCAGGTCGATGTTATAACGGTAAAACCTGAAGCACTCGAGCTAAGCACCGAACTCCCCGGCCGTACTGCAGCATTTCGCGTTGCTGAGGTTCGCCCGCAAGTCAGTGGTGTACTTTTAGAACGAACGTTCGAAGAAGGTACTTTCGTCGAGAAAGGTCAACAGTTGTATCAAATTGACCCGGCAACTTACGAAGCAGAATTAGCCAGTGCAGAGGCTGAAGTACAGCGCGCAAAAGCCGTTTTACGCAGCTCAGAACTTCGCTATAACCGCTTCAAGGAGCTCATTGAAGAAAACGCGGTCAGTCAGGACGAATTCGACAGTGCCGAAGCGACTTACTTTCAGAATAAAGCGGCAGTAGCACTGGCGGAAGCACAGCTTAAAAACGCCCGCATAAACCGCGAGTACACCAAGGTAAACGCGCCTATTAACGGCATTATTGGTCGTTCAAACTTTACTGAAGGCGCCTTGGTTACTGCTTCTCAGCAAGAGCCGCTAGTGACTATCAACCAGCTTGATCCTATTTATGTTGATATCAGCCAATCCAGCAAGCAGTTCATGCAACTTCAGGCAGACATCCAGTCCGGTCGCATTGAAGCCAACGAGTCGGGCAATGCGCCGGTTCGTTTAAAACTGAACGGTTTAGACTTTGACCAGCAAGGCGAATTGCTGTTTTCAGAGGTAAGCGTTGAAGAAGATACCGGCGCTATTTTGTTAAGAGCCGTTTTCCCTAATCCGGATAAAACTCTGTATCCAGGCATGTTCGTTAGAGCCGCTGTCAGTGAAGGTACTATCAACACTGCCCTGTTACTGCCGCAAAAAGCGGTGACTCGTGATCCGCGAGGTCGCCCTTATGTCATGATCGTCAACGACGACAACAAGGTAGAACAGCGCATGATAACTACCGAGCGAGCCATTGGCAGTGACTGGTTAGTCAAAGATGGCGTTAAAGAGGGTGACACCGTTATCACCTCAGGCCTTCAGAAAGTTCGTCCGGGCGCAACGGTCCAAATTTCGAACTCTGCCTCTAATGAACAGCAGTAAAGGATTCATCAATGGCTAAGTTTTTTATTAATCGACCCATATTTGCCTGGGTTATCGCGCTGTTGGTCATGATGGCAGGTGCCATTGCAACCATTCAGCTACCGGTAGCCCAGTACCCGACCATTGCGCCACCGGCAGTTGAAATACGAGTTAACTACCCTGGCGCAAACGCGGAAACCGTGTCTGACACTGTAACCAAAGTTATTGAGCAGAATATGACAGGTATCGACAACCTGCTCTACTTCTCTTCGCAAAGTAACTTTGGTAACGCGACTATCAGCCTGACATTTGCGTCCGGTACAGATCCGGACATTGCGCAAGTACAGGTGCAGAATAAGCTTTCCCAGGCAACGCCACAGCTACCTCAGGAAGTACAGGCACAGGGAATTACCGTCAGTAAGTCCAGTAGCTCTTTCTTAATGGTTTTGGCGCTGGTCGCAAAAGATGATCGCTTTACCCAAACCGATTTAAGTGACTACATTGCCTCCAATATTCAGGACCCTATTGCGCGGACAACCGGTGTTGGTAACGTCCAGTTGTTTGGTGCGCCTTACGCCATGCGTATTTGGGTTGACCCTTCAGCGCTGGTTAACTACGGCATGACCATGGATGATCTTAAGTCGTCGATACGTGCACAGAACGCTCAGGTCGCTGCCGGTGAACTCGGTGGTACACCAGCAATTGACGGTCAACAACTGAATGCGACCATTATTGCTCAAACACGCTTATCCGAGGTTTCAGAGTTTGAAAATATCACTCTGAAAGTTATGCCGGACGGCTCTCAGGTGCGCTTAAAAGACGTTGCGCGTGTCGAGAAAGGTGCTGAGAACTACTCGATTGAAGCCAATTATAACGGTAAGCCCGCAACCGGCCTCGCTATTAACTTGCAAACCGGTGCCAATGCGCTTGAAACGGCTGAAGCCGTTAATGCGCGCATCGAAGAGTTGCAGGAGTTTTTCCCTGACGGTATGGAAATGGTGACCGCTTATGACACCACGCCGTTTATCAAAATTTCAATTTCAGAGGTTGCGCAGGTACTAATCGAGGCCATTATTCTGGTTTTCCTGCTCATGTTTATCTTCCTGCAGAACTTGCGGGCGACACTTATTCCTACCCTGGCTATACCAGTGGTTATTCTAGGTACTATGGGCGTTATGGCTCTGGCTGGCTTTTCGATAAACACGCTAACCATGTTCGGTATGGTGTTATCGATAGGTCTTCTGGTGGATGATGCCATCGTTGTTGTCGAGAACGTTGAGCGGCTTATGTCCGAGGAGGGCTTGTCTCCTAAACAAGCCACTATTAAGTCTATGGGGCAAATTACCGGCGCATTGATAGCCATTGGTGTCGTCATGGCCGCAGTATTCGCGCCTATGGCCTTCTTCCCCGGCTCAACGGGGGCCGTTTACCGACAATTCTCATTGACCATCATTACCTCAATGGGACTTTCGGTCATGGTTGCCATTATTTTCTCGCCGGCGCTGTGTGCAACATTGTTAAAACCAGTGAAGCACGACAAAAACGACGGCTGGGGCCCGTTAGGCTGGTTTAACCGCACTTTGGAAAAGTGGACGGTGAAGTATACCAATTCTATCCATTATATCTTGCGTCGTACCGTGCGGTTCGGGCTTATCTATTTAGGCATTATTGGCGTACTGATTTTCTTATTCACACGTCTGCCTGCTGCATTCCTGCCCGATGAAGACCGTGGTGTATTCCTGACGCAAATGCAGCTTCCGGTTGGCTCGACGCTGGAACAGTCCGTTACGACTATGGATAAGATAGAAAACTACTACCTGAACCAGGAAGACGCAGTACAATCGGTATTCTCCGTCGTTGGTTTTAGTTTCTCAGGACGCAGTCAAGCCAATGGTATCGCCTTCGTTCGCCTGAAAGACTGGGACGAGCGTAACGAGAGCCAAAGCGTCGATGCGGTTATTGGTCGTGCTTTTGGATTCTTTGCGGGTATTAAAGAAGCCATGGTTTTTGCCTTTAACCTGCCACCTATTCCCGAACTGGGTGTTTCCAGTGGTTTCAACCTGTTCCTGCAGGATCGTGGCAACATTGGTCACGCAGGCCTTATTGAAGCCCGTAACCAATTGCTGGGAATGGCATCACAGAACGAGAAACTAGTGCAGGTTCGCCCTAATGGCTTACCCGATGCGCCGCAGCTGCGTATTGATATCGACTTTGAAAAAGCACAAGCCTTAGGTCTGACCATAGCTAGTATTAACGACACCCTGAGTACCGCCTGGGGCTCTGCCTACGTTAATGACTTCATTGACCGCGGCCGAGTCAAAAAAGTATACCTACAAGGTGAAGCTGACGACCGTATGCTGCCTGAGGATATTAACGAATGGTACGTACGTAATAATCAAGGCGATATGGTGCCCTTTAGCTCTTTCTCAAGCTGGGAATGGACCTATGGTCCGCAGCGTGTGGAGAGTTATAACGGCGTTGCCGCACTGGAAATTCAAGGTCAGGCAGCTCCTGGCATCAGTACCGGTGAAGCCATGACAGAAATTGAGAACTTAATTGCTCAATTGCCGCCGGGTATTGGTTTTGAGTGGACAGGTATTTCATTGCAGGAGCGTCAATCTGGTAACTTTGCTCCGATACTTTATACCGTATCTATTCTGGTTGTGTTCCTGTTCCTGGCCGCACTGTACGAGAGCTGGTCTATTCCATTCTCCGTCATGCTGGTTGTGCCGTTAGGTATTTTGGGTGCCGTTGTTGCGGTGATGCTGCGCGGTATTTCCAACGACGTGTACTTCCAGGTCGGTCTATTAACGACCGTGGGGGTCTCAGCAAGGAACGCCATACTCATCGTTGAGTTTGCCAAAGACTTGCAAGCACAAGGTAAAGAGTTGCTTGAGGCCACCATGGAAGCGGTTAGACTACGTCTGCGCCCTATTCTGATGACGTCACTTGCCTTTATCTTTGGTGTTATGCCATTGGCCTTAAGTGACGGTGCGGGTGCCGCAAGTCGTAACGCTATTGGTACCGGGGTTATCGGCGGTATGATTGGTGGTACAGTATTGGCAATATTCTTTGTGCCCCTATTCTTCTATGTGGTGAGAAAGATATTCCCACCCAAACAGGCTGAAGAATAAATTGGCGCAATAGTAAATAGCCATAAAAAACCGGAGCTTCAGGGCGCCGGTTTTCTTTTAAGTGAAACGAAAAAATTAATTAACGCTTCGTTGTTTCGTCTTCATCTTTTACTTCGTATTCACCGTCAATGACTGAGCCATTGGAACTGTTCTCTTTGTGGTTCGCTTGCTGACGGTAACTTTCCTGCTGTTCATATTGACGTTGTTGATTCTGGTAATGTTGTTTCGCTTGTTTGCGCATACGCCATACTTGTTTAATGGTATGACGTTGGCGCCAAAGCACCGGTATCATCAGTAATAGCAAAATACCGGCAATAACCAAGCCAAAAGCCAGCCCCAAACCAACAATGACCAACAGCAATAATAAGCCAAGAATGCGGGTAAACCAGTTCCCGGAAGCGGATGAACGCCCCCGGGCACTTTGTCCGCCCTGGCTGAAACGTATATAAAGCTTATCTCGTTTATCTGTCATAACGACTCCTACAACTCTCTATCAGTTAAGACAACAAGACAGAATATCTGTTCCAGCCAAGTTATCTAAGGTTTTACTTGCGCATATCTTGTGTCGCTTTACGGGCAGCTTCAAACTCATTACCTGGTGCCCATTTAGGCCACTCGCGAGAGTTCGCTAACTCTTCACCTACCGCATAAAATAGCGACATGTCTTGCTGTACGCCTCGTAAATCCCAGTTTTCATCAAACTCGTCAGCAGGCTTATGGTAAGCATCGCGGTTGAAAATAGCTCGTTGCTCTTCGCCCCACTCACGACCCTTCGTAAAGTGATCATTACCGCCTTTTGCATACAGCATTGGTACACCTTTCTTCGCCAGATTGAAGTGATCTGAACGGTAGAAAAAGCCTTTTTCTGGTGTTGGCTCAGGTGCTATATATCTATCTTGGGCCTCAACGTAAGGTTTCAAGTAGTCATCCATATTTGAATTACCATAACCGACAACCACCATGTCTTTCATAGGGCCATAGACATTCATTACGTCCATATTAATTCCGCCAACAGCTTTACCCAAAGGTAACAGCGGATTATCGGCATACCAGGCCGAGCCCAGCAGCCCGCTTTCTTCTGCGCCTACCGCAGCAAAGACAATAGAACGCTCAGGACGCGGTTGTTTTGAGAACTCTTCAGCCATGGCCATCAAGGCTGCAGTACCCGAGGCATTGTCTTGAGCCCCATTGTAGATAGGGTCGTCCTCGCGTACCGGATCCATACCTAAATGGTCATGGTGAGCCATATAAATAACGTGCTCTTCCGGATACTTAGTGCCTTCGATATAGCCAATGACATTATTAGTGTCCAGGTATTCGTATTTATTATTAATGGTCATCGAGGCTTGAATGCCTAATGGCTGTGGCTTGAAATCACCAGATACGGCAAGTTCCTTCATTTGCTCAACATTTTTGCCGACAGAAGCAAATAATGCATTGGCGCTCTCTTCTGTGACCCAGCCCTCAACGGCAGCGCGATCCATATTGTTATTTTCACGTTTTAAGTCAAAACGTACCGGTGAGCCGCCTGCAACCACGCCCCAGCCATAACCTGCCGGGCCAGTTTGGTGAATCACAAATGCCGCTTTTGCACCCTGACGTGCTGCTTCTTCATATTTGTATGTCCAACGGCCGTAGTAAGTCATTGCATTACCGTTGAAAAGTTCCGGATCGCCCGTTGCGTAACCCGGATCATTGACGAACATAACAACCGTCTTCCCTTCGACGTCCAGACCTTCGTAGTCATTCCAGTCATATTCTGGCGCCACGATACCGTAACCCACAAAGACCACATCGCTGTCGGTTAGATTAACTTCTTCAACAACGCGCGGTGTCCAGGCCATCATTTCAGTACGATACTTCATCGACTCCGGCGCTGACTCACCCGAAAAGCTCAACGAACTGACTTTGTAAGGCATTAACTTCACCAAAGGCAACGGTTGACGGTATGAGTTATTTTCTTCGTCATACGGCTTTAAGCCCCACTCACGGAAATGGTTTTCAATAAAGCTAACCGCTTTCTCTCCACCTTCTGACGCGGGCGCACGTCCCTCAAATTCGTCCGACGCCAACGTTTTTAAGTAGTTTTTATAATTTGGGTTAAACGCGGAATCTTTAATATCGGCGGCAGCCTTCTCAGTCGGCTTCGCTTCTTCGCTTGCCGGACCGCAGCCGGTTAATACGGTAAGCCCAATTAGGCCTGCTAGTGCGTATTTCATTTCATCTCCTTTTTGTTATATCGTTATTTTTGTTCGTTTTTATTGTTCGTTATGCACGAACCATTCTCGCTCGCTAAAGACACTTTATCGCCCAGTCGAACATCATGCTCTGAAAAGAACCCCGCGTTCACTTCCAAAACGCTCCAGTAAGGTTTACCCGGTGAGTAGCTTTTACACTGGCTCGGATCGGTACTCCGGCAAGGGCGCATCGTGAATGTCTTAACAATTTCCCCGTGTTTATTGAGGTAAGCGATATCCAGCGGAATTAAGGTCTGATACATCCAAAAACCACTGTACCCAGGGCGCTCATGGTTATAGCGAAACCACATGCCTTCGTACTCACCCAGTGACTCTCGCTGCATAAGCCCACGGGCTTGTTGAGGCTGAGTATCAGCCAGCTCAACCGACAAAGGCGAGTCAACACCATCCATACATATCGTTGTTTTTTCGAACTCTTGCGGTGCCGGCACAGACCATTGCTGGGCTGCTGCACTCATTGACAGCATAGTGGCAGATACCAGCAAACACCCTTTTATTAGTCGCATTATCCGCTTCCTTTCTTATAGTAAGTCTTAGTTATGACCGATTTTGTCCTATCCCGGCACTAACCGCAATGCTCATTAACTGGAGCATGACAGCTCAGCCGGCGCTTGGCTCGGCTCTGGTGGTAATACCCAGCGAGTATTATTATGGGTTTCATCAAAGGGTGTTATCAGTGCGCTGACATAATCAGTCAGCGGTTTATCGTCGCCCTGTTCAGCCTGCTCAATAACATATTGCGCATGATGAGTGCGTAAAATCACCAGCGGATTCACTTGCTGCATTGTTGCCGTGTCAGGCTTATTGGCAACTGCCTTGCTGTAATCACTCAACCAGCTCTGTCCCTTACTTTTTATTTCTGTCGCTGTCTTTTCTAACGAGCTATTCAGCGCTTGCGAATTTTTATTGAACAGCGCGCCCAACGCCCTGTAACTTAGGTTGTAATCGAGCTGATAAGTTTCCAGAAGCATCAGCCAGCCACTAATTAGCGACCAACAAGTATCATCATCATCGACATGAGTTAACCCAAGCCGTTGCTTCATAACCTTTAGGAATTCTTGCCTTAACACCGGTTCATAGTCGTCCAATACGTCATCAACAGGCGCGTCACCGGCAAATAAACCCAACGCATGAGCAAGTCGTTTTAAGTTCCATAAACCCACACCGGGCTGTTGCATAAAGCCGTACCGACCGGCGTGATCAGTATGATTAAAAATATGGTTAGGCTTATAGTCGTCGAAAAAGGCATAGGGACCATAGTCGAAGGTTTCTCCGGCCAGACTCATGTTATCCGTATTCATCACGCCATGCACAAAACCGTAAGCCTGCCATTTTGCTATCATCTCAGCCGTCGCGTTAACGACATAGCGGAATTGTTCAGATACAGTTTTGTCCGCCGCACTAGGCCAGAGTTCTTCAATGCTGTGCTGCCAAAGTCGCTTAGCACTGTCTTCTAAGTTTCGGTACAAACAGTGTTCAAAATGACCAAAACGAATGTGTGTGCGGGCAACTCGAACCAGCATTGCTCCGGGTTCTATCGTTTCCCGTTGAATTCTTCCTTCTGTCGATACCAACGCCAACGCGCGTGTCGTTGGAATGCCCAGTGCCTGAAACGCCTCACTGGCTAGTAGTTCACGAATAGACGAGCGCAGCACCGCACGACCATCACCACCTCGACTGTAAGCTGTTGGCCCCGCACCTTTTACGTGCAGATCATAACGCTCGTTAGCCGTTTTTACCTGACCCACCAACAAACCGCGACCATCACCTAAGTATGGATTAAAATGCCCAAACTGATGCCCTGCGTATTTTTGTGCTACCGGCTCAGTACCCGGCCAGTCGCGGTTGCCGGCAATCCAGTCCGCCAGTTCTTTCGGAGGAGAGTCATGACTGAGTGACTTCCACAAAGCGTCATTGACCCATCGCAATTTTGCCTGACCATCAGGTTGTATTTTTTGTGCGTGACAAAGTTCCGGGAACTTATTAGCAAACTGATTATCGAAAATTAGTGGCATACGTCCTCCTGCGACATCTATTGTTACACAGTCGACGAGGCTTGCATAACTAACAAAAAATCGGCTAAGGTGCGCTAAAAGACACAAACAGCACGGCCTTAGCAGAAAAAGGAGCCACATGCAACTGCAATCACTAAGATGTATCACCGCGATTGGTGGCGGACACGGTCTGGGTCGTGTACTTTCGACGTTGTCGTTCATGAAGCATAAGCTGGTTGGTGTTGTGGCTACAACCGATAACGGCGGTGCAACTGGTCTTCTTCGAGCTTCCCAGCACTGCATCGCCTGGGGTGATATCCGAAACTGCCTGTCCCAACTGGTAGAGCAGCCGTTAGCGGCTGAAGTTTTGAATTACCGCTTTGACTCAGATTCAGCATTAAAAGGCCACAACTTCGGAAATTTGTTGCTTTATACGCTGGACCAACTCAGCGCCCGTCCACTTGATGGCATTCAACTTCTAAGCCGCTTACTTAACGTCGACAACCGTATTCTTCCCATGTCGGAATGCCCGACCGATCTTATCGCAACCACCAGCGACGGCATTCAGTGCCACGGTGAAATTCATATCGACAAACTGCCCAACATGCCGCACAAGCTGGAGCTTTCTGGTCAGGTCGAAGCAACTCCTGAGGCCGTTCGCCATATTAAGAACAGTCAACTTATTCTTATAGGTCCGGGCAGCTTTATGACGTCTGTCATGCCGCCCTTATTGGTTCCGGGTATTTGTGATGCGCTGAAAAGCACCCGAGCCAAGGTCGTATTTATTGATAACCTGGTCGACGAGCATGGCCCTGCTGGTGAGTTGTCACTGGCAGAAAAGCTGGAGTTTATGAAGTACGAACTGGGCCAACAAGTTGTCGACCTTATTTTGAGTAACAAGAAAGAGAAAGGGCTGCCAGTGCCTGTTATTGGTGGGCTTACCAGCGACACTGACGTTCATTATCGCCACAATACCAGCAGCCTGCTAACAACCTTAGAGCAAGCTGCACATCAACTGTTGGTCGAGAGCGCTTAACCGCCGTCCGCCGAAATACGTGAGGCAACGGCGCCGTGTTGATCTTTATACTTCGCATCATCGCGCTTGTTATAAGGTCGCGCACATTCCTGCCCCAGCGGCTCAAAGCTGATAGCCCCTATTTTCATGCCTGGGCGCAGCGCTAAAGGTAACTTTCCGCTGTTATAAAATTCCAGCACAATTTGCCCGGACCAGCCCGGATCAATTCGGTGAGCGGTAACGTGCACCATTAACCCTAAACGTGCTAACGACGAGCGACCGTCAAGCCAACCGACCATATCCGCGGGCAGCTGAATGGACTCATGAGTTACCGCTAACGCAAACTCCCCTGGATGAATGAAAAACGCCTGACCATCTTTGAGTTTGATTTCATCACTCATCACTTCATGAATAGCCGCTTCTATCGCCTCGCGCGAACCGCTTATGTCGATAAACGGCGCTGCGTGGTCTTGCAAAACCCGAAACTCATTACCGAGGTGAATATCCAGAGTAACACCTGAAATATCCGTCGCCTTAGGCGCCGGTGTTACCCCTATTTTTCCTTCCGCTAAATGTTGTTCTATTTCGGTATCGGTTAAGCGCATTCTTATTCACCTGTGACTGTTGTCATTATCCGTTCTATAGCGCGTACTATAGCGAATTTTTCTGCTGATAATAGAGGTTGGCAGCAACATATTGTGCTGACTCCAGAATTAATTGACTCAACTTGTGCTCTGGCTGTTTTAACAGCAATGGTTCGTTACCATCCAGACTATCGCGTAGCTCTGTCGACAGCGGCCACTGTCCCAGCACCGGCAGCTTATTTTCCTTGGCGATAGCGAGTCCGCCGCCCTGCCCGAATACAGGATCCTCATGCCCACAGCTCGGACACTGATAATAACTCATGTTTTCCAGCACGCCTATCATCGGAATGTTCAGTTTATTAAACATAGCAATGCCTTTTTCGGCGTCTCGCAATGCCACCGACTGAGGCGTTGTTACCACAATAGCGCCTGTTACCGGCAGTTTCTGCGCCATGGTTAATTGAATATCGCCGGTACCCGGAGGCATATCAACAATTAGATAATCTAAGTTAGGCCATGCGGTGTCTTTGTATAGCTGCTGCAAGGCGCCACTGGCCATTGGTCCGCGCCAAATTGTGGCGTCCTTTTCATCCACCAAATAACCCAGTGAATGCACGTAAATACCATGGCGCTCCATGGGGACCATCTTGTTATTTGCGGTTAGCTCCGGCTCTTTATTGCCCTTACCCAACATTGTCGGAATTGAAGGTCCGTAAATGTCCGCATCCAACAAACCCACTTTGGCACCGAGTTGACTGAGTGCTAACGCCAAATTCACGCTAACAGACGACTTACCAACGCCGCCTTTGCCCGACGACACCACAATGACATTACCGGTCGTTAACGGCAAATCGGGCTGCGAGTTTTTAAGCTTTTCAACTTGGCTGTTTATTTCCCAGTCAAACCCGGCCAGCGAGTCTTGCTCTTTTAACGACTTTAACAGCGGCTCACCAGCAGCAAAAGGCACATTCAGCACTCGCGTATTACCAGAGCCTGTTACCCACTCATTCGGTATGCCGTTCGGGAATATTTTGTCGAAAAAATTTGCCATTGGACGTCCTGTTGTAGCTGTGTATCGAGCATAGCCTATGGTAACATGAGTCACAGTAACTTTGGGTTTGACTTAAATTAATTAACGAATATGGAAGCATAATTTCGCATGAGCCAATCCGCACGAAAAATTCTAGTGACCAATGCATTACCATACGCTAACGGACCTATTCATATAGGCCACATGTTGGGCTACATTCAGGCCGATATCTGGGTACGTTTCCAGAAGCTAAGAGGCCATGAATGCCATTTCATGTGCGCCGATGACGCACACGGCACCCCCATTATGCTAAAAGCTCAGCAGCTGGGTATTACGCCGGAACAAATGATAGGCGATATGCAGCGCTCACACGAAGCGGACTTCAGCGACTTTTTAGTGGGCTTTGACCACTACTACAGCACGCACAGTGACGAAAACAAAGAGCTGGCCGAAACCATTTATAACCGTCTCAACAAAGCAGGACATATAAAAACCGAGGTTATCGAGCAGCTGTATGACCCGCAAAAAGAAATGTTTCTGCCCGACCGTTTTGTTAAAGGGGACTGCCCTGACTGCGGTGCGGAAGATCAATACGGCGACAACTGCGATGTTTGTGGCGCAACTTACGCCCCTACAGACTTAAAGAATCCGAAGTCTGTTGTCTCTGGTGCAGAACCCGAACTTCGTAAGTCAGAACACTACTTCTTCGATTTACCCGCTTTTGGCGACATGCTGAAAAGTTGGACACGCTCAGGCTCGTTGCAAAATGAAATGGCCAATAAGCTTAATGAATGGTTTGAGCAAGGCCTACAGCGTTGGGATATTTCCCGCGACGCACCCTATTTTGGCTTTAAAATTCCGGGTACCGAAAACAAGTATTTCTACGTTTGGCTGGATGCGCCAATTGGCTACATGAGCAGCTTTAAAAACTATTGCGATACTACCGGCAAGGCTGACTGGGACACTTACTGGCAAGCCAACAGCGAGGCAGAGCTGTATCACTTTATTGGCAAAGACATTATCTATTTCCATAGCTTATTCTGGCCAGCCATGCTCAAAGGCGCGGACTTCCGCCAACCGACTAATGTATGGGCGCACGGTTTCATTACCGTTAACGGCACCAAAATGTCTAAGTCTAAAGGGACCTTTATAAAAGCAAGAACCTACCTGGATCACTTAGACCCGGAGTATTTGCGCTATTATTTTGCTGCCAAACTAACGAGCCGTATTGATGATTTAGACCTGAACCTGACGGACTTCGCGCAACGTGTTAACTCTGACTTAGTGGGTAAAGTCATTAATATCGCCAGTCGTTGCGCCGGCTTTATTCAGAAAAAGTTTGACGGCAAATTGTCCTCAAATGTGGCTGACTCAGCATTATTGGAAGACTTCCAGTCAGCGGGAGCAGACATTGCTGAGCTGTACGAGAAGCGCGAATTTTCTCGAGCCATGCGTGACATAATGGCGCTGGCTGATCGCGCCAACCAATACATTGCGGACAAAGAACCCTGGCAGCTTATTAAAAAAGAAGGTGCCGAGCAGGAAGTTCATGAAATTTGCTCATTAGGTATTAATCTGTTCCGTGTACTTATGGTCTATCTGACCCCAGTGCTTCCGAAGCTGTCTGCAGACGTTCAGCACTTCCTGAACGACACTTTCACTTGGGAAAGTCACAAAACCGCATTAACTGACCACCCAATTAACAAATTTAAAGCGCTAATGCAGCGCATTGACATGAAAGACATTGACGCCATGATTGAAGATTCTAAACAGCAGCAACCACAAGCGACAGAGCAGCCGGCAGTGGCAAACGATGAATTAAAGAAAGAGCCTATCGCCGATGAAATTTCGTTTGATGAGTTTGCCAAAGTTGACCTGCGTGTGGCACTCATTGCAAACGCTGAACACGTTGAAGGTGCAGACAAGCTACTTAAGTTAACGCTGGACCTGGGCGGCGAGCAGCGTCAGGTTTTTGCGGGCATTAAATCGGCTTATAAGCCTGAAGAGCTGATTGGTCAGCACACAGTGATGGTTGCCAACCTGGCACCACGGAAAATGCGCTTCGGCATGTCAGAAGGTATGGTGTTAGCCGCGGGCCCCGGGAAGGATGAAATCTATATCCTGAACCCTCACGATGGTGCAAAACCGGGCATGCGAGTCATGTAACCAGAGGTCGAAATTAATCCATTGAGATAATTCGACAACCCAGTATGTAATCGCCGCTGTTGTCTTCCAGCCTTTGGCTGTGAACGACTTCAGCGGTTGCTTTTAACGATGGCACGCCACTCGCTGAAACAATTTCCGCTGTTAGCTGCTGCCCTTTCTCAAGTTCCACCGGTACTTTCAACGACAGCCCTTCTGCACTTAAATCCAGACAAACCGCATTAAAAGACTGTGTCTCACCAGATTTTTCAAAAGTCACCTTGGCGTCTGCGTTTATCGACATTCGCATAAAGTTTCGATTGTCATTCGACTCAAGCATGCGTTTTTCCAACTGTTATTAAAGTGTAAATGTCACTTCAGTTTTAGCACGCTTTGGCCGATAAAAAAACATTGTTAGATAACAAGGAACCGTCATCATGGTTGAAGCCAAATTTTCAATAGGACAACTTGTCACTCATTCAATATATGGATACCGCGGAGTGATTATTGATGCCGACCCGGAGTTTACCCTGTCCGACAGCTGGTATGACAAAATGGCGACGACGAAACCATCAAAAAATCAGCCCTGGTATCATATTCTGGTGAACAACTCGTCTATTCAAACATACGTTAGCGAAAGTAGCCTGGAAATGGACTTATCTGAGCAGGAAATTCAACACCCAATGGTTGATTTGGTTTTCTGTGGCAAGTCTCATGGTCAATATAAGCTTGCTGAAAACCTTAACTAAAGTTGCCCCGTAGAGCTGCTGTGGTTACCATTGAGTGACACTAAGATACAAGGAATTGGGCATGGCAGAAGAAACCATATTTTCTAAAATTATCAATCGTGAAATTCCGGCGGATATTGTTTACGAAGACGAAAAAGCACTCGCGTTTAAAGACATTAACCCGCAAGCGCCTGTGCATTTGCTGATTATTCCGAAAGAGCCCATAGCGACCGTTAATGACGTTGACGAAGAAAATGCCCATTTAGTGGGTCACTTATACGTCGTTGCTTCAAAGCTCGCCGTTCAGTATGGCTTTGCAAAAGACGGGTACCGCTTAGTCATGAACTGCAATGAGCACGGCGGCCAAACCGTTTATCATATTCACCTGCACTTGCTAGCAGGTAAGCCTCTTGGCTGGCCTCCGTACACAGACACCCTAAAGCAAGGATAACTTAAGGACGGTATCTGGGGTCGAGAATTCTGTCGACTAACCAACTGCCCCCATTTTGGATGAGTACAACATCGCGGCTGTCCTTGTTGTACTCGCCTTTATACTCTCCCTCAAACAAAACAGTTGCCCGGAGTTCATCCGAGTGATTTAAATAGTCACCCAGCGAATCACTAACCACTTCCAGCTCTACTTTGTCGTAATAGCGGCCAAGCACATAGCGTTGAACCGAGCTTACCGCCGCATAATGACTGATAAGATCAACCATTCGCGGTGATGCAAACCGTTTGGCTTTTTCGAGATCTTTCTCTTCATAAACGGCCTGATAAAACCCCTGAATGACCTCCGTTGGCGTTGCTGTATTCAGATCAACGGCCTCGTCATCGCTACAGCCACTTAGCCCAATTAGAGCACCGACCATTAATAAACCACTTAACAGTTTTTTCATTTTATTCCCCTTTCGCGACACCTTCCCTGCGCGGGTCAGCTGCTCCAATTAATTTGCCACTGTCAGTTAGGGTTATACCATGTAAACCACTATTTAAATCAAGCACTTTGACATTGTGACCGCGTTTTTCAAGAGCACTCTTTAATTGGCTGATATCCCGCCCTTTTTCAAGCGAGGTATAGTCATTCCGGTTAGTAACATGCCCCAGGTTTATAGCGTCCTGAATATCCATGTTCCAGTCCAGAAGTGCCACCAGGCTTTGAGTCACATAGTTAATAATGCGGCTGCCACCGGGAGAGCCAATAGCATGAAGAACCTGTTTCCCGCTCTCATCAAGCACAATAGCCGGTGCCATAGAGCTGCGCGGCCGTTTACCCGGTTCAACTCTATTGGCGTATTTGTGCTCTCCGTCATCTGGCGCTAATGAAAAGTCAGTTAACTGGTTATTCAGTAAAAAGCCTCTCGCCATAACGGTAGAACCGAAGCCCATTTCAATGCTGGTGGTCATTGACACCACATTGCCCTCGTCATCGACAATAGAAACATGACTCGTATTCGGCCGCTCATAAGCGATATCTTGCTGGTACTTCGGCAATAGCTCAGTACCGGGTTGCGCTTTACCTAAATCTTTATCGCTAATCAGCTCAGCTCGTTTGGCTAAGTAGTTCTTATTTAACATAGCCTCTACCGGCACATCGACAAAGTCGCTGTCGGCTATCCATTGGTTTCTGTCCGCAAAAGCTAACTTAGATGCCTGCGCAAACAGATGAACAAACTCTTCACTGTTAGGCTCTAAATGACCAATGTCAAAGCTCTCCAGAATGCCTAAGGTTTGCTGCGTAGTAATGCCACCGGAGCTTGGCGGCCCCATACCGCATACCTGATACTCCCGATATTCACTGCATAAGGGTTCACGCAGTTTCGCTTCGTAATTTGCCAGGTCTTCTAAGGCTAAAACGCCCGGCTCAATTGGGCTATTTTGTACGGCTTCGACAATGTCTTTCGCAATTTCGCCTTCGTAAAAGACATCAACGCCTTGCGAGGCTATCAAACTAAGACTATTGGCGTATTCTTCATTTTTCAAAAGCTGCCCCGCTTTTAGCGGCTCGCCGTTTGGAAAAAAGTAATCACTGGCGACCGGCATTTTCTTAACGCCCGGATTAATTTCAAGCTCGACAAGTTTGGCGAGTCGGGGAGATACCTTAAAGCCTTCTTCCGCCAGCTTAATAGTGTCGTCAAACAAGCTGCCCCACTCTTTTTCGCCCCATTTAGAATGGGCTAACTCAAGCCCTTTCAAAATACCCGGGGTACCGACAGAGCGCCCACCAACGACTGCATCTATCCACTTAGCTGGCTTACCGTTTTCATCTAAGAACAGTTCTTCAGTTGCTGCCATTGGTGCTGTTTCGCGAGCGTCAATGGAGTACAGCTTTTTAGCCTCATTGTCCCAATACAAAATAAAGGCGCCGCCACCAATACCAGACGATTGCGGCTCGACAAGCCCCAGCATTGCCTGAACGGCTATGGCCGCATCTATTGCTGATCCACCGGCTTTTAAAACGTTATATCCGGCTTCAACCGCATGAGGGTTTGCCGATGCAACCATAAATTCATCGGCTTTAACTGACTGCTTTTGTTGAAAACCGGTCGCCGCTTCAGGCTCTCGTACTTCTTGCTGCTGTGGCTGACAGGCGCTAACGGCAAGCATTGCCGCAACCAGTGTGGTAATGCGATATTTCATATAACCTCATTCATATTCACATTTAATTCCCCTATCATACGAAGCTGAGTTTGCGCACGCAATGAAAAGGACGCTAGATGCACTATTTAAATCGGTACTGGGTTGGTCTTGTTCTTATTCTGGCCACTTGCTGTGTTTTGCAGCTATTGCCACAGTGGCATCAGCAGCTAAGTTTTCACAGTGAAACTGTTATGTCACAAGGCTGGCCGCTAATTACCACCCACTTTATTCATTTAAACTGGACCCATGCACTGTTTAATCTTGCAGGCCTGGCTCTCATTGTGGTTATTTGGCGGGAGTACTGGAATACACGCTGGCTCGTCAACGCTTTGCTATTGAGTTCAGCAGCGACGTCTCTTATTTTGTGGTTACTGCCTTTTACCATTATTTTTGTCGGTTTGTCCGGCGTTCTGCATGGGCTGCTTGGCTATTGTTTAATAAAAGATATTAAAGCCGGGAAAAAGTGGATGTGGCTAATTCTTGTTGCGCTTATTGGCAAAGTCGTGGTTGAGTTATTGGGATGGCAGCCTGACCATTTCGTGGGTCAGCACGTAAGCTACATACATGCAGCCGGTTTATTAACCGCCTTATTGCTTTATAAACTAGAACGGCGCCGTTTAAGCGACGCCGTTCCCCATAAAGACTAAGCGTAGTTGCTTACTTTAGGTTTTCCTCGAACAGTTTGAAAATACGACGGTATTCGTTCAGCCAGCTTTCTGGCTGACGGAAACCGTGTGGTTCAACCGGGTAAATAGCCGTTTCCCAGTCTTCTTTCTTCAGCTCGATTAAACGCTGTACCAAACGTACACTGTCCTGGAAAAATACGTTGTCATCAATCATCGGTGAATTGATAAGCAACGCATCTTCTAAGCCCTCAGCAAAGTAGATAGGTGAGCTTTGGCGGTACGCAATGGTATCGTCCTGCGGCAGGTTCAGAATGTTTGACGTATAACCGACATTATAGTGTGCCCAGTCAGTGACCGGACGCAATGCAGAGCCAGCCTCAAATAATCCCGGTTCTTTAAACAGCGCCATAAAGGTTAAGAAGCCACCATAGGAGCCACCGTACGTGCCAAGGCGGTCACCATCAACGTTCAGGTTGGTTTCCAAATAGCTCGCCACATCGACTAAATCTTCTACTTCCGGCGTACCCATTTGGCGATAAATAGCCGTACGCCAGTCGCGGCCGTAACCTTTGGAGCCACGGTAATCAAGATCCGCGACCACGTAGCCGTGCTTGTTCAGCAGGCTATGGAACATAAACTCACGGAAGTAACCAGACCAGCCCATATGCGCATTTTGCAAGTAGCCCGCACCGTGGATAAACACCACTGCCGGGTATTCTTCTGCACGCTCAGCATCAAAACCTTCCGGCGTATAGATACGCGTATAAACAGGCTCATCGACATGGCTCGACTCTACCCCGACAACATCCGGCGCCGTCCAGTCTATGCTCAGGAACTTCTCTGACACTGTATGCGTCTTGCGCTCAGGCGTATCGCTGACGTTAGCCTCTTTATGATAAAGCTCTGGTGGCATAAGCGGCGTTGAATGCGTAAGAATCAGCTCGTCTGCTTGCGGGCTCAACTCAAACGCAGTCATACCGTCTAAATCCGTCATCGCTTCCGGCTCTGAGCTACCGTCAGTTTTTACACGGTAAACTTCGTAAATGCCAGGATGTTCAATGTTCGCCTGAAAATAAAGGTACTCAGCGTCGTTGCTTAACTCCGCCGTTTCGACGACATAGTTGCCTTCGGTGAGCTGCTGAGTGTCACCGTTTAGCGGCTTCACATACAAATGCGAATAACCATCGGCTTCCGACATGAACCACAGGCTGTCGTCGTTTAACCAACCAAACTCGTTATGGGTATAGTTAATCCAGGCATCATCGTGCAGGCGATCCTGAGGCACTAATTTTTTGCCGGAGAAATCAACGGTCGCAATCCAGCGATCTTTGTTGTCCCAGGCTTCCAGCATAACCGCCAGCTCAGTGCCGTTGTCATTCCACTGAATCGCCCCATTTTCCCAGCCCCAATCGGCCATTAAATGGATAGGACGTGGCTTTTCTTCCGACTCATAGTCCTCGCCTCGCGCTTCGTGGTTTTCACGCTTAACGTCAGCTAAAACGTCTTCATTCCAGCCCGGTAACGTATTGTAAGTCAGTGCCGTGTCGGTGTGATTTTCTAAGTCCAGAATCACTAACTGGTCTTCATCGGGCTGCGCATCGGCAACACGGCGACGTACCTGTTCGCTGGATATACGACCGTCTTCGTTAATGTAGTTTGGCATGATATCGCCGTCTTCACGCCATTTGTTGGGTTCGCTAATCGCCGCAACAATTTTATCGCCGCGAGGCGATAAGCGTGCCTGAACTAACTGCTTCGACTTATCCAGATAGAAAGGCTTAGGAGCCAGGCTTGCGTTTTGAGACTGCAGCTGCTGTTGACGTTCAAAACGCTCTTCCGCTGCTTTGCGCTCTTTTTGCACGTACTGAATAAGCTGCTGTTCTTCTTTCGCTAAGTAACCTTTTGGGTCTTCGTTGGCTTTTGGCGCATCTTCAAACTTAATGGAGGCAACCTGACGGGTCAGGCCAGAGTTAATATCAACCACATAAAAGTCATTGCCCTGCTGATAGCTTAAAGAGCCGTCGGTCATGGCTTGTAAGTTATGCTGGCGCGCTTCGTCACGGGTCAATTGCTTAACGCTGCCATCGCCAAAGCGGGCAAACACATTGCCCTCAAAGGTGTAGGCCAGCCAATTACCGGCAACGGACTGCTCTTTTTCATCCGCCACGTAAAGGTGATAGTCCGACAGTGCCACTTTGGAGGCTTCGCCTTCAGCATTGTTGATAATCATCAAGTCACGAATATCGCTGCCTTCGCGCTTCTGATAAAACAGAATATGCTCACCATCCATGCTCCAAAAAGCATTTTCCGGGAAGCGACCCATCCAGTCAGGGTCAGCCATAATCTGTTCCATGGTAAGTTCCGCAGTGCCTTGCGCCGAAGCTAACGGGTCAGCACTTAACGTTTGTACCTGTGGCGCCGTTGCATTGGTTGTGTTTGCGGTTTCATTTGCAGGGGTTGTAGATGCGCAAGAGGCGGCCATTAATGCCGCCCCTATTGCCATCACTAGACGTGATTTGACCATTTAATTATTCCTTATTGTGCGTCTGGCTGATTCTCTGGGCGTGCTTGTTGTACCGCGGTTAATTGTTGTAAGCGGTCATGCACTGCCACAAGCGTTGGGTAGTTATCTAACGGTACCTTAAAACGCTCGGCATTGTACACCTGAGGCAACAAGCAGATATCCGCTAATGTTACCGAATCTCCATAGCAATAATCACCCGCTGTTTCGGTCAGGCGCTGTTCAAATGCGGTGAAACTCTGATGAACCCAATGATGAATCCAGTCATTGCGCTGTTCGTCACTGCAATTAAGTTCACCAGTAAGGTATTTCAGTACTCGCAAATTTGTCACCGGTTGTAACTCACACGCCAAGTCATAGGCTAATGCCCTAGCACGCGCCTTATCAACGGTAGCACTTGGCAATAGCGGATGTTGCTCATAGCGTTCATCCAAATACTCAATAATGGCTAACGATTGATTCAGCGTGACTTCGTCATCGACAAAAGTCGGCACTAATCCGGCCGGGTTTAATTTTCGGTATTCAGGAGTGTGTTGTTCACCGCCATCCTTGACCAGATGCACTGGGTGGTATTCAAATTCTAATTCTTTTAAATAAAGCGCCAGTCTGACACGAAAACTGGCGCTAGAGCGCCAGTATCCATAGAGCTTCATCATTCTGAAGGTCCTTTGTATTCAACCACTTTCTGATCAATCGCACCGAAGATAGACTCACCGTCGGCATCTTTCATTTCCATATGGATAGTGTCGCCAAACTTCATGAACTCAGTCGTTGGCTTGCCATCGCGGATGGTTTCTATCATTCGAACTTCAGCGATACAGCTATAACCAACACCACCTTCAGCAATCGACGTGCCATGGTCTGTGCCTTGTTTATTCGAGACCGTACCCGAACCAATGATAGCGCCCGCACCCAGGTTACGAGTTTTAGCCGCATGAGCAACTAACTGACCAAAATCAAAGGTCATGTCCTCGCCCGCGTTTGGCTTACCAAACGGCTTGCCGTTATATTCTGACAACAGCGGTAAGTGAACTTTACTGTCTTTCCAGGCACTGCCCAACTCGTCCGGTGTTACCGCCACAGGCGAGAACGCAGACGATGGTTTACTCTGGAAAAAGCCAAAGCCTTTGCCGAGTTCGCCCGGAATAAGGCCACGCAATGACACATCGTTAACCAACATAAATAGTTTAATGTGACTTGCAGCCGACTTCGCATCGATACCCATAGGTACGTCGTCAGTAACTACAGCAATTTCGCCTTCAAAATCAATGCCCCACTCGGTGCTGCCCATCTGAATTTCGTCGTGTGGACCTAAGAAGTCATCCGAGCCACCTTGATACATCAGTGGATCTTCCCAGAAGCTTGGTGGCATTTCGGCACCACGCGCTTTACGTACCAGTTCAACGTGGTTGACATAGGCACTGCCGTCGGCCCACTGGTACGCGCGAGGTAATGGCGACTCACACATGACTTGCTCAAACGTCACTTCACCATCAACGCTACCTTTATTCAGTTGCGTGTAAACGTCATTAAGCTTTGACTCAACATCGTCCCAGTTATCAATTGCTTCTTGCATACAGGAAGCAATAGCAGGTACTGCAACTGCTCGGGTTAAGTCTTTGCTGACTACCATTAACTGGCCGTCACGCGTTCCATTTCTATAAGTGGCTAATTTCATAAGTTGTTATTTCTCCTGCCAACTGTAGACATAATCTGGATTTTCGACCTTCTTCGCCGCGTCGCTCATTTCCAGCGAATCACGAGTATCCAGCATGACTGCTACTTCGTCAGTGAATTTCTTTTTGTGTTCCCGACCCGCCTTGAAAGCTTTCGGGTGTGGGCCATGGGTAAATCCTGCCGGATGGAAGGTTACCATACCACGGTCGATATTATCGCGACTAAAGAAGTCGCCTTCGTGGTAGAACAACACTTCGTCATAATCATCGTTATTGTGATAGAACGGCACTTTAAGTGCGCCAGGATCAGACTCAATAGGTCTTGGCACAAAAGTACACACCACAAAACGTTCAGCAACAAACGTTGTGTGTGCTGACGGTGGTAAGTGGTACCGGTGACTCATAAGTGGCCGTATGTCACGCCAGTTCAAACGCACAGGTGCTAAATCACCGTGCCAGCCAATGGCATCCAACGGGTTATACGGATAAGTAATAACGCTGACTTGCTGGTGACGCTTAACGTACACTTTCCAGCTGTCTTCGCTGTACTGTGCTTTAAACTCGTCATCAATGGCAGGCGTATCCAGAACCGCCGGGTCGAATACCGCATGGTTACCGACAATGCCCTTCTCCGGCAGCTGATACGAACCATTGGTGGTTTCAATCATCAGCAGTTCCATTTTCTCGTCGGGCTCTAAGCGCCAGTTGGTCGAGCGCGGCACTAAGAAGTAGTCGCCTTTAACCAGATGAATATGGCCATAGTCGCAATACAAATGACCACTGCCTTCATGCACAAATAACAGGTCGTCGCCATCGGCATTGCGCACTAAATACGGCATATTCTCTGAGCAGTGCCAAATACGGAACTTACAACTGCTGTTTGACAGCAAATCCGGCGTTAACCACGGATTTTCCGGTGCTTGCTCGGTAAGCTGATTAAAATCGAAGGCACGCGGTTTAAGCGGGCCTTCCCATTCCGACCAACCGGTCGGCGCATGTTGATGATGGAAGTGTGTCGCAGGGCCAAAAAAGCCGCTGCGCCCCGCTTCACGCTCATAAATGGCCTGCTCCGGAAAGTCAGCATGGGCTTGTCGTGACGACGTCCCTTCCTGCTTCGGGAAGCTGATCCATTTACGCATCGTCTAATACTCCTCGGCGAATTTGGTCTTCTTCAATGCTCTCAAACAGCGCTTTAAAGTTACCTTCACCAAAGCCTTCGTTACCTTTACGTTGAATGATCTCGAAGAATACCGGACCAATAACGGTTTGCGTGAAAATTTGCAGCAAAATACCGTCTTTCATTGGCGCACCATCAATCAGAATGCGTTGCTTGCGCAGCGCGTCAACGTCTTCATCATGGCCTTCAACACGCTCGTTGATTTTCTCGTAATAGGTGTCCGGCGTGTCCATGAATTCCATGCCAATTGAGCGCAAGTCTTCAACGGTTTTGTAGATGTTGTCTGAGGTGAGTGCAATGTGCTGAATGCCCTCGCCTTTGTATTCGCGCAGGTATTCTTCAATTTGTGACTTGTCGTCGTGCGACTCATTAATTGGAATACGGATTTTGCCACAAGGTGCAGTCATTGCACGACTTAGCAGACCTGTTAGCTTACCTTCAATGTCGAAGTAACGGATTTCGCGGAAGTTACCAATGCGCTCATAAAAGCCTGCCCAGGTATCCATGTTGCCGCGGAACACGTTGTGCGTCAGGTGGTCAATTTCGTACAGACCGGCCGCATGGTCTTTCATTTTACTTTCCCAGCTATCGTAGAAATCAAAATGTTGCTGGTAGATTTCGTTATTTTGATAGTTGTCGACAAAGTACAACGCACTTTCACCAATGCCGAAAACCGCTGGAATGTTTTCAATAACACCTTTGTCGTCCGGAAACGCCTTCGCGCCATTCTCTAATGAGTGCTTTAATGCATGGCTAGCATCTTTAACACGCCAAGCCATACCACAAACACTGGGGCCGTGGTCTTTAGCAAATTCTTCTGCCTGACCACCTGGCTCGGCATTTACCACAAAGTTAATGTCATTTTGTTTGAACAACCAAGCTTGCTTTGACTTGTGCTTAGCCACTTCAGTAAAGCCCAGTTTATCGAACAGATCTTTTAATGCGTCGATGCCTTTTTGATCCGGAGCCGTGTACTCAACGAACTCAAAACCATCGGTATTTAGGGGATTCATGACTTGCTCTGACATTATTACTTCCTCTTGTTATTCGTTTATTAACACTAAGACTGTAGCCGTAAAGGTGTTAATAATGCGAATTCAAACCGGAAATAGTGCCGAGCGCGGGGAAGCGCATTATTGTAAAGTAACTGTTACAGGGTAAACCTTTGCTCTATATCAAGGTTTACCCTGCTGCTTTTGTAAATTAAAGTTTACAAGGGTGTTTTTTTGGCAGGTTAAGTTTACGACAGCTTTTAGTCTTTGGGTTTACGAGGCCGTCCTTTGCGTTGTTTCCCAATACCGTAGTCCCGTAGTTTATTCGCAACGGCCGTATGCGACAGCCCTAACCTCTTGGCTAATTGACGCGTACTCGGGTAGTTTGGATACAGCCGTTTCATAATATGACTTTCGAACTGCCTCAACGCCTCTTCCAGCGTAATATCTTCAATATCAACCGCCAGACGCTCGTCGTTTCGCTCCAGCTCCGGTAATCGAATGTCTGCCGGCTCCAGAGTCTGCCCTTCCAACATAGAAACAGAGCGGAACATTGTATTCTCTAACTGACGCACGTTACCCGGCCAATGATAGCTTTTCAGTCTGTCTTTCGCGGTACGGCTTAATTGAATCTGACTGCGTCCCAGTTTTTTACAGGCCTGAGTAACAAAGTGCTCGGCCAGCAAAATGATATCCGCTTTGCGTTCGCGCAGAGGTGGAACGGTCAAAGCTAATACGTTTAAACGATAATAGAGGTCTTCCCGGAAGTCACCGTTTTCAACCAGTTCGAATAAGTTACCTTGCGCTGTACAAATCACCCGAACATCGACACTCACTTCCTGCTCTTCGCCAATGCGGCGAAATACACCGTCTTCCAGGAAGCGCAGTAGCTTGGCTTGCAGGCCAATCGACATTTCCCCAACAGAGTCGAGCAACACGGTTCCACCGGCGGCCTGTTCAAGAACACCTGTCTTCTTCGCGCTTTGCGCACTTAAGCTGCCCTCGCCATGACCAAAGAGTTCACTCTCAGCGACGTTGTCAGGTAAAGCTGCGCAGTTTATCGCGAGAAACGGTTTTTCATGTCGTGGGCTGGCCAAATGACAGGCTTTCGCAAGTAGCTCTTTGCCAACACCGGTTTCACCTTCCAGTAACAGTGGCGCATCAAGCTCAGCCATACGTTGGGCATCGCTGATAACACGTTTCATTACTGGCGTTTCCGTTAGTAAGCGATCGAACGCAGCTTTATTACTGGCTTGCTGCCAGTTCTCGGTAACAGGTTCTGACTTACAGGTCATCACAGCGCCCGCAAAGACTTCGATACCCTCTTCGTCATTAACCCAAATAGGCAGTAGCTGAGCATAGTATTGATCACTGCCTATGGTCACAGCTTCATAAATAGGCATTTTCGGCTGTTTATCCAGCCAGCGCTGCAGCGCAATACCCTGCACAAACTGTGACAGAAGCTCACCTTTAAGCACGTCATGACTGTCCGAAAGGAGTTTTAAACCCGCATCGTTAATAATATCGATAACGCCTTTGGTGTCTATGGACAGAACCGGATCCGGTAACGTAGAAAGCAGCAGATTAAACTCGTAATGCTCGCGCTCGAACGGCATGTAAGGAATGGTTTTTACGTCTTTGACGTTAGGAATACGACGAATTTGCGGCATTAAATGACGAAAATCATCAAAGTCTAACTCAGGGAAATTCAGAAAAATTTTCCCTTTAGGGTCGACTTCAATGCCACGTAGGTCAATTTCGTGATCACGCAGAATTTGCAGGACATCCTGACAAATACCAAGCCTGTCATCACAGGTAATTTCTAGCCGCATAACACCTTGCTTCACCGTCTAAATGTAAAGCAAATGATACACCAAAGGTGGGCATTTAAAAACAAAAAACCCCGGCCATTTTCACCAGGGTTTTATTAGCGCTTTAGTCGAAGCGAGTTCCTAGGCGTCCAGGACCTTGTCGGTCTTCGCCGCCATAATAAAGTCGTTCTTATGCAAGCCGTTAATAGCGTGAGTCCACCACGTTACTGTCACTTTGCCCCACTCGGTAATTAGCTCGGGGTGGTGCTTTTCTTCTTCGGCAATATCACCAACACGGTTAGTAAACGCCAGTGCCTGCTTAAAGTTTTTAAACTTGTATTCACGTTGTAACATCATAACGTTGTCTTTGGTGACCGGCGTCCAGTCCGGAATTTCACGCATTAACTCTTTTAGCTCGTCGTCACTCACTTTGGGTGCGTCAGCGTGGCAAGCTTCACAACGTTCCTGATCTAATTGTGCCATGTAACTTTACTCCTCGTTGTTCTTTATCGTTGGCAAAAGCTAAGCTGCATCTTTCGGTGGAAACTTCGGTTCAAACAAACCGAGCTCCATCGCTTCATGTACAAGTGACATGATATCCATGTCAGAAATTTCAAACAGCTCATCAACACTTTCTATGGTGTAGTAAATGGGCTGAATAATATCAATACGGTACGGCGTTCTCAGTGCATCAAGGGCTTTTAATGGTTTGCGCTCTGGCTTGTCGCTGTTAACCGCATACTCGGTTTCCGCCGGCGACGATAATATACCACCACCGTAAATGCGTGTGCCCTCTATAGTTTGCAGCAGCCCAAACTCAACCGTAAACCAGTACAAACGAGCTAAATAAACACGTTCTTTAGGTGTTGCCGCATACCCCAGTTTACCGTACTGGTGGGTAAAGTGAGCGAACGCCGGGTTGGTTAATAACGGACAGTGTCCAAATATCTCGTGGAAGATATCCGGCTCCTGCAAGTAATCAAACTCTTCGCGAGTTCGAATAAAGGTGGCGACCGGGAACTGTTTATTCGCCAGTAAGCGGAAGAACTCGTCAAACGGAATAAGAGCTGGCACAGCCGCGACTTGCCAGCCAGTTTCACGCTCTAACACCTCGTTCAACTCATGCAACTGTGGCAGACGATCTTTCGGTAAGTTGAGTAATTCAAGTCCCTTCATATACTCGTCACAAGCCTTACCCGGAATGCATTCTAACTGACGCTCAACGAGATCTTTCCATATCGCGTTTTCTTCGTCAGTCCAGTGAATAATACCGTTCTCGTCCGGTTGCTTCGATACGTATTGACTTTCTTTACCCATAATTCAACCTTGTTGCTTCCTCATTAAATTTTGATAGTTATTGTTATTATTAGTTCAGAATTACGCTGACTGTTGCCATTGCGCTTTACACGCATCCAGCGCTTGCTCGATGTCAGCGATAATGTCTTCTGCGGCCTCTAGGCCGACAGCAATGCGAATGAGCGTATCTGAAATGCCTGCTTTGGCCCGTGCTTCCGGTGTATACGGCGAATGCGTCATCGAAGCCGGGTGCTGAATTAACGTTTCAGCGTCCCCTAAACTCACGGCCAGCTTTATCATGCGCAGTTGATCCAGAAAGTAACGCGCCATAGCTTCATCGCCGTCAAGCTCAAACGCAATAACGGCGCCATTGGCCTTCATCTGCCGCCCCATCAGCTTCTGAGCGCTATGGTCAGGCGCACCAGGGAAATAGATGGTTTTAACGTCACTGCGCTGAGTTAAAAATTCATAAACCTTATTGGCGTTTTCGCAGTGACGCTGCATACGCACATCCAGGGTTTTTAAGCCACGCAAAATAAGCCAGGCATCGTGCGGGCTAATGGTCGCTCCCATATCTTTTAATGTCGTGCTTTTAATAGTGGCTATGTCTTCCGCGCTACCACACACAACACCGGCAACCACGTCACCATGGCCGTTCAAAAACTTAGTAGCGCTATGCACGACTATGTCCGCACCATGCTGCTTGGGCTGCTGTAATAGCGGCGTCATAAAGGTGTTATCAACAATCAGTCGAATATCTTTGTCCTTAATAACGGCGTGTACGGCGTCAATGTCGACCGTTTTTAAATGCGGATTCGCAGGTGTTTCTAAAAACACCAGACGCGTGTTGTCTTTAATCGTAGACGCTAAAAGCTCGGTATCCGTTAAGTCGATAAAATCGGCATGCACACCAAAGCGTTCAAACAATTCGCTGAATAACGCAAAACTACAACCGTAAATGGCGTCAGAAACGACAATGTGGTCGCCCGCTTTAACGAACGCCATAGTCGTTGCCGCTATCGCCCCCATACCGGTTGCTGCAGCGGCGGCAGCCTCATAGCCTTCTAACTGAGCCATGCGTTGCTCAAGTTCGTTCGTGGTTGGGTTACCTAAACGACTATAAATATAGCCCTCTTCCTCGCCGGCAAACCGACGCGAACCCTGTTCAGACGATGAAAAAGCAAACGTCGATGTTTGATACAACGGACTGCTCAGCGCCCCATGCGGATCATCATGGTTAGCGCCAGCGTGAATCACCTGAGTTGCAGGTTGCCACTTATTATTAGAATTGTTGTGGTTGCTCTTGGCAGACATACAAATTTCACTCGTTTGTCAGTAAAATGTTAACGAGCAACAGAGTGCAACGAGCAACCCAATATTGGCAATCTTTGCGCTATCTCAAACCTTTTTTAAAGTGTAACGCTAGTTTTCCACTTTAGTGTCTGAGCTCTTCGCAGCCTTTGTAAAACGGGCTTTATATAAGGATGGTAAAACACCTTTTAACTGACTGAGTAAGTCTTTTTGCAGACGACCGTACCCTGGTTTTTTGGTGTGTTGAAATGGCATTGGTCGACAAAGTGATATGACCTGATACCCTAAACGTGCGGTTAATAAGCCGGCGCCTAGCCCTTGTCCGGCGCGGGCAGAGAGTTTGGTGATAAGCTCTGCACTTACCCACTGTGTGCCTAGATCAACAGCCGCTTCACTCAGCCCCGAATAAGCGATATTTGCCAGCACTTGCCGCCACAAACGCAGCCTTGCCAAATAGCCCAGCTTCACGCCGTAAAGTGCGGCAATGCGATGAATCATTCGTTGGTTGCGCCATAAAATAATCAGCATATCTAAGACCGCAAAGGGGCTAACGGCTATCATAGCGGCAGCTTCTGCTGACCAGCGACTGACCAAGCGACTGGCTTGTTGGTCGACCCGACTGAGAATATCGCACTCAAAACGTTCGCGTTTCTCACTGTCGGACCAGTATGGCTGGTAAATTTGCGCCCAACGCTCCTCTAAGTCTGGGTGGTCAAGCAGTTTTAACTGCTGCTCAACGCTTTCTATTCCATGGCTTTGCGCATGCCAGCGGCGTTTTAATTGCCGTAACTGCCAAAACTCTTTGACGATAAACGCTGAGAAAATCCCTACTATTAATGCGAAACCAAGGCTCCATAGCCCACCTAATACCCAACTTTGCTGCCAGGATTCGATAACACCTAATACAATTTCGACAGTGCCGGCGACTACCGCTAACACCAGGCCTAACAGCAGCCAACGCCCCCAACGGCGAGGTTTTCCGTCATAACGTGCCTGCCAGTCGGTATTGTTTTCTATCGTATCTTGCTCATCGAAAGGCTCTGGGGAGACCTGAGGCTGTGCCTCTTCCTCGACAGAATAATAGGTGAGTTCGCGATGCTTACTCATCGTAATTTGTCTCCAATGACTGAATTCAGCAACTTGTCTAAGCGAATATGCGGCAACGGGGAATCTGCAAGCGTAAAGTTTGGCTGAAAATGCGGATAAACATAACCTTGCTGCCAGTCTTCTCGCGTTGGCAAACGACCCGGCACATGGGGAGCGCCAACCCGGACTAACTCGCCGGATTGATCAATTCCCTCCAGCACATTAGTACCGTTTTTCAGTTGCTTCCATTGGCTGGTCGCAACACCTGCCACACTGAATAAGTCAAAAGGAATACGCTCAAACTGCAGTTGCTGACGACCCTCGAGGGTCAGTGCATTAATAAGCCCGGTGAGCTTGGCATGATCAGACGGTACAACGCTATCAGCCTTCGTAACGACGAATGAGACTTTATCAATTTGCGGCGAAAACAGGCGCCTTAGCAAACTGTTTTGACCATAATTAAAGCTCTGCATAATTTCGTTCAGCGCCAGCTTAAGTTCGTTAAAATAAGACTCGCCACCTTCTAAGGCACTTAACACATCCACCAGAATGAGCTGGCGGTTAAAATGGCGAAAATAGTTCTGATAAAAAGGCTTAACCACCTGCTCTTTATAATACTCAAATTTACGCTCAAGTAAGCTTTGCCAGGCATCCGGCACGGGCTGCTCTAAAGGCCACGGGAAAAAGTCGAGAGAAGGCGTTCCCGCTAACTCGCCGGGCAGCACTAAGCGCCCGGGCTGCAGCAACTTTAAGCCCTGCTCTTTACAGTCTGCCAAATACTGGCGATATGCCTTGGCGACAACTTTTATCTGCTTCTCGGCGTTATCATCAGTAGCAACGGCTGTCAGATCGTTTAATTGATGAAGCCATGCTTTTGCCAGCTCTTTACGTGGTTCAGTGGAAAATAATGCGCGTTGCTTCTCAGACCATTGCTCGTAAGTCAGCGACAACAGCGGTAAGTCGAGTAGCCACTCGCCGGGGTAATCAATAATATCTACGGTAAGTCGACGCTCATCAAGAACTTTACCCGCCAGGCCCCGCTCCGGATGGTATTTCAGCTCCAGCCGAATTTCACTGACATCGCGGGTAGACTCTGGCCACTGTCCCGGTGTACCCGTTAAGCGCTCAATGGCTTTTTCATAGTCGAAACGCGGTGTGTCCCAGTTAGGACTGGTGTGCAGTCGGCAGCCTATAAGCCGCTGGTGTTGACGCACATTAAAATAAGGCAGGTTTTGCGATTCATTCGCATACAGTAGCTGCTCCAGAACGCCGGTAATTAATGCGGTTTTACCCGCACCGCTTAGCCCTGTTACTGCCAGCTTAATATGACGATCAAACCCGCGATGGATGAGATCGCGGGTTTGGCTTTTAAACTGCTTAATACGACTCACAGACGATTAAATTCTCGCTGAAGATTATAATGATTGGAGGTTACGTATTTCTCCATAGATTGCAACTGAGCTTCCAGCTCATCGAACTCGCGCTTTATGTCGTGAATGGCGTCTCTTGGCGGTTCGCCGCCTTGCCAAACTTTGGTTTTAACGTCGACGCGATGCGAGTTCAAATCGGGCTTTTTTTTGTCGAGAATCAACCACCCTGCCAAATACAACACAAAGAAAAAGCCTGATGCAAAAATCAACCCTGTGAAAAATACGACTCGTACCAACCACGGCTCAACGTTCAGGTAGTCTCCCAGGCCGGCGCAAACACCGGCTATTTTGCCTTTTTCTGAGTCGCGGGTCAGCTCTCTACGTGCTTTTGAAATACTCATTGTCTGTCCCTCCAACCGGGTGAGTCAGCGTCCAGAATACGCTCCAGCGTCTGCACGCGCTCACGAATACGTTTTGCCTGGTCGGCCAAGAGCGCAAGCGACTCACGCTCTTCCTCATTCAACCCCTGATTCATTTGTCGTTTGCTGCGGTAATGTAAAATTATCCAAATGGGTGCAACAACCAATACAAACAGAATCAGCGGCGCCATCAACATCCCTAAAATAGCTTCAATATCCATCTTGCGTTGCCTATTTATTCAGAGTCTTTAGATGACTTTGACTTCATACGAGCGCGCAGAGCTTCTAACTCTTCATCGACCTTGCCTTCGTTTTCTAACTCGGCAAACTCATCACGCAAAGTGCGTTTACCCATATCGTAGGATTCAACTTGCGCTTCTAAGTCATCGATTTTTGCTTCGTAGCGATCAAAGCGCTGCATTGCATCATCTACTTTAGAACTATCCACCTGCTTTTTCACCTGTAATCGGCTACTTGCGGTTTTCTGGCGCATCAAAATCGCTTTTTGACGAGACTTCGCGTCCGCCAGCTTTTCCTGTAGCTGTGCAATTTCGTCATTCAGTTTGTCGAGTGACTCATCAACACGCTGCATTTCGTTTTGCAAAGCATCGACATTGTCTTGCGCCCGGCTCTTCTCAATAAGTGCTTGTCGAGCTAAGTCTTCACGCTCTTTGCTCAACGCTAATTCAGCTTTTGCTTCCCAGTCGGCAACTTCTTTTTCCATGCGCTGCTGCTGACGCTGAATGTCTTTTTTCTCCGCTAATAAGCGCGCAGACGTTGAGCGTACTTCCACCAATGTGTCTTCCATTTCCTGGATAATCAGACGCACCATTTTTTGCGGATCTTCGGCTTTATCTAATAACGCATTGATATTAGAGTTCACGATATCGCTAAAACGTGAAAAAATACCCATAATAAATACCTCTTACATAGCTAATGATTTATTCGCTCATACATTATTCAAGTATCGAGCCAACTTTTTATATTTAGCTAGAGCACTGATTAATAAGGTTTTTTATATTTTGTGACATAACCAGACATTGTCACAGTTCGTGAAATAGACTAATAATTAGCAAAAATAACTATAATTAAGGCTCAGTCGATGAGTAATTCGCGTCCATCAGACAATTTAATTGGTCAGTCCAACAGCTTTGTTGAAGTTCTGGAACAGATTTCACAAATAGCCCCTTTAAATAAGCCCGTCCTTATTATTGGTGAGCGTGGTACCGGTAAAGAGCTTATTGCTGCGCGCTGCCATTACCTGTCACAACGCTGGCAACAGCAGTATTTAACCCTCAACTGCGCCGCTTTAAATGAAAACCTGCTAGACAGCGAACTCTTCGGACACGAGGCTGGAGCATTTACCGGCGCGGCGAAGCGTCACGAAGGTCGTTTTGAGCGCGCCGACGGTGGGTCGTTATTTTTGGATGAACTGGCCAACACGTCCTTACGGGTTCAGGAAAAGCTGCTCCGCGTCATTGAATACGGTGAATTTGAGCGTGTCGGTGGCCGCCAGCCGGTTAAAGTCGACACCCGCTTAATTGCAGCAACAAATGAAGACTTACCAACTCTTGCAGAAAAAGGTAAGTTTCGCTCCGACTTACTCGACCGTTTAGCCTTCGACGTTATAACGCTGCCTCCCCTTCGGGAAAGACGAGAAGATATTATGGTGCTGGCAGAGCACTTTGCTGTATCAATGGCTCGGGAAATGGAGCTTGAACTCTTTAGTGGCTTTACCGAAAAAGCTCGTAAAATTCTTTTAAGCTATGACTGGCCGGGCAATGTTCGTGAGCTTAAAAACACCGTTGAGCGCAGCCTGTACCGGCTAGGCAATGGCCACGTTCCCATTAATGATATTATTCTTGATCCGTTCGACAGTCCTTTCCGTCCCGGTATCTCAACAGCAACGCAGGCAAGCCCTCAGGTCTCAGAAAACGCACCGCCGGAGCCAGCGTCAGACAACGGTCATTCAAAAGTAACCTCGACTTTGAAGCCCGATGAGCCTGTCGAATTTAAACAGCTCTCACAGGACTACGAGAAAGAACTGCTAAAACAAGCGCTTCGGTTATCGCAATTTAATCAAAAAAAGACAGCATCTTATCTCGGTTTGACCTATCATCAGCTCAGAGGATACTTAAAGAAATACCAACTGCTGGACGGAGCGGCCGCGAATAATGACTAAAGCGTTTTCTTTACTCATTTCAGCAACAACCATACTACTGAGCGGCTGTGAACCCGGCACAGAAGAAGTGACGCCGCTGTCCGAAGGTATTATCTACTGTTCAGAGGGCAACCCCGACACCTTCAACCCGCAACTGGTTACCTCAGGCACAACCGTCGACGCTACCGCAGCCCAGCTTTATGACCGTTTAATTGACTACGACGCTGAAAAGCAGGCCTTTGTGCCAGCGCTCGCCGAAAGCTGGGAGCCTCTCGATAACGGTACGCGCTATCGCTTTTATTTACGCGAAGGTGTCGAGTTTCACTCAACAGACTATTTCACACCAACGAGAGAGTTCAATGCAGAAGACGTGCGCTTTAGTTTTAATCGCTGGCTTGATGAAACCAGTCTGTATCATAACGTTGGCGGCAGTTACCCATTTTTCAGCGCCACCGGGCTCGATAAACTCATTCAAAAGGTAGTGAAAGTCGACGAGATGACCGTCGACATTGTGTTGAATAATGCTGACAGTTCTTTTCTTGCAAATTTAGCGACCGACTTCGCCATTGTTCTGTCAGCAGAGTACGCCCAATTACTGTCGGTTAAGGACATGCCCTACTTAATCGATCAAAAACCCATAGGTACTGGCCCTTATCGCTTTGAAAGCTTCCGCAAGGACGTGCTAATACGCTACACAAAACATCCTGATTATTGGCGTGAAGGCCCCGGAATTAAACAGCTAGTCTACTCCATTACTCCCAATGCCAATAAACGCATGTTAAAACTGGTTACCGGTGAATGCGATATTATTCCTTACCCGCTTATTAGCGAACTTCAGGCTTTGAATCGCGATGACATAATAGTCACTAACGAGGTTAGCCCGAATGTCTCGTTTTGGGCGTTTAATACAAAGAGGCCACCGTTTGATGATCCACTGGTTCGCCAGGCGCTCAGCCATGCCATAAATCGCCAGGCCATTATTGATACAATTTACTACGGTAACGCGGAGTTGGCACGCTCAATACTACCACCAACGTCCTGGGCTTACGATAATCAGGGAATTCAATATGACTACAACCCTGAAAAAGCCCGCAAACTGCTTGAAGAAGCTGGCCACAGTGAACTCAGCACTAATATCTGGGCAATGCCAGTCCAGCGAGTCTACAACCCTAATGCTCGTCGTATGGCCGAACTGATGCAGTCCGACCTGGCCCAGATTGGCGTGAATGCACGTATCGTTTCTTATGAGTGGAACACTTTTAGACGACGTCTGTCACGCGGTGAACATGATACCGTTCTAATTGGCTGGTATGCCGATAATGCCGACCCGGATAACTTCTTTAGGCCACTACTGAGCTGCGCTGCGGTAGCAACCGGCGGTAACCGCGCTAACTGGTGTCACCCTGGGTTTGACCAGCTGTTGTACGAAGCCATTGCGACAACTAACGCCAATGAACGCAAGGCGCTCTATCAAAGCGCTCAACACATACTCAACCAGCAGCTACCGCTATTACCTATCGCTCATTCACGCCGCTACCAGGCTCAGAAAAAATCAGTACGAGGCGTCCAGTTACCGCCTTATGGGGGAATCAACTTTCGCCTGGCAACCAAAGTGACAACAGCTGAGGAGAGCGAACAATGATCCGTTACCTCAGCAGCCGTTTGTTTGTTTTTATTATTGCGTTCTTTTTATTAACGGTATTCACTTTTTCTCTTAACTTTTTCTTTCCCGGCGACCCTGTCACCAATATGACTGGGGTGCGAACTTTTAGCGACTATTACCCGGTTATTTCAGAAATACGAGGTGCCGATAAAAACATCGCATTTCAGTACATTAACTATATGCAGAACTTGTTGTCAGGCAACTGGGGAGCTTCTCTCAGCTCCGGCGACTATGTTTTCGAGCATACCTATCAACACCTCTTCGCTTCTCTGGAGCTTATTGTCGGCGCATTAGTTCTTGCGGTACTTATTGGTGTACCCAGCGGTATCTTTGCTGCCACCCAGTTTCGTGGGCCCATTGATAAAGGCGTTATTAGCCTGGCCATGGCAGGTTACTCCATTCCGGTGTTCTGGTTAGCTCAGCTACTTATTCTGTTTTTTGCAGTAAAACTAGACTGGCTGCCTATTACCGGGCAAATCAATCCGTTGTACGGTATTGCCCCTCAGTCCGGGTCAATTTTAATTGATATTGTAATAAGCGACTCAGACTATAAAGCGGCAGCACTTCAGGATGCACTTAATCACCTTATTCTGCCGGTGATTATTCTCTCCATCATGCCAATGATGCTGCTGCTTAGACTAATGCGTAACGCCACTCAGGACATGCTGCAAAAGCCATACGTCAAAGCGGCAAGAGCCCGCGGTCTTAACGAGTTTCAAGTGTTAATAAAACACGCTGTGCCAAATGCCACGCAGTCAGTCTTGCAGCAAGTGCCACTTATTTTCAGCTTGTTACTCAGCAATAGCATTGTTATCGAGTCTATATTCAACTGGCCGGGCATTGGTAACTGGCTGGTACGCGCTATTTTCGAGCGCGACTTTCCTGTCATTCAGGCTTGTGTACTTATTATCGCCCTGACTATTTTACTGTTTAACTTAGTGGTGGATCTCTATCGTGGATGGCGATTCCCTATTGTGAGGCAGGAATAACATGCCGCATATTAACCTGTATTACAAAGACGAAAACCCCAGCCCGTTAACGCTGGTATGGCGGCGCTTTAATCAGCGCCTGCTGTCCATGACGGCGTTGTACATACTGTTGGCTATGATTCTGGTTGTTATTTTTTCACCCATACTTGCTCCCTACAGCACGTCGATGCAATTTGCAGACGCCGTTTCATTACCTCCTTCGTGGACTGAGCAAGGCAACATTCAATTTCTAATGGGAACGGACGACCTTGGCAGGGACATGTTGTCGCGATTGCTTATCGGCAGCATCTACAGCCTGGGTCTGCCTATTCTTATGGTCGCTGTTTCGTCCATTATTGGCATGGTTGTCGGGGCAGTTTTGGGCATTGACCGCACCATTAAATATCAAACGTTTTCACGCGTATTCGACACTTTGCTCTCTATTCCCTCATTTTTAATGGCACTGATTATTATTGCCATATTAGGGACGGGGTTATTTAATGTTGCGTTGGCTATTACCCTGTCACTGATACCTCAATTTATTTTTGTCACTCGTAACGCGGTTCATCAGGAGTGGCACAAAGACTATGTCACCGCGTCGCGACTTAATGGTTGTTCCAAACCTTACCTGCTGTACCGGGTTATCTTGCCGAATATTACTCCCATACTGGTTATGCAACTGACGGTGTCTTTGTCTGTGGCTATTATGGATATTGCTGCGTTAAGCTTCCTGGGGCTTGGTATACAGTCACCGACACCTGAGTGGGGAAGCATGCTGGCACGCAGCCTTGACGAAGTGTATTTATCGCCTTGGTCAATGGTGTTGCCGGGCGTGACCTTATTCGTCACCATAATGTCGATTAATATTGTCGGCGACAGTCTGCGCCGTGCACTCAGCGAAAGGGTGAACAGCTAATGCAGTTACTGGATATTCGCAATTTAACGGTTGAAATGAAAACACCGCACGGCATCGTCCGGGTGTTGGATAAGGTGAACCTACAACTCGGTAAAGGGGAAATTCATAGCCTGGTTGGCGAATCCGGCTCCGGTAAGAGTCTTTTGGCAAAAGCTATTGTTGGTTTTGCTAACCCCAACTGGGAGGTAACCGCTGACCGACTGTGGTGGAATGGCCAGGACTTATTAGCCATGAACACCAAACAACGCCGCGCCGTGACCGGCCGGGATATGGCCATGATATTTCAGGATCCATACTCTTATCTGGATCCAAACAGTACGATCGAGCAACAAATTGTAGAAGCCATTCCTGAAGGCGACGTACGTGGTACGTTCATGCGGCGCCGTGTGGACAGGAAAACCCGGGTTAAGCGGTTATTGCACCGGGTAGGTATTCGCGATCACGAGTCGGTCATAGACAGTTATCCGTTCGAGCTCTCGCAAGGGGTTGCTCAAAAAGTCAGTATTGCCATAGCCATTGCTCACCGCCCTCGTCTGCTTATTGCCGATGAACCAACAACCGCAATGGAGCCATCGACAAAGCTACAAATTCATCGGCTTTTGGCGCGACTGGCTGCCAGTCAGGAAATGTCTGTGCTGCTGATTTCTCAAGACTTAACCTCAATTTTGCCAGAGACCAAACAACTGACTTTATTGTACTGTGGTCAGCTTATGGAAACAGGGCCTGCGGAGGAAGTTATTAACCATCCGGCCCACCCTTATACCGACTCAATGCTCAGAATGTCGCTGCAAACACAACAAGAGCTACCGCATAAAGCACGCCTGCCGACCTTGCCGGGAGCAATTCCGACACTGCGTCATATGCCAATTGGCTGCCGCCTTGGCCCTCGCTGCCCTTATGCGCAAAAGCAGTGTGTAAAAGCACCACTGGCAACCCAGAAGCAGCAACGAGTCTTCCATTGCCACTTCCCGCTTTTGGAGCTTGAGTCATGAGCCATTTACTGGAAGTAAAAAACCTCGGTAAAACGTATCGTCCCCGTAAGGCGTGGCCCTGGAGTCAAAAGTCAGTGGCGATAGAGCCAATATCCTTTCATATCGATGCTGGTGAAACGCTGGCGGTTATGGGCGAAACAGGCTCCGGCAAATCAACGCTGGCAAAAATCATTGCCGGCGTCGATAACCCCAGCTCTGGTGAATTGTGGTTAAACGGCCAAAAGCTACATAACCAGCATTACCAGCAACGTTGTAACAATATCCGAATGATATTTCAGGACAGCGAGAACTCCCTGAATACTCACCTTACTCTCCGTAAACAGCTCGAAGAGCCTTTAAAGTTCAATACCAACTTAACGGCGCAAGAGCGTAACGAAAAAGTTGATATCGCTCTGAGGCGAGTGGGTATGCTAACGGAGCATGGAGAGTTTTACCCGCATATGCTGTCCAGTGGACAAAAACAGCGTGTTTGTATTGCACGGGCTATCATCCTGGAGCCACAGATTGTCGTTGCCGATGAAGCCTTGGTTGGGCTCGACCCATCAGTTAGAGCTCAAATCATTAACCTTATGCTCGATCTCCAGCAAGATATGGGTATTTCGTATATTTTAGTGACTCATTCGCCGCAAATCGTGAAACACATTGCTGATAAGATATTAATTTTATATCGTGGTAAAATGATCGTGTTTGACAAAACAGACATAGTACTAGGTGATGATCAGCAACCTTATGTTCATCAGTTGCTGCATGACCACTTGAATAAGCAGATTAAATTCAAAAGCGACAAAGCAAAAAAGATCGCTGACTAAAAACCAAAACAACAGGAGTTTAATGTGGAAACAGGTACTCTGATATCACTAGCAGCGTATTTTATCGTCATGCTAGGTATTGGTCTTTACGCCTACAAGAAGTCAACTGACTCAGTATCAGGTTACATGCTAGGTGGTCGAGGCCTCGGTCCTGGCGTTACCGCGTTATCTGCGGGTGCATCTGACATGAGTGGTTGGATGCTGATGGGCTTACCCGGTGCAATTTATGTCTCAGGTGTCTCGCAGCTGTGGATTGCAGTGGGTCTGGTCATTGGTGCGTATCTTAACTACGTCATTGTGGCGCCACGCTTGAGAACTTACACCGAGGTTGCAAACGACTCCATCACAATTCCGGACTACTTTGCGAACCGCTTTAATGATAAAGGCCGTAGACTGCGTATATTCTCGTCTGTGGTTATTATTATCTTCTTTACGCTTTACACCTCAGCCAGCCTGGTTGCCGGCGGTAAGCTGTTCGACAGCTCATTTGGCATGGACTACACCACGGGCCTCTGGGTAACTGCCGGTGTGGTATGTGCTTACACCCTGTTCGGTGGTTTCTTAGCGGTAAGCATGACGGACTTTGTTCAAGGCTGCATTATGTTCGTGGCTCTGGTTCTGGTGCCTATTGTCGCCTTTTCTGAGCTCGGTGGGTACAGCAGTGTCGTTGGCCAAGTCGGTGAGATTAATCCTGACTTCCTGGCATTCTTTAAGGATGGAGCCACCGGTGAAATACTGGGCACCTTAGGTATTATTTCTTTGCTTGCCTGGGGTCTTGGCTATTTTGGTCAGCCACACATCATTGTTCGTTTCATGGCGATTCGCTCTGTCAGTGACGTGAAAGCGGCACGCCGCATTGGTATTTCATGGATGACAGTATCTATCATTGGCGCTATGGCGACCGGTTTTGTGGGTATTGCCTATGTTGCGGAAACCAAAATGAGCTTGCCGGATGCTGAAACTATTTTCATCATCTTCTCGCAGTTCCTATTCCACCCATTAATTGGTGGTTTCCTGCTGGCAGCTATTTTGGCAGCCATTATGAGTACAATTTCTTCGCAGCTACTGGTTAGCTCAAGCTCCCTGACAGAAGACTTTTATAAAGCTTTCTTACGTAAAGACGCGAGTGAAAAAGAGCTAGTATTCGTCGGTCGTATGTCAGTATTGGCAGTTTCGTTAGTGGCTATTTGGTTAGCATGGAACCCAGAGAACACCATTTTAAGTCTGGTCAGTAACGCATGGGCCGGCTTCGGCGCCGCATTTGGCCCTGTGGTTATTCTGAGCCTGTTCTGGAAACGTATGAACCGTCATGGTGCTCTTGCCGGTATGTTGGCAGGCGCTGTTACAGTGCTGTTCTGGATTTACGGCCCAACTTTCGGTGGCGAACAGCTATCTGCTTACGTCTACGAAATTGTGCCAGGCTTCATCTTATCTACACTGGCTATCATCATTTTCAGCAAAGTCACTGCTGAACCAGAGAAAGAGCTACAAGATAAGTTCGAAGAAATGGAAAGCGTTATCGATGATTACTATCACGGTGACAAAAAAGGCTAAATAACAACACGCCTTAAACCTATAAAAAGACCAGCCTATCGTGCTGGTCTTTTTTGTTTCTAACTGTCGGTCTATAGTGAATACAACACAGTTAACAAGGTAAACACTATGGCACGATTGAATATTATCGCTTCAGCCGCTCTCGCTTTTACATGTGCGGCGTCTACCCTACCCGCTGCGGCCAGTGACCGTATAACAGGTCATCACTTTGCCACTCGCTCGGAAGCTATGGCTCCAAACGCCATGGCAGCGACAAGCCAACCGCTTGCCACACAAGTCGCACTGGACGTTATGCAGGAAGGCGGCAATGCGATTGATGCAGCCATTGCTGCAAACGCAGTGTTAGGCTTAGTTGAACCGACCGGCAACGGTATTGGTGGCGATTTATTTGCCATTGTATGGGACGCCGAGTCAGAAAAGCTCTATGGACTTAATGCCTCAGGCCGTTCGCCGAAAAGTTTGTCGCTGGAATATTTTAAAGAAAACGGCTATGAGTCAATTCCCCCTCGTGGCGTATTACCGCTGTCTGTTCCCGGTGCGGTCGATGGCTGGTTTGAACTTCATGACCGTTTCGGTCAGTTAGACATGGAAAACGTGCTTCAACCGGCTATTAACTATGCAGAGTCAGGCTTTCCAGTGACTGAAGTTATTGCCTACTACATGGGTCGAAACGCCGCAGTGCTGGCCGACCAACCCGGGTTCGCTGATGTTTTTATGAAAGACGGCGACGTTCCTGAAAAAGGTGAGCGTTTTAAAAACCCCGACTTGGCCAATACCTATAAGCTCTTAGCTAATGAAGGCCGCGATGCTTTCTATAAAGGCAAAATTGCACGCACAATAGATGCCTTTGTCGAAAAACACGGTGGCTTTTTATCTTACGAGGACTTAGCGGAGCATGAGTCGACTTGGGTTAACCCGGTTTCGACCAACTATCGTGGTTATGACCTCTGGGAGCTGCCACCGAACACCCAGGGAATAGCGGCTCAGCAAATACTCAATATACTTGAGCAGTACGACATTAGCAGTATGGGCTTTGACAGCCCTGAGTACATTCATCACTTCGTCGAGGCTAAAAAGCTAGCATTCGAAGATCGTGCGAAATACTACTCTGACCCGGCATTTAATGATGTGCCTGTCGAAGGGCTACTGGACAAAGGTTACGCTAAGGAGCGCGCAAAACTCATTAATCCGGAGAAAGCCGGTCGTTCATACGAGCCAGGTAAGCCGCCGACAGAGGGCGACACCATTTACTTAACAACCGCTGACAAAGACGGCAACATGGTATCGCTTATTCAAAGTAACTACCGCGGCATGGGCTCAGGAGTAACACCGACAGGTTTAGGGTTTGTTTTGCAGAACCGTGGTGAACTGTTTGCGCTGGATGCGAATCATCGCAATGTGTTTGAACCAGGTAAACGCCCTTTCCACACTATAATTCCCGCATTTGTGACCAAAGACGGTAAACCATTAATGAGTTACGGCGTTATGGGCGGCGCCACACAACCTCAAATGCATGCACAAATTCTCATTAACATGATTGATTTTAGTATGAACCTACAAGAAGCCGGCGATGCCCCTCGTATTCTGCATACAGGTTCAAGCCAGCCAACTGGTTCTTTCATGTCCGACGGCGGTGTTGTCAGTCTGGAAAACGGCTTCTCTAAGAACACTCGCCGCGAACTGATAAAAATGGGACATACGCTGCAGGAAGCTGTCGGTCCTTATGGCGGCTATCAGGCTATTTGGAAAGACCACGAACAGGATGTTTACATTGGCGCTTCTGAAAGCCGCAAAGACGGACACGCAGCCGGCTACTAAAGGATACGTTTGAAAGTTTGGGCGCCGCTTAACCGCGGCGCTCTCTGTATAACTCAATTTCATCCATAATCAAATCACGCATCCGTGTGGTAGTGTCATAACCAATATCAATAGCTTCCTGCCCACGATAAAACTCCATAATGCCGATATGGCCAAGTTTGGGCTGCACTAAAATATCCGGCGGATCGCCCGCCATACGTGCCTTAGTAATACGCTCCTGCATGATATCAATAGAACTTGCCATGACACTGAACATACCCGGCGCTTTATGACCATTGCTTTTAAAACGCTCTTTAAAGCTGTCTAAGTACTCTTTACTGCCCGACCACAGGTTATCGAAAAAGCCATTATCGTCTTCCGCATGTTTTTCTATTTCTGCTTTTTCCTTCTCGAGTTGTTCAGCCTCTGTTTGCGGCGGAATACTGCGACCTCTTCTCTCTACCGCCCGGGAGTTCAACTGAGAATTCAAATGCACGGCTATAACAAAGTCAGCACCCAGGGCCCGACACAGCGACACGGGAACAGGGTTAACCAGTCCACCATCAATTAACCAGCGTCCGTCAAATGCTTTAGGTGAGAGAACCCCAGGCATGGCGCAGGAAGCTCTCGATGCGTCGTATAAATCCCCTTTCCGTAACCAAATCTCACGGCCACTGTAGAGGTCTGTTGCCACAGCGCCATAAGTAATAGGTAGGTCTTCAATATTTCTTTGCCCGAACTCTTCCCGAGCATGGTTAAATACTTTTTCGCCGCCGATAATGCCGCCTTGGTTAAACCCAAAGTCCAGTAGGTTGAACACTTCCCAGCGACTCATTCCCTGCACCCATTGCTCTATTTCAGCTAGGCGACCAGACGCATAACCCGCTCCAACTAGTGAGCCAATGGAAGTGCCTGCCACCATATTAATGCGCACACCCATTTCTTCGAGGGCTTTAATAACACCAATATGTGACCAACCACGAGCCGCTCCAGAGCCTAGAGCTAATGCAACTTTCACTTCCGACATGTGATTTTTCCCACTTTTTTAATTTGTTTAAGTATCGTACTATGATTACTGAGTTTTCAACAACCTACCTGAGCTATCTATGCCCTGGACTGATCGTCAAGTTAACACATTAAGCAATCGACCCAATGACACCCGTACCCCATTCCAGCGAGATAAAGCCAGAATATTGCATAGCGCCGCATTTAGACGGCTGCAGGCAAAGACTCAAGTTATGTACGTGGGTATGCACGACTTTCCAAGAACTCGTTTAACCCACTCATTGGAGGCTAGCCAAATTGGCGCAAGCCTTATTGTTCATTTAAGTCACCGGCACCCTGAGCTTTCAAAGTCACTTGAGTTTTCGGAGCCTCTGCTGGAGTCATTATGTTTGGCACATGACATTGGTCATCCGCCCTTTGGTCATGGCGGAGAAATTGCGCTGAACTACATGATGCGCAATAACGGTGGTTTTGAAGGTAACGGCCAAACCTTTCGTATAGTTACCAAGCTCGAAGCCTACACGCCAGAGCATGGCATGAATTTAACCCGTCGCACTTTACTCGGGTTACTGAAATACCCTGTTCTAGCCAGCCAGGTTCGCCGCGAACAATTACCTGAAGATGTCAGTAACTTTAAGCATTTACCGACGCGGCAATGGTTGCCCCCTAAAGCCTTATATAACGATGACGTCGCCCAATTAGACTGGGTGCTTGCCCCATTATCGACTAGTGACAAACAAGCCTTTCAGGCACTTTCAGCAGAGCCACAAACCACTAAACACGGCCGCAGCGCGTTAAAAAGCGTTGATGCCTCTATTATGGAAGCGGCTGACGATATTGCTTATGGCGTACATGACCTCGAAGACGCCATAGTTGTTGGGCTTATTCAGCGCGATCACTGGATGAAGCATATGTTCGACAGGTTGCGGTCTTTGGAAAGCTCACTGCCTGACTTTAACGCTGAATCGCTGACTCATGCTCTGTTTTCTGATGATCATTATGAGCGCAAAGGAGCCATTGGTAGCTTGGTCAACCGCCTGGTTACTTCTGCAACCTTAATAAAAACAGACAACGACTTTGAATGTCCGTTGTTACAGTACCAAGTTGCACTTGGAGATGCCGAGAAGCACCTGCTTAATGCACTAAAAGAGTTCATTTTTAAGTGGGTTATTCGAAAGCCTGAAATGCAAGCGCAAGAGTTTAAAGGGCAGCAAATAGTTATGGAGCTGTTTGATGTGCTTTCTGTAGAGCCAGAAAGACTGCTTCCAGAAAATACTCGCTTACGCTACCTGCACGAACAAGAGCATGGAAACAATGCCCCTCGGGTTATTTCAGATTACTTATCTGGCATGACCGACGCTTATGCGGCAAAGCTCTACCAACAACTCTTTGCAATAACTCCCTCAATTTAAAAGGCCCCGGATAAATCCAGGGCCTTTGTACTTTCATTATTAACGACGCAACTTACAACACGTTGTCATCGCTTGACTCTGTAGAGTTTTCAGCTTCTTTTGCAGCTGCTCTCTCCGCTTCACGATCTTCTTTGGTTCTCTTTTCAGGCTTTGACAGCAAGAGTTCACGTATTCTGCTTTCCAATTCGTCCGCTATTTTGGGGTTTTCTTGCAAGAATTTCATTGAGTTTGCTTTGCCCTGGCCAATTTTATCGCCTTTATAGCTATACCAAGCGCCCGCTTTATCAACCATCTTGTGCTTAACACCCAGGTCAATCAGCTCGCCTTCTTTAGAAATGCCCTTACCATACAAAATTTGGAAGTTTGCTTCTTTAAACGGAGGCGCAACCTTGTTCTTAACCACTTTCACACGAGTTTCGTTACCGACAACTTCATCGCCTTCTTTCAAGGCACCCGTACGGCGAATATCCAAACGAACAGAGGAATAGAACTTCAGTGCGTTACCACCCGTTGTGGTTTCAGGGTTACCGAACATCACACCAATTTTCATACGAATCTGGTTGATGAAAATACACATAGTGTTCGATTTTTTAATGTTTGACGTTAATTTACGAAGCGCTTGTGACATTAAACGCGCCTGCAAGCCAACATGGCTATCGCCCATTTCGCCTTCTATCTCGGCCTTAGGTGTTAAGGCAGCTACAGAGTCAACAATTACAACGTCAACAGCACCGGAACGAACCAACATATCGCAAATTTCCAGTGCTTGCTCTCCCGTATCAGGCTGAGACACAAGTAAGTCATCTACGTTAACGCCTAGAGCTTCAGCGTAGATAGGATCGAGAGCGTGCTCAGCGTCAACAAAGGCGCAGGTTTTCCCCATTTTTTGGGCTTCAGCAATAACTTCTAAAGTCATTGTCGTTTTACCACTGGACTCCGGTCCATAAATTTCTATCACTCGTCCAAAGGGTAAACCACCAATGCCAAGAGCAATATCTAGCCCTAACGAACCTGTTGAAACAGAGGCAATATCCAACGTCTGGTTGTCACCCAACCGCATGATAGATCCTTTACCAAATTGACGTTCGATTTGCCCGAGCGCTGCATCCAACGCTTTTTGACGATCATTGCTCATTTTAAGCTCCGCATTAATTACTGGTTTTATACACAGTATACTGTACGTTTTTACAGTATCAAGTATTCATTAAAAAGTTTTATGAAATGACAGCTAAGTTACTGTAATAAAAACTGATTTATTGCTTTCCCCAAGACTTCGTCGATGGTTTGGCTTCTCACCTTCTGTCTATTCCCCGTGAAAGTTTGCGACCAAACTTCCTCGCAATCGGGTCCAACTAAAGCCATCCAAACCAGTCCCACCGGCTTTTCGGCGGTACCACCGCCGGGCCCTGCCACACCACTAACCGCAATAGCCCACGACGTATTGCATTGAGCCTGGGCGCCAAGCGCCATTTGTTTCACACACTCAGCCGATACAGCCCCATCTTGTTCAAGCGTTTTCTGACTCACATTCAGTAGCTGTCGCTTAAGGTCGTTAGTATAGGTGATTAATCCGCCATTAAACCAAGCAGAACTTCCCGCCACTTCCGTAATAGCGTATCCTATTCCTCCTCCGGTACAGGACTCTGCAGTAGCAATTGTTTGCTCTTTTTCTAACAAGCACTGACCGAGCTGTTCCGCGAGTTCTAAGGTTTGCGGCGTAATAACTGTGGTTGTTACCATAACATTGGCTCCAGATAAAAATAACTCAACTATGCCTGATTTTTCTGAAAAACATATCCAATCACATACCCCAATGATGCAGCAATACTTACGTATAAAAGCGCAACATGCGGACATGCTTTTATTCTATCGCATGGGGGATTTTTATGAGCTATTTTATGACGATGCCAAACGTTCGGCAGAACTTCTCGATATTTCTTTGACCGCTCGCGGGCAAAGTAACGGTGAACCCATTCCAATGGCTGGTGTTCCCTATCACGCGGTCGAAAACTATTTAGCGCGACTCGTCAATTTAGGCGAATCTGTCGCTATTTGTGAACAAGTTGGCGACCCTGCCACGAGCAAAGGGCCTGTTGATCGCAAGGTCGTTCGCATTGTTACGCCGGGTACAGTAACCGACGAGTCGCTACTGGCCGAACGACAACAAAAACTGTTAGTCGCTATATCGGCCTTAAAAGACGACCTTTATGCAATTTCCAGCCTGGAGCTTAGCAGCGGACGTTTTTGGTTAACTCAAGCTAATTCCCACGAGCAACTGGCCGCAGAAATGCAACGTCTGGAGCCGGCAGAGCTTCTCTACCCAGACACTTTGTCGTTAACTGGCTTGCCGCTGGCCAAAGCAAACTGTAAACGCCGTCCAGCCTGGGAGTTCGAACAAAAAACCGCCTTTGAATTACTAACCCGACAGTTTGCTACGCAGCATTTGGAAGGCTTTGGGCTTAAAGCCGACGAACCTACATTAGGAGCGGCCGGGGCTATTCTTCACTATGTTAAAGAAACTCAGCGCTCGGCGTTGCCGCATATTCAGTCGATTGTTACAGAGCACCCTAATGATGCCCTTATTCTGGATGCTGCTACTCGCCGTAACCTCGAGTTACAACAAAGCCTGGGCGACGCTAACACGCATTTATCGGCAGTATTGGATAAAACAGCCTCGGCCATGGGCAGCCGCCAGTTTCAACGTTGGTTACAACGTCCAATTCGAAATCAGCAAGCCTTAAATAAACGCTACGATGCGGTTTCAGCTCTATTGGAAAATAACGCTTACGAGCCTTTGCAAACCAGCCTGAAGTCGCTGTCAGACATTGAGCGTATCGTTGCGCGGGTTGGTTTAAGAACCGCCAGACCTAAAGACTTTGCCCGTTTAAGAGACAGTCTGAAACAGCTCCCTGATATTAAAAGCCAATTACAGCACCAAAGTCTCAACCAATTGAACGAGGCTATTTTGCTTTTCCCTGAAGTAGTTGACCGCTTAGAGCGCGCTATTATCGATAACCCGCCTTTACTGATAAGAGACGGCGGCGTTATTGCCGAAGGCTACGACAGTGAGCTGGATGACCTGCGGGATCTAGCCACCGGTGCCACCGACTACCTGCATCAGCTGGAGCAGCGGGAACGCCAACAAACCGGTATTGCGACCTTGAAAGTTGGCTATAACAAGGTGCATGGTTACTTTATTGAAGTTAGCCGACAAAATGCAGACTCAGTCCCTGATCACTACCAGCGTCGCCAAACATTAAAAAACACAGAACGCTATATTGTTCCTGAGCTGAAAGAGCACGAAGACAAAGTACTCAATGCGCAGGCGCGCTCGTTGGCTCGAGAAAAGTGGTTATACGATCAGCTCTTTGAGCAGCTTATGCCGCACGTCGCTGACTTACAAAGAACCGCCTCGGCGTTAGCTCAGCTAGATACGCTCAGCTGCTTCGCGCAACTAGCGAACAACTGGAACTATTGCCGCCCAGAGCTGACGGATGAGTCGAGCCTGATAGAACTTGAGCAAGCCCGCCACCCGGTTATTGAGCAGCTCAGCGAGACTCCTTTTATAGCCAACGACGTTGCCTTAAACGATACACAGCGCATGTTAATGATTACCGGACCCAACATGGGGGGTAAGTCTACCTTTATGCGTCAGGCAGCGCTGATTGTTATTCTGGCGCACATGGGTTGTTACGTTCCTGCAAGCGCCGCTCGCATTGGCCGCATCGATCGAATTTTTACGCGTATTGGTGCATCTGATGACCTCGCTTCTGGTCGCTCGACCTTTATGGTCGAAATGACAGAAACGGCAAACATTCTGCACAATGCGACGCCAAATAGTCTGGTGCTTATGGATGAAATTGGTCGAGGAACGTCAACCTACGATGGCTTGTCGCTTGCGTGGTCCTGTGCTGACTATCTGGCTCAAAAGCTGCAATGCCTAACTCTGTTTGCCACACACTATTTTGAGTTAACAGAACTGGCAGATGAACTCCCCGCGACCAGTAATGTGCACGTCAATGCCAAAGAGCACGGCGATACCATCGCCTTCCTGCACACGGTTACTGAAGGTGCTGCAAACCAAAGTTTTGGTTTACAGGTTGCGAAATTAGCGGGGGTTCCGGAGAACGTTATTCAACAAGCTAAACTTAAACTAAAAGAGCTGGAGACGGCGCATCATGGGAGCCACAATTCAGTTCCGGCTGAGACCAACGAAAAGCAGCCCAGTTTGCCGCTTGAACCCACACAGCCAAACCCCATTTTAGAGCAGCTGAAAACAACCGACTTAAATAACTTAAGCCCGAGACAAGCACTCGATTTACTCTTTAGTTGGCAAAACAAACTCTAGAAACAAAAAGGGCTCGGTTTTATCCGAGCCCTCTCTTTAAAACAGTTATGCCAAATTATTGCCCGGAAAAAAGGGCATCCAGCGTCAGTCCCTGCTGCTTCAGAGAATCTCTTAGCTTTCTTAGCGCTTCCACCTGAATTTGGCGAACCCGTTCCCGAGTTAAACCTATTTCACGACCAACGTCTTCAAGCGTTGAGGCTTCGTATCCTAATAAACCAAAACGACGCGCCAAAACTTCTTTCTGCTTAGAGTTCAACGAATCCAACCAATCGGTAATGTTAGCTTTCAAGTTCTCGTCTTGCAGTACACCCTCTGGGCCGTGGTCATCCTCGTCAGCGAGAATATCCAGCAGAGCTTTATCGTTTTCACCGCCAACCGGAGTGTCGACAGATGCAATACGCTCGTTCAAACGCAGCATCTTAGTAATGTCACCCACAGGCTTATTCAGACTTTTTGCAATATCTTCAGCTGTCGGCTCATGGTCGAGCTTGTGCGCCAGCTCGCGCGCTGCGCGTAAGTAAATATTGAGCTCTTTAACCACATGAATTGGCAAACGAATAGTTCGCGTTTGATTCATAATTGCCCGTTCTATTGTCTGGCGTATCCACCAAGTCGCGTAGGTTGAAAAACGGAAGCCGCGCTCTGGATCAAACTTTTCAACGGCGCGGATAAGACCCAGGTTACCTTCTTCAACCAGATCTAATAGCGCTAAACCTCTGTTTGAGTACCGGCGGGCAATTTTAACCACCAAGCGAAGGTTGCTTTCAATCATGCGTCGGCGGGCGGCTTTATCACCTTTTAACGCACGACGTGAATAAAAGACCTCTTCTTGGGCGGTCAATAATGGGGAGAAGCCTATCTCACCTAAATAAAGCTGAGTGGCATCCATTTTCTTTTGGTACTGACTTGAGGACGATGACAGCGCCTCTTCTAACGCCTCGTCAGAGCTCGTTGCGGACTGCTGCGCCTCGTCTGTGTTTTCAAGTAGCGCTTCTTCCTCGCTGATTTCGATAGTGTCGACTGCTTCTTCCTTTATCTGGCTCATAACAAGCTCCTGTTAATCTGAAAACCGTGTTACTGCACACGTCGACCTCCATATCTTGTTATTATTATTTCCACGTCACTAGCGAGAGCTCGGTAAATAATGCTCAGGATTCACCGACTTACCTCTGAAACGAACCTCAAAATGCAACTTCACTTGTTTAGCACCTGAGTCGCCCATGCGAGCTATCGTTTCACCCATGTCCACCCATTCTTGCTCTTTCACCAGAATGTCCTCATTGTGGGCATAGGCTGTAATGTAATCATCGTTATGTTTCAAAATGATTAAATTACCAAAACCTCTAAGCGCATTTCCGACATAAACTACTTTACCGGCCGCCGCAGCTTTTACAGGATCGCCCCTGTCACCGGCGAAATCGAGACCTTTATTACCTCGATCTTTCAGTGAAAAACGTTCAATAACCTTACCTGTCGACGGCCATTGCCAGGCTAACTCAGCGTTACTTGGCATTGCCGCTTCAGACCTTACCCGCACCGGTTTTTGACGGTTCTGTTTGCGAGTATCGGCTTGTTTTTTCACTGTTTTTTTCGTGTCTACTTTTTGACCATACTCTTTCTTCTGAGTCTTGGCAACGGGCGTTTTTATATTATTTTGTGCGTTCTTTGCTCTTTCTTTATTACTTTGAGGTCTTTGAGTCGGTTCACTGGTGCCGGTATTTTTTGCACTGCCCACTAAGTCCAGTGTCTGCCCCGGGTAAATCGTATAAGGCCGGCTTAAGTTATTCAGGCGGGCTATGTCATCGACATCCATATTGGCGCGAAAAGCAATTGAGTAAAGTGTTTCACCTTTTTGTACCTCGTACTTTTTCGCATTCAAAGAGTTGGGCTGAAAGTCACGATAGGTTTTGCCTGTATATAAGGTGTCAACGGGAGCTGGTTGAGAGCGACTGCTGCAGCCTTGCAGCACAATTGGCAGCAAGGCAAGCACTATAAGACTCTGTAACATCCCGTTTTTCAATCGCATCCCTAAACCAATTGCACCACTATGTAAGCTACTAACAATAGTATTACCAGTGACCAGCCTATTCGATCAACATATTCACGAAGTTTTACAGCCATTTTAGGGCCACCCGTTTTGAGCAACCATGCCACCAGATAAAAGCGCAAACCGCGACTAATAACCGAGGCTAATAAAAACGGGAAAAATGCAATTTGCATAACACCCGCTGTCACCGTAAATAATTTATAGGGAATAGGCGAAAAGCCGGCAATAAAAACTATCCAAAAGCCCCAGGTTGCAAACCAACTTTTGACAGTGTCCAGCTTGCTTTCATACCCCATAGTCTCTACAGCGGGTAAAACAACAGTTTCAAACGCCCAGAATCCAAGGAAGTAACCCAGCACCCCACCAGCAGCTGAGCTCACCGTGGTTAAAAATGCCAAGCGCCAGGCTTTGTCCGGTTGCGTCATTGCCATTGGTGCCAGCATCACATCCGGAGGAATGGGGAAAATCACCGACTCGGAAAAACTGAGTAAGGCCAAAATTGTTTTAGCCCGGGGGTGTTCAGACCAACTTAATACTTTGTCATAAAGCGCAGAAAACAGCTTCAACTGAGCCCTCCTTTCACCAAAGGTACAAACCGAACATCACCAATTTGCTGTTGTTCAACGCTGTCACCGAAACGGCGAATTACCGTCAGACTTTGTGCTTCGTCCTTATCGCCAACAGGGATAATCATGACACCACCGTCGGCTAACTGTGCCACTAAGTCAGAAGGTATTTCACTGGCGGCTGCAGTGACAATAATACCGTCAAAAGGCGCTTTACTGCTCCAGCCTTTCCAACCGTCGCCATGACGCATTGACACATTGTGCAGGTCTAGTTGGCGTAAACGGCGCTTTGCCTGATACTGCAACTGAGCAATGCGCTCCACACTAAACACCTTATCCACCAACTGCGCCAGTATCGCCGTTTGATAACCAGAACCCGTGCCTATTTCCAGTACATTATGGCAATTGTGTTGCATCAGTAACTGGGTCATGGTCGCTACCATCAATGGTTGCGATATCGTTTGTCCATTACCAATGGGTAACGCTGTATTTTCATAGGCTTTATGCGCCAACGACTCCGGCATAAACACATGACGTGGTGTCTCGGCTATAACCCGCAACACCTCCTGATTGGTTATACCTAAATCAGTCAACTGCTGTATCAGTTTTTTGGCTCTTGCCTGGCCACTCATTGTAGTCATCATTTTTTCTGATCTAACCACTCCGTTAGCGTGTCAGTATGGCGTTGAGCTGTCATATCCAGACTCAAAGGCGTAATGGAAACATACCCCTCGTTAATGGCAGCAAAATCCGTTTGCGGTTCGTCGCTGGTGTGGTGCCCAATAGGCCCGTACCAGAAAATCTCATTACCGAACGGGTCACGGTCATGAACCATGGTATCGGCGCGGTGACGACGACCTAACTTGGTCACTTTTGTACCTTTCAACTTGTCGTAAGTGGTATAGGGTACATTAATGTTCAGCACGGTATCTAAACGCAGCGGCGCTTTTTCCATATCAGCGACAATATCAGCAACAACTTTTGCCGCAGTTTCATAGTAGTCGTGCCCTCGTCCCCCCATCGACACAGCAATGGATGGCAGTCCCATAAAGCGCCCTTCCATAGCGGCAGCGACGGTGCCGGAATAAAGAACATCGTCGCCCATATTTGGGCTGTCATTAATGCCAGAAACGACAATATCGACATCTTCCGCTATTGGCGAGTTAGTGCCTAAGTGAACACAATCTGTTGGCGTACCATTGACCGAGTAAAAGCCATTGTCGAGTTTGCGAATGCGCAGCGGGTTATGCAGCGTTAACGAGTTACTAGCGCCGGAACAGTTTCTGTCAGGTGCTATTACCCGTACTTCTGCAACCTCTTTGAGCGCTAAATAAAGCGCGCGAATTCCCGGAGCATGTACACCATCATCATTACTCAATAGAATTTTCATCATTTGTGTTCACCACTTATCGTCGCAATTTCATTCAAAATCGTTGTCGCATAGGCGCCAGATGGTAGGGTAAAGCTAAGCTCAACGGTGCTACCGTCAAGTTCTTTTAGCTCTGGCTCACCCGGGATGACTTTCCACGCGCGTCGCCCCTCATCAACCCGAAGCTTAGCAAGTGCCTCTATCCAGCTCTGGTAAGGCTCGAGCTGCTTGTCCTCAAAGTCAGCCGACTCACCCGCGCTCATCGACTTATTGGCAGACCCCGGCAGCGGCAGCGCTATTTCAATATCCTTACTGGCAAGTCTTTGTTTAAGCTCATGGTCCCACTGCTCAACAGTAAACATCGAGTTAGAGCCAGCTAACATTGCGCAATCGCCCTCCAATAAGGAATCTGCGCCCAGCTGTTTTGCACGCTCTGAAGCCATTAAATTAAATAAGAAACTCCGTAAGGCCGACAAATAAAGTCCGCGCTTGGCTTTTGATAAACGTTTTGGACGACTGGCCATAATCCAACGCTCAGCCGCAGCCACATTGTCACCGTTGCGTCCAAAGCGCTGTTCGCCAAAGTAATTAATGGCGCCGTTTTGCGTGACCTGCTTCCAGCGCTCTTTTAACAGCGCCATGTCGCTAACACTGTGCAAGCGAATGATAAACCTATTGCCACTATGCAAACCGCTACGCAGCTTTTTCGTGCGTCTTATGACCTTCTCAATCGTCATTTCGTCATCGTTCAGCGACTGCCAGTCCAACGTGTCTTTACCGGGTAGCTGTATCGAAAACCATTGCCAGGTGACCGCTTGTCGGTCTTTCAGACCGGAGTAACTGACCTGTTTTGGCGACACGCCGGCAAAACGGGCAATTTTTTCAGCACAAAAGACAGTATTGGCCCCTCGCTTTCTAACCCAAAGCCACTGATGCTCTCCGTCGTGTTCGTCTTCGACAGTCAGTTGCTCTATAACCTGAAAGTCTTCAGGGCTCGCTTTGAAAGTTGCGCTCGGCTTCTCACCGGCATTAAGAGTGGCTAGTTCCTGACAGTTAACCGTTTCGGGAGCAAGCATTAAAACGACTCCATCAGTACCACTGCGTGACAGGCAATACCTTCTTCACGCCCCACAAAGCCCAGCTTTTCGGTTGTGGTTGCTTTTACATTGACGTTATCAACGCAGGTTTTTAAGCAGCCTGCAATGCGTGCGCGCATATCATCTATGTGCGGAGCCATTTTTGGCGCTTGAGCAACAATGGTTACGTCAATATTGCCCACCTGAAACTCTTTCTGCTGACACAAGTTCACGGCATGCTCAAGAAGTTGTGCGCTGTCAGCACCTTTGTATTGTTCATCGGTATCCGGGAAATGCTGACCAATATCGCCTAATGCCAGAGCCCCCAGCAGTGCGTCAGTCACTGCATGAAGAATAACATCGCCATCTGAATGTGCTTCCAGCCCCTGCGAGTGAGGAACCTCAATACCGCCTAAAATCAGCGGCTTATCAGCCCCCCACCGATGCACGTCGTAACCATGACCCACTCGAATCTTCATTGAGTTATTTCCTTACTCCGTCGTTGTAGATGCCAGCAGCCAGCTGGCAACACATTCAAAATCTTCGGGATGCGTAACTTTTACGTTTTTAAAAGCCCCTTCCACTAGCACCGGTTGGTAACCCAGCCATTGCATCGCTGATGCTTCATCCGTCAGTTGCGGATTATGAGCCCCCATGTGTTTAATACCATTTAACAGTGCCTGTGCCTGGAACAATTGCGGCGTCTGTGCCTGCCATAAGTGTTCACGATCAACACTTTCTTCAATGTGGGCTGCCATGCCACTCGATGTCATTGCACGTTTTAAAGAGTCACGAACCGGAATCGCTAAAATAGCACCATGCTGACTGGCTGTTCCGCTATCAATGACTCGCACTAACGCTTCTTTGTGCAAGCAAGGACGTGCAGCATCGTGAACCAGTGCATGAGTTGCTCCCTGTGCCACAGCGTACTCAACACCTCTACAAACTGACTCAGCACGAGTATCACCACCACTGATATAAGTAACGGGTTGTGCCACGTGAAATTCAGAGGCATTCGGCAAGTCGCTTGAGTCAGGATCTGACACGGCCACGATCACTTCCGTCACGCGAGGGTCAGCGCATACCGCTTCGATGCTGTACTGTAATAAGGTTTTACCGCCAACGGTTAAAAACTGTTTAGGAATATTGCTTTGCATTCGGCTGCCATGGCCGGCTGCCGGTATAACCGCTTTAATGTTGCAGTGTTCGGTGGGCTCTGTACTTTTCATATCATTATTGTGCTCTGTCCGGAACCAGACGGAAGAATACTTCGTCCTTTTTAATCATTCCCAGTTCATTGCGAGCACGCTCTTCAAGCGCATCTTCACCGTCACGCAGGTCTTCAATGTCTGCGTAAATCAGTTGATTGCGCCGTTCGAGATTTTCATTGGTTACTTTTTGGTTGCTGACTTCCTGTTGCAAACGCCAATAATCTGGCAAACTGTTTTTCCCAAACCAGAGACGGTATTGTAGTGCCAGGAATAAGGTCAACAACACGACCAGAGTCACCCGCATGCTCAGCTCCGTTGTTATTATTGTTATCATTATGAAGACTATTGCAGCGACTGAAAAGCCGTTTTCAAACATTAGCAATAAAAGAGGTTAAATTGGAGTATTTTGCCGCCGCATTAGTATTCTTTTTTGCCGCTATGCTGCAAGGCATTAGTGGTTTTGGCTCCGGCTTGCTCGCCGTTCCTATTCTGGCTTTATGGTTCCCTATTAGCGTTCTTACGCCTGCATTATCCGTTATTAACATCATTGTTGGTGCCTGGATATACTGGAAAAACCGTGAAGCCGCACGTCCGTCGCAATGGAAGTGGCTAATTATATCCGGCGTTATCACATCAATTATTGCGGGCTCCTTATTACTCGCTATTGATGACCAACTAATTAAACTGGTGCTTGGCTGTGTGATTTTGGCGGTGGCACTTGCACTTGCCAGCGGTAAACAGTTTCCAACAGCTGAGCACGCGCCGGGACACATTGCGGTAGGCAGTAGCTCCGGTATTTTAAATGGCTTAATGACACTCGGCGGTCCACCCATAGTTCTGTTTTTGGCAAACGCTCGTATTCCTAAGCAGCAGTTCAGAGCCACTTTAAGTCTGTTTTTTTGTTGTATCGCTATTGCTAACGTGTTTAATTTTTCGCGGCAGGCCATCTACGCAGAAGCACACTTTTACCTTATTTTGAGCCTATTGCCGGGCGCGCTCATTGGCGCAACAGTCGGTCACAGGCTCCAGCATCATGTTTCGGAATATCGCTTTCGTCAATTAACGCTAGTATTAATGGTGCTGTCCGGTGTTAGTGTATTGGCTCAAAGTATTAGCTCGTAAAATGACTTGAAGGTAGCTATGACGTTAATTTATACCCGTGAAAACAAACTTTTAGTGGAAAATGCGCGTAATGTATTGCGCATGAACGGCATAGAAACCGTTATGAAAAATGAGTTTTCCAGCGGTGCGGCCGGAGACTTAGCACCATTGGACACCTGGCCAGAGCTTTGGTTGGTTGATGACACGCAACTCCATACTGCTCAGAAACTTATTCAGCAACTGGAAGAACAGGCACGTGGTGACGACTGGCGCTGTAACCAATGTCAGGAGCTCAACGGGTCAGCTTTTGAAGTTTGTTGGAATTGTGGCGCAGCTGCGAGCTAGCCGAGCGCACCTTAAAAATAATAACGAAGGAGATAACAATGAACGGATCTGAAACCTATTTATTAGCTTACTGGGGCGCTTTTGCAGCTCTGGTTATTTTATTGGTTCAGTGGCTGGTCGCTAGTGGTCGCAAAGCCAAACAACCAGGCGCCGTTCCGGGAAAAATTAATGAGTCACTCAGTCACGACTCATTCGTTTTTCGTGCGCACCGGACATTTATGAACTCACTTGAAAACTACCCTCTTATGCTGGGCACTACCTTTCTGGCGTTTTTTGTGGGGGCAAGTGCATTCTGGACGGCGCTGCTGATTTGGGTATTTGTGGGAGCACGCCTTATTCACATGGTGCTTTATTACGCTATTGCCACCGAAAAGAACCCTAGCCCACGTAGCTATTTCTTTATGATTGGTCTATTCGCTAATATTGCCTTACTGGTCGTTTGCGGTGTAACACTAGCCAGCTAAGCATTCAACGTGGGCGGTATTTAAATATCCGCCCACTCTCTCATTAGGTTATGAAACACTTTTGTTAACCGATCAAAGTTCTCAGACTTACCATTAGCATCAAATTCCACTTTCAACGATTGCTCAACGTCAAACAAAAGCTCCCGGTGGCTAGGGTGTTTTATCACGCTTTGAATCCAGCCTATCATTGCCAGACGAGCTCCCTGGGTCACCTCATTAACCCTATGGAGGTAATGGCTTGGGTATATCAATATATCCCCTTTTCCCAGACGCCAGCTTCTCTCACTGCTGGTATCTTCAATAACCAGTTCACCGCCCTCGAACGTATCAAGCTCTGATAAACCCAGCGTAAACGAAATGTCGGTGCGTACACCGTTCATCAGGGAGTCGTCCATGTGAGTACCATAGTACTGACCCACTTCATAACGATTAATACTACAACGAGCCACATGCTTTGGTCGCATAGCCGACTGAACCAGAGGGTTTGTGTGAAGCTTCTCTAATAATAGATCGGTTGCTGCTTTTGCTTTTTTTCCAGTCAATTGCTGGTTGTTCTTAACCTCTTTTGCAGCCCAGCCTGCCGTCGCTTTGCCGTCACCGAATTGCTCTGCCGATAAACCTGCCACCAGGCTGTCAATAACAGCTTCATCCACCGCTTTTTGAATATGAAGTATCATAGTTTTAACTTGCGAATAGTTATCATTTCTGCAAATATACACGAGTTCCGTCACTCAAAAAAGCACATAAGGTTTTTCTATGTTTGAGAAGAAAAAAGTTTGGGTTGGTGTTGGCAGCGTTTTAGCGACAACCATGGCAGCATCAACCGCTAATGCAGCGCCTTTAACTCAGCCAAATGCTGCACCTGCGTCTTTTATGGCAGCGCCAATGGCTGAAGGCGAAATGGCTGCGCCTGAAATCGACTTAAGCACCAATGACACTGCGTTTTTAGCGCAACTGGGATTTATTCGTGGTCACCTTTGGGTTGGCATGAAGCTTTATGAAGAGGGCCATATTGAAATGGCGAAAACTCACATGAAGCACCCAGGGGATGAGCTCTACGCGGGGCTAACTGAAGCCTTTAACGACCGTGGTCAGCCTGGCTTTGCCGATGAGCTTGAAGCATTAGCTGATAGCGTTATCAACGACAACAGTAAAGACGTTGTCATGAACAATTACAAGGTACTGCTTGATGCTATCAGCGCGCACGAGCCTATCGCCGATATGACAGCAAAAGGTGTGCTGTTAAGCGTCGCTACTATGCTAATGGCAACCGCCGATGAGTACGCTGTGGGTATTCAGGAAGGTAAAGTTGCGCAAGTACATGAGTATCAAGACGCACTCGGCTTTAAAGAAATTGCGCTCAATCGCTTAGAGAGAATTAATAGCGAAGAAGCAGAAAAGGCCTCTGAAGCGATTGAAGAAACCCGCAGTGTTCTGAAATCATTAACAGACCTTTGGCCGACCATTACACCAGAAGGTGAACTGCAAGGTGATGCCAGCAAGATCTATGGTGCGGCGTCACGAATTGAACTCGAAGCTCGCAGTATTTAAACAACTTTCTATCCCCTCGCTTACCCCGGGGTATACTCCCTCATATACCCACTCTATACCCCAGGGAGTAAGCGACTTTTACCTCTTCGTTTCACTCGTAAAAACCCATTAAAACAGTATTCTAGAGGCATCTTAAGTCAGTCACTGAGGTGTCATTATGAACATTCAATCCACTTTAAAAATAGCTGTAGTCGCAGCCTCTGCTTTCGCATTCTTCTTCGCACAACCTGCTGAAGCTGCAGACGGAAAAAATGCCTACAAAAAATACTGTCAAGCATGCCACCAACCAGCAGGTAAAGGGTTGGCAGGCGTATTCCCGCCACTTGCAGATAACCCAAATATTAAAGACAAACCCGATTACATCGCCCAAACCATTGTAAAAGGTAAATCGGGTGCGGTCACTGTCAACGGCACTACTTACAACGGCTCAATGCCTCCCATGGCGTACCTGAAAGACACAGACATTGCCGCCATTGTGAATTACGTCAATACCGAACTGGCTAACGGCAGCAGCACAATTCAAGCAGACGCTGTCGCAGGCTCTCGTTAATTTTAAATATCATATAAACAAGGAAGAGCAGTTATGAAATCTCTCAGTCTCTCAGTTATTAGCGCGTCTATTCTAGCAGCCGCAGCCTCTGTTTCAGCCCCTGTTGCTTTCGCTGACACTGAACTTAAGCACGACAGTGAATATGTCATTGACGGCAAAGTTTATGGTTTACCTGAAGCTAAAGTCTACCGCGAAGACTACAGTGGCCCCGCAGTTGTTGGTGACTATCTGACTCAAGTGCCTAATTTGGCAAAACTCGACTATGAAGGCAACAAAACGCACAACGTTCGCATGGACGTATTTTCACAAAAAGTGGAAGTTGCACCAGGCGTGAGCTACTCAGCATGGACATTTGGCGGCTCAGTACCCGGTCCGGTTTTGCATGTTCGTGAGGGTGACCGCGTTATTTTCAAAATGAAGAACCGCTCTGACGAAGAAGTAACTATTACTAAGCCAGTCAAAAATGGCTCGCCATTCTTGCAGCAGGTTCAGGCAAATACTTATCAGAACAACCAGCCTGTGGTTAACCCAATGCCTCACTCAATGGACTTCCACAGTGGCACTGTCGCGGCTGAAGACAAATGGCGCACTATTTCACCAGGCGAAACTATTGAGTTTGAATGGATTGCCAACTATGCCGGTACTTACATGTACCACTGTGGTACTTCCAGCGTGTTAATGCACACTGCAATGGGTCAGTACGGGGCAGTCGTTGTATCACCCAAAGACGGCTACCCGACAGAGCCGGACAAAGAGTACGTGTTAGTCCAGTCCGAACATTACTTAGAGGAAGTCGCTGAAGGTCAGTTCATATACAACCACGATGCAGCACTGAATCGCCAGCCTAGCCACGTTACTTTTAATGGTCACGTCGGTGCACTGAGTGACTCACCATTACGTGCTGATGAAGGCGACCGTGTGCGCTTACACGTATTAAACGCAGGACCTTCAGGCACTTCAAGCTTCCACGTTATTGGCGCTATCTTTGACCGAGTTTGGTACGAGGGCGACCCACGTAACGAATGGTATGGCATGCAGACTGTTCTGCTGGGCGCAAGCAACAGCGCAACTATCGACTTCATTGTGCCGGAAGAAGGCATTTACAAGCTGGTTGATCACGAATTTGCTGACGCAGAGCTTGGAGCGGCCGGCGCACTTATTGCCGGCCCACGTAAAGACAAATAAGGAGACGGTTATGGTTAAGTGGCTTGGAGTTGCGGGACTTATGTTCTCGACGCTAACAGCGTCACCGCTAGTACTCTCAGACCCAGTCCGTATTAACGGTGGCGAGTTTGAACCTCCAGTTCTGTTGGACAAGGAACGTCTTAGCATCGAAATTAATAGTTTCATGCTTGACGCAACTCCGGTCACTAACCAACTTTTTCTCGATTTTGTTAAAAATCATCCTAAGTGGCAGCGAGATAACATCGCTGCCCTGTTTCACGACGGAAATTACTTAAAGCACTGGCCGCAAAACAACGTCTACCCTGACGGTCAAGCTGAGCATCCGGTGACTTATGTGTCCTGGTTTGCTGCACGCGAGTATTGCGCCGCACAAGGCGGTCGTTTGCCCAGCCTCAATGAATGGGAATACGCTTCCGTTCAGTATCGTCAGCAACAAAATATAAGCGACGATGACTATGCGCGCGATTTATTCGCCTGGTACAGCCAGCCTCAAAGCGATGAACAAAGGGTGAACGTTAATGCCACTGAACTCAGCCACATGTATGACCGGGTCAACGAATGGGTCGAAGACTACCAGTTGCTGTTAACTAACGGCGATGACGTTGATTTATTGTCAGGCTCTTGTGGCGACGGGGCTCGCTTCTTATCGAGCTTTACCAAAGCCAATTACGCCACTTTCTTTCGGTATCAGTCTCGTAGCGACTACGCACCTCAGAGCTCAACCAGCACTATGGGTTTTCGCTGCGCTTACGACATTTCTTCTGACACTATTGCCAGTAACGGAGACCAATTATGAATAACCTATTTAAACCAGCCGCTTATGCCGCATTGGTTCTATCAAGCGCCCTGCTTGCATTGGCTCCGGCTGTAGCACAAGACCATTCTCAGCATAAGCCCGGGCATGAGAATCATAAAAACCACACCTCGATGAAAGCCGCAAAAGTATCGCATTCTTCATCGGTGTATCAGGTTGATGCGCACTGGATAACACACAAAGGTGAGCATATGACACTGGCCGACTTGCAAGGCCAACCGGTTATTGTCTCAATGATATACGGCAGCTGCACCACCGCCTGCCCCGTTCTTGTCAATGACGCTAAACGTCTTTACACCAGTTTAAGTGACAAAGCCAAAGAGCAGGTTAAGTTGGTTATGGTCAGCTTCGACAACTCTCGCGACACACCTAAAGCTTTGGCTGACTATGTTAAACAGTACAACTTGAACAGCGATAGTTGGGTCTTTTTACATGGTGAAGACCAGGACATTCGGACCTTAGCGACTGTCCTTGGAGTTCGCTACAGAAAGCGTCCTGACGGCGACTTCGACCATAGTAATTTAATTACCGTTTTGGACAAAAACGGTGTTATTGAACACCGCGTTGAAGGCTTAGGTCAGCCAATGGATAAAGCCGCAAAAGTCGTTGATACATTGATACAGCAGTAACAGTTCACGCTTTCGCTGTTGCATTAAGCTGAGTATTTTGTTCCACTAAAAAGGAATCTTGTCGGAGTGCCTCGTTACTCAAAAAGTAACAGGCTGAGACCGCAAAAAGCGGGATCCGTTGAACCTGATCAGGCTAATACCTGCGAAGGGAACAAGAGAGCAACAGCCAGGGATTCTCCCTTTTTCAGCGCTGTTGTTCCTTTCAACACTCCTGACAAGCATCTCTAAACCCTGTTATTTTTTTAGCTGGAGAGAATGCTATGTCATCAACAAACCGTCAAAACCGCCAACAGGCAGAGTCCTTTTTATCGTCTGTTTCAGGCCGTTACTTTCCTAACTCTACGCGCGAATTTATTCAAGGCAGCCAGCCTGACATTCATGTGCCATTTCGCCGTATTCATTTAAGCGAAACTTTGCATCAGCCAACACCAGGCGTAACACCACCACCCAATTTACCCGTCGACGTTTATGATACATCCAGTGTCTACGGTGACCCTAACTCAGTCGTCGATGTAAAAACCGGACTCAAACCACTGCGATCAGGCTGGATAAGCGCGAGGGCTAAAAATGCCGACAAAAGCGGCGTGACACAGCTAGCCTATGCGCGCCGTGGCATTGTGACTCCCGAAATGGAATTTATTGCGTTGCGGGAAAACATGGGTCGGGAGCATTTAGACAACCCGGTAACCCCGGAATTTGTTCGTGATGAGGTTGCCAAAGGTCGCGCCATTATTCCGGCCAATGTGAACCACCCGGAATCTGAGCCTATGATCATAGGTCGTAACTTTTTGGTGAAAGTGAACGCCAATATCGGCAACTCGTCGGTTAGTTCTTCCATTGAAGAAGAAGTGGAAAAGCTCATTTGGGCAACACGCTGGGGAGCCGACACAGTCATGGACTTATCCACTGGCCGCAACATTCACCAAACTCGTGAGTGGATCCTCCGAAACAGCCCTGTTCCCATTGGAACTGTTCCTATCTATCAAGCTTTGGAACGGGTTAACGGCATTGCTGAAGATTTAACCTGGCCGGTATTTAAGGACGTCCTTTTGGAGCAAGCCGAACAAGGCGTTGACTACTTCACCATTCATGCCGGCGTACTGCATGACTTTATTGAGCTGACGGCTAACCGGGTGACTGGGATTGTCTCACGCGGTGGTTCAATTATGGCCAAATGGTGCATGGCGCACCGTCAGGAAAGCTTCCTGTATGAACATTTCCGCGATATTTGTGAAATATGCGCAAAATATGACGTATCGCTGTCACTGGGTGACGGCTTACGCCCAGGTTCCATTGCCGATGCCAATGACGATGCCCAATTCGCTGAACTGCGTGTTTTAGGCGAACTGACTCAAATAGCCTGGGAATATGACGTGCAAGTCATGATTGAAGGTCCTGGCCATGTGCCCATGCACAAAATTCAGGAAAACATGGACGAGCAGCTTAAGCATTGCCATGAAGCGCCTTTCTATACACTGGGACCATTAACTACTGACATTGCCCCCGGTTATGATCATATTACCTCCGGCATCGGTGCCGCCATGATTGGAGCCTTTGGCTGCGCCATGTTGTGCTACGTCACGCCTAAAGAACACTTGGGACTCCCCAACAAAGAGGACGTTAAACAAGGACTCATTGCTTACAAAATTGCAGCGCATGCGGCTGATCTGGCGAAAGGACATCCAGGCGCTCAGGCAAGGGACGATGCTATGTCTAAAGCCCGCTTTGAGTTTCGCTGGGAGGACCAATTTAACTTAGCTTTGGACCCAGTCACCGCGCGCAATTATCACGATGAAACCTTGCCGCAAGAGTCCAATAAAACAGCGCAATTCTGCTCAATGTGTGGCCCTAAATTCTGCTCCATGAAAATTTCTCACGAGGTTAGACAGTACTCTGGGCACTTAGGGAATGAACGCATCGATGTCACCTTTAAAGATGCCACGGCTGACGAAGTTGGAGCGGAGTCATGACTGACGCACCTTCTGAAAAACCTGTGGTTTGGACTATCGCAGGCTCTGACAGCGGCGGTGGCGCCGGCATTCAGGCCGACTTAAATACGTTTAGAAGCTTTAAATGTCATGGTTGCAGCATTATTACCACCGTAACGGCACAAAACTCTCTAACAGTAACGGGTTTGTATGAGTTAAGTGGCAATGCGATTGACGAGCAACTCAACTGCCTACTTAACGACTTGCCACCCGCGGCCATAAAAATTGGCTTACTCAGTAACCGTGAACAATTGGATGCGGTTGTCGATTTTCTAAGCCGCTGGCCCGACACAATAGAACGTCCTTTTGTGGTGTGGGATCCCGTTATGATCACCAGCCACAATGATACGTTATCAACGCTGACACTCGCGCAAAGTCACAGACTATTAACTCTAGTCGATTTACTCACGCCAAATACTGACGAACTGTCGTGGTTGGCCGACACTGAGGTAACCGATAAAAGAAGTGCGTTGAATGCGGCGGCGGCAGTTATTGAAAAAGGGGCGAACAGTGTTCTGGTAACCGGCCTTGAAACTGAGCAATACGGTAAAAATAAGATAGTCGATATTTACCTGTCTAAACGCCCTCTTCTCGGTGAGCCCTATCTTGTTTACTCGCAAGAGAAAGTCTTTACCAATAATAACCACGGTACCGGCTGCACGCTTTCGTCCGCCGTTGCTGCCGCAGCAGCGCAGGGATACCCGACAGAAGACGCTATCACACTGGCCAATACCTATGTTCATCACGGTTTATTGAGGGCAACCAGAATTGGTAAAGGCCCCGGGCCGGTTGCTCATACCCTTTGGCCAAACAACCTAAAACACTTTCCGAATATAGAGGCTACTAACCTGCCTGTGCCAGGTTCAGAATTTCCCAGACTTAATAAGTCACCGGGTCTATATCCCGTTGTCGACTCTTTCAAATGGGTGCAGCACTTATTGCAGCTTGGCGTTAGAACACTGCAGTTAAGAATAAAAGGCAAACCCTCAGACTCTATAGAGCTGGAGATAAAGCGCAGTATTGAACTGGCTCGGTCGTATCAGGCACAACTCTTTATTAATGACCATTGGCAGCTTGCCATAAAACACGGTGCCTACGGCGTTCACCTGGGTCAGGAAGATTTACAAACGGCTGACTTACAAGCGCTTCATTCAAACGGCCTTCGGCTGGGTATTTCCACTCACAGTTACACCGAAATACTCATCGCTTTGCGGTATACCCCCTCTTACGTAGCGCTGGGGCATATTTTTGCAACGCAAACCAAAAAGATGCCATCAAAACCGCAAGGGCTGGAGCGTTTGACGAGTTATGTTTCTTTACTAAAACCCACTGGCATACCCACTGTGGCTATTGGCGGCATCTCTAAAGAGCGCATTGCGCACGTCAAACAAACCGGTGTTAACGGCATAGCTTTAGTTAGCGCCATTACAAAAGCTGCGAACACCGAAGCCGCCGTTAACGAGCTGCATCAGGAGTTGGAGGCTGCCTATGCTGACTGACCAACAAGCTCTACGCTACAGCAGCAACCTACTTATCGATTCCATTGGTGAGCGTGGGCAGCAGCGTTTACTCGACAGCCAGGTACTGATTATTGGGTTAGGAGGTTTAGGAACTCCTGCCAGCCAATATCTGGCTTCATCCGGCGTTGGTCAGCTCACGTTAATGGATCATGACCATGTGTCACTGAGTAACTTACAACGGCAAACCTTATACGGTAGTGCCGATATTGGCTCGCTCAAAGTTACGCAAGCCGAACAACGCTTAAACGAGATTAACCCAGACGTCGACATTACGACGTTATCGCAGGCTGCTTCTGAGGACACTCTCAGAGACCACATTGGCACATCTGATATCGTGCTCGACTGCACCGATAATCGCGACACTCGATACCTCATTAACCGTTACTGCTACTGGTTGAAAAAACCACTTGTTTCAGGCGCGGCACGGGGGTTCAACGGGCAAGTATTGGCATTAAAGCCAAGCGCCGACCATGGTTGTTATCAGTGTCTGTACCCGGCCTCGGTTAAAGAGCCGCTTAACTGCACTAATGCCGGCATTGCTGCTCCTATCGTTGGCATTATAGGAGCCATGCAGGCACTACTCGCTATTCAATACCTAACGCTACACGAGATGCCCTGGGGTCGGCTGCAGTCGTTTGACGGCCTTATTCACCGCTGGCAGCAAGCCGAGTTGCCAAAGTCTACAACATGCCCAATTTGCGGAGGTGAACATGCAAATAACCGTTAATGGCAAACCTGAAACAGTCAACAACTCGCTGCGTTTATCGGAATTTTTTGAGCATCAACAAATTAACACTGCGGCTATTGCTGTTGCCGTCAACGGCGTTGTTATCCATCGTGAGAATTGGCATGAACATAGGCTGAATAACGATGACTCACTGACCATTATTCAAGCGGTTGCAGGAGGTTAAAATGCTTACTATTGCGGAAAAAAACTTTAGCTCCAGGCTGTTCATTGGCAGCGGCAAATACAGCAGCGCAGATATAATGAAAGCCTCTATTCACGCTTCAGGCAGTGAGCTGATTACACTGGCCTTAAAGCGCGTCGACTTGAACCAACCAACAGATGATATTGTCACGCCGATTAAAGAGTTAGGCCTCAGCTTATTACCAAACACCTCCGGTGCAAAAACCGCTGACGAAGCCATTTACGCTGCAAGATTGGCACGCGAGGCACTGCAAACCCATTGGTTGAAGTTGGAGATACACCCTGATCCTAATTACCTACTGCCCGACCCTATCGAGACACTGAAAGCAGCCGAACAGCTGGTTAAAGAAGGCTTTGTTGTTATGCCGTACTGTGGTGCCGATCCCGTGTTATGCAAACGGTTGGAGGAAGTAGGCTGTGAGGCGATAATGCCACTTGGTTCCCCTATCGGCTCTAACAAAGGGTTGGTCACCCGGGACTTCTTAAACATTATTATCGAACAAGCGTCAGTACCTGTTGTGGTCGATGCGGGCATTGGTGCTCCCAGCCATGCAGCTGAAGCCATGGAGATAGGTGCTGACGCTGTTTTGGTAAACACAGCCATCGCAACGGCACATGATCCGATAGCGATGTCCAACGCGTTTCGTCAGACCGTTGGTGCCGGTAGAACGGCCTTCGAAGCCGGCCTTTCGGGCATACTTTCGGGAATAGCCCCGAACAATCGCAACAGCTCAATGCATGCCCAAGCCTCCAGCCCACTGACCGAGTTTATAGAGACGTTATGAGCAACAGTTTTTACGATGTCTGGAAACAGCTTAGCTGGGATGACATTAGGCTTAAGCTTTACAGCACAAGTGCCACCGATGTCGAACGTGCGTTGAGTAAAAGCACGCTGACCAGCGACGACTTTATGTCTTTGTTATCACCGGCAGCAGAGAGCTACCTTCCTGCTTTAGCTGAACGCTCACGCATGCTAACGCGACAACGCTTCGGAAATACGTTACAGCTCTTTATTCCGTTGTATCTGTCGAATTTGTGCGCCAACGATTGCAGCTACTGCGGTTTTTCAATGAGCAACCGCTTAAAAAGAAAGACCTTGTCACTGGATGAAATTGAGCAGGAGTGCCGCGCGATAAAAGCGAAGGGTTTTGACACGGTTCTCATTGTTACCGGAGAGCACGAAACGAAAGTCGGTATTCATTACTTTCAGCAAGCTATGCCAATTATAAAACGCTATTTTAGTTACGTGATGTTTGAAGTTCAGCCGCTGGCTTCTGATGAATACGCCCAGCTTCGACAACACGGGTTAGACGCGGTAATGGTGTACCAGGAAACCTATAACTCGCTAACCTACGCTCAACACCATATAAAAGGCAAAAAGCGCGACTTCCGTTGGCGCCTTGAGACACCGGATAGGCTCGGTGCATGCGGCATGGATAAAATAGGTCTTGGGTCGTTGATTGGACTGGAAGACTGGCGTATCGACAGTACCTTCACGGCAATACACCTCGACTATATGCGAAAACGCTACTGGCGCAGTCGATACTCGTTGTCATTTCCACGTTTACGCCCCTGTACCGGCGGCGTTGCTGGCAGCAAGGACATGACGAACAAGCAACTCGTACAACTTATTTGCGCATACCGCCTGAGGTTTCCAGACGTAGAGCTCAGCTTGTCAACGCGTGAGCAAGAAGGTTTACGAGATGGGCTATTCAGCTTAGGTGTTACCTCGGTCAGTGCTGAGTCCAAAACGCAGCCTGGCGGGTATGCCAACGAGAAAGAAGAGCTGGAGCAGTTTTCGATAGATGATGACCGTTCAGTCAATGAGGTGGCCGAGGCCATAAAAGCAAAAGGGTTACAGCCTGTCTGGACCGACTGGCTTAATGAGCTATCCGCAAAGCCACCTGAAACTTTTTCCAGTCCAGAGTAGCAACTAATAATAGCTCGCGCAGAGTGAGAGTGCGCGGGTTAATTCGACCTTTGTGATTCCACTGATGCCCACAACAGGCAGCTGTCATAACTCGCTTATTGGGCTTGAGTAACGTATCTTCTTCATGCTCGCCCTGCCCGGCGAAATCTAACCAACCTCGGTAGTTCAGACGCAAACGCTGTTTGTCGGTATCCACCCGATCAATGCTATCGAGCATAATGGTGGTAAATTCCGGGGTTCTATAAAGTACCGGAACAACCAGACCTAACGCGGCATGCTTTGAGAACCAGGGAATTTGTTTTTCTGCTGAAGTACCCGATGAAGGTACTTTCGTCGGCTGCGGCGCCTGCCAACTGGCATTTTGAACGTCCAGCTTTAGCGGAGACTGCTTAGCGGCATTCAAACAGCCGTGAGCGGCATGACGTATATAGTGAGGTAAGCTGGCTAAACGGCGTTGTAGTGCAGCAACCGGCATGTCATCGACTTGCGACAGTTGCTGCAATTCGCGTTCATACAGCGCAGAGCACAGCTCGGCAAAATCGCCTTGCTGTGCCAGCGGCTGAAATATGTCAGCTTGTTGATTAGCCAGCGTTGACTTCCTGTCGTCCGCGGTAAGGCGCTTGGCCATTCAAATCGCCCTCTATACGCAATAGTTGGTTGTACTTAGCAACCCGGTCAGAGCGGCACAGTGAACCAGTTTTAATTTGCCCGGCGGCTGTACCCACTGCTAAGTCTGCAATAGTGGCGTCTTCGGTTTCACCTGAACGGTGAGAAATAACCGCCGAATAACCAGCTTCGCGCGCCATTGCAATAGCTGCTAAGGTTTCTGTCAGGCTACCAATCTGATTAAATTTAATCAAAATTGAATTAGCAATCGACTTGTCGATGCCTTCTTTCAGAATACGCGTATTCGTGACAAACAGGTCATCACCCACCAACTGAACTTTGCTGCCCAGTTTTTCGGTTAAAACTTTCCAGCCATCCCAGTCGCCTTCGTCCAGACCGTCTTCAATAGAAATAATTGGGTAACGGTCACAAAGCTCTGCCAAATAGTCGGCAAACTCTTCCGCAGTAAACGACTTGCCTTCACCGGATAGCTCGTATTTACCGTCACGATAGAATTCAGAGGCTGCACAGTCTAGCGCCAGCGTAATGTCGCTGCCCATTTTGTAGCCCGCGTTCTCAACCGCTTCAACAATAACCTGCAAGGCTTCTTCATTAGATGCCAGGTTTGGTGCGAAGCCGCCTTCGTCACCCACCGCCGTGCTTAAACCACGCTGCTGCAGAACCTTTTTCAGAGCATGGAATACTTCAGCGCCCATACGCAGGCCTTCTTTAAAGCTGTCAGCGCCAACCGGTTGAATCATAAACTCCTGAATGTCGACGTTATTGTCTGCGTGCTCACCACCATTAAGAATATTCATCATTGGCAATGGCATGCTGTATTTACCACTGGTGTTGTTCAGGTTTGCAATGTGTTCATAAAGTTCAACACCCTGGCTAAGAGCAGCTGCTTTAGCGACTGCCAGAGACACGGCTAAAATAGCGTTTGCGCCCAGCTTTTCTTTATTGTCAGTACCGTCTAACTTCAACATGATGTTGTCGATAGCGTCCTGGCTGTCAGCGTCTTTACCCATTAAAGCTTCAGCAATAGCGCCATTAATATTAGCGACAGCGGTTTGCACGCCTTTACCGAGGTAACGCGACTTGTCACCGTCGCGCAGCTCTAACGCCTCACGTGAACCGGTTGACGCACCACTTGGTGCTGCAGCGCGTCCCATGTGACCAGACTCTAAATAAACATCGGCTTCTACGGTTGGGTTACCGCGAGAATCCATAATTTCACGACCAACAACTTTAACAATCTTGCTCATGCTTCAATCCTGTTTAATGCGTAACGTTTCGTTAAGTGACTCAATTAAGCCATGCGCTCTTTACGGAATTTACCCGCGGCTTCGATAAAGCCTTTAAATAACGGATGCCCATCGCGCGGCGTTGATGTGAATTCCGGATGGAACTGCACCGCCACAAACCATGGGTGTTTCGGGTTTTCCAGAATTTCAACTAACTGCTTGTCGTGCGAGTAACCGGTAATTTTTAAGCCCGCTTTTTCCAGCGGCTCAATGTAATGGTTATTCACTTCGTAGCGATGACGGTGGCGCTCTTCAATCACCTCTTTACCGTACATATCAAGCGCTTTTGAGCCTTTTTCCAAGTGGCACTCCTGTGACCCAAGGCGCATGGTGCCACCCAAATCGGAATGCTTGTCTCGCAGCTCTTTCTGACCGTTAGCATCCATCCACTCTGTGATAAGACCCACAACAGGATCGCTGCAATTCTCGTCAAACTCAGTACTGTTCGCGCCCGTTAAGCCCGCAACGTTGCGAGCAAACTCAATCATGGCCACTTGCATACCTAAACAAATGCCTAAGTATGGAATGTTGTTCTCACGTGCGTATTTCGCCGCAATAAGCTTGCCTTCAATACCACGATCACCAAAACCACCAGGAACCAGAATCGCATCCACATCTTCTAGCTTGGACGTACCTTTGGTTTCTAAATCTTGTGAGTCGATGTAACGAATATTAACGGTTAAGCGGTTTTTAAGCCCAGCATGCGCCAGCGCTTCATTTACCGATTTGTAGGCATCCGGCAGCTCGACGTACTTACCGACAAAGCCGACAGTTACTTCACCATTCGGGTTCGACTCTTGATACAGAACCTCTTCCCACTCGTGCAAGTCGGCTTCAGGACAGTCTAAACGGAAGCGATGAGTAACAATTTCATCCAGCCCCTGCGCTTTTAACATAGACGGGATTTTGTAAATGCTGTCAACGTCGCGTAAGCCGATAACCGCACGCTCTTCTACATTAGTAAACAAGGCGATTTTCGAGCGTTCAGACGCCGGCAATGAACGGTCAGAACGACACACCAGAACGTCTGGCTGGATACCAATAGAACGCAGTTCTTTTACAGAGTGCTGAGTTGGCTTGGTTTTCACCTCACCTGCTGCGCCTAAGAACGGCACTAAGGTCAGGTGCATAAATAAAGTGTGGTCGCGGCCAATTTCCGTGCCTAACTGGCGAATAGCTTCCAGGAAAGGTTGCGACTCTATGTCACCTACAGTGCCACCAATTTCAATAATGGCAATATCGAAGCCTTCACTGCCTTCAATGACACGGCGTTTAATTTCGTTGGTAATGTGAGGAATGACCTGAATGGTCGCCCCTAAAAACTCACCTTTACGCTCGCGGCGAATAATGTCTTCATAGACACGGCCGGTGGTAAAGTTGTTATTGCTGGTCATGCGAGTACGAATGAAACGCTCGTAATGACCAAGGTCAAGGTCGGTCTCAGCCCCGTCTACGGTGACGAATACTTCACCGTGCTGAGTCGGGCTCATAGTGCCTGGATCTACGTTAATGTAGGGGTCCAGTTTCATGATAGTTACGTTTAAGCCCCGTGCTTCAAGAATTGCCGCCAAGGAGGCTGCAGCAATGCCTTTACCCAGCGAGGATACAACTCCGCCGGTTACGAAAATATAGTTTGTCGCCATGTGATACCCAGTTGGTCAGGTCGAATTTGGGATTGCTTTAAGACGGGAAAGTAGTATACCGAAAGACGGGCAGGACGACAAATGAAAAAGCACGCAACCTAGTCTTTAAGTACGCCAATTTGCTAGTATAGCGCCAGCAAAAGTCTATTTGGGAGTTAGTTTATGTCATCCTGCTGTGGCAGTTCATGCAGTACCACGCAAGATCATATCGATAAATCACAGCGAAAACTGCTTTGGACAGTATTAGTTCTTAACGGGGTTATGTTTTTCGTAGAGTTCATTGCTGGTTGGTTTGCACAGTCCAGTGGACTTATTGCGGACTCGCTAGATATGCTGGCCGATACACTCGTTTATGCCGTTAGTTTATACGCTGTTGGTAAAGCTATTAAATACAAAGCCAACGCAGCTATTTTTAACGGAACACTGCAAACCTTATTGGCGTTATTAGTATTAGCTGACGTAGTGCAGCGATTAGTCTTCGGCAGCGCACCCAATGCAAACATGATGCTATGGGTTGCAGGTTTGGCATTGGTGGTTAACGTAGCTTGCTTTGCCCTTCTTTACAGTTCCAGAAACGGCGATATTAATATTCGCGCCAGCTGGATATGTTCTCGCAACGACATGCTCATGAACACCGGTGTCATTATTTCTGCGCTTCTGGTCGCTCAGCTCAATATGGCGTGGCCAGACTTAGTGATAGCAACAGTAATTGCCTTGGTTGTGTTGCGTTCTGCAATACGCATTATTCGCGATGCACGAGCCGTTAAGGCGGGAGAGAAAGCAGATATATCGGGGTGTTGTGGTTAAAACCGCAACACCCGATTGCGCACTAACTGGATTGGTCGTTTGGTTGTTCCATATCTTCGAACTTAAACGGCCCTTTTGTTTCACTTCTCACAACGACACTGCCCGCTAAAAGATCATGCCACCCTTGCTTGCGCTTTGCCCAACCTATCCAGAAAAAGCCAAGAAATAGCGGAATAGCCGCTGGAATATACGCAAAGTAACGGCCAATTGCCTTACCTACGCTCAGCTTGTCACCCGTTTTTTCGTCAACAACGCGCAGCTTCAGTAACATTTTCCCCGGCGTACCTAGATATTTCACCCAGAAGAAAATAGTGAGGACTACCGGCAAAATATAATTTAATAGTAAGTCCCAGAAGCCGTAAATCATTTCATTGCCTTCCCAATAAACCTGGCCGTATATAAACGACGCTGGTAAAGCGAAAACAATGAGCATAATGATTGAGTCAATGATGACTGCCAGCAGGCGAATCCAAAAGCCGGCATATTGTGCGTGTTGTTCCATTGTTCCTTTCCTTTGTTTTTATTGTTAGCACGTTTTTTTAATTTTCATTTAAAAGGTAGGCTCTAAACTCTCGTTCTTCTCTGAACACAAATAAAATATTAACTGTGTCATCTTGTTCGCGATAAATAATGCGACAGGGAGAAGCGATGACTTCTCTGTAAACCGAGCTTTGAAGTTCAGGGGGAACCCTACCTGAAAGAGGAAATTCACTTAGCCTATCTGTTTTATTAAATACAGACTTCACTAATTTTTCAGCAGCGGCCTCATTATCTAACGCAATATACTCTGCAATATCATTGAGATCTTGTAATGCTGAATGTGTCCATATTACTTCAGCCATTTACTCATTTTCTCCTTGGCCTCATTCTGACTATACGTTCTTCCGTGAAGTAAGTCCCGCTCTCCTCTTGAGAGCCCCTCTAAAAGCGCTAAACGCTTTTGCATTAATTCATAATCTTTAATGTCCACCAAATAAGCCGATGGTTGTCCGTGTTCTGTTATCAAGACCGGCTCTTTCGATGAATGTAAATCAGCCAAAATTTTTGTCGCCTGACGCTTTAGACTTGTAACAAACTCTACTTTCATAGCATACCGCCTAGTCATCTATCTCATAGTGATACTATAGTAGCACTTATGACGATTTTCTATTTAATTTTATAAACATGCTTTCTATGAGCCACTTTCAACCTCAACGCGCTGTGCAATTGAGGGCAAAGTAAATCGTTGACCGTTTTGTTGTCTCGCTCATGATACTAACCTACATAAGAGCACCATGACGTTATAACGTTAATTTTTCTAAATACTCTTTCAACACCACGGCATTGTTGTGCTCAGTATCTTTAGAGGAATACAGCAGTGTAACTTTTTCACTACTAACCTTGCTTGCTAAGTCGCGTAAGGCTTCTTTATGTTTTTTTAATTCAGATAGGTAGCGATTGCGAAACTCACCCCACTCAGAGCGATTACTGTGAAACCATTTACGAAGCTCATCGGAAGGCGCTATGTCTTTTATCCATTCATCAAGGTTGGCTGCATCTTTTGAAATGCCACGAGGCCAGAGTTTATCCACCAAAACTCGGTAACCGTCGTCAGATGATGCATCGTCATAGATGCGTTTGAGCTGGATAGTCATATTCTAACTATTCCTTGTTCGTAGTTTTTCTTCGCAGCAACTTAAATACTCGCTGATATAACCATGAAGCGGCCACTGCGATTGTTACAAACACGCCTAAATCAATTAGGAAGTTCGCGATATCAAAGTCATCACTTAGTGGGTTGTACTTTGAACCTAAGCTATACATAAGTGCTTCAGTCAGAATCACAGCGACAATAATAGGTACAACAGTAGACCCAAATGGTTGTCGAGCAGTTGACTCACTCATGACTATGCTCCCGAATATCCGTTAGCACGTTCTTCACTAAATTTGCACATGCGCCAACAGATATAAACCTGACGTATTCATAATCTCCACTAAGAACTCTCCGCTTCAAGTGCTTTACGTTTTCGATAAGGCTGGATTAAAAGCCTCCAAACCCAATAGCCAGTAGCAATTGCATAAAGCTACGATAATTTCTTTAACCGAGAAAAGCAAATCAGTGGCGGTAGGAGCGTGGCTAGCTAATTGTTTATAACTATCTAAATCAACAGGTTTACTTCGAAGAGCAGCTTCCGGATATTTTGCTTAGTCGACATTAATAACAAGAGTTCGACTTTTTGATTAGCTTCATCAACTTTATAAAATACAAGGTTATAGTCATCAACCAACCACTGCCTATAATCAGCGACTCCAAGACTAAGAAGCCGCTCGCTAATGGGGCCTATTTTAGGGTTAATTGGCAGTTGTTCTTTAATCCTGTTTTTTATGTTGGTGATCACATTATCAGCAATCGACTCTGAATAATTGTGTTCTATGAAACTACGGAAGCGTCTGGTAGACAACTTAAAGACACGAGAGGCTTCTACTCTATAAAACTCACTCGAATGCTTCATCAAAGCTCAACCTTTCGTCACCCAACGACTTTTCGGATAGCTTGAGAAGCTTCAGAAGTGCCAGAGTTTCTTGTTGAAACTCATAATCGGAAAAAGACTGAACCACGTACGCGGGTTTGCCCTTTTTGGTAACAAGCAACTCTTCATTGAGCTCGAGAGAGTTAGCGTTTTCTTTTAGATAAGTAACCGTTTCAGTTTTCACAAAAGGCCTCAAAAAGACTTTTTAAAGACTGTCGATAACTATAACACTACTTCTACAGTGCGCAACTCTTTATGTTCCAGTTAACCGAGCTTGCCGTCTTTAGTCGCTTTCAGGGGCGCGCTCAGTTTCACTGTCAGAATCACTTTGCTGCTTGGATTCTTCAAGTACTCGCTCACGGAAGCTTTCAAGACCTTGCTCTATTAGCTTGTAGGTTTCATCCGCATCGCTTTCTACTTTGCCTTCGTAGACCTGTAACCCTTGCAAAATAGTAACCGCGTCTTTAAAACCTTTGTCGATGCCGCCTTTTATAAGCTCCAGAAAGTTATTTAGCGTCTCTTCTTCTGAATCACCAGGGTTTAACTCTTTATAACGGCTGTAAAAATTAGTGGCAAAGGAGACAATGCGATCAGCCGTGGCTTTAGGGGAAGTGTCGACGCCGGACTCGTAAATTTTCTTCGCTGCGTTCTTTCCCATGACAGGCTCAAGCTCGGCATTAATGCCTTCGAGTGCGGTCTTGTACAGCAAGCTTAATGACTCATTGTTACTATTTAATGAGACCTTTTCATGCGCGGCGAGAATAGCGGCATTATATGCCTTCTTCGACTCTGTTTTTGCGTCTTTAACATCACGGTTATCGGCGTTAGATTCAGCTCTTACGCTATTAGAATTAGGCTTGCCAGAGCCTGTTGCGAAATTGGTTGGATTAATAGGCATGATGGTATTCCTGCAAAATCGGCTATCACTGACTTTCAGTATAGTCCGTAACTGTATTATCGGCAGGTTTTGATTAAAGTTTACACCTTCTTAGCTTGTTGCCACAAAGCTTCGAGCTCATCCAAATTGCAGTCAGTGGGATGTTTGTCCCGCTCGCTTAGGCGTTGCTCTATGTTTTGGAAGCGGCTTTTGAATTTTTCGTTAGCGCGTTGCAGCGCAGCTTCAGGGTTCACTTGTTTGTGGCGTGCGAGGTTAACAACAGCGAACAGCAGGTCACCAATTTCTTCTTCAATGTGCTCTTGGTCTGTTGCTTCTTTTACTTCTTGTATTTCTTCTTCAATTTTCTCGTATACCGGTTCAGCTTCTGGCCAGTCGAAACCGACGGAGGCCGCACGCTTTTGTAGTTTGGCGGCTTTTAAAATGCTCGGCAACTGACTGGGTATGTCGTCAAATACAGAGCCACGGGCATTTTTCTCAGTACGCTCTTGCTGTTTTATTTGTTCCCACTGGGCTTTAATTTCGGCATCGGACAAGTTGCGTTCAGCATCACTGCCAAATACATGAGGGTGGCGACTAATCAACTTATTGGCAGTATGCGCTGCAATGTCGTCAAACACAAAGTCGCCCTGCTCTTTCGCCAGCTGTGCATAAAACACCACCTGGAACAGCAAGTCACCGAGCTCGTCCTTTATCGCGGCCATGTCACCCGATTGAATCGCGTCAACTACTTCGTAGGTTTCTTCTATGGTGTACGGCAGAAGTGACTCAAAGCTTTGCTTTAAGTCCCAGGGGCAACCGCCCTCGGGGTCGCGCAACCGACGCATGACATCTGTTAATTCGGCGACACCGTTAAATTTACTCGTCATTTATAAAAACCTTTAGGGCTTACACCCGTTGTACTTGTTCAACTCCGTTAATTTGCCGCAAGCGCTGACTAATTCGCTGTAGGCTCTCGTTATCTTTTACAGCCAAAGCCAATACTACTGTGGCGGTTTGAGACTGGCTGTCAGCATCACTGTCCATTTGCATGACGGCTGCTTTCTCATTCGCCAACACGCTGGTAATGTCGTGCAGCAATCCACTGCGGTCTAACGCTGAAATGCGTAGCTCCGCTCGATAGTCCTGATGCGTCTGACGCGGCCAGCTGACTTCAATGCCCCGCTCCGGATGCTGGTTCAGCAAATGCGCTAACTGCTCACAGTCACGTCTGTGCACCGACACTCCACGCCCTTGCGTAATAAAACCCCGTATCGGCTCGCCCGGTAATGGCTCGCAACACTTCGCAAATTGCATCATGAGGTTACCAATACCTTCAATAACCACTTCCGACGTGCTACCGACTTTGCGCTTGGTGACTTTAGTGCGCTTCTTAATTTGCTCAACTTTTTCAGCTTCGGTTGTTTCCGGCTTGAGTTGGTTAACAACCTGATGCAAGCGCACATCACCGGCGCCAATGGCAGCTAATAGGTCGTCTAGATTACTGACATTAAAGCGGGCTAAAACGTCTGTGGCTTTATGCAGCGGAATACCGTACTTCTGTAGCTCGTTTTCTAGCAGCTCTTTGCCCGCGTGTAGGTTTTTATCCCGGTCCTCTTTTTTAAAGTAGGTATGAACCTTCGCTCTTGCCCGCGAGGAGTGTAAATACCCCAGCTGCGGGTTTAGCCAGTCGCGACGCGGTTGTGCGTTTTTCTGAGTCAGAATTTCAACGCGATCGCCGTTTTGCAATTGATAGGTAAAGGGCACAATGCGGCCATCAATTTTGGCGCCAATGCACTTATGTCCAACCTGGCTATGAATGTAATACGCAAAGTCGAGCGGCGTTGAGCCCATAGGTAAGTCCATAACCTCACCTTTCGGCGTAAACACGTAGACACGGTCCTCAAAGACTTGCGAGCGAATTTCATCGACCAAGCCTTCGCTACCGGCCATGTCTTCATGCCAGGCCAACAGCTTACGCAGCCAGGCAATTTTATCCTCAAAACCGTGACGTTTGCCGGTTGCCGGGCCTTCTTTGTACATCCAGTGCGCGGCGACACCCAGTTCAGCGTCATCGTGCATATCATGCGAGCGAATTTGAATTTCGACACTTTTGTCTTCGGGCCCGACCACCACCGTATGAATAGACTGATAACCATTAGGTTTGGGCGTAGCTATGTAGTCGTCAAATTCTGAAGCAATATGTCGCCACCGCGAATGCACAACGCCCAGCGCAGCATAACAATCTTTTAGGTTGTGCGTGAGTATACGAACTGCCCGTATGTCGAACAGTTGCTCAAACTGCAGATGCTTTTTCTGCATTTTGCGCCAAATAGAGTAAATATGTTTGGGGCGGCCATAAACGTCGGCTTGTATTTGCTGCTCGTCCAACGCGTTTTGCAAGTCGGCAACAAAGTTCTCTATGTATTGCTCTCGGTCTGTACGACGCTCATGCAAGCGCTTGGCAATGGTTTTGTAGGTATTCGGGTGCAAATACCGAAAAGCTATGTCTTCCAGTTCCCATTTAAGCTGACCTATGCCCAAACGGTTGGCTAAAGGCGCGTATATTTCCGAACACTCTTTGGCTGCTAAGACCCGTGTCTCTTCGTCGGCGTTTTTCACTTCACGCAGGTAACAAATACGTTCTGCAAGCTTAATGAGCACCGCACGCACGTCTTCCACCATAGACAGCAACATACGTCGTACATTGTCTATTTGAGTACCGTCAGGCTGGCCGTGCTGAAAATGTTGTAAGTCACTAATGCTCTGCATTTGCTGTACGTTACGCAACAGTACAATGAGCGTTTTTGACTGCTTGCCGGTGAGCTTTTCGAGGTCGAGCTTGCCAGCTTCCAGCAGTGGTACGTACAAAGCCGCCAGTAGCGATTCCGCGTCAAGCTTCAGTGGCGCCAGAATCTCTACCATTTCCTGGCCTTTTAGCAGTGCGGCTTCTTCTTTTGGAAATTGTTGTTTTAGCTGCTCTAAGGTAGTTTCCAGTGGCTCAGGATCACTCACAGCGTTCAGCCAATGCTGTTCGCTGTCTTTATACTTGGGATCATCCACGTGGGTACTGCGTACATGGACCATGACTTACGACGCTCGCTCCAGACAAACCATGGTTTCAATGTGATGCGTTTGCGGGAACATGTCAACTGTGCAGAGCTTACTAATACGGTAGTCGGAGGTCTTTTTATTGCTTTTTAGACCAACAATAGCAGCAACGTCTCGCGCGAGTGTGTCCGGCGCGCAGGAAACGTACACAATTCGCTTAGGTCGTTGCTCGGGTTTGAGCTTTTTAAGTAACGTCATCACCCCTTCTGCTCCGGGCCGAGCCGGGTCTAAACACCATAAGTCAGCCGGTTCACCTAATTCAGACGCGGTAATATCATTTAGTTCAGCCGCTAAGGAACTCAAGTTAGTAAGACTATTGGTTTCAGCGTTATTGCGCGTTTGTTCCGCCATGCGATATACACCTTCCACTGCCAGTGCCGACTTGGCTCGACGCGCTAACGGGATGCTGAAGTTACCAATACCTGCGAAAAAGTCGTACACGCGTTGCGTTTTTTCTGGCGCAAGCCAGTCTATAGCCTGCTGAACCATACGTTCATTAATACCGCCGTTAACCTGCAAAAAGTCTCCGGGCTGAAAGTAAAGCTTGTCACCGTCTATGGAAGTATCAAAAGGTAAACTTGCGTTGTTCAGAGGCGTTAATTCATTGTCGCTTTGCAGCCAAATATCGATATTCTGCTCTGCCTGCCACTTCTCAAGTGACTGTATAGCGTCCTTTGGCAAGCTGTCCGTTATACGCAGTAAAATAACTGGCCTATTAGTGTGAATGGCTTCTAAATGCCCCAGCTTAGTCGCAATACTTGAGGTGTTTAGCACTGGATACAGCCTATTCACCGCTTGCAATAAGCTTTCTTCAGCCACTAAGCAGTCTTCAACCGGCACAATCTGATGGCTTTGCGCTTCCCGAAAACCAATAAGTAATTTTTGTTCTTTACCGAGCCAGCGGGTGGCCAGGCGGACACGCCGACGATATCGAGTCGGCTCACTGACTAATGGTGCCTGCCAGGGCAAGCTTTCAGTCGCAGCGTCAAACACACCGAACTTCTGAAACAGCTCTTCTACCACTTGTTGTTTGTGGCGCAGCTGGTAGCTTTCATCGACATGCTGAAAGTCGCAACCACCGCATTGCTCATAATATTTGCAGGGAGCATCGCGACGGTCTGCGCTTGGCTCCAGAATGCGTTCAAGCGTACCACTGTGTTTGCCGGTGGTTTTGTACTGAATGACCTCACCGGGTAATGCGCCAATAATGAAACGTGTTTGAGGCTTTCGACCCGCTTGTTTATCAGAGCCACGAACAACCGCTCGCGCCTGATGATCAAGCCCAGAGACTTGAGCTTTGAGAGTTTTACTAACGGCTTTGCCACGCTTTTGCGGCTTAAAAAATTGCGCCATTTGGGTTGTGTTTAACCTATTTTATTCAGACTCTAAAATAACCGTTGCCACGGCGTAATGCTTTTCGTCACTGATGGATAAATGGCTGGCAACAACCCCCATTTCTTTAATCCACTCGGCAGCGGTATCGGTAAAGTGCCAGCTGGGTTTTCCGTAGTCGTCATGGACAACCTGCATATGCTGAAAAGATAGTCCCGCAGAAATACCGCGTCCAAAGGCTTTAGCACAAGCTTCTTTAGCGGCAAATCGCTTCGCCAAATACGCAGCCTCGTCAACCGATGCGCTCATTTCTTCCTGCTCTTTGGGAGTCAGCACACGCTTAGTTAAGCTGTCGCCACGCGCTAACGACTTCTCGATACGGGACACTTCAATAATGTCCGTACCCAGTCCTACTATTGCCATTATCTTGCCTTATCGAGTATTTCCCGCATATCGCGGACAGCTTTATCCAAACCATCTAAAACTGCCCGGGCAATAATAGAGTGACCAATATTCAGTTCGACCATTTGCGGAATTTGCGCGACGTCCAAGGTGTTGTGGTAGTGAAGGCCATGACCCGCATTAACCTGCAAACCAATAGAGTGCGCATATTCTGCCGCTTCCATTAAGCGGGCCAATTCTTTTTTCTGTTCTTCTTCAGTGTCAGCTTCAGCGTATTGGCCTGTATGCAATTCAATTATAGGCGCTCCGGCTTCTTTTGCTGCATCAATTTGCTTGCGATCAGCATCAATAAATAGCGACACCTGGATGCCTGCATCCGTTAAACGTTTGGTCGCATTGGCAATATTTTCGACTTGTCCGGCAACATCTAGACCGCCTTCAGTGGTCAGCTCTTCACGCTTTTCCGGTACCAGGCAACTGAACGTTGGCTGTGTTTTTACTGCAATGTCGATCATTTCATCGGTCACGGCCATTTCTAAATTCATTGGCACGTTCAGAGTTTGCTTCAGCATTGCCACGTCGCGATCGGTAATGTGCCGGCGGTCTTCACGCAAATGAATGGTGATACCGTCAGCTCCTGCACGTTCAGCAATGCTGGCCGCAGCTACCGGGTCTGGGTAACGCACGCCACGCGCATTTCGAAGTGTTGCGACGTGGTCAATGTTTACCCCTAAGCGTAATTCTCTCATGGTTACTTCCTTCTTTGCTGAAACAGTTCACGGCTGCGCAGCGGTTTATCACCCAAATACACGTGAAGCGCCTCGCGCATTATCCACTTTAACTGTTTTAAGCGGTGTTCATCACTTATATCCCAGTCTGCTATTCGTTCAATATCATTGACTGGGTAAGCTTTGTCGTCTTTATGCCGGGGCGTCGACACTAACCCATGATCAGGCACAAAGTAACAGTACTCAAGATCTTTTAGCGGCTGTCCAGTGTCAGCATCATGATACCAGTCAAAGGCTGCCCCCAAATGTTCAAGTAGCTGCCACTCGAAGCGTCTGAGTGCTGGTTCTACATGTTTCGCTTCGGACAACGCAGCTATCGCCGACCAGTAATGCTGGAACAGCTCCTGTGCTTCAGCTTCTGCCGGCAGCAGGCGTTGCAACAGTTCATTGAGGTAGAAGCCGCTATAAAGTGCGTTGCCGGTAAGTCTTATTTGGGCTGATTGGGTGTCTTGTTCAAGTAGTGTCAGCGTTTTTAAGTCGCTGCGCCCTTTGTACTCTATTTTCACTGGTACAAAAGGCTGAGCTAATCCACGCCACGGGCTTTTGGACCGTTTAGCGCCTTTAGCAATAAGCCGGACGCGCCCGTTTTGCTCTGTGAACACATCCAGCAGCAGACTGGTTTCCTGAAAATCCCAGCGATGCAACACTAAGGCTCGCTGAATCACGATTTAGTCCTCGCGGTACCCTAAACTTTTTAAGGCTCGTTCGTCATTAGACCAACCCGACTTCACTTTCACCCATAGTTTAAGGAGTACTTTGTTGTCGAGCAAACGCTCTAAGTCGCGACGAGCTTCTGTGCCTATCGTTTTCAAGCGTTCACCACCCTTTCCGATGATCATTCGCTTCTGTGCTTCGCGCTCAACCAAAATAAGTGCGTGTATATGCGTCGTACCTTTTTCTGAGTGACCGAACTGCTCAATTTCCACTGTGGTTTCATACGGCAGCTCATCACCGGTAAAGCGCATCAACTTTTCACGTATAATTTCAGCGGTCATAAAGCGCACTGAACGATCAGTGACATAGTCTTCCGGAAAGTAATGAAAACCAGGCTGTAAGTGACCACGCACAATTTTGCGCAGCTCGTCGAGGTTGTCACCATGGGTGGCTGATATCGGCAATATTTCTGCAAAGTCGTGCTGTGTACTCAACCACTGCAAATGCGGCAGTAACTTCTCTTTGTTTTTAACCTGATCGACTTTATTGACCAGTAAGACCACCGGTACCTTGCTGCGCTGCACTTTCTCAAGCACCATTTTGTCGTCTTCCAGCCATTTCAAACTATCGACAACAAACAGGACCAAATCGACGTCTTTTAACGCGGAAGATGCCGTCTGATTCATTACTCGATTAATTGCCCGCGGCTCTTCAATATGCATACCCGGCGTGTCAACATAAACCGCCTGGCAGTCACCGTCGGTGTCTACGCCCAGAATGCGGTGGCGTGTTGTTTGTGGTTTATTCGAGGTAATGCTGATTTTCTGACCGAGTATACGGTTAATCAGCGTCGACTTACCCACGTTTGGGCGTCCAACAATAGCGACGAAGCCGCTGTGTTTGTTGTCGTCGAGTTCTATATCAAGCGTCATTTACGCTCCTGCAAATGTTCTAATGCCGAGGTCGCTGCAGCTTGTTCTGCTTTGCGACGGCTTGTGCCACTGCCTATGAATGGCTCTTGTTGCCCTTCAATAACACAGTGAACTGTAAATTGTTGATTATGCGCCTGCCCTTGTGTAGCAATCACATCGTATTCTGGCAGCGGTTGCTGTCTTGCCTGTAACCATTCCTGCAGGCGTGTTTTCGGGTCTTTCTGGCTGGCACCCGGCTTAATGTCATCGAGCTGTGGTTCAAACCACTTCAAAATGACTTCTCTAACTGTGTCCATGTCACTGTCGAGGTAAATGGCACCGATAATGGCTTCTACTGCATCCGCCAATATCGATTCCCGACGGTAGCCGCCACTTTTTAGCTCGCCCTGACCTAACGACAGGAAGTCACCCAGCCCCATTTTTTTTCCCAGCTTCGCCAACGAACGGCCGCAAACAATAGCGGCCCGCATGCGGCTTAAATCGCCCTCAGCGACTTTTGGAAACTGCTTGAATAAAGCTTCAGCAATTACCAGCCCTAAAATAGAATCGCCCAGAAATTCCAGGCGATCGTTATGGGTCGATGAGGCACTACGGTGCGTGAGAGCTTGCCGCAGCACATCTTGTTTTTGAAAATGATGTCCGACAATTTTTTCTAGTTCAGTTAACGGTGGTTTGGGTAAACTCACTCGATACTCCCCAGCCTTTCAAATCGAATCCCTGTTGGTACCCACGACGGTAACCAACTGTCTTGTCCGCGGTCCATTTCAAAGCTCATCCAAATGAATACAGCTTTGCCGACCAACAGTTCTTCATCGACGAAGCCCCAGTAGCGACTGTCTCGTGAGTTATCGCGATTATCACCCATGGCAAAATATTGGCCTTCAGGTACGACCCACTCGTCTCTTTGGGTACCGGGCTGGTCGTAGAAAAAATCACGGCGCGACGCAACTCTAGGGTCAACTAAAATGTCATGCTTTACATCGCCCAAGGTTTCTTCATAGGTTTTAAGTGGTGAAGAGCCAGAGAAGTATGCGCCATCGTCCTTCAGTTGCGTTTTAATAACTTCCATTTCAGGGCAGTCTCTGCGCCCTTCTTCGCACGCTGGCTGCACGTATAGGGTTTTATTGCGATAAACAATACGATCACCTGGCAAACCAATAATACGTTTGATGTAATCAATATTTGGTTCTACTGGATATTTGAAAACTGCGATATCACCACGTTTGGGCTCGGTTGTTTCAATAATGGTGTTTTGAAATAACGGCTCTTTAATACCGTAGTCAAATTTCTGCACCAGTATAAAGTCACCGCGTAGCAGCGTTGGCATCATTGAGCCCGACGGAATTTGAAATGGCTCATACAATATTGTTCTAACGATCAACACCAAAGCGATAACCGGGAATATCGACTGCCCCAGCTCCATTAGCTTGGGTTGCGGTGCTAACTGTTCTACTTGCTCTTCTGTCAGCGGGCTGGTGGTCTTTTTTTCAACCTCAGCAACTATTGCCTGACGTTTAGGTTTTAAAAACTTCGCATCGTATAGCCAAAGCAGCCCCGATACGATAGTAACTACCGTTAAAATTAATGAAAAATAATTGGCCATTTCCTATTTGCCTACTTTTAAAACCGCAAGGAAAGCTTCCTGAGGTACTTCAACGTTACCCAGGTTCTTCATGCGTTTTTTACCTTCTTTTTGTTTTTGTAAGAGTTTCTTCTTACGGCTTATGTCGCCACCGTAACACTTAGCGGTTACGTTTTTACGTAGCTGTTTTACCGTAGAACGCGCAATAACGTGGTTTCCGATAGTGGCCTGAATAGCAATATCAAACATTTGTCGTGGAATCAGTTCTCTCATTTTATCCACCAACATGCGACCACGCCCTTCCGCATGATCGCGGTGCGTGATCATTGCCAACGCATCCACTCGGTCACCATTAATCAGTATATCGACCCTAACCATGTCCGCAGGTTCAAACTTTTTGAACTGATAGTCGAGCGACGCATAACCACGACTGCACGATTTCAGGCGGTCAAAGAAGTCCATCACCACTTCAGCCATCGGGATTTCATAAGTTACGGAGACTTGCTTGCCATGGTAGGTCATGCCTGTCTGCACACCACGTTTATCAACGCAGAGCGTGATGACATTACCTAAAAACTCCTGTGGAACCAGGATGCTGGCTTCCACGATAGGCTCGTAAATTGTTTCAATATCGTTGACTGGCGGTAGATTTACCGGATTGTCGACTTTGACGATTTCGCCGTCTGTTTTTTCAACTTCATAGACTACTGTTGGTGCGGTAGTAATAAGGTCAATGTTGTACTCGCGTTCGAGTCGCTCCTGAATGATTTCCATGTGCAGCATGCCAAGGAAACCACAACGGAAACCAAAACCCAGTGCTGCTGAGTTTTCAGGCTCATAGAATAACGAAGCGTCATTCAATGCCAATTTACCCAGAGCGTCACGAAAAGCTTCGTAATCGTCTGAACTAATTGGGAACATACCCGCATAAACCTGTGGTTTCACTTTTTGGAAACCGGGGACGGGCTCTTTGGCCGGAGCTCGGGTATTTGTTAGCGTATCGCCCACTGGCGCACCCAAAATATCTTTAATTCCCGCAATAACATAGCCCACTTCGCCAGTGTGCAATATGCCGGTTTCATGCGGTTTGGGATCAAAGTAACCCACTTTATCGATTTGGAACGACTGACCGGTCGACATCACCGTCATTTTTTCGCCCGCTCGCAATGTGCCATTACGCACACGAACCAAAGACACAACGCCCTGATAGTTATCAAACCATGAGTCAATAATAAGGGCTTGCAAAGGCTCTTCTTCGCTACCTTTTGGTGGCGGTATTTGACGAACAATGCGCTCTAGAACGTCGTCAATGCCAATTCCTGTTTTTGCGGAACACTGAACAGCGTCAACAGCTTCAATACCTACAATTTCTTCAATTTCCTGCGCTACAGCCATTGGATCAGCCTGAGGCAAGTCAATTTTGTTCAGAACCGGCACCACTTCCAAGTCCATCTCAATAGCGGTATAACAGTTCGCCAGTGTCTGTGCTTCAACGCCTTGCGCCGCGTCGACAACCAGTAGCGCACCTTCACAACCTGCCAGAGAACGCGAGACTTCGTATGAGAAGTCGACGTGTCCCGGGGTATCGATGAAGTTAAGCTGATAGGTCTCACCGTCCTGTGCCGTATAATAAAGCGTGACGCTTTGCGCCTTAATGGTAATACCGCGCTCGCGCTCAAGATCCATGGAATCAAGGACTTGCTCGGCCATTTCGCGGTCGGTTAACCCCCCGCAATGCTGTATGAGCCGGTCAGACAGCGTGGACTTCCCGTGGTCGATATGAGCGATAATAGAAAAGTTGCGAATATTACTTTGCTTGAACGCCTTATCCGGCATTGATGATACCTCTGTAAAACTTAAATTCTGACTTTCAAAAATTAGCCCCGATCATACTCATGTTAGGCGCAAGAACAAAGGTTTTTATGGTTTATTTGGCGAGAATTGAAAAAGCCACGTTATACGGTTTTTATTCGTACCAATTGGTTTATTTTAATGTCTCGGCGCCGAAACCACGCCCGCAAGCCTAAAAACGTCAGCGCAAAGCCTGCAAAAGACAATAAAATGGTAATACCTTCATGAACAGCCTCGGAACTTTGTAGCGCAATAGCAATAATCAACAAGGCTAAAATTGGCAAGCCATAAAGCATGAGAGCGAATTGAGTAACGGCTTGCTCTGGCACATCGAGTTCTACTCGGTCACCAACGGTAACAGACTCGTCTGTCACCACATGAAACTGGGCGTTTCTGTCGGCAAACACTTTACTAAGAATACCCGCACCGCAAGTAGAAACCTGGGCACAGCCTGAGCAAGCGGTTTTTAATTGCGTGGTTACTGTGACTCGGTTACCGTCAACGGCAACCACTTCTGCCAATTCTTTCATTATCTCACTTCTTGCGCTATTCGCTGGGCGATGCTGAGTGGCACCTGCCCGACAACAGTAATTAAGTAGTCATTATAACGCATTGTGAATAAGGTTTGTGAGGAAGACAGCGCCACATCGGTTTCCATATCATCGGTAAGCCTTGCAATGTAAATCGAATACTCCGTCAAACCATCTGAAAATAAATAATGGTCAACCAGTGTCGATTCAGCAACCAGGTTATGGCTTTGTTTGGTAATAAGTTCAAAGCCCTGAGGCTGCCAGCCGGGTTTTACGGGAAACCCCGGTTTGTTCAATATGCGAAGGTCACTTAGTAATGGTGGCATTTCCAAATCTGACACTTCTTTTAAAACGCCGGGAGAGTCCTCACGAATAGAGAGACTGGTCAACTGCATTTGTTCAACAATGTCACCGCGTTGATCATGCATCATCATTTTGAGCAACATACCGGACGATCTGTCGACCCAAAGCGAATAGCTGTAACGCTGGTTATCACGGCTGATAATACGCAAGTGTTGAGCATTACGGCCAAGTACACGCGCGCCGCCACCAATAGTGACTTGATAAGTATCCTTTATATTTGCGAAAGGCTCAGTAAAAGCGACAGGCAAAATGGTCGACACTGAATCTGCAATTAATGAAAAGTTACTGGCTGAGGTATGAAAGTGAGCAACACGGTTGCCTACTCTCAAAATACGAAAGTCAGGACCATTCATGCGAATGAGCAGTTCCTGACTTTGTGGTTCACCGACCGCCTGGAACCACTGATAGGGTTCTATTTGGTCACCATGAACATGAACTAGAGAGGCTTCAAAATTGAGGGATGTCAGTGCCTTTGACATACGGTCAAACCAGCCCTCACCGTCAATTTCCTTTTGCGTTTCCTGAGCACTTGCTGCCGACAGAAATAACACAGCGGCAGCGGCTATCAGTGACTGGTACAACCGAGTTATCATCGAATTAATTACCTTTGTTGAGCTCCTGCTCTTCTTTATCATCGCTTTCTTTTTGCTGCAGCATTAACTGCTGCTGATGGTCGATTAAATACGACTGCACCTGGCGACGACGCTGCTGGTCGCTCACTTGAGACATTGGCTCGACATGATTCAGGCTTACTGGCTCACGCCCACCAATTGGATTCGTTAATAATGCGGGCTCGGCACTGGCTCCGTCCGCTCCGGCTGGCTGTTGGTAAACCTGAACCGTCATAACAGCCACTACAGCAACACTCGCTGCTACTGCTACCTTCGCCAAAGGCTGGAACCATTTCGACGCTGCTTTATTCTGGCTTTTCGACTGTCCGAACCCAGGTTTAATAACGTTAGAGCCTTCACTTTCAATAGCAGCACTAACGCGCTGGCTAATATCCAGGTCGACACTTGCGCCTAATTCATTTTTCAAAGCAGCCCGCGCCACACTGTAGCGATGCCAGGTTTGAGCTGACTGCTCATCATTTAATACTTCATCAAGCTCTTTTGCGTCGACATCCTGACTGTCAAACAAAGCTGATGTAACTTCTGATAATTTTCGAGACATAAGCCCCTCTTCGATTTACCGTTCCAGCAACGGTCTCAGTTGGTTATCTATGGCTTCTCGGGCGCGAAAAATACGTGAACGAACAGTACCTATTGGACAGTCCATTTCGAGCGCTATTTCCTCGTAGCCAAGCCCCTCAATTTCTCTTAACGTGATAGCCTGCCTTAAGTCATCCGGCAGCCCCTCAATTGTTTTTATCACCACATTTCTGATTTCGTCCGTCAGCATATGGCTTTCCGGTGATGCACCATCTTTTAAAGCAGCGGCACCTTCGTAATATTCAGCTTCTTCAGCGTCGATATCTGACGCGGGTGGTTTTCTGCCCTGAGAAACCAAATGGTTTTTCGCCGTATTAACCGCTATTCGGTACAACCAAGTATAAAAAGCGCTATCTCCGCGGAAGTTGGGTAATGCACGATACGCTTTGATAAACGCCTCTTGTGCGACATCTGCAACATCTCCCGGTTGCTTTACATACCTAGATATCAAGCTCATGACTTTGTGCTGATACTTCTTTACCAGCAGATCAAAAGCCCGGTTGTCACCTTGTTGTACTTTTTTGACCAGTTGCTGGTCGTTCACCTGTTCGCTCATCCGAGCCTGTTCTCCCTTTACCCAGGAACTGCTGGAACTGGCGGCCCGTCCTGTTTGTACAGACTGTGACCAAGCCGCTTGTAAAAAGTTCGCAAATATTTCAGCAAATGCGTAAAATCATCCAAAATTCTTAATGAGTACTTTATGGAACCTGCAGCAAATTATCAATGCGATGTGCTGGTTGTTGGCTCAGGAGCTGCTGGCTTAACCACCGCCCTGCAACTTGCCGACACATTAAAAGTCACGGTATTAAGTAAAAGCGCCTTAACTGAAGGCTCGACATTTTATGCTCAAGGCGGCATTGCCGCTGTGTTTGATAAAAACGACAGCATTGAAAGCCATATTGAGGACACCCTAGTCGCTGGTGCAGGCCTTTGTGACCCAGCAGCTGTTAAGTTTACCACAGAAAATGCGCGCGACAGCCTACAATGGCTGATTGACGCAGGAGTCGGCTTCGACAAAGTTGAGAGCGACGGACAGTCCCCTACGTATCACTTAAACCGTGAAGGTGGGCATAGCCATCGGCGTATTCTGCATGCCGCCGATGCGACAGGTCGTGCGGTACAGACCACATTACAAGAACAAGTTCTGAAGCACCCAAATATTACCGTATTAGAGCGCTACAACGCCGTCGACTTAATTACCGGGCAACATATTGGCGCAGATCCTGGCTGTTACGGTGCCTATATATGGAACCGCATGGAAGAACAGGTAGAGACCATTGCCGCAAACTTCGTGGTTTTGGCAACCGGTGGCGCCAGTAAAGTGTATCAATACACCAGTAACCCGGATATCGCTAGTGGTGACGGCATTGCCATGGCATGGCGCGCCGGTTGTAGTATTGCCAATATGGAGTTTAATCAGTTCCACCCAACGTGTTTATTTCACCCAAATGCGCAAAGCTTTTTGCTGACAGAAGCGTTGCGTGGTGAGGGGGCTGTTCTAAAACGTCCGGACGGCTCCCGTTTTATGCCAGACTTCCATGAGCTCGCTGAATTAGCCCCCCGTGACGTTGTTGCCCGCGCCATTGACTATGAAATGAAGCGCTTGGGCGCCGATTGCATGTTCCTGGACATTTCTCACAAGCCGAAAGAGTTTATCGAACAGCACTTCCCTACCATTATGGATAAGTGTTTATCGCTCGGTATCGATATGAGTAGCGAAACTATTCCGGTCGTACCGGCTGCACACTATACCTGTGGTGGCGTGCGCACTGACTTACATGCCCAGACAGACGTACCCAATTTATACGCTGTTGGTGAAGTCGCATGTACTGGTTTACACGGCGCTAACCGAATGGCCAGCAATTCGCTGTTGGAATGTCTGGTTTTTGCCCGGGCTGCGGCGAAGGATATTTTAGCTAAGCAGTCTTCGAAAGCACCACAAACACACTTACCAAGTTGGGATGAAAGCCAGGTAAGTAACTCAGACGAAGAAGTCGTCATTCAGCATAACTGGCACGAACTGCGTTTGTTTATGTGGGACTATGTTGGCATCGTGCGCACCACAAAGCGTTTAGAGCGCGCCCTGCATCGAATTGAACTACTACAACGGGAAATTCATGACTATTATGCAAACTTCCGGGTCAGTAATAATCTTCTGGAATTGCGTAACTTAGTGCAAGTGGCCGAGCTTATTGTCAGAAGCGCTCTGGAGCGCAAGGAAAGTCGTGGGCTTCATTATACGTTGGACTACCCGAAAACCATGGAAAAAGCCGAACCAACCGTGTTGACGCCTTCTCATTAAAGGTTGCTAACTGACTTGCGAAAGTTGCCGCCTGAGCTGTGCTTGCTGCTCAGGTGGCAGCCGAAACCACCAAACCCAAACCCAGGTCTTCATTTGGACGTCGGAGTCAGGTAATGACTCCAGCGGTAATAACGTTAGTATATTGCCAATAACCAGTGGTTTGCTAAACAGTTTGCATGCTTCTTCCTGCCACCACCAGTTATATCCGCAAGGCGAACCGGACAAGGGCTGTTGAGGCCACTTGAGTAAATAAAATTCCAGCACTTATACCTTTACGCGTGACAGCATAAAATCAACCATGCCCTGAAGTTCTTCATCTGGACATTCTTTGTGTCCCATAAACCAAGCGAATAAATCTGGGTCATCACATGTGACCAAGCGACGAAACACCGCTTTTTGTTCGTCGCTAAGCTCGTCGTAAGCCTCTTTCACAAAAGGTTCAAAAAGTACGTCAAGCTCCAGCATGCCCCGGCGGCAGGCCCATATTAAACGACGTTTGTCCTTTAAAACTTCTTCAGACTGTTTCGGGAACATAAGATCTCCGCAGCAATTGCCCTTGTAATTTCAATCAGTGCCCTAATATTAGCATGTAAGCTATCCAATAAGGAGTCATTGTGGTCGAGTTAAAACAAGCTTTAATGGATTCGAATGAGGATTGCCTTTCCGTTCAACTAGCGGACTATGGTATCCTGTCGGTTTCTGGCGAAGACACTGACAGCTTTTTACAAGGACAGCTGACATGCGATGTGCGCAAACTCGACCAAGAAGATTGGTTATATGGCGCACATTGTGACCCTACGGGGAAGGCATTCAGTAATTTTTGGTTGTTTCGTCATGACAATGCAGCATTATTTGTTATGCATAAAAGTGCCCTTGAAGGCTCTTTAACACAACTGAAAAAGTACGGTGTTTTTAGTAAAGTCGACATTCAGGATGTTAGCGAAGACTGGCATATCGCTGGTTTTATTGGCAACAAAGCAAAACAGGCGTTGCCTACTGACAGTATGACATTGCACGTTGGTCAACAACCTGATCAATTTATTGTGCTGAGTCGGCAAGCAGTTTCTACGGACTATCCGCAGCCCTTTTGGGATGCGCTGGAAATTGAACGAGTTCGTCCACAATTGACGGTAGAAAACAGTCAAGCGTTTGTACCACAAATGCTGAATATACAAGCGTGGGACGGAGTCAGTTTCGACAAAGGATGTTATATCGGCCAGGAGACTATTGCCCGGATGAAGTATTTGGGCAAACAGAAACGGGCACTCTTTCGATTGTCAGGTAACGTAGCGCAAGCTGTGGAGCCGGGGCAGCAACTAGAGAAAGCCATTGGTGAAAACTGGCGTCGTGCAGGTACGGTCATTATGGCAGTGAACCGCACCGACACACAAACGGACTTATTAGCGGTTTTACCCAGCGACATTGACGCTGACACCGCTATTCGAGTTCAGGGTGACGACGCAAGTCTACTGGAAATACACTCACTGCCTTATCAATTAGGTTAAATTTTATGAGCGAAACCATTGCACAGAACAAAGTCGTGGCTATCCATTACACTGTGAAAACAGAAGATGGCCAGACCCTGGACCAGTCTAAAGAAGGCAATCCGCTTAGCTTTATTCACGGCCGCGGAATGCTAATTCCTGGTCTTGAAAATGCACTGGAAGGCAAAGCAACTGGCGATAGCTTCACTGCTGAAGTTAAGCCAGAAGAAGCGTACGGCGAACGTCACGACGGTTTAATCCAGACCGTTCCACGTAACTTATTCGGCGAAAACGAAGTACAGCCTGGTATGCAGTTCCGCGCAAGCACTGACCAAGGCGAACAGTCTGTTGTTATCGTTGACGTAAAAGACGACGAAGTCACTGTAGACGGTAACCACCCATTAGCGGGTGTTAACCTTAACTTTGACGTAGAAGTTGTTGAAGTTCGTGAAGCGACTGAACAAGAGCTTGAGCACGGTCACGTGCACACTGACGGCGAAGATCACTAAGTCGCTGACAGCATTGTAAAAAACCCGGCTTTTGCCGGGTTTTTTCGTTTTAGGCCGCTATTTTCCGGCTCGCCTTTTCTCTATCCAGTAATGCTTGCTTACGCTCTAACCCTGCCGCAAAACCTCTTAATGAACCATCCTGCCCAATAACCCGATGACAAGGAATAGCGATAATAACCGGGTTCTTTGCAATAGCGCTGGCTACCGCTCTGGTTGCGGTTGGTTTGCCAAGCTTCGAGGCCACCTGCTGATAGCTCAGCGTCTCCCCTGAAGGAATTTGTTGAAGTACATCCAGGACACTCTTTTGAAATGATGTGACTTTGGGGTTAAGTGGAAGATCAAACTCGTAATCCGGCTGCGAAAAGTAATGATGAATTTGCCGCGTAGCAGCTTCTAATAACCATTGCTCCGGCGCATACTGGTACTGTTGCATGTCTGGGCAGTGTTTTTGCCCTTGATAGTAAAGACCAAGAATATGCTGGCTGTCGGCCACTGCGTACATAGTGCCCAACGGGGTTGAAAACTCAGAGTAGTACATACAAGCCGCCCATAAAAAAACGCATTAACTGACTATAGAAAATGACTATAGCAGCCAATGCGCTTTTCGAGCAATTTTTAAGCTATTGCTTAATCTGCTTTTGGACGCATATGCGGGAACAGTAAGACGTCTCGAATCGATGCAGAGTCGGTTAACAACATAACTAAGCGGTCAATACCAATGCCCTCACCCGCCGTTGGCGGCATGCCGTGCTCTAGTGCGGTAACATAGTCTTCGTCATAGAACATGGCTTCGTCGTCACCTGCTTCCTTCTGCTCGACCTGCTCACGAAAACGCTGAGCCTGATCTTCTGCGTCGTTAAGCTCGGAGAACCCATTCGCCAGTTCGCGACCGCCAGCAAAAAATTCAAAGCGATCAGTCACAAACGGGTCATCATCGTTACGACGCGCCAGCGGCGATACTTCCGCCGGATATGCAGTAATAAAAGTAGGCTGAATCAAACGGTGTTCGGCAACAGTTTCGAAAATTTCGATTTGAACCTTACCTAAGCCCCATGAAGATTGAACATTCACACCGACTTGCTCAGCAATTTCCACCGCACTGTCCATATGCTTCAGCTGTTCTTCCTTCACTTCCGGCATATACTTCAAAATAGCTTCCAGCACGGTCATGCGTTCAAACGACTTACCAAAGTCATAATCAACCCCTTGACTGGTAAACTGAGCAGAGCCAAGTACCGCTTCTGCCGCACCACGCAGCATTTGCTCGGTTAAGTCCATAAGGTCGTGATAGTCCGCATAGCCCCAGTAGAACTCCAGCATAGTGAACTCTGGGTTATGGCGGGTCGACAAACCTTCATTACGGAAGTTACGATTAATTTCAAAGACCTTTTCGAAACCACCAACCACTAAACGTTTTAAGTAAAGCTCTGGCGCAATACGCAGGAATAGCTCCATGTCTAACGCATTGTGATGCGTGCTGAATGGACGTGCCGAAGCTCCGCCCGGAATTGCCTGCATCATTGGCGTTTCAACTTCCAGGAACTGACGCTCGCTTAAGAAGCGGCGGATGTAATCGATAACTTTCGAGCGAACCATAAAGGTATTACGCGACTCGTCGTTAGTAATCAGGTCTAAATAGCGTTGGCGATAACGCGTTTCCTGGTCGGCCAAACCATGGAATTTGTCCGGCAGTGGACGCAGTGCTTTGGTTAACAGGCGAATATCGTCAACCTGCACACTTAGCTCACCGGTACCTGTAATGAACAGTGTTCCCGACGCACCAATAATGTCGCCTAAGTCCCACTTCTTAAATTCGCTGTTATAAAAGCCTTCAGGTAGGTTGTCGCGAGCAACGTACAATTGAATTTTGCCACTCATATCCTGAATGGTGGCAAAGCTCGCTTTACCCATAATACGGCGGGTCATCATACGGCCGGCAACTTTGACACGAATACCTTTCTCTGCCAGCTCATCTTTGCTGACGTTGTCGTAGTCTGCGTGTAAATCTGCTGCCAGCGAGTCCCGACGGAAATCGTTCGGGAATGCGATGCCCTTATCGCGAAGCGCCGACAGTTTCGCCTTTCGTTGCGCGATCTGTTCGTTTACATCTACTTCGGGTGCTTGCGATTTATCAGTCATTATCGATTTTCCTCTGTCGGGATACTTAAATTAAACTTACAGCCCGCTTTTCAGGCTGGCTTCAATAAATGGGTCTAAAGCGCCGTCTAACACGGCTTGTGTATTACGATTTTCAACGCCGGTGCGTAAGTCTTTAATACGTGCGTCGTCTAATACATACGAACGAATTTGGCTGCCCCAGCCAATGTCCGCTTTAGAGTCTTCCAGCGCTTGTTTCTCTTCGTTTTGCTTCTGTAACTCAAACTCATACAACTTCGCTTTTAACTGCTTCATTGCCGAGTCACGGTTCTTGTGTTGCGAACGGTCACTTTGACATTGCACTACAATGCCCGTGGGCTCGTGAGTAATACGAACCGCCGAGTCTGTCCGGTTTACGTGCTGACCACCCGCACCCGAAGCCCGATAGGTATCAACCCGTAAATCTGACGGATCGATTTCAATATCGATGTCGTCATCTACTTCCGGGTAAACAAACACAGAAGCGAACGATGTATGACGACGGTTTCCCGAGTCAAACGGAGACTTACGAACCAGACGGTGTACGCCTGTTTCGGTACGTAACCAGCCGTAAGCATACTCACCTGCCACGCGCACCGTTGCTGATTTTATTCCGGCAACATCACCCTCTGACAGCTCGGTAATTTCTGCTTTAAAGTCATGAGCTTCTGCCCAGCGCAGATACATCCGCAATAACATATTGGCCCAATCCTGAGCCTCAGTGCCGCCAGAGCCCGACTGTATATCCAGGTAGCAGTCGGCACTGTCATTATCTTTCGAGAACATCCGGCGAAACTCTAACGTTTCCAACTGCTTTAACAGGCCAGACAATTCATCCTGAGCTTCATTGAAGGTATCTTCGTCTTCAGCTTCTACCGCTAAATCGACTAAGCCTTCTACGTCATCCAGACCTTGCTGTAACTTGTCTAAGGTTTCGACCACTTGTTCAAGACTGGCTCGCTCTTTCCCCAGAGCTTGCGCTTTTTGCGGATCATCCCAGACATCGGGCTGCTCCATTTCACGAGTAACTTCTTCCAGACGCTCTACTTTAGCATCATAGTCAAAGATACCCCCTAAGCGCATCGCTGCGCTCACGCATTTCTTTTATGTTGTTGTAGGTTGCGTTGGTCTCAAACATTCGACTACCTAATTCTTTGAATTTTTAAAGGGGCGTAGTTTAACGTATTGCGCGAATTTGCTCTACCAGCAACTGCACAGAAGTTTTACCGCGAAAGTGATTTAATTGCGGCTTGTATAACAACTCAACCCGCTGAGCGCTATTATTTGGCCATTCGTTGGTATCAACATTAAATGCAATAGCATCTAACACATCGCCCTGTGGGTGCCTAAGCACACATTTTAAGTGCTTCTCGCCAACAATACGCTGGTCGACAATGTCAAACTCACCGTCAAACATCGGCTCCGGAAAATGCTGTCCCCAAGGACCTGCGTTTTGCAGCATCTCGACGTGACTTATCGATAGCTCCGGTAAGGTCAGTTCGCCATCAGACCAATAGACACGTTGCTTTTGCTCTTCCGTCAGCCACTCCCCGGCAACTTGTTGAGCCAGTTCTGAAAACCGTTCTAAATTAGCCTTCTTTAAGGTTAAGCCTGCTGCCATCGCGTGGCCACCAAAGCGTTCCATAATATTAGGCTCGAGGGTATGAACGCGTTCAAGCAAATCTCGCATGTGTAAACCACTGACAGAGCGTGCAGAACCTTTCAGTATATCGTCATCTTCATGCGCCAGCGCAATAACCGGACGATTCACCTGTTCTTTCACCCGACCTGCTACAATACCGATAACCCCGGCATGCCAGTCGGATTGGTACAAGGTCACTAAGTCTGGAACCTGGCCAGTATCGAACTGCAATTTTGCAACGGCAGCCTCAGCGTGTTCGCGCATATCAGACTCGATATTTCTACGTTGCAGGTTCAGTTCGTTCAATTGCTGCGCCAACCGCTGTGCATGCTCTTTTTCAGCGAGCAGACACTCAATGCCTAAGCTTATGTCATCCAGTCGCCCAGCCGCATTAATTCGGGGAGCCAGGGCAAACCCCAAATCACTGGCATTAAGCTGCGCGGCATTGCGGTTAGACACGTCCAGCAGAGCCTGAATGCCCGGACGGCAAAGTCCCTGCTTTATTCGTGCGAGCCCCTGATGAACCAAAATTCGGTTGTTGTAGTCCAGTGGCACAACATCTGCCACGGTGCCGAGCGCAACTAAATCAAGCCAGTCAGCTAAATTCGGTGTGGGTTGCTTTTCTCTTAAATGGGCGCGCAAAGCCAGCAGTACGTAAAAGGCAACGCCAACACCGGCTAAGTTTTTGCTGGGAAACGAGCAGTCGGGCTGGTTTGGGTTCACAATAGCGTCTGCATTAGGCAGAGTCTGCGCAGGTAAATGGTGATCGGTAACAATCACTTTGATATTCAGTTCATTGGCTCGTTCAATGGCCTCGTGAGCCGCTATGCCATTATCAACAGTGACAATCACTTTAATGTCTTTAGCGGCGAGCTCTTCTACCATAGATACCGACAACCCATAGCCGTCAGTCATTCTATTGGGAACACGATACCCGACATTCGAGAAACCGAAAGCCGTTAAGGCCGACACCATAAGCGCTGAACTAGTCGCACCATCAGCGTCGAAGTCGCCGCAAATACACACAGGCCACTGCTTATCCAGCGCATCCGCCAGTATTTCGACCGCAGCGTCAATATCTTTTAAACTTGAAAAGTGTGTCAGACCGGCCGCTTTTAAGGACAACTCTCGTTCATCACTGACACCACGGCGCGCATAAATTTGCCGCAACAATGGCGGAACATTTTGCGGCAAAAACTCGTCACTGACCGTTGGGTAGCGGCGTATTGTATAATCTGTCATTGCAGCTGCTGAACTACTTTCTTAATTCAGACAACAGGCGACGTGCCGGAACCGCCCCCGGAATTAAACTACCATCGGGTAAAATAATTGCAGGCGTTCCGGTAACGCCGAACGACTTACCCAGCGAGTAATGTTGCTCGACGGGGTTGCTGCACGAACTGTTGCCACGATAGCTTTCTTCGTCTTTAAAAGCACTTATCGCAGCTTTTTTGTCGTCTGCACACCAAACTGCTTGCAGCTCCTGTCCGCCTTTACTATCCAGACCGCCACGCGGGAATGCTAAGTACCGAATAGTAATACCGGCACTTAAGTAGCTGTCGAGGTTTTCATGCAGACGTTGGCAGTAACCACAAGTCGTGTCCGTGAATACAGTGACTTTGTACTTTTCATCGTCCGCTGTATAGACAATCATATCGTCCGTATAGTCCATCAGCATTTCTTTGCGAACCGCTGCCATACCCATTTCTGTCAGGTTCTCAGGCGCTGAATTTGTAATATCAAAGACATTACCGCTAATCAGCTTTTTACCGTCTTCTGACACATAGAACATGCCCTGGTTTGTGACCGCACGAACATAGCCGTCAATTTCGCCCGGCTCGGTTGAAATAACCTCAATACCTATTTTGTTCAAATGCTTGGTATTTAATTCGTCAGCGGAAATGGGCGCTGAAAATAGCGAAAAACCTAAAGCCGATACAGCCAATAACGTCGTCAAATACTGCATAAATACCTCTTATTATTGATGAGCGAACCCTACCCTGTTACCGCTTAAAATGCAATTATCCGCGCGGGTGATGCTGGGCATGCAGGGCTTGTAAACGCTCTCTTGCGACCTGCGTATAAATTTGCGTAGTCGATAAGTCACTGTGACCTAAAAGTAGCTGTAAGACTCTTAAATCGGCGCCATGGTTCAGTAGGTGAGTAGCAAACGCATGGCGTAACGTATGTGGCGATAAATGAGCGTATATGCCTGCGGTTTCAGCATAATGTCGTAACCGATACCAGAACGCCTGACGGGTCAATAATGAGCCTCGCTTAGTCACAAACACCCAAGGACTTTGTTTGTCTGTCAATGCCGGACGCCCATGCTTTAAATAACGCTCCAGCCATTCCAGCGCTTCTTCACCTAACGGAACCAGTCGCTCTTTATCGCCTTTACCAACCACTCGCACCAAGCCCTGTTGCCGGCTGACTTGGTCATACTGCAAGCGAACCAATTCGGTAACGCGCAGACCGGTTGCGTACAGCACTTCCAGCATGGTGCGATCACGCAGGCCAATTGGAGTGTCCGTTTCCGGAGCTTGCAGTAGGTTTTCAACATCGGCTTCGCTTAATGAGTGCGGAATGCTTTGCGGGAGCTTCGGACGCTTCAGCTTGGCGGTCGGGTCATGAGCAAGCCACTTCTGCTTCACCGCAAACTGGAAAAATTTTTTCGCAGAACTTAAAAAGCGAGAGGTACTTCGAGGAGACAAACCCTGAGTCCGGCGCCACAGTAGGTAGTCTTGAAGAATTAACTCATCAACCTCAAGTAACGGAGTTTTTTGGGGAAGCAGGTACTCACAGAATCGACGTAAGTCACTACGGTACGCCGCCTGGGTATTTTCACTGGAGCCATGGTGCAGCCATAAATGCTCAGTAAACGCATCAATACGCTCTTCATCTTCTGGAGGTAATTGCTTCATGTGGCTGCAAGACTATTGGTTGCGAAACATCAAGGCCATTATGCCCGAAGCGGAGAAACGATGAAATGCTTAGTGCGTAATACCTAATTTTTGTAACACATCGTAAAGTCCCGCCGGACCTCGTTTACGGTAATCATTAAGCTCTGGCTCTTCTTGCTTCGATTTTTTCTTTTCGACACGTTGACGTACACGCCAGTCTAAATTATGAAGCAACTCAATAGGCAAGCGGTCGGGACTTGCATCAGGCACGAGCGGTTGAGGGTGTGTAGCATCTTGCAGCTTAAAGTCAGACAGTTGGCTGACTGACTTATAAACACCGCTCGCTAAAACAACATTTTCTGCCGGTTCTAACGGTCGAGCTCTTGCAGCACCTATAGCTCTTTGCCAATTAGTTTGGTCATATTGGTTATCATCAATAACCGGATCAGCACCCAGTGCTGACACCCAATAAGCAAACTCACCCGCGAAGCCATGATTAACGGCTTCACTCGCGTGCTGCTCAAAAATGTCTGATGCTCTTTGCTGAACCGACTGAACTTGGCTCATACCGACCCTGGAAAATAACCTTAGATGTTCTTGTTATCGTCCAAAGTCAGGAAAGTTTAAGTTTTCTCTTTACAGCTCAGTTCTGACTGTTATTATACGCGCCTCTTGAGTGGAGGGGTTCCCGAGTGGCCAAAGGGATCAGACTGTAAATCTGACGGCTCAGCCTTCGCAGGTTCGAATCCTGCCCCCTCCACCACTTTTCTTGACGTTACCCGTCAATTTTCACAACGACTTTCCCTTGCGTTTTATTAGCAGCAACATAATCGAATGCCTGCTGAATATCTTCCTGCTCAAAGGTTTTATCAATAATGGGTTGTATGGCGCCGCTCGAAAACTGAGAGCCAAACTGCTGCCACATTTGTGTGAGTATTTCACCTTTACGCTCCGGCACTAAAGAACGCAGCGTAGAGCCAATAATGCGTTGGCGCTTCATAAGCATGCGTCCAAAGTCGATCGTGCCCTCGCGACCACCCATTAGGCCGATAAGAATAATACGACCGTCTTGGTTTAAGTAGTGCTGATCTTTTCCTATGGAGTCACCTGCTACCGGGTTCAGCACCACATCGACACCGCCAATACCTTTCATCGTTTCAATAATATCCTGCTGATAACGATTTATGGTGTCTGTGGCGCCAAGCTCTTTACAAAAACTTTCCTTGTCAGAGCTGCCGACAACAGCCGTTATTGGATTGCCACTTCCCCTACATAGCTGAATAAGTGAAGACCCCACCCCGCTGGCCCCTGCATGTGTAAGAACGGACTCTTGCGGCTGCAGGTTTGCCAGCATAAATACATTTAAATAAGCCGTAGCGAAGGTTTCTAACCACCCCGCAGCCATTTCGTCAGTCCAGTTATCAGGTACAGGGAGTACTTGTTCAGCTGGCACATTAACGTATTCAGCAAAGCCTCCGCCTGCCAGCAAGGCAGCAACCCGTTGCCCTTTTTGCGGGCCAGCCACACCGCTGCCAACCTCTGCGACAATGCCTGCTACTTCTAAACCGGGTATGTCAGATGCCCCCGGTGGCGGTGGATACTTGCCGGCTATTTGCATTAAGTCTGCCCGGTTCACACCGGCAGCTGACACTTTTACGGTAACCTCATTGGCAGAGGGATTTGGCAATGAGTTGATTTCAGACCAGCGCATTTTTCCTTCAGACAGTTGTAAAGCTTGCATATATCATCCTGTTGCTGCTTAACATTATTGAATTTAGACAGTATGCTGTTGCTAAGTCTTTAATTAAAGAGTGCTTGCCGCAAGAATGGATAAAACTCTGGAGCTCAATAATAAGCGTGTGCTGCTAATTGATGATCAGAAGCCCTTTCAAGTCATGCTTAAAGGCTCCCTGCTCAATTTGGGTGCAAAAGAGGTTCAGGTAAAAAGCACTGGTGAAGCGGGTATTGCCGCCTACGTGAAGAACCCTCACGATATTCTGTTGGTTGACTATAATCTCGGCTCTGGTAAAAACGGCCGTCAGGTTTTAGAAGAGCTACAAGTGCGCGGGCTGATGAAACCGCATACTCTGTTTTTTATTATTACCGGTGACAACTCTCGACCAATGGTGCTGAGTGCTCTTGAGCTTCAGCCCGATGACTATTTAATGAAGCCATTCTCGCATCGGGTGCTCCGCTCGCGCCTTACTCGCGCCTACAAGCGCCGAATGTGGCTAAAAGATGTGTTTCAGGCACTCACCTCTCATAATTACGAAGCCTGTATCAAAGCGTGCGAAAAACACATTGCGACGAACAGCCGCTACAGTAACTACTGCCGTAAGCTACAAATAGAGCTCTACAATAAGACGGGCCAGCTGCACGAAGCAGAGAAGGCGATAAAAGAACTGTTGGAAGATAACTCACACAGCTGGGTATTTTTGAAGCTAGCCGAAACCCGACTGTTGCAAAATTCGCCGGAAGAAGCACTGAACATTATTAATCATATTCTCAAACGCATGCCCCATGCGATAGAGGCTCAGGATTTAAAAACCGAGTGCTATCTACAACAGCAGCAGCTTGAAGAAGCGTTAAACAGCGCTCGCGACGCCATTACTATGGCGCCATTTTCAATCGACAGACAAACTCGACTGGCTCACATTGCTCGCGAAAACGGCGACTTTGACTTAGCAAAGCAAGCCATGAATAACGTGTTACAAATAGCGCGTAAGTCAGTATTTCGTAACGCAGAGCACCTGTGTAACTACCTGCGCAGTATTCTCGATGCCGCTGAAAACAGTGATACCCCGCAACAAATTAGTAAGTATCAAACTGAAGCCACCATGGAGCTTCAGCGCGCTCGCTACGACGAGCACTTGCTGCACGCCGACATTTCTTTTGAAGATCTCGAAGCTGTTCTTCTGTCTCGCATTGACTCATTCAACGGGCGCTTACGAGAGGCTCAGCATCGTTTGAATGAAGTCGTCGGCGATGACCTGGCCAACAACCGTGAAATCGATCGGAACCTTTTACCGGACGTTATTGCCGTTTTACTCGATGTTGGTGAATACGAAAAAGCGAATATGCTTGCCGGCCAACAAGCAGAAAAAGTGAAACTTGACAGTTACACGCTGAAAATCCTCAAATCCCGCATGGCGGCTGCTCAAAAACAGCAGGACGAATTCTTTAAAATTCATCGACAAGGTGCTGAAGCCTATCAAGCAGGCATTTACCAACAGGCGCTAAATGACTTTCGTCAGTCAATGGAGCTGGCACCACTAAATAGCGGTGCCGCCTTGAACTTCATTCAGGCTGCTGTTCGTTATACAGAAGAAAACCCTAAAGCCACCAATACAAACTCTCTGAAAAAAGAATGCGAGCAATGCTTTAAGGTACTTGAAGGATTGCAGCTCTCCGATAGCCACACACAACGTTACGAGCAGTTGTTAGAGGAAACCGAAGAGCTGGGTTTGCGCTAAAGCTTCTGATTCGCTGCCAGCGTTCCGCTTTGATAGTCCTTAATTGCCACATCCAGTTCCTCAGACGTGTTCATCACAAATGGGCCATACTGTGCGATAGGCTCGTTAATAGGTTTTGCGGCCAACACAATAACCCCTGCACCTGCATCGCTTTTAAGCGCTAAATCTGTGCTACTGTCGAGTTGCAGCAGCTCACCACGAGACACTGCTTCACCGTTTAATTCCAGCTCTCCCTCGTAGACATAGGCTAAACGCTTTTCCTGTTGCTGTGACTTTAACTCAAATTCGCCACTGAGTTTAACGTCCGCCATGAAAAAATCGCGCCCCGACAAGAGTACCGGTCCTTTCTCTTTAGCGTAGTTCCCCGCTATTAAGCGAAGTGTTGTATTACCGGTGTGCACTTCAGGTATTTCCGCTGAAGGAAAGTCAAACCACTCAGGGTCGGTCATTTTTTCCGAGGCAGGTAAGTTGACCCACAGCTGAAAACCCCACATAAGGCCTTCTACCTGTTTTGGCATTTCGGCATGAATAATGCCTTTTGCCGCCCTCATCCATTGTACACCACCGGCTTCCACTTCACCCGTATTCCCCACTGAGTCTTTATGCTCCATAGTGCCCGCCAACATGTAGGTCAGCGTGCAAAAACCACGATGCGGATGCGGAGGAAAGCCGGCAATATAATCGTCCGGGTTGTCAGACCTAAATTCATCCAGCATCAGGAACGGGTCCTGATGCCGCAAGCCAGGCTGGTTAATGACTCGAGTCAGCTTAACACCGGCGCCATCCTGCGCCGGCATACCGCGATGTCTGCTCTTAATAACACTCATTTTAAAGCCTCCCGGTCATGTGGCTGTTCAAAATCGATATCCGGTCCCTTGGGCACAACCTGTGTTGGGTTAATGGTTTTATGGCTGGCATAGTAATGCGTTTTAATATGGTCCATGACGACCGTCTCTTTAACGCCCGGATACTGATACAACTCCAGCAGGTAATTCCACATAGCAGGATAGTCAACAATGCGCTTTTTATTGGTTTTAAAGTGCCCAAAATAGACCGCATCAAAACGCACTAATGTGGTAAATAATCGCCAATCGGCTTCTGTGAGTTGGTTTCCTGCCAGGTAGCGTTGTTTAGATAGAATACGTTCAACGCGATCAAGCGCGGTGAAAAGCTCATCGAAAGCTTCTTCGTAGGCATCTTGCGTCGTTGCGAAACCGCTCTTATATACGCCATTATTAATGCTGTTATACACCCATTCGTTAACATCATCGATTTCACTACGTAAGTCTTGTGGGTAAAAGTCTTCTGTATTACCGGTCAACTCATTAAAGCTTGAATTGAAGATGCGGATAATTTCCGCAGACTCGTTATTTACAATGGTTTGCGTTTTTTTGTCCCACAACACAGGCACTGTGACACGGCCGCTGTAGTTGCTATCCGCTTTCAAATACAGCTCGAACATAAAGTCGAGTCCATACAAAGGCTCATTCAGCGGTGCTTCGCCAAACTCCCAACCATTTTCCACCATCAGTGGCTTAACGACCGATACGTCAATATGAGGCTCTAGGCCTTTTAATTTGCGAAAAATGAGCGCTCGATGCGCCCACGGGCACGCATAAGATACATAAAGGTGATAACGCCCTGATTCAGGCTCAAACTCACCGCCCTTCTCTATGGTCGAGCGAAACTGTGACTCACTACGAACAAAACGACCACCATGTTTTTTGGTGTCGTACCACTTATCGTGCCACTGGCCATCGACTAATAAACCCATAATAAACTCCTTTAAAAAGCGATACGCTAATAATAGAAGTTATTACAGCAAAAGAAGAGTTTAGATTATCGACGCTAAGATTCTAAATTATAGAAAGGAGTCAACAACGTCTGCGGCTTTTTCGCTGGCCGTGACTTTAAGCTGCTGATGTATTTGAGTGAACTGCTCTAAAAGCGCATGATTGTCCGATTCGATAAACACAGACAGCTCTTGCTCAATGTTATTCTCTGACGCCTGTGCTTGAGCCAGTTCAGGGACAATTTTACGACCTGCCAATAAATTAGGCAGAGAGAAAAATGGTGCGTGGAAAAGACGCTTAATAATTTGGTAGCTCAACCAATGAAAACGGTAAGCAACGACCATAGGCCTTTTTATTAATAACGCTTCTAATGCAACAGTGCCGGAGGTTAACAGCAAGTAATCGGATGCTGCCATAGTCAGACGGCTGTTACCGATAGGTGTATTAATTGTCAGCTCCGGCGCATGCTGCTTCACCAGGTGATTAAACTGCTCTGCTCTTTGTTCGCTTATCATCGGGGCGACGAACTTAAGCTCTGGGAATTTTGCAAAGAGGCGCTTAGCCACATTTAGAAATAGCGGAGCCATGCGCTCAATTTCGCCAGAACGGCTCCCCGGTAAAATAGCTAAATACTTTCCGTGTGGCTCTATGTTCAGCTCATTTCTTGCGTCGTTTTTGCTCCATTCAAGAGGAATATCATCAGCCAGGGGGTGACCAACAAAGGTGGCCGGCAGTTGATGCTTATCGTAAAAGTCTTTTTCGAACGGTAGCAAACACAATACATGGTTAACCGACTGCTTAATGCCTTTTATACGGCTTTCACGCCAGGCCCAAACCGACGGACTAACGTAATGTATGGTAGGAATACCAGCTTTCTTTAAGCGTTTTTCGACCGTAAGGTTAAAGTCTGGAGCGTCTATTCCCACCATGACATCGGGCTGTTCGCCAATAAGGTACTGAACCAGCTGCTTTCGGTGCTTAAGCAGTTTAGGAAGCTGCTTAAGCACTTCTGCAATGCCCATAACGGCAAGATCATCCATTGGGAAAAATGACTTGAGCCCCTGCTCTTGCATGAGCGGCCCACCAACACCAATGAACTCGATGTTGGTGTGGCGCTGTTTTAGCGCTTTAATAAGGCCGGCTCCCAGTAGGTCACCGGAATGCTCGCCGGCAACCAAGGCAACTTTAATGCTTTTTGTCATTACGGGCTCGCTAACTAAAGACTATTCAACTGGACTATTTAGCCGCGAATGATTCCACGGCTGCTATGACGAACAAAGTCAGTAAAGCCATCCAACGCCGGTTCGCCCAGCGCTTCAATATGCTCTAACGCTTCTTCAGTTGTGTGTCCGGCGCGGTACAGCAACTTATAAGCCCGGCGGATATTTTGAATTTGTTCTGTGGTAAAGCCACGGCGCTTTAGCCCTTCTGCATTGATAGTACGGGGACGGGCGTTATGCCCCTGCGCCATAACAAAAGGAGGAATATCTTGAACAACGATGGAGTTTACCGCCGCAAAAGCATGAGAACCAATATGGCAGAACTGATGTACGCCTGTCATACCGCCAAGAATAACCCAGTCACCAATATGCACATGCCCCGCTAAACTCACCTGGTTAGCAAAAATATTGTTGTCGCCAATCATGCAGTCGTGCGCCACATGCACATAGGCCATGAACAAGTTATTGTCGCCAATTTTAGTCAGAGAGTTATCCTGAACGGTACCTCTGTGAATAGTGACCGATTCACGAATAACATTGTTATCACCAATGATTAACTCAGTCGGCTCACCTGCGTACTTTTTATCCTGGCAATCCTCTCCAACGGACGCAAACTGATAAATAGTATTGCCTTTCCCTATCGTCGTCGGACCTTTAACGACAACATGCGAGCGAATGTCGCAGTTGTCGCCAATAACAACGTCAGGGCCAATAACCGTCCAAGGACCAACGCTGACGTTCTCGCCAATACGTGCTTTAGGGTCGATAATTGCTGTTTCGTGAATCACTACACTTCTCTTCTTGCGCAGATAATTTCAGCCGTACACGCCACTTCACCATCAACTTCTGCACGACCACTAAACTTCCAAATACCACGACGCTCTTTCTCAAAAGTAACGTAAAAATCGATTGTATCACCGGGCACGACCTGGCGTTTAAACCGCGCGTTATCAATACCAGCAAAAAGGTATAAATCGTTGGCGTTTTTCTTACTTTCGGTAATTTTGAACCCCAGTAGACCACAGGCTTGCGCTATTGCTTCTAACAGCAAAACGCCCGGGAAAATTGGTTTTTCCGGGAAGTGTCCATTAAACATTGGCTCGTTAAAGCTGACATTTTTTATAGCATGTAACGAGTCTTTTGAGTTCGTTTCAATAACTCTGTCAATGAGCAAAAATGGATAGCGATGCGGGAGTAACTCAAGTACGCCCTGAATATCAAATCCTGAGTCCTTTATTTTCAAATCATTCACCTTGAAAGTTAATCTGCTTTTTTCTCGAGCTCTTTTACACGCTTGAATAAGTCATCAAGCTGTCTAAAGCGAGCACCGTTGCGCCGCCACTCACGGTGGCTGGCAGCCGGTATGCCTGACGCATAAACACCCGGTTCAGTGATTTCTTTTATCACCATAGCAAAGCCCATTATCTGCACATCATCACAAATACTGATATGTCCGTTAATCGCCGAAGCTCCACCAATCATGCAGCGCTTACCGATACGGCAACTTCCTGCCAATACTGTACAACCAGCAATGGCCGTATCTTCATCAATAAAGACATTATGAGCAATTTGGCACTGATTATCGATAATACAGCCAGAGCTTATGATGGTGTCATCTAACGCGCCTCTATCGATAGTCGTGCTGGCGCCAATATCGACATTGTCTTTAATGATTACTCGACCCAACTGAGGTATTTTAACCCATTTACCGCCTTCTGGCGCCCAACCAAAACCATCGGCGCCAATAACGGCCCCAGAATGGAATAAGCAGTTGTTACCAATGACACACTGGTGGTAAACCTTAACTCCGGACCACAAAGTACAGTCCGAGCCAATAGTGGTTTCGCGCCCGACATAACAGTGTGGCCCAATACTGGTGTTATCACCAATATAAGCTCCTTCTTCAATTACTGCATACTCACCAATACTCACGTTTTTGCCAATATGAGCAGAGTCTGCGATGACGGCTGTTTCCGCAATGCCTTCTGCCGGTTTTGGGGTGGTATCGAGTAATTGAGCTATGTGAGCAAATGCCGCATACGGATTATTAACGATAATGGCGTTATCCACCTCGTCGCTGTCATCTTTCGGACTGACTAAAACCGCCCCGGCCTGAGTGGTTTCTAACTGTTTTTTATAGCGGCTGTTTGCCAAAAACGCTATGGCATCGGAGCTCGCTGATTGCAAGGTTGCCACGCGCAAAATGGGGAGCTGCGAGTTTCCTCGCACCTCCCCACCCACATGGTCAGCCAACTGCTGCAATGTGTATTCGGACATATTAATTTCCTGAAGACATTTTCTCGACAACTTCGTCTGACAAATCGTTATCAGCTTTCATGTATGCAACAGCGTTGCTTTCTAAAACAATGTCATAGCCTTCTTCTTCTGCAACGTCAGTAATAACACCCTGAACTTTGGCTAGCAGCTTGTTACGCTCTTCGTTTTGACGAGCGCGCGTGTCTTCCTGCAGCGCTTTGCTCTTAAGCTGTGCTTGAGAAATTGTTTGCTCAAGTTCGCGAGCCAGCTGAGTTTTTTCAGCTTCTGACATAATTGAAGCATCACGCTCTTGCTTCTGACGAAGCTCCTGAACTTTTTGCTCTAGCTGACGCATTTCTTCAAAGCGATCCTGAAACTCATTTTGTAGTTTTTCAGAAATTTGCTCACGCTGTGGCAGTTGCTGAAACACGTTCATCATGTCAACAACACCTATTTTCTGCTGCGCTTGAGCGGCACCTGCAAACAGTGAGGTTGAAATAGCGACAGCTGCTGCTGTTGATTTCATTAACTTTTTCAAAATATTACTCCTTCAAATTGCTATTTTAGCTTTATTATTAGAATGTCGTACCAATGTTAAACGAGAACACCTGAGTTTCATCGCCTTCCACTTCTTTAAGCGCTCGACCTAACGAGAACGTTAATGGTCCCATCGGCGAAATCCACTGTACTGAAACACCAGCAGAAGCTCTGAAGTCTCCCGGTGAGCTATAATCACTTAATTCATAGCGACTGTTTGGGCTCATCGGTAGATCTTTATAGGTATCGTAATTGAATTCTGTATCCCAAACCATACCAAAGTCAACAAAGACGCTGGTTCTTACACTATTACGCATACCTTCGTCGATAAACGGTGTCGGTACAATAAGCTCCAGACCACCGACAACTTTTGCGTTACCGCCCACAGCATATTGACTGACAAAAACACTCTCATTCGTCGACGGAATACCACCGGGACTACCATCGACACCTGGAGGCGTCGCCATGCCGCCGCCAAGCTGAACGGCTCTAGGGCCTACTGTGTTAGGTTCAAAGCCTCGTAAGTCACCTTGACCTGCTACACGGAAATTTTCCCAGAAAGGCAGTAAAAATTCGTTACCGTCATCACTTTCGCCATAACCATTACCATAGCCTAAATTCAGGCGAGTTAGGAATGTCCATTGCTGGTCGCGGGTAATTGGAAAGTAATGTTTATAATCGTAATTAAAGCGGAAGTACTGCACATCACTCAATGGCGTTGCAACTTCTACACCAAAGCGTTGCGATGAACCGCTTGTTGGGAAAGTGCCTCGGTTCAGGGTCACTCGTGACCAACCGGCGTTCACTTCATAAATATCAAAACCAACGGCTTCGTCCGGCGCTGTTGGGTCTAAAAACGGTTGGAAAAAATTACTAATTTGTTCGTAAGAGTCAGTATTCGCTGCCGCCACTTCTTGGTTCTTATAACCAACACCAAAGTTCAGGCGATTAATTTCATCAATTGGGAAGCTCAAACCCGTTGAAACACCGTAAGTCTTCTGGTTGTACTGAACCAAGTTTTCCGCACGGCCTGCGTCAAATTCACTCATGAAAATCTGACCCGACAAGCTAACGCCGTTAATTGTAAAGTACGGGTCGGTATATGAAACATTGGCATTTTTATTAAAGCGGCTGGTGCTAATATTAAAACCAACCCGGTTACCCGTTCCCAAGAAGTTATTCTGTTGAACGCCTGCGTTTAATTGAAGCCCCGAGTAGTCTCCGTAACCAATACCGGCATTAAATGAGCCTGAAGGCTGCTCTTTAACTTTATAAGTAATATCTACTTCGTCATCGCTGCCTTCAACACGCTCTGTTGACGTTTCAACAGTTTCAAAGAACCCTAAGCGCTCAAGGCGCACTTTACCCTGCTCTACGTTATTGTCTGACAGCCAGGCGCCTTCTAATTGACGCATTTCACGACGCAGTACGCGGTCTTGGGTTGCGCTATTGCCTTCAAACTTAATACGGCGCACGTAAACACGCTTACCCGGATTCACTGAAAACGTGATTTTTACCGTTTTATCGTCTTCGTTATGTTCGGGAATAGCACGGACTTCAGGATATGCATAACCGTAGCGACCATAAAAACGGCTTATCATGTCTTCGATATAAGTGATTTGCGCCGCGTTATAAAGCGTTCCCTCTTCAATCTGAGCGATACGCGTAATCATCTCCTCGTGACTCTTTAAGTCACCAATAACATCCGTTTCGCTGACATTGTATTTGTCGCCTTCATCGACGTTAAGAGTGATGTATACACCCTCACGATCTGGCGTCATTGAAACCTGTACAGACTCAATCTGAAAACGCAAATAACCGCGGTCACGATAAAAGGACTCAAGGGTTTCAAGGTCGCCACTAAGCTGTTGCTTCTGATAACGTTTTTCACCAATAACGTTCCACCAGGGTAAGTCATCACGCAACTCGAACGTATCCAGTAGCTGAGCGTCAGAGAACGCCTTATTACCGACGATATTAATTTGAGCAATTTCTGCGGCATCACCTTCTTCAAAAGTCATACGCAGCTCAACCCGGTTACGCGGTAAGTCAACCACCTGAACCTCAACCGAGGCATTGTATTTACCGACGCTGTGGTAAAAGTCTTCAAGACCTTTTTCAATGCCTGCAATGGTCGTTCTGTCGAGCGGCTCGCCAACAATAATGTTGTTGTCGGTTAAGCTGCCTTGCAGCTGTTCGTCTTTTATGTCGCTGTTACCGTCAAAGGTAATATCTGCAATAGTGGGCCGCTCACTGACAGAGAAGATAAGCGTATTATCGTCACGTCGAGCATCGATATAATCAAAGTGCGTGGAGGAATACAGTGAACGAATTGCGCTGCGAATTTGCAGCTCGCTGACTTCATCACCGACCCGAACCGGAATATAGGTTAACGCAGCCCCTAAAGCGACACGCTGTAACCCTTTAACTTCAATATCTTCTACAACAAATTCGTCTTGTGCATAAGCCGGAGCAACAGCGCTCGCTATCATTGCACTTACTAACAGCTTTTTAAACGTCATTATCACTAGCTACTTATTGTTTAATTCGTGATTTAGAATGCAAAACGGATGATATCATTTGATATTGCCAACGCCATCAGCGCGAATACCAACACCCCGCCTATCCTATAGCAAATATCTTGCACTCTTTCGGATACCGGCTTCCCTTTAAACCATTCAATGCAATAAAACATCAAATGACCACCGTCGAGAACCGGCAACGGTAATAAATTTATAATCCCCAAATTGACACTGAGCAGAGCTAAAAAACTCAAAAAGTAAACAAATCCGTTGCTCGCACTAACGCCAGCCCCTTCAGCAATACTTAATGGCCCTGCTAAATTTTTAACTGACACATCACCGGTCAGCAGTTTACCTATCATTTTGACGCTAACAACCATTAACTCCCAAGTTTTTTCAATACCCTTAGAGAGTCCGCTAAACAAGCCGTACTGGTGGTTGTATATATACCCGTCCGGCAATGGGTCCGTTTTTGGAGCAACGCCAAGATAGCCTATGACACCATTTTCAGTATCACGTTCCCCAATTTTAACGGGGATGGTTGTTTTTTCCCCGTTTCGTAGAATCAGCATATCCAGCGATGTTCCCGGAGACTCGGCAATTTGCTGCTGCAACGACTGCCAGTTATCAATCGCTCGACCATCAATTTCAAGAATCTCATCACCTTCCTGCAACCCTGCCCGAGACGCCGGAGAGTCCGCTTCGACCCGAGCTAAAGCGGTATACACTTCTGGTTGATAGACCGAAATACCTAAGCTTCCAAAAGTCGATTCAGTCTCCGGATCGAATGTCCAGTTTTCAATATTTAAGGTTCGGCTAACTTCCTGCTGATCACTCGTGCGCAACTTTATGGTTGCCTGCTCATTACCTATCGCCGACATCAGGCCTAACTGAACCTGCTGCCAGTCATAAGCTTCGACGTCATCGACATAGAGTATTTCACTGCCTGACTGAATGCCAGCCTCGGCCGCTATCGAACCTGGTTCAACCTCACCCACGACAGGCTTAACAGTTGGCACTCCCATACCAAACATTAACCACAATACAGCCACAGCTAAGACAAAGTTAGCAATGGGGCCCGCCGCCACAATAGCAAATCGCTTATAAACCGACTGGGCATTAAAACTCACACTTTTTAAAGCCTCCGGGACGTCATCGACACGCTCATCAAGCATGCGAACATAACCCCCTAACGGTATGACACTTACCTGATAAACGGTGCCATCTTTCGCTTGTCTCTGCCAAAGAGGACGCCCGAAACCGATAGAGAATGTAAGGACCTTCACACCACAGCGCCGAGCGACCCAAAAGTGTCCAAACTCATGAAAAGCAACAAGAATTCCAAGCGTAACAACGAAGGATAAGGCATACCACAAAATATCTAACATGAACCGTACTCCTTCACCCACTGTGACGCTTTCTCACGAGACTGGGTATCTAAATTGAAAAGCACTTCAAGGCTTTCAGCAGAAACTGGAGTGCTGTTCTGCAATACCGAGTCACACACTTTGGCGATATCCGTAAATTGAATATGTCCATCTAAAAACGCCTGTACAGCAATTTCATTAGCTGCATTTAACGTTGTGGTCGCCCACTGACCGTCCCAGCACGCCTGAATAGCCAACTTCAAGCAAGGATAACGAGCATAGTCTGGCTGCCTGAAAGTAAGCTCATTAAGCGTCGTGAAATCTAAGCCGCCGACGCCGCTTTTGAGCCGCTCTGGGTACCCGAGAGTGTGCGCAATGGGTGTACGCATATCCGGTTGTCCCATTTGTGCTAAAACCGAACCGTCGGTGAACTGAACCATTGAGTGAATCACGCTTTGCGGATGAATAACCACCTTTAACTCTGGCTCGGTACAATTGAATAGCCAGCGTGCTTCAATATATTCAAGCCCTTTGTTCAGCATGGTTGCCGAGTCCACAGATATTTTCTGTCCCATTGACCAGTTTGGATGGTTACACGCCGCTTTTGGTGTCTGCTGCTCCAATTTATCGACGGGTAAATCACGAAAAGGTCCCCCCGAGCCGGTCAATAATAAGTAGTCAACGCCGTGCTCGTTAAGGCTCATTGCGCCAACTTGCTCCTGGGCGGCTTCAGGCAAACACTGGAAAATAGCGTTGTGTTCGCTATCGACGGGCAGTATTTTTGCGCCAGAACGCTGCGCGTGGTCAATAAACAGCTGCCCGCTCATAACTAAGGCTTCTTTGTTGGCTAAGAGAACGGTTTTACCCGCATCTATGGCTGCTAAGGTTGGTTTCAAGCCAGCTGCACCGACAATAGCAGCCATTACCGTGTCAACATCGCTGCTTTGACTGACTTCAATTAGAGCTTCTAGTCCGTGTAAAACAACGGTTGAAACTTTACCGCTAAGTTGTTCTTTCAAGTCATTAGCAGCCTGACTGGACCCCATTACAGCGTACTTGGGTTGGTGAGTAAGGCACAATTCAGCCATAGCAGAAACCTGACTGTGCGCCGTCAGTGCGTATACCGAAAAGTCTCCCGGATGCCGCGACAAAACGTCCAGCGTGTTCTGACCGATAGAGCCGGTTGCTCCAAGTATGGTTATTGTGCGCATAGAATTAGTGCAAAAACTCCAGGTAAGCTAAAGTAAATACAGGAACCGCAGCGGTAAGACTGTCTATTCGGTCTAAAATTCCACCGTGTCCGGGTAAAATTGAGCCACTATCTTTCACACCGGCACTACGTTTGAACATACTTTCATTTAAGTCACCAAACACTGAGGCAACCACAGTAAAAAGTCCCGTGAGGTAATAGCCCGTAAACTGATCAGCCGGCACTTTTGTCCAATGCGCAACAACCATCATGACGACAAAAGCTAAAGTCACGCCACCGCAAAGGCCTTCCATTGTCTTGCCTGGGCTGACCGCGGGCATCATCTTATTACGACCATAACGCACACCGGCAAAATAAGCGCCTACGTCAGCCGCCCACACCAGTAAGAGAATAAACAGAACGACCCAACCACCAAAATAAGGATTGTCTTCAAAGTTAATTGAGCGAACAGTCATTAAGGCTGCCCAGGTCGGAATGAAAATAAGCACTCCAAACACGCCAACAATTGCACGAGTTCGGGACCAGACACGACGACTTGATGGGTAGTTAACGATTAACGCCAGTGCTATCACCCACCAAACACCGCCAAATACTATCGTGTAATAAGTCACGCTGTTTAATGCGCCGTCATCTCCCCATAAATCGCCTAAGGGAACCAGCCAAGACAACACACCAATTATGGCCCCTATAAAGGCAACATACGCAATTCTTGCCGATTTACGACGTACCCCCATTAGCGGAGACCATTCCCAGGCGCCCATCATAATGACGGCCTGAATAAACAATGAAAAGCCCCAAAGCGGGAGCAAAAAGACGCAATAAAGCGCAATTGGAATGAGTAATAATGCCGTTATAATTCGTTGTTTTAGCAAGTGTTATTCCTCTGTTCGAGTATCTATGTCTTGCATTAGCATAGTTAGCTGTTCACTTGTCAGCCCAAACCGACGTTCACGCTGCGCAAAATCGTTAATGGCCTCTGCAAAGGTTGTATCGTCAAAATCTGGCCATAATACCGGCGTAAAGAACAGCTCCGCATACGCCAGTTGCCATAACAGAAAATTGCTGATGCGGTGCTCGCCACCTGTGCGAATCAATAAGTCAGGTGTGGCTTGGTCAGACAACATTAAATTATCTGCCAGCGCCTCTTCTGCTATTTCTTCTGCGGGTAAGTCGCCATCTTCAACTTTTTTGGCCAATGTCCTGCAGGCTTGGGTAATATCCCATTGCCCGCCGTAGTTGGCGGCAATGTTCAGAGTTAATTGGTCGTTCCCTGCTGTTTTTTCTTCTGCTTGCGCAATTTGCTTTTGCAACCTTTTCGAGAAGCGGCTTTTATCACCAATGATGCGCAGCTGAATATTATTCTCGTCCAGCTTCACCACTTCTTTTTTGAGCACCGACATAAACAACTCCATTAACAGAGAAACTTCTGTCGCAGGTCTGTTCCAGTTCTCACTACTGAATGCAAAAAGCGTCAACGACTCTATGCCATTACGCCTTGCAAAGGCAACCGCGCGACGCACCGCTTCAGCTCCGGCCTTGTGACCCGATGTCCGTGCTTTGCCACGTTGTTTCGCCCAACGCCCATTACCGTCCATTATAATAGCGACGTGTTTGGGTACTAACTGTTTTATTGACGGTAGCTCTTTCATGTATCAGCCATGAACATTAAAAAACGCCGTGCGAGTATACCTGACACGGCGTCATACACCAATGAAGTCATCACCTGATGATTATATTTCCATCAAGTCTTCTTCTTTCGCTTTCAGTGCTTCGTCAATTTGCTTCACGTATTTATCAGTCAGCTTTTGAATTTCATCTTCCGCCTGACGCTCTTCGTCTTCTGTTATTTCTTTTTCTTTCAGCAAATCTTTAATATCGCCGTTTGCGTCACGGCGAATGTTACGTACCGCTACACGCCCTTGTTCAGCTTCAGCGCGCACAATTTTCACTAGATCCTTACGGCGCTCTTCTGTTAGCGGCGGCAACGGAATGCGAATGACAGCGCCAGCCGAGGCTGGGTTCAAGCCTAAATCTGAATCCATAATCGCTTTTTCTACGGCCTGCGATGATGATTTATCAAATACAGTCAAAGCCAGAGTTCTAGAGTCTTCAGTCGTGATATTTGCCAACTGTTTAAGCGGCGTGTCAGTACCGTAATAATTAACCATGACACTATCAAGAATACTTGGGTGAGCACGACCTGTGCGTACTTTTGACATTTGACTGCGCAGCGATTCTACACTCTTCTCCATGCGCGATTTTGCATCTTCAATAATTTCTTTTATCACTGTTTATACCCTTTAATCTTAGAATCTGTCTTCATTCTGCATCGTGACTGATCAGTGTACCTTCTTCTTCACCAAGAATCACTGATCGTAAAGAGCCCGGCTTATTCATGTTGAATACCCGAATTGGCAAGCCGTGGTCCCTGGCTAGCGTAAATGCCGCTAAATCCATGACTTTCAGTTGTTTTTCCAGCACATCATTGTAGCTTATGTGCTTATATAATGTGGCGTCCGGGTTACTCACCGGATCATCTGAATAGACACCATCAACTTTGGTTCCCTTAAGAACCATTTCAGCTTCTATTTCGATACCGCGTAAACATGCTGCGGAATCTGTGGTGAAAAACGGATTTCCCGTACCCGCCGAGAAAATAACAACGCGGCCTGATTTAAGCAAACTAATGGCTTCTGCCCAGTTGTAGCTATCGCATACGCCAGTCAATTCAATTGCTGACATAAGGCGAGCGTTAACGAAAGCTCGGTGCAATGCATCACGCATAGCAAGACCATTCATGACCGTTGCCAACATACCCATGTGGTCGCCGACAACCCGGTTCATACCGGCTTTAGCAAGGCCTTCTCCGCGGAATAGATTACCACCACCAATGACCAAACCGACCTGAACCCCAAGTTCAACCAGTTCTTTAATTTCTTGCGCCATACGGTCTAAGACCTTGGCGTCAATACCGAATGGCTCATCGCCCATAAGCGCTTCACCGCTGAGCTTTAACAATATGCGTCGATAACTGGGTTTAGGATGGGTAGTCATTATTGCCTCTACTCTTTTTTAGGTTAAAAAAAACCGCGTCCTGAACGCTCAAGACGCGGTTGTATTTTATGTTATCAAGTTGGTCGAAACCACTAGATTAACCTTTGTTCGCTGCTGCCACTTGAGCCTGAACTTCAGAAGCAAAGTCTTCTTCTTTACGCTCAATGCCTTCGCCCACTTCAAAGCGTACGAAAGTAACAACGTCTGCGCCAGCTTTCTTCAATAATTCACCAACAGTCATTGATGGATCTTTAACGAAAGGCTGACCCGTCAGGCTGATTTCGCCGGTAAACTTACGCATACGGCCTTCAACCATTTTCTCAGCGATTTCTTTAGGTTTACCGCTTTGCATAGCGATATCAACCTGAATAGAACGCTCTTTTTCAACAACTTCTGCGTCTACGTCTTCAGGCTTAACAAACTGAGGGCTGCTTGCTGCAACGTGCATACACAGGTCACGAGCTAAGTCTTCGTCGCCGCCGGTTAATGCAACAGCAACACCGATGCGAGCACCGTGCGTGTAAGTTGCAACAACGTCGCCAGCTTCAATCGTTTGAACGCGACGAACATTCATGTTCTCGCCGATTTTAGCCACTAAGTCTTCGCGAGTTTTCTCAACTGTTTCGCCACCAATGTCGGTTGCTTTCAGTTTTTCAACGTCGTTTTCTTTGTTTGCAAACGCAGCGTTGATAACTTTCTCACCGAAGCCTAAGAAGTTTTCGTCACGAGCAACGAAGTCAGTTTCACAGTTCAGTTCAACTAATGTTGCCTGGCTGCCTTCAGACTTAACTAAAATAACACCTTCAGCGGCAACACGGCCCGCTTTCTTAGCGGCTTTAGCCTGACCACTTTTACGCATCAGTTCAATTGCGGCTTCCATATCGCCGTCGACTTCCTGCAATGCTTTTTTGCAGTCCATCATGCCAGCGCCTGTGCGCTCGCGCAGTTCTTTAACTTGAGCTGCTGTAATTGCCATGATCTCTATCCTCGATTATTCACTTGCTTCGACGAAGTCGTCAGAGTCTTTCGCTTCAACCTGTGCTACGCGTGCTTCTTTAATCGCATCAGCAGCTGAGTTCAGGTATAACTGTACCGCACGGATTGCGTCATCGTTACCTGGAACAATGTAGTCAACGCCGTCTGGATCTGAGTTGGTATCAACAACAGAAACAACAGGAATCCCCAGGTTATTCGCTTCTTTAATTGCAATGTGCTCGTGGTCAGCATCGATAACGAAAAGAACGTCAGGCAAACCGCCCATGTTCTTGATACCGCCTAAACCTTTCTCAAGCTTTTCCATTTCGCGGGTGTTAACCAACGCTTCTTTCTTAGTCAGCTTGTCGAAAGTGCCGTCTTGGCTCATTGTTTCAAGGTCTTTCAAACGCTTGATAGACTGACGTACTGTTTTCCAGTTAGTCAGCATACCGCCTAACCAACGGTGGTTAACGTAGTACTGACCACAGTTGTTAGCTGCTTCTTTAACCGCTTCAGACGCTGCGCGCTTAGTACCAACAAACAGGATTTTACCTTTGTTTGAAGCAACGTGCTGCATGTAGCTCAACGCATCGTTGAACATTGGCACAGTCTTTTCGAGGTTAATGATATGAATCTTGTTACGAGCGCCGAAAATGTAAGGTTTCATTTTCGGGTTCCAGAAACGAGTTTGGTGACCGAAGTGGACACCTGCTTTCAGCATGTCACGCATTGACACGTTAGCCATAATATTTTCCTTTTGTAAGGGGTTAAGCCTCCATACACCCCATAAGCCGACTTAGTCTAGCTAAGCACCCCGCCTTATGTGCCGGTGTATGTGTGGATTATACAATTGTTTATTGAGTTGCTATTTGCGGCGACCATTTATTAAGAGAATATCCGGCCAACCGAAAAAGCGTGCGTTTTATACCATAAAGCCGCTGCAACAACAACTAAAAACCACTTAAATCGTGTTTTTATAAGCCCTTAGTGAGTGAACATAGCGAAGTTTTGCTGCGGCTGTTAAACTGTCGTTTTTTATGAGCGGTATGGACGAATAACAAAATGAGCATATCTATTAAGACTCCGGAAGAAATTGAAAAGATGCGCGCAGCGGGCAAGCTCGCCGCCAGTGTACTGGAAATGATAGGTGAGCATGTAAAGCCTGGCGTAACCACTGAAGAGCTTGATGATATTTGCCACAAATACATTACCGACCACGGTGCCTACCCTGCACCGCTTAATTATCATGGTTTCCCCAAGTCTATTTGTACATCAGTTAACCATTGTGTCTGCCATGGTATTCCGGGACCGAAGAAGCTTAAAGACGGCGATATCATGAATATCGATGTCACAGTGAAACTCGATGGCTATCACGGTGATACATCAAAAATGTTCGTCGTTGGTAAACCTTCCATTTTAGCTGAGCGCCTTATCCGAGTAACCCAGGAGTCTCTGTATAAAGCCATTGAAATGGTTAAGCCGGGTATTCGTCTTGGAGACTTTGCTGAAGTCATTCAGAAACATGCGGAAGGACACGGCTATTCAATCGTTCGTGAATATTGCGGGCACGGCATTGGTGCAGTTTTCCACGAAGATCCTCAAGTTCTGCATTACGGCAAAGCGGGTACTGGTGAGGAGTTAAAACCCGGCATGTGCTTTACTATAGAGCCTATGGTCAACGCCGGAAAACGCCAAACGAAACTCATGAAAGACGGCTGGACAGTGCTAACGAAAGACCGCAGCTTAAGTGCGCAGTGGGAACATACGTTACTGGTGACTGACAACGGCGTTGAAGTGCTTACGTTACGTAACGATGAGACTGACTTACAACGCGTCATTGAACACAACGACTAAAGGTGTACGCTTATGGCCAATGCTGACAATGATAAAGACTTTCACGGCCATTGGCCCAGCCGGAACAGCCCACCTGAAACAAAAGACTATAAAGAGTTACTGACCAGTTACCAAAACTGGTCAGCCACCCGTTTTGTTACCGCTGATATTGACGAACTGGTTCATCACCGAGCCAACTTTTTTGATCAGTTACTCGAACAATTGTGGTCGCAATTTGAACTGAATGAGGAATCCGCCACGTTAATTGCGGTAGGCGGCTATGGTCGGGAAACTCTGCACCCTGGCTCTGATATCGATCTACTGATACTGGTTGATGAAAAGAGCGATAGCCTTCGCGTGGTTGAAGACAAGCTCAGTCGACTCATTACCTTTTTATGGGATTTGCACCTGGATATTGGTCATTCTGTTCGCTCCATAGATGAGTGTTTTCAGCAGGCCGATGATGATATTACCGTTGCAACCAACCTCATTGAAAGCCGATTTCTCACTGGCTCAGAGGAACTATTCAACGAGTTTCATCAACACCTAATTAATGACTTTCCCTGGAGCAGCCGCGATTTTTATCAGGCAAAGCTGGATGAGCAGCGGCAGCGGCATCAGCAATACCACAGTACGTCTTATAACCTCGAACCCAATATTAAGTCGAGCCCGGGTGGGCTACGTGATATTCAGACCATAGGCTGGATTGCGAAGCGTCACTTTCAGACTCATTCCGATGAAAACCTGGTTGAATATGGTTACATGACCGCTGACGAGTTTGTTGAGTTAAGAGACTGTATGAACTGGCTTTGGCGGATACGCTTTGCACTGCATATCGAAGCTGGAAAACGTGAAGATCGCCTACTATTCGACTTCCAACCTGGAGTGGCGGTCCGGTTAGGTTATGGAAACGAAGGTAAGTCGTCCGTCGAAACAATGATGAAGGATTACTTCAAAGTGGTTCTTCGAGTCAGTGAACTCAACCAAATGTTATTGCAGTTCTTTCATCAGGCAATTTTGGGCACGCAAGACCTTCAGGATGCTGAGCTCATTGACCGCGACTTTGCTATCTCGAATACACTTTTAACGGCACGTCATGACGAGGTTTTTGACAACCCGGTTAACTTAATTCGAGCCTTTGTTTGTATTGCCGAGTACCCGCAAATAACCGGCATTCACTCGAATACTATCAGGCTGATTCGTAACGCCCGTGCGCAATTGACCGAGCCACTCAGTCACAACCCAGACTGTCGAAATAAGTTTAACCAGCTTATTCAGCATAAGCGTGGATGCGGTTTGGCATTTTCGTTAATGCATCATCACAGTGTATTGGCCAGCTACTTGCCACAGTGGCAGCAAATTGTCGGGCAAATGCAGTTCGATCTTTTCCATGCATACACAGTAGACGAGCACACCTTCCGCTTAGTCAGAAACTTGTATCGCTATAGCGACGAGAAATACGCCGAACAATTTCCGCTGTGCGAAAAAATTGTGCAGCAAATGGAACGTAAGTACTGCCTATATTTAGCCGGTATCTTTCACGATATTGCCAAAGGCCGCGGTGGCGACCATTCAGAGCTGGGTGAAATGGATGCTCGCAACTTCTGTCATCAGCACGGATATTCCGAAGACGATGCAGAGCTGGTCGCCTGGTTGGTTCGACACCACTTGACCATGTCAGTCACCGCACAAAAGCGAGACATTCACGACCCGGAAGTGATTCAGGAATTCGCTAATCAGGTACAAACGGTAGAACGGTTAGACTTTCTCTATTGCCTGACGGTTGCTGATATTCGAGCCACCAATCAATCGCTTTGGAACAACTGGAAAGCGACGCTGCTAGAAGAACTCTACAATGCGACCGCTTATTTGCTGCAACAAGACAGCAGCCAACCCACACTGGATGTGCGGGAGAAAATAAAAGAAAACAAAGCTAATGCTATGGCGCTTTTATTAAGCGCCGGCTTTGATAAAAGCGACATTAACGCGCTTTGGGGACGCTTTACAGCAGATTACTTCTTTCGCCATACCGCTGAGCAAATTAGCTGGCATTCGCAGCACATTCTGAATTTGCCGACCGACCAGCTGCCGCTTATTCTGATTGGCGATGAAAACAACTATGGCACCACCGAGTTGTTTATCTATCATCATGAGGAAAGCCATTTATTTGCATCTGTTGCCGGCGTTCTGGACAGTCAGCAACTCAGCATTCTGGATGCACAAATACTGGCAACACGCGACGGCTTTGTCATGGATACCTTCATTGTTTTGCAGCGAGACGGCAAACCGTTAACAGAGCCGCAACGCATTGAAGAAGTGAAGCAGCAGTTACTGGACGTACTGCATAAACGCGTTCCTGTCCCTAAAACCAATCGCCCGTTGTCCCGCCGTATGAAAAATTTCTCGGTAAAAACCGAAGTGTCTTTTATACCAAGCAAGCATCAGGGACGAACGACTTTTGAGCTGATAACACTAGACAGGCCGGGACTTATTGCTAAACTGGCGGCTATTTTACAACAGCAAAACGTCACCTTGTTGGCCGCAAAAATCACCACCATTGGTGAGCAGGCAGAAGATTTGTTCATTGTAACCTCGGAAGACAACACGTCGCTGGATGAGCAACAAAAACAAGCGCTTAAACAACAGATTATCGAAGACTTGGAGTTTTAAATTAGAACCATGGAACACATTAAACAATTAATTACTGATGCTTTCGACAACCGCGACCAAATCAACGCCAACACTGACGACGATGAGCTGCGTGAAGCTGTACGCTACGTCATTGACGAAATCGATCGCGGTGAACTGCGCGTTGCCGAAAAAGTGTCAGGCGAATGGGTCGTACACCAATGGCTTAAAAAGGCGGTTCTGTTGTCTTTTCGCTTGAACGACAACGATTTAATTGAAGGCGGCGAAACTCGCTTCTGGGACAAGGTGCCTGCGAAGTTTGCTGACTACGACAGTGCCCGCTTCCGTGCTGAGGGTATGCGTGTCGTGCCGCCCGCTATGGTGCGCAAAGGCGCTTATATCGGTCGCAACGTTGTTGTCATGCCATCTTATGTCAACATCGGTGCCTACGTTGGTGAAGGCAGCATGGTTGATACCTGGGCTACCGTCGGCTCTTGTGCGCAAATCGGTAAAAACGTGCATTTGTCGGGTGGCGTCGGCATTGGTGGTGTATTAGAGCCATTACAGGCAAACCCAACCATTATTGAAGACAACTGCTTTATTGGTGCGCGCTCTGAGATCGTTGAAGGCGTTATCGTGGAAGAAGGTGCGGTTATTTCAATGGGAGTTTACATTGGCCAAAGCACCCGCATTTATGACAGGGAGAATGACCGTATTCTGTACGGCCGTGTTCCAGCCGGTGCCGTTGTTGTACCGGGCTCACTGCCTGCAGCAGATGGGACTCATAGTCTTTATGCCGCTATTATCGTTAAGCGTGTTGATGCGAAAACGCGCGCCAAAGTGGGTATCAACGCCCTACTTCGAGGCGCTGAATAAACAACAATAGGCTTAATCTGCCTGAAAGGCCTTAAGAAACTCATCCGGAAGTGGCACTGTTAATGAAATGGTTTCGCCACTTACCGGGTGTTTAAATTCCACTCCCGTTGCCGCTAACAGCAACCTATGGCTGTCAAAATGTTCCCGAAAGAACCGGTTATGGCGACCGTCACCATGGTTCGTGTCACCAATAATAGGATGACGAAGGTGCGCCATGTGCCTACGGAGCTGATGCTTGCGCCCTGTTTCAGGCGTTAACTCAACTAACGAATAACGCGTTGTATCGTGCTTTTTGCTGACTTTAAAGGGTAATTCCACTTTTTCCAGGCAGCGAAAATGCGTCACAGCCTCCTGTGCCTCTTTGTCTTTATCCGCCTTTGCGTCAGCAATTTTATCAAGCTCTTCTTTTAGCGGATAATCGACAGTTCCTTCCTCAGGTAAATAGCCACGGACAACCGCATGATATTGTTTTTCTACCTGGCTAGTGGCAAAGCTTTCCGACATTTTGGTCGCAATTTCGCTGCTGAGAGCAAAGATTAAAAGTCCGGAGGTAGGCCTGTCGAGGCGGTGTACAGGGTAAACATGCTGGCCAATTTGGTCGCGCAGCATTTGCATGGCAAATTCCCGGGCCTCACTAGCAATGCGGCTACGGTGAACCAATAAGCCACTGGGCTTGTTAATAACGGCTAAATCATCGTCCTGATAAACAATATCCAGAGGTGGTCGCATTAAAGGTCATCCTGCAAAGGGTCAGTGCCACTTAGCAGAACATCGAACTCGCGAATAAGCCCTATGAGTTGCTCATATTGTTCGAGTTCATTACGGTAGGTGTGAGCCGCCATGGGGCTTATAGAAGTGCCTTCTGGGAGCGGCCGCTGCCCGTCAATGAGTGACCACATTTTAGGTATCATGATAAATTGCAGCCACTGATGAAATTCCAGGGTATCAACCGCAAAAGGTTGCTGACTTTCGAGTGCCTGAACCGGCGGTTGGTGAGACTGCCAAAGACCTAAACTATTGAGCTCGCGTTCAATCCTATCTAATAATCGAGCCGCTTTCTGATACTGCTCCATATCAGACTCCGTTACCACATGAGGTTATTAATCGTTATAATGGCGCAATAGTGGTTTAATACGTTCCAAAATTCAAGTGAAATGGAGTTTTTGTGTCAGAGCAGAGCATTACAACCCTGGGTGATTTTCTAAAAGCAGGCCAAACCGAGTATCAGGTTTTTGACATTGGCCGTTGCTTAACCGAGCTTACACAGGAGCATTTCGACGCTGTTGAGCATCAGCAACAGCCATATCCTTATCCAATTGCCCGTCAGGCTCAAATTGCCGTTCTGTTCCAACACAAAAGCGCTAAACAACCACCCTATTTATGGTTTCTTCAGTTTCCATTAGATGAGCGTGGTCTACTTAACCTGGCAGCACGAAATCAATACCTCGAGTATGTGATTAACGCGCTGGGGCACGAGATTACCGGCGAGCTCACTGAGGAACAGCAAGAGCAGTTGCAGCAGAACCCCTATTTGCTAACACCGTCAGAAACACAGCGAGCAGCTTTGCACGCTCATGTTCAATGCCAACATAACTTATCACCGTCTATCCACTTTGAAGCGGCTGAAGCTTATTTGCTAAAACCAAATGGCAGTCAGAATTGGCAAAATATCGGCTTACAAGGGCTTCATGATGTGGCTGCACGTTTAATGCAGCGTAACGATATTAGCACGGCCATTGCTGAACACTTTGCGAGCTACCCCAACGGTGTGCGTTCGCCTCTGGCCGCAGCGCTCGAGCATCAGTCTATACCGGCGCACTTACGCAACGCGTTACTGGAGCTGATAAACACAGAAGATTCAGAGCTCACAACAGACGCGTTGAGAGCATTGGCAAGCGCGTCAGATGAGCCAAGAGTGCAAAAACAAGTTGCGTCACTGATTGAGACCGCCAATGCGGACCAACTGGTCGTTATTGCGGCTCGTTTATGGCGTGTTTTGGCAGAGCCTACAATCCTAAATAGCTACCTCAACGCTATTGCTAAACTGGACGTCACCTTATTCGATGCGCTTTTCCAGGACATCATCGCACTGCCAACTGTGCGTCCACAGTTACTGTCTCTCATTGCGCAACAGCAACTTTCAGAGCCGGTACAACAGGCACTGAACCGTTTAAAGTCGCAGGTGAAGTAACCGCATGAATTTACTCGATGTCATAGTCTTTCTGGTTTTACTGCTTGCGGTTTGGGTGTTTTGGCAACACCGACAACAATCGGAAAGCGCTCAAAAACACGCCGTTTATTATTGTAAGCAACAAGGTTTGCAGTTCTTAGACATTCGGCGAGATAAAACGCACTGGTCGTTTAAAGGCAGTCAACCAGGTTGGCGCAGTACCTTTAAACTGGGCTTTTCCAGTGACGGTGAAACCCGCTACGAGGGCGATTTAACACTACACAATCAGCGGTTAATTGGTGTGGAGTTACCGCCCTTTAGAGTGCCCGGTCAGTAAGTTAACCCAAGCGTCTTTGTACATAACCCAGTCGCCCATCAGGCTGTACAGTGGGTATTTGAAGGTCGCCGGTTTGTTTTTCTCAAAAATAAAGTGGCCCAGCCAGGCAAAGCCATAACCAATAACCGGCACAGCCAACAACCACCAGTAGCTTTGAGTAAAGAGCGCATAGGCAAGTACAATGAGTACCAGAGTGCTGGCCATATAATGTAAGGCTCGGCAACGCGTGTCGGAATGCTCCTGTAAGTAGTAAGGGTAAAACTCTTTAAAACTGGAGTAGCTCATTATTCAGCCTCCTCCTTTGGATAAAACAGCAACTCACCGGACAGTGCTTCAAATTCGATTTGCGCTTGCAGACGATACCCACGCTTTTTGAAAAAGGCCTGATAGTCTGCACGAGTCACAAAGACTGCAATTCCCTGAGACTCCGGGTCTTCCTGAAAAGCTGACTTAGCAGCCTCCACCAATAAATGACCAATGCCCTGCTGTTGATACTGTGGCGCCACCGCAATAAACGCCAGCATATGGTACGGAACATCGGGCATCGCTTCCTGAATACGGCGCTCTTTTTCCATGACTTGTTTAGTACTTAAAAAGCCCGCCGTCAACAACATGCTTATGCGCCAATGCCAAAAGCGCCCGGGGCCAAAGCTTTTTCCCGGTCGGGTCAGGCAGGCTACGCCCAGTAAGGTACCACCATCTCTAATGCCGATAATTGACTGCCCGCTTTCCCAAAATGAGGTGAGATCTTCCCGAATAGCGGCTCTTAACCGTTTATCATAGTCCGATTTGTCGGCGCGAAAAATCTTTTGCAACAGCTCGTCGTCATAGTAAGTCTGAAAAAGTAACGAGGCTGCAACCTTCAGGTCTTCAGCAACCAGATAGGTCAACTCCCCCTGCACCTCGCCACTGCTTTGTTCACTTGCGTGTTGTATTTCCTGCTCTGTAGCCTCTGTTAGCCCCTGCATCCCGGACAACCTCTTTGTTATTCTTGATAAACATCAAGCTAACCTTTTTTTAACAGACTGTCGAGTCACTCAATTGCAGAAGAAGGGTCCTTTGGTTGGCACTTTATCAGCCAGTCTTCCAGAGAGTCAGCAAGGCACTCATGTTGCTCTTTGCCAACCCACTCTAAACCAACTTGCCCGGTCGAATTATCGATAGACACCAACAAGTCATCATTCTCAACACCTAAACCAATAAACACCGTTTCAGGTTGTTTTAAACGACGCTTCATAAGGATATGACCGGTCAGATTTGCCAATAGTCGCTCACCGTCCTCAGGGCTTTGCACTTGTAATAAAGTCACCGGATGCCCGTCGTATTCCAGCGCTAAATCACCGGCAAACCAACGTCCAAAGACGGTTTTTATACTGTCATGGAAAGTTGTTTCAAGAGCCTTTTCTAAGTCCTCAAAAGACAACGGCGACGCCTGCTTAACGGGACTCCACTCTACCGTGTCATCATCTATTACAGTGCCATAAATAGGACTATCCCACTCCGAAACATACTCGGTATAACGAACCGGCAATTTCTCGACATAACTTGCAATGAGGTTATCTAACACACTTTCTAAATTCTGCATCTGGTACTGCTCACTCAGACATTTTACAATGGCGTCATTGTACGTACGGAGTGACACAAATGCCAAAAAAGGATGCACTCGGCCATTTAAGCCTTGGCCAGCAAACCGAATACCCAAGCCAATACGACTCAAATCAGTTGCAGGCTGTTCCGCGCTCATTGAACCGGGAGCCAATAGGCATTTCAGGTGAACTACCCTTTAGCGGGGTTGACCAATGGACCGGTTATGAACTTTCATGGCTAAATGGCAAAGGCTTACCGCAAGTAGCTATCGGCTATTTTGAAGTGCCTGCTGCCAGCCCTAACCTGGTCGAATCAAAGTCTTTCAAGTTATACCTTAACAGCTTTAATGACAGCCGTTTCGACACTTGGGACGACGTTCAAAGCATTATGAAAAAAGATTTATCGGCCTGTGCGGGCGACTCCGTGTCTGTCCAGCTGACCCCATTAAGTCGTGTGGCTCATGAAGCTATTGCTGACTTTCAGGGCGAATGTATAGACTCGCAGGATATCGATATTGAACATTATGATTATCGCCCGGAGCTGTTGAAGCTTGAAGACAATGCTAAAGAGGTCGAAGAAAAGCTGCATAGCCACCTACTAAAATCAAACTGCTTAATCACCAACCAGCCTGATTGGGGTTCAGTCTTCATTCATTATCAAGGGTCTAAAATCGACAGAGCTGCCTTGTTAGCTTATTTGGTGTCTTTTCGCGGCCACAATGAGTTTCATGAACAATGTGTCGAGCGAATTTTTCAGGACATACTCGCTCTTGGTGTTAAGAAGCTGAGTGTTTACGCACGCTACACACGACGAGGCGGGCTGGACATCAACCCATTTCGCTCCAACTTCGAGCCAGCGCCGCAAATGCAACGCATGGCCCGTCAGTAAAATTTCAGCAAATTACGCGTTTGGATGCGGAATTTGCAGCCATTGTAAGAAACGCGCTTTCTGTTGTGCAGTAGGCGCGTCTACTGGCTCAATCGAGGCATCGGTTGCCGGTGCCTGCTCGAGCTTCAGCGTTTTTTCATGCAATTGATTACGACGGAAGAACGTGACCTTAACTTCATCACCCGCTTCATACTCCTGAAGCGCTTCCTCAAAACGACCCTGCATAACCGTATGACCGTCGTACGCAACAATGACATCATCCGGTCTAAAACCGGCTTCCCATGCCGGGCTACCGCGGCTGACTTGAGTCAACTCCATGCCACCGTCTACTTTCGATGCACGCCAACCTGTCCAGTTTTCTGGCTCATCATTTTCTTCGTAGACCAGCTCTAAGCCCGCATCGTTCAGCATTTTCTCAAATGGAATATCGGCTGCTGGTGCTTCAACATTGTTCTGCCACCATTGCTGCCACGAGTCACCAGTTAAGTCATTAAGAATTGCGAGCACATCGCTGGCCTTAAAGCCCTTTTCGTCGGCATCAAAGCGCTTGTAAAGTTCGTTGTGTACATCGCGATAACTAACTTCACCGTCCGTTGCCTCAAGTAACGCATTATCGAGCATCCAGGAGACTAACGCACCTTCCGAATAAATACTTACTGAGTCGTTGTGAGCACGGTCGCCATACTGATCAATCCAGGCTTCAAAAGAAGCCTCTGCCACTGACATAACCTCGCGGCCAGGCTTAGCTTTATAACGGTCAATACCACTAGCCAAGCGCTCGAAGTATTCGTCAGGTTCCATAACTCCCGCATGTAGCAGTAAGTGGTTTTGGAAGTAGCTTGTTGAGCCTTCGGCTATCCAGAATAAATCTGTATAGTTCTCTTTTTGGTAGTCGTAAGGCACCAGACCGTCTGGTCGATAAGCCTTCACGTTCCAGGTATGTACAAATTCGTGAGAGGCTGTCGACATAAACGACAAATAATCATCTCGACTGGCAAAGCTATAACGTGGGCGTTGAATAACCGTGGAGTTTTTGTGTTCCGTTGCACCACCAGCCCCGGAGGTTGCGTGAATCATAAAAACGTAGCGCTCAAAAGGGTAACTACTCCAAATAGAGTCACCGGTAGCTACTAATTTTTCCAGGTCTGCAACTGTCTGTTCAGCGTCGTAGTTGCCTTCGCCCCAAAACACCACTTCGTAGTCACGCCCGCCCTGCTCAAAGGCAAAGTGCTTATTAATACCCGTTTCTATTGGCGAGTCGACCAATACATCCCAGTTATCGGCGACAAATCTGTGATCTCCCTCGCGATCCATACCGGAATAGCTGCGCCACTCAGAAGGTACGTCTAAGGAAACTTTGACCGGGTCGTTACGCCATTTATCAGCGTACATAAATACCGCTGATGCATCTAAGTAGGCGTGGCTGTCGTCAATATGACGGCTTCTGCGGCCCAGCTGATCAGCATAGATTTCATAATTAACCGTCACTTCACCCGCGTTTTTCGGTAAGTGGATACGCCAGGTACTTTTATCCACTTTTTCCCAGCGCAGGTTCTGTCCGTTAGTTTTCGCGGTAAAGTCCCTAACCCCATTGGCCAAATTTAAAATACGGTAATACCCCGTGCGCCAGGCAGGCATTTTAATGTCCAGAAACTGCTCATTAGTTTCAGGAAAGGTGATACTAACGTCCCCTCGCTGGTGCTCCGGTTGAGTCAGATCAATTTTATACTCAGTATCTGCCCAGGCCGCTGAAGATGTTAATAGAATCGATAATGCTAATACGCTTTTACGCACAGTACGTCCCCGCTATTTTCGACTTTTTTGTTAGGAAATAAATGCAAAGACTACCACAATCTGTGAATAGTATTTAATGCAGAAACCGATAAACTTTGTCACCCTAAGACTCGTATTAGTATGAGTTGTCAGTAAGAAAGTAAGAAGGTGAGTAGTGTCAATACCTGAAACACCGCAAGAGCAGGTGCAGCATCTAAGCAAGAAGTTGCAGCAAAGCATTCAGTCCAGAAAGCAGATTGAGGACGATTATCGTCGGGACTCAGAACGTTACTCTGAGTTTGTTAATCAGTTGTGTCTGGCACTTAATGGTGTTGACAACGATTTAGACTCCATTATTCACCAACTTCGTAGCCAAATTCAGCAAAATGCATCGGCGGCAATACTTGACCCGCTGATTGAAAAACTCAGTGACGCCATTGCTAATTACACCATTAAATTTCAGCAGCAAACTAAGCAAACCACTGACACTATCTCAAACGCTTTGGCGAAACTCGAACCCTCAACAAAGCAAGCTGAAAAAGAACTGGCCAGCATTGAAAAAGCGTTTGAAAAACCGACCATGGCGCTTACCCACTATTTGCCGCTGGTTAATCGCTTATTGAATTTATCACACCAATGCGCTGTCACTAAAAACGAACCCAAAGCAGATGCCGTTGCTACTGAGACCTATCAAGCTCAATTATTTGATCTGTTAAGCGAAGTTGAATTTAGCGGTAACTCCGCAGAAGCATTACAACAAGTTAAAACTGCGCTGCAAAAACCTCAAAGCCTCGACACCCTGATGACCATCAGCCTCAAAGTTATGCGACTTATTTTCAACAGCGTGAATGAAGAACGTAAGTCGGCTCAGAGCTTTTTACAGCAACTCAATGCGTCACTCGAATCAGTCAATAACATACTGGGCAATACGGTAGGCGCGTCGGGCTATTTTGCAGAACAGCGCGACGTCCTTAATGAAAAGCTAAAGTTGGGCGTATCTGATATTTCTGACTGTGTTCATGGTGCTTCAGAAGTTTTCGAGCTGAAGGAAACGGTTGGCAGCAAGTTAAAGCAACTAGGTGCTACGTTGGAGCAGCATATTTTGCTGCAAAACCATGAGCGTGAAAATTTCACTAAAAATACTAGTGAGCTTGAAGATAAATTACGCCAGACAGAAGCGGAAGTTGAGCGTTACAAGCGGGAGCTGGCACAACAAAAATTCCGCAGTTTACAGGATGCGTTAACAAAGTTGCCTAACCGCTCTGCGTTTGAAGAACGACTGAATATGGAGTTTGCACGTTGGCAAAAAGGGCAAACCGCCCTCACCATCGCCATTGCTGATGTCGACTTTTTTAAAGACGTCAATGACAACTTCGGACATATTGCGGGTGATAAAACTCTACAGGTCATTGCCGGCACCTTAAACAAAACACTAAAAAATGATGGTTTTGTGTGTCGCTATGGCGGTGAAGAATTTGCTATTATCTTTTGTCTTGATGAGAATCAAGTGAAAGAGAAGATGGAATTAGCCCGAGAAAAAGTCGCTAATATCCCATTTAAGTTTAAAACTGACGATATTCGCATTACTGTATCGGCAGGCGTGGCGTCTTTTAAAAATAACAACGACACCACAGTGTCTGTTTTTGAACGTGCTGACAAAGCACTGTATCAAGCAAAAGAAAACGGACGAAACAACGTTATTCTGGCACCGGACGGATACTAATGATGAGGTGCCATATAAGGTGACAAGGGTCACCCTTTGTAAAGGAGTATTAAATAATAATGAGAGCAAGTATTTCTCCCAGAGGCACAATGTCTCTGTTGTCACAACTAGAAATAGAACGACTAAAAAAATCTTCAAACAGCCAACTCTATAAGCTTTTCAGAAACTGCTGCCTTGCCGTACTGAATGCCGGTAGTAAAACCGACAGCAGCGCAGAAATTTACGACAAGTACCAAGATTTCTCCGTTAATATCATTCGCAAAGAGCGCGGCATAAAAATCGAACTTATTGAGCCGCCGGAAGAGGCGTTTGTCGACGGTGAGCTTATTGTTGGTATTCGCGAGTTACTGGAGTCTGTGCTTAGGGACATTCTATTTACCGGCGAGCGTTATTCAGAAGAAGAGCTTAAAGACGCAGATAGCGCCACCCTAACCCATGTCGTTTTCGATATTCTGCGCAACGCTCGTACCGTTCAGGCCATGCAAGAGCCTGACATGGTGGTATGCTGGGGTGGTCACTCAATTAGTGAAGAAGAGTACAAGTATACTAAGGAAGTAGGTTATCAGCTGGGCCTTCGTGGTTTGAATATCTGTACAGGTTGCGGCCCCGGCGCTATGAAAGGTCCTATGAAAGGCGCGACTATTGGTCACGCTAAGCAGCGCATCAGTGGCGGTCGGTATTTAGGGTTAACAGAGCCAGGCATCATTGCCGCTGAGCCACCTAACCCTATTGTCAACGAACTCGTCATTTTACCGGACATTGAAAAGCGTCTGGAAGCCTTTATTCGTTGTGCACACGGCATTGTTATATTCCCCGGTGGCGCAGGCACTGCCGAAGAGCTGCTTTATTTACTGGGCATTTTAATGCACCCGAAAAACCAGCAGCAAAGCTTACCGGTCATTTTAACCGGGCCTGAAAGTTCACGTGACTATTTCGAAGCCTTAGATGAATTCATTATCGAGACATTGGGTGAAGAAGCTCGTCAACTGTACCGAATTATTATTGCAGACCCGGCCAGTGTCGCTCAGCATATGAGTGCCGGTATGGCTTCGGTGAAGCAGTATCGCCGCGACTCGGGCGATGCCTATTACTTCAACTGGACACTGTTTATTGACGACAATTTCCAGCGTCCATTTGTACCAACACACGACAATGTGGCCGCGTTGAACTTGCACCCTGACCAGCCAAAAGAAGAGTTAGCCGCTGACTTGCGTCGCGCCTTCTCATCTATTGTTGCCGGTAATGTGAAAGACGACGGTATTCGCCGCATTCGTGAAAAAGGCGTATTCACCATTCACGGTGAAACCCAGTTAATGAAGCGACTGGACGTATTATTGCAAGCGTTCGTCGAACAAGGCCGTATGAAGTTACCGGGTTCGGTGTACTATCCTTGCTATAAAGTCGTTACTGATTAAGCGGGTTATGAAGAACAAGGTTTTTGTCATTTTAGCCATAGGCGCTGTTAGCTACTTGGCAATTGTCGGATTAGTCCTGATGTTGTATCAGGCTGATCCGGCCGATCTTAAATGGCAGGAACGTGAAACCTATAATGCACGTCAAATTGGTCAACTCGACTTAGGCATGTCGAAAGACAGTGTTATTCGAATATTGGGCTCTCCCGATATCAACGAAGCTAAATCGTCTGAGCAAGGCGACATGCAAGTCCTGTTTTACCGTACCCATCATGTTACTTCTGACGGCATTACAACCAAAGACGAATGCACCCCTTTGGTGTTCAAAGATAATGAACTTATTGCCTGGGGTAATGACTCTTACCAAGACTACCAGAACACTCAGAGGCGACAATGAACAAGCTCGCTAACTGTTGTGCTAAAGCTTACGGGCTAATGGACAAGCATGACATTCGCCAGCTGTATCAATTTGTGAAGTCGCTTGATGAAGAGTTTCAAGAGTATCGCTGGCCTGAATTACTTCCCTGCTACGCTCAGGCCCGTTTCGAAAATAACGATAAGCTCGTTGAGTTCCTTGCTCAGGCTGTTAACGCATTAAAGTTAGGAAAAACTCTGGCTTTGCACACCCATTACCGGCGGGTGTTAGCAGCCGCTTGTCTGAGTGCCTGTATTAATGAGAGTGTGGATTACTGGCGCTCTAAGCAACTGCGCCAGGCGCTTTGGTTAGAAGCATTGAAGCCCTTGAGTTTTAACTCTCATGATATTGCGTTTTATCGGCATTGGGTGGCGCTCATATCGCGGGTTCAGCAACAGCGTGTGCCTCCGGAAGTTGAGTTCGCACCTCAACTAAACAGTGTTTTCCGATACAAGTTCTGGCCATTAATGAAGCAAAGCGCCGGCTTTTGTCGTTATTTCACGGGCCAACGCTTTAAGCACACTAAAAAGTCGCGTTCCGCACTACTGATGGATTATCAGAAAGGTCAGTTTTTATTGGCATTTCCTCATAAGCTGCATACGCCATTTTATGTGAGTGCAGAGCAGCTAGAGCAGTGGCAGCCAACTAACGAACCAACAGCCTCAGACATTCTCGAGTCATTGGTGAAACATCGGGACTTTTTACTTGAGGCCAGACCCTCTACTTTGCAAACACCGAAAGCATTGCTTACAGCCATTAATCGATACGCTAATGCGTCTGGTTCACTCAATGCGGTGATACAGCAAATTAGAAAAGTGCCCTATTTAAGCGAGTCGGTGCATCAGTCCGTCATAGAAAATGAACGGATCAACAATGATGAAGCCGCTAAAATGGATATTAAGCAGGCCTATCTATGGTTGGGCGCCAAGCGCGCTTCCGTCATTCTTGCGACGGCTTTTTTGCAGCACCAATTTTCGCTAAATACCATACCGTTGCATAAAGCGCTCATGCAACGCATTAACCTGCTGTGTACCTTACTGGAAAAGCTCAGCCAAAGTAGCGGTATTAAACTTCCCACGCCCGCTCCGCTATTAGCATTATTGTCAGGTGCCGACCTGTTCCGCCATCCGGATTTATTAAAGTCATCTAAATGGCCAAAAGTATCGGTTATCGAGCACTTTTATTGCAGTAGCTGGGTCGGCTCAGCGTTAGATCCGGCTGACTTTAGACGCAGTCGTCAGTTGGTTGCTCGCTGGCAACTGCCCGAGAAGACAAACTTACTACTTGATCCAGAACAAACAACTGACAAAAAGTTAACCGCCCTATTCTACGTTGCCCATTTTCTGGCGGTTAAGGTGTATCACCCACAAGCAGAATTAAGCGATTCGGCTCAGAAGCTGCTAGACTCTTGCTATGAAGCATTAGGCGCAACACCAACGAGTGCTCAAAAAGTGCAGCAGATAGCAGCGTTTGAGAGTCATTGTCACTCTCCCTTATAGCACCTATTCACTTGGTGAATAATGCTTTTCTAGTCACATAAACTGTAGGGGTGGTAGAATTACTGCCTGTATTTAGTTGTAACACGGTTTGAAGGAACTCTTTAAATGAGCAAGACAATCACAGTTATTCCAGGCGATGGTATTGGTCCCGATATTGTTAAGTCGGCAACAGCCATTCTCGACAAAGCAGGTTGCGACTTTGAATACGAATATGTAGAAGCCGGTTTAACCGCTTTAGAAAAAACTGGCGAGCTTCTGCCACAGAATACACTTGATGCTATCGCTCGTAACGGTGTTACTTTAAAAGGTCCATTAACGACCCCCGTTGGCGAAGGCTTTACCTCGATTAATGTCAGCCTTCGCAAGCACTTCGGGCTATACGCAAATATGCGTCCCGTATTGTCGTTCAAAGGCACTCAGGCACGCTACGAAAATATTGATATCATTACTATCCGCGAGAACACCGAAGGCATGTACTCAGGTCTTGGTCAGAAAGTCTCAGAAGACGGTAACGAAGCCGAGGCTATGAGCAAAATCACGCGTGAAGGTGCTGAGCGTATCGTGCGTTTTGCTTACGAAACAGCCCGTCGCGAAGGCCGTAAAAAAGTAACGGCAGTACATAAAGCCAATATTTTGAAATCCACTTCTGGTTTATTCCTGAAAGTAGCTCGCGAAATTGCCGAAGAATACCCAGATATCGAATCTGCTGAGATGATTGTCGATGCGGCGTGTATGCGCTTGGTTATGAACCCGGAAGAGTTCGACGTTATTGTCACTACCAACCTGTTTGGCGACATACTGTCTGACCTTTGCGCAGGTTTAGTCGGTGGTTTGGGCATGGCGCCAGGCGCTAACATTGGTAAAGACTGCGCTATTTTTGAAGCGGTTCACGGCTCTGCACCAGACATTGCGGGTAAAAATCTGGCTAACCCAAGCTCTGTTATTCTGGCTTCTATTCAAATGCTGGAATACTTAGGCATGGCCGACAAAGCTGAAAAAATCACCAAAGCTCTGGCGGACGTTATTGAGTCCGGTGATCGCACCACCCGCGATCTCGGTGGTTCGCACGGCACAACAGACTTTACACAAGCGGTTATTGACCGTCTGTAATCAGTTTACAGCAGGCTTTCCCGGTGAAAGCCTGCTTCTTATTTGAATTGAGTTATTTCTACGTCCTGCCCGTCGGGAAATTTAGCATGTAACTCTAACGTCCCTCCTAGAGCCTCAATGTAGTGTTTCAAAGTACTTAGCATTGCATCGGGACGAGATTCAATTTTCGATATGTTTGACTGAGCAAGCTCCAAAGCTTTTGCTACGGTCGTTTGATTCAATCCACGCGCTTTCCTAACTTCCGCTAATGTCATTTCAGCGATAACATCCACAGCCTTAGCTCGTGCTTTCGCTTTCACTTCCGGCTTGATTCGCTTTTTCATTTCGCTAAGTGGTTTCACCATAACTAACCTCTAATTAATCATTGCCGATTTTCAAATAGTCCAAAAATAACTGCTCAGCAAGAGGAATCATTTTCCGATAAAAGGCCTTATCTTTACTGCCATTTTTACGACCACCACATAACAAGACGGCCTGTCGCTTAGGGTCAAATGCATAAAATACTCTATATGGACTTCCAGCATGACTTATCCGCAACTCTTTCAAGTTTTTAAGATACTTTGTACCTTTTAGAGTATCCGCCTGAGGGCGCCCCAGGTTCGGTCCTTTAATTTCCAGCACATCAACCATTGCCTGAACATCTACCTGTTCAGCATCACTTAATGAAAAGAACCACTTTTCATATTCATCCGTGACGAGTATCATCCAATCCATGATGACTCCAAAACACCCTTAAAAGTATATACCGTTAAAGATATACTAACAACAAAATAAAGAAAGTCATTATAGAGCCGAAGGACTACTTTTCAGAACACGTAATGTCGTCAATTTCTTTAAGATAGAACGTATTACAAACAGGAAGGTAAAATGGATAAAGCGGTATAGCCATAAACTGAAAGCCATACCGCTTTGAGGATTGCTTTAGAATTACTGCTTCGGTAGCCAGCGCAAGTGAACTGTTATTTCTTCACGATCGTGATACAGGTGCTTGGCCTGAATTTCGAATGGCTTCGTGCCCTGTGTCTGTAGCTGGTCTTTTATTTGCTCCAGATACTCTTTCACCGCAGCATAGCGCTGACGCATGGGTAACTTCAGGTTAAAAATAGCTTCCTGACAGTCGCCTTCAAGCAACCAGCTTGTCATTAACTCACCGACTCGGGCTGGCTTTTCAACCATGTCACAAACTAACCAGTGAATGTTTTTGCGTTTTGGGCGAAACTTAAAGCCATCTTCTTTTATATGCTGAACCTGCCCGGTTTCCATTAACGCCTCAGCCATAGGGCCGTTATCAACAGCCTGTACCATCATACCCCGACGCACTAACTGATACGTCCAGCCACCTGGCGCAGCACCTAAGTCGACGGCCTTCATACCGGGATGTATGCGTTTTTCCTGCTCACTTTCAGGAACAAACACTTGAAAAGCCTCATCGAGCTTCAACGTCGAACGGCTAGGCCCGTCTTTTGGCATTCTTAGACGTAAAATACCGCCGTCATAAGGTGTCTGGTTATAACTGTATGAATACCCGGTCAGGGCATGTGCTGAATTAACAAAGAGTACATGCAGTAAAGGACGCTTTGCCAACGGTTTATTACTTAACAACTCTTCTTTTCGCAAAGCCTGACGAAGCGGAACACTGAACTTCCGACAAAACTTTGATAACTGATTAGCTTCGTTTGTATCAGGTGTTTCCACCCGGAGCTCGCCGGCCAAGCCGAAGGTTTCCTGATGCGGCTTTAACGCTTTTATCACCTCACTGGCTCGGTCTTCAACGCCAGCCAGTTTAATTGGGCTAAGCAAAGCGAACATTTCGCGTGCGAACACCAAGTCTTTCAACGAAAGCTTTCTGGCAATATGCTCCGCTTCTTCAGCCTGACAATTATAAGTGACATAAGCCTGATTCGGCTGTGTCTGGCAGTATCCGTAAATACCAAGCTCGGTCGCTTTATCCTGAATTTCAGCGGCACAGTCGCCTTCAAAACCAGCACGACACAATAAAATAATTCCGCTCATTAACTCACTGCTCCTAACTTTATTGCGCCAATAAGCAAGCTTATCCAGCCTGCGATAAATAGCAAACCACCTAAGGGTGTTATGGGCCCAAACCACTTAATACCGGTGAGCGCTAATGCGTATAGACTACCAGAAAACAAAATGACACCGGCTATCCATAAATAACCGCTTGCCACAAACCATCCAGACGTTGTCTGTTTAAGCCATAAGGCTAACGCTAGTAGCGCTAGTGTATGGTAAAACTGATAGGTTACACCGGTCTCAAAAGCACTCAGCAAACTCTCACTCAATTTCGACTTAAGACCATGCGCAGCAAAGGCGCCTAACATAACACCCGTTGCGCCTAAAAATGCCGCAACGATTAAAAATAACTGACTCACTAAATAAACTCCTTAATTGCCGTAGCCGCTTGCTGCCAAATAACGGGCGTGTCTGCCGATTTTGCTTTAGTTGCTTCAAAGCCGTGATCAGCCCCTTCCAGCCAACGCAATGACCAGTTGTCAGGTAAAGTTACACACTCACCCTGCTCTTTCTTCTTCATTAACGGTTTACTAAAGGGGTCTCGAGTTCCCTGTAAAATAAGCCCCGGAGCTCGGCTCATTGCTAACTCATCCAACCGCGAGTTTTCTGGTTTTTGCGGAGGGTGGAACGGAAAACCTAATGCAATAGACGCTTGAGCATTGAACTTGTCCGCCACGCGCAACATCACTCGGCTGCCCAGCGACTTCCCCATTAAAACCAACGGTTTGTTGTCCTGCTGCAGGTCTTGCAGTAGAGACTCGACTGCCTCAACAAGGGTTGGCATTCTGTTGGGTGGCCTGGGCTTACCGGTTTCTCTTACTTTCTCCCAGTACGGAAAGTCCGGGCGAACCACTTCAGCGCCAAAGGCCACACATTGCTCAGCAAAATAATTCATAAACGCAGTGTCGGGACCTCCACCAGAGCCATGAAAAAATACAACTCTCATCGCACCCTCTGGGTGTTGCCGCTGATAACGCATCACTCTTTAAATTCCCGTTCTTCCTGCTGCACTATGTCCAGCAGCCATTGCCGAAAGGTCGCGATTTTACCGATTTCGGCCTGGTTGTCACGACAAACCAAATAAAAGGCTTTATTCCGCTGCAACGCTTGGGGAAATATTCTCACCAAATGACCACTGTCAATTTCAGGCTTTACTAACACGTTATTGGCTAAGGCCACCCCTTGACCATGCACCGCTGCTTGCAGCGCCAGGCTCGAGTGACTGAACACCGGGCCGTTATCGCCTTTATATTGTGGCAAACCAACTAACTGAAACCAGTCTTTCCAGGCATTACGCGTTTCATCATGTAACAGTGTTTGTTTAAATAAATCTGCCGGCTCTGTTATGTCGGCTTTATTCAACAATAAAGGCGAACACACTGGCCATAAGTATTCTTCATGAAGCTGATAGGACTTGACTCCGGGCCAGCGACCGTCACCGTAATAAATGGCTACGTCGACATCATCAGTCAGTGAACCGCTAATTTCATCAACTGCTTTTATACGAATATCCATGTCTGGGTGTGCTTCGCGAAAGCTGCTTAGCCGCGGTACAAACCATAAAATGGCGAAACTAGGAGGCACCGATACAGTCAGAGCTCCGCGCTCTGATACCAATCGCAATTTGTCGGTCGCTTGCGCCAACTGTTCAAAAATTTCCCGAAGCTCTAAATAGTACTCCTGACCTTCTTCAGTCAGCAATAACGAACGGTTTCGACGAATAAACAGCTTAAGTTCGAGGAAGTCTTCTAACGCTTTAACCTGATGACTCACTGCCGCTTGGGTAACAAACAGCTCTTCGGCTGCTTTGGTGAAGCTAAGGTGGCGTGCGGCCACTTCAAAAGATTTTAGTGCATTTAAGGGAGGTAATTTGCGCATGCCGATACAAAAAAGCGTCTCTGTTTTTTAGTTACTCACTACTATAACAGAGACGCCCTTCATTCGGCTATTTACATTACTTTATCTAATGCGACTTACAGTCGTACGCCACCGTCAATTTCGACGACTCGACCGCTGAAAAAGTCATTTTCAATAATGTAACGTGCGCTGTGGGCAATTTCATTGGGCTGTCCCCAGCGCTTCAACGGCACCATAGACAACGCACGCTCGACCGCTTCGGGTTTCATTTGAGCTGTCATTGGCGTTTCAATAAAGCCAGGGGCAATAGCTCCACAGCGAATGCCATAACGACCAAGCTCCCGCGCCCAGGTTACTGTCATTGCAACTACACCGGCTTTCGTTGCGGAATAGTTGGTCTGACCCATGTTGCCAGCACGAGCTACACTAGAAATATTAATAATGACGCCCTTTTTACCGGCTTTCACCATTTGTGCTGCCGCCTCACGACCACACAGGAAGGTACCGGTTAGGTTAACGTCTAATACAGACTGGAACTGTTGCAAAGGCATTTTTTGTTTCAGTTCACCGTCTTTGTATTTAATCAATAAACCGTCGCGCAGTAAGCCGGCATTATTGACTAATACATCAATGCCGTTAAATTCCTGCTGAATTTGCTCAAACACGGTTTCTACTGACTCTTCGTCAGTAATATCGACTTCATAGCCAATAACCTTGGCTGCGCCTAGTTTTTCGCACTGTTCTTGAGCGTCACCTAACACGTCACCGTTAATGTCGATAAGCGCTAACTGAGCGCCCTGCTTGGCAAAGTCTTCTGCCATTGCAAGGCCCAGCCCCTGAGCGCCACCGGTAATTACAATCACACTGTCTTTAATTTGCATGTGTTTCCTCAATTCTTAAGTTACTTCTGTGACTTAGGCGCCACATAGTTAAAGATACTGGAAAAGTCCTGACGACCATGGCCTTGTTCAGACCAACTGTGGTATAGATTACGCGTCAGCGAGCCCATTGGCGTCGCGGCACCACTTTCCAGGGCCGTTTGCTGGGCTAAGCCTAAATCCTTCGCCATTAGGTCAACCAAAAAGCCACCTTGATAATCGTTACTGGAAGGTACGTTTTCCATAACCCCTGGGCATGGGTTATACACTTCCAGCGTCCAGTTACGACCTGAACTTGCCAGCATTATTTCGGATAAAATTTTCGGGTCAAGACCATTTGCCTTGCCCAATTGCAGAGCTTCTGACGTGCCAACCATCAATACAGAAAGCAGCATGTTGTTACAAATTTTAGCAATTTGCCCGGCTCCGACATCGCCTGCACGGAACACATTTTTGCCCATGTCGTTCAATACAGTGCGTGCACGGTCTACATTGCTTTCAGTACCACCGCAAATAAAGGTTAAGGTACCGGCTTTCGCGCCACCCACGCCACCAGACACTGGTGCATCAATGAAAGCGATACCCGCTTTCTCAAGTTCTTCACCCACAAACATCGCTGTATCTGAAGAAATGGTGCTGCAATCGATAACTAATTGGTCTTTAGACAGTTTGTTAATAAGTCCGTTGTCACCTAAATAAACACCTTTAACGTGACGGTCTGCCGGTAACATTGAAACCACAAACTCAGCGCCATCAATAGCTTCTTCGGCGGTTTTCGCGGCTTGCGCACCATCTGCGACAACGGCTTTTAGCGCCTCTTCTGACAAGTCGAACGCTTTAACTTTGTGCCCTGCTTTAGCCAGGTTGCTGGCCATTGGGCCACCCATGTTACCCAGTCCAATAAATCCTACGGTTGCCATGTCGGCACTCCTTCTTGTTCATTCGTTTTATTTATCGAGATCGGCCAGCGGATGCGTTCTGTCACCCCACGGAGGTAAAAAGAATGCATCAACCTCTTCTGCGGGTACGTCCGCCACTGAACGGTGCTGCCATTGTGGATTTTTATCTTTATCAATCAGCAAAGCTCGAATGCCTTCAGCAAAATCACCGCGAACCGCGCAGTTACACGACAGTGTCAACTCTAACCGGAAACAGTCAGCTAACGACAGGTCAGAGCCTTGCTGTAACTGGTTCCAAACCAAATGAGAGGTGAACGGGCAACCGTTCGCCAGGTTTTTCCGTGCCCGGCTTAACCATTTGTCATCAGTTTCATCGTTAACAATGCGCTCAGCAATGTCACCAATGTCATTACCTGCTGTGAGCTCAGAAATAAGAGACTGATGCGGTTCTACCTGAGGCGCTGGCAGTGCCGTTGTGTCGTCACTCGCTACTGCGCTCAGTAAGTCAGTCACTTTTTGTTTATTAAGCGCGGCTGTATTGCCCCACTCAGTCTCTTTGAGACGAGTCAGTATAACGTCTTTACTCTCATGACCAACGAAGTGATCGGCCAAGTTCAAATAAAGCGCATCATTGGCATTGATGGTTGCGCCGGTAATTCCGAGGAATAACCCACAACCTTCCGGCATACGGTTCAGGAAGTAAGTCGCGCCAACGTCTGGGTACAAACCTATAGTAACTTCCGGCATGGCCAGTAAAGATCGCTCGGTCACAATACGGTGGCTGGCTCCATTCATTAAACCCATACCGCCGCCCATCACTATGCCGTCACCCCAGCAAATGAAAGGCTTCGGGTAGGTCTGAATGAGATAGTCCAGCTTGTATTCCTGAGTAAAGAAGTTTTCAACCTCTTCCACTAACTTGCCTGGCTCGGCCTGCATAGCTTTGTACATAGCGACAATGTCACCACCGGCACAGAAGGCTTTTTCACCAGAGCCCTGCAACCAGACACAAGCCACTTTGTCGTCATCTGCCCATTTCTTGAGCTGTGGCAGCAGCTTTTCAGCCATTGCCAAACTTAAGGCATTCAACGATTTCTCGGAATTTAATGTAGCAACGCCGATGACTTTGTCACCGGCGTTTAGTTCTTCAAAAAGTACAACGTCTTGCATGGAGTCTCCTTACAAGATTTCGCGGTCGTTATCCGCCAACATACGGCGACCAATAATCATACGCATGACTTCGTTCGTGCCTTCCAGAATCTGGTGAACACGAACATCACGCACATGGCGCTCTAATGGATACTCTTTTATGTAGCCATAACCACCGTGCAGTTGCAGTGCGTCGTTACACACCTTAAAACCAACATCGGTCGCAAACTGCTTCGCCATAGCGCAATAGGTGGTTTTGTCAGCGTCGTTGTTATCAACTTTACTGGCTGCCAAACGCACCATTTGGCGGGCTGCTACCAGCTCAGTGGCCATATCGGCTAACTTAAACTGTAGTGCCTGAAAAGCTGCCAACGGCTTACCAAATTGCGTACGTTCCTGCATGTAGGCTTTAGCGGTATTCAGCGCCGCTTGTGCGGTACCGACAGAGCAAACGGCGATGTTGATGCGTCCACCGTCTAAGCCCATCATGGCAAACTTAAAGCCTTCGCCTTCTTTACCCAGCAAGTTTTCTGCCGGAATACGAACGTCTTCAAACGTTACTAAGCGAGTTGGCTGGGCGTTCCAGCCCATTTTCTCTTCGGCTTTACCGTAAATAACACCTTTGGCATCGGCCGGTACAGCAAAGGCAGAAATGCCTTTAGGACCATCTTCGCCAGTGCGTGCCATAACCACCAGAACGTCAGTTTCACCGGCACCGGAGATAAACATTTTAGAGCCGTTCAGAACGTACTCGTCACCATCTTTTTTCGCACTGGTGCGTAAGCTGGCAGCGTCTGAACCTGAACCGGGTTCTGTCAGGCAGTAAGAGCCCAGCTTCTCGCCGGTAACCAACTCTGGTACCCACTGGTCAATTACAGACTGTTGGCCGAACGAGCCAATCATCCAGGTGACCATGTTGTGAATGGTCATCATGGCTGTTGTTGCTGTACATCCACCTGCCAGTTGCTCAAAAATGAGCGCTGAGTCTAAGCGGCTCATTCCGAAGCCGCCAGCTTCTTCCGGCGTGTACATGCCCATAAAGCCCATTTCACCGGCTTTACGGAACACTTCAATTGGGAAATGATGTTCTTCATCCCATTTTGCCGCATTCGGCGCCAGCTCTTTTTCAGCAAACGCCTTTGCCGTATCGACAAAGGCTTGTTGATCTTCTGTCAGTTCAAAGTTCATCGTTGTCCCCTACTACCTAAGGTTAATCGACATATTTGGACCGGCGACTTCATCAATGTCGCTCTCGAACCAGCGCGCCGTCACAGTTTTCGTTTCGCTATAAAAACGCACCGCTTGCTTACCATAAGCGTGGAGATCACCGAAGAATGAACGCTTCCAACCAGTAAACGAGAAGAATGGCAGAGGTACCGGAATTGGAATGTTAATACCCACCTGACCGACTTCAACTTCGTGTTGATATTTACGAGCAGCCGCACCGCTGGCAGTAAAGATAGACGTACCGTTACCGTATGGGTTGTTATTAACCAGCTCTAACGCGTCATCCAGGCTATCGACTTCTGTCGTACATAAAACCGGACCAAAAATCTCAGTTTTATACACTTCCATATCCGGTGTGACACTAGAAAACACAGTCGGCCCTACCCAGTTACCTTTTGGTAAACCGTCAACTTCACAGTTGCGTCCATCGACTAAAAGCTTAGCGCCTTCTTTTTCACCTTGAGTAATTAAGGCTTCAACACGCTCTTTCGCTTGTGGGCTAATGACAGGACCGTAGGCTGCATTCTCGTCATTCCAGGCGCCCGGGCGAACTTTTGCGATAGCTTCAGCCACTTCTGGAATCCACTCTTTCGCAGCGCCAACAAACACGGCGACAGAAATTGCCATACAACGCTGACCGGCTGCGCCAACCGACGAACCAACCAAGTTATTGATAACTTGCTGTTTGTTAGCATCCGGCATAATAACGCAGTGATTTTTCGCACCCGCAAACGCCTGAACGCGCTTACCGTTTTCCGTACCACGGCGGTAAATGTATTCAGCAACAGGTACCGAACCAACAAATGACAATGCACGGACATCGGGGTGATCGAGCAAGAAGTCGACTTGCTCTTTATTACCATGTAAGACCTGCAGAACGCCCTTTGGAGCACCCGCTTCTTCAAACAGCTCGACCAAACGCGTTGGTGTTAAAGGATCTTGCTCAGACGGCTTAAGAATAAAGGTATTGCCACAGGCAATTGCCAACGGGAACATCCAAAGCGGAATCATTGCCGGGAAGTTAAACGGTGTAATACCAGCGCAGACGCCTAGCGGCTGCGTATAGCTGTATGAATCAATTTTGCGAGCAACGTTCTCAACCGTTTCGCCCATTAATAACGAAGGGATATTAGCTGCGTGTTCAACCACTTCAATACCGCGCCAGACATCGCCTTTTGCGTCTTCAAATGTCTTGCCGGTTTCCTGAGCCAGGATTTCAGCAATTTCTTCCTGATGCTCTTTAAGCAGTGCTTGATAACGCATCATTACGCGAGCACGCTCTGATACAGGTACTTCTTTCCAGGTTTTAAACGCTTCGCGCGCGCTCTCAACCGCTGCTTCCATTTCACTTTGAGTGGCAACGGGCGCTTCGGCGATAACTTCCTGTGTCGCTGGATTGGTGACAGGAATCCACTGTTCCGACTTCGAGGCGACAAATTCGCCATCTATGTACAGAGGCACTTTCTTAGACATAATTCACCTTCTTGTTGTGTTATTTTGTTCACATCATAATGAACGAATTTAGTTAAGTGAGCCTTTAACGTGACCCTCTTAATTCTGATTACTTTGCTTTGGGCCGCCAGTTTTTCTCTCATTGGCGTTTACCTTGCCGGACAAGTTGACGGTTATATTGTTGTTTTTGTGCGCATGATTTTAGCACTGTTAACCGTTCTACCCTTGTTCCGTTGGCGGCATTTATCGCCCAAAAGTGGGCAGCTACCTCAACTGACTAAGCTGGCCATTATTGGCGCCGTGCAAATTGGCGCCATGTATTTATTTTTGTATCACGCATTTTTGTATTTGAGCGTCGCTGAAGTGCTTTTGTTCACTATTTTTACGCCGCTCTACATTACTCTTATTGATGAGCTTATACTCAACCGCAAGCACTTACCCCTCCTATGGTGGGTAGCAGCAGCGGTCTCTGTCGGTGGCGCTGCCGTTATTCGCTATCAACCATTGTCCGATGACTTCATCACTGGCTTCTTTTTAATTCAAGCAGCCAATGCGTGCTTTGCCTTAGGTCAAGTTGCTTACAAGCGTCTACCCACAGGTAAAACCCTCGCCCAAAGTCAGCAGTTTGCCGCCTTTTTCTTTGGCGCCAGTGTCATTGCCGGGCTTGGCGTATTATTTTTCGCCGACTTTAACCTATTGCCAACCACTAAGCTTCAGTGGGGTATCTTGCTCTGGTTGGGCATTATTGCCTCCGGTCTCGGCTACCTTGGCTGGAATCTGGCCAGCAAATGGGTTAACACCGGGCAACTTGCCACCATGAACAATGCGCTCATTCCTGCCGGAATTCTAGTTAATGTCTTATTTTGGGAGCAGTCTTTCGACTATACCCGACTTATTAGTGGCGCTTTAATTATCGTACTTGCTGTTTGGTTAGCCGGGCGCGCTCATAAATTGAAGCCCGCCGGCTAACTCGTATAGGCGTATGCCCAGTTACATCATTTCCACTGCCAGAGCGACGGCTTCGCCACCACCAATACATAGCGAGGTGACACCGCGCTTCTGGCCTTTTTGTTTCAGTGCATGTAGCAGCGTTACTAATAAGCGTGCACCACTTGCACCAATTGGGTGCCCTAATGCGCAAGCACCGCCATGCACGTTGACTTTAGCTGGGTCTAATTTCATTTCCTGAATAGCCAACATAGTGACCATGGCAAAGGCTTCGTTAATTTCCCATAAGTCGACATCGTCTTTTGTCCAGTCTAACTTGCCAAGCAGAGAGTTCATTGCGCCAATAGGAGCAACAGTAAACTCAGACGGAGCTTGCGAGTGTGTTGTGTGGCCCATAACTCGCGCCAGCGGTTGCAGGCCTTTGGCTTTAGCTTCACTTTCACGCATTAAAATAAGTGCAGCCGCACCATCGGAAATAGAACTGGAGTTAGCCGCAGTAATAGTGCCGTCTTTTTTGAAAGCTGCGCGAAGCTGTGGAATTTTATCCAGGCGCGCTTTACCAGGTTGTTCATCAGTGTCTACCGTGACTTCGCCTTTGCGAGTCGAATAAGTCACCGGCGTAATTTCACCGTCAAATAGGCCATCTTTAATAGCTGCCTGTGCCTTGGTTAATGAATTAATGGCAAACTCATCCATTGCTTCACGGCCAAGGCCGTATTCATCAGCAGTACCCTGAGCATAAACGCCCATTGCCTTATGCTCATAAGCGTCTTCCAGCCCATCAAGCATCATATGATCAAGTACCTGTCCATGCCCCATACGATAACCGCTACGACCTTTTGGTAGCATATAAGGTGCGTTTGACATACTTTCCATGCCACCTGCAACAACGACATCGGCCGAACCAGCCTTAATTAAGTCGTGCGCCATCATTGCCGCTTTCAAGCCCGAGCCACACACCTTGTTAATGGTAGTCGCGCCTGTAGAGCGAGGTAAATCTGCGTATAGCATCGCCTGGCGAGCCGGAGCCTGACCTAAGCCAGCGGGTAATACATTACCCATGATAACTTCTGAAATATCATCGGCAGTTAAACCGCTGTTACTAAGAGCTGCTTTTATCGCTGTCGCGCCCAAGTTGGGTGCTGACACATCACTCAAACTGCCCTGAAAACCGCCCATTGGCGTGCGGTTGGCCGCCACAATAACGATGGAATCGCTTGACATCTTTCCTCCAAATGCACTTTACGTTAACGTAAACTTCCTCTAAGCTTAGATCCCAGAGCAACCAAAAAGCAAGTACCGATGAACAATAAAATTACCTACAGTATTGGTGAACTGGCAAAGCAATTTGACATTACCACTCGTAGCATCCGCTTTTACGAGGACGAAGGCCTGCTTTCACCAAAGCGACAGGGCCAGCAGCGCATCTATACCAATAAAGACAGAGTCCGTTTAAAACTCATTTTACGGGGCAAACGTTTAGGCTTTTCTTTGGCTGAAACGCGTCGCTTATTTGAGCTTTATGACGCAGACAACAGCAGCGCTGCGCAGTTACAAAAGGTACTTGAGCTTATCAGTGAGAAGAAAGTCTCACTCAAACAACAAATGGAAGATATTAATGTATTGCTGACGGAACTCAGTGGTCTGGAACAACGTTGCCAGGACGAACTTGAAGCCATTCAGCAGTCAACATCCAAAGTTCACTCTCAGGAGTCGTTATGATTAGTCAATACACCACTTTTAATTTTGGCCTCGGCGAAACGGCCGACATGATCCGTGAGCAAGTTAATGCTTTCGCTCGTGATGAAATTGCACCACGCGCTGCAGACATTGACGAGAAAAATGAATTTCCAAGCGATTTATGGCGTAAGCTTGGCGACATGGGTCTACTTGGCTTAACCGTTGCTGAAGAGTACGGTGGTTCGGGTATGGGCTATCTTGAGCACGTTATCGCTATGGAAGAAATTAGCCGTGCTTCAGCGTCAGTAGGTCTGAGTTACGGTGCACATTCAAACCTTTGTGTGAACCAAATTCACCGTAATGGTAACGAAGAGCAGAAGAAAAAATACTTACCAAAGCTGTGTACCGGTGAACATGTTGGTGCTCTTGCTATGAGCGAACCTAACGCCGGTTCGGATGTTGTCAGCATGAAGCTGCGTGCTGAGAAAAAAGGTGACAAATACGTTCTGAATGGCAACAAAATGTGGATCACTAACGGTCCGGATGCCGATGTTTTCGTCATTTACGCAAAAACGGAACCTGAGAAAAACTCTCGAGGTATTACTGCGTTTATCGTTGAAAAAGACACCCCTGGGTTCAGCCAGGCGCAAAAGCTCGACAAACTTGGTATGCGCGGTTCAAACACCTGTGAGCTGGTATTCGAAAACGCTGAAGTTCCTGAAAAGAACATTTTGGGTGAGCTTAACGAAGGTGTCGCTGTACTAATGAGCGGTCTGGACTACGAGCGCGCAGTTCTTGCAGCAGGGCCATTAGGCATTATGCAAGCATGCTTAGACGCTTGCGTCCCTTATATTCACGACCGTAAGCAGTTCGGCAAAGAAATTGGCGAGTTCCAATTAGTGCAGGGTAAAGTTGCTGATATGTACACTCGTACTAATGCAGCTCGCGCTTACGTTTACGCAGTAGCCCAGTCTTGCGATCGTGGTGAAACCACTCGTAAAGACGCAGCCGGCGCAATTTTATACGCCGCTGAGTTAGCCACTCAATTAGCCTTAGACGCCATTCAATTATTAGGCGGTAACGGTTACATTAATGAGTACCCAACAGGTCGTTTGTTACGTGACGCAAAACTGTACGAAATAGGCGCGGGCACATCAGAAATTCGCCGCATGCTGATAGGTCGTGAAATCTTCAGCGAATCCAAATAACGGGAGGCTGCGCTGTGGCAATTTTATCGAGTAAAGTAAACACTCGTGATGAGCAGTACACTGCAAATTACGAGTCGATGCAGGTTGTGGTTGACGACTTGCAGGAAAAAGCAGCACAAATACACCAAGGCGGTGGTCCTAAGTATCAGGAGCGCCACTTATCTCGCGGTAAATTACTGCCTCGTGACCGTATTAATAAATTATTGGACGCTGGCTCGCCATTTTTAGAAGTGGGTCAGTTTGCGGCATGGGACTGCTACGAGGACTATGTACCTTCTGCCGGCGTTGTTGCTGGTATTGGTCAGGTCGAAGGCACCGAGTGCATGATCATCGCCAACGATGCCACCGTGAAAGGCGGCACCTACTACCCCCTGACCGTTAAAAAACATTTGCGTGCTCAGGAAATTGCCGAGCGCTGTCACCTACCTTGTATTTACCTAGTTGACTCTGGCGGCGCTAACCTGCCCCGTCAGGATGAAGTATTTCCTGACAAAGAACATTTTGGGCGTATTTTCTTTAATCAGGCCAACATGTCAGCCAAAGGCATTCCGCAAATTGCAGTGGTTATGGGTCTTTGTACCGCGGGCGGTGCGTACGTACCCGCGATGGCGGATGAAAGCGTTATTGTTAAAGAGCAAGGTACTATTTTCTTAGCCGGTCCCCCGCTAGTTAAAGCGGCTACGGGTGAAGAAGTTTCCGCCGAAGAGCTTGGTGGCGCCGACGTGCACACTCGCATCTCCGGTGTTGCCGACCATTTTGCTCACAACGATGAGCATGCTTTAGCTTTAGCACGCCGCTCGGTAGCACGCCTTAACCGAGGCGAGCCAACTCAGCTGGATCGCCAACCATCAAAGCCACCGCGTTACGACGCCAAAGAGCTGTACGGCATTGTTGGTACCGATTTGCGTAAGCCTTATGACGTTCACGAAGTCATTGCGCGCATTGTTGATGATTCTGACTTTGATGAATTTAAAGCCAACTACGGTAATACGCTGGTGACAGGTTTTGCCCGCATTGACGGCTACCCCGTTGGTATTGTCGCGAATAACGGTATTTTGTTCTCCGAGTCGGCGCAAAAAGGTGCCCACTTCATTGAGCTTTGTGCACAGCGTAAAATTCCACTGGTGTTCTTACAAAACATTACCGGCTTTATGGTCGGTAAAAAGTACGAAGCCGAAGGCATTGCCAAACACGGCGCGAAAATGGTTATGGCCGTTTCCTGTGCGAAAGTTCCTAAGTTTACCGTCTTAATTGGTGGTAGCTATGGCGCCGGTAACTACGGCATGTGTGGTCGCGCTTATGATCCAACCATGATGTTCATGTGGCCAAATGCCCGTATCTCAGTTATGGGTGGCGAGCAAGCCGCCGGGGTTATGGCGCAGGTCACCAAAGACAATTTAGCGCGTAAAGGCGAAAGCTTAAGCGACGAAAAAGAACAAGCGCTGAAAAAGCCGATTGTTGAGCAGTACGAAAAACAAGGTCATCCGTATTATGCGTCTGCTCGATTATGGGACGACGGTATTATCGACCCGGCACAAACGCGCGAAGTTCTGGCACTAAGCCTTGCCGCTTCATTAAATGCACCGATTGAAGACAGCCGTTTCGGCGTCTTCCGCATGTAATCGGAGGTTATTTATTATGGCAAAGTACACCAATCTTGATATTGACGATAAAGGTGTTGCGACGCTGACATTAAACCGTCCCGAGGTTCATAACGCCTTTGACGACGTCATGATTTCAGAATTGCTTCAGGCGTTAAAAGACGTCGAAGAGAGTGAACAGGCTCGCGTTCTGGTACTACGATCTGAAGGCAAAAACTTTTCTGCCGGCGCAGACTTAAACTGGATGCGCTCTATGGCGGATAAAAACTATCAGCAAAACGTTGAAGACGCCGGAGAGCTTGGGCTGTTAATGGAGCGTTTAGATTTGCTCAGCAAGCCAAGTATTGCGTTAGTACAGGGTGCCGCTTTCGGCGGTGCCGTCGGTTTAGCCGCTTGTTGTGACATTGTACTGGCGCAACCACGCAGCAGCTTTTGCTTGAGTGAAGTAAAGATTGGACTCATACCAGCGGTTATTAGCCCTTATGTAGTCCGCACTATTGGTGAAAGACAGTCTCGTCGTTACATGCTCACAGCAGAGCGCTTTTTCGCTGACGAAGCACAGAAACTCGGCTTAGTGAATGACGTTGTCGACGACTTTGAAGAGCCACTAAATAATTTACTCGATGCGCTGTTAGCCAACAGTCCTCAAGCCGTAACGGCCTGCAAGGAACTTATTCGCAACGTTGGTTCGCGTCCTATTAATAAAGACGTACGCGAACATACTATTAAAGCCATTGCGGAAATTCGCGTATCGGATGAAGGTCAGGAAGGCTTAAGTTCGTTTTTAGAAAAACGCCCTGCTGCCTGGCTCAATAAGAATTAAACACAGGTCCCATTATGATCAACACATTACTGATTGCGAACCGTGGTGAAATCGCTTGCCGTATTATTTCAACGGCAAAGAAAATGGGCATTCGAACAGTCGCCGTTTATTCCGATGCCGACCGTAACGCCCGCCACGTTAAGTTAGCTGACAATGCCGTTCACATTGGCCCTGCCGCTAGCACAGAAAGTTATCTGCGCAGCGACAAAATTATTGCCGCAGCTAAACAAACCGGTGCCGAGGCTATACACCCCGGTTATGGCTTCTTATCAGAAAACGAAGACTTTGCTGACGCATGTCAGGCAAATGACATCATCTTTGTTGGGCCTCCGGTTGCTTCTATCGCCGCAATGGGCTCGAAAAGCGCCGCCAAAGCCATAATGCAAGACGCCGGAGTGCCCTTAGTTCCTGGGTATCATGGTAGCGAGCAGGACACTGACACACTCAAGGCTGAAGCCGAAAAAGTAGGTTTCCCACTGCTTTTGAAAGCCGCCTACGGTGGCGGCGGTAAAGGCATGCGCGTCGTCGAAAACATGGGTGAGTTTGACGAAGCCTTAAGCTCAGCTAAGCGCGAAGCCAAGTCCTCTTTCGGTAACGACAAAGTGCTGTTGGAGCGCTTTATTCGAAATCCACGCCACGTGGAAATTCAGGTGTTTACTGACGAACACGGCAACGCCGTTTATCTGGCTGAGCGTGACTGCTCTGTACAACGCCGCCACCAAAAAGTACTTGAAGAGGCACCGGCACCTGCGCTTACGGAAAAGACTCGTAAGGACATGGGCGAAGCTGCCATTCGTGCGGCTCAGGCGATTGATTATGTTGGCGCCGGTACCGTGGAGTTCTTGTTTGATCAAAGCGGCGAATTCTACTTTATGGAAATGAATACCCGGCTTCAGGTTGAACACCCTGTTACAGAAATGATCACCGGGCAAGACTTAGTAGAATGGCAGTTATTGGTCGCTTCAGGCCAACCGTTACCGCTTGCTCAAAACGATATTCAGGTTAACGGCCATGCGTTCGAAGCACGTATTTACGCGGAAGATCCAGACAACGACTTCTTACCGTGCACCGGCACCATCAACCATTTGCGCACACCCGCTGAAATAAACGGTGTACGTATCGATACCGGCATTGAAGAAGGCGATGAAATTTCTGCTTTCTACGATCCCATGATTGCCAAGCTAATTGTCTGGGATACCGACAGAAGCCGCGCTCTACTTCGTCTGCAAAAAGCATTGCGCGAATACCGGTTAACAGGGCTGACAACCAATGTCGACTTCTTGCACCGTTTAGCATCGCACCCGGAGTTTGTGAATACGAATTTGACCACTGAGTTTATTCAGCAGCACCAGGACGCCCTGGCACCTGACAGCTCAGTGAATTATCAGCAAATTGCGACGGAAGCTGCGCTGTTCGATATTATTCAACGCCAACAGCAACGTGGCAGCTCTCCGTGGCAAAGTGGTAACGCATTTAGAGTGAATTCAGCAGCTACGCACAGCATTCCGTTGCAATTCAATGATGACCATTACACCATTGCGCTGGTTGAGACTGGAAAGGGTGAGTTTACTCAACACATCGATGAAGAGAGTATTCATTGGCAAGTATCTCTGACCGATGACAAACTGACCTTAACGGCGGGTGACATGCGTTATTCGCGCTATGTCAGTGCCGACGACCAACAAATTACTGTCTTTACCGACAATGGCCCTGTCACTTTCCATCGTCACCGTGTCGCTGATACCCTTTCTGATGATACAGCGCATGGCGGACACGTTGCGCCGATGAACGGCACTATTATGGAAGTCCTGGTGACTAAAGGTGATACCGTAGAAAAAGATCAAGCGCTTGTCATTATGGAAGCCATGAAAATGGAGTACACCATACGCGCTGGCCACGATGGCGAAGTCACAGATATATTCTTTGCCGCCGGTGATCTTGTCAGCGACGGTGATGAACTCATCGCAGTTAGCGAAGCGGAGTAGTTATGGCTATTGCAGAGCAGATTAAAATTGTTGAAGTGGGTCCTCGAGACGGCTTACAGAATGAATCCGCTGTTTCTGTAGACGCTAAAGTCACTCTTATCGAAGCTCTGGCGGATGCGGGTCTTTCGTATATTGAGAGTGCGAGTTTCGTCAGCCCAAAATGGGTTCCACAGATGGCTGACAGCACAGCGGTTATGGAAAAAGTGACCCGTCGCTCGGGAATCACCTACGCGGGCCTTACCCCAAATCTAAAAGGCTTCGAGGCTGCAGTGGCAGCTAATATGGATGAGGTAGCTGTATTTGGAGCTGCCTCTGAAGCCTTTACACAAAAGAATATTAACTGCAGCATTGACGAGTCGCTGGAGCGGTTCAAGCCTGTCATTGCAGCGGCAAAAGATAAAGGCATTCCTGTTCGTGGTTACGTTTCTTGCGTGCTGGGCTGCCCATACCAAGGTGAAGTGCCACTCGATAATGTGGTTAAAGTCGCAAAAGCCCTGTATGACATGGGATGTTATGAAGTGTCTCTGGGTGACACCATAGGCGTAGGCACCCCGCTTAAAGCTCAGAAAATGTTGGCAGCGGTAGCTGAGCAAGTACCCATGGAAAAACTCGCCCTGCATTTCCATAATACTTACGGACAAGCATTAGCCAATATTATGGCCTGCCTGCCCTTAGGTGTTGCGACTATTGACTCTGCCGTTGCAGGCCTTGGTGGCTGCCCTTATGCTAAAGGCGCAAGTGGTAATGTTGCCACCGAAGATGTGGTCTACATGCTAAACGGTATGGGTGTAGAAACAGGCATTGATTTAAATAAGCTAATCGCAGCGGGCGCAGGTATTTGTGAACACCTAAGTCACGGGCCTCGCTCACAGGTAGCCATTGCAGAATTAGCAAAACGAGGGGAATAAAATGACTTCAGAAGCATTGTGGCAACCGTCAGCGGACACTATTGCCAACGCCCGCATGACCGACTTCCTGCAACAGGTAAACACGGAAAAAGGTTTAGCGTTGGCGAATTATCACGACCTTTATCAGTGGTCTGTTGATAATGATGAAAGCTTCTGGTCAATGATTTGGGACTATTTTGATGTTATTGGCAAAAAAGGCTCTACCGTTGTAGCCGATAAAGAAAAAATGCCTGGCGCCAAATGGTTTCCCGAAGCAAAGCTTAATTTTGCGGAAAACTTGCTGCGACATAAAGATAATAAAATTGCGTTAATTTTCCGCGGTGAGAACGGTGCCCGACAGCAACTTACGTATGCCGAGCTGTATAAAAGAGTTGCAGGCCTTGCCGCCGGGCTTCGTAAGCAAGGCGTAACAGCTGGCGACCGCGTTGCGGCTATGATGCCAAACTGCATAGAAACCATTATTGGCATGTTGGCAACCACCAGCATAGGAGCTATTTGGTCGTCGTGCTCTCCCGACTTTGGTGTGCAAGGCGTGCTGGATCGCTTTGGTCAAATAGAGCCGAAAGTCTTAATTACCGTCGACGGCTATTTCTACAACGGTAAAAACCTCAATATTAAAGACAAAACCGCCGATATCGTTAAAAAAATTCCTAGTATTGAAAGAACTGTCATTGTTAACTTCAGTGACCAACAAGAAACCTTCACCGGCGATAATGTCGTTTCATGGGACGATTTTTCCGACAGTAGCGCTACCCAAATTGAGTTTGTCGAGCGCGACTTTAACGACCCGCTCTATATTATGTTCTCATCCGGCACAACCGGGGTTCCTAAATGCATTGTGCATGGCACCGGAGGAACATTACTACAACACCTGAAAGAGCACGGTTTACACACTGATCTCGATACCGAAGACAACCTCTTCTATTTCACCACCTGCGGCTGGATGATGTGGAACTGGTTGGTCAGCGGTTTAGCCGTTGGTGCAACCTTAACCTTATTTGACGGCTCTCCGTTCGCGCCAGAGCCTGAGTTCTTGTGGGACGTCGCTGACGAAGAAGGCATTACTGTTTTTGGAACCAGTGCTAAATACCTTGCGGCACTTGAAAAAGCCGGTGTGAAACCCAGAGAAAGCCACCAACTGGAAAAACTAAGAAGCATTCTGACAACAGGGTCAGTTTTGCCCCCTGAAAGCTTTGACTACGTTTATCGGGACATCAAAAAAGATCTTTGCTTGTCTTCTATCTCAGGTGGTACTGACATCATTTCATGTTTTGCGTTAGGCTGCCCTATTCTGCCGGTTTATCGCGGTGAGCTTCAGTGCCGGGGCCTCGGTCTGGCGGTCAATATCTATGACGACAGTGGCAAGCCGATACGCGGCGAAAAAGGCGAGTTAGTTTGCGAGAAATCATTCCCTTGTATGCCCGTAGGCTTTTGGGGCGATGACAACGGGGAACGTTACTTTAACGCTTACTTTGCTCGCTTTGACAATACATGGGCGCATGGTGACTTCGCCGAGTTAACCGATCACAATGGCGTTGTAATCCACGGCCGTTCAGACGCTGTGCTTAACCCTGGCGGTGTTCGTATTGGCACAGCTGAAATTTATCGCCAAGTGGAAAAAGTTGACCAAGTCCTTGAAAGTATCGCTATTGGCCAACAATACGATGGCGACGAACGCGTCGTTCTTTTTGTTAAATTACGCGAAGGTATTGAGCTTACCGACGAGCTCAAGCAAACTATTGCCAAAACCATTCGTGCAAATGCAACGCCGCGGCATGTGCCAGCCGTTATTTTGCAGGTTGACGATATACCCCGTACTATAAGCGGTAAAATTGTCGAATTGGCTGTGCGTAACGTGGTTCATGGTGAGCCCGTTAAGAATACAGACGCATTAGCGAACCCTGAAGCACTCGAATATTTCAGGGACAGAGAGGAGTTACGCTAAGCAATGATGTTTATTCAGGGGTCGCGGCAAGCCGTTATCGCGGCAGTTGTGGGGGTGGCAGTCACTCTCACAGCATTTTTCTATCTGCGATACACTGAAAACGAAAACGCTCACGAGGCTTTGGAAGCTGAGGCTTATAGCCTGCAGCGCGATATCCGCCAAAGTCTGGTATCACATTTATTTGTAGCAGAGCTGCTTGCGAGAGAGTGGGAACGCAGCGAAATAAGCTTAAGCTCTCGCCGCGACTCAGACGCCGACATTGTCACGCTTTATTACCCCAACGTGCAAAACGTGGTTTGGCTGGATGCCACCCAAAAAATACAGTTTTTGTATCCTAAAAATCAGAAAAATGAACTCTTAGGAACGCCCTTTTCTGACAGTCCGTTGGGCGCGCAACTAGGCCAGTCTCAAAATAACCGTCATGCGATGATGGGGCCCGCTGGAAACCTTGGTCGCCTCAGTAGCGATATTGCCATTTTCGTTCGCGTTCAACGCTCCGACACACCTGGCTTTATCGGCTTTGTTATCAGCCTTCAAAGTATGTTCAACAATGTCATTCGTACCAATATCAGCGAAGGTTTTCAGGTTAGCATTAGTAATGGCACTGGCGTACTGTATGAATTTGCCGGAGATCCTTCTCTAAAAGACGAGTGGACGCATAAACGCCGCTTACAGCTTGTCGGAAACAGCTGGGAGTTGGCTGTTTGGCCAACCGCTGAACACATGAGTGATCTTAGAGGCTCAGTTTCTACTGCGGTTTTACTGGCCGGGCTATTCATTACTGCGGCTCTTACATTTGTGCTTTATATTCTCGGTCAAAGTCGCTTCAAAGCGCAGCAACTCGCTGACGCTAACATCGAGCTTTACAGCGAAATAGATGAGCGCGAACGCGTTGAAAAACAAATGGCTTATTTGGCAGAACACGATGCACTCACGGGTCTTATTAATCGCAACGCGTTAAAACGTATTTTGGGTGAATGGCTTGAGAAGAGTGATGCTAAAAACAACTCTGCTCTGCTGTTTATCGACCTCGACCGCTTTAAAGAAGTGAACGATGCTCTGGGACACACTGTAGGCGATGAACTGCTCAGGCGTGTTGCTCGCCGTATTAATAAACTGGCGCCTAACAGCAGTCAGCTCGCTCGTGTTGGCGGTGATGAATTCTTGCTTGCAATTGAGTGCACAGAAAATCGACAGCAAGTTGTTGCTCTGGCAGAACGCTTATTGCAGGCTTTAGATGCGCACTTCTTTGTCGATGTTTATGAGCTCTTCATAAGCGCTTCGATTGGCATCACCTTTGCTGAAGACGCCGACTTCAACGCTGAATACTTTATTCGTAACGCTGATACCGCGCTTTATCAGGCAAAAGAGCAAGGTCGTAACACCTATAAAATATACGACAAAGCCATACACAAAGACTTAACCAAAAAACTAGAACTGGTTAAACGCCTGCGACATGCCGTTAATAAGCAGCAGCTCACCGTTTACTATCAACCGAAAGTTGAGTTAAGTAGCCGCCGTATCACAGGCTTTGAAGCCTTGGTTCGCTGGGTCGACGAAGATGGCTCTATTATTCCGCCGGACCAATTCATTCCACTGGCTGAGGATACCGGCTTAATTATTCCTATTTCTGAATACGTTATGCGCGAGTCCTTCTTGCAGCTAAAGCAGTGGCATGAGCTTGGTTTTACGGAATTAAGTATTGCTATCAACATTTCGGGTAAGCAATTGCATTTGCCGGACTTTGCCGACGATGTCATTGAAAAAGTTAACGAAGCCAAAGTACCACCGAGTAAAGTCGAACTGGAGCTTACCGAGCAAGTCTTTATAGAAAACATACAATCGCACACAAGATTCATGCATTCCGTGCGCGAGTACGGTATGTCTTTAGCCATTGATGACTTTGGTGTAGGTTACTCGTCACTTTCTTATCTGAAGAATTTTCCGGTAACGTCGCTGAAAATTGATCGTTCATTCGTGAAAGACTTACCGGAGAATGAAGATGATGCGACAATTACCCAAACAATTATTAGTTTAGCGCGCAACCTAAATATCCAGTTGGTTGCTGAAGGTATTGAAACAGAAGAGCAAGTTGAATTTCTGCTGCATAGAGAGTGTGCAACGGGACAAGGTTTCTTATTCAGTAAGCCGGTTCCCGCGCAACAAGTCACTCAATTATTGCAGCAGTACAACGGGCTAATACCAATACAAATAGCCTGAATAAAGTGGAGGTTCACGTGGAACGCGAAAGCATGGAATTTGATGTCGTCATTGTTGGTGCAGGTCCTGCGGGCTTAGCAACTGCATGTCGACTCGGCCAGCTGGCTCAGGAAAACGAGCAAGAGCTGATGATTTGTGTCGTTGAAAAAGGCGCTGATATTGGTGCCCATATTTTATCGGGTGCAGTATTTGAGCCTCGTGCATTAAATGAACTATTCCCAGACTGGAAAGATCGCGGAGCCCCACTTAACACAGAGGTTACCGGTGACGATATTCTGTTACTAAAAGACGAAGAAAACTTCAGTCGCTTACCCAACTTTTCGGTTCCTAAAACCTTTCACAATAAAGGTAACTATATTGCCAGCATGGGCAACCTGTGTCGCTGGATGGCTGAACAAGCAGAACAGCTAGGCATTGAAATTTTCCCGGGGTTCTCAGCCGCCGAGCTACTATACAACGAAGACGGTTCAGTAGCAGGCGTACAAACCGGTGATATGGGTGTCGCCAAAGACGGTAGTGAAAAAGACGGTTATATGCCCGGCATGGAGCTGCGAGCAAAATATACCGTATTTGCTGAAGGTTGCCGCGGACACTTAGGCAAGCAACTGATTAACCAATTCGAACTGGACAAAGACGCCACACCACAACACTACGGCCTTGGCTTTAAAGAAATATGGGATATTCCCGAAGAGTTACATGAGCCGGGTAAAGTGGTTCATACCGCGGGCTGGCCTTTAGAAGGCAATGCCAACGGTGGTGGTTACCTTTATCACGCAGAAGACGGTCAGGTGTACCTGGGGCTTATTGTCGACCTGAACTATGAAAACCCATACATGAACCCTTTCCAGGAGTTTCAGCGTTTCAAAACCCACCCAGCCATTAAACAAATTATTGAAAATGGCAAACGTGTTTCTTATGGCGCTCGAGCTATTGCTAAAGGCGGTTATTACTCATTACCGAAAATGACCTTCCCCGGCGGATTAATCGTTGGCTGTAATGCGGGCACATTGAACTTCTCTAAAATTAAGGGCAACCATACGGCAATGAAGTCTGGCATGATTGCCGCTGAAACGCTTTTTGACGAACTAAAAGCCGGTAACGCAAACACTGAGGCGAAGCAATACACCGAACGCTTTGAATCGTCATGGGTGTACGACGAGCTTTATCGTTCACGAAACTTCGGTGGCGCGGTTCATAAGCTCGGCACAATGCTTGGTGGCGCCTATAATATGGTTGACCAGAATTGGTTTGGCGGAAAACTGCCGTTTAAATTTAAAGAGTGGACACCAGACTATAAAGCAACGGGTAAAGCCGATAACTTTAAGCCTATTGAGTATCCTAAAGCCGATAACAAACTCACCTTTGATCGTCTGTCATCAGTATTTTTATCCAATACAAACCACGCGGAAGATCAGCCATGTCATCTAAAACTCAAAGATGACGATATCCCGCTTAAGGTTAATTTACCGGAATACGCTGAACCGGCGCAACGTTATTGCCCTGCTGGAGTTTATGAAGTTGTTGAGGAAGACGGAAAACAAGTTTTCCAAATAAATGCTCAAAACTGCATACATTGTAAAACCTGTGACATTAAAGACCCCAGTCAGAATATTACCTGGGTGGTTCCGGAAGGTGGCGGCGGCCCAACTTACCCTAATATGTAATTGTTTTGTAAAGGCACCAGATAGAAACATCCAGGCATGCTATATGTCTGGGTGTTTTGTTTTTTTATGGCTTGTAGAAATAAATTTTCTGAACTAAACCTAATACAAAGAAACGCAATGAGGTGACTTTTATGAAACACATCAATTTAGGAATAACATCACTGGTGGCTGCTTTATTACTCTTCAACGGAGCTGCTTTTGCTCAGCAACAGTCTGAAGAAGCAAAAGAAATGAAGCAGGACAAGAAAGAGATGAAAGCTGACATGGAGGCAATGAAAGAAGAACGCCAAGCCGAGATGGAAGCTATGCGCGAAGAGCACAAGGCTGAGATGATGCAGCGTAAGGAAGAGCATAAAGCCGAAATGCAAGAACGCAAGGAAGAACGGAAATATGAGAAAGAAGAACGTAAATTAGAAAAGGAAAAAAGAAAGCACGATAAAAAAGACAGAAAAGAAAAGTGGAAAGCTGAAAAAGAAAAGCGCAAAGCCGAAATGAAAGAGAAGCGTCAGTCTCTGAAAGATAAAAAAGACGACTCTGACGATGACTCTGATGACGATGACAACAACGACGGCAATAATATCTCTTAAGCAATACAGATATTAAATAGAGAAAAAGAGCGACTATCGCTCTTTTTCTGTTTTTAGCCGTATTTTATTGCTGTTATTTTAATCAAGCGTTATTATTCCCAGCAATTAAATATAGGAATTAGGGAAATTAATATGAGTGAGTTTTTAAATATTATTCGTCACGAAAGACGTTTAAAGTCGGCATTAAAGTCTCTTTCAATTGAAGAGTTAGAATCAATAAAAGAAAAGTTCGATTCGGTTGTCGCAAAACGCAGAGAAGAAGAAGCCGAAAAGCTTCGTGAACAACAAGAGAAAGCGAAAAAAATAAAAGAGTTTAAAGCAGCAATGGCCGATGCTGGTATTGAACTATCGGATATTCTCGAACAAGAACTGGGTGGCGAACCTATCGTTAAAACCACGAAGAAACGCGCGCCCAAGCCTCCTAAATACGAATACACTGACGACGAAGGTAATCGGCAAACCTGGACTGGCCAAGGCAGAATGCCTAAGCCAATGAAAACAGCTTTAGATAACGGTAAGCCGTTAGAGTCTTTCCTAATTAAGTAGCGCTTTTTGTTGAACAAACTCTAAAGCTTGATTAGGCTATAAAAAAACAAAAACGCAAGGACACAAATTGCGCTTTCCATTATTTATAGCTTTACCATTACTAACACTGACGGGCTGCTCGATACTTCCGGGCGGCTCAAGTTCGCCTATGAATTGGTCATCACACTCTGCTGACATTTACCGTCAAGGCAACTTACCAAGCTCTAACTATGAGGTTATCAGTGTTGTTAATGGCGAAAGCTGCCAACGGGAATATAAGGCTGCCCCTGCGTCAGAGTCAGACGCTTTAAAGGCCTTAAGAGCAGATGCGGCTCGCTTTGAAGCCGATGCTGTTATTGAAACTCAATGCTTTAATTTAAAACCCGACGCAGACTCCATTTGCTATAGCGAAGTCAGTTGCGTCGGGCGAGCCATTCAGTGGGTCGACTAAGCGCTTAGTTACTCAATTTACTCAAGCGCACGTCACCCACACCTACTTCTACATCAACACGAACTGACCCTGTGCCTTCATAAGTAGACTCTGAAGTCACCATCATGCGCTCGTTATTGCTGTCATCAAAATTATCCAAACGAGTATCTCCGACACCAACTGACGCCGTTACCTCTTTGTAATCTCCAGCGCTCAAGTCTAAGTCTATATCCCCGACGCCCAGCTCAATATCGCTGTTAATAAAAGGCAATACGCCGCTGATTTCACCAACGCCCAACTCTAAGTCCAAATGGTTAACTTTCGGAACTCTAATGACCCAATGCTGAACCATATCGTCCGCCGGTGTTGCCGATACTACGAGTTTATTTCCTTTTCTTTCGCCTTTTATTAAAACGGCATCAATATCGCCGCCACTGGTAAACCAACTGTCTCCGTCTGATTCAACTCGCAACTCTATTTCTACTGCGTCATTGTCTGACGGCATTAGTTCAACTGTCCCAACCGTTGCTTCCAAATGAATCTCTGTTTCTAAGTCAACAATATAACTCTCGGTTAATTCCTTTTCTTTTGCAAAAGCCGCTGTACTTAGGGTCACCAAACCAATAAAGGCCAGTGTTAACGGCCAAATTTTATGCTTCATCATTTTGCTTTTCCTTTTTTGATAGCACCAGTTCATGATTAGTCAGTAATAACCTCAAATGGTTACGGTTAGACAGCAATCGGCGTGCCAAAATAATTACTCTTTAAATTTCAAATAGTTAAATAATTAAAAAATCTCAGGTTAGGCAAAATCGCAATAATGTGGTCAAATTGGCTATTATCGCCAGGTAAAAGTGTGAACCATGAAAAGCCAACAAAAACTGACACCTATCGCATATATCAAAACGCCCTACCCTGAGAAATTCAGCGTGCCCAGACAAAGCCGGCTTACGCCTAACGTTTATGCGACAGTTGAGTTAGCTGGCGATTATGATCATGCCCAGGCGATAAAAGGCATTGAGCAATTCTCACACCTGTGGCTTGTTTTTGAGTTTCACCAACATTCAGACTGGCAGGAAAAAGTGCGTCCACCGAGACTGGGAGGCAATGAATCTGTCGGTGTTTTCGCATCACGAGCCCCTTTTCGCCCCAACCAGTTGGGTCTGTCTGTCGTCGAGCTTGTTGGCGTTGAAACAACGCCCTGTGTGCGCTTAAAAGTTCGCGGTGCGGATATTGTCGACGGCACGCCCATAGTCGACATTAAACCTTACATACCTTATGTCGACGCCATAGACGATGCTAAAGGAGGTTTTGCCGACAATCAGCCAGAGCAACTTAGCGTTGAGTTTTCACAAGAAGCTGCGCAGCAATTAGAGCAACTGTCCGGCCGGAATAAAGAACTACGCGAAGCCATTATTGACGTACTGCAGCAAGACCCCCGCCCTGCCTACCATAAGGCGAAAGCTGCCAGGAGAATCTACGGAACTACGCTTTTTGACTATAATATTCGCTGGTACGTTGAAGAAAATACGGTTTTTGTGGAAGAAATTGCACAAAATACTCTGTAAAAGACTTTTGACCTTCAACAGACACTGCTAAACTTCGCCCTAATTTTTGACCACTACAACTTGCAGAGAATTGCCAGACTATGCGCAGTAGCCAATATTTATTATCAACGCTAAAAGAAACTCCGTCTGACGCTGAAATTGTGAGCCACAAGTTGATGCTTAGAGCCGGTATGATACGAAAAGTCGCTGCCGGGCTTTATAACTGGACACCAACAGGCTTGCGCGTTTTACGTAAAGTTGAAGCGGTTGTTCGCGAAGAAATGGAAGCCATTAATGCGTTAGAAATACTAATGCCAATGGTTCAGCCTGCTGATCTCTGGCAAGAATCTGGTCGTTGGGACGACTACGGCCCTGAGTTACTGCGCCTAAAAGACCGTAACCAACGTGACTTTTTACTGGGCCCAACTCATGAAGAAATAATTAGTGAATTGGTGCGCAAAGAAGTCAGCAGTTACAAGCAACTGCCGTTGACTCTGTTCCAAATACAAACAAAGTTCCGTGACGAAATTCGACCTCGCTTTGGGGTTATGCGTGCGCGTGAATTCATCATGAAAGACGCGTACTCGTTCCACTTAAGTCAGGAGTCGCTGCAAGCAACTTATGACGCTATGTACCAAGCGTATAGCCGTATATTCGAGCGCTTAGGTTTAGATTTCCGTCCAGTTATTGCCGATACTGGTTCTATTGGTGGTAATAGCTCTCACGAGTTTCACGTGTTAGCAAGCTCGGGCGAAGACGCTATCGCCTTCTCGGACGGTTCAGACTACGCTGCAAACGTGGAAATGGCAGAAGCTTTAGCGCCAGCAGGCGAACGCCCTGCGGCAACTCAAGACATGGCTAAACACGAAGTGCACGGCGATGAATTAGCCGCCGTATTGCAACCTCTGTCGGTTGAGAGCCAGCAAGCCGTTAAGTCCGTCATTGTTAAAGCGTCTGACGAAATTGACGCCGAGTACGTTCAATTAGTGTTGCGCGCGGACCATGAATTCAACAGTGTGAAAGCAGAAAAACTACCTCAGGTAGCAACCCCCATAGAAGTGTTAACTCAAACCGATAAAGCAACGGGTGTAGAAGCTGCCTTCGTTGGAGTGGTAGCTAGCAAGCTACCGCTGCTAGTCGACAGAAGTGCCGCACAGCTGGCGGACTTTGCCTGTGGAGCCAACGAGAATGGCCAGTGGCTAACCGGCGTCAACTGGGAACGCGATGTTAGTGATTTTGATGTCGTTGATATCCGCAACGTTGTTGAGGGTGACCCGAGCCCATGTGGCAAAGGCACGTTGAAAATTGCGCGTGGTATAGAAGTTGGCCATATTTTCCAGTTAGGTAAAAAGTACAGCGACGCGATGAAAGTCGGTGTGTTGTCTGAAACGGGTAAGCACGAAACTCTGACCATGGGTTGTTACGGTATTGGTGTTTCGCGAATTGTTGCTGCGGCTATTGAGCAACATAACGATGACCGAGGCATTCGCTGGCCAGACGCATTAGCGCCGTTCCAGGTTGCTATTGTACCAATGAACATGCATAAGTCTGCACGCGTTCAGGCGGCCGCTGAGAAGCTTTATGAAGAATTAAGGTCTAAAGGCATCGATGTATTATTTGATGACCGTAAAGAGCGCCCTGGCGTCATGTTTACCGACATGGAGCTTATTGGCGTACCCCATCAAGTCGTTATTGGTGAGCGCAACCTTGATGAAAACCAGGTTGAATACCAGTCACGAGCCGGTGGCGAGAAGCAAAAAATCGATCTTGATCAGTGCGTTGATTTCGTCCTTAAGCAATTCGATTAGTCTCAACCACAAGCTCCTAACACTAAAAAGGCCTGATTCAATCAGGCCTTTTTGTTTCTTAACGACTTATAAGCGCTAATTACGATTCTTGCCCTGCCAATGGCTCAACATAGTGCAGGTGCATATCCCACGGGAAGTGAATCCAGGTATCTTGCTCTAAGTCCGCAACAAAGTCGTCGACTAAGTCCATGCCGGCTGGTTTTGCATAAACGGTAACGAACTTGGCTTTTGGCAAGCGATCACGCAGGAACTTCAATGTGTTGCCGGTATCAACAAGGTCATCAACAACCAGGAAGCCTTCACCGTCCCCTGTGGCTGTAACGTCTTTCAATAGTTGCAAGTCGTCACGCTGTTCGTCATGGTCGTACGAGCTGACAGCAACACAGTCAACCACGCGGATATTCAACTCACGCGCCACGATAGCAGCCGGAACTAAACCGCCACGGCTTACCGCGATAATGTCTTTATACTGTTCAGCTGGCAATTGCCGACGCGCCAACTCGCGTGTCGCACGGTGCAATTCTTCCCAAGAAACAAAAAATTCGCGATTTGAATGCCATCCCATAATGTTACTACCCTAACCAAATGAATTTTGCGATAAATAAAGCACCTAAAAGCACCACACTAGGCGTTAAGTCACTGTATTTGCCACCTAAAAGCTTCACGACCACATAACTGATGAAGCCTAAAGCAATACCGTCCGCTATTGAAAACGTCAACGGCGTCATTAATAAAACCACAGCTACTGGAGCTGCTTCAGTAATGTCGTCCCACTTCACGTCTTTTAGCGTGAAGAGCATTAATACAGCTACGTAAATAATAGCCCCAGCGGTTGCATAGGCTGGAATCATGCCCGCTAATGGAGCAAAAAACATAGCTAATAAGAATAAAATACCAACCACAACCGCCGCTAATCCGGTTTTGCCGCCAGAGGCAACGCCAGCCGCAGATTCAATGTAGCTCGTGGTGGTCGACGTACCCAGCATTGAACCGGCTACTGTCGCTGTACTGTCTGCCATAAGTGCTTTGTTTAAGCGAGGCATATGACCGTCGGCTTTCGCCAGACCGGCCTTCTGTGCAACAGCCAACAACGTGCCAGACGTGTCGAATAAATCAACAAACAAGAAGGCAAAAATAACCGACAACATCCCTAAGTCAAAAGCGGCAGCTAAGTCCATTTGCAGGAACGTTGGCGCTAAGCTCGGCGGTGCAGAAACAATGCCATTATAGTCAACTAACCCTGTCAACCAGGCAATAAAAGTGACCGCTAAAATACTAATTAGAGCAGCACCCTGAACTCCGCGTGCAACCAAACCAATAATTAAAAAGAAACCCGCCGCAGCAAGTAATACTGACGGTTCACCTAATTCACCTAACGCCACCATAGTCGCGTCATTAGCAACGATGATATTGGCGTTTTGCAAACCAATTAACGCCAAAAACGCACCAATACCGGCAGCTATCGCTAAACGAAGCGTTGGTGGAATGGACTTAATAATCCACTCTCTAACACGAAACGCCGACAATAAAAAGAAAATACAGCCTGAGAAGAACACTGCCCCTAACGCCGTTTGCCAGGTATACCCCATGCTGAAAACAACGGTATAGGTGAAAAACGCATTCAGACCCATACCTGGTGCTAGTGCGACGGGATAGTTTGCCCAGAAGCCCATTATTAGACAGCCAATAGCCGCGGCTAAACAAGTCGCCACGAAGACCGCACCGTAATCCATTCCGGTTTCACTTAAAATGGAGGGGTTCACAAAAATAATATAAGCCATGGTCAGGAAGGTCGTGAAGCCACCAATGACTTCCGACTTTATCGAGCTGCCACTGGCTTTTATCGAAAACAGTTTTTCCAACATGAGAAACCTTGAAGTTTGGCGTTGTGGTTAAAAGGCAGGTATTTTATCCTAATTGGCACAAAATTTGTTGTTCACTTTTTAAATAATTTACAGGAAACCCAATTAACCATGCCTACAGTTTATTTTGTTGATGCCGACGGAAACCAATTTGAAGCCGATGTCGAAGCCGGAACCAACGTCATGGAAGCCGCTGTCGATAATTTTATCGATGGTATTGTTGGTGAGTGTGGTGGGGTTATGTCATGCGCCACTTGTCATTGCTACATTCCAAAAGAGTGGCAGGATAAAATTCCTGAGCCATCTGAGCAGGAAGAAGACATGATAGATATGGTCATGGAGCCTCAGGATAACAGCCGTCTGAGCTGCCAAATTGAAGTCACTGACGAGCTAGACGGCTTAGTCGTTCATTTACCTAAGTCACAGTTTTAAACTAACTGACGGCTGCCACGGGCATAAGCACTTCGTCGTGGTAGCCGGTAATGACCCGAATTGTTCCCGACAATTCGTTGTCGAGCTCACTGTCTCCTGTGTCGACTCTAAGCGGTTGGTTATTTAATGACTTCAGCTTCGCCTTAGTCGCAACAACCCAAATATTGTCTTTTCCAATAGCCCGAATAACACGCGGACTCAGTTGTTGATTACCACGCCCAAACAAGTGTCCCTGTCCGCCAATAAGCGTAATAATCAGTTTGACTGAGCCTACAGAATTAGAGACGGCTTCAAACAACTCTTTCTCGGTAACGTCACTTTTAACCAGCGTTTCATTTTGAACGAGATCGACACCTAATAACGTATTTTCAATACCCATATCGTCCATTATGGCAGCAACGGTCGAACCCGACCCCATCACTAACAGTTCGTCGTCCACTCGCTCAATAACTTCTGCCGCTATGTCATCAAGCACCAACTCATCGCTCTCTTTACCGCCCATTTTCACGGCTTGAACATATTCAAGCTCGGCCGGCACCGACATTTCACCATAACGCCGCGCTTTGACAACGCCTTCTCTAAAGGCGCTTTCATCAATGTCCATCACGTCAGACTCATGAATACTCGAAAGCTCACCTTTGAGAATTTTCTCAATAACACGCCCCGCTGCCGTTGGGCTAATAGCGTAAACACCCGAGTGAATTTTCACACCGGCCGGAATACCTAAAACCAATTGGTTATCAGGAACCACAGAGTAAACATCACGAGCGGTGCCATCACCACCGGCAAACAGCAGGATATCCACGTTTTTATCAATAATCGCTTTTACGGCTTGTTTGGTGTCGTCCGATGACGTTTCCTGAGCATTTGGGTTAAATACGGTTTGGTAAGAAAACCCTAGAGACTTCAATACATTTGCGCCCATTTCGCCACCACAAGTGACAAAGTCGAGCTGTTTTTGATAATTCTGGAGGATTTTTAACGCGGTTTCTGCACGCTGCATTGCTTTGCGCTCTGCACCGGCTTTTAATGCCTTTTCACGAATATCGGCGCCATCACTTCCTTTTAAAGCAATGGCGCCGCCAATACCTGCGTACGGATTAACCACCAGGCCAACCGTTAAACGGTTTACTACTGTCATTGTTACTCTTCGTTTGCTTCGTCCTGAATGGCTTCACCGGCTTTTTCTAAGTCTTGGCCTGCGCCTTCAATCGTCTCACAAGCGCTAAGCCCTAAAATAGCAACAGTAACCAATAGTGCTCTTAAAAACATAAGTAACTCCTTGTTAATCCTGAATCATTTGGCAACTTGGCCACTCACAATTAAACGCCTTACACAGCGCTTTTGCAAATATCTTTGCTCTGGGCGGCAAGGTGTCGGTTGCCAGATAGCTCTCTAACTGTTTGGCGACAGCCTCACGAAATGCATGCCTGTCGACCTCAACACCACTTAAGTTGTCGACGCTCACATCAAACTTAAAACCTGCACACAGTGAAAATAGCCACTCCAGCGCCTGAGGCTTTCGTTCAACCTGTTCAAATTCGCGCTGTTGCTGTTCATTGCGGCCATCGGGTTCGTACCAGTAGCCGTAATCGAACTGTTGCCGGCGCTTTTCACCGGCAATGCACCAGTGCGCGGTCTCATGCAGCGCCGACGCAAAAAAGCCATGAGCAAATACAATCTTATTAGGCTCGCCGCCCTTCCCCGGTTCGTAATACGGCTCGTCATCACCCGCCACCAACACCGTGTTATAACGGGTACGAAAGCAGTCGTTAAATATCTCAATTAAACGAGAATAATGATGTGTCAATTCGTTTGGCATACGTCTTAAATGCTACTGGTTAACGACTGATATCGGGTGTTTCTGTTTTTACCTGCGCGTTCTGCGCCCGCTGTCGCAACCAATGGTCGACCAATACCAGTGATGTCATCGCCTCAACAATGGGTACTGCCCGAATCCCCACACAAGGGTCATGACGCCCTTTTGTGACAACGGGTTGATCATTGCCCCATTTGTCTATGGTTTGCCCACTGATTGAAATGCTTGACGTTGGTTTCAACGCAATGTCTGCGATAACGGGCTGACCGCTGGAAATGCCACCCAGAACACCGCCACTATGGTTCGACAAAAAGCCCTTCTTGGTCATTTCATCTCTGTGCTCAGAGCCTTTTTGGGTCACCACATCAAAGCCGTCACCGACACTTACCGCTTTTACGGCATTAATGCTCATAAGCGCTTTAGCTAAGTCGGCATCCAGACGATCAAACACTGGCTCTCCCCAGCCCGGTGGCACCCCAGTTGCCTGTACTCGAATGCGGGCACCCACGGAGTCACCTTCTTTTAATAGCTGTTTAATAAGCGCTTGCATAGGCTCGATGGCATTAACGTCACCACAAAACAGCTCGTTATTTCTCACTTCCTGCCAGTCTGTGTCTTTCGCTTTAATATCGCCCATTTGCGTCAACGCGGCTTGAACCTTAATGCCCTGCTGCGCTAAAAGTTTTTCTGCAATAGCACCGGCTGCCACGCGCATTGCCGTTTCACGTGCTGACGAACGCCCACCACCACGGTAGTCCCGAATGCCATATTTATGCTCGTAGGTATAGTCTGCGTGCCCGGGACGGAAGGTATCTTTAATTTTCGAATAGTCCTGGCTGCGTTGGTCTGTATTTTCAATAAGCAAGCCAATAGGCGTACCTGTGGTTTTGCCTTCAAACACACCGGAAAGAATACGTACTTCATCGGCTTCGCGACGCGCTGTTGTATAACGACTTTGCCCCGGGCGACGTCTGTCCAACGCCTCTTGCAAGTCCGCTTCAGACAGCTCAAGACCCGGTGGGCAGCCATCAACCACCGCACCTAATGACGGACCATGGCTTTCACCAAAGGTTGTAACTTTAAACAGTTGTCCAAACGAATTTCCCGGCATGCGCTAGCCCTACTTTGAGTTATTTAGTTGACGCTGCTTATGTTCTTCAAGCTGCTCTTTGGTCAGCAAAAATACACCATCGCCGCCATGTTGAAACTCTATCCAGGTAAATGGAGTACGCGGATATTTTTGCGCCAGCGCTGGCATTGAGTTTCCCACTTCGCAAACAAAGAGTCCGTTATCGTTCAGTTTGTCCGCCGCTTCCATAAGCATTTTATCGACCAAAATGAGACCGTCCTCGCCTGCTGCCAGACCTAGTTCAGGCTCGTGATGATATTCATCCGGCAAGTCGGCCATGTCTTCTGCATCGACATACGGCGGGTTCGTCACAATGAGGTCGTATTTTTCATTTTGTACAGCCTCAAATAAGTCTGACTGAATAGGCGTTACCTGATGCAACAAACCATGCTGTTCAATGTTGAATTCAGCCACTTCCAGCGCTTCTGTCGACACGTCGAGTGCGTCTACTTCTGCGTCCGGAAATGCATAAGCGCACGCAATAGCAATACAACCACCGCCGGTACACAAGTCCAGTACACGCTTAGGTTGCTCGGTTAACCAAGGCTGGAAGCCGTTCTCAATAAGTTCGGCTACGGGTGAGCGTGGCACCAACACTCGCTCGTCCACGTAAAACGGTAACCCCGCAAAATACGCTTGGTGGGTTAAATACGCAGCTGGCATTTTGTGCTCAATACGCTGGTTTAACAGCTCAATGAATTCATGCTTTTCGCTTGTCAGCACACGACAGTGTCCCATAGCGGCCAACTGCTCAGTAGTCAGTTGCAAGGCATAGCTTAAAAGCGCGCGAGTCTCATCAATAGGATTGTCCGTGCCATGCCCGTAATACACGTCAGACTGGTTAAGTTGGCTGACACTCCAGCGTATCAAATCATCGATACTATGAAGTTCTTCAATGGCTTGTTCCCGATTTCGAACGTGCAAGGGCTGTCTCCTGAACAACGAATGTTTTATACTGATGGTCTTTATTGGTGTTAAAGATACCTTAATTTCACTCGGTTTTCATTAGTCATGGTCGCAAAGAAAAGCTCTTCACCCTCACTGTCAGAAGACGATATCGCGCTTTTTCGCGAGGCAGCTCAGGGTGCAGCTCCTATTGAGCAGGACAAGCGACCACCAGAGCCACCCAAAGTTTCTGAATTAAAGCGACGGAATACACAAAGGCAAGGCAACAGTCCTCAGGACATAGCCGCAGCCAGCCGCGAAGCCAGCCAGTATTTTTCAGACGGTTTTGAAGCACATTTTAGCGAAGGCGCTATGCAATTTACTGCCGAAGGTGAGTCGACTTACTTAACCAAGCAGCTAAGGCGTGGCGACTATACACCAGAGTTGCTGCTCGACTTACACGGAATGACCTTAGCAACCGCCCGCCAGGAGCTCGCCGCTTTGCTTATTGCCTGTGAAAAAGAACGTATTGATTGTTGCTGCATTATGCATGGACACGGTAGCGGCAAGTTAAAACAACAGGTGCCGCATTGGTTGGTGCAGCACCCGTTAGTCAGAGCCTTTCATCAGGCTCCCCGCGAATGGGGCGGCGACGCATCGTTACTGGTGTTACTTCGCGTTAATGACAATTAACCCGCGCATTTTTCAGCAATCATTAACTGCTGAAATTTACCCGTTAAGGTTTCTGGCGAAAATTCAATAACCGCAATACCTGCCGTTGGAAAAATAGGTGGTTGTACACTGGCATCAAGCTCATGCACCAGGTAGCTAACCAGTGGCATGTGAGACACCAACACTACAGTTTCATAGCCGTGAGTTTCTATTTCCGCCGCTAACCAGCTGACCACAGCCGCTGCGTGACCGTCAGGCGTAATTGCGTCACAATTCTCTCGGTGTTTAGTTTTCAGCTCTGAAAACAAAACCGTTGCTGTTTGTTGCGCTCGTAAATACGGGCTCACAAACACACAGTCTACCTCACGGTGACGCTCAACCAGCCATCGCGTTGTAGTGAGTACCTCACGCTCGCCTTCTGGAGTCAGGCGACGCTCTCTGTCTGAGTAGCTTCCTTTCGGATAGTGAGCCTCTCCATGACGCATTATGTACAGCTTCATTCGGGTTTCGACTCCTGCGCTTTGCGCTTAGCATCCGGTCTGCCACCGGTTACTTTGTCAGCTCGTCCAGACTGTTTTGCTTCTTCCGCGCGGCGTTTACGTACCGCTTTCGGGTCAGCAATAAGTGGGCGATAAATTTCAATGCGGTCGCCGTCTCGCGGCGTGGCATCTAACTTTGACGCCTTATTCCAGATACCCACTTTCTGAGTACTAAGATCAATCTCCGGAAAGTGCTCTTTAATACCCGACTGTAAAATACACTCTTCTACCGTTGCGCCCTCTTGCGGATGCACTGTCAGAATAAGCTGCTTTTCGGGTGTGGCGTAGGCCACTTCAATCGTCAGCGTGTTCGCCATATTAGTTTCCGTATACCTGCTCGGCACGTTTTACAAAGGCATCGACCATTTTCGACGTAACTTCACTAAAGATTTTGCCAAACGCCATGCCTAATAACCGACTAGAGAACTCAAAGTCCAACTTAAGCTCTACTTTACAAGCGTCGTCTGACAATGGTTTAAACACCCAACCGCCAGTTAGCTTTTTAAACGGACCGTCAACCAGCTCCATGTCGATGCGCTCTGGTTTTACTAACTTATTACGCGTAGTGAAAGTTTTTTGAATGCCGGCTTTGCTTATTTGCAGCGACGCTACTTTATAGTCGCCATTTTGCTCAACCACACGCGAGTCCGCGCATCCAGGAACAAACTCCGGATACGAGTCAATGTCGTTGACCAAGTTGAACATTTGCTCTGCACTGTATGAAACTAACGCACTTTTTTCGATACTGGGCATGTTTTTCTCTACCGCTAAAATTTGACTGCGCAATAATAACGCAACCAGATATGCTTTGAAGCCCTTAAAGCAATTTTCTTTTCAGTGTGCATAGGTATAATAGCGCTTATGAGCAAAAAGAAACTAAAACAATCGTCTAATACCATTGCGCTGAACAAAAAAGCCCGCCATGAATATTTCCTCGAAGACAAGTTCGAGGCAGGCATTAGTCTGCAAGGCTGGGAAATTAAAAGTATTCGCGCCGGTAAAGCGAACATAAGCGACAGCTACGTCATTATTAAAGACGGCGAAGCCTATTTACTGGGCGCTGAAATACAGCCGCTGAACCAGGCGTCTTCGCACGTATACTGCGAGCCCGACCGTAGCCGTAAATTGCTGCTAAAACGCCGTGAGCTCGACAAACTCATTGGTGCCGCCGAGCGCGAAGGCTACTCCATTGTGGCAACCGCCATGTATTGGAAAGGCCCTTGGGCCAAGCTAGAAATACACCTGGCCAAAGGTAAGAAGTCTCACGACAAACGCGACACCGTGAAAGAACGTGACTGGCAACGCCAGAAGTCACGCATACTGAAGCATTCGGTGCGTTAAGGTTTTAGTTAAGGTGTTAGCTAAGGCATCAGCCAATTCGAAAGTCTGAATGCAACTTACGCCAATGCTCTTTGAGCACCTGTTTACTGGACTCCAGCATAGGTAACTCATTGAGCATTGTTGGCCACAACTCTCTTGCTTGCTCCATAGTTTTACTTAAGTGAACCGCTATAGGTTGCCATGGTACATCCGCTCGCTCAGCCCACTTTTTAAAGGTCTCCATATTGGTTTCATACCAATTTTTAACTTTCGCCATATTGAGCGCTGCCCCGTTTTCACCTTTCACATAAGGCAAGGTGGACACAATATCGTACGCCGGCGATAACTGAGGCGTTATTCCGTCTGGGTATATCAACGACCAGTTTTTAAGATGCGCATCACCATTTGCGAGTAGAACGTTCACCAACAACCGTTTCGCCATCTGCTTGGCATTCTTTAAACCTTGTGGGCTGTGTAAATAGATAGCATTAACTATTTGCTCGTAGTTTTTCTTCTCATATTTCTCATGAGAATACAGCTCAAATACCTGGGCAAAGTCCTCAGTATGTATTCGTTTACCTTTACTACGGTCGAACCGTCGTATCGCGTAAGCATACTCTTCATCGGGCAGTCGAATGTCGGGCAGGTTGTGCAACTGAGTCAGTTTCACTAACTGTATTTCCGGTATGTCGATACCCACTGACTCCGCTAAGCGCATAGCTGTGTATTCGTTCGCCGGAACCTGTTTGTAAACATTAGACGGTACTTTGATAATCCAGCTATCGGCATTATCTTCTTCATTGATATTAAAACGCTTGTCAGGCGCTCTTACCGACGAAAACTTCATTTGAATGCCTGCAAGCGACTGCTTGCTTGTGGCTTTGTCGATATTAACCTGTACAGCTTCTACCCGCTCTCTATGAGCAAGTGCCCAAGCCGGCAACTCTCCCGCAGCGATAGGAGTCGCTTTAATTGCCCCAGGAAGATTCGCACCTAAATGAACCATAAGCGGAAACTCATTTTCCGAGTGGACTTTCAGTTCGCGGCTAATAAATTCTCGTAAAGCGCCTTCGGGTAGCAAGTTTGACAGCACTGGTGATAAGCGCTGGGAACTAAGTTGTGGTTCATTGAAATAGTCGTGTTGCGTTAATTGCGTAAGAGTAAACGTTGGTCTCATACTATTTTCGAGCGCCACAAAGTCAGGGGAAAAAGTCAGAATATTCTTCCCCCCTGTATAATGAGCCAACACACCGACCTCTTGTCCTTGCAAGGTCAGTCTAAGCCCTTCTACCTTTTCGACTCTTTTTACGCTCGACATAACCGCCTAGTCCTCTAAATGCTTCTGGTGCTTTTCCCAAAAGTCATACTTGCTATATTTGGCATCAGGATCCTTAACTTCTAACTCGTTAGCGTCTTTAAATTCTAGCTCTAACTCTAACCCGGCCAATATACGCAACAGGGTCGACAGTCGAACATCCTGCCCTGCCTCCACCCGCTGATATTGCTGCTGGGACATACCAATAAGCAGGCGCATGTCCTTTTGAGACAAGTTTCGTCTTTTTCGCTCTTCAACGAGTTTTTCTGAAATGGCCTTTAACGTTTTCATTGAGCTGTACCTTTAGCATACTTATCAACCAAAGGTACAACTCATTAATTGTTAAATCAATAAAATACAACTTATATATTTATAGCTATTGAGCTCCTACCTCCTCAATAGACAGCTTTTGTAGAGCTAAAAGATCTTTCAGAAGTCCATCTAATTGGTCATCAGTTTCTTTAAGCTGGACCCGGGCATCCATTAACGTGTTGGTTGTCTGCCTAAGCTGGTTCAGTGCAAGGTTAAACCAGATATCGTTATTTGATGAATCAAACTCAAGTGAACGCAAATATGCCTGCTCACTGGCTTCAAAGCGGTATTGCCTAAAGTAGATATTTCCTAGTAAAGCCCAACTCTGGGAACTAGCCAGCCCTTTACTGTGAAGCCACTGTAAATGATGCTCAGCTGAATCGAGATCACCAGATAAATACCAGCTTTTAGCGTTCTCAAAGCTTTTTAAGCTTTGCTTTTGCTCTGCAACAGTTGCGCTGCAACCACTGAGGCTAACAATTAAGGTTAATACTGCAATCGAAGTGATAATTTTCACGAGGCGCTCCTTGCTTTTTATTAAATATGACAGGCTTTCCTAGCCAGGACTCTAACGGCCAGTAACTACTGGCCACCGTTTCTATTAGACTGTGTGCTCCTTTAAACCAATGAACTTCGTTGGGACAGATGAAGCGTCTTACTTCCATTATGCATTGCTGTTTATCTAACGCGATAACGTCTATAGGCTCTTTCATCCCCCAGGTATGAATCGATTTGCAATAAGGGAACCAGTAAGCCATATCCGACGTTGGCTGGTCCTCTCCTAACATCCCAATTAACCTCTGGTGAAATTTCGACATTTTTCGAACATCAGTCCATAAAATGACTGGTTGCTCTTTCGTCATGTGAACCCTCCCTGGCTCATTTGTAAAATAATAGGTCCTAAGATGACCAAAAAGTTAACCGGAAAAAAGCAGGTCACTAATGGAAATAAGAGTTTTACCGGTGCTTCCTGAGCTCTCTTTTCAGCGCTATTAAGCAGCTCCTGACGTAGCTGGTGCGCAAAAAACCTTAAGGGTTTAGTAAGACTGGCTCCCTGCTGATGCCCTTTAACCAACATTGTTACCCATTCTTTAATCGGTTTAGCATCACAACCATCAGATAAAGCCTTCATTGAGGCATCAAACCCATTGCCGCGACGTAACCTCTGTACAACAGCGTTTATTTCAGAGGCTAAAAGTCTTTCATTGCATGAGTCTGCAACTTTTTCCAACGCAAGAATTAACGGAACTCCAGATGCCATCATCATAGAAATAAGGTCGCAAAAGTCAGGTAACTCCTTCACTAAGGTTTTATTTCGTTTTAGCCATAACGTTCGTCTTTTGTTGAAGACCATCAATAAAACGAGAGCAAAAAACATAAACACCAACGGCTCTCTATTTATGATAGAAGTAGCTGCACTTATAGTAGCCAGGAGTAACCACACAAAAAATGATAAGTGTGCTTTATTACCCGCAAACTTAAGAACCAAATAACGTTCGACAACGACTTTCAGTTTATCCGGTGCTCTTTGCCATAAGTGGTTTATTTCTCTGTCCAGAACAGAACTTAATTGAAGGTAACTCCATAATTTATAGGTACCGAAGAAAACCGCTGTACTGACAAAAAATATCAATATAAAAAGTAACAACATTAATCATCATCCGGGTTCATTATTTTCTTAACCATCCACCCGCCTAAAATCATCAATAACAAACTCGCAGCGAGCATTCCCATACCAATAAACGACTCAGTAAAAACAGCAGTGTGATTAGGCTTTATCCATCCTAATAAAAAATACAAACCAGCTGGCATTAACACGAGTATCTTCGCCTGCATTCTTGCTTGTGACGTTAATGTCAGTTGCCGCTCTTTTATATGTTGTTGCTGTTGAATATTTTCCGCCAGCCTCAGGAATATATCGGATTGCTGTCCGCCACTTTTCAGCCCCAGCTTTAATGCTTGAGCAACCAGTTTGACGGAAAAGATCGGGACCCGGCGTTGCCAGTCATCAAGACACTCTATGAAAGGCCGCCCAACTTTTTCCTGACGAAGCATTTCATCAACTTCTTGCCCAAGCGGAGGCTGCATACTGCCTTTAAAGCTTTTAAAAGCAGTGCTGACACTGGCACCGCTGCGGATTTGGTTGCTCAAGCTAATGAGCATACCGGGTAATTGTTTCTCTAACTTCTCGAACCGTTTCTTTTTAAGAAAGCGATACATGAAAGGCGGTGCAATTAGCGTAAGAACAAAACTACAAATAGCCCACAAAACCGGGGAAGTAAGCCAAACAATAACTGGCAGAATAACTAACAATAGCAAGTAACCACGAACCAGCCAGCTAACCGGAAGATTAAGAAAAAAGTCTTCCAGAGAGCGAACGGTTGATAGCTTTAACTTGTTCTCGAACTCCTGATACTTGTCTGGTGTCGCATGTGAAAATAGCCAAAACCAACAAGATACAGTCAGAGTAATAAGCAGTGCTAAAAAGACGATATACATGATTCATCACCCATCAGGGTTTTAAACAGGCTTTCTCGAATATCATCCGACTGCTGCTCTGCAAAGCGACACAACGTTTGATTACTGGTCAGGGAATGTTCTGCGCTTTCCCGACTAAACAACGGCGACATTTGTAAAACGTCGTCATCAATACCCGTGAGCTCATCAATGCTTACAACTAACCGTCGTCCATCGGGTGCTCGGGCAATTTGCACGATAATATCTACAGCACTTGATATTTGTTGCCTCAAAGCGCTGACTGGTAGCTCTATTCCACCCATTAAAACCATAACTTCCAGCCGTCTGAGCGCATCACGGGCACTATTTGCATGAACTGTGGAAAGAGAGCCAGCATGACCGGTATTCATTGCCTGTAACATATCCAAGGCTTCTGCACCTCGACACTCACCTACCACTAATCTATCTGGCCTCATTCGCAAAGCGTTGATCACCAATTCTCGAATACCCACATCGCCGGTGCCTTCCTGGTTCTTAGGGCGAGACTCCAGGCCAATTAAATTGTCATGATTTAACTGTAGCTCCGCAGCATCCTCAATGGTTAAGACGCGCTCCCCTTCAGGAATTTCGTGCGACAGAATATTGAGCAACGTCGTTTTACCAGTTCCCGTGCCCCCGGACACTATAATGTTTTGCCTGCAACGTACCGCCAGCTTTAAGAAGTCAGCCGCTTGCTGAGTCAAAGAGCCGCTGTTTACCAAATCGTTAATTCCTAATGACTGTTTAGAAAATTTCCGAACAGTAAGACAAGCACCTTTTGTCGCCAGGGGCGATATAACAGCATTAACACGAGAGCCATCAGGCAAACGGGCATCGACCATAGGAGAAGCATCATCAATATGTCGGCCTAACGGCAAAACAATGCGATCAATTGCTCTTCTTAGTGCATCTTCTGAGGTAAATACCTCAACCGCTTTTTGTAATTTACCGCTGCGTTCGACAAAGATTTTATCGTAACGGTTGACCATTATTTCACTGACGGAATCATCGGCTAAAAGCCTTTCTATAGGCCCTAAACCAATAACTTCAGCAATAGCGTCTTCAATGACTCTGGGGTCGAAGTCAGAGACTTCTTGTAGAAAGCGACGCGCATACTCACGCAGCCCTGTTTCGTCCAATGCTTCAATTTGACTGTCGCGAACATCAAGACGGTTTCGCAGAGTTTCAATGGCTTGTTGTATTTTCATGAACCAGCTCCCTTAGTTGTAATACTGACTCGTCCTTGAACCAGTTATTTCTTTCTTCCCGTTTTTGCTCTTTATCTAAACGTCGTTTGTCAGCCGATGACATTTTTTCAGCAGTAACCATAACCACAAGCTCTGTTGTTTGCTCCCGGTGTTGCTGACTCCCGAATACTCGATTCAACCCCGGAAGCTCTCCTAAACCCGGCATTTCATCCGACTGGTTAGATTTATCCACGTTTAATAAGCCAGACAGAACCATAGTGTCGCCGTCTTCAGAGAGAAACACAGATTCAGTGCGTCTGGTCAAAATACCGGGTACTCCCGCCACAGAAACCGCAGGATCAATATTACTCAGTTCGGCACTTAACTTTGTTTTAATGCGCCCATCCTTTAAAACAACAGGTTCAACTATGAGTCGAATGCCATACTCACGGAAAGTCACATCTTGCATACCCTGGGCAACAACTTGAGGAATGGGAAGCTCACCGCCGGCCAAAAAACTGGCTTTCTCGCCACTCTGAGTAGAGAGCGTTGGGTTGGCCAAAAGTTTCGCTAAACCATGGCGTTTCATAAACATAAGCTGGGATGCGATATCAAGCTCCCAATCAAATAAACCAGAAACTGCGCTTGATATCGATGGCCCCTCTGATGCTCCTTGCCAGCGAATGCCAATATCTTCCAAAGCTTGTCGCTTTGTTTCGAGTATATTTACTCGCAACGTCAGCATCGGCTCTTCACTCTCTTGCATAGAGGTTAAATTCATTATATTCGAATCCCCCTGAGATAACGCCTTAATGAGGTTATAGGCCTTTGAAGAAACCGAGCCTGAAAGGACCATAAGACCATTGCTCTCTTCTAAATGAAGCCCATTCTCAACCGCAGACAATGCTTTAATTCGCTCTTTCAATACCCCTTTATTCGAAGGGACGACAGTTACTAAAATCTTTTTGCTTTTGTCACCATGCTTAAGCCAGACATCTGTACTGCCTACACTCACCGCTTTAAGAATAATTTGCTCATTACTGAGGAGCTTCGCTTTTATGATATTTTCGTCGCTAACTAGCACGTTAGTCCCTGGCGAAATATTAATTGAAGTCGAACCACCAAGCTCAATAACGTGGTTATCAATATTATTAGCTAGAACATTAAAAGCCGATAAAACTAAAAACAGACAAGTTAGCGCTCGTGTGTACTTTAATATGCCGTCCATGACATCACCTTTGAAGTTAAACTTTCCGTGTTCCAAACATCTTCTCTCGAACTCGACGAACTTCTTGCCCAGACCAGCATTCCACTGCCCATAGCCCGGGTAAATTCGTCAACATCGTCTGGCTTGATAAGTAAAGTCAACGCGTAGCTTCCATAGCCATCGTTAAGCCCATGAATATCGAACACCTCAATATTCTCGAACGACTCGGTCGCGATACCGCTTTCAAAGTGTTCACCCACAAATGCGATATCAACAACATCTCCAGGCTTCAATAAAGCATTGTGAAGCCCTAGGTTATCGGTGCTGACGGTAATTGCATAATGCCCATCAGGCAGCTGACGCGACAAACCGGTATTTTGCTGGTTTAATAAACCTCGCTTTGATACAGGCTCTCCTTTACTTCCATCTACTCTAAGTTCCTGACCAATAATGAGACCGGCTTCGTTCTGTAAGAACCAATTATGATTAATTAGATGGCTAGGGTATTGCCGCACCAACAAATCTTTTGCCGATACAATTGTTCCTGCAGTTAAATCGTTAGCGAAAACCACAACAGAGTGGGTATCAGCTGACGCTTGCTCCACCCGGCGTTGAGTTTCCGTATTGAGGTATTCATTAATCATGAAAACAGTAATTAATGAAATAATTAAACTAAAAATGACTGCAAATATCCCTTTTGCTTTTTTACTCACGAACCCCCTCCTGGAATGAGCACTAAATGACGCCAGATAAAATCGTAAAACTCCCTGACTCTATTCCCTGTCTCTATTAAATAATCAATAACTGACCAGTTTTCCTCTACAACAACCAGCGCTAACATGACGAGTATCGAAAGAAGCATCCATTCAACCGATGCCTGTCCGCGTTGATACGCAGTCATATCACATGAACCATAACGACATATTCGCCTTGCTGAGAAAATACCAACCGACCTAAGCCGTCCTTAAACTCCCACAGATCATTCGGCATCTCTATGGAGCGAAAAGAACGTATCTTCTGGCTGTATTTAAGTTTTAAGATCTTTTGCACATCACCCAGACTGTAGTGCGATACATAAACCCAAACTTCCTTGCCATTTTGTTCGGTCTGCGACAACACGAAAAATGGGCCAACTAACTTAGCCCCTTCAATATCCGTAGTAATAATTTTACTAAGAACCCATGTGTCATCTGTTCCTTTAAAAAAGGTCCAGTTTTTATTCTCAATTTGGCATAACCAAAAATCGAACTTATTGCGGTCGCAATATGGATAAAAGTCTTTTAGAAGTTCCCAGTCTGGTATTTTCGGATTTTGTAAAAAGTAGGCTTTCGCACCGGTATTATTTGCTACTGGCATTTGCGTCCACTGCCACTGATCAAACCCTGTTGGAATATCAGCAATCATAAGTTCCCTCTTAGTTTGCTCGTTAAGTTCCGCTCTAATTAGGAGTTTTAGGAATCGTGTGAACTATCACAATACTTTTTCCTTCCTGAGAAAAAGTAAGACGACCCAAGTCTCCTTTAAAGTGCCAAATATCATTATTTGTCTCGACTGATTCAAATGACTGAATATCCTGATTATGAAAAAATAGAAGCATATCTTTAGTATGCTCCATATCGCCCCAGACTATATATGCCCATACCTCTGCTTCAGCGGAATCATCGTAATAAAGTTTTATTGGTTGCGTTTCCAAAATACCTTCAGGGGCATCACTTTCTAGCTTGGTTAAAATCCACTGACCGTCTTTGCCCTCATAAAACCGCCAATCAGCTTTTCCAATGCCGCAGACCCAAACCATGGTTTTTCCGCCTGGGCAAAGTGGATACTGAAAGTCTATTCGATCCCAATCTGGCTCATATGGATCTTCCAAGTGATAACCAACAACATAGTCATTTAATGAACTTATCGGTTTTATACTCCATGACCACTCATTAAAAAGCGGAGGAAGCTCACTTTCATTAGTATTGTCGGATTTGCCTAGCGTTGAGCTTGGTGCCCCGCCTTTTGAAACTTTGTGAGTAATAATCACGCTCTCACCCTGCTGAGAAAATGTAACCCGCCCCATGTCGTTATCCAGCGTCCACACATCATTTTCAGTTTCAATAGAGTCGGTAGCTTTAACACTCTGAGCATGCTCAATTTGCATAGCAGCTTTAGAAGCCCCCATGTTAAGTAGAGAGAAATAACCCCATACTTGCTCTTTATCATTTTCAACGAAGTGAAAGGGCATCATTGGTCCAGTTATTGAAGCTTCCTCTTGCTTTACAGGAACTGATGCTAACACCCATTGTCCATCGCCATTCTGATATAGTGTCAACTCTAACCCGTCGGCTATGCACAACCATACAGATGTGTTATTCCCGAGACATCCAGGATATTCATCATGAACGTCTTCCCACACGGGTTCCGCTGGTGCTTCAAGGTGATAAGCAACTATATTTTCAAGCGAACTAATTGACTGCTGACTCCACGACCAATCATCAAATACATCTGGTAAATCCATTTATACCTCTATTTTTTACTTATAAGTTCAAAGTTAATGGTTACTGCTTATTTATCGACTGTGTGAACAAGAATGACGCTTTTCCCTTTCTTTTCGAAAGTTAACCGGCCCATGTCACCCTTAAAATTCCATACATCGTTCTTCGTTATATTTGATTCAAAAGAGTCTATTTTCTGGTTATAGAAAAAAAGAAAACTTTCTTTAAGAGACTCAATGTCTACTGGTGAGTAATACACCCATTTCCTGTCATTCTCGGTTTCAATTTGATCTATTAAATAAACTCCGCCACTAAAAACCTTTGGACCGATAAAGCTTCCTTTTTTAACAAATACCCACTGACCGCTTTCAACTTCGAAAATCGTCCAGTCATAGTCGTCACCTTTACAAATCCAACGCCTATCTTCACCACCTCCGCATGCTGGATAGTAGTTTCTTAAACTATCCCAGTCCGGGTTAGATGGTTCCTCAAGATAAAGTGCAACTATATTATCTAGTGAACTAATTGAATGCTGACTCCATGACCACTCATCAATTAAGTTGGGTAAATCCATAATTACCTCTCTAGTAATGCGCTTTCAGGAACTACATTAGGGTCAATATGGCCGAAAATTAATGAATCTGACTCTAGCTCTTCTGCCAGGAAAATGGTCCCAAGACCGTCCTGAATTATTTCAGTAACATCACCTGACAACACATTATTTACGACTAACGATGCTGGCCTCGAAGTTAAATCGCTTTCACTTCTAGCTTCCCAGCTATCAGTTAATCTAACCATGTTAAAAGTTGGAATCTTTGTTGGATCAGTAACTCTTAAGTTTTCACTTTCCAGGTTAACCGGCAGCAAACTATCTATTGGCCCAAACACTCGACCTAAATCATCGTTCAAACGATAACTCCCGCTCAACTTCGTGTTCTCTAAGTCCCGCAACTTTTCCCATGTAACTTGGCGTGACAGCTTTAGATACATTGTTTGAGTGTTCTCAGCAGGGAGTAAAATGTCTTTGAGAGAAACAGTAACGACAACTAACAAAGTTAAACCTAACAAACACTCAGCAGCGCCTTGTCCTTTTTCTTTATTAAATAAACTCACGACCTAGTAGCACCAATTTTTCTTCCGAATTTAAAGGCTCCAAAAACGCCTCCCATAAAGCATTAAATAGATTTTCATTTTCTATGAGAGAATCAGTTCTAGGAAATAGAGAGCTTGGCCTACTAAATCGAGTTCTAGCCTTAGCGTAAGCAACTTGCTCGTTTCCCATTACTTTTACAATCACTGAGTCCATACTTAAGCTTAAGGTTCGCCCCAAGACCCGGTAGCTAAAACTATCCTGAGAGACCCCCAAAGATTCCATTTGACCAAGAGCAAGACTTGAAGACATTGAGTTATCTCGGAAGGCCCCACCATAGTTTGAGCGCCGAGCTCTACGTTCGTCTTGAGCCTTTGCTCCCCAACCAAGAGGGAGAACTTCGCGAAAACCTCCTATAAGCAACCGGCGTTTGTGAAGCGAAACAGAATCAAGAGCATGCCAATCCCAACTGCCATCATTATCACTAGCGAGTTCAGTTCCACCACGTTTCGGTACTTTGAAGCTGTATAAATCGACCCAGTCATAACTACGAGATTTACTAAATGGGTCTAAGCTTTTTACAGTCAAATCTTCAAAAAATTCGGACTCATTAGAACGTTCTGTTGACTTAGAATGTGTTTTTCTAGCCCAAAGAGCAGGGAAAGGGGCTATTCCTCCTCCTTGATATGAACTCCAGCCTAATTCCTCTGAATGCTTGGAAACTACGTCATTAATCAATAAAGGTAATTCAACAATAAACCCAGCGTTCAATAACCATTGAGCTTCAGAGATCCCCTGGACTACCAGAGCCTGAAACGCGACCAACCGACTAGCCACTTCCGCAAAGCTCTCCTCAATGCGTTCAACAATCATCGATATAGCTCGGGTTATTTGAGCTACGTAAGGAATAAACGAGGTAATGGTTTCAAGGTTTTCTGCGGTGCGATCCAACATGGCCAGATAACTTGCCAGGCCAACCCACTGGGCAATTGCAACTTGGTTGCCTATGAGCGCTCGGTTGGTAAGAGCCATGAAGTTCATCTGCCTCGACATGGCTACTGCGGCACTATATGCAGCGTTGTCAGCGACGCTTTGCAGGTAAAACTGTTGGCGTGCGTGTTTGCCCATATCGGTCACAGCAAATAGTAAACTTGCGACCAAGAGCAAAACGCCGGTCATCATGACCAACGTTTGCCCTGTTTGCTTCTTTCGAAAGCCCAACATTTTAGTTGTCGCCCTGTTCGGTCGCCTCGTCATAATTGCCGAGGTTTACATCAGTGTCAGCAACAGTTCCTGCACGGCGGGACGACTGTCTGGCTCTGTTGAGTTGTTGACTAGATGACTGCCCGGTCATTTCCTGAGCCAGGCCAGCAACTTGGTTACGTATAGCTTTGCCGAACAGTGAATAGACGCCAATTGCAGCTACTGCAATAAGCGCAACAATAATAATGTATTCGGTCATTCCCTGACCGCGACTGCGTGAAATGGACTTCCGTTTCATAAAACCTCCTGTCAAAATTTGCCTTACTTGGCGAGTTAGGACAGGAAGTATAGATCGACTTTCAGAGGGTCAGAGCACGAGTAGTCAATGTCTTACTCAATATTGAGATATTTATGCATCTGCACGGACAAGCGCCAGTTGCGTTCAATACAGGTTTGCATAGCAAGCTCGGTGGCGCGTGGGCGCTGGCTTATGGGTTGCAGGCAAATAATAGCGTCGGCTTTGGGGGGGCAACGTTTTAGCAGTGAATCTAAAGCATCTATGTGTTTTTGCATGGCAACCGGGTGTTTTATTTCGTTAGCGCGCGCCATGCAGTCTGGGCGCACCAGGTAGCCGCCCGGCATATCTAACTTAGGCGACACTGTTACCCATGTGTTGTTGGTCACTTTTAGCTCGAAGGTGCCGCTGGTTTCTATTTGCAGCTGGTAGCCTTTGGCTTCTAGAGCTTCACCTAGTGGCAGCAAGTCGAACATAGCGGGCTCGCCGCCGGTTATGACCACGTGTTTGGCGGCGTAACCTTCTTGTTCAAAGCGTTTCACTATGTCTTCGGCAGTCATTTCTGCCCATTTGGAGGAGGCTGCGGTTTTTGCCATCATCTCGTCGACGCTAACTTTGTCGCTGTCGTTGGTTTCCCAGGTATGTTGGGTGTCGCACCACGGACAACCCACTGGGCAGCCTTGCAAGCGCACAAATATGGATGGCACACCGGTAAAGGTGCCCTCGCCCTGCAGGGTCTCGAAAATTTCGTTGATGCGGTAAGACATAGCTTTCGTTAAAATAGCTTCTATTAAGGTGGATAGACCGCAGATTATACGGAGAGTTACAGCATGTCGCAAAAGGTCGTTGTTATTTATTCAGGTGGAATGGACTCGTTTACGGTGTTGCACAAAGCATTGCAGGAAGGTAATGAGGTGTTGGCACTGTCGTTTAACTACGGTCAGCGCCATGTGAAAGAGCTAGAACTTGCCGCTAACGTCTGTAAACAGCATGGAATTCCGCATAAAGTAGTCGATATTACTGCCATTAACCAACTACTGTCCGGCAGTTCATTAACCGACGACATTGATATTCCCGAGGGACACTACGAAGAAGAGTCGATGAAGTCGACGGTGGTACCCAACCGCAATATGATTTTGTTGTCGCTAGCCATTGGTTATGCGGTGTCTCAGGAAGCTTCTGCGGTGTATTACGGCGCTCACTCAGGCGACCACGCTATTTACCCGGACTGTCGCCCGGAGTTTGTGCGCCAAATGGATGTGGTCAGTAAAATGGCCAATTACGAACCGGTAGCTGTTCATGCGCCTTATTTAGACGTCGATAAAAACGCAATTTTAGCCGATGGCCTGAAAATGGGCCTGGACTACAGCCAAACCTGGACGTGCTATAACGGTCGTGACAAAGCTTGTGGTAAGTGTGGTGCCTGTGTGGAGCGTTTAGAGGCCTTCGCTGCCAACGGCGTTGAAGACCCCATTCCTTACGAAGCTTAATTAGCCACTGAAAGCCAGCGCTGTGCTTGTTGCCAGCGCTCGGTGCGCTTCAACTCTTCCAGACCAACAGCGGACTCGCTCATCAGCATACGTTGAACACGCTGAGCACTTTCTGGCTCGGTTGCCGGAAGCTCTGCGTCGAGTACCTGTAAAGCCCCTGCTCTGTCATTACAAACCAGTATCATATCGCAGCCTGCATTCAATGCGGCCAACGCCCTTTGCTGCATGTCGCCCGCGACAGTCGCGCCCTGCATCGACAAGTCATCACTGAAAATGGTGCCGTTAAATTGCAGTTCATTACGCAATATTTGTTGCAGCCAAAACTCACTAAAGCCAGCGGGCTGTGGGTCAATTTTCGGGTAAATAACGTGTGCCGGCATTATGCCATCAAGCTTTTGGCTTAATGACAAAAACGGCTTTAAGTCATGCGCCCGAATTTGCTCCAGTGTGCGGTCGTCTTCCGGAATAGCAATGTGTGAGTCAGCCTGCACCGAGCCATGCCCCGGGAAATGTTTGCCGGTGGAGGCCATACCGGCTTCATGCATGCCCTCAATAAACGCAGAGGCGAGCTCAGAAATCTCTGAAGGGACATCAGAAAATGCCCGGTCGCCAATCACTTCGCTGCAGTCATCAACATCTAGCACCGGCGCAAAGCTAATATCTATGCCGACAGCCTGTACTTCTGCTGCCATGAGCCAACCTAAGTCTCGTGCAGCGCGGTGGCGTTCGTCCGCATTCTCAATGCGGCGCAACGACCCCATTGCCGGAATCGCACTAAAACCCTGGCGAAACCGCTGTACACGCCCGCCTTCGTGGTCAACCGCAATAAGCAATGGTTTAGCGGCCGCCATACGTGCTTCCTGAGTTAAACGAACCAACTGCTCGGCTGACGCAAAATTGCGTGTAAACAGTATCAGTCCATTAACAGAAGGCTGCGCTAAAAGCTTTTTGTCTTCTGGCGTTAGCTCGGTGCCCTCAATGTCTATCATGACTTGTGCCATAACGTCGTTGTTCTCCGTCTGTGTTTAACGGTCAATAGTCAGTGTCGGCAGTGTGCCACGATGCAATAAAAAGCGCCACGCTGGGTGTTCATCTTTTCGTTCTCTGTGGTAAATTGTCAGTTAACATTTTTACAACACTCGAGACGCAGTATGACCTTTAATAAATCCTTATTGCTATTAAGCATGGCTGGTGCGTTATCAGCCTGTGGGGGCTCTGACAGCAGCTCAAATACCGGCGGAACTGGTGGTTCTGGCGGCTCTGATGACTCAAACTACGCCACCTGCTCTGTCGAAGACCAAAACCAACGCTTTTTCAATTACATGAAAGAGGACTACTTCTGGGCTGACCAACTACAGGACAGTATTGACCCGGAAGCTTTTGACGATGTTTATGCGGTTCTTGAAGAGTTGCGTGTGCCGGAAGACCGCTACAGCTACATTTTAACCGAGGAAGAGTACGAACAATTGTTTGTCAACGCCACCTACTTTGGGTTCGGTTTTTCGATGGAGCAAATAAGCGATACTCGCGTGAAAATTCGCTTTGTTTATAACGACTCTCCGGCTGCTACGGCGGGCATAGAACGCGCCGACGAACTAATTGCCATTGACGATGTGCCAGTCGCTGAGCTAATCGCCAGCGGCGAATTTGATGATGCCTTAGGGCCAAACGAAGAAGGTCTGAGCAAGAAACTCACCTGGGAAAAACCAGACGGTACAGAGCAAACCGATGTTCTAAGCAAAGTTGAAGTTGAAACCAACACTGTCATGGGCGCACAAACCACAGTGCTCGATAACGGAGACACTGCCGGTTACTTCACTCTCGACTCCTTCATTAACCGCACGGGCAGTGACTTAAACGAAGCTTTTGACTTGTTCGCAAGCGAAGGCGTTGATCATTTAATTATCGATGTGCGCTACAACGGTGGTGGCCTCATTCGTTACGCCAACCAAACCTCCAGCCAGGCGGCAGGCAATAACGTACTGGGCGAAACCTTTTTAACTTACCGCTTTAATGAGCAAAACAGCGATAAAAACGAAACTCTTCCGTTCCGCTTAGTCGACGGCACGCAGCAGCTCGACTTAGATACGGTCTATGTTTTAACGACTGGCAGCAGCTGCTCTTCTTCGGAAATTATCATTAACTCTTTAAAACCTTACGTGAATGTTGTCACTATTGGTGAAAATACGTGTGGTAAACCTGTCGGCCAGCAGCCTGAACAGTTGTGTGACAAAGTGACTTTCGCTATTAACTTTGAAACAGTGAACGCTGAGGGCGAGGGCCAGTATTACGACGGCTTGGCTCCTACCTGTGAAGTTGAGGACCAAATTATTGCGGATTGGGGAAGCGAGCAAGATCCGCTGACCGGTGCGGCATACAGCTATATTGAAACAGGCAGTTGTCCGGCAACAGCAAGTGCGAGCGCAGAAACGAAAAAGAGCGCTCAACAGCGCTCTTTTGTGGACCCAGTGTTCAACTTAAAAGACAAACGTCGAACACTTTATTAAGTTGAAATAAATGCGGTGGTCAGTCTCTGACCGCCGCTTTTCTCAAGTCACCTTTTGCCGTGTAAAACTGGTTATTTTCCAGAATGCCCGGCGCGAAACTATCGACCCCAATAGCAAGCAACCGCAGCTCTTCGGTTTCTGCCAGCTTCTCAGCAGTTTCTTTATCCACTAAGCCCTTTTCTAAAGCGGCATCGGCAAGTTCCTGACCGTTTAGGTTAGCCGACAATTCACCGCGTTTCTGAGCCTTGCGAAGCGTTTTGTAAACCGACTTCATTTCCAGCATTGATAAAAACGCTTTTTCCATGTGACCGGTCGGATCGTTCTTGTCGTCTTTCCAGTAACACAGGAAGGTGTGGCGATCACGCGTGACGCCCGGCTCCATCATGCTTAGGCTAATTTCCTGCAAGGTGTCGTCTTTTGGCTTCTTAAAGTGATTACCCAGCGGGAATATCACTAAGCGCATCATCCAGGCGACAGTGCGATTCGGGAAGTTATCGAAGAAGCCATAAAACGCTTCAGCAATGCTGTGCAGGTGATGTTGCAATGCATAGTGCACATACGGCAAGTCAGCCACCTGACGCCCTTCGTCTTCAAAGCGTTTCAACACCGCAGAGCCCATGTATAAATGACTTAAAACGTCACCCAGACGCGCAGAAATCATTTCTTTACGCTTCAAGTCACCGCCCATCATCAGCATTGAGATATCTGACGCTAATGCTAAACCGCGACTCATACGACCCAGTTTACGGTAATACTGAGCCGTTTCACCGCTAACCGGAGACTCACCAAAACGTGCGCCTGTTAGACCCAACCACAGACTTCCAAATACGTTGCTGGTGGCAAAGCCAATGTGCTTCATCAACAAGCCGTCAAATTCTCGCATACCTTCGTCTTCATTCGGGTTGGCTGCAGCTTGCATTTCTTTGAGCACATAAGGGTGACAACGAGTCGCCCCCTGACCAAAAATCATCAGGTTACGGGTTAGAATGTTAGCTCCTTCTACCGTAATAGAAACCGGCGTTGCCATGTAATTGTGGCCCAGGTAGTTATGTGGCCCCAACTGAATGCCCTTACCGGCATGAATATCCATTGCGTGTTCAATAACTTCACGCCCCATTTCCGTCATGTGATACTTGGTCATTGCCGTCACAACTGACGGGCTCATGCCCTGGCACAACGATGAAATTGTTAAGCGGCGCATGGATTCAAGAATATAGTTCGTACCACCAATTTTACCCATTGATGACTGCACGCCCTCAAACATACCAATAGGCAGACCAAACTGTTGGCGTACGTAGGCATATGCACCTGTCATTCGTTGAGTAACATGACCCGATGCCGTTGCCAGTGCTGGCAGTGAAATGCCCCGACCAGCTGACAAGCATTCGACCAGCATACGCCAACCTTTACCGGCGTAGTCTTCACCACCAATAATCCATTTCAGCGGAATAAATACGTCTTTACCGTAAGTCGTACCGTTTAAAAACGCCTGATTCAATGGGAAATGGCGGTCACCAATTTCCACACCTTTGTGACTGGTTGGAATAAGCGCACAAGTAATGCCTATGTCTTTTTTGTCGCCCATTAAACCTTCCGGGTCGTACAATTTAAACGCAAGACCCAGAACCGTAGCTGAAGGAGCCAGAGTAATGTAACGCTTTGACCAGTTCAGACGAATACCAACAACTTCTTCGCCCTCGTGCTCACCTTTGCAGATAATGCCTTCGTCCGGAATGGAGCCTGCATCAGACCCGGCTTCAGGGCCCGTTAAGGCGAAGCATGGAATATCGGTACCATCGGCTAAACGAGGCAACCAATACTCTTTTTGTTCTTTAGTACCATAATGCGTCAGCAATTCGCCCGGGCCTAGTGAGTTAGGCACCATAACCGACACTGCGGCGCTAATTGAACGGCTGGCAATACGCGACACAATGTACGAGTTAGCCGCTGGAGAAAAGTCTAAACCACCATGCTCTTTACCAATGATCATGGCAAAGAAACGTTCTTTTCTCAGAAAGTCCCATACTTGTTTTGGCAAGTCTCTGTCTTGCTGCACAATTTTGAAGTCATCGATCATATCCAGCAAGGTATTCAACTGGTTATCGATAAAGTCCTGTTCTTCCTGAGTAAGCTTCGGCTGGGGCATATCCAGCAGCTTCTGCCAGTCTGGGCGACCTTTAAACAGCTCGCCATCCCACCATACGTCACCAGCTTCCATAGCCTCTCGCTCGGTATCCGACATTGGTGGCAAAATACGCTTAAAGATAGCAAAAACAGGTTTTGTAATAAGGCTGCGACGGATATCTCCGACTGCAAATACCAGTACTACTAAAACCAACAACAAAATGAGAATTTCCATGGTTATCTCCAGTGCACCATCACAATGAAAGTGTAGTCAAATCTCAGTCTTACGACAGTTTATTTACGAATTTTCGAGCCCGCCAGACACAAACGGAATAAGTTGGTCAATAACATCTTGTGCGCCAATTTTCTGATTAAACTCAGCCTGCGCTATTTCTATAAGTGCTTGCCCTGATACCTGAGCAAAGACCACAGAGCCCAACACAAAATGCAGACGCCAAAACATTTGTTGCTCGTCTAAATGCGGATTTGTGCGCTTTAAAAGCTGCAGTAAGTGTTGTAATACATTGCCGTACTCTTGCTGAGTGTACTTACGCAAGTGTCCCTGTATTTCAGAATAAGCAAAGCCCAGTAATCGTAAAAAAGTATCGGGACCGCGCTTGTTGATTTGAGTCAACTTAGCAAGCGGAAGTTTGAAACGCTCAAATAATACCTGTGTTTTTAAGTCTTTTTCTGCCTCAGCTTCTTTTAGCTGTTCTTCTAAAGCAGGCATAAAAACACTTAGATAGCGGGCAATGACTGCCTGTATCAGCGCTTTCTTTGAGCCGAAATGATAGTTTACGGAAGCCAGATTCACGCCCGCCTCGTGGGTGATCTGCCGTAAAGAGGTCTGTTCAAAGCCGTCTCGCGCAAACAGCGCTTCAGCGGCGTTGAGTATTTTCTGTTGAGTGGTAATGCGTGCTGCCATGATATAAATAAACGCATGATTTAAACATGCGTTTAATTTAATTCATGTGGTTTCAGCGTGCAAGTGTTCGCTGAAATTTATTTTAGTGCTTCCAGTAATGTCTGTGAAATAAAATAAGCACCGTCATAATTTCCAGGCGCCCCGCTAACATAGCAAATATCAGCAATAGTTTGGCACCACCGTCCAGGCTTGAAAAGTTACCTGCAGGTCCAATAATTTCGCCAAGCCCTGGGCCAACGTTCCCCACAGCTGATGCTGCACCAGAAATAGCGGTTAGAAAATCGAGATCAAACAATGACAGACCTAACGCAATAACCGCTATAAGTAAAAAGTACATAAAGCAGAACGCCACCATAGAGCCAAGCAAAGAGTCGTTAACTCTTCGTTCCTGGTAGGTCTCTACTCTGACTAAATTTGGATGAATAAGCTGACTAAACTGCTTTTTGAGCAGTAATTGTGACAGCTGGAAGCGGAATATCTTCATGCCACCGGCCGTAGAGCCGGTACACCCCCCAATGAACATAAGGTAGAAGAAAACCATGAGTGACCAACTGCCCCAGTTACCGTAATCTTCAGTTGCATAACCGGTTGTTGTCACGACGGATACAACATTAAATGCAGTATGCATGAGGGCGTCTCCGAACTCTCGCCCTTTCACTACCTGCACCAAGGTAATAAGTGCAATAGCAATCATTAGAAAGGTCACAAAGGCGCGTACCTGCGTGTCTTTCCATAACGGTTCATAATCGCCCTTCAGCGCTCGAATGTAGAGAACAAAAGGCAATGCCCCCGCGACCATAAATAGTGTGCCCGTTATGACCAAAAATGGCGTGTCAGAAAAGTGACCGAAAGAGGCGTCATAATTAGAGAAACCGGCTGTGCCTATGGTTGTCATACCATGAACAAAGGCATCAAAGCTTTTCATACCGCCTAAAAGATATAAGGCAATAACAGCAACAGTCAGTATTAAATAAACACGGCCTATGGCTAAAACCATGTGGCTTGAGCGAGGCATAAACTTGCCCGACATGTCGGAAGATTCAGCCTGGAACAGACGCATACCACCAACCTGCAAAAACGGTAGTATGGCCATGGCCATAACGATGATACCAATACCGCCTAACCACTGCAGCATGGCTCGCCACAACAGTACACTGGATGGCAGGTCATCAAGCCCCGAAATAACGGTAGCTCCCGTTGTGGTAATTGCTGACATGGCCTCAAACCATGCGCTGGAAAAATCGAGATAAGGTTGGGCAAAAATAAAAGGCAGCGTGGCAAAAAGGCTCGCCGACACCCAACACAAGGTGGTTAATAGAAAGACTTGCCGGGCCCGAAGCTTCGCGTCGCCAACCGGCTGCAGGAAAAGTGCAACGCCAATCACAAAACCAATGATGGCCAGTGTTAAATACGTCCACTGCTCTTTTTCTGCATTAATAACGGCCATAACAAATGGCGCCAGTAATGCCAAAGACAGCAGCGCCAGCAATCCGCCTACGGCTTTTAATAGAAGCTTTATCGCCTGACGTTTATCAAGCGGCGTTTGCTTAAGCGAGCTGCTGGCCTGAAGCGACATGACTAATTAGACGTATCCAATTCGCTGAATGACTTCACCAAGTCGTCAACGGCTTTCATTTGCTTTAAGTAATCTTCTAATGCGCGTAGTGGCAACGCGCATGGCCCGTCACACTTAGCTTCATCGGGGTTAGGGTGTGCTTCAATAAACAAGCCCGCAATACCCAAAGCCATGCCTGAGCGTGCAAGCTGTGCAGCTTGAGCACGACGTCCGTCAGCCGAGTCGCTGCGGCCCCCCGGGCGCTGTAACGCGTGAGTCGCGTCAAAAATAACCGGGGCCATGGTCTTCATTTCATCCATGCCCAGCATATCAACCACCAGGTTGTTATAACCAAAACACGAGCCTCGTTCGCACAGCATGATATTTTGATTACCGGCTTCTGCGAACTTGCTAATAATATGCTTCATTTCATGTGGCGCTAAAAACTGAGGTTTTTTCACGTTAATCATGGCGCCTGTTTCAGCCATAGCAACAACCAAGTCTGTTTGACGCGCCAAAAACGCCGGTAATTGAAGGATATCGACAACTTCAGACACTGGCTTAGCCTGATGAGGCTCGTGCACATCGGTTATAAGCGGCACATTGAATTGCTGCTTTACTTCCTCAAAAATGCGCAGCCCTTCTTCCAGTCCAGGGCCACGAAAGGAATGCACCGATGAACGGTTTGCTTTGTCAAAAGACGCTTTAAAAACGTAAGGAATACCAAGCTTGTCCGTTACTTCAACATAATGTTCTGCGATTCGCAGTGCCAAGTCTCTAGACTCCAGCACATTCATTCCACCAAACAGAACAAAGGGACTGTCATTGGCTATTTCAATATCATTTAACGCTAACTTTGAAATCATGGTCATTCCTTTTAATTAACTGCCAACAACACGCAGTACTTGACCCGAGAAATACGCCATATAGGTACCGAGGGCATAGCCCATGACTGCCAGCAAGACCCCAACCGGAGCCAACGATGGGTGAAAGGCTGATGCAACCACCGGAGCCGAAGCGGCTCCGCCAACGTTAGCCTGGCTGCCAACTGCCATATAAAAAACAGGGGCGCGTAAAAGTTTAGCAACAAACAGCATTAATGACGCATGAATAATCATCCAGATAGCGCCAATAAGGAAATATTTGGGTGCTTCCACAATTTTAGTCACATCCATGTGTAGCCCAATGCTGGCTACTAGTACATAGACGAAAACAGAACCAATTTTAGAGGCCCCTGCCGCTTCCAGCGAGCGTGCCCGAGTAAAAGACAGCGCGATACCACCTGCGGTTGCAAGCACGATAACCCAGAAGAACAAGCTATCTAAACTGAACTTGCTAAGCGCAGGGTAATGTTCACCAATAGCGGGGGCAATCCAGTCAGCTAAAAAGTGAGCTATGCCAGCTACGCCAAAACCAATGGCCAAGATAAGCATTAGGTCTCTCAAACTAGGGTTACGAACGTGTTCCGCCTCGAACCTTTCAACTTTATGGCGAATAGCATCAATTGCCGAGGTATCCGCCCCTGTACGCTCATCAATTTTCTTGGAATTGGCCGCCATATATAGCAATACCGCCATCCACAAGTTAGCGACAATAATATCCACCGTCACCATAGCAGAGAAAATATCACCACCGACTTCATACACTTCTTTCATTGCGGCTTGGTTTGCACCGCCGCCTATCCAGCTGCCGGCAATGGTTGTCATGCCGCGCCAAACAGCGTCTGGCCCTGCACCACCCAACATTTCAGGAAATATAAGTGACACCAAAAGCAGCGCAATGGGGCCGCCAATCACAATACCGAACGTACCGGTTAGAAACAGTATTAACGCTTTCGACCCCAGCCCCAGAATCGCTTTTAAATCCAGGCTTAAGGTTAGCAGCACCATACAGGCCGGAAGTAAGTAGTCCATTGTTATATCAGTTACTGCTGTCGCATTACCGTCAACAATTCCAAAGGTATTCAATAACGACGGCAAGAAGTAACAAAGTAACAGCGCGGGAACAAAGCGATAAAACTTTTTAAACGCCGGGTGGTCGCTATTATTGGTATAAAAAACGAGCCCCAAAATAGCCATTAATAAACCGACGATAACGCCGTCGTTGGTAATAAGCGCGCTAGTCTCTGTTACTGCAGTTTCCGGTGCTAACATACAAACTCCCTTTCAATTAGCCGGCAATTAATGGTGTTTTAGACATAGCCACATGCAATAAAAACGCTATCCAGCCGCAAGCACCAACAAAACCAACCCAGCGCGTCACAGCAGACTGGCCTTTCATGGCGAAAATACCAAAAATAATGTAGCCAATAACACCAATGACTTTATCGGTTAACCAAGGAACTTCTATTGGATACATACCGACAGTCACCATAATGCCAATAGCACTCGCCAGTAGTAGTGTGTCGTTAACGTGAGGAACTATTTTTAGCCATTTTTTCTGTAATGCAGGAGAATCTAACAACCGCAAGACAAAGCGGAATAGAAATAAAATAATAGAAATGAAAACAAATAAGACATGCAGGTGTTTAAAAACAACGTACACAGTATAACCCCTTTATAATAAATTAAAGATTTCTAAGTTCGGGTAGTAGCTTCAGAGCCTGCTCGAGAAATTCCGGTGAGTAGTAACGGCCTTTTTCATCATCGAGTCGTGTTTTGATATCCGCATCGCTGGTTTCTTCTTTAAACCAGTCCACAAGCTGCTCGGTCAATAACAACACCTGAGTGCTTAATGCAATATCACTACCTTGTTTCCCTTCAGGAAGACCTAAGCCGTCCCAGCGCTCTAACCGTTCCATTAACGCACGATGTGCTTTTTGGGTAGCGTCATGTTGACCATGAGTCAGTGCTCTTAATGAACGAGCAACACGCTGCTGGCAAGTCGTTTCGTTAGCAGCAACAGCCGTCGAAGCACAATCTAACAACGGCCGAGCTTGTGCAAATAACGACCAGGCTAAAGCTGTTGCTTCCGCTTCGTCTGCATTAACCGCTTGTGACAAGCGGTAAGCTATGCGCCCTTCTCTGCTTCCATCCAGCACATTATTAAAATGATTCGCATTGTGCAGCATCAACTGGTCGGCTAAGCGCGCCAAGAAATGATCAGAGTCTTCTAAACAAACAACATTGTCCTGAGCCAGCTGCACGTTTTCCGCAAATAATTGCAGTACGTGATGGTCATCGGCTGTTAACGTACGAGAAAGGCCACCAATAAATAAAACCGAACCATGCGCACGGCAATGACTACGGCAATAAAGTAATACAAAGTCCTCACCGTAAAACGAGCCATGGTTAGCAATCACGTTTTCTAGCTCGGCTAAGGCCTTTGAGGGAATAACTGACCGCAGAGTTTGCCCGACACTAACCTGAGAGTCTTCACCATGCGCGGCTAATACTTTATAAGACGTTCCTTCTTCATTGGCCGTCGCATAAAGGGTTTGCTTCGCACCACCAATTACCCAGCTTAACTGCTGAACTAAGCCATCAACAAAGCTATTCATAGGCTGCAGTGCGTATAAGTTTGTTGATGCTGAAATAATTTTTTCCAAACCATGACGGCTTTGGTCTATAGACATAATATCGCGGTATGAGCGCAGCGATGACATCACTGCCGTAAAGAGTTTTTGCGCGGTTAATTCGGTCTTCGATTTGTAGTCGTTGATATCGTAATTAACAATAACGGTGCGCTCAGGGGCCTGGCCTGGCTGGCCTGTTCGCAAAATAATGCGGGTAAAATGGTTATCCGCTTTCTCGCGAATGTAACGGGCAACCTGAAGACCGGCGTCATCGGTTTCCATAACAACGTCCAGCAAGAGAATTGCCGCATCTGGATGTTCGTCGATAAGTTTTTTCGCTTCCTCCCCGGAAAAAGCACTATAAAACTTCAGACCTCGTCCCAGGAAATTAAAGTCGTTCAACGCCAATTTAGTTACCGCATGCACTTCTGGCTCGTCATCGACAATTAGAATTTTCCAGTATTCTGTCGGTAATTTTGTATTTTGCTGGCTGGCTTCATCAGCAAACATGAACTGGTTGCTCATTACTTGTCTCTCTCCGCCGTGACGTATTGTCCACCTGATACTCGCTCTACACTAGCATAATCCTGCCAGCGGTTAACCTTTTTATAACCATTTTTTGTGAGTAGCTCAATGACACTATCGGCCTGCTGCCATCCCTGCTCAAGTAATAGCCAACCGCCATTTACAAGATATGACGTTGCGCTAACAACAATGTTCTTAATATCGTCTAAACCATCACCGTTTGCTACCAAAGCACTTAACGGCTCAAACCGCACATCGCCCTGGCTAAGGTGCGGGTCAGCTTCTTCAATATAAGGAGGATTAGACACAATTAAGTCGAATGGCTTATCTGTTGGCACGTTAGAGAACCAATCGCTTTGAAAAAACTCAACATCGAGGCTGTTACGTCTAGCATTGCGAGATGCCAAAGCCACTGCGTCTCCGTTCTTGTCGCAACCAAGCACCTGCCAATTCGGCTTTTCTGACTTTAACGCCAAAGCAATAGCACCAGTCCCGGTGCCTAAATCCAGCACTCTTGCGTTCTCGGGTAGGTTTAAACTCAAGGCTGCTTCTACCAGAGTTTCTGTGTCTCCCCTGGGTATTAATGTGCTTTCATTGGTTTCAAGTTCTAACGACCAAAACTCTTTACGCCCAGTAATATAGGCTATCGGCTTACCTTTAACCCTCTCACTAACCAAGGTTTGAAAGCGTTCCCATTGCACTTCTGTTAAGGCTTTCTCTGGCCATGTCATTATGTAAGTTTTGTTTTTGTCCAACACAAAGCTCAACAACGCAAAAACGTCAGCCCTAACGTCATCACTATGCGCTAGCTGCTGACGCGCCCACTGTTGCGCTTCTTCTATGGTCATTCTTGTCCTTCAGACAATGCCGCCAGCTGATCCGCCTGATGCTCAGTAATAATCGGATCCATAATCAAATCCAAGTCGCCCTGCAACACTTCATCCAGCCGATATAAGGTTAAGTTAATACGGTGGTCAGTGACACGACTTTGCGGGTAATTATACGTTCGAATACGCTCTGAACGATCCCCGCTGCCCACTAAGTTACGACGTGTGCTTGCTTCTTCCTGCTGACGTTTTTCGTCCTCGATTTTCTGTAATCGAGCTTGCAGAACTGACATCGCTTTGGCGCGGTTTTTATGTTGTGAACGCTCTTCCTGACATTCAACAACAACGCCTGACGGCAAGTGCGTAATACGAATGGCCGAATCCGTTCGGTTAACGTGCTGACCACCGGCGCCCGATGCGCGGAAAGTATCGACACGTAAGTCCGCCGGATTAATTTCTATGGCTTCGGCTTCCGGAATTTCTGGCAAAATAGCCACCGTACAGGCCGATGTATGGATACGGCCTTGTGACTCAGTTTCAGGTACGCGCTGCACACGATGACCGCCAGACTCAAATTTCATACGGCCATAAGCACCATCGCCATTCATTTGTGCAATCACTTCTTTATAGCCGCCGTGGTCACCTTCATTGGCACTTACTACAGAGATATTCCAGCCATGTTTTTCTGCGTAGCGGCTATACATACGAAACAGGTCACCAGCAAAAATTGAGGCTTCATCACCACCAGCGCCCGCTCGAATTTCCAGGTAGCAATTGCGATCATCGTTGGGATCTTTAGGCAACAACAAAATTTGCAGTTGCTGCTCCAGCTCAGTTTCGTTTTCTTTCGCCTGCTTTAGCTCTTCCTGAGCCATTTCCCGCATTTCTGGGTCGTCTTCTTCGGCCATGTCTTTAGCAGCGACCTGGTCTTCCTGGTTTTGCTTATATTTCTCAAAGCAGTCCACGACTTCTTCAAGTTGTGAATACTCTTTCGATAGCGCGCGAAAACGGTTCTGATCGGAAATAACATCCGGTTCACCCAGCAGCGCCTGAACTTCCTGGTAACGCTCAAGCAAACCTTCAAGTTTTCTTTCAATGGATGGATTCAACATATTCTTTTATTTGCCTTCTAAAGGGTCAGAATCGTCGCCTGACCACAATTGCTGTAACACCGCAAGTGTATACTGATCGTTGTTCTCACCTGCTGATTTTAACAAATTGGTAGGTTGGTGCGTCAGTTGCTGAACCAGTTTATGGCTAAATTGCTTCAGCACCTCTTCCGGCGCTTTACCTTGCTGCAGTTGAGCCAAGGCTCGTTCTAAATGAGTATCGGCGACAGCTTTCGTGTGTTGTCTGTATGACCGAACCAACTCCACACTGTTGAGCGACTGCAACCAGTCAGTAAATTCCTGCGCCTGCTGGCGGATAATTACCTGCGCTTCTTTTGCTGCCTGCTCTCGGTTTCTTATGTTTTCACTAATAATGCTTTGTAAGTCGTCAACCGTATACAAATAGGCATCATCAAGCTCATTCACTTGCTCTTCTATATCCCTGGGCACGGCTAAATCAATCAGTAGCATCGGCTTATGGCGACGTTTCTTCAATGCCTTTTCAACCGTGCCTTTACCCACTATTGGTAAGGTACTGGCAGTTGAGCTCACCACAATATCAGCGTCAGGGAGAAGTTCAGACAGTTCTGACAAACTGTGCGCGGCACCATCCACTTTCTCAGCCAGCTCTCGTGCGCGTTGCAAGGTTCTGTTAGCGACTGTTATTTCCGTCACCCCTTGCTGCTTTAAGTGTTGGGCGACAAGTTCAGAAGTATCTCCAGCCCCAATTAATAACACTTTAGACTTGGCTAAGTTCGAAAAGATATGTCGCGCCATAGACACTGCGGCGTAAGCCACTGACACGGCATTTTGCCCAACGGCGGTTTCATTACGGACAGTTTTTGCGACACGGAATGTTTGCTGAAACAAACGCTCTAAAATACCGCCGACAGCCTCCTGCCGTTTCGCTATTTGATACGCCTGTTTTACTTGCCCGAGTATTTGCGGCTCCCCAAGCACAAGCGAGTCTAAGCCACTGGCAACAGACATTAAATGACTGATAGCCTGATCATTTTTAAACAGATAATGATGATTTTGCAGAGCGTCGGGAGGTAAGCTGTGAAAGCCTGTGAACCAACCGAGCAATAAATCGTCTGATACATCACCACGGCAATAAAGTTCGGTACGGTTACACGTCGAGACAATGACCGCTTCCTGCACTCCTTGTAAACCACGCACAGCCTGCAATGCGGCGTCGAGCTGCTCGGCATTGAAAGCAACTTGCTCACGCAAATCAACGGGGGCTGTTTTGTGGTTTATTCCCAGAGCTGAAATGGTCATCGGATTGTGTAACTCGTTATCTCAACGCGGTCATGATATTAAGTGGCAGTGATTGTACGTGAAAGCCCTAATCATTGAAAGTCACAGCGCTTTCTGGTCAACTAACGATCCATCGATTACGCCAATAGAAAAATATGATTCAATACCTAACTCGATTTGCGGTTTTGCTGGCTGTGTTGCTTTCCGCAGGCTGCTCAATACCAACACCGTCACACCAGGACAGTAGCCGACAAGTCAATGTTGAGCTTGTCAAAGCACACCAAAATAAGCTGAACACGTTAAATAGCTGGTCGATGTCAGGTCGCATGGCGCTTATTCAGAAAGAGCTCGACAAGCGCGACTCATTTTATGTTAATTGGCAATATCAACCGACTTATCAGGAACTTCGCTTTTCACATCCGTTAAAAGGTCAACTGGCAAGGCTGACCGTTAGCAACCAACAGGCAACGTTAGTAGACTCTAACGGAGCCATGCGCTCGGCGTTAAGTGCCCCTGCTCTTCTGGCGGATGTATTGCCGGTTTATATTCCTTTTGAGCATCTGCATCAATGGGTTGTCGGTCAAAAAACGTCACAACTGAAAAAACTCACGTATTACAACGACGGTACGCTAGCCAGTGCTTCAGTTATTCAAAATGATGAACAGTGGCGTATTCGATGGTTCTATAAGTTAGAAGCAGAAACAAAGCTCCCTCTCCCCGAGCAGGTGCACATTGAAAGCCCGACATTAAAAATAAAGGTACAAATGAACGAATGGCAGACCAGCAACTAACGCTACCAGCGCCGGCAAAACTGAACCTGTTTTTGCACATAACCGGACGCAGGAATGACGGCTATCACGAACTGCAAACTGTTTTTCAATTTTTGGACTACGGCGACACCATAAGTTTTCAACCAGCGCCGGACAACCAGTTCGATTTCATAGATAGCAAGTCTCAAATTGCCAAAGAAGACAATTTAATTTGGAAAGCTTTAGAGCGGCTGCGCCAGGAGTATCTAAATAAAGGCATTAGTCAGTTGCCTGGCGTTACCATTGAAGTTACGAAACGTTTACCTCAAGGCGCAGGCTTAGGCGGCGGCTCATCGGACGCTGCCACAACGCTCGTTGGTCTTAATTACCTATGGGGAGAACGCTTGTCGAACAAGCAGCTTCAACAAATAGGCCTCGAGTTAGGCGCCGACGTTCCCGTATTTATCCATGGAAAGTCATGTTTCGCAGAAGGCATTGGTGAGCAGTTCACGGATGTTGAGCCGCCTACTCCCTGGTACTTGGTTGTTAAACCCAACGTCCATATTTCCACCGCTGAACTTTTTAATCACCCGGACCTAAGGCGAGACTGTAAATCGGTTGAAGCCGCTGTCTGGGAACAAAGCCACCATGAAAATGTGTTCGAGCCAGTGGTCTGTGCTCTGCATCCTGAAGTTGCTAAATTACGCGATGCCTTGCTAGAATACGCTCCGACTCGGCTTACTGGCAGTGGAGCATGTCTATTTTCGACGTTCGAGAGCAGACAAGCGGCAGAGGAAGCTCAAAAGCACATTCCTCAGGAACTGTGTTCATTTATTGCTCAAGGCCAGAACCGTTCACCACTATTCCAAACATTAACCCAATAAAAGTCGAGGTATGTTGTGCCTGACATGAAACTTTTCGCTGGCAACGCTACCCCCGAGCTAGCGCAGAAAATCGCCGATCGTTTATACATTAAACTGGGTGAAGCGTCTGTTGGACGTTTCAGTGATGGCGAAATCAGTGTCGCTATTAATGAAAATGTCCGCGGTTCCGATGTCTTTATTTTGCAATCCACCTGCGCACCTACCAACGATAATCTCATGGAGCTTATCGTCATGGTTGATGCACTGCGTCGTGCATCTGCAGGCCGTATTACCGCTGTAATGCCTTATTTTGGCTACGCTCGCCAGGATCGCCGCGTTCGTTCTGCTCGTGTTCCTATTACTGCGAAAGTCGTTGCTGACTTTTTATCGAGCGTTGGTGTTGACCGCGTTCTGACCGTTGACTTGCATGCTGAACAAATTCAAGGGTTCTTCGATGTCCCGGTTGATAACGTATTCGGCACCCCAGTGTTACTTGAACACATGCGTCAACAACAATTCGACAACCCGGTGGTTGTTTCTCCGGATATCGGCGGTGTTGTTCGTGCTCGCGCATTTGCCAAATTAATGGATGACACTGACTTGGCGATTATCGATAAACGTCGCCCTTCTGCTAACGTTTCTCAGGTCATGCACATTATTGGTGATGTTAAAGGGCGTGACTGTATTATCGTCGATGACATGATTGATACTGGTGGTACGCTTTGTAAAGCCGCAGAAGCGCTTAAGAGCCATGGCGCGAAACGCGTTTTCGCCTATGCAACACACCCGGTATTTTCCGGTAACGCTGTTAAGAATATAGAAGAGTCGGCGATTGACGAACTGGTAGTTACTGACAGTATTCCACTTAGCGAAGAAATGAAGGCGACAGGAAAAGTGAGCCAACTGACACTTTCCGGCATGTTGTCTGAAGCACTTCGTCGCGTCAGTAATGAAGAGTCTATCTCTGCAATGTTCGAGTACTGATAAAGTTGTTTTTTTGAGACTTCAGTGCTAGTATTGCGCGCCCTTGGAAACCGGCCTCGTCGTCGGTTTCTGAGTATCTGGGTCAGCAGCTTGGTCGCGAGTGCTGACAAATTAAAACATTTAACAATGAGAGCCCAATATCATGGCTGAATTAGATTTCACAATTAAAGCAAGTGTCCGTGGGGACAAGGGGAAAGGTGCGAGCCGCCGCCTGCGTCATGCGGATAAAGTACCTGCCATCCTATATGGTGGTAAAGGTGAGCCAGTAGCGTTAGAAATGGATCACAACAAAGTGAACAACATGGCTGACTACGAAGCCTTCTATTCACACATTCTGACGTTAGACATCGACGGCAAAAAAGAACAATGCATCTTAAAAGATATGCAGCGTCACCCATACAAGCCTAAGCTGACTCACTTGGACTTCCAACGTGTTGAGAAAGGTCAGAAGCTGCACACTAACGTACCTCTTCACTTCTTGAATGAAACAACGGCGAAAGGCGTTAAAGAAGAAGGTGGCGTTGTTGTTCACCACGTCAATGACGTTGAAATCCTGGTTCTTCCGAAAGACTTACCAGAGTACCTGGAAGTTGACATCGCAGAACTGAGCGTTGGTGACACTATTCACCTAACTGACTTGAACCTTCCTAAAGGTGTTGAGCTGGTAGAGTTGACTAAAGGTGAAGACCACGACCAGGCGGTTGTTTCTATCTCAGCTCCTCGCGTAGAGAAAGAAGAAGACGAAGAAGAAACAGTAGCACCGGATGAAGTTCCTGCAGAGAAGAGCAAAGACGACGCTGCTGACGAAGAGTAAGCACTAGTCCTAGCTATGGGAACAAGCATTAAGCTGTTAGTGGGCCTGGGAAATCCAGGCCCCGAATACGAAAAAACCCGCCATAACGCGGGTTTTTGGTTAGTTGAAGACTTTTGTCGACGACACGGCGTTACATTATCCGCCGATACCAAATCAAAAGCACTAATAGGTCGTTATCAGCAAGGCGCTCACGATGTGCGCATTGTTCTACCCCAGAACTACATGAACCGCAGCGGCTTTTCTGTCGCACATATCGCCAATTTCTATAAAATTCCGCCAGAGTCGATACTCGTCGCATACGACGAACTCGACCTACCTCCTGGCATAGCGAAATTTAAAAAAGGCGGCGGTGCGGGTGGCCATAACGGCATTAAAGATATTATCGCGCAAATTGGCAGCCAGGACTTCCTGCGACTGCGAATTGGCATTGGGCATCCTGGGCACAAATCGAAAGTAACAGGTTTTGTGCTGGGTAAAGCGCCAGCAACTGAACAGCGACTCATTGATGACTGTATCGATGAAGCCAGTCGCAGTATTGACACATTAATGGAACAAGGCTGGACGGATGCGCTTCAACGCCTCCACAGCTACCGTCCTCAACAGAAAGGTTAACTCATCATGGGATTTCGGTGTGGTATTGTTGGTTTACCCAACGTCGGTAAATCCACTTTGTTCAATGCACTGACTAAAGCAGGCATTGAAGCAGCAAACTTTCCTTTTTGTACAATTGAACCTAATACCGGTGTGGTTCCGGTTCCGGATACTCGCCTGGACAAACTAGCTTCAATTGTTAACCCAGAGAAAGTACTGCCAACGACCATGGAGTTCGTTGACATTGCAGGCCTGGTAAAAGGTGCCTCCAAAGGTGAAGGCTTAGGTAACCAGTTCCTGGCTAATATTCGTGAAACTGACGCTATTGGACATGTCGTCCGTTGTTTCGAAGATGACAACATTGTCCACGTTAGCGGCGGAATTAACCCTGCTGATGACATTGACACAATTAACACCGAATTAGCATTAGCCGATTTAGACTCCGTCGAAAAAGCTTTGCACCGTTTAGGCAAGAAAGCCAAAGGTGGCGACGCTCAGGCCAAGGCTGAAATTGCCGTACTGGAAAAGCTAAAGCCGGCATTGGACGAAGGCCACATGGCTCGTTCAGTAGAGTTGACGAAAGAAGACCGGGCAACCATTCGCTCATACAACTTACTGACATTGAAGCCAACTATGTACATTGCCAACGTCAATGAAGATGGCTTTGAAAATAACCCCCACCTGGACACAGTTCGCAAAATAGCGGCAACCGAGAATGCCGTTGTTGTGCCGGTTTGTGCGGCCATTGAATCAGAAATTGCTGAGCTGGACGACGCCGACAAAGAAGAGTTCCTGTCGGAGATTGGTCAGGAAGAGCCTGGACTTAACCGTGTTATTCGTTCTGGTTACGAGCTTCTTAACCTGCAAACATACTTTACTGCCGGTCCTAAAGAGGTTCGCGCGTGGACGGTGAAAGTCGGTTCTACAGCACCACAAGCCGCTGGTCGTATTCATACCGATTTTGAAAAAGGCTTTATCCGCGCTGAAGTCGTCGGCTATGACGACTACATTGAACATAACGGCGAGCAAGGTGCAAAAGACGCCGGTAAGTGGCGCCTGGAAGGCAAAGACTACATTGTTAAAGACGGTGACGTCATACACTTCCGCTTTAACGTCTAAGAATGTAATACTACTGCTTCAAAGCCGCTCCTTTTGAGCGGCTTTTTTTATTTTTCTACTATATCCCCGTACACTGGAGCAAGTTTTGCCAGTAACTGGTTTTGAGCAGAAACAGGGATATTGTGCTTTGCCATTGCAATGATCAAATGTTCTACCAACGCGTTAAAATCGGCATGAGTTACTCCCATGCCTTCATGGGATACTTTCATGGTATCCCCACTGTAGTCGCATGGCCCACCAACCACATCACAAACCTGTTCAGTAATGAGTTTATGAACGCGCACAATATCAACGCCATCGAAATGATGCACAATACGCTCATCACCACCAACCCGGTATAACATCTCCTCAACTATTGAAGAAATTCCTTCTTTTTCTCCTAATTGCTGATAAAGACTTTGCCCCAAGACTACAGGCGATAACAGAAGAAGAAACACGAAGCTTAATATTCTCATAGCTATTTCCTTTAAAACGCTGCTTGCAATGACAGATACCAGCCATTTTGGTCATCTAGACCTGCAATAGAACCTAAGTCGGTGTATGCGCCTACGACAGAAACCGCCTTTGATGGAAAGTACGCCACAAAAACATCTTTCCATGCGTTCTCTTTAGCGAAACTCAGGTTATCGGGCTTTTCCCGGAACTCAACACCGACAGCCCAATACCGGTTTAAAAATGCGACCACAGAAGCTTCAGCCACCCACTTGGCATTCTGCTCATTATCGCCGCCAAAACCCAATAAACCAATCTGGTTTGCGCGCGTGCGACGTACCGTTAAGTTAGCAACCCAAGTTCGATGAAATGGCCCATCCAACCAAGCTTTAGCAGCACTGACATACCAGTCAGTATCACTGTCATTTAACGCGCCAACCGCGCTAGGTAGAGCAAATTTCTGATTTTTCTTATATTGTGCTCCAACACTTAATTGAGGCCAGTCACCGTAAACCAGATTCCCAAATAGACGAACTTTCGCACCCACTACCTTCTGCTCGAGCTCTCCCCCTATCGTCGATAGGTCGAATGTCTGCTGAGCATAAGACAGTTCGACACGATTGCTCCAGGAGAAGCTGGCTCCCTGAACGCTAAGTCGAAAATCATCAACAGAGACTTCACTGATATTAACGGTCGCTCCCCACTCTCCAGTATCTGCATAGGAGGCGAGCGTCGCCCAGGGAACAATACCACCACCTCCGGCTCCCTCAATAGTCGACGCGCCGCCTGTCGCCAGTAGCTTTGACCCAGTATCGGCAAAAGTTGTTAACGGTGACACTGCAAGTACCAAAGCGGCTGCACTCAATAATCCTCGTTTAATCACAAGACTCTCCCTGTAGTCTGTTATTAAAATCATTAAAAGAAATTGGCTTGCTAAAGTAAAAACCCTGAAGAACATCACATTTCTGTTTTTTCAGCCATTCCCAGCTTTCAGTGTCTTCAACTCCTTCCGCAACGACTCTTAACCCGAGTTCATGGGCAAGTTGAATTGTTGACCGAACAATTGATTGATCAACCGGACTGCTCACTAGATATTGAACAAAAGCCCTATCTATTTTTAATTCAGTTACCGGCAAGCGTCTCATTTGCTCTAACGAAGAATACCCTGTCCCATAATCATCAATAGATACCTGATAACCCTTTTCTCTTAACCAGTTTAATCGTTCAATCGCCGCATCCGGATCACTCACAATGGCACTTTCGGTCACTTCAAGGACCAAGTGTCTATTCAGTGCGGGCATATCTTCTTCAAGCTCAGCGATAACAGAAAGAATTTCGTCACTAAGCAAATCAATGGCAGAAAGGTTAATACTTAAACTAAAACCGTCTGGCGCATTAAGATGCCGTAGGTAATCCGCAGACTGCCTGAATACCCATTGCGTCAGCTTTTTTATTAGCCCTGACTGTTCAGCCAGTGGAATAAATTCATCAGGCCCGACAAAACCAAGCTTTTCACTGTTCCATCTTAATAGGGCTTCCGCGCCTATGGTTTTTCCGCTTTGTGTTTCTATTTTTGGCTGAAGAAGCAAAGTCAGTTCATCATTTTCAGCCGCGTAGTCCAGGTGTTCCAGGATATCAAGCTTCCGCAAGTGCTGCTCATCAAGCCCTTCAGTGTAAAAGAACACAAAGTCATGTTGTCGTTTAGCTTCCTGCGCACTCACCTGCGCTCGGCGTAACAACGTATCGAAGGCTTTGCCTTGTCGAGGAAACTCGACAGCACCAACATTAAAAGACACCGGATAATCACTCTCACCTACTTTTACGGGCTTTTCCAGGAATGAGTAAAGTTTCTGAATAAGCTTATGTTTCTCTGATAACTCCTGCTCAAAAACCAAGGCAAACTCATCACCGCCGATACGAGCTGATAGGCACTGTTCATCAAAATCTATAATCCGCTGAGCAACTTGTTTTAACACAAGATCCCCGACCTCTTGGCCGAGAGTATCGTTCAATGTTCGGAATTTACGGATATTGACCAACAGTAATGTTCCTACTGAGCCGGCCTTAAGCACCCCTTCTAAATCGGCGGCAAACTGGGTTCTATTCGGCAGCCGAGTCAGTTGATCGTGCGTCGCTTGAAAAGATATACGTCGTTCACGCTCAGACACAGCCCCTTTCATTGACTCAAAGGTTATTGCTAATTCACCAAATTCATCGGCACGCTTCTCAAGATTCAAGTCGCCATAGTCACCTTTTTGCAGTTGTTTAGCCGCTTCCGTCAGTCTTGAAAGCGGCCTTGAAACACTGCGTGCCATCAGTAAAGCAACCCCACCAGCTATTAACACAGCAAGCCCGCCAATCAACAACATTTGCAGCTGAACACGGTGAAAGTCGGCCATAGCTTCTTCAAGTGACGACGACAACAGTACGTGCACCTGTTCCCCCTGCGAAGCATCAAGCAATGCCTCTTTCCCAACTAACGCTTGTTGCTCGAGCCAGTTAGGTAGAGCGCTTTGACGTTTCAGTGCACTCTGCAAGTTAACCTGGACACCCGGCTCAAGGCTGGATGCTATTAACTTTTTTGAGGACTCATTCCAAAGCGTTATATCAGCATTCGCCAAATTTTGTAGCTCTGTCGCCAACTGAGAATCTATCTGAAAACCTAGAGTAGCCCAGGCAATAAGTTGCGGAGCCTTCACCGGAACCGTTATCAACTGAAACAGCTCACCATCAACAATGGCCAGCTGCTGACCACTTGAGTTATTAGTAATTTCATCACCAATTGGGTGGGTGGCAGCAATCTCTTCTCCTGTCGGCGTTCGTAGCACCATCAATTCAGTATTGATGCGCTCTCCGTGATTCACTAATACGGACACGATAGTGTCTTTATCGCCGCTAGCCACTGCTCGCTTGAAGCCAAAGTCATCGGTCAACACTTGTGCCGCTTGCAGCAACAACTCACTGCGGCTATTCAGAAGTTCGCGAAAAACTCGTTCACTGACATTCAGCTCTTGAGCGATGGAGCGTTCAGCTTGTTGTTTTACACTAAAGCCCATTGCTGTCAGAGACAGTGCAATAGCCCCTGAAACAAGCAGCAATAGAATAACAACCAGTCTGGTGCGAAAGCGCCGAATCATAAATTACCTGTTCGGTTGAATCGTTGCTCTAGACGTGACTTTGGTTCCTTGTCTTCCTCTTCGTTTATCACATTTAACGACAGCGTTATGTTTTCTCCATTCACCAAAGACACCTCTTTTGCCAACGTTAGATCCGAACCTATCAGCGGATGCCATAGACGAGCCTTTACTGATGACTCGCTCTGGATATTTATATCGAGAGTCACTTTGCCTTCTTCATCGGTTACCCAGGCGGTTTCTCGGTCAGTAATAATGATATGGGCTATCATTTGGTCATGAATATTGCAGCCTAATGTCACCAAACCCGGTTTATTAAAGCTTAATGTCGGCTTTTCTTCATTGGCGTATAACTTAAGCTCAAAAGGCTTAGGCTTCGAGAACGAATAGACATGATGACGAATATTGTCGCTATTCGGAAAAGTGACTTCACTTCCTGCTTTTATAGCCGTCATAAAGGGTGTGAACTGACGAGCAACCTGATCAATGATCGTTTTCTCGATTTTGAGCTCTGCATTGTCAGTCACATATTCGTTATCAACAATGACCACTGCATTTGGCAATGGCTTGTCCTCTGCGTCAACAATAGTCAGCGTCAGCTCTTCTGCATTAACCGTCATGACCGACAGAAAACACACGAAAGTGACCAAAAGGTAATTAAGCGCTCTCAAATGAAACTCCATTTTAGATTAATAATTCTAGATTACCCCACATCAAAAATTCCGCAACTTTAGCTTCCGAAACAACGTGATCTTCCTCTCTCTCCATTCGTAATGTGTTATACCTATTAATGTTAATTACCTATGAAAACTTGCTGCAGGAGGTTTACTTTATGACTCAAGGGTATCGCACAGAAAGCGACAGTATGGGTGAAGTTCAGGTTCCTGAAGACGCGCTCTACGCGGCACAGACACAACGCGCGGTCGACAACTTCGCAATAAGCGGGTTAACGATGCCAACCGATATGATTCAGGCTATAGCCAGAGTCAAAGCCGCAGCAGCTAAAGCCAATACCAAAGTGGGCAGTTTAGAAGAAAAGCAGCGAGACGCAATTGTCAAAGCCGCCGAACAAATTATAAACGGTGAGCACCACGCCCATTTCCCTATCGACATTTTTCAAACGGGCTCGGGCACCAGCTCTAATATGAACGTCAATGAAGTTATCGCTAACTTGTGCGAACAGGACGGCGTTGACGTTCACCCCAATGACCACGTCAACCAGAGTCAATCGAGCAATGATGTCATACCTACGTCTATTCAAGTTGCTAGCGTGTTGGCCGTGGAGCAACGATTACAGCCAGCCATTAAACATTTAATGGAGGTTATTCGGAGTAAAGCTGTCGAGCTTCGGGACGTCGTAAAAACCGGACGAACCCACTTAATGGACGCAATGCCTATGACATTGGCGCAAGAGCTGGAAGCATGGGCTGGGCAGCTTAGTCATTCGGCAGAACAGCTACCACAATTGCTTCAGCACAGCCGTATTCTGCCCCAGGGCGGCACAGCGATAGGTACCGGAATTAATGCCCCAGAGGGCTTCGCAGAAGCTTTTTCAAAAGAACTCAGCGACTTCACTGGTACTGAATTTAAGACATCCCCAAATCCATTTACAGGCATTGCGGGACAAGAATTGAATCTGCAGTTACACGGCCAATTGAATACCCTGGCCACGACGCTGTTAAAAATAAGCAATGACTTACGCTGGATGAACAGTGGTCCACTGGCTGGCCTGGGGGAAATTCAGTTAACGGCACTTCAACCCGGCAGCAGCATAATGCCCGGTAAAGTAAACCCGGTAATACCGGAAGCCGTGGCTATGGTGGCTGCACAAGTTAACGGCAACCACACCACTATTACAACTGCGGCTCAGCAAGGAAACTTTCAGCTGAACGTTATGCTGCCCATTGTGGCCTATAATTTACTACAGTCGATAGAGCTTCTGACAAACAGCTGTCATGCCTTAGCTGATAAAGCCATTAAAGATTTTGAAGTTAACGAAGAGCGCCTTAATGAAGCCTTGGCTAAAAACCCTATTTTAGTGACCGCGCTTAATCCTGTTATTGGTTACAGTAAAGCCGCTGAGATAGCGAAAAAGGCTTACCAAAACGGTCGCCCTATTATCGATGTTGCGGACGAAATGACCGATTTAGGACGTGAGCGCCTGGAACAACTATTAAACCCTAAAAAGTTAACAGAAGGTGGCGTCAGCCAATAACGAATTAAAGGAGTCGTACAATGAGTCAACCTCATGTCGTTATAACAGGAGCAAACCGGGGCATTGGTTTTGAATTTGCAAAGCAATATGCCAAAAAAGGCTACAAAGTGACGGCTGTTTGCCGTAATAACTCTAAGCAGTTAACCGAATTGGATGTCGACATTATAGAAGGTGTTGACGTTACCAAAGCTTCAGACTTGTTGCGCTTAAAAGAAACATTGGCCGACAAGAAAGTGGACATTTTGATCAATAACGCAGGGCTACTACACAAGGATGTTTTAGGTGAGCTGGACGCTGGTACCATTCGGGCGCAATTTGAGGTCAATGCATTAGCGCCCTTGCGGGTAACCGAGGCGTTACTGGATAACTTATCAAAAGGCAGCAAAATTGCGTTGATTACGAGCCGGATGGGCTCAATTGCAGACAACGGCTCGGGCAGCCGCTATGGCTACAGAATGTCTAAAGCCGCGTTAAATGCAGCGGGCAAGTCTCTTTCTATTGATTTAAAAGACAAAGGCATTGCTGTCGCGATACTGCATCCAGGCTTCGTCCAGACCGATATGGTCAATCATGCGGGGGATATTCCTGCAGAAACGGCGGCCGAGCGACTCATGCAACGAATCGACGAACTTTCAATGGAGTCGACGGGCGAGTTTTATCACAGTAATGGTGACCCTCTTCCATGGTGATTTGACTCCTTTTTAATCAAATGACTGTTTTTTTGCACAAACGCGCTGCTTTATCGTATTTTTTCTCAAAAATAGGTTGACGGGTTGCGGAGCGATTTGCATAATACGCGCCGCACTCACAGAGAGCGGAAAGTTAAAAAAGTTGGCTACGTAGCTCAGCTGGTTAGAGCACAGCACTCATAATGCTGGGGTCGCAAGTTCGAATCTCGCCGTAGCCACCAACTTAACTGAGAAATGTGCGGACGTGGTGGAATTGGTAGACACGCTGGATTTAGGTTCCAGTGCCTCACGGCGTGAGAGTTCAAGTCTCTCCGTCCGCACCAACTCTCTCTCAGGGTAGCTAAAATTGGGGCATAGCCAAGCGGTAAGGCAGCGGGTTTTGATCCCGCGATTCCCAGGTTCGATCCCTGGTGCCCCAGCCATTAGCTTCTTTAATTTATTTTGTGATTGCTGTCCTTAGTTGGATGGGGCATAGCCAAGCGGTAAGGCAGCGGGTTTTGATCCCGCGATTCCCAGGTTCGATCCCTGGTGCCCCAGCCATACTAACTACTGTTGCGGTGGTGGCGGAATTGGTAGACGCGCTAGCTTCAGGTGCTAGTGTCCGAAAGGACGTGAGGGTTCAAGTCCCTCCCTCCGCACCACAACAGACAATGGCCACCTTAGGGTGGTTTTTTTGTGCCTGTTTTTAGTCTAACGTCCCTGTACTCACCTAATCTCCAATAGCTTGCTTTATTAAGAAATTTTTCAGCAACGGCGCTTTTGCCGCGGTTAACGAGACATCAGCAATGAACCGTGCTAGTGGATGAGCACTGCGCCAGCTTATTTGAAGCGCATCCATTAACCGCATCATTTTAGCATTCTCAAATTTTCGTTGTTTTTCGTATGCGTTAAGCGCCTGGATCACTGGTTTGTTGGATAATTCACTGACCAAACACTGAATATCGGCGAAACCCAGGTTAACCCCCTGCCCCGCCATAGGATGAATACTGTGTGCCGAGTCCCCTAAAAGCGCAATACAACCATTAGAGGTGTAATATAATGCGTGCTTACGCTGCAAAGGAAAGCTAGCCGCTTTTATGACGCGAAATTTTCCGACACGAGGCTCGAACACTGAACACAAATGTTTCTGAAGCGCCGACTCATCGTGCTGAAGCGCCCTAATGCTTGCTCTTTCATCGTAGTCAATGAGACAAGCTTTTGTATCAGACAACGGCAGTAACGCGTAAGGTCCCTGCGGTCTGAATACTTCCCAGGTCTCCGGCTCTATAGGCTGTTCTAGCTCAACATTCGCAAGCAAACAGCGTTGATCGTAGTCCCAACCGCGATAGGCAATATTACTGAGTTTGGCAATAACGGAGTTCGCGCCATCGCACCCCAGCAGTAAATCGAAAGGTATGTGTTCGTCGTTCGTCAGCCTAACCGTTTTCTGCCGACTGTCTAACGAGTCAATACGCTGCTCAGTAACGAAATCGACATTCTCACAGTCGCGTAAGCACTGCCACAGCGAAGACTGTAACGCATTGTTTTCTACCATCACTCCCAGCGATGTCAGACCCACTTCACTGGCATCAAATGTTAAGCTCTGCCCTGACTGAGTAGTCACGGTTAATCGTTGGTAATCTTTTACTTTGCCTGGGTCAATAACAACATGAATGCCAAGTGATAAAAGCCACTGCCAGTTAGCCGCATTCACAGATGAAATTCTGAGGTCCCAATTATTGCCTTGGTTGTCGAGTGACGGTGGGTTGCTCTCAAATAATTTAACCTTAGCCCCAGCTTTCGCGAACGCAAGCGCTGAAGCCGCACCAACCATACCACCACCATTTATGACAACTGTTAAATCTTGCATAGAACCGCAAAAGCCTGTGATTTTAAGTTCTCTATAAATAACACATTTTTAGTGTCTTTTCCGTTATCATGGGCAGATTCAGCGGTAGAAACATCACATTTTTTAAGAGCACACGAATGCCAACAACAGACACCTCTCAAAAAGCTGTTATTCTCGCCTCGTTTTTAATTTTAAGCGCGGAAGCGAGCTTTGCTGGTGTGAGTGCTCTGGTAAAATTCATCAGCCAGGATCAACCCTTCGAGCAACTGGTCTTTTTTCGCAACTTAACCGCATTTTTAGTGTTACTGCCATGGCTTTGGCGAAAAGGAGCCAGCTCTTTGAAGACGACACGACTCGGCTTGCACTTAGTCAGAGCGGCTGCCGGCATCACTGCGATGTATCTCTTCTTTTATGCCATTGCCACCATACCGCTTGCTCAAGCCACATTGGTACTACTGTTATCACCATTTCTAATTCCCGTTATTGGCTGGCTTTGGTTAAAGGATTATGTCGCCCGTCAAACTTGGCTAGCTATTGCCCTTGGTTTTGTTGGTGTGTTTATTTTCCTCGACCCAATGAACAGTGAACTGTCTCCGGTCATTGCTGTGGCATTTTTAGCAGCAGCTTTAGCCGCATTTACTAAGACCGTAATACGTCGTATGTCCAGCACAGAATCGGCCAGCAAAATCGTGTTTTACTTTTCGGCATTAGCCACAATTGCGTCGGGCATTCCTTTACTTTGGTTATGGGAGCCTATTCCGAGCCATCATTGGTTTGGTGTTTTAGCGATGGGTTTACTGGCCGTATACGGTCAGTTAGCTATGACCAAAGCCTTTTCCATTGCTCCTCCGGCAAAAGTCGGCGTATTTACTTACAGCTCTGTTATTTTCGCCGCACTGCTGGGTTTTTGGCTGTTTAATGAAGCACTTGCCTGGCACATGTTATGGGGTGCTCTCATCATATTTGTGGCGGGTTATTTTGCAATACGTTCGCGTCGTAAAAGCTAGCAAATTCGTGTTTGGCAATTTGCCCCAATAAACGATAAAATACGCGGTCTTAATTCTAGAACCTATCAACCATCGAGTAGTCATGAGCAAGAAGTTATATATCAAAACATGGGGTTGTCAGATGAACGAGTACGATTCAGCGAAAATGGCTGACTTACTCAAATCGACGCACGGGTACGATGTTGCAGAAGAAGCAGAAGACGCTGATCTGATCTTACTGAATACCTGCTCCATTCGCGAAAAAGCTCAGGAAAAGGTTTTCCATCAGCTGGGGCGTTGGAAAAACCTTAAGCAGAAAAAGCCAGACTTACTCATTGGCGTGGGTGGCTGCGTGGCTTCGCAAGAAGGCGATGAAATACGTTCACGCGCGCCTTTCGTCGACATTATATTTGGACCGCAGACATTGCACCGTTTACCAGAAATGGTTAACCAAGTCAGCGAAACCCATGCGCCGATGGTTGATGTATCTTTCCCTGAAATTGAGAAATTCGACCGTTTACCGGAGCCCAAAGCAGACGGCGCTAGCGCGTTCGTTTCTATTATGGAAGGCTGCAGCAAATACTGCTCGTTCTGCGTAGTTCCTTATACTCGTGGTGAAGAAGTCAGCCGCCCTGTTGACGATGTTATTTATGAAATCGCTCAGCTGGCAGATCAAGGTGTACGCGAAGTTAATTTGCTTGGTCAAAACGTAAATGCCTACTTAGGTGAACACTTTGACGGCACTCAATGTCGCTTTGCTGAGTTACTTCACCTGGTTGCAGCCATTGATGGTATTGACCGTATTCGTTACACCACGTCGCATCCGGTTGAATTTACAGACGATATTATTGAAGCCTACACAACGATCCCTGAACTGGTCAGTCACCTGCACTTACCGGTGCAAAGTGGTTCAGACCGCGTACTAACAATGATGAAACGCGGCCATACTGCGCTTGAATACAAATCCAAAATGCGTGCATTAAAGAAAGCACGTCCAGACATTGCCCTGTCATCTGACTTTATTATTGGCTTTCCGGGTGAGTCCGATGCCGATTTTCAGGCTACGATGGATTTGATCCAGGCAGTTGATTTTGACATGAGTTTCAGCTTTATTTATAGCGCACGTCCGGGCACTCCGGCTGCAGACTTACCTGACGATGTTTCAGAAGAAACGAAAAAGCAGCGCTTGCAAATTTTACAGCAGCGACTGAACCAACAGTCTATGGCGCACGCGCGACGTATGTTGGACACCGAGCAGAGAATTCTGGTCACCGGACCATCGAAGAAAAACCCGATGGAACTGTCAGGCAGAACGGAAAATAACCGGGTTGTAAACTTTGTTGGGCAACCCCATATGATAGGTCAGTTCGTTGATGTTCGTATCACCGAAGTGTTACCGAACAGCTTACGTGGTGAGCTTATTCGCGAAGAAGCTGACATGGGACTGCGTGTCGACACCGCGCCCGAAACTATTTTACAAAGAGGCAAAGTCAACGAACCCGATGAATTGGGTGTTGTGAAAATGCCTCCCCAAGCGAGTTAAAGAGGAATCGATTGAGTCCACAAACGCAAACGCTAGATTTTGAATTAGAGCCGACGGATTCTCGTCGGCTTTCTAACCTCTGCGGGCCTTTAGATGAGAACCTGCAACATATAGAGCGCCGCCTTGGCGTTGAAATTACCCATCGTGGCCACCAGTTCCGTCTAATTGGCAATGCCAAAACCGTTTCTTCGGTGCAAAAGTTGCTGCTTGATTTATATGTCGATACTGCACCAATGAAAGGTCGTGACGGTCAAATTGAGCCAGAGCAGGTACATTTAGCCATTCAACAGGCCAAAGTTCTTGAACAGGACCGCGACAAAGGCGACCCGGCCGCAGAAAAAATGACACACATTAAGACCAAACGCGGTCTTATTAAGCCACGCAACCATAACCAAGCTGAGTACGTCCGAGCTATTTTGGCACACGACGTGAACTTTGGTATTGGGCCTGCTGGAACGGGTAAAACCTACTTAGCCGTCGCTTGTGCCGTTGACGCGCTTGAACGACAGGAAGTTCGTCGTATTCTACTCACCCGTCCTGCAGTCGAAGCGGGTGAAAAGCTCGGGTTCTTACCCGGTGACTTAGCGCAAAAGGTAGACCCCTATTTAAGACCGCTTTATGACGCCCTATTTGAAATGCTTGGCTTTGAAAAAGTTGAAAAGCTTATTGAAAGAAACGTCATTGAAGTAGCACCACTAGCTTATATGCGCGGTCGTACTCTGAACGATGCCTTTATCATTCTGGATGAAAGTCAAAACACCACCTGCGAACAAATGAAAATGTTCCTGACACGTATTGGTTTTAATTCACGAGCGGTAATTACCGGTGATATTACTCAGGTAGACTTGCCACGTGGCCAACGTTCTGGTTTGCGCCACGCCATTGAAGTGCTAAACAAAGTGTCCGATGTGAGTTTTACGTTCTTTCAGGCCGGTGATGTTGTCAGACATCCGGTTGTTCAGCGTATTGTTCAGGCCTACGACGAGTTCGATAAACGTTCATGAGTAACGTCACGGTCGATTACCAAATAGCAGAAGGTATAGAGTCTGCCCCGGAAGAGTCGATTATAGTAACCGCAGTTAACGCAGTTGCTGACATACTTGCACTCGATAAGCCTTTAGAAATGACGGTTAGAGTTGTGGGCGATAAAGAGGCCGCACAACTCAATCATCAATTCCGAGAGAAAGACTACCCCACGAATGTGCTTTCATTTCCGTTTGAAAGTCCTGTGGAGCTGCCAGTGCAATTACTGGGCGATTTGGTCATCTGTCAAAGCGTGGTTGAACGTGAGGCAAAAGAGCAGCATAAGTCATCCATCGCCCACTGGACGCACATGGTAATACACGGTACTCTGCACCTCTTAGGTTACGACCATATACAAGAAGAAGATGCGGTCGAAATGGAAGCTTTAGAGCGGAAAGTTATGGCCTCTCTCGACCATCCAGACCCATACGAAATTACAAGCAACACGGAGCAAACACTTTAATGAGCGACGACAACCCCCACTCAGCCAACGGCTCGTCGGGTAAATCTTGGGCAGCCAAGTTATTACAAATATTCACCGGTGAGCCGAAAAGCAGAGAAGAACTCGTCGATTTAATACAGGACGCCGAAGAACGCGACCTGATTGATAACGATACCAAGGAAATGATTGAAGGTGTCCTGGACGTTGCTGAACTCAAAGTTCGCGACATTATGATCCCGCGCTCACAAATGGTCACCATCGATGTGCACCAAAGCGTTGAAGAGTTTCTGCCTATCGTTATCGAATCACAGCACAGCCGCTACCCTGTCGTCACTGATAACAAAGACCAGGTTGAGGGCATTCTTCTGGCAAAAGACTTGCTCAGCTATGGCTTTAACGCCACTGACGAAGAATTTTCGCTAGACAAAGTTATGCGCCCTGCTGTTATTGTTCCAGAAAGCAAACGTGTTGACGTTTTACTGAAAGACTTTCGCTCAAACCGCTACCATATGGCTATTGTTGTCGATGAGTACGGCGGTGTCTCAGGGCTTGTTACGATAGAAGATATTCTCGAAGAAATTGTCGGCGAAATTGAAGATGAAACCGATATCAATGAGAATGACGACAAACAAAACATTCGTCGCTTAAGCCCGACTCGATACTCAGTTAAAGCATTAACCACTATTGAAGACTTTAACGAGTACTTTAAGTCAGAATTCAGCGACGAAGAGCACGACACAGTAGGCGGCTTAATCGCCCATGGCTTTGGGCATCTTCCACAAGCTGGAGAAGAAATTACCTTAGGCAATTTCACTTTCCGTATTACTAACGCCGACAAACGACGGATTCAACAACTTCAAGTAAGCATTCAAGAAGTCGAGTCTTCGGAGAACGCCGAATAATGAAGAAACGCTGGGGGAGTAAACTTAACTCTCTGTTCTTGCTTTTGTCTGGAGCATCTTTAACTCTGGCATACTCCCCTTTCAACTGGCATTGGTTGCCTTTTATTATTTTACCTTTGGTCCTGAAAGTCATTTGGCCAATGGCTCCGAAGCGAGCTTTTTATGCGGGGTTAACCTTTGGCTTTGGCTGGTTTACCGCAGGGTTGAGTTGGATTTACGTTAGTATTGACCAGTATGGTGGTTTACCAATTTACGCCACCCTTCTTATTCTCCTGCTGCTGTTTCTTTACTTGTCCTTATTTCCTGCACTTGCATTCGGGCTTTGGCAAAAATTGTCACACCGAAGCATACAGTGGCGTTTCTCACTTCCTCTTATTTGGCTGGGCTTTGAGTTACTTCGGGGCTGGCTGTTCACAGGCTTTCCATGGCTTAGTCTTGGCTACACGCAAACCGACGGTGTATTTGCCAATTTAGCCCCTCTGGTTGGCGAATCTGGCATTACTGTCGCCTTATGGCTAACAGCACTGTCTATTTTAATGGCTGTAAAATATCATCGTCCACTACTCTTAATTGTGCCACTTGTATTACTCACGGTTTCAAGCTTAAGTTACAAATTGCAGCCTACCTGGCGAAGTACCGAGTTAACCAGTGTACTGTTGGTACAAGGCAACATTCAGCAGTCACTGAAATGGCAAGCCGAACAGCAGTGGCCAAATATTCTGCGTTATCTCGACTTAACGCGACCTAAATTCAATCATGATATTGTGATTTGGCCTGAGTCTGCGGTAACCGCTTTAGAGCCCTATGCGCAGGACGTTCTGAACACGATGGAACAATCTGCGTCGGTTAACGACTCAGCGTTAATTACTGGCATTATCGATTACGACAGACTCAATGACGCCTTTTATAACAGTGTTATTGTGCTTGATGATGACACCTATCAATATGGTGGCGATAACCGTTATCAAAAACACCATTTGCTCCCAATTGGTGAATTCGTGCCTTTTGAAGACATTCTACGTCCAATAGCCCCGCTGTTTAATTTACCCATGTCCTCTTTTAGCCGGGGCGGCTATCAGCAGCCTAACCTGGAAGCAAATAACAGAAAGCTGTCTATGGCCATTTGCTACGAAATAGCCTTTCCGCAGCAGGTTCGGGACAATACCTTTGAAGACACTGACTTTTTGGTCACTATAAGTAATGACACTTGGTTTGGCGACTCTCACGGGCCTTGGCAACACATGCAAATATCCCGAATGCGAGCGCTTGAATTGCAGCGCCCTCTTTTACGGGCAACGAATAACGGTGTCACTGCTATTGTCGATGAGTTTGGTCAGTTTATCGAAAAAGCTCCGCAATTTAAGGCTGCAACCGTTTCAGCCGAGCTTTACCCAGTTAATGGCGATACTTGGTACAAGCGGTTTGGTTTATGGGGCGCTTTTATACTTGCGCTTTTAGGACTGCTTCCCGCGGGATTGACAAAAGCCCGTAATAAGCGATCTCAAGCGTAGTCATAACGCCCTAAAATCAGTACACTATTAGGCTGTGTGTTCAGTGTGTCAGCAGAGCCTATATCTGCAGTTATTATTTGTACTTTCTACAGGAATATCATTATGGAAAATATTTTCGATGCTATTTTGTTTGCCGTTCTGGTTGCCGCTGGTGGTTTAGGCCTAAGCAGCTGGTTGATGCTATTTGGTATCGATAAGTCTGCCCCTGCAGAAGTGAAACAACGTTCTGTATTTGAGTATGGCTTTTTTGGTTTAGCAGGCATCGTTGTCATGCTTGTCATGTGGTACGCCATCAGTTAATTCACTTTATTGCACCAACGGAAGTAAGCAGGACTATGCAAGAACAATATAACCCCAACAAAATTGAAACTGCTATGCAAAAACGCTGGCAGGAGCAAGACGTTTTTACCGCAAAAGAAGAACCGGGCAAAGACAAGTTCTACTGTTTATCAATGTTTCCTTACCCCAGCGGTAAGTTACACATGGGACACGTCCGTAATTACACGCTCGGCGACGTCATTAGCCGTCACCAGCGTATGTTAGGTAAAAATGTGCTACAGCCAATGGGTTGGGATGCGTTCGGCCTGCCTGCTGAAAATGCCGCTATCCAAAACAAAACGGCTCCCGCTAAATGGACCTATCAGAACATCGACTACATGCGCGACCAGCTGAAAAGCTTAGGCTTTGGCTATGACTGGAACCGCGAAGTAGCAACCTGCTCGCCCGACTACTACCGTTGGGAGCAATGGTTCTTTACCAAGCTTTATGAAAAAGGTTTGGTTTATAAAAAGAACGCCACTGTGAACTGGGACCCTGTCGATCAAACGGTTTTAGCAAATGAGCAAGTTATTGACGGAAAAGGCTGGCGCTCCGGTGCGACCGTAGAGCAAAAGGAAATTCCACAGTGGTTTATAAAAATCACTGACTACGCAGAAGAGTTGCTAGACGATCTTGACCAACTCGACGGTTGGCCAGAGCAAGTTAAAGCAATGCAACGTAACTGGATTGGACGCTCAGAAGGTGTCGAAGTCGACTTTTCTGTCAATGGTTATGAGCAACCTCTCAAAGTCTATACCACCCGTCCTGACACTATTTATGGCGTCACTTATATGGGCGTTGCCGCTGGTCACCCGCTGGCAAAAGAAGCCGCCAAAAACAATAGCGAGCTGGCTGCCTTCATAGAAGACTGCAAGAACAATAAGGTCGCTGAAGCTGATATCTCTACCATGGACAAGCTGGGCATGGATACTGGCTTTAAAGCAGTGCACCCTATGACAGGCGAAGAAATTCCAGTATGGGTCGCTAACTTCGTGCTGATGGATTATGGCTCAGGCGCTGTAATGGCAGTACCAGCCCACGACCAACGCGACTGGGAATTCGCAACCAAATATGACTTGCCGATAGAACCAGTTATTGAGCCTTTATCCGGCGATAATGACATTGCTAAAGCGGCTATTACGGAAAAAGGCACAGTCATCAATTCTGATCGTTTCAACGGGTTAAGCTCAGCAGATGCTTTTGACGCCATAGCGAAAGAACTCAATGAGAAAGGAATCGGCGAGAAAAAAGTGAATTATCGCCTGAGAGACTGGGGCGTTTCGCGCCAGCGTTACTGGGGCACACCCATTCCTATGCTGAACCTGGAAAATGGTGAGTCTGTACCTGTTCCTGAAGAACAACTGCCGGTGAAATTACCAGAAGATGTCGTTATGGATGGTGTTAACTCACCAATCAAGTCTGATCCCCAATGGCGTAAAACTGAATATAACGGTATGCCGGCTGAGCACGAAACCGATACCTTTGACACCTTTATGGAGTCATCCTGGTATTACGCTCGCTATTGCAGTGCGCAAACTCATGACGCGATGTTAGATCCTGAGAAAGCAAACTACTGGCTGCCGGTGGATCAATATATTGGCGGTATTGAGCATGCGATACTGCATTTACTGTACGCTCGCTTTTTCCACAAACTGCTTCGTGATACCGGCTTAGTCGAGTCTGACGAGCCGTTTAAGCGCTTGCTTTGTCAGGGTATGGTGTTAGCAGACAGCTATTACCGTGATACCGAAAAAGGTGGTAAAGAATGGTTCTCGCCGCTGGATGTTGATGTTCAACGCGACGAAAAAGGCGCTATTTCAGGGGCTACATTAAAAGCGGACGGTAAACCCGTTGAAGTCGCCGGCATGAGTAAAATGTCGAAGTCTAAGAATAACGGTATTGACCCGCAAACCATGGTAGAACGATACGGTGCTGACACCGTGCGCTTGTTTATGATGTTTGCGGCACCACCAGAAATGACATTGGAATGGTCTGATTCTGGTGTTGAAGGCGCTCAGCGTTTCCTACGTCGTTTGTGGAAACTCACTTTCGACTTTATTAACGCCGGTGGCTATGTCTCTGGTGAAACGTTGAATTCTCAGCAAAAGAACTTACGCCGTGAGCTGCACAAAGCTATAGCCAAAGTCAGTGATGATATGGGCCGCCGCCAGCATTTTAATACGGCTATTGCGGCTATTATGGAGTTACTGAATCACCTTCAGAAAGCCCCCATGGAAACCGCTGCTGATCGTCAAGTATTAGGTGAAGCCATTGATGCTGTCGTTCGTATGCTAGCCCCTATTACACCACACATTTGTGAACAGCTTTGGATTGAGCTCGGTCATGAAGAACCATTGTCGTTTACTGCATGGCCAGATGTCGACGAGAGCGCTTTGGTTGAAGATGAAAAGCTTATCGTGGTTCAAATAAATGGGAAGGTTCGCGCCAAGCTGACCGTTCCTGCTGACGCTTCTGCCGAGCAAGTCGAACAACAAGCATTCGACGATGAGTCAGTGCAAAAGCACATTGAAGGGAAAGACATACGTAAGAAAATCTACGTTCCCGGCAAAATTCTCAATATTGTTGTCGGTTAAAGACGATGAGAATAATGAGCCGGCTACTACTGAGTCTAACAATGTTAGCCACACTCTCAGGGTGTGGCTTTCAGTTGCGTGGTGACTACCAGTTGCCTCCCAACCTGGACTCAATGGCATTACACTCTAATGTGTCAAAAGAGCTAGCCTCGCAAATGGAACAGCGATTAGTACACTCGGGTATTAACGTCGTAGAAAGCGACAGTAGTTATCAGTTAGCTCTACTTTCTGACAAGCTCGAACGCCGCACCCTGTCATTATTCGAAAGCGGACAGGTGGCAGAATACGAGTTACTTTACCAAGTGAACTATCAGCTCTTAAAAGACGACCAGGTATTAGTCGAAAGAACTGCTGAAGTTGCCCGCGACTACCAGGACGACCCAAACTTTGCCCTGGCAAAAACTCGGGAGCGTGAAATGTTGGTTAACGAAATGCGGGCTGAAGCATCGCGAATTATCCTTCAGCAAATTGTCTCTGAACTGTCGCAATAACGGAGCGTTAAGTGCAGACCTTGTATCCCGAACAACTCAACCAGTACCTTGAACGCTCGGGCGTTCCTCCCGTACTGCTGCTGTTCGGCGATGACTTACTGCTGCGCATGGATGCCATAGATTCTATCCGCCAGCACTTTGGTCAGGACGCTGAAAAGTACCATTGGATACAATCAAAAGACTTTGACTGGAAGCAACTCAGTGAGCTTGAACAGTCAATGAGTTTGTTCGGTAGCAACACACTCATCGAACTCGAACTCCCTGAAAACAAACCCGGTAAAGAGGGCTCAAACGCTTTACACAGCTATGCAAGCCAGCTTCCGGAAAACCATACTCTTGTGGTCATTGGCAGTTATTTAAAAAAAGAACATCAAAACAGTCGTTGGTTTAAGTCGTTATCTCAGCATGGGCCTTTAATAAGAACGCAAAGCCCCGATAAAGGCCGACTCCCCGCCTTTATTCATAAGCGAGCTCAAAAATACCAGTTACAGCTAGCAAACGGTGTTCCTGAGTTATTGTCTGATTGGTTCGAGGGGAATCTACTAGCACTCGATCAGGAACTTCGTAAATGGCAACTGCTCAGTGACTCGGGCATTATCACTCAAGATTTTCTGACCGATGCCAGCAGTGATTCCAGCCGCTTTAATGTATTCGCCTTACAAGAAAGTATTCAGGCCGGTAATTATAAAGAAGCTCTGCACAGACTTACGCGTTTACTTGATGAAGAAAACGACTTTCACCGTTTTGCCTGGATTTTGCAAAGAGAAGTGCAACTGCTGACTACCCTTAAAAACAGTGGTAACAACCTTGATGTCTCTGCTGTTTTTCGCCGTAATATGATTTGGTCCAACCAACAACCTGGCTATATGAAGCGCGCAGAGTCTTTGTCTATAGACGCTTTGCATCAGTTACACTACCTAATCGAACGCTTAGAAATGGCATTAAAACAGGACAGCGGCGAATCTCCGCTAATATTAACTGTTCATTTGCTCGGGCTGCTTTGCCAGCAAGGCACGAACCACTTAAACACCACCGAGTATTTAAACACTTTCTCTCAACCATTTCAGACTGAACATTCTTTTATTTCACTATGATTCGGGCATTCTTCGGTGGCACTTTTGACCCTATACATAACGGTCATTTAGAAACATCCAGCGCACTGATGAAAGAACTCGGAATAGACCGGCTTGCGTTTATGCCTAGTGCTATTCCCCCACATCGTACGCAGCCAGAAGCTTCAGCTGAACAGAGACTCGACATGGTTAAGCTTGCTTGCAAAGACTATCCCGGTTTTGAGGCTGAAGACTGGGAGTTACAACAATCACGCCCTTCCTATACTGCAGCCACACTCGCTGAGTTTTCTGAACGCTTTCCTAACGATACACTTGTTTTTGTTATGGGAATGGACTCGCTGATGAGCCTGAATCGTTGGCACAAATGGCGGGAAATCGTGCAATATGCGCATATCGTAGTGATGCCTCGCAGTGGTGTGCCTTTTGCGCCACAAGGTGGCGAGCTTGAAACTTTTATAGCTCAACACAGAGTTAACCAACCGAGCGACTTAGAAAGTGCCAAAAACGGCAAGCTTTATATTGCCCAAACTCCTCTTATCGACATTTCCGCAACCGAACTTCGCGAACAGTTACACAAACGCCCTGCGTCGCCGCCAATTCCTGAATCTGTTTACAAGTACATTAAAGAAAACAAACTGTATTTGTAGCTGAACAGAGCCGCGATAATCTGTTAAACTTAGCGGTTGAAACAAAACTTAAAATCGAATGGAGACCCTCCTTTGCAGGCAGAAGAATTACGCGATTTTGTCATTGATAAAATTGAAGATATAAAAGCTCGTGACATACAAGTTCTTGATGTGCACGATAAAACCGACGTTGCTGACTTTATGGTCATTTGCTCGGGTAGCTCTAAAACACACGTTAAGAGCATTGCCGAGTACCTGGCAACGGAAGCCAAGCATGCTGGCTTCCCACCTATTGGAATTGAAGGTGGTGAGCAGTCGGAATGGGTCTTAGTTGACCTGGGTGATGTGGTTTTACATGTTATGCAGGAAACCATCCGCGACTTTTACCAATTAGAAAAACTTTGGGGTCAGTAAGTGCACATTCAATTACTTGCGGTTGGCACCAAAATGCCAACCTGGGTAAAAGAAGGTTTTGACCAATACCAGAAGCGTTTTCCGAATGACTGTAAGCTTGTTTTGACCGAAATTGCGGCTCACAAACGCACCAAAAAGGCCGATGTGAACCGAATAATGCAAGAAGAAGGCAAGGCGCTTATTCAGGCTATCCCCAAAGGTAATAAAGTCATTACACTAGAAGTAAACGGCAAAGCCTGGGACACACCTAAGCTGGCAAAGCAACTCTCGGCCTGGCAAATGGATGGCCGCGATGTTACGTTGCTGGTTGGTGGTCCTGAAGGTTTATCAGATGAATGTCTGTCATTGGCAGAGCAGCGTTGGTCGTTATCGAATTTAACTTTGCCGCACCCAATGGTTCGATTAATTGTTGCGGAAAGCCTTTACCGGGCATGGAGTTTGAATAATAATCACCCTTATCACAGAGAATAATAACGATAATAATGCGCCAGCGCACAACCATACGTGATCACGAAGCCGAATCTGCTATTTTTGCCCGCCGTGCGATGGTAGCTATCGTTATTGTTGTGGCCGTCTTTGTGCTGTTGGCTTCCAACATGTTCCACTTGCAAGTCAGTGAGCACAACGAACTGCAAACCCGCTCTAACGATAACCGCATAAAGCTTGTGCCTTTAGCCCCTAATCGAGGGCTTATTTACGACAGAAATGGCGTTCTTCTGGCTGAGAACAAACCCATATACAGCATTGATGTGACCCCGGAAGAAGTCAATGATCTCAATGCAACACTTTCGCAATTACAAAGTTTACTGGGCTTTTCAGATGATGTGCTCCAACAGTTCGAACAAAACCTAAAGAGTCAACGTCGCTTTAATAATGTCCCGCTTCTGGATAACGTCAGTGAAACAGACCTGGCAATTTTCGCCGCACACCAACATAAATTCCCAGGGGTTAGCCTGGAAGCCCGACTTATTCGAAGTTACCCGTATGCAGACTTGTTGACTCATGCCGTTGGTTACGTCGCAAAAATTAATCAGCAAGACGTTAACCGCCTTAAAGAGCAAGGGGAGCTTGCAAATTATGCTGCCAGCCGAACCATCGGCAAACTGGGCATTGAGAAATATTATGAAAAACAACTACACGGCACGGTCGGTTTCCAGAGTGTTGAGGTCAATAACCGCGGACGAGCTGTTCGCACGTTAAGTACTGAGGCGCCCGAGCCTGGTATTGATGTTATTCTTGAACTCGATATTGAACTACAGAAAAAAGCGGTTGAACTACTGGGAGAAAATCGAGGCTCTATTGTTCTCATGGACAATGAAACTGGTGGAATACTAGCTATGGCAAGCACTCCAAGTTACAACCCTAACTGGTTCGTCAATGGTATTTCTGTTAAACAGTATCGCTCTTTATTAACCTCAAAAAACAGCCCTTTATTAAACCGTGCGACTCAAGGAGCTTACCCTCCTGCCTCCACGGTAAAGCCACAAATTGCATTATTAGGTCTTGAGGACGGTACTATTACCAAAGATACCCGAATTTGGGATCCGGGCTGGTTTGAAATTAAAGGTGTGGATAGACGCTATCGAGATTGGCTGGCCTGGGGTCACGGCTGGGTTGATGTTACCACGGCCATAACCGAAAGCTGCGATACCTTCTACTATGATATGTCACTGAAGTTAGGCATCGATAAAATGTCAGATTTTATGACTAAATTTGGCTTTGGAGAGATTACCGGGCTCGATATTCACGAAGAAGTACCTGCCCTCATGCCGTCTCGCGGTTGGAAAAGAGCCCGTTTTGGCCAGCCATGGTATGCCGGTGAAACATTATCTGTCGGAATTGGCCAAAGTTACTGGACCGCAACGCCCATGCAGCTAGCGGTTGCTACAGCTATTGTCGCCAATGAAGGTGAGTACGTCATTCCCCGCTTGCTGCGCGGCACCATAGACGAAGGGCAAGTGTCTGAAGCATTGATTACTCATAATAAACCGATAGAGCTTAATAATGCGTCGAACTGGACAGTCATTAAAAACGCCATGAAAATGGTCAACATGGATGACACCGGTACCGCCCGTTCAGCCTTTAAAGACGCTGAATACAGCTCAGCCGGGAAAACAGGTACGGCGCAGGTTCGAAGCCTCGGAGAAGACGAAGAATATAACGCAGAAGACATCGCAGAGCGCTATCGCGATAACGCCATGTATGTCGGCTACGCCCCCGCAACTGACCCTAAAGTGACTATTGTTGTTGCTATTGAAAACTCACTCGGCGGTGGCGGTAGTGTTGCAGCTCCCGTTGCGCGGAGAATGCTCGATGAATGGCATTCACGTTACATGATAAACGACAACGATCAGGCAAATCATAATGCTGACAACTGAAGAGAGGCAGCGGAACCCGCTGCTGAAAAAAATTCACATTGACGGACCATTGTTTCTGGCTCTTGTTGCCCTTTCTGTTGTCAGCTTGTTCGTCATTTTTAGTGCGTCAGGCCAGGACATGGCCATGATGCAACGCCAATCTATTCGAATTCTGGCGTCTTTCGTTGTCCTTTTCGTTCTGGCGCAAATTCCGCCCCGGGCATTAAGCCGCCTGGCGGTTCCATTATTTATTGCGGCTGTGCTTCTACTCGTTGCCGTTCTTGCTTTTGGAGAAATGGGCAAAGGTGCGCAGCGCTGGCTTGATGTTGGCCCCGTAACGATACAACCTTCAGAAATTATGAAACTGGCAATGCCGTTAATGCTTGCCTGGTATATGGATAGACGGCAAATCCCCCCCACTCTGACACACTTGTTTGGTGGTCTCATTCTGGTATTGGTTCCCACCCTACTAATAGCTAAACAACCCGATTTGGGGACCTCTTTAATTGTTGCCAGTGCAGGCCTTTTTGCCATTTTTCTGGCCGGTCTCAGTTGGCGGTTGGTGATGACCGCCGGCGTTGCCGCTGCGGCTTTTGCTCCGGTACTCTGGTTTTATCTCATGCATGACTACCAGCGTGAACGTGTCCTGACCTTTTTAAATCCGGAGCGTGATCCTCTGGGGAGCGGTTATCATATTATTCAGTCACAGATAGCAATAGGCTCTGGCGGAATTGACGGTAAAGGATGGCTGCAGGGAACGCAGTCGCAGCTCGAGTTTCTTCCCGAGCGACACACCGACTTTATCTTTTCAGTATTCAGTGAGGAGTTCGGCCTGACAGGTGTCGTTTTACTCTTAGCTCTCTACGGCTTTGTTATTTTGCGCGGGCTTATCCTCGCTATGCGTGCTCAGGATATATTCAGCAAGTTATTAGCAGGCTCTATAACGCTTACCTTCTTTGTGTATGTTTTTGTAAATATTGGTATGGTTTCAGGACTCTTACCCGTTGTTGGGGTACCATTACCGTTAATTAGTTACGGTGGCACCTCAATGGTGACGCTCATGGCGGGCTTTGGCATATTAATGTCGATAGCCACTCACCATAGGCTCATCATTAATAATTAAAACAAGAGGCAGGTTATGCGTTTATTAGCAGGTATTGCGTTATCTATTTTCAGCATGAGTCTGGCAGCACAAGACAATATTCCAAGTGTCGATGAGTTTATTGAAGAGCAGGCTCAGCAACACAATTTAGATAAAGCCCAACTAAAGCAATGGCTGGCAAAAGCTAAGGTAAACGACGATGTTCTTGAGGCCATTCAGCGCCCCTGGGAAGCAAAACCCTGGTATCAGTATTACCCGATATTTTTAACCGAGAAGCGACTCAAAGCCGGTTTGAAGTTTTGGAAAAAACACGAAGCTACCCTGCAAAAAGCAGAGCAAAAGTATGGCGTTCCGGCGCAAATTATTGTCGCTATTATTGGCGTAGAAACCTTTTACGGTAACTACATGGGGAAATACTCCGTACTGGACTCTTTATATACTCTGGGTTTTCATTATCCTCCTCGGGCCAAATTCTTTCGTTCGGAGCTTGGTGAGTTTTTCCAACTGGCTTCTGAAGAAGGCTGGGACATTAACTCAGCCAAAGGTTCTTATGCCGGCGCAATGGGTTATAGTCAGTTTATTTCGTCCAGTTACCGTTATTACGCAGTTGACTTTGACGGCGACGGTGAACGCAACTTATTAACCAACCCAGTCGATGCAATAGGCAGTGTTGCAAATTACTTTGCCAAGCATAAATGGCAAGCCGGACAACCCGTTGCTCAACCGCTTAGTGATGATGGCAACTGGTCAACAGTAGCCAGTGAAGGTATGAAGCCAAACACGTCTCGCAAGGAGCTGGTTGATAAGGGGTTTGATTTACCAAATCATGAAGCAGTAAGCCCAGAAACAAACGTCCGTGTCTTTGAGTTTGAAACGGAAGAGTCTGCAGAGTATTGGCTAGGGTACGATAACTTTTATGTCATTACTCGCTATAACCATAGCCCTCTTTACGCTATGGCGGTTTACCAATTTAGTGAACAGCTTCGCAATGCGCGCCAATAAGTTACTCTTCAGCTCGTTAATAGTAATTCTGGTTGCGGGGTGTAGCTCTTCGCCTTCTGGGCGATACAGCCAGCATCACGACAGCGCCCCAACCCGGCTTCCAACACAAGCCGAGCTTCGAAATGCGGTGCCTGTACCGGAGCCGCACAGTCCTCAAGGTAATCGGGACTATGAGGTTTTTGGTAAGCAATATCAGGTTATGGATAGCGCTCAAGGGTTTGCTGAAGAAGGCTATGCCTCTTGGTATGGCAACAAATTTCATGGTCACCTGACATCGAACGGTGAATATTACGATATGTACAGTATGACAGCCGCTCATACTCGGTTGCCTTTGCCCACCTATGTCAAAGTGACCAACTTAACCAACAACCGCAGTGTCATTGTCAGGGTCAATGACCGCGGTCCTTTCCACCCCGAACGGGTTATTGATTTATCGTTTGCGGCGGCTTATAAACTCGACATGCTGGATTCCGGCACAGCCCCTGTGCGAGTCGAAGCCATCAACCTGGAAACACCGCTCGCTAGTGCCGGTGAGCAAGCTAAAGCATCGTCCTATCACATTCAACTCGTGGCTTCCTCGGATAAACAACGCCTGTCGCAGATAAAAGACCATTTACCGACACAGTTTAAAGAAATTGCAACTACTGAACAAAATAATGGTCTATACAAATTAGTATTAGGGCCAGTGCCTGAGCATGAAAGCCATGATTTGCTCGAGCAAGTCCGAGCCAATGGCTACCCAAAGGCGTTTCGTGTAAAAGCACTGCAAAACAGTGCTGCTGCGCCTGACGGAACAGCTCAGAACTGATATAATCCAGCACTATTTAAAACTCGTGTTTCACATTTTGTTTCACACTGACTAATAAGATAATTCCAATGAAAAAGATTTGTCGTTTTTTTGCTATCGTTGCCATTACCTTTAGTACAGCTAGCTTTGCAGCTGCCCAGTCGCTAGTGCCAAATGCACCGTCTGTTAATGCAAAAGCTTATATTTTAATTGATCACACAACGGGCAAAGTATTGGCTCAAGGCAATGCGGACGAAAGTTTGCCGCCAGCCAGCCTGACAAAAATGATGACAAGTTACATCATTGGTAAAGAGATTCTCTCGGGTCGTATTTCCCCGAATGATCAGGTCACAATTAGTGAAAATGCCTGGGCGAAGAACTTCCCAGAGTCGTCCAAAATGTTTATAGAAGTTGGTAAGCAAATTTCTGTAGAGCAGTTAAACAAAGGTATTATCATTTCCTCAGGAAACGACGCCTGTGTAGCAATGGCGGAACACATTGCTGGTAGTGAAGACGCATTTGCTGACCTTATGAACAACTACGCTCAGCAGCTTGGTATGTCGAACAGTCATTTTGCAAACAGTCATGGGTTACCAGACCCGGACCAGTATGTGTCAGCAAGAGACATGGCAACCCTGGCGAGTGCGTTAATTGAAGAAACGCCAGAAGAATACGAGTTATACGCACAGAAATCATTTACGTTTAACAATATTAAGCAATATAACCGCAACTCTTTACTTTGGGACAGAAGCTTAAACGTAGACGGCATTAAGACTGGCCATACGAATGAAGCAGGTTACAGTCTGGTCTCTTCTGCGGTAGAAGACGGAACCCGTCTTATCGCAGTTGTAATGGGAACCAATAGCGAACAAGCACGCAAAGTAGAAAGCAAAAAGCTTCTGAACTACGGCTTCCGTTACTACGAAACCGTAAAAGCGTATGAGGCCGGTGAGAGCTTTGTCGCGCATCGAATTTGGGGCGGCGACATTGATGAAGTACCGCTTGGTATTAGCGAAGATGTGGTTGTTACTTTACCCCGTGGTCAAAAAGACGAGTTAAAAGCTAACTTCGAATTGGACCAAAAGCTACAAGCACCACTAAGCAAAGGTCAGAAAGTCGGTACTGTATATTTACAGCTTAATGGCGAAGATGTTGCATCATTCCCGTTAGTTACCTTACAAGCTGTTGAGGAAGGCGGCTTTTTCAAAAAAATCATGGACTATATTAAGCAACAGTTTAGTGAAGAATAAAGGTTTACGTCATGCAAAAAACGCGCTTTGATAAACTGGTAGACTTTCCGACGCGCTTCACGTTTAAAGTGATGGGCGTCGCTACTGAGAGCTTGCCAGATCAAGTAGTAGCCGTACTCCAGGAGCATGCCCCAGGAGATTACACCCCATCTGTTAAACCGAGCAGCAAGGGGAATTATCACTCAGTTTCTGTTTCCGTCCGTGTGGAAAGTCAGGAACATATTGAAGTACTGTACCGCTCACTGTCCGATATTGATGACGTTCGCTACGTACTTTGATGTAACGACTAGCCGTTAAGCTTTACAAACGTTATAATTGCGGCATGAACGATACTCTTATTATACGTAACCTTGGCAGGCAACCATACGAACCTGTATGGCATGCTATGCAGGCGTTTACAGACAAACGTGATGAAACCACTGCCGATGAACTTTGGGTGGTTGAACACGATCCTGTCTTTACCCAGGGGCAAGCAGGTAAGGAAGAGCACCTTCTCGCCCCCGGCAATATTCCCGTTATACAAGTCGATCGTGGTGGTCAGGTGACCTACCACGGCCCGGGTCAAGTCGTTATCTACTTCCTGTTAGACATTCGCCGTTTAAAATACGGTGTTAGACAGCTGGTCAACCGCATAGAACAAACCGTTGTTGATATGCTCGCTGACTACCAGGTTGAAGCAGCAGCAAGACGCGATGCACCAGGAGTCTATGTTAGCGGAGACAAGGTGTGCTCTTTAGGTTTACGTATTCGCAAGGGCTGCTCGTTTCACGGTCTTGCACTGAATGTTAATATGGATATGGAGCCGTTTGCGCGAATTAACCCTTGTGGTTTAACCGGCATTAAAATGGTCCAAACAAAAGACATGAATGGCCCGCAAACCTTTGATGAAGCAGCTAATGCTATCATCAATCACTTTACTGATGCGCTGTCGTACAGCAACATTCTTCAACAAACAGGACTCGCTCAAGATTATGTCAAAGCCAGTTAGAGTTGAACCTGGCGTCAAAATGCGCGACGCCGACAAAATGGCACTTATTCCCGTGCAGGTTATCCCAACCGAGCGCGATGAAATGTTGCGTAAGCCCTCATGGTTGAAAGTGAAACTTCCCTCTTCAACCGAGCGAATTGATGAAATAAAACAAGCCATGCGTAGTCATGGACTGCATTCTGTTTGTGAGGAAGCGTCATGTCCAAACTTACCAGAATGCTTTAATCATGGGACTGCAAGTTTCATGATTCTCGGTGATATATGTACTCGCCGTTGCCCTTTCTGTGACGTTGCTCATGGTCGTCCTTTACCCCCGGATGCGGAAGAGCCAGAGAAGCTCGGCAAAACCATCCGCGACATGAAAGTGAAATACGTAGTCATTACCTCAGTCGACCGTGATGACTTACGCGATGGCGGTGCTCAGCACTTTGCTGACTGTATTCGTGAAATTCGCCACCATTGTAATGGTGATATTCAGGTTGAAGTGTTAGTGCCTGACTTCCGTGGCCGTATGCAGGTGGCTTTGGATATTCTTAAAGAAGAAGCGCCAGATGTTTTCAACCATAACCTGGAAACCGTGCCTCGCCTATACAAAGCAGCACGCCCTGGTGCCAACTATCAGTGGTCGTTGGACTTGTTGAAGAAATACAAAGAAGCACGCCCTGATATTCGAACCAAGTCTGGCTTGATGGTTGGTTTGGGTGAAACCAAAGAAGAAATACTAGAGGTTATGCGTGACTTGAGAGCGCATGATGTTGATATGCTGACTATTGGTCAGTACCTTCAACCAAGTCGTCATCACTTGCCAGTCGCTCGCTACGTCCACCCGGATGAGTTTGAAGAGCTACGAGTAGCCGGTGTAGAAATGGGCTTTTCACACATTGCCAGTGGTCCATTAGTACGTTCTTCTTATCATGCAGACTTGCAGGCTGCAGGTGAAACAGTACGTTAATTGACTAAAAACAACAGGAGTGCTTTGTGAGCTTACTTTTATGGTGTTTACTCATTGCCGGGCTGCTACCAATTCTAGCCAAAGCCCCTGTTGTTTATTTCCAAAACCGCGATAACGGTTACGATAATAAACACCCAAGAGCCCAGCAGCAACGCCTCATTGGTCGCGGAGCACGCGCCGTTGCAGGACACTATAACGCTTATGAAGCATTCCCTTTATACGCAGTAGCATTGCTCGCAGCAATAGCGACAAACACTGTCACTGAGCGCATTGAGTTCCTTGCCATTGCGTTTATCGTGTTACGGGTGCTCTACCACATTACTTACTTAGCTAACTATGACAAACTGCGCTCTTTGCTGTGGTTTATGGCAACATTTTGTCCAGTTATTATCTTGGCTCAATTAGCCGTTTCGCTTTGAGACTCTATTAGCTGCAAGTAAATTTCAGGCCAGTATTCTGTTGCATGCTGCTCCATAGCGGTAGTTTCCTTCACGGGCTTCCACGCCTGAAACCGCGCTTCAGCATTACAGGTATCGGCTTTAAATAAGCCAATGTCGTGCTGCTTGTCATCCGAGCCTAACACCCAATAACTACCATTATGCTGCGCTATATCTCGCCATGAGCCCAAACTGTTCTTCCATGGAAGACGCTCGTAAAGAGCCTTTATATCACGTTCATAGAGCTTATTGTTACTGGCGTCGGTAATCACAATATTTAAGCTTTTATGCAGGTACAGCCCCTGACAGAAGCTCTCCGCCAAAACTTCCGACATAGGATACTCGTCTGCCAACCCTAACCAGTGAGCAACTTCATGAAGAATAACGGCTCTGGAGCTATGTTCGGTTAAAACAATTTGTCGGTCAGAAGCACTGGCAATACCCGATTCAGCGAAAATAATTTCATAGTCAGCCGATTCGGTTGCGCTACAACTCGCGCGTTCCCTTTCCCCTTGTAAAGTGCACTCGAGCTCTGAGTCGACAACCCATTGAGAACACCAATTTACTTCGAAAGCACTTTCCTCCAATGCGCTCAACACTTTGAGGTAGCCAGATTTTTGCGAGTGATTGTGACCAATAACGGTCAAGGTTGTTTGGCACTGAGGGTTATTTTCAAAAGAGTTCAATAGGTCGAATTGCTTTTCAAGCCAAGTCGTCTGCTCATGTTGCCAACGTGCCACCCAGCCCTCTAAAGAAAAGCTTGAACTGACAAGCTGCCGTTTGGCCACTTCATTTATTGCTGAGGAGATTCCAGCATCTGCAGCCAGCTTCAGCCATTTATCGGAATTCTGTGGGAAGTGCGTCATTAGGCGGTTAATTGATTTAACGCTGCCGCTATTCGCAGCTCTCTCCCACCAATAATAGGCTGACGTTTTCTGACCTTGCTGCCAGTATGCATCAGCAAGCTCAAATTGAGCATGAATATCGCCACTTTCAGCATGAAGAAAACGCTCTTGAATGCTTGTCAGGTGCTGATGACCAATGCTGCCAAATAACAGAGCAATGAAAGCAATAAGCGACTTGTTTATCATCGATTAATAAGCGACCGCCGAACTCTGTCTAGCTCTACCGACGCATAACGGTGCTCAACAAATTCATATACGTTTGTTGAAAGAGCCAGCTTAAAGTAGTTCATGGCATCCAGCGGCTTATTGTTCAGCTGCATATACTTACCCAAGTAGAAATAAGCTTCACATAGCCGTTCCGTTAACTGTTCGTCTTCACCCAATTGCTGAGTCATGCGTTTTCTAAACTCATCCACGTCCAGATTGCCAAGAAACAGCTGTACTATCTGATACCCCCACTCCGACTTGTCCAGCTCACGAACGTTTTCACTGAGTGCTTTTTTCGCTTGTTCATTGTTGATATCAACACTGGTGAGATATAACCAAATAACTCGATAGGGATCAGACGGCTCACGCTCTAAGTGATATTCCAGGTCTTCTTTAGAAAGCTCAAAGCGCGAGTCATAATATTCCGCGATACCTCGATTCAAATACGCGTAGTTGTGCTTAGGCTCAAGCTCTATCGCTGAGTCAAAAGCTTCATAAGCGTAATCAAACTCTTGCAATTGAGTATATTGGATACCAAGAAAATTGTATGCGTCAGCAAGCCGTGGGTTGTATTCAAGGGCTCGAGTGAAATCCATTCTCGCTAATGTGCTAAGGCCTACAGCGTCATATAACGCTCCTCGGCGGTAATAAAGCTCAGCGCGTTGTTCAGTGCTTAAGTCTTCCGTGAGAATTTGGTCAAGCCGTGCAAGTTCAATTTCATAACGGAACTCTGCACGCTCAGGCTCAGCAAGCACTATTTGGCTTATTGCAGAAGGCTGCTGTCCCGTTAACGAGGCACAGCCAGACAAAAACATCGAAGCAATAGCAAAACCAAGAATGGCATGGGAACGAACCAACTGCATAATAGTACCTTTAATTTAACGATAACCTACATTACAGCACATTCAGCGCCTTTCAGGCAAAAAAAAGCCCCGCTAAAACTGCGGGGCTTTCTCGTATATCGAAGATTATTCTTCTGTTGAGTTCTCTTCAGAAGCTTTGCTTTCGTCACTTGCTGTGTCGTTAGCCTCTTCTTTTTTCTCAACCGCTTCTTTCATGCTTAGACGAACACGGCCCTGACGGTCAATTTCCAATACTTTAACCGGCACTACATCGCCAACTTTCAAGTATTCGTTAACGTCATTTACACGCTCTTCAGCGATTTGAGAAATATGAACAAGACCATCTTTACCCGGCAGCACAGTAACAAAGGCACCGAAGTCTACGATGCGTGCTACTTTACCTTGGTAAATCTTGCCAACTTCAACATTAGCCGTCAGCTGCTTGATTTTCTCAATAGCGGCGTCGGCATCAGCCTGGTCACTAGCAGCTACTTTAATAGTGCCGTCGTCACCAATTTCGATGTTGGTATTAGTCGACTCAGTGAGTTCACGGATAACCGCACCGCCTTTACCGATGACATCTTTGATCTTGTCCTGATCAATTTTGATGGTGGTAAAGCGTGGCGCATAAGCAGATAGCTCTTGGCGGTGACCACCAATAGCCTCGTCCATCACTTTCAGGATGTGTAAACGAGCTGACTTAGCCTGTGCCAGTGCACTTTCCATGATATCGCGAGTGATACCGTCGATTTTGATGTCCATTTGCAGCGCAGTAATGCCGTCGTTATTACCTGCTACTTTAAAGTCCATATCGCCTAAGTGATCTTCGTCACCCAGGATATCTGAAAGAACGACATGCTTGTCGCCTTCTTTTACCAAACCCATAGCGATACCCGCTACAGACGATTTAATAGGAACACCCGCATCCATCAGTGCCAATGACGAACCACAAACTGACGCCATTGAACTTGAACCATTAGATTCAGTAATTTCTGACACCACACGAATGGTGTAAGGGAATTCATCGTGGCTTGGCATAACTGCCTGAATACCGCGTTTAGCTAAGCGGCCATGACCAATCTCACGACGCTTAGGTGAGCCCATCATGCCAGTTTCGCCAACACAGTATGGAGGGAAGTTGTAATGCAGCATGAAGCGGCTGGTATTAGTACCGGTAAGCTCGTCGATCATCTGAGCGTCGCGGTCAGTACCTAAAGTTGCAGTAACCAGGGCCTGAGTTTCACCACGAGTAAACAATGAAGAGCCGTGAGTGCGCGGTAACACGCCTGTCGCCGCACTAATAGCACGAACCATGTCTGGGTCACGACCATCGATACGCTTTTCGCCCGCAATGATACGGCTACGAACAATATCACTTTCAAGGTCATGGAAGATGTCGCCGGCTTCTTCTAAGTCAGCATTTTCATCTTCTGCAGTTAGCTTTTCAGCCATCTGCTGTTTAACTTCGTCAAGCTTGCCTTTACGTTCGGCTTTGTCAGTAATGCGGTAAGCTTCACCAATACCTTGTTCAGCCAATTCACGAACTTTCTGCTGTAAGGTTTCGTTTTTCTCAGGCGCTTTCCAGTCCCACTTTTCTTTACCCGCTTCTGCAGTAAATTCTTCAATGGCTTTGATAACGTCCTGCATGGCTTCATGGCCGTACATGACAGCGCCCAGCATTTGGTCTTCTGACAGCAGCTCGGCTTCAGACTCAACCATTAATACTGCGTTTTCTGTACCTGCAACCACAAGATCGAGCTTAGACTGCTCTAGCTCATCCATGGTTGGGTTCAATACATATTCATCGTTTACTACACCAACACGCGCAGCACCGATTGGGCCTGCGAATGGTACACCTGAAATTGACAGCGCAGCTGATGCGCCTATTAGTGCAACAATATCAGGGTTAATTTGTGGGTTAACTGAAACAACCGTAGCAACCACCTGAACTTCGTTCATGAAGCCTTCAGGGAATAAAGGACGGATTGGACGGTCGATAAGACGCGATGTCAGCGTCTCGTTTTCACTTGGACGACCTTCGCGTTTGAAGAAGCCACCCGGAATTTTACCTGCTGCGTAAGTTTTTTCTTGATAGTTAACTGTCAGCGGGAAAAAGCTTTGTCCTTCACGGACGTCTTTTTTTGCAACAACAGTTACCAGAACTGTTGTGTCATCCATACTGACCAATACGGAGCCAGTGGCCTGACGTGCAATAACGCCAGTTTCTAAAGTGACTGTATGCTGACCGTATTGAAATTGTTTCGTAATTGGATTCACGTTGTCTTTCCTTTACCTAATAAATATAGAACATCCGGATTGATGTTCGTCTTCTCTCTTTATTTGTCTCGCCGCATAGTATAAGGGAATTGTGACAAAATTAAGACCCATAAGACTAAAAAGAACACAAAAAAAGGGCTGAATCTTTCAATTCAGCCCTTTCTTACAGAATTTTTGCTTTGCTCAGCGTCTTAGCGACGGATTCCTAAACGCTCAACAACTGATAAATAACGCTTTTCGTCTTTACGCTTAAGGTAGTCAAGCAATTTACGGCGACGGCTAACCATGCGTAATAAGCCACGACGTGAGTGGTGGTCTTTTTTGTGCGATTTAAAGTGGTCTTGAAGCTCTGCCAAGTTTTTTGTCAACAAAGCGATTTGTACTTCTGGAGAACCTGTGTCGTTCTCGCCTTGACCAAACTCTTTTACGATTTCAGCTTTCTGTTCAACAGTTAGTGACATAATAACTCCTAATTATGTGAAATATCCGCCTCCGATCACTAATTCAGGGGCGGGAGAAGCGCGTATTATATAGAGACAGTGCCCAAAATCAATGATTATTTCAAATCATCCAGCGAGAACTCGCAGAACTCAAGCGCTAACACACGCTTTGGCCAAAAGCGGTTATCATCTCTTAAAGCGCCGACACCGATAAACTCTTTTCCACCATCAAGGCGCTCACACCACATACGGCATTGATCACCAACAGCAACCTCACGGTCTAAACTATTATCTGCCGGCTGCCCGTGGAGCAAGTCTCGTGCTTCAGCACGACTTACTTTTTGCTCTGGTAAAGCGTGTAGCAGACAATCAACAGAATGAAGCTGCGCGTCCAGCTCTCCCGCTTCAGCTAATTGCTCCAGCTGGTCTACAGTTAACATACTGTCCGCATTTAAGTCCGCCACACCATTTCTATGTAGTAATGAAACATGCGCACCACACCCTAGTGCCTGACCCAAATCATCGACTAGTGTACGTATATAAGTACCTTTGCTGCAACCGACCTGTAACTCCAGTACATCTCCGTTGAGTTGGATAAACTCTATAGAATGAATGGTTATCTCACGCACTTTCTGTGGGACTTCAATACCGCGACGCGCGTAATAATACAGGGGCCGGCCTTCATGCTTCAGCGCCGAATATATTGACGGAGATTGTTGCTGTTTACCGGTAAACTCAGGCAGCTTTTCGCGAATATCATCTTCAGTGATATTCACCGCTTTTCGTTCGACTTCCTCGCCTTCAGCATCACTCGTTGTTGTACGCACACCAAGTGTCGCTTCAACCCTGTAGCTTTTATCCGCATCCAGAAGGTATTGAGAAAATTTAGTGGCTTCCCCTAAGCAAACAGGCAATAAACCAGTTGCTAAAGGGTCAAGAGCACCTGTGTGGCCAGCTTTTTGAGCGTTGTAGAGGCGTTTAACACGTTGAAGGGCATGGTTTGAACTCATGCCCTTCGGTTTATCCAGAAACACTACGCCACAGACAGGACGCCCTTTGCGGGGACGAGCTTTGCCCATTGCTTAGTCCTCTGAATCGTTCTGATTTTTATTGTCGCGTGCGCGAGCTTCCGCCACTAACTTACTCATTCGAATGCCTTCGTTTAATGAGGTGTCGTGATGGAACTTCAATTCCGGCACAATACGAGCTTTAATGCGCTTACCCAAAAGCGAGCGAATAAAACCAGCAGCCTGGTTTAAAATTTTAAGCGCTGTTTTGGTTTCTGCTTCGTCATCATTAAAAAAGGTAACGAATACTTTGGCGTACGCTAAATCTCTTGATACTTCTACATCGGAAACCGTCACCATACTAACGCGAGGATCTTTCACCTCACGCTGTATGATAAGTGCAATTTCACGTTGTAACTGATGCCGCACTCTTTCGGTGCGGCTAAAGTCTTGTGGCATACCTTTCCTTACAACTTACGTTCAATTTGAACCGTCTCGAAGACTTCGATTTGGTCGCCTTCTTTAACGTCATTGTAGTTCTTAACACCGATACCACATTCCATACCGTTACGAACTTCCTGAACGTCATCTTTAAAGCGACGCAGTGATTCAAGCTCACCTTCATAAATAACGACGTTGTCACGCAAGACACGAATTGGCGCTGAACGCTTCACAATACCTTCAGTGACCATACAGCCGGCGATAGCACCAAGCTTCGGCGACTTAAAGACATCACGAACTTCGGCAAGACCAATAATTTCTTGTTTGAACTCTGGTTGCAGCATACCGCTCATGGCGGCTCTCACTTCGTCGATAAGGTCATAAATGACGCTGTAATAACGAAGGTCAACATTTTCCTGCTCTACCAGTTTTCTGGCCGCTGCTTCCGCACGGACGTTAAAGCCAACAACGATAGCGTTTGAGGCACTCGCCAGAGAAATATCTGTTTCGGTGATACCACCAACACCGCTGCCGATAATATTCACTTTCACTTCATCGGTAGACAGCTTGGTCAATGCATCAGAAATTGCCTCCAGTGAACCTTGAACGTCTGACTTAAGAACAATATTCAGCTCTGAAACATCGCCTTCTTCCATGTTCGCAAACATGTTTTCCAGCTTAGCTTTTTGCTGCTTAGCCAGCTTCACTTCACGGTATTTGCCTTGGCGGTAATTCGCTACTTCGCGCGCTTTGCGTTCGTCTTTTACAACGGTTGCTTCATCACCGGCCTGAGGCACACCAGACAGGCCCAGTATTTCCACTGGAATTGACGGGCCTGCTTCTTTAATTTCCTGGCCATTTTCGTCACGCATCGCACGAATTTTGCCGTATTCCAAGCCACAAAGAACCACGTCACCTTGCTTCAGCAAACCACGCTGTACAAGAATTGTCGCTACAGGACCACGACCTCGGTCAAGACGCGATTCAACCACGATACCTGACGCCATGCCTGTTTTTTCCGCTTTAAGGTCAAGTACTTCAGACTGAAGTAAGATACCCTCCAGAAGCTCATCAATACCCAAGCCGCTGTGAGCAGATACCGGGATAAACATAGTGTCACCACCCCAGTCTTCAGGGATAACGTCCAACTGTGACAACTCGTTCTTAACACGGTCTGGATCAGCTTCTTCTTTATCCATTTTGTTGATAGCAACGATAAGTGGTACACCCGCCGCTTTCGCGTGCTGTACAGCTTCTTTCGTTTGCGGCATGACACCATCATCGGCTGCGACAACGAGAATAACCACGTCAGTTGCGCCGGCACCACGTGCACGCATCGATGTAAAGGCTGCGTGTCCCGGTGTATCCAGGAAAGTCACCATGCCTTGATCAGTCTCTACATGGTAAGCACCAATATGCTGCGTAATACCACCAGCCTCACCAGACGCCACTTTCGCTTTACGAATATGGTCAAGCAAAGAGGTTTTACCATGGTCGACGTGACCCATCACCGTGACAACCGGTGCGCGCGGCGCTTCTTCACCACCTTCGTGGCGATCAGACAGCACTTCTTCTTCGAGCGCATTGTCTTTAACCAACGCTGGTTTATGACCAAGCTCTTCAACAACCAGAGCGGCTGTATCCTGGTCCAGAATCTGGTTAATAGTGACCATTTCGCCCATTTTCATCATGGTCTTAATGAGGTCACCTGCTTTTACCGCCATACGGTTTGCAAGTTCACCTACTGTAATGGTCTCACCAATTTTTACTTCACGCTCAACAGGTTGAGCGGGTTTATTAAAGCCTTGTTGCAAAGAAGCTCCTCTACGAGCACCTTTACGACGCTTCTCGCGGCGCGGTGCATCTTCATTTTCTTCATCTTTACGACGACGTTTTTTATTACGACGGCGACTTTTGCGTTCTTCGTCGAAGTCTTGAGCGTCTTCAGCTTCCTGAGCTGTAGAAGACGTAGTAAAGTGCACATCTTCCTGCTCTTGCTGCTTACGTTTCTGCTCTTCTTCTTCCCAGCGTTTTGCGTTTTCTTCTGCTAGTTTACGAGCTTCTTCCGCTTGCGCTTCCGCTTCTTTTTCCGCTTTTTTACGGGCTTCTTCTTCCTGCTGACGTCTTAGCTTTTCAGCTTCTTCTTTCGCTTTGTCAGCAGCTTCACGCTCTTCAGGGGTCATTGCTGCACGTTTTTCAGCTTCTGCCTTCTGGCGTGCTTTTTCTTTCTCTTTACGAGCTTTTTCCTTTTCAGCCTTTTCTTTTTCAGCTTTCTCGCGTTCAGCTTTCGCCTTCGCTTCCGCTTCCTTACGCTGCTCTTCTTCGCGCTTCTGCTCTTCTTCGCGACGCTTCGCTTCTTCAGCTTCTTTCTCTTTTGCTAAGCGCTCTTGTTCTTCACGCTCGGCTTCGTCTGCTGCTGAGCGTTTAACGTAAGTGCGTTTTTTACGAACTTCAACTTGAACGGATTTCGAGTCTCGTCCGCCACCCACACTCAATGTGCTTTTCGTTTTACGTTTTAATGTCATTTTGCTGGGTTCAGAGCTGCCGCCACCGCCATGTTGACGGTTTAGGTGAGCCAGCAACTTCTGCTTTTCTTCTTCATTAACTGAGTCGCCAGCTTTCTTGTTCATGCCCGCTTCAGCGAACTGCTGAACCAGACGATCAACTGTTGTACCGACATCTTTGGCCAGCTTTTCGAGCGTTACTTCTTCCATAGTCTGTTGTACCTCCGCTGATCGTTTTACTGTTCTTCACTGAACCAGCAAATATTGCGGGCTTTCATAATTAAATCGCCAGCCTGCTGTTCATCAAGTTCTTCAATATCGGCTAAGTCATCAATACCCTGCTCTGCTAACTCTTCCAGAGTGGTTACGCCTTTGCTCGCCAATACATAGGCAAGGTGACGATCCATTCCTTCTAAGTTTAACAAGGTTTCATCAGGCTCCGCCGACTCTAAAGACTCTTCATTAGCCAATGCTTTCGTTGTTAAGTATGCGCGAGCACGGCCGCGAAGCTCTTCAACAATATCTTCATCCATGCCTTCTATTTCAAGGAATTCTGCAACTGGCACGTAAGCAACTTCTTCTAATGATGAAAAGCCTTCTTCAACCAGTACTGTTGCGAAATCTTCATCGATATCAAGGCTTGAGATAAACAAGTTTAACAAGCGTTGTGTTTCCGCTTCGTTTTTCTCAGTAAACTCTTCTTCTGTCATTACGTTCAGTGTCCAGCCAGTAAGCTGACTCGCCAAACGAACGTTCTGACCGCCTTTACCGATAGCTTGTGCCAGATTGTCATCTGCCACAGCGATATCCATAGTGTGAGCATCTTCATCAACAACAATAGAGGCAACTTCTGCCGGCGCCATTGCGTTGATAACAAACTGTGCAGGGTTGTCGTCCCAAAGAACGATATCAACTCGTTCGCCACCAAGCTCACCTGATACGGCTTGAACGCGCGCTCCTCGCATGCCGACACAAGCCCCGACAGGGTCTATACGCTTATCATTACTTTTAACAGCTATTTTAGCACGTGAACCCGGGTCGCGTGCAGCGCCACGAAGCTCTATCATTTCTTCGCCAATTTCAGGCACTTCAATACGGAACAACTCAAGCAAGAACTCAGGGTGTGTTCTGCTAACAAAGAGTTGAGCGCCACGAGCTTCAGGCTTCACGTCATAAAGCAAACCACGAATACGGTCGCCAGGACGAACTGACTCGCGTGGCAGCATTTCATCACGATAAATAATTGCTTCTGCGTTGTTACCCAAATCCAGAATGACATGCTCACGGTTAGCACGCTTTACGATACCGCTCACCATTTCGCCCACTTGGTCACGATATTCGTCAACAACTTGTGCCCGTTCCGCTTCACGAACCTTCTGTACAATAACTTGCTTCGCCGTTTGCGTGGTGATGCGATCAAACTGAATTGAATCAATTTGCTCTTCAACGTAATCGCCTAATTGCAACGACGGGTCTTCATATTGCGCTGCTGACAAGCTAATTTCACGGTACGGATGCTCCAAACCTTCGTCGGTATCGTCAACCACTAACCAGCGACGGTAAGTATCAAATTCGCCTGTCTGACGATCGATATCGATGCGAACGTCAATATCACCTTCGTACTTCTTTTTAGTCGCATGCGCCAGAGCTGACTCTAACGCTTCAAAAATCTTTTCTCTTGGTACGGCTTTTTCATTTGAAACCGCTTCTGCGACTAACAGTATTTCTTTACTCATGAGTGCTGCCTCGCCAACGCAATCTAATCAAATCTTGGAACCAGATGAATGCTTTTAATATCGCGCATTTTCACCTGAAGCGTATCGTCATCGACAGTTAAAGTCAGTGTGTCGTCTTCAACTGCTTCCAATAATGCCTGAAATTTTCTTTTGTTTTTCTGGGCTGCAACTAGGTTCACAGCGACAGTTTCATTGATATAAGGCACCATTTGCTCGGTATTAAAAAACGGTCTTTCCATGCCCGGGGAAGAAACTTCCAGGTTATATTCAGCGTTTATCGGGTCTTCGACATCTAATAACGAACTGACCTGATAGCTCACATCTGCACAGTCATCCACACTGATACCTTCAGGGTGATCAATGTAGACGCGCAACGTTGAAAATTTACCCGCTCGAACAAACTCAACACCCCATAGCTCATACTCCAGAGCCTCTACTGCGGGTCGAATAATGTCCGTCAACCGTTCTTGCAAATTTGCCAATTACTGCCTCCTAAAAACAAAAAAAGGGCGCAAGCGCCCAGTGTTCTGGCTATCTTAAGATAGCTAAGGTCACATAGCAAAAAGCCCCGAGCTGCTGCGGGGCTTTTTAAACACTGGACCCTTTGTCAGTTATTCAACGAAGCCTATTACTATGTCCTGCTTCATTGAATTTGGTTGCGGGGGCAGGATTTGAACCTACGACCTTCGGGTTATGAGCCCGACGAGCTACCAGACTGCTCCACCCCGCGTCCGAAACTTGTTGCACATTATACGTTTTTTTCTTTTATTTTCAAGCTCTGAAGCAACAATCAGAGAGAAATTAATTGGTGCAGAAGGCGGGACTTGAACCCGCACGCCCGTAAGAGCACTACCCCCTCAAGGTAGCGTGTCTACCAATTCCACCACTTCTGCAAATTCTTTAGTTAACAGGCGGTACGTCTGACGATTCGTCTTCGTTATTTTCCGCAGGCGGTAACTGCTCTTCTTGTTCTGGAACGGCTAAGTCAGAAAAATCATCCGTTGCTTCACCCGTTGAAGTCGACAAGTTACCTAAAGCCAAGCTCAAAACAAAGAAGACAACTGCCAAAACAGCAGTGGTTCTGCTCAAAAAGTTACCTGAGCCTGACGAACCAAATACCGTGTTTGATGCACCTGCACCAAACGATGCGCCCATGTCTGCACCTTTACCTTGTTGAATCATGATAGATCCAACCAGGATAATGGCAACGACCAAAAATGCGATCATTAAAAATTCATACATAATTAAATTACCCTTGTGCTGCCTGGCAGATGCTTAGGAAGTCGTCAGTTTTTAAACTTGCACCACCTATCAGGCCACCATCAATGTCTTTTTGTGAAAACAGTTCTTTTGCGTTACCTGGCTTAACTGAACCGCCATATAACAATGGCAATTTATTGCCAATTTCACCGAACAGCTCGACAACCAGTGCTCTTAATTTCTCATGCACTTCCTGAGCCTGTTCCGGTGTTGCTGTTTCACCTGTTCCTATTGCCCAAACAGGTTCATAAGCAACGATAATCTTTCCTGTACTTTCAGGTGCGATACCCTGCAATGCGTTTTTCACTTGCTGCGATACCACATCCCAGGTTTCGCCAGCGTCTCTTTGTGATTTGTTTTCACCAACACAAAGAACCGCTTTTAAATTCTCGCTCAATGTCGCTTTTACTTTCTGGTTAATTTGCTCATCGCTCTCAGCAAACAACTGACGTCGTTCTGAGTGACCAACTAACACATAGCTAACGCCTGCTTCTTTCAACTGAGACGTTGATACCTCTCCAGTGTAAGCGCCGCTTTCATGCTCTGATACAGTTTGCGCCCCGACAGCAATATCGTCGTAATAACATTCACGCGTTAAGTCAGAGATGAGAGTAAAAGGAGGACAAACGACAACATTAACAGCCTGAAACTGCTCATGGTTATCTCTTAAAGACGTTACCATTTCTTTGGCTAACGCTTTATTTCCGTTCATTTTCCAGTTTGCAATCACTAATGATGCATTTGGCATAATTTGTCCTCTACTTCAGAGCGCGGGAATAGTAGCGAAACCCGCTCAAAGATACAAGCAACATTTTCAGCAAAGCCGCTAAGTGTTTAATTTGTAGCCGCTTCAACTTCGTTGGCGATTTGTTGGGCATAAGCCCGCACATTCCCCTCATCCTCGCCTTCTACCATGACTCGGATAAGCGGCTCGGTACCTGACTTACGCAACAACACTCGGCCTTTATCACCGAGAGCCGACTCAACTTCTTTAACGACACTTTTCACTGCCGACGACTCAAGTGGCTGTTGACCCTTTTCAAAACGAACATTGACCAGTACCTGAGGCATTTTCTTAAAGTCGCAACTAAGCTGCTCTAATGACTTTCCTTCCTGATACATAGCCGCTAACACTTGCAGACCAGCGATAATACCGTCGCCTGTTGTATGGTGTTGACGGTTGATCAAATGCCCAGAGTTCTCACCGCCTAAATACCAGTCACGCTTAACGAGTTCTTCAATAACGTAACGGTCGCCCACTTTTGCTCTCACAAAAGGTATATTGCGCTTGTTCAGTTCACGTTCAAGAGCGAAATTAGTCATTAAGGTGCCGACAATACCACCTTGCAATTGCCCTTGCTGCTGCGCAGTCACTGCTAACATGTAAAGAATTTCATCGCCATCAACCGCACGGCCATTTTCGGTGACCATCATAATGCGATCGCCATCACCGTCTAAAGCAATGCCTAAGTCGGCTTTCTCTTTAATCACCGCTTTTTGCAGCGAATCGAGGTGTGTCGCACCACACTCATGATTAATATTTAAACCGTTCGGGTCTGTACCAATTTCAGTCACTTTTGCGCCTAACTCCCGAAATACATTAGGGGCAATGTGATAGGTTGCGCCGTTGGCACAGTCAACAACAATATGCAGACCTTCGAGGGTCATCTCATTAGGGAACACGCTTTTACAAAACTCAATGTAACGACCTGCTGCATCATTAATTCTACGAGCACGACCAAGCTCTTCCGAAATAACACAGTCCATCGGCTCATCAATAAGACGCTCTATTTCGAGCTCAGTAGCATCAGGCAGTTTGTGACCATTGTCGGCAAAGAACTTGATACCGTTGTCATAATAAGGGTTATGTGAAGCACTAATCACAATACCTGCAGCAGCTCGGAACGTTCTTGTTAAATAAGCAATTCCGGGGGTTGGCATAGGCCCTAAAAAATCAACGCCAACACCTGCAGCAGCCAAGCCCGCTTCAAGCGCTGATTCCAGCATATAGCCTGACACGCGAGTATCTTTACCTACCAATACCCGACTTGCGCCTTTCGCGGCTAAGGCTCGACCAGCGGCCCAGCCTAATTTCACTGCAAAGTCAGGGGTTATGGGGTAGTCTCCAACTCTGCCACGGACACCGTCAGTGCCGAAATACTTACGCTCGCTCAAATGTGCTCTCCTTCTAATGTTGCCGCGACGACTTTCATCGCATCAACCGTTTCCTTTACATCGTGAACGCGAATTATACGTGCTCCTTTCATTGCTGCAATGGTTGCACCGGCTAAACTTCCGGCTAATCGTTCACTTACGTCTCGTCCAGTCACATGACCAATCATACTTTTCCGTGACAAACCGATGAGCAATGGCAGCTGCAACTCATGAAATGCCTGCAGTCGTTGTAATAGTTGATAATTGTGCCGAGGTGTTTTGCCAAAACCAAAGCCAGGGTCGAGCCAAATCTTCTCACGCGCTATGCCTGCCTCCGTACAAACATCGACTCTCTCTTGAAAAAAGCGTTTAACATCGCAGACAACATCGTCATAGTGTGGATACTCTTGCATGGTACGAGGCTGCCCCTGCATATGCATAAGGCAAACTTCAACGCCAGCCTTAGCAGCGGCCTCAACAGCGCCCTCCTCTCTCAGTGCATTCACATCGTTAATTAAACTAGCGCCTGCATTGACACTTTCAGTCATGACTTTCGCTTTCGTCGTGTCAATGGAAACCGGTATGTCAAAACGTTGCTTTATTGCTTCTATAACGGGGATAACTCGATCGAGCTCCTCAGCTTCACTGACTGCGTCCGAACCCGGCCGGGTCGACTCTCCGCCAATATCCAAAATATCAGCACCATGCTCTATTAACTGACTGGCTCTAATTATCGCTTCGTCTAGCTGGTTATAACGACCACCATCAGAAAATGAATCAGGTGTTACATTAAGAATACCCATCACTTGCAGAGGTTTCGGATTCTTAGGCATAGCAGCTCCCAATTTGCTTCCCCATTACTAAAAAGCCACCTTGCGGTGGCTTTTTAAAGCTTAGCTGTTGTTACGACGTCGCGTCACCACCAGGCTTATCAACATTGATAGGTCTCTGTGGGCGCTCTTCAGTGTCGTCTGCCTTAGCAGCGCCACCGTTAGTGCCGTCACCGTCGTTATTGTTATCCGTCCAGCCTTTAGGTTGGCGAACTTCCCGACGATTCATTAAGTCATCGATTTGGTCTGCATCGATAGTTTCATATTTTACCAACGCGTCCTTCATCGCATGAAGAATATCGACGTTTTCTTCAAGAATCTGCTTAGCTCGTTGATAGTTTTTATCGATAACAGACTTCACTTCTTCATCGATAGCTCGAGCTGTGTCATCAGACATATTCTTATGCTGTGTCACCTGACGACCAAGGAACACCTCGTTTTCGTCTTCAGCATAAAGCAGTGGCCCCATTTTTTCCGATAAGCCCCACTGAGTCACCATTTTACGAGCAATTTCTGTCGCTCTCTCAATGTCATTAGAAGCGCCGGTTGTGACTTTTTCATCGCCATAAATAATGGCTTCGGCCAAGCGACCACCAAACAAGCTTGAAATCATGCTTTCCAAGTGTTGCTTGCTGTGACTGACACGGTCTTGTTCCGGCAAGTACATAGTCACACCCAACGCACGACCGCGTGGAATGATAGATACTTTATAAACAGGGTCGTGCTCCGGCACTAAACGACCGACAATCGCGTGACCTGCTTCGTGATATGCAGTCATCGCTTTTTCATCATCGGTCATGACCATTGAGCGACGTTCCGCGCCCATCATGATTTTGTCTTTTGCTTTATCGAACTCTTCCATTGCAACGACACGCTTATTACCACGTGCAGCAAACAAGGCAGCTTCGTTCACTAAGTTCGCTAAATCTGCGCCTGAGAAGCCTGGTGTACCGCGAGCGATTAGCTCTGGTTTAACATCATCACCTAAAGGTACTTTGCGCATATGTACTTTCAGAATTTGTTCACGGCCGCGAACGTCTGGTAGCCCCACCACAACCTGACGGTCAAAACGCCCAGGTCGGAGTAATGCAGGGTCAAGTACGTCCGGACGGTTAGTAGCGGCAATAACAATAATACCTTCGTTACCCTCAAAACCGTCCATTTCAACCAGCATTTGGTTCAGTGTTTGCTCGCGCTCGTCATGACCGCCGCCCAGGCCTGCGCCACGTTGACGGCCGACCGCATCTATCTCATCAATAAAGATGATGCATGGTGCTGACTTTTTCGCTTGCTCGAACATATCGCGAACACGCGAGGCACCAACACCGACAAACATTTCAACGAAGTCAGAACCCGAAATACTAAAGAATGGTACTTTGGCTTCGCCTGAAATCGCCTTCGCCAGCAAGGTTTTACCGGTACCAGGAGGGCCAACCATTAGCACGCCTTTCGGGATTTTGCCGCCCAATCGTTGAAACTTCGATGGATCTTTTAAGTAGTCAACCAACTCGGTTACTTCTTCTTTGGCTTCGTCGCAACCAGCCACGTCTTTGAACGTCGTTTTTATTTGCTCGTCGCTCATTAAACGGGCCTTGCTCTTACCGAACGACATGGCGCCTTTACCACCGCCGCCTTGCATTTGACGCATGAAGAATATCCACACACCAATAAGCAGTAACATTGGGAACCATGAGATGAAAATTGACGCAAGAATACTTTGCTCCTCAGGAGGAGTACCTTGTGTTTGAACGTCGTTCGCCAATAAATCGTCCAGGATTTTTGGATCGTACTGGGTTGGAACAACCGTTTTATAAGATTGTCCGTTTCGAGTTACCCCTGAAATCGTGCGTCCGTCATCACCAAATTCAGCCTTGCGAATGTTGCCATTGTTAACCTGACTTACAAACTCGTTGTACGCCATGGTTGAAGACGACGATTCGCTTGGACTGAAGCTCTGAAAAACGCTCATCAGCACAACGGCTATTACCAGCCACAAGATGAGATTCTTTGCCATATCGCTCAAAGCCTATTACCTCTATTAAAATCACTACCCAACAGGGTACTATACTTTATAATGTGTCGCTACCAAGTAGACTTCTCTGGAACGAGCCCGAGAAGAATCTGGTTTACGTGTTTTGACCGTTTTGAAAGCGGCTCTTGCATCTTTCAGGAACTCTTCGAACCCTTGCCCCTGAAATACTTTGACGACAAAATGGCCGCCAGGTTTCAATACTTGGTGACACATATCCAAAGCTAGCTCTACTAAGTACATAGAGCGTGCTTGATCAACCGTGCCATTACCACTCATATTTGGCGCCATATCCGACAATATAACATCGACGTTCTTGCCACCAATTCTGTCGGTTAACGCCTCCAGTACAGATTCTTCACGAAAGTCGCCCTGAAGGAAATCGACACCAGCGATTGGGTCCATCGGTAAAATATCGCAGGCGATAATTTGCCCGTCGCCATTGAAATAGTCAGCAACGTATTGTGACCAACCGCCGGGAGCAGCCCCTAGATCAACGACAGTTTGGCCTTTTTTGATCAACTTATCTTTCTGCTGAATTTCTTCCAGTTTGAAAACCGCCCGAGAACGCAGGCCTTTTTTTTGCGCTTTTTGCACAAAATGGTCATCAAAATGCTCTTTCAGCCAACGCTGACTACTGACACTGCGCTTTTTTCCCATGATTTACCGAAGTTTCCTCAATTAACTGGCTAGAACACCTTATCTGGCGTTACAATACCAAAAATTCAAGTCGTAAACCGGAATATTAGCAAATGTCATTAACAAATAAACAAAAGCAGTTTTTGAAAGGACTGGCTCACCCGTTAAAGCCTGTTGTGTTATTAGGCGCAAACGGATTAACCGAAGGTGTTATTGCCGAAATAGAGCAAGCACTTGAACACCATGAGCTCATTAAGATAAAGGTGCCAGAAGAAGACAAAGAGTTACGCCAGCAAATTATGGCAACTATTGTTCAGCATACCGACGCTGAGCAAGTGCAAATTATTGGTAAAACTCAAATTCTGTATAAACAGGCCGAAGAGCCTCAGATAAAACTACCTCGCCGTTAAGTTAACTCAGCTCCTCCGTCTTGGGAGGGTCCATGGCCAGTGCGCGAGCAATAAGCTCGACCGCCTGTTCTTTATTCAGAAAGTTGTCTTTAGACAATAGGTAGCACTCCAGCAGAAAGGCTTCGGCTTTTCTGCTGCTCTCTAGTTGGTATTTTTCCAATAATGGCCTGACTCTTCGGTGAGCATTCAGAAAGTTAAATCTTTGCCATTGCTCGTGCTCCCGGACACTTGCTTTGGTGTAGTCAGCAGAACTATAGACATACTGTGGTTTACTTAACTCTTGTCCAGGCGCGAAGAACCAGTCCAGCGATATACCTTCTCTGAGTAACGCCCGAATAATCTCAAACCAAGGCAGCTTGCCACTGCGACGCCAATTATTGTAGTCCATCTGTGTTTTGCCGAGCCAAATAGCCACATCTTTATAGGTAGACTTGTTTGAAACCAATTTCAGCTTTTCAAAACATTCTGTAACGGATAAGTCGTCAACTTGAGTATAGGAGAGAGGGTCAAACCCCGGGGCTTCCGTGTCCATCGTTTAGCTTCTTTGTTTTATTTATGTTAACAGTTAGTGATGGGTGCGGAAATATACAGCAAGACGGTGGAAAAACAACCAAAAACAAGGCTAAAAAATAAAAAAGGCTGGTAAACTTAAGTTTCCAGCCTTTTAAAAATATCAATAAATTTAAGGAGTTACTTGTACTCTACTGCAACAACCTCGTACTCAACTTCACCATTAGGTGTCGTTACTGTTGCAACATCATCGATTTCCTTACCAATTAAGGCACGAGAAATTGGAGAGTTAACGGAAATAAGGTTCGACTTAATATCCGCTTCATCATCACCAACAATTTTATAAGTAACCTCTTCATCAGTCTTGGTGTTATACACTGTAACTGTTGCACCAAAAATCACTTTACCGTTATTAGGTACTTTAGTGACATCAATGATTTGAGCGTTAGAAAGCTTCGATTCAATTTCTTGAATTCGACCTTCACAAAAACCTTGTTGCTCACGCGCAGCGTGGTACTCAGCGTTCTCTTTTAAGTCACCGTGCTCACGTGCATCGGCAATCGCCTCGACAATGCGAGGTCGCTCTACCGTTTTTAAACGCTTCAGCTCATCTCTTAACAACTGAGCGCCCCGTTCCGTCATTGGAATCTGGTTCATACTAACGATACCCTTTTATGTAATTCTTGTACTGAGCTAACCCGAGCTCTGTCGTCCGCGGTGTTTGCTTTAACGGTTGCGAACGCTGCATTTAATGTGGTGGTGTAAATCACTTTATTCAACAGCGCTTCTCGACGAATGTAAACAGAGTCTTCAATCGCCTGACGACCTTCTACCGTGTTGATAATATAACTGTACTCGCCATTCTTTATAGCATCAACAATATTTGGTCGACCTTCCTGAAGCTTATTGACGATAGAGCAGTCAATACCTTCTTCTGCAAGCATCTTCGCCGTACCGCGCGTTGCTTCAAGGCTAAACCCTAGTGCCAGCAAGCCACGAGCAAGATCCATAAGACGCTGTTTATCGCTGTCTTTCACTGAAATAAGCGCTTTACCTTTTTTCGCCAGCGCTTCACCAGCCCCTAAATTAGCTTTGGCGTAGGCTTCTTCAAAGCTTTCACCAACGCCCATAACTTCACCCGTTGAGCGCATTTCCGGACCTCGAATAGGGTCCACGCCCTGGAACTTAGCAAAAGGAATAACCACTTCTTTGACCGAGTAATACGGTGGAATAATCTCTTTCACATAGCCCTGCTCTTCAAGACTGCGTCCCACCATAACTCGTGCTGCAACTTTCGCCAGTGGTACACCGGTTGCTTTAGATACAAAAGGTACGGTACGAGCCGCACGAGGGTTCACTTCTATTAAGTAAATCTCGTCGTCTTTTACAGCAAACTGTGCATTCATTAAGCCGTTTACATTGAGCTCAAACGCCAATTTACGCATTTGTTCACGTAGTTGCGCCTGAATGATATCGCTTAAAGAATAAGGAGGTAATGAACACGCCGAGTCACCTGAGTGAACACCGGCTTCTTCAATGTGCTGCATTATACCGCCAATGAGGACGTCCTTGCCGTCACAAATAGCATCGACATCGACCTCAATCGCATTATCAAGGAACTTGTCCAGCAATACAGGCGCATCGTTTGATACTTTTACGGCATCAGTCAGATAACGCTGCAAATCTGTCTCGTCGTAGACAATTTCCATAGCCCGGCCACCCAGAACGTATGAGGGACGAACAACCAACGGATAACCAATACGTTTCGCTTCAGTCAGAGCTTCATTAAAGCCTGTGACCGTGGCGTTTTCCGGCTGCTTAAGGCCTAAACGACGAACCGCCGTTTGAAAGCGCTCACGATCTTCCGCCCGGTCAATAGCATCTGGCGACGTACCAATAATAGGTACACCATTCGCTTCTAGCTCACGCGCCAGTTTCAGAGGAGTCTGGCCACCGTACTGAACAATAACGCCTTTGGGCTTCTCAATACGCACAATTTCCAGTACATCTTCCAGAGTAATAGGCTCGAAATACAAGCGGTCAGACGTGTCGTAGTCGGTTGACACAGTCTCTGGGTTACAGTTCACCATAATGGTTTCATAGCCATCATCGCGAAGCGCCAGCGCTGCGTGAACACAGCAATAATCGAACTCAATACCTTGCCCGATGCGATTAGGACCGCCGCCAATAACCATGATTTTCTCTTTATCAGACGGCTCTGCTTCACACTCTTCATCGTAACTCGAGTACATGTATGCAGTGCTTGAAGCAAACTCCGCTGCACACGTATCGACGCGCTTGTAAACCGGGTGAATATTGTATTGCTGACGTTTTTTTCGAACTTCAGCCTCACTTACGTGCAGAACATCTGCAATGCGAGCATCGGCAAAGCCGCGACGCTTAAGCACAGACATAACGTCTTCGGTCAATCCGGCCAAGCCCAATTCGTCGACTTCTTTTTCTAAGTTAATAAGCTCTTCAATTTGAATCAGGTACCACTCGTCTATGCGTGTTAATTCAAACACTTCGCGAACAGTCATGCCTAAACGAAACGCATCCGCAATGTACCAAATACGTTCAGCGCCCGGCTCTTTCAATTCACGAATGACCTTCGAGCGCGCATCTTCTGCCTGCAGGTCGACCACAGGGTCAAAGCCGGCAGCCCCAAGTTCCAAGCCACGCAACGCTTTTTGCATCGATTCCTGGAAGTTACGGCCAATAGCCATAACCTCTCCCACCGACTTCATTTGTGTGGTTAAACGGTCATTACAGTTTGCAAACTTCTCAAAGTTAAAGCGAGGAATCTTAGTGACCACGTAGTCTAACGCAGGCTCAAACGACGCTGGTGTGACACCACCGGTAATTTCGTTCTCAAGCTCGTCTAGCGTATAACCAACTGCCAGCTTCGCCGCTACCTTAGCAATTGGGAAGCCCGTTGCTTTCGATGCCAGAGCCGAGGAGCGAGAAACTCGCGGGTTCATCTCAATGATAACCATACGCCCTGTGTCTGGGTTAACACCGAACTGTACGTTTGAGCCACCGGTTTCAACACCAATTTCACGCAGCACGGCCATCGCCGCATCACGCATTATCTGAAACTCTTTGTCGGTCAATGTTTGTGCCGGAGCAACCGTAATGGAGTCACCGGTATGAATACCCATAGCATCGAAGTTTTCGATGGTACACACGATAATGCAGTTGTCGCTCTTATCGCGCACCACTTCCATTTCGTATTCTTTCCAACCAAGCAGCGACTCATCGATAAGGAGCTCGTTTGTCGGTGACAAGTCTAAGCCGCGGCGACAAATTTCTTCAAATTCTTCTCGGTTGTACGCGATACCACCGCCGCTTCCACCCATAGTGAAAGACGGACGAATAATGCACGGAAAGCCTAAACGGTCCAGCACATCGAACGCTTCTTCCATACTATGCGCCATTTCCGCATTCGGTGTTTCCATACCAATAGCTTTCATGGCTTTGTCGAAACGGTCACGGTTTTCTGCTTTATCAATGGCATCAGCATTGGCACCGATCATTTCTACTTTATAGCGCTCAAGTACACCATGACGATCAAGGTCTAGCGCGCAGTTCAGTGCCGTTTGGCCACCCATTGTTGGCAAAATGGCATCAGGACGCTCGCGCTCAATAATTTTTTCTAAAACTTCCCAGTGAATTGGCTCAATATAAGTGGCATCGGCCATTTCCGGGTCAGTCATAATGGTTGCCGGATTCGAGTTTACCAATATAACTCGGTAACCTTCTTCACGCAGGGCTTTGCAAGCTTGGGCTCCAGAGTAATCAAACTCACACGCCTGACCGATAACAATCGGACCTGCGCCTAAAATCAAAATGCTTTTAATGTCGGTACGTTTTGGCATAAGTCGCTCTGTCTATCCTCTCGCTATACGTAATTGCTTATTGAGCAACGAATTACGCATTAGCCTGCATTAATTCAATAAAATGGTCGAAAAGCTCACTGGCGTCGTGTGGACCCGGACTCGCTTCAGGGTGCCCCTGGAAACTAAACGCGGGTTTATCGTTACGGTGAACGCCCTGCAAAGTGCCATCGAACAATGAGCGATGCGTGACATCAAGACACGCCGGCAGGTTTTCTTCATCAACCGCAAAACCGTGGTTCTGGCTCGTTATCATGACCTGCTTAGTTTTAAGGTCTTGAACTGGATGGTTTGCGCCGTGGTGACCAAATTTCATTTTTACGGACTGCGCTCCGCTGGCAATTGACAGCAGTTGGTGACCTAAACAAATACCGAAAATAGGAATATCTTTGTCCAGGAAGGTTTTTATGGCTTCAATTGCGTAGTCACATGGCTCTGGGTCGCCCGGGCCATTGGATAAAAAGATGCCATCAGGGTTCATTGCCAGAACATCTTCCGCCGGTGTCTGTGCCGGTACGACGGTTATTTTACAATTACGGTCAGCCAACAGCCTTAAAATATTTTGTTTGCAGCCATAATCGTATGCGACAACATGGTACTTTGACTGTTCAGGTTGAGTGAAACCTTCGCCAAGTTGCCAGCTTCCGCCTTTCCACTCATACGGTTTGTCACAGCAAACCTCTTTCGCAAGGTCCATACCCTTAAGCCCGGGGAATTCCTGCGCTAACTTCAGCGCTTTCTGCTCGTCAAGCTCACCGACGATAATACAGCCATTCTGAGCGCCTTTTTCACGTAAAATGCGAGTCAAACGACGGGTGTCGATATCGGCAATACCCACAACATTATGACGTTGCAAATAGGCGCTTAGCGTTTCTTCTTTTCGAAAGTTACTGGCCTTCATAGCCAGATCACGAATGATTAACCCTTTCGCCCACACGTTATCAGATTCTTGATCTTCTGAGTTAGTGCCTGTATTGCCAATGTGGGGATAAGTGAGGGTAACAATTTGTTCGGTATAAGATGGGTCGGTAAGAATTTCCTGATAGCCTGTCATTGCCGTATTAAAGACAACTTCACCGACGGCGGAGCCTTCCGCTCCTATTGCGGTTCCGCGAAAAACGGACCCGTCGGCAAGCACCAGAATCGCTCGTTTAGCGGATTGACTCGCTAGAATACTCAAGGGCAACCTCCGTACATAAAAAAACGGGTGAATCAAATAATTTGACTTCGCCCGCCTTGCGTCCTGAACCGCGCATTTTGCCTGTTACATCCAAAAGCACGTTAACTGACTGAATTAACTGCCCGAATTGACTTAGGCAAATTGCACTTATTCTACGAAATTTTACGGAAATCGTCCAGTTATATTTATTGCTTGAGCAGCTGACTGAACACCTTGTTAAGCTCGAGTATATCCTGCATACCATAGTTACCGGGCTTTTGCCCGTATAGCCATAAGCTCGCATTGATAGCGCCTTGCGCAAAGGTATTTCTATTACTGACTTTATGGCCTAACTCTATACGCTCACCTTCTGTGGCAAGGGTAACCTGATGTTCACCAATAATATCGCCCGCGCGCATCACCGAAAAGCCGATACTGTCATCTTGCCTGACGCCATCACCACGAACGCCGACGTTCACTTCATTCCAGTTTTGACGACGCCCACTTGCGGCGGCCTCCCCAAGTGCTATAGCCGTACCTGAGGGGGCATCTTTTTTGTGTTTATGGTGGGCTTCAAATATCTCAATGTCAGCTGTTGATAAAGCGGCACTCGCTAATGCAACTAACTGCTCTAATAAAGCCACTCCCACACTGGTATTGCGTGCGTAGAGTACAGGAATCTGCTCAGAGGCGATTGCCAGCATGCATTGTTGCTCATCCGTAAGCCCTGTCGTGCACACCACAATAGGAAGTTGGTTTTTCGAAGCATAGGTTAAGTTCTCTTCCAGTGCTTCGGGCAGTGAGAAGTCAATAAGCACATCAATGTTTTGTGCATTGGTGTTTTGCAATGACGTGTACGTGAGGCCGGTATCCAGCTCTTTTCCATAAGAGCTACTGGTTGAGCGGACAATTGCAGCCGTCAATTCTGCCTTTTCGCTTTGCCCAAGCGCAGTAACAACCGCTTGCCCCATGCGCCCGGACGCACCCAAAACACCCACTTTTAACATTGTTATGACTCCGTTTTAACTGTGCTGTCATCCTGCAACAGGTTTTCACTACGTGCAACCACTCGTGACACCATCATATCACCGGTGACATTTGTCAGCGTACGCGCCATATCGATAATACGGTCAATGGCTGCAATAAAGGCGATGCCTTCCAGCGGCAAGCCAATAACGTTCAAGGTGACCGTCAACATAACCAATGCGGTACCGGGAACCCCGGCTGTCCCCACTGACGCCAGTGTTGCGGTAAGCATGATGAGTCCGTAATCCATCCATTCTAACGGAATACCATAAAGCTGAGCGATAAAAATGGATGCCACAGCCGGGTAAATACCACCGCAACCGTCCATATTTATAGTAGCCCCCAGAGGCAACACAAAGCTTGCGTAGTCTTTTGAGACTTTAAGGCGTTCTGTTACCGCTCTGTGAGCCGCCGGTAGAGAACCGAACGAGCTACAGGTCGTAAATGCAACTATCTGAGCATCAAATACGGCTTTAAAAAACTCCCGTACACTCATACCGCCGGCGGTTCTTACCAAGCCTCCGTAGACAACTACTATATGAATAAGACACGCAAGATAAATAACCCCAACAAACTTGGCCAGCGGCAGCAGCGTTGCAAAACCATATTCACCAATAACCCAGGACATAAGGCCAAATACGCCAACAGGCGTCAGTTGTAAAACCATGCGAGTGATTTCATACATAACCTCTGCGCCAGACTTTATCGTCTTACGTAACGGCTCTGCCTTCTGACTGAGTCGCTGAATGGCAATACCGACTAGCGCCGCAAAAACCACGATTTGCAGAACGTTACCTTCTGTCAGCGCCGCAAATGGGTTATCAGGAACAAAGTTGAGAAAAACTTCTGACACACTCGGAATGGTTTTTTCATTTTGTTCAGTTGGGGTCAAAACGGTTTCCGGGCTAATGTCGATAACGGTCGCCAGTGTCAAACCTATTGCACTGGCAATAACCGCTGTGAACATGAATAAACCAATGGTTTTTACACCCAGTCGCCCTAATTTTTTGCCATCGTTTAGATCAGTAATAGCGCTGACAATGGCACAGAATATTAATGGAGCCACGAGCATTTTTATGGCTTTAATAAAAAGGTCACCCAATGGCTTTAAGGCAACACCTACTTCCGGTGCTAAGCCACCAATCAGCATACCAGCAGCAAATGCCCCTAACACGCGCTGCCAAAACGGAATTGCGAACCACACTTTCAACATACTACTGCCCGTTATTCTGAGAAATGGGCGCTAGACTAGTGTGTCACTTTACAAAGGGAAAGAACCGGTTGATATACCTTATAACCGTTTAAACAAAAAGCGCGGCATAATAGACCGCGCTTGTTTGCTGACTTTAGGACCTGGTCATTACTCAGCCTGTTTATCGAGCGATGCAGGTCGTTGACAGTTAGGCGTGTTACCTGCAGCAACTGCTTGCTGGTACCGACTTTGAAGTGAGGGTATTTGTGCTTCTAAGTCCTGAATACGAGTGTCCGGATTCGGGTGAGTTGATAATAACTCCGGTGGAGCGGCTCCGCCAGACGCGGCTTTCATATTGCGCCATAATTCCGGTGCTTGGTCGAGCTGAAAACCGGCGTCAGCCATATACTCTAGACCTAACTCATCTGACTCAGACTCATGCGTTCTAGAGTACGGCAAAAGCACACCGACTTGAGCACCAATACCCAATGCCGCCATTAACAAACCAGCTTCATCACTGTCCATTTGGGTGCTGGCGATAACACCACCAATCTGTAGCCCTAAGCCGACTAGCATATTACTGGAAATGCGTTCATTACTGTGTTCAGCAATGACATGACCAATTTCGTGTCCAATAACCGCCGCTAACTGATGCTGATTTTCCGCAGTTTCCAGCAAGCCGTTATAAACACCTATATAACCACCAGGTAGTGCAAAAGCATTGACCGTTGGTTCATCAAACACAGTGACTTCCCAGTCCATCTGCGCATAGTCACCCGGCAAAGTCTCAACCAAAGCATCGGTAACACAACGCACGTATGCGTTAACCTGTTCATCTTGGTTGATTTTACCTTCTTTACGCATTTCCTCGTAGGAGGCAGCACCCATTTTGTTCAACTCACTGCTCGGATAGAGCTGCAACTGTGAACGTCCGGTTGGTGACTGTGCACAACTGGCCAGAGTCACCGCTGCTGTTATACCTAACAAAACTGTTTTAAGCTGCATCCGCTGCCTCCAATCATTAGCTAATACACTATAGTGATAGCCAATTTATCCGCGTAAGTCATCAAAAAACTGTTTTACGCCGTCGAAAAACCCTTTTTCTTTGGGTCTAAACTTGGCAGCTTCGTCCCCAGTTCCCATAGACTCTTCCAGCTCTTCAAGCATTTCACGCTGCTTGGACGAAAGGTTCACAGGTGTCTCTATAACCACCTTACAAATAAGGTCACCAACGGCACCAGTTCTTACTGATTTCACGCCTTTACCACGCATGCGGAAATGTTTTCCGGTCTGCGTTTCTTTTGGAACTTTTAGCTTCACTTTGCCATCCAGCGTTGGCACTTCAATGTCTCCACCTAACGCGGCTTTTGTAAAGCTTACCGGCACTTCGCAGTACAGGTTATTACCGTCGCGAGAAAAAATTGGGTGTTCACGGACATGTACCTGAACATATAAGTCCCCCGCCGGAGCGCCGTTCTCACCCGCTTCACCTTCATTAGCTAAGCGAATGCGATCGCCGGTATCCACACCTGCCGGAATTTTAACCGACAAGGTCTTAGTTTCTTCTTTGCGACCCTGTCCATGACAGGTGCGACATGGGTCACTGATAATAGTACCTTTACCGCGGCATTGTGGGCAGGTTTGCTGAACAGCAAAAAAGCCCTGGCGCATCTGAATTTGGCCCGCTCCGTGACAATGACCACAGGTTTGCGGTTTGCTGCCTTTCTTGGCACCACTACCGTCACAGTCTTCACATTCAACCAAGGTTGGAATTTTTAACTCAACAGTTTTACCACGTACGGCTTCTTCCAACGACATATCCAGGTTGTAGCGTAAATCCGCGCCACGCTGCGCACGTGCCTGCTGACGGCGACCACCGCCACCGAAAATATCACCGAATACATCACCAAAAATATCAGCAAAATCGGCACCACCGCCGAATCCGCCGGCGCCCGGGCCGCCACCGCCCTGACGTGCCTGTTCGAAGGCTTCGTGCCCATATTGGTCATACATCTGGCGCTTCTGCGGGTCAGATAAGACCTCGTAGGCTTGCTTTATCTCTTTAAACTTTAACTCGAGGTCTTTATCGCCTTTGGTGCGATCCGGGTGATATTTCATCGCCATACGTTTGTATGCTTTTTTAATATCACGATCGCTGGCGTCTTTTGAGACCCCAAGAATTTGATAGAAATCTTGTGTCGCCATAATGTTACGTCTTCTGTCCTACTCTGATACGAATACACGGGTATTACCTTGCGGCAACACCCGTGTTGATTAGCGAAGTTGCCTTAGTGCTTACTTCTTATCGTCGTCTTTGACTTCTTCAAATTCAGCATCGACAACGTCGTCATCTGCTTTTGACGAAGACTGCTCACCACCGGCTGCGCCTTCAGCACCTTGCTGAGCTTGCTGCTGTTGAGCGGCTTCCATCAATTTTTGAGACGCTTCCATCAGAGCTTGAGACTTCGCATCGATGGCTTCTTTGTCGCCTTCTTTGGCTGCTTGCTCAAGTTCTTCACACGCTTTCTCGATGGCGTCTTTGTCTTCTTGAGACAGAGCGTCACCAACTTCTTTCAGCTGGTTACGAGTTGCGTGAACTAAGCCGTCAGCTTGGTTACGCGCCTGCACCATCTCTTCGAACTTCTTATCTTCTTCAGCGTGGGCTTCTGCGTCTTTCACCATTTTATCGACTTCAGACTCATCCAGACCAGAAGACGCTTTAATGGTGATCTTCTGCTCTTTACCCGTGTCTTTGTCTTTCGCCGATACGTGCAAGATACCGTCTGCATCAATATCGAACGTGACTTCGATTTGCGGTACGCCACGCGCTGCCGGGCGGATACCTTCTAAGTTAAACTGACCCAGTGACTTGTTATCGGCTGAGCGCTTACGTTCACCCTGGATAACGTGGATAGTTACCGCAGACTGGTTGTCTTCAGCTGTTGAGAACGTTTGCGATTCTTTGGTTGGAATCGTGGTGTTTTTCTCAATCAACTTAGTCATTACACCGCCCATGGTTTCGATACCCAGTGACAGCGGACATACATCCAATAACAGTACGTCTTTTACATCACCTGACAAGACACCACCTTGAACCGCAGCACCCACTGCAACAGCTTCATCCGGGTTCACGTCACGACGTGGCTCTTTGCCAAAGAAGTCAGTAACCGCAGCGCTCACTTTCGGCATACGAGTCTGACCACCGACCATAATAATGTCGTTAATGTCGCTTACTGACAGGTCTGCATCTGCCAATGCCTGCTTAACCGGTTCTAGTGACTTAGTAATTAAGTCTTCAACCAGTGACTCAAGCTTCGCACGAGTTACTTTAATTGCCATGTGCTTAGGACCGGTGTTGTCTGCCGTAATATAAGGCAGGTTCACTTCGGTCTGCTGTGCCGATGACAGTTCAATTTTTGCTTTCTCTGCCGCTTCTTTTAAGCGCTGCATTGCTAATGGATCTTTACGCAGATCAATGCCCTGGTCTTTTTCAAACTGCTCAACTAAGTAGTTGATTAAGCGGTTATCAAAGTCCTCACCACCTAAGTGCGTGTCACCGTTAGTCGCTAATACTTCAAACGTGTGCTCGCCTTCAACTTCATCAATTTCGATGATAGAGATATCGAAGGTACCACCACCTAAGTCATAAACCGCAATGACATTGTCGCCAGACTTCTTGTCCATACCGTAGGCTAATGCAGCAGCGGTCGGCTCGTTGATGATACGTTTAACTTCTAAGCCTGCGATTTTACCTGCGTCTTTCGTTGCCTGACGCTGAGCGTCATTAAAGTATGCAGGGACAGTAATAACGGCGTCTGTTACTTTCTCGCCCAGGAACTCTTCTGCGGTTTTCTTCATTTTCTTCAGAACTTCTGCAGAAATTTGTGGTGGTGCCTTTTTATCGCCATCCACTTCTACCCAAGCGTCGCCATTGTCCGCTTTAACGATTTTATAAGGCATAATGCCAATATCGCGCTGGACTTCGTCGTCCTGAAAACGACGGCCAATTAAACGCTTAATTGCGAATAAAGTTTTGTTCGGGTTAGTTACTGCTTGGCGTTTTGCTGGTGAACCCACCAAAATCTCGCCGTCGTCAGTAAATGCAACCACTGAAGGGGTTGTGCGGTCACCTTCACCGTTTTCGATAACGCGTGCTTTGCCGCCGTCTAGTACAGCAACACAAGAGTTTGTTGTACCTAAGTCAATACCAATTGTTTTGCCCATGATTCGTCTCCAACTCCAGATTCATGAAATTTGTTTCGTTACCCCTTATTTGGGGTCTCTTTATTTTGATTTCAACACCCTATGTAAGGATATTTGATTAATCTTTATGCTTTCGTATCGACGCCCGAGTCCGAATTACGCGCAACCATAACCATAGCGGGACGCAGCAAGCGGCCATTTAGTTCGTAGCCTTTCTGCATGACAGCCATAATGGTGTTATTTGAGTGCTCGCTAGACTCTTGCATCGACATGGCCTGGTGCAAATCAGGGTTAAAGGCTTCGCCTTCTTCTCCTACCGCTTTCACACCAAACTTTTCCAGGGTTGAGGTCAGACTCTTGTAAGTCAGCTCAATACCTTCAATAAAATTGCGGCTCGACTCGTCTTGCTGGTCGGCTAGTTGCAGTGCTCTTTCCAGGTTATCCACGGACGTTAGCAATTCATTGGCGAACTTCTCTAGCGCGAACTTATGCGCTTTTTCCACGTCCTGGCTTGCACGACGTCGTACGTTTTCCATTTCAGCCTGCGTACGCAACACCGACTCACGCTGGTCTTTCGCCTGTGCTTCAGCTTTACTCAGTGCCAGCTCAAGCTCGGCAATTTTGTCAGTTTGGTCAGCCGACGTTCCCGCCGTTTCTGCTTCAGCAGCTGTTGTGTCTTGTTGCATCGCTTCTTCCGCCGCTTGTGCAGCCTGCAGCTCTGCTTGCTGTTGCTCGACCGTCTGGTCAACATTCTGTTCAGTCTGTTGGTCTTTCTTATCCGCCATATTTGACTCTCTTCAGTCCGGTTTAAATTGAGGTTGCCAAGTTAATGGGGGCAAGTTTTTTACTTTCAAGGGGCTTTCTATGACTTGATAAATTTTCCACCTGATCGTAGCGTAAACAGCCTAAACCACAGGAACTGTCATTATGAGCGCATTTCAGAGAATTGGCTTACTCGGCAAGGTCAATGACCGCGGCACACAACTTACCTTAGAAACGGTGACAACAGCATTAAATGAACGTGGCTACGACATTGCACTTGAAGCACGTACCGCTGAACAGTTACCTCAAAAATTACTTGAATCCGGTAAAATTAAAACCATTAACTTGGCTGAGCTTGGAGAATGGGCTGACATTGCCGTTGTCGTCGGTGGTGATGGTAATATGTTGGGTGCTGCAAGAGCGCTCTGCGAACATGACATTGGAGTCATTGGTGTGAACCGGGGTAATTTAGGCTTTCTGACTGACCTTGACCCTGACGAAGTAATGACCCACTTGCTTAACGTTTTAGAAGGCGAATACCGCGTTGAAAAGCGTTTTCTACTTTCTGCCGAAGTGATTAGCAACGGTTCTCCAGCAGGTGCAGGACGCGCCATTAACGAAATTGTTCTGCATTCTGACAAAGTCGCCCACATGATAGAGTTCGAGCTCTACATTGATGACCATTTTGTTTTTAGTCAGCGCTCTGACGGATTAATTTGCGCCACACCGACAGGCTCCACCGCCTACTCTCTATCCGGAGGCGGCCCCATATTACACCCTAACCTCAATGCGATGACTCTGGTTCCTATGTTTCCTCATACATTAAGTAGCCGCCCTATTGTTGTCGATGGTGAAAGCCATATTCGACTACGCGCAGCTTACGACAACGACCTATTGCAAATTAGTTGTGACGGGCATGTGCGTATGGCTGTACACCCGGGCGACGACATTGTGCTTAAAAAGCATGACCATACGCTGAAAATGATTCACCCGGTTGATCACAATTATTACCACGTATTGCGTAACAAACTTGGCTGGGGCAGCCGACTTTTTTAGAAGAAATTTCATACTGAGCTTGCAATAACAAAATAGTACTGTATAAATACTGTATAAACTGTACAAAACAACAGTGCTTTTATACGTACATGTCAATAAGGTGCATTTATGTTAGCTCAGTTACACATCCGCAATTTTGCTGTCGTTAAGTCTCTGGATATCGACTTCGCAAAAGGCATGACCGCTATCACTGGTGAGACCGGTGCAGGTAAATCTATTGCTTTAGACGCTTTAAGCTTATGTTTAGGTGCCAGGGCTGATGCTAACTGGGTACGACCAGGCGAGGACAAAGCGGAAATAAGCGCTGTTTTTACCGTAGAGCCAAACAGCCCGGCAGCCCAGTGGCTTAACCACAATGACTTTGATGCAGAAGAAGACTGTATTCTACGACGTGTCATTCAGCGTGACGGTCGTTCAAAAGCCTGGATAAACGGCACGCCTGTTGCGCTGAACCAACAGAAATTATTAGCACCACTATTAGTTAATATCCACGGGCAGCATGAACACCAACTATTATTGAAAGAAGAGCACCAGTTAGAACTGCTCGACAACTACGCAAGACACACAGGGTTACTGTCAGAGGTTGCAACGCAATACCGTCAATGGTTCGAGCTTGAAAAAGAATATAAACACTATGTTCAACAACAAGACGAACTCGAAGCACAGCGACAATTGCTCGAATACCAAGTCGAAGAATTGAATGACTTTGCTATTGCCGAAGGTGAATTTGAAGAGCTCGAACAACGCCATAAAAAGTTAAGTCACAGTAAATACCTCATGGAAGCCAGTGCTTTTTCACTCAGTGCGCTTTACGAGGGTGAGCATAACAATGCAACAGGGCTGGTTTCTTCGGCGAATCAGCGACTAGAGGAAGCTGCGGATATCGATGAGCAGTTAAAGCCTGTTTGCCAACTCTTAGAACAAGCCAAAGTCCATATTGAGGAAGCCGCGCTCGAACTGAGGCATTATCAGGATGAACTCGAGCTTGACCCCGCTGAGCTCGACATTGTTGAAGAGCGCCTTAGCAAAGCTATTAGCTTAGCGAAAAAGCATCAGGTGCCGGCTGCCGACTTATGGCAACACCATCAAAAGCTGAACGCCGAACTCGATAATATTGTGAATGCTGATAAAAACCTTGAGCAGCTAGATTCTGATCGCCAACAGGCGGAAGCCGATTACCGGGAGTTAGCACAGAAACTCTCTAGTAGCCGTGAAAAGGCGGCAGATGAACTCAGTAAGAAAATCACGCAATCAATGCATGAGCTCAATATGCCTCATGGCCGATTTATTATTAATGTCGAGCATGACACGGATAAAAAAGCGTCTCGTCTGGGTACCGATGATATTCAGTTCGAAGTAACAACTAACCCAGGCCAGCCACTGCAGTCTCTCAGTAAAGTAGCATCGGGCGGTGAACTTTCACGTATTAGCCTTGCCATACAGGTCATGACAGCAACCCAAAAGTCAGTGCCAACAATGATGTTCGACGAAGTGGATGTTGGTGTGAGTGGCCCAACCGCCGCTATTGTTGGAAAAATGCTACGCGAACTTGGGCAAACAGCTCAAGTTATTTGCGTTACGCATTTGCCACAGGTTGCTGCAAAAGCTGACAACCAGTTCCAGGTCAGTAAATATAGTGACAATGACGAAACAGAAACTATGGTGAAAGCGCTAAGTCACAATGAACGTGTCACAGAGCTTGCCCGCTTACTGGGTGGGGATAGTGTAACGGACATGGCTAAAGCTAACGCGAAAGAGCTTTTAGCGAGTTAGTCGCTGACTGTGCTGGTGTTCAGCGGCTGCTTTGTTTATCATCGTCAAAAGTTAAATACAGTTATAAAAAAGAGAAATAGGTATTTCATGACCAAATTTGCAGTTTGTATCGCCGCATTGCTGAGCTTAGGTGGTTGCTCTGTGCTCGATAGCATGGTTTACAGAATAGATATTCCTCAAGGCAATTACCTTGAGCAAGACGATGTTGATAAGCTTCGTGTCGGAATGACTGAAGAGCAGGTTATTTACGTATTAGGCAAGCCTGTCGCTGAAAACAGCTTCGACTCAGATCGCTGGGTATACTTGTACAATATGAACCCGAACGAAGGTAAAGTTTACCGTAAAGAACTGATCTTAACTTTCAATAACGAACGTTTAAGTGATTTAAGCGGCGACTTTGCTAAGTCAGATCAGTTTGATCAGCCTCTCGATCAATAAAAACCTAATATGAACTAAGGAGCATTATGGCGAACTCCTCAAAGACTGATGAGCTCGTCCGTGTTGTCCGAAGTCCCAGTGACAAGCGTGACTATCAGCACTTGGTTTTAGATAACCAACTTAAAGTGCTGCTAGTCCATTGTCCTGATAGCGTGAAAGCGGCAGGCTCCATAGCCGTCAGTGCAGGTCACTTTGACGATCCGCCACATACCCAAGGTCTCGCTCACTTTCTAGAGCACATGTTTTTCATGGGCAGCCAGTCTTACCCTGAGCCCAGCGCCTTCAATGATTTTCTTAGCGCTCATGGCGGTCAGCACAACGCCTGGACAGGCACTGAATTTACTAATTTCCACTTTGACTGTAATGCAAACGCACTTGAAGCCGCATTTGAGCGTTTTGCATCAATTTTAAAAGAGCCTCTTTTTTCCGATAAGTGGATTCAAAAAGAAAAACAGTCCATTGAGTCTGAGTTTCGTTTAAAACAAAAAGATGAGTTACGTCGCCTGTATCAGGTTCATAAAGTGACGGCTAATCAGGCTCATCCCTTTTCTCTGTTTTCTGTTGGAAACTTAAATACCTTAAAAGATGATGAGCACGGTACTTTACAACAGAAGCTTAAGCGCTTTTATGAGTCTCATTTCAGCGCAAATAGAATGCAGCTGGTACTTGCCGGTCCACAATCGTTGACAGAACTAGAGGCTATCGCGACTCGTCATTTTTCTGACTTTCAAAATCATGCACAACCAAAAACGGCCATAACTGAACCTCTGTATACTGAGGAACAAAAAGGCCTTTTCATTCAGGTAAAACCATTAAAAGATGCCTACCGCCTTATTCTCACCTTTCCGTTACCAGGCATTGACCAGGATTACCGAAACAAAACCACCAGTTTTATTGCGCATATTGTCGGGTACGAAGGTCCCGGCAGTTTATTTAACTGCTTACGCGACAAAGGCTGGATAAACTCTTTATCTGCTGGCGGCGGGATTAGCGGCAGCAACTTTAAAGACTTTAATGTCAACATTCAGCTAACCCTATCGGGTCGAAAAAATATCGACACCATACTGCAATGGGTTTTTGCTTACTTGCGAAAGGTGAAAACCGAGGGAATAGAAGACTGGCGTTATCAAGAAAGAAAAATTACGTCTGAGTTAAGCTTTCTTTATCAGGAGCCAACGCCCGTCGGTGAATTAGCCAGCCAATTAAGCATCAACGCTTTTCATTATAGTTTGGAAGACACCATTTACGGTGACTATCGAATGGATGAGCTTAATAATGCTTACGCTGAAAAATTACTGACGTTAATGACGCCAAAACACAGTCGTATTACGTTAATCGCTCCTGATGTCAAAACCGATCGGGAAGCGCCTATTTACAATACTCAATACAGCGTAGAAAAACTCACTGAGTCGCAATTAACGAAGCTTAGTCAAACACCCGCTGAGTTCATCGCCAAACTGCCCGAGCGCAACCGTTTTATAAATGACCGGTTACACCCGCAACCACTAGAAAACGAGACGTTACTGCCGGAATGCATTTCAAGTTCCGATTTGATGGAGCTGTGGCACTTGCAAGATACCGAGTTCCGCGTACCTAAGGGGCATATTTATTTAGCATTGAAATTACCTGCAGTAACCAGCTCAGCTTATTACTTCGCAATTGCCCGACTTTGGTCTGAACTCATTATAGACGCCTTAAATGATGATCTTTATGACGCTGAAGTTGCCGGGCTGCATTTTAATATTTACCCCACTCAGCAAGGTATTGTTATTCACACAACGGGATTGTCAGAGGGGCAACTTCCGTTAATGTCACATTTAATGAAACGCGCCTTAGTGCTTAAATTTGCGCACCGTCGTTTCCGAGATATAAAGCAAACCCTAGTTGCCAACTGGCAATCTGCGCATCAAAATCAACCTTTAAACAAGCTTTTCGCAGAGCTCAATCAGCAATTACAACCTGGACTTTTTAGGCTGCCCGAGCTTGCCAACCAGCTCTCTGCTTTATCTTTTCGTGAGTTTACTCAAGCATTAGAGAGAATGTTCGAGCCAGTGTATATAAAAGCCTTTATGCACGGAGACTGGCAAACGCGTCAAGCGCACGAACTTGCTGAACTTATTCAGGCAAACTTGCCCACTGAGCGCCCGGCACAAAAAGACAGAGATTCGGTTAAAAAAGTCAGCGAATTTTCTAACCAAGAACTTGAGGTTCCCTGCTCTCATCCTGATAACGCTATTTTACTTTATCAGCAAGGCAACAATGACAGTGAGCGAGAGCAAATTTGCTATATGTTACTTCAGCAGTTAGTACATCAAGCGTTCTTTCATGATATCCGCACCGAGAAACAGTTAGGTTATGCGGCGGGTAGTCAATACTTTCCTATTCAGCGTCTACCCGGCATTTTATTTTTCGTTCAATCCAATAGTGCATCAACCGACACCTTATTTGGCGAAGTTTCAGACAGCCTTGAAAAGCTATTCAGTCAACTAGACACAACCACTCTGAAGGTGTGGCACCACACCAAGGCGGTTCTTCAACAACAAATACGCACACGCGACAGAAACCTTCGGGTTAAGAGTCAACGCTTATGGGGTGCTATTCAATTGGGTGACACATCATTTAACCGCCAGCTCAGATTACTGGACGCACTTGATAATTATCAATTAACCGACTGGCTGACTGACATACGACAAAAATTGTCACAAAATTCAGGTTGGTTGAGGCTTCAAACAAGCTAGCAAGCCAAGTAAAATAGGCTTTGACAGCGGGTTATCAAACCGATAACTTAACAGCATATTAACAAAAAGAGCCGTTTTAGCGGCCTACTGGGTACTCTGTGACATTTACTTTGTATACGAGGGCGTGGGCCAACGCCGCAGTATTCTTTTTGCTTTCATTCACGAGTCAGCTAATGGCTCAACCTACCTCTACGCTGGACCTTCAACCAGAGGGTGTTAGGTTCCTGTCATCTGCCAATGGTCTACCCAGCAATTATATTCGCGACATCGAAATAGGTCCTCAAGGCTTTCTATGGCTATCAACCGCCAAGGGTTTAGCCCGGTACGACGGTGTTGACCTAGACAATATCAATGGCCTGAACATCGATGCAGTTAACCATGCCGGTTCAGGCACCCTATTAACTATTGGCAATTCTTTATGGACGACTACAGATCATCGTTTATGGCGTCTTCAAAAAAACGGTGAATGGACTTCAACCCTTTTTCCAAAGCATGACACAACCGCTTTCAAAGTGAACACCTTCACTAAAGGACAGGATGGCCTGTTATTTATCGGAACCTCTGAGAGCCTGCTCACATTCAATCCGCAAACTCAGCACTTTAAAGAAAAAGCGCTTAACTATAACGGGCAACCAGTAACGAATATCCACTTTATTGAGTTTCACGGTGGCTGGTTTTGGTTGAGCAGCGGCTCCGGAGGTATCTATGTATGGGATGGTTACTCCGATAACGTTTTCTCAGTAACAAAGAGCAACCCCATATCAGACACTATAGATGCCTCTGAAGTTAAAGCAATAACATGGTTTGAAAGCGCATTTTGGCTAGCGACCAATAGCGGGTTGAGGTTACTTAATAATGAGCTTCGCAGCGTTCAAACCCCACAACGAATTAATGAGCTAAAAGCGGTCGTTACCGATATTGAAAGGCACGATAACCAATTATTCATAGCCACCGAACAAGGGCTCTACAGTTACAGTAACAAACAGTTAGCGCAATTAACGCAAAGCCCAGCCACGGGGAAAATTGAGTTTTCTAATAACGGTGACCTGTTTCTGGCAACCTCGTCGAATGGGCTCGTCGAAATACCAAATTCTTATGCGCCAGCGATATTAAAACACTACACTGTCCCTAACCATTTGCCTGATAGTATCAAATCTCATTTACCAGAATCGTTAAAGAGAACGGGTAGCTATACTCAGACAAGCGAACATCAGTACTGGATACAGTCTGACTTGGGAATGGTTAATTACGACTTTATAAAAAAAGAAATTATAACTATCGCAGAGTCGCCGGTAAGCATTGAAAACGTTGCTGATATCGAAGCCTACTCTGACGATATCTTCTTGTTGACGAAAACACACCAGCTGTATAAATACAATACGGTGGAAAGCGAATGGCAACGCCTTGACTACGGCCTAAACATAAATGATTCATTTTGGCTCACTCGTTTAGGCGAGACATTGTGGCTACATTCAGAAAACAATGCTTATGCCATTAATCCGTTTTCTGAAATATCTGAAAGAAAAAAAATAAACCCGGCGCTGCCGCTAAAAAACGCCTCCCTTGCCATAGATATTAAGCCTTCGGGCGGTGCGGCAGAAGCTTGGTTTTCGTTACCGTTTTCCAGAGTCGGTAACACACTCACCTATCGCTACAAGCTCGATAAGAATCAAACTGCATGGTCTTACATTCAACATAGCGAACTGCCATTACAACTGAACCAGCCATTTCCAGGCACCTATCAGCTTACTGCTCAGGCCTCTTTAAACGGAGAGAACTGGTACGCACAGAATGAAACAAGCTATAGCATCACTCATTCTTTTTGGACAACTCCCTACGCAATTTTGGGGTATAGCATTGTCGCTTTACTCGCTCTTGGTATTACCATTGTCCTCTATCGTTTTAAGCTCAAGCAACTAACGAACCTTACTACGTCACTGAATGGTCAGGCAAAAGCGCTTCAGTTCAGTCGCAGCCAGTATTGGCAGTGGAACCTCTCTACAGGTGAACTATTGAGGCAGTATATTTGGCCAGACTGCCCTGCGTTTCCGGTCGATGGTCGTCGCCTTAAGTCACCGGAAAACACTTCATCAAATATTCACCCAGGTGACGTTAACCGCTTACAAGAGGCAATAGATAACCATGTAAATGGGCAAACGGAATATTACGAGTGTTCCTATCGAATAAACAATAACGGCGCCTGGCTTTGGGTATTGGATCAAGGCAGGATCGAGAAGCAAAACGGCGTCGATGTCATGCATGGCACGCTCAGCGACGTTAGCAGCTTAGTTAGCTCGCAAGACCGAATTGATATGTTGGCAGCTTCTATTACCAACATTTCCGATGGCATTTGTATTTTCGACCGCTTTTTCAAGAAGGTAGAAGTAAACAAGGCTTTTGAGCGCATTTTAGGCTACCCCCGTGAGCAAGCTTTGGGAAAAAGCTTCCACCTTGATCTTTATTCTGAAGAGTTTACTAACCAAATTAAACGCACGGTCATAAAAGAAGGTACCTGGCGTGGAGAGTTAACCGACATTAAAGCTGACGGTAGTGAGTTCTTAATAGAGCTTACCCTGGATGCCGTTCATGATGACGAAGGCGCTTTGTCTTTCATCGTCGCCAGCTTTTCTGATATTACGGAGCGCCAGCGCACCGAGAGCGAGCTAAGACGCCTTTCCAATACGGATACCTTAACCGGTCTGCCAAACCGCTCTTACTTTCAGGTGAGTCACTCAAACTTAGTGCGTAAGAAAGTCTCTCACACCCTGTTACTATTTGACTTAGACGATTTTAAAAAGGTCAACGACTCGCTGGGACATGAAGTTGGTGATGACTTGCTCTGCCTGGTTGCTGAGCGGCTTATGGATATTAGTCGGCGGCAGGACACACTGTACCGACTGGGTGGTGATGAGTTCGGCTTGCTGATTGAAGACAGCACCGACTTGCACCTTATCGGTGACTTAGCGCACAAGATAAACAGAACCATCGCTGAACCCTATTCCGTTAATAATCAAGATATTGTTATTGGTAGCTCTATTGGTATTGTTCTATTTCCACACGACGGCATTACCTCGCAAGAGCTCCTACAAAAGGCCGATATGGCCATGTACCACGCCAAACAGCGCGGTGGAAACTGCTATCAATTTTTCAGTCAGTCGATGAACGAAAATGCCGTGCAACGGCTGAAACTGGAAAACCAACTGCGTGCAGCTTTGAAAAATAATGGCGTTGAAGTTTACTATCAACCAAAGGTTGAGGTTCATACTGGGCACATTGCCGGTATAGAGTCGCTGGCAAGAATAAATAGTGATGATGGCTCTCAGATAAGTCCAGCTGACTTTATTCCTCTGGCTGAAGAAACAGGCCTGATTATTGAACTTGGCGAACAAGTACTGCGCCAGTCATGTCAAGATATGAGGGTCTTTATGCAGTACCCGGGCGCGCCCAAAACCATTGCTATTAACCTGTCAGCTCGTCAGTTTATGCAGTCTGGACTGGCTTTGCAGATAGAAAGTATATTGCGCCAGGAGTCATTGCCCCCACGCCACGTTGAGTTTGAAATAACCGAAGGCATGGTCATGAGTGACCCCGAGAGAGCCATTATTATGATGGAAAACCTATCCGATATGGGAGTTAAACTGGCTCTTGATGACTTCGGAACGGGTTATTCGTCACTGGCTTACCTTAAGCGCTTCCCTATGGACAGCTTAAAAATAGACAAAGCCTTTATCGATGACATCACGACAAGCTCAAAAGACCGCAGTATGGTTGCGTCGATTATTGGTATGGCTCATAACCTGGGTCTGAAAGTCATTGCAGAAGGGGTTGAATCTGAAGCTCAGCTTGAGCAATTAAAAAGCCTTGAATGCGAATACATCCAAGGCTTTTATTACGCGAAACCAATGCCTGCTGATAGTTTTATTGAATTTATCAAGCAACATACAGCAGACGTGGTTGACGTTTAAACGTTCACTTAAGAGTAAAAGCGCTCGCCGTTTTTTGCCATTTCTTTTAGCAGTGGTGCTGGTGTGTAGCGCTCGCCTCTTTCTGACGCTAAAGCTTCCAATTTAGCGACAATGCTACCAATCCCCTGGCTGTCCATATAGCGGAACGGTCCACCTAAGAATGGCGGAAAACCAATACCGAAAATAGCGCCTATGTCGCCGTCACGCGGGCTACGAATAATGCCTTCTTGCAAGCAGTAAACAGCTTCATTCAACATCGGTAGCAAACAAATATCGACGATATCTTCTGCTGATTTACTCTCGTTAGGATCAACACCCAATAGCGAATAAACGGATGTATCAACCGGCTTACCTTTAACGCCTTTACCGTACTTGTAGAAACCCTTCTGGTTCTTCTTACCTTTACGGTCGTCATCAATCAGCTTTTCGAAGGCTTGCGGCGCTTCGAATCTGTCGCCCAATTCGTTAACCAAAATTGGTGCCACTTTTGCCGCGACATCAATACCCACTTCATCTAAAAGAGTCATGGGCCCGACTGGGAAGCCGAACTTAACTAAGGTTTTATCCAGTTTTTCAATAGGCTCACCAGCAAGCATCAGGCGCGCCGCCTCATTCATATAAGGCGCCAAAATACGGTTTACGTAAAAACCAGCGCCGTCTTTTACCACAATAGGTGTCTTACCTTGTTTTTTCGCCAATGCCACCGTGGTCGCAATGGTTTTATCAGAGGTCCCCTCGTGGGTAATGATTTCTGCCAGCGGCATTTTGTCGACCGGAGAGAAGTAATGCAGACCAATAACCTGTTCCGGTCGCTTTGCCTTAGCCGCAATTTGCGTGATAGGCAATGAACTGGTGTTGGTAGCAAAAATAGTCGACTCACTTGCGTGCTCTTCAATGTCAGCCACCATTTTTTGCTTAAGATCCAAGTCTTCAAAGACCGCTTCTATAACCACATCGGTGCGCTCAAAACCGCTATAGTCCAGCGTACCGCTTAGCATAAGCATGGTTTTCTCATACTCAGCACGGCGCATATGTTTACGCTTCACTTTCTTGATTAAGCGCTCATAGCTGTAATGCAGTGCGTGGCGAACACCGTCTTCGGCAATGTCTTTAATGCGCGCGGGAATATTCGCCTTTGCTGCCGTAACATAAGCAATACCGCCGCCCATCAAGCCACCACCAAGAACGCCAACGCGCTTTATTGGGTCTGGTTCAACGCCATCAGCACCGGTCTCTTTCTTCATTTCAGTGGTTGCAAAGAATATCTGACGAAGCTGATACGACTCAGGTGTCATAGCTAACTCGCCAAAACTGCGCGCTTCTTTATCTAACCCGGCTTCGTGCCCTCGTTCAACACCTTCGCGCACCGTCTGAATAATTTTATCAATAGCCGGATAATTTCCATGCGCTTTTTTCTGCGCCTGCTCACCCGCTTTTTTGAAGATAATATCGCGGCCAAACTTCGTGCCTTCCAGAACCTTACTAAAGCCTTTTAGAGGCGGCTTACTGGCTTTCGGCTTGCGCTTCAGTGCGTGTTCAACTGCTACATCCAGTAAAATACTTTGCGGCACAACTTCTGTCACTAAGCCCGCTTTCTTCGCTTGCTTCGCGCGGAGTTGCTTGCCGGTTAGCATCATGGTTAAGCCCTGCTGAATACCCACCAAACGTGGCAAACGCTGTGTGCCGCCACTGCCTGGCAGAAGGCCTAATTGCACTTCCGGCAAACCAAGTACTGTTTTCGAATTGTCAGTACAGACACGTACATGACACGCCATAGCCAGCTCAAGTCCACCACCAAGGCAGGCACCATTAATGGCGGCTACAACCGGTACATTCAACTGCTCAATACGGTCAAACATGGCTTGTCCTTTACGAGCCAGACTTTCTGTATCTGCAGCGGTTTCGCAGTCGTTAATCATATTAATATCGGCACCGGCAATGAACGAGCCGGGTTTACCACTGATAAAAACAACGCCCTTAATTGAGCTGTCGCTTTCCAACTTGTTCAGCAACGAGCCAACCTCGTCTGCAAATGAGTCTTTTAAGGTGTTCATCGACTCACCCGGAACATCAATTGTGACAACAGCTACACCGTCGTCGCGTATATCCATCGTGAATGCTTTATCCTGACTCATTATTCTGTCTCCACAATCATTGCAGCACCTAAACCACCAGCGGCACAGGCTGTTGTCAGACCGACACCACCGCCGCGACGATGCAATTCGTTCAGCGTTTGCGTGATCATACGCGTTCCTGTCGCTGCAAACGGATGCCCGTAGGCAATTGAGCCGCCCAGTACGTTAAACTTGTCCATATCAATATCGCCAATGGCTTTATCGCGCCCCAGCTTCGCTTTCGCAAATTTGTCACTAGCAAACATTTTCATATTGGCTAGCGTTTGCGCCGCAAAAGCTTCGTGCATGTCAATTAAATCGAGATCATTTAACGTCATGCCTGCTCTGTCCAGAGCAACCGGCGTAGAGTAAGACGGTCCCATCAGCATATCTTCTTCGACCTGCAATGCCGCAAATGCGTAGCTGCGTAAATAGCCCAACACAGGTAGCCCTAACTCTTTTGCCCGGCTTTCTGTCATCATCAATACCGCTGAAGCACCATCGGTTAACGGCGTACTATTGGCCGCTGTAACCGAACCGTGTTTGCGGTCAAACACCGGTTTCAACTTAGAGAGTTTGTCGACCTGGCTGTCACCTCGAATATTGTTGTCGCGGCTTAAGTGTTTGTTATAAGGCTCCGGATAGGCTGTCATCACTTCGCTGTCCAGCCATCCTGCTTCCCACGCTGCGTGCGCTTTTTGATGCGAGCGTACGGTCAGCTCGTCCTGGTCAGCACGACTAATACTGTGGGTTTTAGCCATTTGCTCTGCAGTCTGCCCCATGCTCAAACCGGTTGAGTACTCAGCAACGGCCGGCGGCACTGGCAGTAAATCTTTAAACTTAAGACGTTTTAAAATGGATAAACGCTGCCCCAGAGTTTTCGCTTTATTAAGATCAACCAATGCGCGAGCTAAGCGCTTACTAACACCGATAGGCAATACCGACGAAGAATCAGCACCGCCGGCAATACCACCGCGAATATGTCCGGCAATCATTGCTTCTGCAATATTAACCGCAGACTGAAAGCTCGTTGCACACGCACGTGACACACTGTAAGCGTCGGTGTTCACTGGCAAGCTGGTGCCTAACACAATTTCACGGGCAATATTCGGCGCTTCCGGCATTTGAACCACTTGCCCGAATACCAGCTGCTCGACCCATTCGCCTTCAATGCCGGTTTTATTCACCAGCTCCTGAACGACCATTTTGCCAAGATCAACGGCGGGCACGCCGTGAAACTCTGTTGCCTGCTTAGCAAACGGCGTTCGTAACCCCGACACAAAGGCGATACGTTCACCGTTAACGGTACGCACTTGCTGTGCTTCTGACATAACTTTTCCTCGCTTCATCAACCATTACTGGTCTGACCACAAAATATGTTACAAATTCTAGCGCTTAATAGAGCAGATTAAAACCTTCGTTTTCGGTACAGTATGGCAATACAATTGAAAATTCGGAACAAAGACTACATTGTTACTGTCATTGCATAAACGGTACTGACAGCATAGTCACTTTTCACCGGATTCGACAGCCTGGAGTCAAGATGTCATCGACAGCATTTCAACAATTACAAGACTACCTGAATCAGCAGGTTCTGGGACAACCCGACTTTACCCGTAATTTATTAATCGCGGTATTAGCCGATGGACACTTATTGGTGGAAGGACCGCCAGGCCTTGCCAAAACTCGCGCAGTGCAGAGCTTAGCGAATGGCATTGAGGGCGATTTTCACCGTATTCAGTTTACTCCCGACTTACTACCCGCTGACTTGACCGGTACGGATATTTACCGTCCCGAGACCGGGACTTTTGAGTTCCAGCAAGGTCCTTTGTTCCATAACTTGATTTTAGCGGACGAAATAAACCGGGCTCCGGCCAAGGTTCAGTCTGCACTACTGGAGGCTATGGCTGAACGTCAAATTACCGTTGGTCAACGCAGCTATCCGCTGTCTGACTTATTTATGGTGTTGGCGACACAGAACCCGCTAGAGCAGGAAGGCACCTATCCTCTCCCAGAAGCACAGTTAGACCGCTTCTTAATGCATTTGAAGCTGGACTATCCTGACGCAAAAACCGAACAAAAAATTCTCAGGCTTACCCGTGGTGAAGCATTAAACGAGCAAATGCCAGCTCCAAAACCGCTGACGCAGGCAGACTTATTCAATGCTCGTAAAGAAGTCCTGGAAGTGTATCTGGACGACGCGGTAGAAAATTATTTAGTTCAGTTAATTATCGCCACTCGCCAACCTCAGCACTATGACGCCAACCTGGCTTCATGGATTGGTTATGGCGCCAGCCCGCGTGCCACTATTTCATTAGAGCGCTGCGCACGAGCTCAAGCTTGGTTGGCCGGTCGTGACTTTGTGACTCCGGACGACATTATGTCCATTTGCCATAACGTATTGCGCCACCGAATTATACTGAGTTATCAGGCTGAAGCTGACGGCGTCACGCACGATCAAGTTATCGATACAATACTGAAACTGGTGCCAGCACCATAATGCCTCAACTGGACGTGTCACAATGGCTAAAACAACTGCATACCGACGGCATTTCGCTGGGTATGCAGGAGCTAATGTATTATCGCAGTAAAATTGCCGCTTTTGCTAAGCATAAAAAAACGCTGCCGCGAACAACGGTATCCGGCCCTTTACTCAGTAAAGTCCGGGGGCGTGGTATGGAGTTTGACGAAGTAAGGCATTATCAAGCCGGCGACGATATTCGTGCCATTGACTGGCGCGTGACAGCCAGAACCGGTAAAGCTCATACCAAGCTGTACCGGGAAGAAAAAGAAAAGCCCGTGTTCATTTGGGTCGATTTGTCATTATCTCAGCTATTTGGCAGTGAGTTTGTATTTAAGTCAGTCCAGGCTGCGCACCTTGCTGCGGCTATTGCCTGGCAGGCGCAGCACAAAGGTGACCGTGTCGGCGGGCTAATAAGTAACGGCTGGCTTCATAACGAATTTAAACCGGCCGCGCGCCAACAAGGCGTGTTACGGCTACTGCATGGTCTTGTTGACGTGAGTAAAGACAGCTTAACGCGCTGGCAGAAACAGGCATCGACACCCGCAGAACCTATGTCTGAGTCGCTGAAGCGATTACGTCAACTGGTTAAGCCCGGCAGTATTATTCATGTTATTAGTGACTTTCATAGCGCCGACAAAAGCATTATTGATGGGCTGCAGGTGTTATCGAAACATAACCTAGTGCGTTGCTATGGTGTTTATGACCCGATGGAAAAGTCGCTTCCTCAGGGGCATTCCATCCAGCCTTTAGCCGTATCTAATGGCCAACAACAAGTCGATATCGACTTAACCAATAAACGTCAGACAGACACGTACGCAAACGCGGCCCGGAGCCACTGGCAAGCGCTTGAAAAAAGTTTTGCAAACCGACAGCTGCTGTTTACTCCAGTTAGCAGCGCACAACCGATTGAAGTACAGTGGAGCGATATTTCATGATACAGCAGGCATCGCTCAGTCAGTTACATGACATTGTTCCGCCAGCTGATGCCAGTTGGTGGCCACCGACCTGGTGGAGCCTTGGTAGCGTCTTATTATTCATCGCAATTGTAGCGTTCATTAGTTATTGGCTGGTTCAACGGCGCTTAAAGGCGCGGGCTCGTCGGGAGGCCTACAAGCAATTAAAGATATTAGTGCCAGCCACCACAGAGCAAGTCACCCTACTGCTTAAACAAGTGGCACTCGCGTATTACCCACAGCAGAGGGTTTCTAACTTGCACGGCCAAAGGTGGCTCACGTTTTTACTCTCAGGTATGAGCAAAAAGTCGCAGCAACACTTTAATGCAGAATTACAGCAATACGACATTAATAGTGAGCTATACGGACAAGCAAGTAATGCATTTTGTGAGCTATACAAAGCAGTTGGCTGCCAATGGTTGCAGTTAGACCTGAGTAAAATGCCGGGAGAGCACAATGTTTGAGTTTGCCTGGCCCTGGATGTTTCTTTTATTACCACTGCCAGCGTTGGTCTGGTGGTTAATACCCGCTCGCAAAAACACCCGCTCGGCTATTCGGCTGCCCAATTTATATGGACTGTCCAGTGAACAACAGACCATAAAGAACCAGTGGTTTTTCTTAACGGTGCTAGCCATTGCATGGGTGTCGCTCGTTTCAGCGACAGCTCGCCCGCAATGGTTAGGTGAGCCGGTTGCAACCCGCTCTGAAGGTCGGGAAATGATGCTGGCAGTAGACTTGTCGGGCAGTATGGAAATTGCCGATATGGAAATTAACGGCCAGTCGGTCGACCGGCTGTCGATGGTCAAACATGTGCTTAGCGATTTTATTACACGTCGCGAAGGCGACCGCCTGGGGTTAATCTTATTTGGCGACACCGCTTATTTACAGGCGCCAATGACCTATGACCGACAGACTATTGCACAGATGCTGAATGAGTCGGTACTTGGGCTGGTTGGTGAAAGAACAGCCATTGGCGATGCGATAGCCCTTGCGGTTAAGCGCTTTCAGCAAGACGAAGAAACCAACCGCGTACTCATTTTATTAACCGATGGTCAAAGTACAGCGGGTAACCTGACGCCAGAGCAAGCGCTAGAGCTGGCTAAAAGTTATGACGTTACTATTTACCCAATTGCCGTTGGCGCGGAAGAAGTGGTCGTTGATAGCTTTTTCGGACAACGACGCGTCAATCCAAGCCGAGATTTAGACATACCTTTAATGCAAAAGTTAGCGCGTGAAACCGGCGGCGAATATTTCCGCGCCAGAAGTACCGAAGAGCTCGAGAATATTTATACATTGCTGGATGAATTGGAGCCTGTGGACGATGACCCTCAGAAGCTTCGCCCCAGAGTCAGTTTGTTCCACTGGCCGCTTTCATTGTGCTTTATTGCCTTAATTGCACTTGCCCTAAGTCGGTACAAGCCATGGAGGTTGTCACAATGAGCGACTTTCATTTTATTCGCCCCTGGTGGCTTATTGCCTTGCTCCCTGTTGCCCTTATGTACTGGCGACTGCTTAGACAAAATAAACATGAAGCCGGATGGAATCAGTTTCTTCCTGGTCATTTAGCAAAGGTGCTGGTCAATTCAGGAGGCAAAGCATCCAGCTGGCCGATTCACCGACTCGCATTAATGCTAATTATTGCCAGTGCGGCTCTTGCCGGACCCACTTGGGAAAAGCTGCCGCAACCGGTTTATCAGTTAGAGTCCGGTCAGGTGGTTATTATGGACATGTCACCTTCACTGTTAGCCGAAGACGTTACGCCTAACCGACTGACCCAGTTGCGTTTTAAAGCCATTGATCTAGTGCGCTCCGGTCTTGACGGAGATACTGGCTTAATTGCCTATGCCGACGACGCGTTTACCATTAGCCCGTTAACCGCTGACAACCGAAATTTAATCAACTTAATACCCTCATTGTCGCCAGAAATAATGCCATTGGAAGGGAGTGAGCCCTTGCGCGCTCTGAAGCTTGCTAACGAACTTCTGGCAAACGCCGGATATCCTCAGGGCGATATTTACTGGTTAACAGATGGTATCAGCAGCCGCGACTTGCAACCTTTAACAGACTACTTGCGCAATATTGAACACAGAGTATCAATTTTAGGGGTCGGCACAGAAGACGGTGCCCCGGTGCGAAACACTAATGGCAGCTTGGTAAAAGAAAACGGACGGGTCGTCATAGCGAAATTATTTCCCGACCGATTAAGTGACTTAGCACAAATAACTAACGGTGTTTTTGTGCAGGCGACATCAACTAACGATGACATTGATGCACTCACCGCTTTGCCACCACTTAGCCGTGAAGGTAAAGATAACCAGCAACAACAGAGGGGAGATGCGTGGAAAGATATGGGTCCTTATGTAGCACTGTTCATTTTGCCTTTATTACTGGCAAGCTGGCGTAAAGGCGCCCTTTTGACACCACTTGTACTGGCATTCATTATCCCAATGTCGTTATCCACCACCAAGGCCTATGCTCAGGAGGCTGAACCGAATAACTCTGAAGGCGTACTGAGTTCGCTATTTTTAAACAACGAGCAGCGTGCCCAACAGCTTTATCAGAACGAACAGTTTGAGCAAGCATCCGGGCTAAGTTCAGATCCACTTCGAAAAGGCGCAGCACTTTACAAACAAGGCTTGTATGCTGAAGCAGCAGATTCTTTTGCCAAAGACAACTCGGCCGAAGCCCACTTCAACCGGGGTAATGCGCTTGCTCAGGAACAACAGTTCGAGCAGGCGTCAGAAGCTTACCAGCAAGCGTTAGAGCAACGGCCTGACTGGCAGCAAGCCAAAGAAAATTTGGACGTTGTGAAAAAGCTACAAGAAAAGCAGCAACAAGAGCAGTCTGGTGAGTCAGGCGATGAAAACTCAGAGTCAGATAAAGACTCTGAGCAATCGAATGATAAGCAGGGGAATAACCAAAACAACAACCAAGGACAAAACCAACAAGGCGACAACTCAGATTCTCAGTCACAGCCCCAGAATAGAGACTCTCAACAACAGCAGAAGCAAGATAAACAAGAGCCGGGTCAGCAAGAAAAAGCTGAGAAAGAGCAGGCAAGAAAGCAACAAGATGACAACGCTGAAGGTCAAGCAGAGCAACAAAATACTCAGTTTAAAGAAGGCGAGATTGATCCTGAAAAAGCACGTCAATTAGAGCAATGGATGAACCGTGTACCGGATGATCCAAGCATACTGCTAAGAAATAAGATGTTATTGGAAAGCCAGCGCCGCAACCAGCGTAGAGCTTCTCAGCCACAAGGAGAGAAGAAAAAATGGTAAGAGCCGTAAACTTGCTCGTTGTTTTACTCATGTTATTCAGTATGACCGCAAGTGCTGATGTAACTGAGGTAACAGCAACGGTCGACAGAAACCCAGTAACCGCAAACGAGTCTTTTGTGCTGACTGTCACGGTTAACGATGACGTATCAAATAATGCGTTTGAGGCGTCTAAGCTGCTGCAGGACTTTGTTGTCGGTCGCACCTCTGTCAGCCGTCAAACCTCAATGATAAACGGTAGCCTGAGCAAACAAACACGCTTTACCACGGTGCTTATTCCACAGTCTCCCGGCGAGTACACCATTCCGGAAATTACTATTAAGGGAGTGTCGTCTAAACCAATTAATTTGCAGGTACTTAAACAAGGCACAGACAGTGACACCGAACAGAGAATTGCCTTTATCGAAGCCCAGGTAGATTCAACCAATGTCTATTTCCAGCAGCCAATTACCTATATTGCCCGACTGTTTCTGGCTGCCGACTTAAATAAAGGTAACCTGGTGCCGCCTCAGGTCGACAATGCCGATGTGCAACAGATAGGCCGCGACGAAGAAAGCACACAAATGGTCAACGGTCGCCGTTATAAAATTTACCAGCGCGTTTATCAAATCACGCCTAACAAGTCAGGCTCTATAACCATACCTGGCGCTCGTTTTGACGGTGAAGTCTTTACTCAGGGACAGCGCTCAATCTTTTCCTCTTTTTCAAACACCCAGCCGGTTAGTGCAATAGCCGAAGGCATTGACGTTAATGTGCTACCCGTACCGGACTCATGGACCGGGCACTGGTTACCCAGCGAGTTGGTCAGCTTATCGGCGTCAATAAGTCCGGAGCAAGACGAGTATAAAGCAGGAGAGCCTATTACATTGTCTTATATGCTGACGGCTGTAGGGGTTAAACCTGAGCAATTGCCAGAAATAGCTCCGGACTTTCCGAGCAGTTTCAGGGTATATCCAGACAACGATGAAACCGACAGTTTCACTCGAAATGGTGTGGTTATTTCTCAAAAAACCGTCAGTTTTGCGCTCGTACCGGAACAAGCCGGGGATTTAGTCATTCCTGAGTTTACACTGCCCTGGTTTAACACCAAGACTCAGCAACGGACAATCGCTAAAACGGATAATATGACACTGCCTGTGATCATGCCTGCCGGTATGACGCAAAGCGATATCGCTGAGGCTGCGCCGACTGACAGCAGGCCAGACACTGCAAACGAGAAAGCTGCAAACACCTCCGCGAAGCAGGACATCAATACTGTTGCCTCTAAACCATTAGTACCCGTTTGGGTCATTATTGCCTTAACTGCCGGCTTAGTTATTTCGTTGCTGCTTAACCTGTACCTGCTAATTAAACGCAAAAGCGTTAAAAGCCAGGAGAAAACCGTTAAGCCTGAAAGCGCAGATAATTTGAACCGCAGTAGGTCATGGCAGGACTTCCAGAAAGCCTGCAAAAACAACGATGCGAAAGCAGCACAAGAGAGCCTTATCAACTGGGCTAAAACGCATTTGGATGGTTCTTTTAATAGTCTTGCTGAGGTTGCTAAGCGTTTAAATATTGAGGAAGAAATAAAGCCGCTACAGGCTTCTCTTTATAACGCTAGTAGCTCTAAATGGACTGAAGGTAAAACGCTTTATCAGAAAGTCAGAAAGCAAATAGGTAGCATGAACGTAAAACAACAAAGCTCGACTTTACCGCAACTATACCCATCTTAAGCAATAAAAAAGCCCGGCGCTATTACGCCGGGCCTTTATTTCTCGATACATTCGTAATTTACTGAAGACGCATTCTGCGAATTTCTGCATCCGCTTTTAACGTATCAATAAATGACTGCAGCATTACCTGAGCCTTGCGGTTTTGTAACTGCTCTTTTAAACCGTCCATTTGAGCTTCGTCTGGGTTACCCGCTGTTACCGACGTTAACGCAACGATAGCTGCATCCCCATTGGGCAATGTGACAGCCTCATAAACCGGTTTACCATCGTCATTAGGGGTAAGTTTGAATAACTCCTGAACTAATGTACTTGAGTAGTCACGATTATTACGCTGAATACTATCAACAAGAGTTACTTGTTCACCCGGCTCTGCCCCTGCGCGCCACTCCTCTGCTTGCTCCTGAGCCTGCTGTAACGCTAACTGCTGAGCTTTCTCAACACGCAATTGTTCAACAATTTGCTCACGAACTTCAGCCATGTCTTTCACGCGCTCTGGCTGATGCTCTGTAACGCGGACGACAAGTGAGCGATCGTCGGTGGTTTCTATAATCTCACTGTTCAACTTCTCTTCAATCAGCTGTTCAGAGAAAATATTGTTTAGCACAACATCGTCACTCAGCGGTGTCGGCGCGCGATCACGAGTAAATAAGTCGGTACGCTTCACCTCAACACCCAACTCATCAGCTGCTGGCTCTAGCGTGTCAGGCTGCTCAAACGAAATCTCCGCTAGCTGTTGCTGCAACTCGAAATAACGATCTTCCGCTTGTTGAGCCAATAGCCGCTGCTCCACTTCGTCTTTGACGTCTTCAAAAGGTGTCACAGAGCCTGCGCGTAAGTCCGTCAGCTTAATAATGTGGTAGCCGAAGCTGGTCTCAACAACACCTGAAGTATCACCAACGTTCTCAAGCGCAAATGCAGCGTTATCAAAGTCTTCATCCATTACGCCTCTCTCTATCCAGTCAAGGTCACCACCTTGCTCAGCAGAGAAAGTATCGTCTGAATATGACTCAGCAACTTCAGCAAAGTCCGCTCCATTTTCCAGTTCCTGAAGTGCGTCCTCAACTTTTTGTTGCGCATTTTCAGTATCATGCTCAACTAAAATATGAGAAACACGACGCTCTTCTTCAGTCGTATACTGTTGTTGGCGCTGTTCATAATATTCGCGCACTTCTTCTTCAGCAATGTCGACTGACTGCTCAATGTCGGCCAGCGACAATTCAACATAAGCAACACTCAACTGTTCCTCTGTACGAAACATATCCTGATTTTGTTGATAAAAACTTTCCACGTCAGCGTCAGTCACTTCAACTGAGTCAGCAAAGTCTTCGTTGTTAAGTACCAGGAAGCCACCTGAGCGCGTTTGGCTTTGCAGGCGCATAAAGGCTAAAGCTTCAGGCGTAAGCACGAACTCACTGCCGGCAAGCCCACGCAGCAGTTGGTTACGCGTCATGTCCTGTTGCATTAGGTTGGCAAAAGACTCCGGCGTATACCCCGCATTTCGTAGTGACATTAAGTAAATGTCATTATCGAACTGCCCGGCTGTACGGAACTGGGGAATATCTCGAATAGCAGCTTTTACCTGGTCTGCACCAACGCGCATTCCCTGAGACTCTGCGTACTGTCTCATTAACTCCTGGTCGATAAGCTGCTCCAGCACACCACTTCGTACGTTGTTCATGTAGTTGGGGTCTGAAGTGATAGCGGAAAACATATCGCCGAACTGCTCTTGTAAGCGGCTCCGCTCATTTTCATAGGCTCTGTCATAAGCACTTTGAGGAATTTCTTCCCCGTTAACTTCTGCTACAGCGTCTTCTGTGCCGCTGGTGATATAACCACCAACGCCTGCCAGAGCAAAAGTTAGAATGATTAATACCAGAATGGCTTTGGCAGTAAAGCTCTGCGAACCTTCCCGAATCCTCTCTAACATAATAAGGCTTTCCTAATTTACCGGTAAAACGACGAGACATTATAAGTAGATTCGTCGCAAAACTCACCCTTCAGATAAAAAATAACCCGAGGTTTTTAACCCCGGGTTACTATTTAATTCAATAAAAAAGCGCTAACGCGCCTTTCTTAGTTTACTGCGTCTTTCAGTGCTTTACCTGCTTTGAAAGAAGGTACTTTAGCTGCAGCGATCTGAATGGTCTCACCAGTTTGTGGGTTACGACCAGTGCGAGCAGAACGCTCACGTACACTAAATGTACCGAAGCCAACTAATGCGACTTGGTCATCTTTTTTCAGAGCATCAGTTACTGCATCGATCATTGAGTCCAGAGCACGACCAGCAGCAGCCTTAGAAATATCTGCACCCGCCGCGATTTTGTCAATAAGCTGAGACTTGTTCACAGTATCATCCCCTTAGATTGTTATTATCAAGTTTCCGTGGTTCCATTCGGTTTTAAATGGGCCGACAACGTTTATATCAAGGTTGATCTTATTGTTCAAGCACCTTTATTACCGAACGTCTTTCTTTCCCAGCACCTCTGAGAGTCCCCTCAGAAGTAGCTATGAACCTTAGGCTACCACAGTCTTACAGATTGAAAACCCTTTTTACGCACTTTTTAACGAAAAAATGCGGCCTGAGGGCTAAATTCGCATCTGCAGGCCGCATTCTACCGTTCGAATATGACTTTAGTATTAAGGCTTAAATTAGTCCTTCACCAAAGCCACATCAAGTACTTCGTCTATCCACTTGACCGGCTGGATAACCAAGTCCTCTTTGACGTTGTCAGCTATTTCTTTTAAATCACGCTCATTATCTTTTGGAATCAAAACGTGTTTAATACCACCCCGATGCGCTGCTAACAGCTTTTCTTTTAAACCACCGATAGCCAATACTTCGCCACGTAGTGTAATTTCACCGGTCATAGCCACATCAGAGCGTACAGGTTTACCCGTTAGCGATGACACCATAGCCGTTACCATGGCAATACCAGCGCTTGGTCCATCTTTAGGTGTTGCTCCTTCAGGCACGTGAACGTGAATATCGCGTTTTTCATGGAAATCCTCGGCAATACCCAGCTTGTCTGCACGACTCCGCACAACGGTCAATGCTGTTTGTATGGACTCCTGCATAACATCACCCAATGAACCGGTACTGGTGGTTTTGCCTTTACCGGCCACGTTCGTTGCTTCTATGGTCAGAAGATCACCACCCACTTCTGTCCAGGCAAGCCCTGTGACTTGTCCTACTTGGTTAGCTTCTTCAGCTTTTCCATAATCAAAGCGCTGCACACCTAAGTAATCACTTAGGTTATCGCCGTTAATTTCAACATGCGTTATCGACTTGTCGAGCAGAATCGTTTTGACCGCTTTGCGGCACAGACGCGACAATTCACGTTCAAGGTTACGAACACCAGCTTCACGTGTGTAATAACGAATAATGCCAATAATCGCACTGTCCTCAACGGTAATTTCTTTTTTCTTCAGGCCGTTACGTTCAATTTGTTTCGGCAATAGGTGACGCTTTGCGATATTCAGCTTTTCGTCTTCGGTATAGCCCGATAAGCGAATAACTTCCATGCGATCCAGTAACGGCGCAGGAATGTTCATACTGTTTGACGTGGCCACAAACATAACGTCTGAAAGATCGTAATCAACTTCCAGATAATGGTCGTTAAAGTTCACGTTTTGCTCTGGATCCAGCACTTCCAATAACGCAGAAGCCGGGTCGCCACGCATATCCGCAGACATTTTATCAATTTCGTCCAGCAGGAATAACGGGTTGCGAACCCCTACTTTCGACATTTTCTGAATGAGTTTGCCTGGCATCGAACCAATATACGTACGGCGGTGGCCACGAATTTCGGCTTCATCGCGGACGCCACCTAAAGCCATACGAACATACTGACGGCCTGTTGCTTTCGCTATCGATTGACCCAGCGAGGTTTTACCCACGCCCGGCGGACCGACTAAGCACAATATTGCGCCTTTCACTTTAGTCGTGCGCTGCTGAACCGCCAGGTATTCAATGATGCGCTCTTTAACCTTTTCCAGGCCATAATGATCAGCGTCGAGAATTTTCTCAGCATTCGCCAAATCTTTCTTAATACGCGAGCGTTTTTTCCAGGGTACTGACACCATCCAGTCAATATAGCCACGCACTACTGTCGCTTCGGCAGACATTGGTGACATCATTTTAAGCTTTTGCAACTCGGCTTCGGTCTTCTTCTTCGCCTCCGCCGGCATCTGAGCATCGTCTATTTTCTTTTGCAGCTGCTCAAATTCATCAACGCCGTCTTCGCTTTCACCCAGCTCTTTCTGAATGGCTTTCATTTGCTCATTCAAATAATACTCGCGCTGGCTCTTCTCCATTTGTTTTTTCACGCGACTGCGAATGCGCTTTTCAACCTGGAGAATATCAATTTCGCCTTCCATCAGAGCCATTAGGTGCTCGATGCGTTCACGCACGTCGGTAATTTCCAGCACCGCTTGCTTTTCTGCTAGCTTCAGCGGCATATGCGCAGCCATGGTATCAGCCAGGCGATCTAAATCTTCAATACCGGACAGCGATGTCAGCACTTCCGGCGGAATTTTCTTGTTAAGTTTGACGTAGCCTTCAAACTGATTCAGTGCTGAACGAATCAGCACCTCTTCTTCTTTCTCAGACAAAGCTTCAGCGGCCAGATAATGAATATTCGCTTCAAAGTATTCTTCACTGTCTTTCAATTCATCTAACTGAGCGCGCTGTTTACCTTCTACCAGCACCTTCACGGTACCGTCAGGCAGCTTCAGCAGCTGCAAAATGGTTGCAACGGTGCCAACCTGATATATGTCGTCTTTTTCCGGCTCGTCTATTGAGGCGTCTTTTTGTGCGGCCAAAAAGACCTGCTTATCTGCGTCCATGGCAGCTTGCAGACAGCGGATTGATTTTTCCCTGCCCACAAAAAGTGGAATTACCATATGCGGGTAAACCACTACATCTCGCAACGGCAGAACTGGCATCGTTAATTGTTCGGTGCGTTCTTCGCTCATTAATCTTTTCTCCCGACCTTGGTTTACTCTGTTATATGCGGTCTTTCGGCTAAAGTTCAATCCTTAACAGAAAAAAAGGGCCAAACGGCCCTTTTTTTGATTACTTTTAACGCAATTTAAGCTATTCGCCCGATGCTTGCTTGTCCTTCTTCTGATTCGCGTAAATCAGAATAGGGTCAGACTCACCGGCAATAACCGACTCATCGACGACCACTTTGACAACACCCTCAATTGACGGCAAATCGTACATTGTACTTAGCAGTACGCTTTCAACAATTGAACGCAAGCCGCGAGCACCTGTTTTACGGGCCATTGCTTTCTTAGCAATCGCTCTTAGTGCGTCGTCACGGAATTCTAGCTCAACGTCTTCCATGTCGAACAACGCCGCGTATTGCTTCGTTAGTGCGTTTTTAGGCTCTTTAAGTATTTCAACCAACGCAGCTTCGTCCAGCTCATCAAGCGTAGCAACGACTGGCAGGCGACCAATAAACTCAGGAATCAAGCCATAACGAACCAGATCTTCCGGCTCTACCTGAGCAATAATTTCACCTTCTTTACTCTGCTCTTTGCTTTTAACTTCCGCACCGAAGCCAATACCTGTCCCGGTCGACAAGCGTTGTTCGATAACTTTGTTTAGGCCTGCAAATGCGCCACCACAAATAAACAAGATTTTTGAGGTGTCGACCTGCAAAAACTCCTGTTGTGGATGCTTACGTCCGCCTTGTGGTGGTACCGACGCCACGGTGCCCTCAATTAGCTTAAGCAATGCCTGTTGCACGCCTTCACCACTGACATCACGAGTAATAGACGGGTTCTCAGACTTACGCGAAATTTTGTCAATTTCGTCAATGTAAACAATACCGCGCTCAGCTTTCTCGACGTCATAGTCGCATTTTTGCAGCAGCTTCTGGATGATGTTTTCAACATCTTCACCCACATAACCGGCTTCTGTCAGCGTGGTTGCATCCGCCATGGTAAATGGCACATCCAAATAACGAGCTAACGTCTCCGCGAGGAAAGTTTTACCCGACCCCGTCGGACCTATCAGCAAAATATTACTCTTGCCTAGTTCAACCTGGTCTTTCCCTTTGCCCGAGTTGCGCAAGCGTTTGTAATGGTTATAAACGGCAACCGATAACACTTTCTTGGCGCGGTCCTGACCAATAACGTAGTCGTCCAAATGCTTTCTTATCGCTTTCGGTACCGGTAGCTCTTCTTGATCGGGTACCGGAGCAAGCTGATGAATTTCTTCTTTGAGAATATCGTTACAAAGCTCTACGCATTCATCACAAATAAACACAGACGGTCCGGCAATCAGCTTTTTCACTTCATGCTGGCTTTTACCGCAGAATGTGCAATATAGCGGCTTATCTTCGTCGCCTTTGGACTTATCCGTCATTCTACTCTCCTACCACAAATACAACTTAGGCTTCTTCGCCGCGTTGACTTAAAATGCCATCAACCAGGCCATAATCAACAGCTTCTTCAGCTGCTAAGAAGTGGTCACGATCAGTGTCTCTTGCCACTTTTTCGTAATCTTGCCCGGTGTTCTCAGCTAACATACGGTTCAAGCGCTCTTTCAGATCCAAAATTTGCTTCGCGTGAATTTCGAAGTCTGATGCCTGCCCCTGGAAACCACCAAGAGGTTGGTGAATCATAACGCGAGAGTTAGGTAGGCAGTAACGCTTACCTTTCGCGCCGCCAGCAAGCAAAAATGCGCCCATGCTGGCCGCTTGTCCCATGCAAACTGTGCTCACGTCAGGCTTGATAAAACGCATTGTGTCGTAAATAGCCATACCCGCCGTTACAACACCACCGGGTGAGTTGATATAAAGGTAAATATCTTTATCCGGGTTATCAGATTCTAAGAATAAAAGCTGAGCCACAATAAGATTAGCCATGTGGTCTTCTACCTGACCACAACAAAAAATAACGCGCTCTTTTAGTAAGCGCGAATAAATATCATAAGAGCGCTCCCCTTTTGATGTCTGCTCGACAACCATAGGGACTAGCTGTGCCATAGGATCCTGAATATCGCTCGACATGTTTTATAAAGCTCCTGAAATAAAAATGGCTCGTATGAGGTCATACGAGCCATTAAACCAAGCTGTAGCGTGCCCCGTCAAGGACTCACGCTGACATTATTGTTGTTTTGGATTCATAATGTCGTCAAAGCTTGCTTTTTTCTCTTTGACCGACGCTTTTTCCAAAACTAAATCGATTGCTTGCTCTTCTAACGCTAAGTTACGAACTTGCTGCATCATATCGTTATTAGACTTGTAGTACTCAATAACTTCCTGCGGATCTTCATACGCTGATGCTGCAGTAGCAATAATTTCGTCCACTTTCTCGTCGTCAGCTTTAAGTTCGTTTGAACGAATAACTTCGCCTAACAACAAGCCAACTTTAACACGTTCTTTCGCCTGCTCTTCGAACAGCTCTGCCGGAAGTTCAGGCATTTGGTCTGCATTACCGCCAAAGCGCTGTGCAGCCTGCTTACGCAGTTGATCAATTTCCTGATCAATCATTGCTTTTGGCATGTCAACGTCGTTGGTTTCAACAAGGCCTTTCAGCACTTGCTCTTTGACCTTAGACTTCACTGCATTTTTCAGTTCGCGTTCCATGTTTTTACGAACTTCTTCTTTCAATGCTTCTACGCCGCCTTCTTTCACACCGAACATAGCAACGAATTCGTCGTTCAGTTCAGGCAGTTCACGCTCTTCAACTTTCTTAGCAGTAACAACGAACTGAGCGTCTTTACCTTTTAAGTTTTCTGCGTGGTAGTCTTCCGGGAAAGTGACTTCAATGGTCTTTTCTTCGCCAGCTTTAATACCTTTAATTTGGTCTTCAAAGCCTGGAATCATACGGCCTTCGCCTAATTCCAAAGCGAAGTCGTCAGCTTTACCGCCTTCGAATTCTTCACCGTCGATTGAGCCAACGAAGTCCATAGTGACTTGGTCACCCTTCTTAGACTTACGCTTAACTTCTTTCCAGCTTGCGTGTTGCTTTTGCAACGTTTCAAGCATGTTATCAACGTCTTTGTCAGTTACTTCAACCGCAGGCTTTTCGACTTTAACTTTGTCTAAGTCTTTCACTTCAACTTCTGGGTACACTTCAAAAGTTGCAGTAAATTCAAGATCTTTACCTGGCTCATTGACTTTAGGTTCAATCGCAGGCGCGCCGGCAGGGTTTAACTTTTCCTGCATTACCGCTTCAAAATATTTGCTCTGCATGACGCTTGAAGCTGCGCGTGAACGCGCTTCACGACCAAACATTTTTTGTAAAACATTTGGTGGAATTTTGCCCTTACGGAAACCGTTCACACGGCGGTGACGGTATTCTTCTTTTAATAAGCGTTTTACTTCGCTATCAATTGCATCTGCCGGGACAGTGATTGTCACGCGGCGTTCTAAACCTTGAGTTGTCTCTACAGAAACCTGCATTGCTTCATTACCTCGGTTTCAATCAATGAATGTCACTCGCATCTGTTTATCATTATAAAAATGAGATACGGCAACGGCGTTGACCTTTAAAAATGACGCAGCATTATAGCGAGGTGGCAGCTAAGAGTCGAGAGGGTATTGTTAAAAAACGAGGAGAACGCACGCAACTGCGCGCGTTCTTAATAAATTACTCTTCTAATTGTAGAATTAAGTTATTAATTTCGCCCAGTTTGTCTGGTTTGTCACCACCCATGTTTTCCTGGTCAGCCACTTCGGTTTCGTATTCATCGTAACGCCACTGCTTCAAAATTTTTAATTTCTGCTCTTTGCTAAAGTCAGTGCGGTTGATCACATCTTCTGGTTGGCCGAAAGTGCCTGCTGGATTGCGCATACAGGTTTCAAAGTCTGCCATGGTAATGCTCTCCATTTATAGCAACGATACTAATAAGCTTAGTCTTATTGACGCATTACGCAACTATCTGGAGATATGATCAAGGGAAATGATGGTCGGCGAGACTGGATTCGAACCAGCGACCCCTTGGACCCAAACCAAGTGCGCTACCAAACTGCGCTACTCGCCGAACTAATAAGGGAAAATAAGAAATGGGGTGGATGATGGGACTTGAACCCACGACAACCGGAATCACAATCCGGGGCTCTACCAACTGAGCTACACCCACCACTGAGTGATTTTCTTTGGCGCGTTCTGGCGCACCCGGCAGGATTCGAACCTGCGACCGACGGCTTAGAAGGCCGTTGCTCTATCCAGCTGAGCTACGGGCGCACTTCGAACCTTACGCTGCCGTCAAGAGAATGGTCGGCGAGACTGGATTCGAACCAGCGACCCCTTGGACCCAAACCAAGTGCGCTACCAAACTGCGCTACTCGCCGAACTCTCTGAAAGCCCTGTCACAACCAGCGTGTAAATAGTTATTGCTAGCTGACAACGGGGGCGAATATTACCTGCTGATTATGCCAGCGTCAAACTTTTTTTCCGGAATAGCGCTCGACTGGCTACTTTTAAAACAACCTGTTGAGTTATCCAACAATCGGTGACATTAACGATGAAATAACGTTACAATAAACAGCCTATATCGTCTTGAATTCTCTCAGGTTTGGAATCTCGTTATGTCAGCTCAAATTATTGATGGAAAAGCAATCGCCAGTGCCGTGCGCCAATCGGTCAAACAGCAAGTTCAGGAAAGACTTCAGTCCGGTCTAAGAGCACCAGGTTTAGCCGTTGTATTGGTCGGCGCTGACCCGGCTTCGGAAGTTTACGTTGGCAATAAGCGGCGTGCTTGCGAAGAGGTTGGTTTCCGTTCATTTGCTTATGACTTACCAGCGACAACCACTCAGGAAAAGCTTGAGGCTTTAATAGACCAACTGAACGACGACAACGACATCGACGGTATTCTGGTTCAATTACCGTTACCTGCGGGCCTTGATGCAACACCTATTTTAGAGAGAATTCGCCCCGATAAAGACGTCGATGGTTTTCACCCTTTCAATGTAGGCCGTCTGTCACAACGCATTCCCGCATTACGTCCGTGCACACCCAAAGGCATTATAACTTTGCTAGAGCATACGCAAGTTGACTTACATGGGCTCAATGCGGTTGTTGTCGGTGCCTCTAACATTGTCGGCCGTCCAATGAGCCTGGAGTTATTATTAGCGGGTGCAACAACCACTGTTTGTCACCGCTTCACCAATGATTTATCGGAACATGTTAAGCGTGCGGACATTCTGGTTGTTGCCGTTGGTAAGCCGGACTTCATTCCGGGAGAGTGGGTGAAACCGGGCGCTATAGTTATTGATGTGGGTATGAACCGCTTACCCGACGGACGTTTAACTGGCGATATCGAATTTGAACCTGCGGCAGAGCGCGCCGGTTGGATCACCCCTGTGCCTGGTGGCGTCGGACCAATGACGGTGGCTTCGCTCATCGAGAATACACTCCAGGCCTGTGTCGACTATCACGACAAACGAGATTAGTTCAACCACTAACGACGGAAGCCGCTCTGCAAAGAGTGCTGGGCGGTATCCGTTAACGCCCATAAAGGGTAGTCACTCATACCTTCCCTCAGCTTGCAGTAACGAACGGCCGTTGAATTATCTAAGAAACCTTGTGCAGAGCTCAGCATTTCAGCGACAAAAGGAATTTTTAATGGCAGGCACCAGTCTGTCCGTATTTTTAACACCCTCGCCTCGTGCCATTCAGCCGGTGTGTTTTCGTCGTACCGAGCATGATAATGATCCACCGCTATTTCCGTAACATCCCGCTCTAAATCGTAGTCCCAGCGCTCTTCCGAATACTCGCGAAAATCCTGTGGTGTCGGAGATAAAATGTCTAGCTGAGCAAAGCGTGTGAAGTGGAAACGCTGCTTAGCAATAGCCAGAGTTGTTGCGTATGCAAGGTTGTCTTGGTCGAGCTGAGGCTCTAAACCTGCCATTCCTGACACTAATGTCGTCACCATGGTTTGATAGTCTCCATGGTTAATCGCTCCCGCTCGAACCGTATATTGATTAGCAACGGTTAAGGTCTGCTGAGACCACCAAATAATAAGCGCCTGAACAACCAAAAAGACAAAGGTAACAAGTATCGGCCAAACAACAATGAGTTCGATACTCGCCTGCCCCAAGCTGCGCTTTTGCTCTGTGTGTTCTGGAAAAGAAAAACCCGCTGCTGAGGAAGCAGCGGGAAGTGCTATGTCTGACTTAGACGATAACATGGGACCTCCGTGTCCAACGTGCGGTGTCTTACCTTTGACACCCGCGCATTATACGAGAGGTTAACTCAGTAAGGCTATTAGCCAACTGAGTATCCGCTTGTCAGCGTTTAACTACTTAGCGTCAACGACCCACTTACCGTCGCGGTAAAAGGCTTTCCAGCCCGTTTGCTTCTTGTTCACCTCAGTGACTACGTATTGCTCTTTATTCTTACGTGAGAAGCGAACAATGGCATCATTACCGTCGTCATCCTCTTGCGGTGCCTCAGCAAGATACAGAAACTTCTTAGGCAAACGCTCTTTGAAGCGAGCTAACTCTTTTACCGTTACCGCACGGGTTTCGCGCGACTTCGGAAAGGTATTTGCCGATAAGAAAATACCCGAGGCTCCGTCTCTCAAAACAAAATATGCGTCGGAGTCTTCGCAAGGTAATTCTGGTAACGGTACCGGGTCTTCTTTTGGTGGTGCAGGCTCACCGTTTCGAAGTAATTTACGTGTGTTCTTGCACTCGCTATTGGTACAGCCAAAGTACTTACCAAAACGCCCATTTTTAAGCTGCATTTCAGAGCCGCACTTGTCACATTCAATAGTCGGACCGTCATACCCTTTAATGCGAAACTTGCCGCGTTCGAGTAACTGCCCGTCGCAGGTTGGGTTGTTACCACACACATGCAACTTGCGTTGTTCATCAATTAAATAGCTGTCCATAGCGGTACCGCATTTCGGGCAGCGCTTCTTAGCACGCAGAGCTTCTGTTTCTCGCTCTTCTTCGTCGCTGACTTCTATGGCTTCTTCACCGGGTGTCAGATTAATTGTCTTAGTGCAGCGTTCTTTCGGCGGCAGGTTATAACCAGAGCAACCAAGAAACACACCCGTTGATGCGGTACGAATACCCATTTTGCGCCCACATTCCGGGCAATCAATATCGGTCAGCACCACACTGTTTGCGCGCATGCCTCCTTCTTCAGGGTCAAGCTCCGCCTTTTCCAGCCGCTGCTTGAAGTCTTCATAAAAGCTGTCCAGCGTTTCTTTCCAATTACGCTTACCGGCCGCAATGTCATCAAGAGCCTGTTCCATTTCGGCGGTAAAATTGTAATTCATCAGCTCTGTGAAGTTTTCTATCAAGCGGTCATTGACAATTTCGCCCATCTTCTCAGCAAAGAAACGACGGTTTTCTACGCGTACGTAACCGCGGTCCTGAATGGTCGAGATAATAGACGCGTAGGTTGAAGGTCGGCCAATACCGCGCTTCTCTAACTCTTTAACCAAGGATGCTTCACTGTACCGTGCCGGAGGCTTCGTGAAATGCTGCTCTGGCTCTAAGTGCTCAAGTGTCAGTGAATCACCTTTTTTCAAGTCCGGTAAGTTCGTATCACCGTCCTTTTTCGATGAAGGTGGCATCACCTTTGTCCAGCCCGGGAAGCGCATAACCCGACCACGAGCTTTCAATTCAAAATCCCCGGCGGTAGCGATTAATGTCGTGCTATCGTACTTAGCTGGCGTCATCTGACAAGCGACAAACTGTCGCCAAATCAACTCGTAAAGGCGCTGAGCATCTCGTTCCATTGACGACAAAGACGACGCTTTAATAGCAACATCTGATGGGCGTATCGCTTCGTGGGCTTCCTGTGCGTTACTTTTTGCACCATAACGATTAGGCGACTCCGGCAAATACTTTTTGCCGAACTCACTTTCAATAAGCCCCCGACATGCATTAACTGCTTCTGAGCTTAGGTTCGTCGAGTCGGTACGCATATAGGTGATATGCCCCGCTTCATACAACCGCTGAGCCATCATCATGGTTTTCTTAACGCCGAAGCCTAAGCGAGTACTAGCCGCCTGTTGCAGAGTTGACGTAATAAAAGGCGCACCAGGCTTGCTGGAAGTCGGCTTATCTTCACGAGAAGTTATCTCGTAATCCGCACCTTTTAGTAAGTTTAATGCTTTATTGGTTTCTTCTTCATTAACCGGGCGGAAGTTTTTGCCGGCTTCTTTAATAACCTGCATACGTAGCTTATCGCTTGCAGTGCTGGCTAAATCAGCATAAACGTCCCAGTATTCTTCCGGTACAAAGGCTTTAATTTCGCGCTCGCGCTCAACCACTAAACGCACAGCGACTGACTGTACGCGTCCGGCGGACAAACCTCTTGCAACCTTTTTCCACAATAGCGGCGACACCATAAAACCAACGACACGGTCGAGGAAGCGCCGTGTCTGTTGAGCATTCACACGATCAGTATTTAATTGTGCCGGGTGTTTAAACGCTTCCTGAATGGCGTTTTTGGTAATTTCGTTAAATACCACACGCTTAAAGCGGTCGTCCTCGCCACCAATTAATTCCCGCAAGTGCCAGGCAATTGCCTCCCCTTCGCGGTCCAAATCCGTTGCGAGAATAATTTCGTCTGACTTTTTCGCCAGTTGCTTGAGCTCTTTAACGACTTTCTCTTTTCCCTGAAGCACTTCGTAATGAGCTTCCCAGTCATTTTCCGGGTCAATACCCATGCGAGCTATCAAGCGTTTATAGTCACGCTCTTTCTGATACTTCGCTTTTGCTTCAGGCGACATTTTGCGAACTTCTGCTGCCGGCTTGCTTTTCACCGTTTCAGTCGCACGCGTTGGCAGATCACGCACGTGACCAACGCTGGACTTAACCACAAAGTCCTTTCCCAGATACTTATTAATGGTTTTGGCTTTTGCCGGAGACTCGACAATGACGAGCGATTTAGCCATAGAATAATCGTTCTCTTGTTATAGATGACCGTGTATATACGTGCTAAAGATATAAATTACAAGGGCAATTGTTCTTCAGCGGCCTTTTTTAGGTATATCGGTTATCGTTACGAGAAACAACCATGATTGGTGCTTTTTGATAAAAATTCGCACAAATTAAATATTCAGTCAAAACAAGCGGGGCCTTAGCAAAGGCTTTAAAATAAAGGCTTTCAAGGGCATTTTAAAACAGTATAATGTGTCACAAATTCAATGAGCAGGTGCACACAACGTGCAGGAGTAATCCCTAGTGAGCATGGAACACTTTGAAGTCAACTACGACGGCTTAGTCGGCCCAACCCATAATTACGCCGGACTGTCTTTTGGTAACGTCGCGTCTTTAGCAAATGCTAAAGCGTCATCCAGCCCAAAAGATGCGGCATTGCAAGGCTTGAAAAAAATGAAGGCGTTGCACGATATGGGGATGAAGCAAGGTGTTCTTGCGCCACAAGAGCGTCCTGACACGCACGCATTGCGTCGCTTAGGGTTTACCGGAACTGACGCTGAAGTGCTTTATAAAGCCGCCTCTGAAGCTCCCGCTATTTTTCAGGCGGTGTGCTCTGCATCCAGCATGTGGACAGCCAATGCAGCAACAGTATCGCCAAGTGCTGATACTGCTAATGGCAAAGTTCACTTTACACCGGCTAATTTAACGAACAAATATCACCGTTCATTAGAGCCCGAAACCAGCGGCCGCATACTACAGGCCATGTTCGAAAATTCTCGCTACTTCGAACACCATAAACACTTGCCTGATAACGAACATTTTGGTGATGAAGGTGCAGCAAACCATACGCGTTTATGTAATGAGTACGGTCATGCCGGCGTCGAGGTATTTGTTTATGGTCGCCATGCATTTGACAGCTCGAAGCCTGCGCCTAAACGCTATCCGGCACGTCAAACTCTGGAAGCATCTCAGGCTATTGCCCGCCTGCACGGCCTGAGCGAAGACAACACCGTATTTATGCAGCAAAACCCCGATGTTATTGACCAAGGGGTTTTCCATAATGACGTCATTGCTGTCGGTAACCAGAATGTCCTTTTCTACCACGAACAAGCTTTCGCAGATACTGACACTAAACTGGCTGAAATTCAGAAAAAATTCGGCAACGATGGTGAGCTACACTTTATTAAAGTCGCAACTGACGATGTGAGTGTGGAAGATGCAGTAAGCACTTACCTATTCAACACTCAGCTTATCACGCCACCGAATGGTGAAATGACAATTATTGCCCCAACAGAATGTGAAGAGAACCCACGTGTAAAAAGTTACCTGGAAGGCCTTGTCAGCCAAGGCGGTCCTATTAAGCACGTGAAGTTCTTTGACGTAAAGCAGAGTATGCGCAACGGTGGTGGCCCAGCATGTCTGCGCCTACGTGTAGCCATGAACGACGAAGAAATTGCGGCAGCAAATCAGAATTGCTTAATGTCGGACGCGCTGTTTGACCGTTTGAACCAATGGGTTAATAAACACTATCGCGATGAATTAGCGGTCGATGACTTAAAAGATCCAGCCTTATTAGAAGAATCTCGCGCCGCTTTGGATGAGTTAACTCAAATTATGAAGTTAGGTTCAGTCTACGCGTTCCAACGTGACTAGTTCACATTGAACTTCCATACAAAAGGGCGCTGGGAGTATTCCTCAGCGCCCTTTTTAATTGCGTTAAATGCTCTAAGCAGCCAAATTAGTCGTTATCGTTATGCAACTCTAAGTTCGCGTCTTCAGAGCCTTCTCGCTCCGCTCTTGCCGTATCATTGCGAGCAGCATGTAACTTGTCCAGATACTCTTGGTTTACATCACCCGTGACATACTCACCACTAAATACCGAGGTTTCAAAACGTTTAATTGACGTATTTTCTTCACCTACTGCGGCGACTAAGTCATCAAGGTCTTGATAAATTAAACCGTCAGCCTTAATCATGTCGCGAATTTCGATAGCTTCACGACCGTGCCCAATTAGCTCGTTTGCGCTCGGCATATCAATACCATAAACATTCGGGAAACGAATTTCAGGCGCTGCTGATGCAAAATACACCTTTTTAGCTCCCGCCTCACGAGCCATTTCAATAATCTGCTCAGAGGTTGTGCCACGCACGATAGAGTCATCTACTAACAAGACGTTCTTGCCTTTAAACTCAGCACTAATTGCGTTGAGTTTACGACGAACCGACTTACGACGCTGAGTTTGTCCCGGCATAATGAACGTGCGGCCAATATAGCGGTTTTTCACAAAACCCTGGCGATACGGCAAATCAAGCACACTGGCAATTTCCAGAGCAATATCACAGCTTGTTTCCGGGATAGGAATAACCACATCGATATCTAAGTCGGCATAATCGCGTTTCAGTTTTTCACCCAGTTTACGGCCCATATTGACACGGCTAGCATAAACCGAAATACCGTCGATGAACGAGTCAGGGCGGGCAAAATAGACATATTCAAATATACACGGGCAATGCATAGGTTTATCAGCGCACTGCCGCGAATAGAGCTTACCGTCATTGGTAATAAAGATAGCTTCGCCAGGCTCGACATCTCGCAGATATTTAAAGCCTGTGCCGTCAATAGCAACACTTTCAGAAGCAACAATGTACTCTTCTCCGTCTTCCGTATCTCGTTTCCCCAATGCCAGAGGACGAATGCCCCATGGGTCACGGAAGGCAACCAAACCATGCCCAATGATCATTGCTACAACTGCATATGCGCCGCGAACTTTTCGGTGAACAGCAGTAACCGTTCTGAAAATATCATCATCGTTTAGCGTTAAGCTATCGTTTTTATCCAGTTCGTTAGCAAAGACGTTCAGTAAAATCTCTGAATCTGACGTGGTATTAATGTGGCGACGGGCGGTTTTAAACAAATGCTCGTGAACATCGGCTGCGTTTGTCAGGTTACCGTTATGTGCCATAGCAATACCAAACGGCGAGTTCACATAAAATGGTTGAGCCTCTGCAGAGCTTGAGCTTCCTGCCGTTGGGTAGCGAACATGACCGATACCAACAGTACCGGATAAACGGTGCATATGACGGGTATGAAAAACATCCCGAACCAAACCGTTTGCCTTGCGCAAACGTAATGTATTGTGCTCATCAACGGTCATTATGCCTGCGGCATCCTGCCCCCGATGCTGAAGCATGGTTAAACCATCATAAAGCGCTTGGTTAACCGGCTGCTTACCAACAATACCAACAATACCACACATGTCTTTTCACCATTCTATACAGGTTGAGGGACTAAAAAACTCGAGCTGTTCTCCAGGTAACTGAAGAACCATTGAATAAAGAGTCCAAAATGAGGAATGAGTAACGAATTTTGCCACCACTCGCTGGACGATAGCGGCGTAAATGAGTCGATAAAAAACAATAATGCGCTAACAATGAGCAAACCTCTGAGCGCACCAAAAACCAGCCCCAGCACCCTGTCTGTTCCAGATAACCCAGTGTGTTGAACCAGTTTTGAAATAATGTAGTTAAGAATTGCGCCAATAATCAGCGTCGCAACAAACAAAGCGGCTATGGCGGCGGCGTTTCTGAGCATAGGCTGCTCAATGCCAGTGAAGTAAACAGCTAAGTCTTGGTAAAAATAACTGGCGATGAAAAATGCAGATATCCAAATTGCCAGGGAGACTGCTTCTTTGACAAAGCCCCTAACCAAGCTAATTACTGAGGACAGGCCAATAATAATGATAATGGCATAGTCAATCCAGACCATAAGCACTCACATTTGCTGCGCAAAAGACGGCGTGGATTTTAACAGAACAGGTGCATAATTGTGAGTTTTTTACACACATATTGCACTTTTTTATGGCTTGTACGTCATTATTTTGCCGTCCAGTCCCGTCAGTTCTTTCAGTGGAGCCAGTTGTTTTTGAAGCTCCGCTTCAGAGGTATCAGGTCCCACAAGCAGCCGAGTTATTTTCCCACTGGCTGACTTTTCTGAGTAAGCCGCGTAACCTCTATCTCTAAGCTGTTCAACAAGCTTTCTGACGCTGTCTTCTTTACTAAAAGCACCGAGTTGAATAACCCAGGCTTTACCGTCAATTTCTGCTTCGACCGGCTCTCTGGGAGGCGCTTTAAGCCCTTTATCTTCGGCGATAGGCTCGGCGGACTCTGCTGTCACCTCAGTGTCTTCTTGCTGTGACACTTCTTCTACAGGTTCCGCAATCAAGTCGTCAGACATTGCGTTAGGCTGCTGCAAAGCCTCTTCAGACTCAGGCTTCAAAGGTATGGTTTCGATGGGGTCGACCGGCTGCTCTTTTTTACCATCCAGTACTTCAGGAATAATAATTACCGCTAAAGCGACAAGTATTAAGGTACCGACAAGACGGTTTTGCAAAGGACTGGCCAAGGTCACGCTCCCACTATTAATTGATTAACGCTGGACACAGTGTAAAACGAGCCGAACACGAAAACCAGTGGCTTCTCGTCACATTGACTGGCTTTTTCTATTGCACTCTCAAAAGCCGCGTTCACACTGTCAAAGGTTCGATAGTTATCTGTCAGTGCCATAACTTCCGCTAATTTGTCGGCTTGCTCACCGCGAGGCTCTTTTAACGTACCGACAAACCACTGTGTAATGATTTGCTGTAACGCAGCTTTGACCCCGACATGATCTTTATCCGACAGCATGCCAATAACAGCATAAATCGGCCTATTCTTGTAGCTCGATGCAATGTACCTTGAAGCATAAGCAGCGGCCTGAGGATTATGAGCAACATCTAAGAGCACGTCGACATTATTATACTGCGCGACCTGCATTCGACCTGTCAAAGCAGCGGAAATTAAGCCCATTTTAATCGCGTCGAGGCTAACAGGAAGTGGCAGATGCTCAATAGCCGCAATAGCTGTTGATGCGTTAATGAGCGGCAACTTAGGTTTGGGGAGGTGGCGAGCATAGACCCTATGGCTGCGATATTCCCAGTCCTTTTCAAGCTCTTTTCTGAAAAAGTCTTTCCCTACTTGGATAAGTTTGGCGCCAATAGTATCAGCCGACTCCTTTATTGACTCAGGCGCATTTTCATCACCACAAATCAGCGGTTTATTATTACGCGCTATACCCGCTTTTTCGCGACCTATTTGTTCGCGGTTATCACCAAGGAAAGCGATATGGTCAATACCGACACTGGTAATGACTGACACATCAGGTTCAACACAGTTAACTGCATCGAGCCGCCCTCCTAAGCCTACTTCAAGTATGGCTACGTCAACGTCTGCCTGCTTAATAAGATGTAAAGCAGCCAAAGTACCAAATTCAAAATAGGTAAGGGAAGTTTGCTGCCGCGCCTCATTGATAACCGAAAACGCTTTCGCATGACTTTGTTCAGGCAGCATTTTTCGGTTAATACGTACCCTCTCTTCATATTTGACGATATGCGGAGAAGTATACACTGCGGTTTTATAGCCAGCGGCCGACAACATTTCTTCTAAGTAACAAACTGTCGAGCCTTTTCCATTAGTTCCGCCAACCGTGATGACGTATGGTGCAGGTGTCAATACACCTGCATTTGCAGCTACCTGAGACACACGCTCCAACCCCATATCAATCTCGGTAGGGTGAAGCTTTTCCAGATAGTCGAGCCATACCTGCAGCTTGTCAGAAGCGACAGGTATGTATGAAGGAGTGTCACTCATTCTGTTTCAGGTTGGGTATCAACAGCCGTTTCGGGGGAAGGCAGGTGTTGCATTTTTGCCAGCAAGCGCGCCACTGTGTCACGCATGTCGCGTCTGTCCACGATCATGTCGATAGCACCGTGCTCAAGCAAAAACTCAGCACGCTGGAAGCCTTCCGGAAGAGTCTGACGCACAGTTTGCTCAATAACTCGAGGACCGGCAAAGCCAATAAGCGCTTTAGGTTCAGCAATATGGATATCACCGAGCATTGCTAAACTGGCCGATACCCCACCCATGGTCGGGTCAGTCAATACAGAAATAAACGGAATACCTTCTTCACTCATACGAGCCAGCGCCGCAGACGTTTTAGCCATTTGCATCAATGACATTAAGGCTTCCTGCATACGAGCGCCGCCCGATGCTGAGAAGCAAACCAAAGGTATGCGTTTTTCCAGGCAAACTTCAGCGGCTTTTACAAACTTAGCGCCAACCACTGAGGCCATTGACCCGCCCATAAAATTAAAATCAAAAGCAACGGCGACCAGAGGAACACCTTTTACCATACCTTTTTGCGCAATAAGCGCGTCGTTTTCGCCGGTACTTTTCTGCGCCGCAGCAATACGGTCTTTATACTTTTTAGAGTCTTTAAACTTTAGGACATCTTTCGGCTCAAGGTCGGTACCTATTTCCTCTCGGTTACCTTCATCTAAAAAGATATCCAGCCGGCGTCGACCGGTCACACGCATGTGATGATCGCATTTAGGACAAACATCCAGACTGCGCTCTAAGTCAGCACGATAAATAATGTTGTCACAAGAGGTACATTTGCTCCAAACCCCTTCAGGAACACCGCGTCTCTTGTTTATTTTTGGCTTTGCGAGAATTCTTTCAATCCAGCTCATAATATTCGGCTTACAGCTCTAATAAGTTTATTGGAATAGCTTACATGGTAGCACAATTCAATCAAGAAAAGAGGTCATAACAGTCACTCTAACCAGAGTGGCCCTGGAGTTACCACAGGAATTTCATAGTCGTCAGGATAAGTCACCGCAACCAAATATAAACCGCCTGGCTTGGCTGTTGCTGCGGCCTGCGTCCTATCTTTTAATTCGAGTAACTCTTTGAGCCAGGATGTAGGCTGTTGCTCCTGCCCTATAACAATAAGACTACCGACAATATTTCGCACCATGTGGTGAAGGAATGCGTTGGCGCTAATATCGACAATAACAAAGTCACCTTTGCGCGTTACCTCTAACCGAGTGACATTACGGTTAGCCGAATGTGACTGGCACTGAGCTGCCCGAAAGGAGGTAAAGTCATGCTCTCCAATTAACGCTTGAGCGGCTTCATGCATCAGGTGCTCATTCAGTGGTTGGTGGTAATGACTGACGCCAGATGAATGTATACCAGGCCTTAAGCGCGTATTGGCAATAATGTAGCGATAGCGTCTGGCTGTTGCGCTGAACCGCGCGCTGAAGTCATTTGCTACAGGCTTTGCCCAGCGTACTGCTATTCCATCGGGCAGGTTACTATTAACACCGAGCGTCCAGGCCGCACTTTTTCGTTCGCTTTCTACATCAAAATGCACAACTTGTGCTGTCGCATGAACACCCGCATCGGTTCGGCCAGCACAGGTGACTTCAACGGTTTCATTGGCGACTTTACTTAATGCCTCTTCCAGGTGTTGCTGGACACTAATGACTTCACGTTGTCGCTGCCAGCCATAGTACTGACTGCCGTCATACTCTAGCCCCAGAGCTATTCGCATACTACTTAACCTTACGAATCTAAACGGTTTTTAAGAGTTTTTGCTTCTTCAGCAAGCGCTTCGTCGTCGCCATCAATCAGCTGTTGAAGAATTTCCCGCGCTTCATCTTTCTCGTCCATCTCAATATAAGCGCGAGCTAAATCGAGCTGCCCAGCTGGATCATCATCCGCCGGCGCATCGCCTTCCTGGCCCGCATCTTCGTCCGGCAATACGTCCTTGACTGCTGACGACTCGTAGCGGTCATCATCTTCGTCTTCTTCGTCAGCTTCCGCCATCAGCGAATCGATATCGACGTAATCTTCATCGTCGTTTGCCGTAAATGAATCTTCATCATCTTGGCTTTCTGCTTCAGTTTCAGCCTCAGTAGACGTTTCTTCCGTTTCGGGCGATTCTTCGTCCGTCTCCGGCGCACCGCCAAACAGTGATTCTAAATCTTCATCGGCCTGACTTTCTGCTTCATCTAACGCTTCATCGTCTTCCGGAACTTCTTCTTCAATATCATCAAAGTCATCAAGCGCCTGAGTCACTTCATCCGATTCTTTTAGAAGTTGCTCAAGATCATCACTCTCCTCTTCGCCTTCAAGAGTTTCATCATGTTCGGAGTCATCACCGCTCTCAACTTCAGTCTCAGCAACGTTCTCAGTGTCATCAGTGGTACTTTCTTCGAACTGGGCAAGAATGTCATCCGGATCTATCGCTTCTTCTGTCTCGCTCGCTTCAGAAGGCGCCTCGTCAGAGCTTGGGGTGTCTTCTAATACGTCCTCGCTCGATGCTTCTTCGGTGCTTTCATCAGCTTCTAATTCGTCACCTAGCCCTAAATCTGCCAGCACATCATCGACTTCACTGTCGTCAAAGTCATCCGGGAGTAAGTCATCCGACTCGTCCTTGTCATTTTCGGCTTCTTCATCAGACGCCTCGGCACTCTCCTCGGTACTTTCCTCGGCATTCTCCTCCTGAGGCTCCTCTACTTGATCATCTTCAGAAGTTTCGCCTTCACTCTCTGAAGACTCAGATTCGGCTTCCTCAGGCACTTCATTGTCTTCATCATTTTGTGGCTGCGCCTCAGAGTCTAACTCTTCGTCTGAGGTCTCTGCATCTGAGCTATCTGCAGCTGGCTCGTCATCAGTGACTTCATCGTCACCAACAGATAAGTCAATGGCTTCTTCATCATCGTCCGACTCGCCAAATAGTTTATCCAGCTCTTCCTGAGACAACTCACCTGCGTCGTCATCGTCGTCAGGTAACACGACTTTGTCGTCTTCATCAATATCATCATCAGCATCATCAGTGGCTGACGGCGCGTCCTGCTGACTTGACTTGTCATTTTCATCATCGTCCAGCTGTATACTGAAGTCTTCTTCGGATTCGGCTTTCCCTGAGCCACTAAGCTCAGCCTCGAGAGCACTTAAATCGTCACCCTCATCTTCTTCATCGTCTTCGGCTTGCTGGCTGTCATCGATATCAAAAATGCCGTCACCGGTATCATTTTGCGGAGCGCCCCCCATTAACTCTTTGTCGAGTTCTGCGGCGGCTTCTTCCTCACTTAACTCTTTTTTACTAGCGACTTCTGGCTCTTCATCTTTATTCTTCGAAGAGCGTTTCATTAAGAATAAAACAATACCGCCAATAATCAGTAACGCAGGTAGTATCGAAACTAAGAGCATATTGATTGGGTTTTGCAGCCAATTAATAAAGCCAGACTCTTCTTCTGCCTGACGCATTGCCGCCTGCTGCTCTATCAGCTCCTGCTGCTGAGCAAGAACTTGTTGAAATTGGGTTTCTAATTCATCCGTTTTGGTCGCACTTTGTGCCAGCTCATCCAATCGCTCGGCTAAAGAATCAATACGTTGCTGTAACGACTGATTCTCGTCATACATTTGCTGAACCGTTTGCATGGAACTGCGAACTTCATTGCGCAGGTCTTCAAAGTTCTGTTCCTGACGTTGTTCAACCTCTTGCACAGCCTGTTCTGCACGCGTTTTCGCTTCTTTAAGCAGCTGCGTTTGCTCTTCTCGTGTTCGTTGAGTGCTTTGTTCTACTTCAGAGAGCTGTTGTGATTTTTCCTTTAACTGACCGTCAACCACTACCTGTCGACGTGCAGCCTCAGGGTTAACCATTTGAATTTCCTGCAATGACGGTATGCGCAGGTAAAAACCGTCAAGCATACGGTTCATATTGCCATCGACAAAGGCGTCATCATTTGCCTGAACAATGGCAACCATCGTTTGATACTGAGTAACGCTGGAATGCGGTTTGTAGCGACGAGCAATGTCCCACAGGGTGTCGTTAGAGGTGATAGGTCCATAACGCTCCTGACCAATACGAACGTCTTCAGCTTCAGAACCTTTAGGGCCTTTAATAACCGTGCCATCCTGCCACGGCAAAGCACTACTACTGATGCTCACCAGTAACAGTGCTGCCAATGAAAGATGTTTATACACTTGCCCTGTAATCGTTTTTTTCATCCCTTGTTCTCTGCCCGCGCTTTGCTCTTATCTTTAACGGCGTCAGTAATAAAAACTTTATGACATACAGCCGCTTAAATTACCAGTATTCGCGAATTAAAGTTTCTGCAATTTGAATACTGTTGGTTGCGGCACCTTTGCGAATGTTGTCAGACACCACCCATAAATTTAAACCTTGAGGGTGACTAATATCTTCACGTACACGCCCGACGAACACGTCGTCTTTACCGGCAGCATCGCTTACTTGCGTAGGGAACTCTTCACGTTGTTCCATAAGCGTTACGCCAGGTGCTTCGCTTAATAACTGCTTGGTATGCTCTGCTGTTATTGGCTGACGAGTTTCAATATGTATGGCTTCAGCGTGACCATAAAAAACCGGCACACGCACCGCTGTCGCATTAACGCGCACGCTCGGATCATTAAATATTTTTTGCGTTTCCCACACCATTTTCATTTCTTCTTTGGTGTAGTCGTTATCCTGGAACACATCGATTTGCGGAATGCAGTTAAACGCAATTTGGCGACTGAAGTTTTCAACCGTTGGCTGCTTTGCATTCAACAGTTCGGCTGTCTGCTTTGCCAATTCTTCCATTGCTTCTTTGCCAGCACCAGACACCGACTGATAAGTGGCAACGTTAATGCGCTCAATACCCACAGCATCATGTATCGGCTTTAGCGCAACCAGCATTTGAATAGTTGAGCAGTTCGGGTTCGCAATAATATTTCGGTTACGAAAATCAGCCAGAGCCCAGGCATTGACCTCTGGCACAACCAAAGGAATGTCAGGCTCGTAACGAAACTCCGACGTGTTATCAATAACCACACACCCCGCTTCCGCAGCTTTAGGTGCAAACTCCCGTGAAATAGAGCCGCCGGCAGAAAAGAACGCAATATCGGCATTTGACCAGTCAAAGTCATCGGCCACTAAGACTTCTGTTTCTTCACCGTTAAAGTTGACTGTCGCCCCTGCTGAACGGGCGCTTGCTAACGGGTATAGTTCGGCAACCGGAAATTTTCGCTCAGCTAGAATATCAATCATTTGTTGACCCACTAAGCCTGTTGCACCAAGAACTGCTATGCGAAACCCGTCTGCCATAAGTACTCCTTAACGGTTGACTTGTCGGGCACTAAAGCCCAACTGTAAAAATTGGATATATTGCTCGCTATTATGGCATGTAACGCCCTGATTTATGAACTCTCTGCGAGGGCTTTCTTTGCGATATTTTTTTCGTAAAGTATCAAAGCCTTCCTGTGTCTGTGCATCACGGCGGAAAAGCGCATCGTCTTCCATAATGTCGTAGTGCTGCTTGACCCAATGTGACAGCGAACTTAATGGCCATAGTTGTTTTGCGTTCAGCGCAGGCCATGTAGGGTTCGGCAACACCGCGCTTTTGTCATAATTAGTTTCAAGCTGAAAGTGCTGCAACAGAGCATTAGCAACCATTATGGCACCACCCACCTTACCTTCCAGGCTATGACCGGCAATGTGAGGAGTGGCAATGTCAACGTAGTCAACCAAAGGCTTTAAAACCTTAGGCTCTCCTTCCCACACATCGAGCACAATAAAAGGTCTTTCACCCTGCTGAGCTCTTTCCAGCAATGCGACGTTATCTATCACAGAACCACGGCTGGCATTAATCAGCAACTGGTTTTCATGTAGCGACTGTAGCGCCGTATGCTCAAACAAATGGTGAGTCGGATACTCGTCGCCCCGCGTCAACGGGACATGGCAGGAAATAATATCGGCTGTGATAACACGTTGCCAGTGGTCGTGAACTGCCTTTTCGCCTTTTTTACTCAATGGCGGATCGTAATAATGCACGTTCATGCCAAGCGCTTGTAAGCGTTGGCCCGCAGCCTGTCCAGTATGGCCAGCACCAACAATAGCAACGTCTAAGTCAGCTAGCGAATCAATGTTTTGTCCGTTTAACCACTGCAAAACAGCACATAGTACATACTCACCGACAGAGGCAGCGTTAGCCCCCGGAGCATGTGCAAAGGCAATACCTTTTTCAGCCAGGGCTTGTGAGTCGATATGCTCGGTACCAATAGTTGCAGAGGCCACAAAGGTTAACTTTGGGGCTTTTTCCAATAGCTCTTTATTGACTTGAGTAATAGAGCGAACCAGCAATGCATCCGCATTTGCCAGTAACTCTGGGGGAGGTTCTCTTTCTGAGAAAAAATGAAGGTTTCCTGCGCCTGACAACAATGTCGACAGCGCAGGAATGTTTCTATCGGCGACGATATTCATCGTACCAACCGATGACACAGCTTACTCTGCGTATTGGCGCATAACCAATGACGCGTTTGTGCCACCAAAACCAAAGCTATTAGACATAACCGTACGTAATGGTGCATCGGTTGTTTGACGGATGATATTCATACCATCAGCTTGTTCATCCAGCTTTTCAATGTTGATAGACGGTGTTACAAAACCGTGCTTCAACATAAGCAGTGAATAAATCGCTTCATGCACACCTGCGGCGCCTAACGCGTGACCGGTCATAGCTTTGGTTGCGCTAATCATTGGTGTCTTTTCAGGGAACACCTCACGAATGGCTTCTAGTTCTTTCACGTCGCCCACTGGCGTGCTGGTTCCGTGGGTATTCAGATAGTCGATTGGGCTGTCGACGGTTTCCATTGCCATTTTCATGCAACGAACCGCACCTTCACCTGACGGTGCAACCATGTCATAGCCGTCTGAAGTAGCGCCGTAGCCAACAATTTCGCCGTAAATTTTCGCGCCACGTGCTTTAGCCGCTTCTAGCTCTTCAATAACCAAGATACCGCCACCACCAGCAGGGACGAAACCATCGCGACCCTGGTCATAGGTACGCGATGCTTTCTCAGGCGTATCATTGTATTTAGTACTTAATGCGCCCATGGCGTCGAACTCCATGCCCAAAGTCCAGTGAAGCTCTTCACCACCGCCGGCAAAGACACGGTCTTGCTTACCAAATTGAATAAGCTCTAAAGCGTGACCAATACAGTGTGCTGACGTCGCACACGCTGAACTAATTGAATAGTTCACGCCTTTTATTTTGAAAGGCGTCGCAAGACATGCTGATGTCGTGGATGCCATGCAACGAGGTACCATATAAGGCCCTACGCGTTTCACGCCGCGCTCGCGCAGAATATCTGCCGCAGCAACTTGATGCTCACCAGAAGCGCCACCCGAGCCAACAACCAGCCCGGTACGAGGGTTGGAAATTTCATCTTCGCTTAAACCTGCATCTTCAATTGCCTGGGACATAGCAATATAAGCATAAGCAGCTGAGTCACCCATAAAGCGCAATGCTTTACGATCGATATGGTCTTTAGGGTCAAGCTTTACCGGCCCCCAAACCTGACAGCGAAGTCCCATCTCCGCAAAAGATTCAGAGCGGCTAATGCCTGACTTGCCCTGACGCAAGCTGTCCAGTACTTCTTCTTGATTGTTACCGATGCTTGATACGATACCAAGGCCGGTTATCACTGCTCTTCTCATTCTAAAATCCTGTCTGACATTTATACGTCGGTATAGTAACTAACGTGTTCTAAGAATGTGGTCTGCTTTGTGCACTGTTTTTAGTAATCTTGTTATTATAGCGAGCATCTGCCAATAAATCATGGGGCAAACACTTGAATTCTAAAGCGTCGGTCAAGTTTAACGAGTATGGCGTACCTGTTTCCACCACTTTCGATGATATTTATTTTTCAATAGAAAGTGGCATTGACGAAAGCCAATACGTATTTCTTAAGCACAACGGATTACCTGAGCGTTGGCAGAACCTTAAAAAACAAGAATGCTTTACCATTGCAGAAACAGGTTTTGGTACCGGCCTTAACTTTTTACTGGCCTGGCAACAGTTTCTTGAGCATGCGCCAGCTAACGCTCGCCTGCACTTTATCAGCTTTGAAAAGTTTCCCTTAACTGTTCAGCAACTGCAACAAGCTTACGCCTTACTACCAGAGGTGGAGAGTATCAGCTCGCAGTTTCTATCTCATTACCCGTCACCCGAGCCCGGGTGCCACCGCCTTACCTTTGCAGAGGGAAGAGTTACATTAGATTTGTGGATAGGAGACGTTAACGAGCTTTTTCCTCACTGGCAGACACAAGCCAAACGTAGAGTCGATGCATGGTTCTTAGATGGCTTTGCCCCCTCAAAAAATCCGGATATGTGGCAAAATCAGCTATTCGAAACCATGGCGATGACTGCTCATGAAGGAACGACTTATGCCACGTTTACGGCCGCGGGAGTGGTTCGCCGCGGACTTAACGACGCAGGGTTTGCGGTTCACAAAGTTCCCGGCTACGGCCGCAAACGAGAAATGGTGTGTGGTCAGTATCAAGGGCAAGTCGTTAAGCCCGAAACACAGAGCGTCGACCCACAGACCGATAGCGTCGTTATTATTGGCGGCGGAATAAGCGCAGCTTGCTGTGCCGTTTCGTTACATAAACGCGGCGTTACCACTAAGGTTATTGCGCCAAATTTAGCCGACGGCGCATCGGGCAACCCGCAAGGGGCCGTTTACCCTTTACTGCATGCTGAGCATACTCCCCTTAGTCGCTTATACTGGCAAGCGTTTAGCACTGCGCTGAATACTTACCGTCAATACGTGCCCGAGCACTGGCAAGCCAGCGGCGTTTTGCAACCCGCATTCAATGAACAACGAGAGCAGCGCTTTCAAAAAGTAGCTAGTGACTTATATAACGAAACAACGGTTCGTTATTTAAACGCGGAAGAGACGAACAAAGCCGCTGGAATTGCTATCGATACCCCTGCTCTGTTTTATCCTCAAGCGGGCTGGTTAAAACCTGAGCCAGTCGTTAAGTCGTTATTCCGGAAAGCCGGTAGCGACGTCCTCAACCATAAAGTACAAAGCATTAGCCGAACGACCGACGGTGATTGGCGTGTTTCACTGAGCAACGGAGAAAGTATTCAGGCTAAGCGTGTGGTGCTCGCCACGGGTCATAACTTTAATGAGCTGCTACCAGCAGACGTTGAACCTTTGCCGATAAAGCCGGTGCGCGGGCAAATAACTCAAGTTAAAACGACCAAAAGCCTCGCTCCTTTAAAAGCGGTGCTCTGCTATAAAGGCTATTTAGTGCCTGAGTCTGAAGGCATACATTGTCTGGGGGCTACGTTTAATCGTGGTGAAACAGATTTAGCGACACGCTTGGAAGATAACGAAGAAAACCTTAAGCAACTCAACGACAACGCAAAGCAGTCTTGGGCAAAAGAGCTTGACGTTCATACACAACGAGCGTCGGTAAGGGCTACCACACCAGACCATCAACCTGTTGTCGGTCAACTGTACTCAGGGCTTTACGGAATAACCGGGTTGGGTTCCAGAGGTTTTACGTCGGCGCCTTTGCTAGGCGAAATTCTGGCGGGACTAATAAGCAACGATACCCTACCGCTGACCGACGATGCTCTGGCGAGATTATCTCCCGCCCGCTTTCGCCGCTAACTTATCCATTAAGTTTTTAATGTGCGCTTGATCAGCAGGTGCAAGTTCATGGCGTGTGTCATGAACCGCCTGCTCGAGCGACGGCATTAGCTTGTCGGTATCAGCATTTCCGGACATTTCCAACTGTGCTACCACCAAGTCGAAGTGACCACGCAAATAACCGCTGGCAAATAACTCATCGTCATTACCTGAAACCACGGCCTCATCGAACACCGTTTCAAGTTGCTCGACCTGTTGATCAAAGTCCATACTGCCCTCTTCTTGATTCATACTGCGTCACAAAGGTGGGTCATTCTATCGGTCTTTTTGGTACAATGCATCCACATCCAATCGTTAACTGAAGGTCAAGGTGTAATCTATGTCACTGCAAATTGGTTTGTTTTACGGTTCTACCACCTGCTACACGGAAATAGCTGCCGAGAAAATACAGCAAGCCATTGGCGAAGACATCGTAACGTTGTTTAATATTCAGGACACTCCCCTTAAAGACGCCGAACAGTTCGACATTCTTATTTTCGGTATTTCCACCTGGGACTTTGGCGAGCTACAGGAAGACTGGGAAAGTCACTGGGATGATATTAACGATGTTGACCTCAGCGGAAAAATCGTTGCGCTTTACGGTATGGGAGACCAGGAAGGCTATACCGACTGGTTTCAGGACGCACTCGGAATGCTGCATGACGCTATTGCTGATCATGGTTGTAAACGCATTGGCTTTTGGCCCAACCAAGGTTACGACTTCGCCGCTTCTAAAGCATTAACCGCAGATAACTCGCAGTTCGTCGGCTTATCACTAGATGAAGACTCACAATATGAGTTATCTGATGAACGTATTGAACAGTGGACAACACAAATATTAGAAGAAATAGCAGAACAACTGGGATAAACCATGCGACATATACTCTTAATTTGCCTGCTTGTATTAAGCAGCTTTACCTCGTTCAGCCATGCGGCTGAACAGAAGCCTCCGGCAACCATTGAAGCTTTTACCGAGTCCTTTTCGAAACAGGACGGTTTTTTTACGTTTTATCATGATCAGACAAACGGCGATTACTACCTGCAAGTGCCTAAGAATGGCCAGCAGTTTATATTCCAAACCAGTCTTCCCTGGGGGTTGGGCTCTAACGACATCGGTTTGGACAGAGGTCAGTTAGGCGAAACCCGCTTATCGTCTTTTCATATTGAAGGCGACAAAGCGTTACTGATGCAGCACAACACCAATTATCGTGCGCAAACCGAGAACATCGCGGAACGTCAAAGTGTGAATGAAGCTTTCGCAGACGCGGTACTTTACGGCTTTAACATTGTTGCCAGTAGTGACTCGCATGTGCTCATCGACTACACACCCTACTTATTCAGCGACGTACACGGCGTAACCCAACGCTTGGCGGGCACCGAACAAGGGCAGTTTAAAGTCGATACTCAACGCTCTGTCGTTTACCCAGAGCGCAGCAAAGCCTTTCCCGAAAACACCGAACTGGAAGCAAAAGTAACCTTTGTTGGTGAAGGTAAAGGTCGCTGGGTACGCGAAACCGCTGCAAATGCAGATGCTTTAACCTTGCACTTGCACCACTCTTTTATTCAACTTCCGGATGCCGGCTACTTACCAAGAGAGTTTCATACCAACAGTGGCTTCTGGTCACACAGTTTTAAAGACTATGCGGCCCCGCTTGGCGAGCCTATGACGGTGCAATACATACCGCGTCACCGCTTACAGAAGAAAGACCCGATAGCTTCTGAGAGTGAGGCGCGCCAGCCAATTATTTACTATCTGGACCCGGGTGCGCCCGAGCCAGTTCGCTCTGCTTTATTAGAAGGCGCAAAGTGGTGGCAGGAAGGTTTTGAAGCCATTGGTTATGACAATGCGTTTCAAGTGAAAATGTTGCCAGCGGACGCAGACCCTATGGATGTTCGCTACAACGTCATTCAATGGGTTCACCGTGCTACCCGCGGTTGGTCTTATGGCTCTTCTGTTATTGACCCACGCACCGGTGAAATTATTAAAGGTCACGTCACCTTAGGCTCACTGCGTGTGCGTCAGGATATGAAAATTGCGACGGCCTTATTAACGCCTTTCGTCGACGACAAACAAGAGTTAAAAACCGCTGTTCAGAAAATGGCGTTAGCTCGTATTCGCCAGTTAAGCGCTCATGAAATTGGTCATACACTGGGTATTGCCCATAACTTTGCAGCAAGCCCTTCTGACCGTGCGTCCGTTATGGACTACCCTCACCCATTGGTCAACTTAACCACCGACGGCACGCTGACACTCAACGACGCCTACGATGTCGGTTTGGGAGTGTGGGATAAGCAAGTCATTGCTTATGGTTACAGCGACTTTGGTGGTATGCCATCAGCGACTGACCAGTTAGCTCGCATTTTGGATAAAAACGACTCCTTAGGATTAAGCTTCATTTCTGACAGAGATGCGCGACCCGTCGGCGGTGCACACCCAACAGCACATTTATGGGATAACGGCAGTAACCCTGTTACCGAGCTGGAGCGTTTGCTGACTGTTAGAGAACAAGTTCTGAATAACTTCAGCAAAGCCTTTTTAAATGACAATGAACCGCTGAGCCGACTGCACGAGTATTTCGTTCCGGTTTATCTGCTGCATCGTTATCAGGCAGAAGCGGCGGTCAAATGGCTTGGCGGTGTCAATTATGAGTATTACCTGGCCAGTGATAATACGGACGGGTACAAAGCAATTGGCGGCTCGCGCCAGCAATCTGCTTTATCTCAGTTACTCAGAACCATCAGTGCAGAAACGTTGGAAGTACCGACGCAGGTACAACAATGGTTAGTACCTCTGGCCTATGGTGAAAGCGACTCACGCGAGCGTTTTAACGGCAACACAGGGTTAATTCCTGACCCTGTCAGCATGGCCTCCAGTGTCGCGAACCACTCACTGCAATTAATGCTAAACCCTCAGCGTTTAAACCGTTTAGCGCAGCAACATAACGCTGATGCTAATGTGCCTTCACCAGCGCAGTTGAGCTCACAAATTTTTAAGCAGGTCTTTAACGACTGGAATGAAAACAATGCCAATCCATTGCACCAGCGACTGCTTGCAACAGCGGTGAATGCACTTATCAAGACAGTTCAGCGCGCAGAATTAGCGCCCGAAAGCCGTTTACCGATGATGTCAGAAATACAGCGTATGAAAGACACGCTAGCTGCGAGCAATAACAACTTTGCGAAGCAACTTGCGGCCGATATTGACGGTTTTATAGAAGATGGTGAATGGCCGAAAAACTATGAGCCTGAAGCACTTCCTCCAGGCTCACCTATCTAATTAATAACTTGCAGGGTTGCTTATAGCGACCCTGCAAAATCGTCCAGTTCGTCCTTCGTTTTACCGTGAGCCGTTGGTTTACGAGTCTCAGGGTCAATATGAACAAAGACAATATCGTCAGCTGTACAGATATTTTGCTTGGTATGCTTGTTACGCACTAAGCAAGTAATGGCTAACGAAGTGCGCCCTACCGTTTTCACTTCCAGACCAAACTCAACGACGTCGCCCTGAAATGCTGAAGTTTCAAAAGTAATAGCACCAATGTGTTTCGTTACCAGGCTTTTAGCGCCTAACTGGCAGCTGGCAAAAATGTAAGCCTCTTCGTCAATCCACTCCAGAATACGGCCACCAAACAGCGAACCTGCGAAGTTAAGATCATTAGGCATTACTAAACGGCGAGATAAAAAGCGCATAACCACTCCTTTGTTGAGAACTCTTTCGAGAAGGATATGCGCATATTATAACCTATTGTTCGCCAATGGTTTGTTGAAAAAATTGGGCGATCATCGAGTAGAGATGAATTTTTGTATGACGTCCGTTAATGGAGTGCTTTTTGCCCGGGTAGTTCATCATTTCAAATGGCTGCTCATTGTCCTGCAATTGCTTATAGAGTTTGGTGCTGTGCGTGAATAATACATTGTCATCGGCCATTCCGTGGTACATCAACAAGTCACCTTTAAGACCATCTGCGTATGGAAACACCGACGCAGCCTCATAGTTTTCACCTTCATCAGGCATGCCCATAAAACGCTCAGTGTAATGGGTATCGTACAAGCGCCAGTCTGTTACCGGCGCTCCTGAAACGCCCGCTTTAAAGTGCTCCGGTGCTTTAAACATCGCCATCAACGTCATGTAGCCGCCATAGCTGTGCCCGTATATGCCAATGCGATCCTCATCAACGTAAGGCAGAGACTTAAGGAACGTCGCTCCCGTTACCTGATCTGTTACTTCCGGCGAGCCCATGTTTTTATAAATAGGCGCTTCAAACGCTTTTCCACGGTTATCAGAGCCTCTATTGTCTAACGTAAAAACAATAAAGCCCTGTTGCGTCATATACTGAACAAAATGATTTCCCCAGCTTTTGGTCACACGCTGCGCCCCGGGACCACCATAAACGTAAACCATAACAGGGTATTTCTTGGCTTTATCAAAGTCCGACGGCTTGGTCATTTTGTAATATAACGTCTGTCCGTCTTCAGCGGTTAACTGACCAAATTCAGGATAATTCCAGTCGCGCATGTAACTAGCAAGCGGGTGGCCTTTATCAACTTTATTTTCCAGTAGCCAAGCCTGACGCTCGCCCGTAGGGCCATGCAAACTCACCTGTACCGGCTGCTCAGGCGATGAATAGGTATCGATATAACTATGGAACGTCGAGGAGAACTCAACATCGTGCATACCTTCACGTTGCGTGATCTGCGTTGGGTTGTTACTTGAACCACTATTTAACTGAGCACGATATAAATGACGTTCAAGCGGACTTTTGCGACGAGCAGTGAAATACAAAATACCGGTACTCTCGTCAACTGCTTCCAGCTCGTCGACCATCCAGTCACCTGATGTTAGTTGGCGAATTAATGAGCCATCGAGTCTATAAAGGTACAAATGCTTGTATCCACTGCGCTCTGACGCCCAGATAAAATGGTTATTGTCTTCCAGGAAGTAGAGGTCATTATGAAGGTTTATCCAGGTATCCGAGGTTTCTTCAACCAAGATCTGTTGCTGTTCGGTATCCACATTAAAAAGACGTAAGTCCAGACGTTGCTGATCTCGACTTTGCCACTGGTAACTCAACCTTTTGCTGTCATTCAGCCAATTGACCCGGGTTAAATACCCATCGCCCAGTTCATCTAAACCAAGCCATTGCATGGAAGCATCAGCAAGTTGATACACTCCCAAATCGATATTGACGTTCTCTGCACCGGCAAACGGATAACGCTGTTTAATCACCTTAACGGTATCAGCATATATTTCAGTTCGGGTCGCCACGGGCACAGGGCTCTCGTCAACACGCGTTAAGGCAATAGCTGACTCGTCAGGCGCCCACCAGTAACCGGTCATACGCTTCATCTCTTCCTGCGCAACAAACTCCGCCATACCGTATTTAATTAACTCACCACCTGCAGTGGTTACTGCCGTCTCTTTTCCAGTAGCTAAGTCGATATAGAAAAGGTTTTGATTTCTAATAAAAGAAACGAAATTCCCTTTTGGGGACAAACGGGCATCGGTTTCAAAAGCTTCCGTTTCAGTCAGTTGGGTTACTTCGGTATTTTTTACTGAATAATAGAAAATATCGCCGTTGTATGGAAACAGTATGGCGTCACCGCTTTTTGACCAACTGTACTCAATAATGCCGGACCCACTGATACGCTGGCGCTCTCGACGTGCTTTCTCTTCTTCCGATAACTCCTGTGAGCTGGAATTGAGATCGTCGGCCGCAACCAGTCGTGTATGTTCCGCTTTTTTGATGTCATAAAGCCACAAGTCATAACGGTCCGGGTTCGATTCACTGCCCTTTAAGTACGACAAATAATTATCGCCGGGCGCAAAACGCAATGACCGCGGCTTTTCACCAACCAACGACGGCGCGCTAAACAAGCGCTCTATGGTTAACTTTTCTGCGTACGCAGACGAACTAAAGACAACAATACAGGCACCAACAAAAGTGGTGAGAAAACGAGATGCGAGAGACAAAACAGCTACCTTAAAGTGATTTGTTAAACAGGCGTTAACAATGATAGCAAACTGACTGTGAAATGTCGGTGGGTGTGCGATGAATTGACGGGAAAACACCGCCACTGAATATCAGTGGCGGTGCATTTACTTTCATTAAAATGTCATAGATACTCCAGCCTGGAAGCGACGTCCCATTACCGGGGCGTCTTCTTTCAGGTATGAGCTGTGCACTAAGCCAAGCTGGTTCGTTAAATTGTCCCCCTTCAAGTAAAGGGTTGCACCGTAATTCGCTAACCAGTTTGGATACATATTTACGCGTGCATTTAACAGCCCATAAGCATCCGTTTCTGATTCATTTACAGCCACATTGTCCTGAGAAAAGTAGCGGGTATAACCTAAAGAACCATCCCAACTTTGTGCCTGATACCGAACTTCAGCTCCCAGACGTTGAGCCGGAATTCGAGCTAAACTGCCACCATCACGTTGTTTTGCACGTGTGTAATCACTGAAACTATGGACTGACCAAGCGTCACTTAATTGCCAATCTAGCTCAAGCTCATAACCGTACAGCTCCGCATCTAACTGATTAAACTGAACTACCTGTAAGGCTTCGGCATGAGCGCGATCTTCTTCAGAGTGTTCTTCTCCCTGATGTTCATCGTGATCGTCATCGCCATGAATTTGCTCACTAGTTATGCCAACAAAGTCATCATAAATAAAGTCATCAACACGGTTATAGAACACATTAAAATTCGCATTGAATGTATCTGTTTCATAATGCACACCAAGGTCCAGGTTATTTGAACGCTCGGTTTCGATACGATGTTCAGCGGCTTCTATATGATACTCACCCGACTCTTCTTCATGCAGTTCATAGCCAAGTCCTAACTCATAGGTTCGAGTCGCAAAGTGGTTACCATTGGAAAACACTTCAGTGCCACTGGGTGCCCGTTCAGCGTGACTTAAATTAACGGATACAGACGTATGCTTATCAAAGTGGTACAAGTAGCCCGCCGATGCCGAAACCGCGCTGAAAGTATTGAGTTGCCAATCTTCGCTGGCTAACGACGTACGTTCATAACGTGCACCTAAGTCAACATGATGATCACCAAATTCCTGCTCAACCACCCAGAAAAGCCCTTGCGTTCTGCGGGAAGTATCCGGTGTGAAGGCTTCTTCACCAATCGCTGACTTGTCACTAATGTCCCACTGCCAACCGATAGCACCAGACCAGCCCGCTAATTCTTGGTGACGTGCCGTTAAGCGAACTTCTTTTTGCTGATTTTCAAACTGGGTTGCGACGAAATCTTCTTCGATTTCCTGGTGTTGATAGTCGTTAATAGCGCCTCGGAAATCCACTTGCTCAATACCGCTGAAAGGACTTCTCCATTGACCCGAAAGCTGAATGCGATCCTGCTCTAAATTTGCATAAGGACCATGAGCTTCGTAAGACTCTTCTTCATGATAACCATTTCCCGGAATACCATAGTCCTGCGACAGTCCTTGATAAGACAGTCCAACAAAGCCATTATCAAACTGATAGCTCACACCCAAGGTGCCGCCCTGTGCCTCAACGAAACTGTTTTCAATGGAGTCAACACGTTCGCCTTCATCATTAATAAACGAGGCCGTTTCATAGTCTTCGGCGTCTCTAATAAATGCATCGGTATATAATGCCCAGGTGCCATTACCTACTTGTAGGTCGTACGATGCTTCTTTGTTGTCGTTATTTGACGACAGTGAGCCATTCACATTACCTTGCAGCCCATAAACCGGTTCGCTCGGAATACGATTATCGACAACGTTGATAACCCCGCCAATAGCACCACTACCGTATAGAAGTGTTGCCGGGCCACGCAGAACCTCTATTTGCTCCGCAGTACTGGTTTCGGTTGTCACTGCGTGGTCGGGGCTTCCGCGCGAGAAATCACCGGTATCTAAACCGTTTTGCGTTATTTTGACGCGTGGACCACCAAGCCCACGCACAATAGGGCTACCCGCCACATTAGCAAAGTGCGTGTTATTAATTCCTGGCTCAGAAGATAAGGTCTCCCCTAAGCTGTGCGCATGCTTTTGTTTAAGTTCATCACCAGAAATAATACTTACCGGCTGAGTCGACTCTAATGCCGTTTTTCCCAACGGGTTAGCTGTTATGGTGATAACCTCGGTGGGATCCGGGTGCTCATGCTCCTGGTCTTGCGCTAATGCCGTCGATGAAACAGCGAGAATAGCTAAAGTTAATGTATTCAGCTTCATGACGAATCGCCCTTCTTGATTATGTTATATTATAACATTACGTAAACCAACAACATTTTGCAACACTCTTTTAGCTGTAATCTATGGTTGAATGCTGTTGGCTCAGGTACAATCGACTAGATTCTCGAGAACAATTAAAACCAGAGGACAACTCATGAAATTCTCTCGTATCCTTGCACCAGTAGCGCTCAGCGTATTCGTTGCCGCTTGTGGTGCACCTGAGACTCAGTCTCAGACAGTTAGTGTCAGTGCTAAAGAAGCCAACATTCGCTCACACCTTGAGTTTTTAGCTGACGATGATCTTAAAGGTCGCCAAACCGGCAGCGAAGGTCATGAAATTGCATCGAACTATATCGTTTCTGAATTCAAACGCCTGGGTTTAGAGCCTGCCGGCGATGACGGCACTTACTATCAGCGTATTCCCTTTCGTAAAAGCACCTTAAAAGAAAATAGTGCGTCAATGACTTACGAAGTAAATGGTGAAACCGTCGAATTCGACTTCCCGAAAGAGTTTATTACCGGGCCAAGCCATTACAGCGAGCAAGACCAAGTATCTGCACCTTTGGTATTTGTTGGTTATGGTATGGAAGCGCCAGAGTTTGGTCTTAACGATTACGAAGGCTTAAACGTTGAAGGCAAAATTGTCGTCATGCTTACAGGTCGCCCAGAGTTCTTACCTAGCGAAGAAGGCGCCCACCTGTCTAACATTAAGTCTGACATCGCTCGCGAAAAAGGAGCTATCGGTATTATTACCTTGCATACGCCTGTGCGGGAAGAAGTCCGCAAATACGAAACCAGTGTTTATTATACGAAAACACCTCGTATGACCTGGCTAGGACCAAACGGACTTCCTAAAGGTCAGGAGCAGCAAATTAGTGGGTCTGCTTATTTAGATGACGAACCGGCAAAACGTTTATTTGCGAACGCACCAACGGAATTAGAAGCAATTTTCACGAAAATTAAAGAAGATCCTGACTACTCACCAAAAGGCTTTGAACTGCAAGGTACGGTGACATTAAAGCGTGAATCTCGCCACGAAGAAATCAGCAGCCCTAACGTTGCCGCTGTTTTACCAGGCTCTGACGAAAAGCTTAAAGATGAGTACGTACTTTATACCGCGCACTCAGACCATATTGGTGTTATTAAAGACATGAGCCGTGAAGACAACATTAATAACGGCGCCATGGATAATGCCAGTGGTGTTTCTGTCATGCTCGAAACAGCCCGTTTATTCGTCGAGTCAGACAAAGAGTTCAAACGTTCTATTATGTTCTTGTCAGTAACTGCTGAAGAAAAAGGCTTATTAGGCGCTGATTATTTCGCAAATAACCCAACGGTACCGCTGAACAGTATTGTTGCTAACGTGAATCTGGATATGCCAGTGTTACTTTATGACTTTGCCGACGTTGTCGCGTTCGGTGCATCGCACTCAACACTAGGCGAAACTGTCAGTAAGGCTGCGAAGCAATACAATACAACGCAAAGTCCTGACCCAATGCCTGAACAGGCTATTTTTACTCGTTCAGACCACTACACATTGGTTAAGAAAGGCATACCTGCCGTATTCTTAATGACTGGATTCAACTCTCGTACCGAAGGTGAAGATGGCGGCGAAGTTTGGGGTACGTTCTTCGCTGAGCATTACCATAAGCCGAGTGACGGACTTAACCTCGATATTAACTATGAAGCAGGCGCGCGCTTTACTAATATCAACTTCGCTATTGGCGAAGAAATTGCGAACGCAGCGCAACGCCCACAGTGGTTGGAAGATTCTTTCTTTGGAAAGCAGTTTAACGACTAAGGCTTTTCGATCATTAAGTAATAAGGGAGCTATTTAGCTCCCTTTTTTATTGCTTAACGCTATTTAGAAGCTCGATAAACACTGGCCTGAGTATACCAGTCGCCCAAAACAATACGTTTTGCCGGTGTACCGTCACTCAACTTGAAACAATGTATGGCAGGTCGGTGAGTATGTCCGTGGATAAGTTGATTCACCTGGTGCTTTTCCATCACCTGCAGCACCGCGGGGTGTTGAGCATCCATTTGATACAACTGCTCAGCAGTTAATTGAGGCCGCTGGCTGTTTGAGCTTTGTCTTAATTTATTAGCAATACGCATACGCCAGGACAGTGGTAAGTTTCGTAAAACTCCGGTAACTACCGGGTTTTGAATGACTCGCCGGTAACGCAAATAGCCTTTATCTAAGGTACACAGCGTATCACCGTGCATCAGTAAAACCCGTTCACCATAAAGGTTAATAACGGTTTCGTCTGGCAGTAAGGTGATACCGGTTTCAGTGGCAAATCGCTCGCCAACCATAAAGTCTCTATTGCCTGCCATGAAATAGATTTTTACACCCGAGTCACTGAGACGCTTAATTTGAGACTTTATTTGAAAGGCAAAATCGCTGCTGTCATCATCGCCAAGCCAGGCATCGAACAAGTCCCCCAGAATATAGAGAGCATCTAAACCAGTGCTTTGCTCACAAAAGTTCGCGAAGGCGTCCAGAATGTCCGGACGCCCAGGACTTAAATGTAAGTCAGCGATGAACGCAGTTGTCATTATTAGTCGTTAACAGAGACTTTTTCGATAACAACGTCTTCAACCGGCACGTCCTGATGGAAACCTGCCGAGCCTGTTTTCACATCTTTAATGGTATTTACAACATCCATACCGTCAGTAACTTCGGCAAACACGCAATAGCCATAACCGTTTGGTGTTTCATTCTGGAAGTTCAAAAAGTCGTTGTTATTCACGTTAATGAAGAATTGCGAAGACGCAGAGTGAGGATCTGGCGTGCGGGCCATTGCCACCGAGCCAACAACGTTAGGTTTTGCAGTTGGTGCTTCGTTCTCAATATTGTCGCGAGTGTCTTTTTGTTTCATACCCGGCTCAAAACCACCGCCCTGCACCATGAAGTTATTAATCACTCGATGGAAAATGGTGCCGTCGTAAAAACCGTCACGCGCGTATTGCAAAAAGTTATCGACTGTTTTTGGAGCCGTATCTTCATGCATTGCTAAGGTAATATCGCCAAAATTTGTGTGTAAAATGACCTGCATTTTTTCTACCTGTTTCCTGTAACAAACCAGCCGATAGTGTACCAGAGCCAAGGCATCGGTGGTATCATAGGCGCTTTATTTTCATTCGTATCGGCAGAGAATTAAGAGATTTCATTATGGCAATCACCCTTTTTAATACCCTGACACGCAAGAAAGAGTCATTCGAGCCTATTCAGCCGGGGCACGTTGGCATGTATGTCTGCGGGGTCACAACGTACGATTATTGCCATATTGGTCACGCCCGTACTTACGTTGCTTTTGATATTGTTGTGCGCTACTTGCGTAAACTGGGTTATAACGTTAGCTATGTCCGTAACATTACTGATCTCGACGACAAAATCTTAAAACGGGCAGCAGAGAACGGCGAAGACTTTCACGCATTAACATCACGCTTTATCGATGCGATGCATGAAGACTTCGATGCGTTAAATCTGCTGCGTCCGGACATTGAACCCAAAGTGACTGAGCACATGGATGAGATTCTAAAAATGATTCAGGATCTTATCGACAGTGGAAACGCCTATAAAACCAACAGCGGCGACGTTTTGTTTGATGTGTCTACTTTTAATGAGTACGGAAAACTCAGTCGCCAGGACTTAGAGCAACTGCAGTCTGGTGCACGAGTCGATGTCGATGAAGAAAAAGACGACCCGCTTGACTTTGTCTTGTGGAAAGCAGCGAAAGCCGGCGAACCTGCTTGGTCATCGCCCTGGGGTGAGGGTCGTCCGGGTTGGCATATTGAGTGTTCGGCCATGAACAAAAAACACCTTGGCACCACCTTCGATATTCATGGTGGCGGGTCAGACTTGGCCTTTCCTCACCACGAAAATGAAATTGCGCAAAGCTGCTGCGCCAACCATTCGGACTATGTGAAGTACTGGATGCATAGCGGTATGGTGCAGGTGAACGACGAAAAAATGTCGAAATCTTTAGGCAATTTCTTCACTATCCGCGAAGTATTAAAAGCCTATGATGCGGAAACTGTGCGTTATTTCCTTCTGTCGAGCCACTACCGTTCACAATTGAATTATACCGAAGAGAATCTGAACCAAGCGCACTCGGCACTTGAGCGTTTGTATACCGCATTGCGGGATATTGAGCCGAAAGAGGCTTCAGATGATCTACGCAGCGGGTACTGGGAACAGTTCCAAAAGGCAATGGATGATGACTTTAATGCGCCGGAAGCCATGAGTGTGCTATTTGACATTGCTCGTGACATTAACCGTCATCGCGACAGTGACTCAGAAAAAACAGCACAGCTTGCGTACATTTTAAAAGAATTTGCAGAGGTTATGGGATTACTGCAACGTGACCCAAACCAGTTTCTTCAAGGCGACGATGACGACGTTGCCAAAATTGAAGCGCTTATCGCCAAGCGAAACAATGCGCGTGCAGAAAAAAACTGGGCCGTAGCAGACGAAGCTCGTGACGAGCTAACTGCCATGGGTATTGAATTAGAAGACGGTCCTGAAGGCACTCGCTGGCGTCGCGCTTAACCATTTAGAAATGAGGTATTTATGGCATTTCCAAAATTAGACGTAGTCAGCTCACTTGCTGACGCTTATTCAAAAGACGGCACTGATGCACTGATTGTCATTGGTCACTTTGACACTATTGATGACTCAGCATTAGCTGAAAAAATTCAACAAGCGAAAACAACCGATCAGCGCGTTGGTAGCGATGTATTATTGCTCCAGGCTGAAGGTGTTCCTGGCCAACGCTTAGTAACGGCGCCAACAGGCCCACTTAACCGAGACTTCGACGACGTTCGCCAAGTCTTCGATGCGGCACATAAAGCGGCAAAAATTGCTCAAGACGCCGGTGCTCGCCATCCGGTTATTGCCTTAAATAATGTTGATATCAATGATACCCGCTACCAGCAGGCTTTCTTAGCCGCCTACTTAGGTGTCGGTCAGTCACTGTATCAACCGTTAGAAGCGCGTGAAGCACATGGCGAAGAAGCGATTGAGCCAACAGAAAACGTGACTTTGGTTGGTGAACTCGATGCAGACTGGGCAATGGCAGTTGAAGCAGGCAAGCGTGTTGCCCGCGACTTAGCAGGTACCGAGCCTGAGCGCATGGCGCCACCACGCTTTGCAGAATACTGCCGTCAGGCTTTCGCGCATACCCCTGTAAAAGTCAGCGTTATCGACGACTCTCAGCAGTTACAACATGAGTACCCGTTACTGGCAGCTGTTGGCCGTTCATCGATGGCTGTTGAGCGCCATCGTCCCTGCGTCATTCGTTTGGAATATCATGGCAGCCAACCTGAACGCACCGTTATGTTTGCCGGTAAAGGCATTGTCTATGACACCGGTGGTGCAGACTTAAAAACCGGTGGTCACATGGCAGGTATGAGTCGTGACAAAGGCGGTGCTGCGGGTGTCGCCGGTTTTATGAAAACCGTTGCCGAGTTGCAGCCTGAGCATTTGAATGTCGTCGCCGAGATTGGTGCTGTTCGCAATAGCATTGGCTCTGACGCTTTTGTCGCCGACGAAATTATTACCGGCCACAGCGGCAAACGTGTTCGTATCGGTAATACTGACGCTGAAGGTCGCTTAATAATGGCTGACCTGCTGTCTCATCTACGTGAAGAGGCCGCACAGGCTGACGGTGAGCACGAACTCTATACTGTGGCGACATTAACCGGGCATGCCGCATTAGCGAAAGGCCCGTACAGCGCACTGGTTCCTAATGGTCACGCTCGTCGTCAAAAATTACCGGACGCGTTATTTGACGCCGGTGAAACCTATGGCGATCCAACTGAAATTTCCTGGTCACGCCGTGAAGACTTCGATTTTGTGAAAGGACGTACCTTGTGCGATGACTTGCTGTCATCCAATAATGGCCCGTCAGCAACAACGCCACGAGGCCACCAGTTCCCAATGGCATTTCTGGTTGGTGTTTCCGGCCTCGATAACCACGGCATTGATAGCTCACGTCCGCTTAGTTATATCCATATCGACATTGCCGGCAGCGGTGTTGAAGGTGGTGACTGGCAACACGGTAAGCCAACTGCGGCACCGGTAACTTGTCTGGCTGGCCATTACCTTAAAAAATAACAAGCTATCTTTAAATACAAAAAAGCTCGGACCATGCTTCATGGTATCCGAGCTTTTTATTGAACTTAAATGCTTCTATTAACCTGACACAAACTCCGGCCCGAAGCCATTTGTCCAGAGAATAGCGGTTGTTACCATCAGTACCACCATGGCAATTAAGCCGGCAGTAACGACTGAACTCGCGTATATAAAGCCGCGCTCTTCAGGAATATGCATAATAACCGGCAAACCTGAATAAAGTAGATAAACTGAATACGCGACACCACCCAGGAACACCAAGGCCACAAACCAAAGTTCAGGGTACAGTGCTGCAACCCCCGACATAATAACCGGTGTTGCTGCATAAGCGGCAAGCTCCAGCGACTTGGTATAGCTAGGATCCGCTCCAAAGGTTTTTGCCATCCAGTAAATTAAATACGCTAATGCAAAAGTTGCAGCAATAATGCCTACATACATTGCGACAGCGAGCATTACCGCACTGTTTTCGGCAAGGTAAATAGACTCTCGAGCTCCCACGCTCCAACCAATTTTTGCCGAGGCATAAAACGCAGCCAGGCATGGCAATATAGCCACTAACAGAGTATGTGAACACGAATACATAAAGCTTTCGCGTTTACTGTCTATTGTCTTCCACTCTTGAACCGGGTGTGCGTACAAACCCCAAATATGATTCAGTATCATAACTTCACCTTCCCCGTAACACGCGGTCATACCGCCCAATTCGTAAATACGTTATAATTATTAGATTCAGGTACTGCTGAAAAATTCACCCATACGACTAATATTCAGCACTAAACTAACACTGTCAAGTACTTTTGATATAAGTTTAGTTCACTTTTGTTAAAATTTTTAATCAATTTAACTGGGGAATGTCCGTTTTGAATACCGCTGTTGTTTCGCCCTATTTACCGCTTCTTGAACCCATTAATGAGTTTTTACTATGCACAACTCCCGATGAGTGGATACAAGAAGCTGCGAAAGCAGAAAACTTGCCCATCATTTTGCTCGATCACCTCCATTGTGAGCTAAAAGCAGCTCAGAGCGCCGCTTTGTTATTGCGACGCTATGCGGTGTCAGACAGTCATGGACAGTTGCTTCTGGATGCACTACAGCCATATGAAGATCTCGTCTACAGAGGTATTGGTAACTTAAACGATGTACAGAAAAGCAAGCAGTTATCTCATGCGTTAAAAGCGGCAGAGTCACAACCTTTTGCTGACGACATTATTGATCGCATGTCGCGTTTAATACGTGAGGAGCTTCATCACTTTCTGCAAGTTTATGAAATTATGGAAGCGCGGAACATTCCATTGCAGAAGCTCACGGCATCACGCTATGCAAAACAGTTGCTGCAAAAGGTTAGAACTTACGAGCCTGAAGCACTTATTGACAAGCTGATTATCGGTGCACTCATTGAGGCTCGCTCTTGTGAGCGCTTTGCGGCCTTGGCACCTTACCTGGACGAAGACATAGCCCGTTTTTACGTGTCATTACTGCGTTCAGAAGCTCGCCACTATCAAGACTACCTGGAGCTTGCACAAAAGCTCAGTGAAACCGATATTAGTGACAGAGTTAACCAGTTCAGAGAGTGGGAGGCTGAGTTGATTCGTTCGAAAGACGCTGAGTTACGCTTCCATTCAGGAGTTCCGGCGTACGCCTAATGCGCACGCCGGCTTTACTTAAAGCTCTTCTAATTTCTTACCGGCATTCTCGTCATAGTAGACTTCTTCATCAAAGTCCCCTTCTGAGCGAGCAACAACGGTACTGACCATTGCGTCACCAGTGACGTTAACCGCAGTTCGGGTCATATCAAGTAGGCGATCAACACCGATAATTAAGCCAATACCCTCTACCGGCAGGCCAACTTGCTGTAGCACCATAGCCAGCATAATTAAGCCAACACCCGGTACACCAGCGGTACCAACAGACGCCAGAGTCGCCGTCATAATAACCATTAAGTACTCTGCAATACCTAAGTCTAAACCGTAGACCTGAGCAATGAATACTGTCGCCACGCCTTGCATTATCGCAGTACCATCCATGTTAATGGTGGCACCTAATGGCACAGTAAACGACCCAACGCTATTGCTGACACCTAAACGGCGGGTCACTGTTTCCAGCGTAATCGGCATAGTCGCATTACTGCTAGCTGTACTAAAACCAAACAGTTGTGCATCGCGCATTTTCTTAAGGAATATACCCGGTTTGACACGAGCCAGTACACGCATAAACAGTGGGTATACAATAAGGCCATGAGCAATCAGCACAAAGAGTACTAACAGGAAGTATTTGGCCAGACTGCCTATCATTTCTACGCCAATTTCGGTGAATAGCTTCGCCATTAGCGCAAACACACCATAAGGCGCAACCGCCATAAGTATGACAACCAACTTCATGATCACGGCGTTTAAGTCGTCAAAGAAGCCTTTCAGACGCTCACCAGGCTTACCGACTAATGCCATCGAAATACCGAATAACAGCGCAAATACAATAATTTGCAGCATGTTACCTTCTGCCATGGCATTAATTGGGTTATCCGGGAATAGATTAATAATCACTTCACTAATAGATGGCGCTTCATTGGCTTCAAAAGACGCCTCTGAAGAGCGCTCAATACCAGAGCCCGGCTGCACTACCACCGCCGAGAATATGGCAAAGCTTATGGCGATAGCGGTCGTTATCATGTACATGCCCACGGCTTTACCGCCTAAGCGCCCAAGTTTACTCGGGTCGCTCAACGAGCAAGTTCCCACCACAAGTGAGACAAACACTAATGGCACGACCAACATTTTCAGTGACGTGATAAATATTTGGCCGACAACATCGAATAAGCCATTGGTTAAATACAGTGACACCCAAGCATTGTCGCCGGCCACGTAACGAATGATTGTGCCGAGAATGATCCCAGCGACCATGCCGATAACAATGCGGCTTGTCAGGCTGAGTTTTTTCTTTTCGCTCATAAGCGTCCTTTATTATTCATTCTTAAAAACTGCGTTAGACTACCAAAAAGTTGTTAGCTGCGCAGCTTTGTTATTGTAAGCGGCGTTTAACGGCTCTTATTGTGCGATATCTGAACGCGTCAACGACGACTTTAACGTCTGAATGACCGTTGAAAGGCCTTTTGCGAAACGTTCACTCATGGGTTTACGCACCACATAATTAAGTTGCAATACGTTGAACGTTTTATGTTGCTCAAGTAACCACGAGTCGCTCGTGGTCACCTCATCCACCAAGCCAAGCTCTTTTGCTTCCTGACCTGACCAAACTTCACCCGTGGCAACTTTATCAATATCGAGCTCCGGACGGTTCTCCTGAACGAATGCCTTAAACTGGCGATGGATAGCCTCTAAGTCTTGCTTAAATTTACGGCGGCCTTCGTCGGTGTTCTCACCAAATAACGTCAAGGTGCGCTTATATTCACCGGCTGTTAATTGCTCAAAATCGACATCATGCTTTTTCAGGAAACGGTGGAAGTTCGGTATTTGTGCCACCACACCAATAGAGCCAATAAAGGAAAACGGCGCGGCTAAAAGCTTGTGACCGACACAAGCCATCATGTAACCACCACTGGCAGCCACTTTATCAATGGCAACGTTAAGCGTAAGCCCTTTAGATTTAATGCGTTGCAACTGCGCAGCAGCCAACCCGTAACCATTAACAACCCCACCTCCGCTTTCTAAACGGACGAGAACTTCATCTTTCTCGGTTGCTAACTGCAAAATGGCATTCACTTCCTGACGCAAGTTATCGACTTCTTTAGCGTCCATGCTGCCTTTAAAGTCCAGCACAAAAAGGCGCCGCTTTTTGTCGTCTGCTGGCTTTTTCTTCTTCAGCGCCTTCATTGCTTTCTTGCGAGCTTTTTTGTCCATTAACTCTAACTTTAGATGCTCGCTAAGCTCCTTTAGCTCTTTCGACAGGTCTGTTACCTGCAAGTCACCTTTACTTTTCTTTTGCTTTTGAGCCGCTTGTGCCAGCAAGCCAATAATAAAACCTACAGCAATAACAATAATGGCCGCCTTTAATAAAAACGAACCAATATCTACCAGAAACTCCATATACTTCTCCAATACGAAAAAGGCCAGCATAACTGCCGGCCTTTGAATAACGAGTTTTCAATAACCTGAGGTTATTCTACCACTTCTTCGTTTGATACTTCTATTTGAGTTAAACCAGTCCCGAACCAATGCAGGATTTGTGTCTGCATTTCCGTTGTTACTGCAGAAGATACAGCAGGGTCAAGGCCTTCTGGAGTTGGGTCCAGTAATGAGGAATGACCGCCTCCGACAAAACTTGCGTATCCTGATACGGCCGAACCATCATCAGACTCAACTGGCACTGTTGCTAACTGCATTAAAGCAGCTAACGGCTGAGTACCAGCTAAAGGCTTCCCTTCTACTGCATTCGGAATAACAGTGTCACCATCCGCTTCGATTAAAAATACCGGCGTATTTCCTGACAAATCAGACGCATAGTTCACAGGGTCAGCTGAATCTACAACCGCTTGTGCGGCAAAAGCAAACGCTTCGAACAATTCCATATTAATGGAAGCCCATGCTTCTTCACCTGCCGCCTCTTTAAACCCTGCAACCAATTCAGCGGCCACGTCTGGTTTCGAAATCGCAACCTCAGGAGGTACTCCTAATTGTTCAGCTTGACCATTGACTAACTGAGTAAACTCATCAAAGCCATCACGACCGTACATCAAGTTGCTCTTAATAACAGGACCAAAGCTACCTGATTCTAACAAGAAATTAGCTATGCTTCCGCCAGGCATACCAAGTACTGACGCTTTTACATTAAACGCAGCTTGTAAACTCGCGTCTTCAACTTCTTCGTTCGCAATTTTAGTAAAGCTTGTCCCCGCAATCGCACCTAACGAATGACCAATGAAATGCACATTTGTAGGATCAAATTGCGCCCCAGTTACGTTATTTAGAGAGAAGCGCAGGCTTAGTAAATCCGAAATTGACTGCTTCAAATTACTTTTTGTCGTCAACAAGCTTGCTAAGTTCATGTATGCCGTTGCTGAACCATTGTCACCGCTTGCTACATACTCAGCAGTTCCATCATCATCTAAGTCAAAGCCTCGGCCACCATGAAGCGGATGATCGATAGCAACGGTTGCGATTCCCGCAGATGCTAAGGTTCCTGCTATACCAAAAAACGAACTCTTATCAGCTGTAATACCATGTTGGAAAATTACAACAGGCCATCCATTTGTTGGCATAGTTCCGCTGTTAGGTACCGATGCCCAAACTGAAACAGATTCTAAAGTACTAGGAGCTGCTACTGGATTATATTTCGTTACGAAGCGATCCGGATCAACAGGATCACCACCAACTGTGTCAAAGTCGAAACAGTTATTAGGCGGTAAAAGTAGCGAAGGATCTTCTGCAAACCCTGACGGTAAGCTCGCCAAATCCGTATTACTTAATTGATCGTTCTCGTCTTCAGCCTGTATAGCATTTAATATCGCAGCAGGGCTATCACAAGCTGCTACCCAACGACCCGTCGTTGGGTCAGGGTTTGTGCTCGAATCTGGGTGTGCTGAGTAATATGGTACCGTTACACTCCCAGCGTAAAAATCAGCTAGAGCAGCTGACGGTGGTGGAGTTGTCCCGCCTGCCGTCATAGTGTCAGCAACTGTATTACCTGAGTTAGCCAAACTTAAACTCGGGGTATATTGACCTGCTATCTGTAGTTTTACAGCACCCAAAACATCACCGACAGACTGAGTCGTAAAGTTTGAGCTGTAAATGACGTCTTCAGGGTCTACACCGAACTGTGCCAACGCGCCTTCATAACTATTAACCAGCGCTTGCAAGCTTCTGCCCGACTCCGTATCAGAAGCTGGAGCTTCATCAACTGGTGCTTTCATTAGCGTGTAGGTCTGTGACGCTTTAACACGACGACCTAAAGAGTCTTGAATGTTATCCGTTAAAACAACTAAATAACCGGTCGCAGACTCTAAAGGACGAAGAGGTACAACAGCTAAACTACCTTCTCCCGTTGCTTTAACAGTAAAGTCGGTGCCATGTTGAAGTTCTCCAGCAATAGCACAAACGGCTGCAGGACTGGCTGCTGCGCAGGCTTCAGATACCGCACTGCCACCTTGGACAGTTTTAAATACTCGAACGGCTCCCTGGGCTTCAACACTAGCCGGGTCGACGGATACCTGCTCACCATTTTGGTCAACAGGGAGCGAGAAGTTAAACGCTAAAGTTGAGTGCGTTCCCCAGCCGTCTAAACCGTTAATAGCAACCTGTGGGTTAGCTGTATCACTTGGGTCAGCGACCGGAATATTCAAGGTGCCATCCACACTACCGCTTAACAAAATATTCGTCGGCGCTGGTATTTCACCATTCGATGGGTCAAATACAACGCGTGTTGCAGCGACATTCACTTCGTTTTCCGTAATAGGTGCTTCGTCACCGCTTCCGCAACCTACGAGGCTCAGAGCCGAACCGATTGCCAATGGGAGTAGTAATTTCTTCATGAGGTATCCCCAATCCTTTTTTATGTTTTGTTATTCTGTACCTTCTCTTAACGAAATTTATACACCTGTATTAAATAAGATTAAAGGCTTTTTAACGATTTTTCGTTCGTTTGCTGAGAAGTTATTCGAATATCGTTACAATAGCCTACTCACCCGACCACAGTCCAATGGTATTAGAAAACAGTTATGAAAATTAAAACCGTACACGATTACAAAGCAACGCCTGACCTTTTAAAAGACAAAGTTATTTTAGTCACTGGTGCAGGTGACGGCATTGGTAAAGAAGCCGCAGTAACCTTCGCGAAACACGGCGCTACTGTCATATTGCTCGGTCGCACTGTTGAAAAACTGGAGGCTGTTTACGACTCAATTGTCGAAGCAGGGTACCCTCAGCCGGCTATTATTCCATTAGACTTAAAAGGCGCCACACCGTTCCACTACCGTGATATGGCTGCGACTATTCAAGACCAGTTCGGTAAACTCGACGGTGTTCTGCATAACGCTGGCTTGCTTGGCATTTTGTCGCCGTTTACTCACATTGAAAAAGACAGCTGGGATGACATTATGCAGGTCAATGTGACGGGTCAGTTTGCAATGACTCAGGCGCTTATACCGGTTATGGAGAAAGCGCCGAATGCGTCTTTGGTGTTTACCTCTTCAGGTGTTGGACGCAAAGGTAGAGCTTATTGGGGAGCATACTCTATCAGTAAGTTTGCGACCGAAGGCATGGCAGAAGTTATCGCCGACGAATACGAGGCCACAAAGCTACGCACTAATGTCATTAATCCAGGCGCAACACGAACCAGCATGCGGTCAAAAGCTTACCCTGCTGAGGACCCTAAGAGCCTGAAAACCCCCACCGAAATTATGCCAACGTACCTTTATTTAATGGGTGATGACAGCAAACACGACAATGGCATTTGCTTTGACGCGCAGTAAGTCGCTTTGATGTAGCTCTGGGTTCATTACGCGTGCTACACTCGCTAGCAACTGTTAATAACGGGTTATAACAATGGCGATGACGAAGCTAGTACGAAACGCATGCTGCGCCGCGGCATTATTGAGCGGAGCTTCAACTTTTGGCTCCGCAGCCGCACCGCCTGAGCTGGAAATACTCGATACAATTAAAGAGCAACACTGGATTGGCATAAGCCCGGTCAGCCGCAACACCATTTGGGTAGCTGGAGAAAACGGAACGGTTGCCCGCTCAACCGATGCCGGAAAAAGCTGGCAGTACTTCCAGCCCGGCCCGGATGATCTTCAATTTCGGGACATTGAGGCTATTGATGACCGCCGGGCTTATGCGATGAGTGTCGGTGACGGCGGTCAGTCAAGAATCTACTACACCGAAAATGGCGGCAATAGCTGGCGTTTACGCTACCGTGGTGAAGGTGACTCATTTTTCAATTGCATGGCATTAGCACCTAGCGGTGAAGCTTGGGTGTACGGTGACAGTGTTGGTGACGAGTGGCGCATGGTTAGAAGTGCCGACGGACGCAATTGGATGCAGGTTCGTTCAGCTGTTGCTGAGCCGCCACAATCGAACGAAGGTGGCTTTGCTTCTAGTGGTAGCTGCGCACGTTTTAACAATGACACCTGGATGATAGCAACCGGTAATGCGGACAAAGCGCGGGTATTAGTTAAAGGCTCTTTCGGTATTCGCTTTAAGGTTATCGACTCTCCTATGCAAGCAGGCCCTATGGCTGGCATTACTAGCGTTTGGCCTGACGATGAAGACAACTTTTATATTGCCGGCGGTTCACTGAGCGAAGAAAGTGACGAACAAGAGGCTCCGCGCTTATGGCGTTATTCCAACGAAGAGTTCAAAGCGCTATCTGAGCCCCCACTTAGCGGTGCACTATACAGCCTTAGCAAAGTGTCACACGAGGGAGACTGGTTGCTAACCTCCAACCCACAAGGTGCTGCAGCATTAAACGTTGGTTCAGGGCAGTGGTATCCATTATCTGATAAAAACATTTGGAATGTGCAGTGCCACGCCGATATTAGTTGTTGGTTCGTTGGCAAAGACGGCTTCATTGCTAGACTGCTTTGGCAGCCGGCGAGCTCAAAAGAGCAAGCCCTCCCATAAGGTGACGCGTTCGTTTGAAACCATGGCGCTGTAAAACATTAGCAACAACAGCGCTGCGGTTTCCCGATCGGCAAACACAGATAATATCGCGCTCTTTGAGCGTCTGATGATCATGAATAAATTGTATGACTTCAGTCACCGGCACATTAATAACATCCGCTGTGCATGGAATATCAGACACAACATGCTCCTGGCGCTCTCGTACGTCAATCACGACAAGATCATCCCGATACCAAAATTCGTCAGTCTCACCAATTGGAATATTCACATCCTCGGACGGGTAGCATTGACCAAAAGTCTCACATAACGAATAGACAATACGATGCTCGGGATCATCTTTCGGGCAAACCAGTGCATCACCAGACACCGCTTTTTCATAATTGTGAAGCGGTGCAGTCCCCGGGAATACGAAGTCGGTCTTAACCTGGCTTTTTAAACCGGCCGGCTCACTCAACGCGAACACGGGGGAGTCGCTATTTATGCGAAACAACCGTCTTTCACCAATCGCAACACAGCCGTCTACATCAACTTCAGAGTCTGCAGGAACAGCGTCACAGCTACGGTTATTGCTCTGAGGCCATCCAATGGCATCATGATTGCTGGACTCTCTTAGTAAAATACCTCTTAACAACTCTGCAGCTTCTGTAATATCTGTATCTGAGCCTGTACTTAAAACCGCCTTTACCTTGTAGTCTCGACAAGTAACGACGTTCTCAATACGAGCTGACAAAGCCGGGTGAGGGTCTATAACAACCAGCTCCTTTGCGGCCTTATCAATAATTAAATAACAGCAGTGCGCATCATATTTTAATTGGACGACGCCATCTAACGCAGCATCGTTATCATTATTTGTATCCGCAATGAGTAGACATGAATGTTTAAGTGCATCACCGGCCTGTCGTATTCGATAACACGCCTCATCAATGTCCTGCTGCGTGGTCGCCGGACCAAATGACATGCGAATGGCGGCTTGGCTTTGCCAGTCGTCGAGTCCCATTGCTCTTAGCACAAAACTACCGACCACTTTAGAGCTGCAGGCTGAACCGCCGCTGACACGAATTCCGCACGCGTCAAAAACATCCATAATGTCTCTTGAAGCGACGCCTCAAACAGAAAAGTTCAGTGTTGTCGGCACACTCAGTTCAAAATCGTGGTTAAAAACAAGTGTTGGAAATGCCGTTTGTAAGCTTTCAGCCAACTGTCGACGATACTCTCGCAACCTCTTATCAGACTGCAGTACTTCATTTTCAGTAATTAGTAACTCAAACAACGCATTCAACGCCGCAATTCCAGGTAAATTTTCCGTACCAGAACGTTGGCCAGACTCTTGCCCACCGCCAATAAGTAACGGCGTGAATGGCGCCTGCTCACGAACCGCCATAAAGCCTATCCCTTTGGGACCATATAGTTTATGTCCACTAAAAGGCGCGTAATCTATAGTTGTTTCATCAAGCGTCAGAGGCAATTTACCGAGCGCCTGAACACAATCCACCATCCAGGGGATAGACGCATTATTGGCTCTTATTGCCTCTTCCAGGGCTTTAATATCCTGTTTAACGCCCGTTTCATTATTTACCGCCATTGTGCATATCATTGCGGCATCACTGACATGTCGCGCTATAAAATCAAGATCTAAACGCCCCTCACGGTCGACCGGAATCGCTTTCAATTCAGCGTGCAGACCAAGCAGTTCATTCCAGTGTTCTAACGCTTGCGGAACAGCTTTATGCTCTGTCGCCCCATATAAAAGGTATTTAGAGCCAGGCCGAGTTTTCATCGCATGAGAGATAGCAGAAACAACCGCGGTTTGAATACCTTCGGTGGCACCACTCGTAAATATGAGTCGCCCGCGCTCTAAACCAACCACTTTGCGCGCAAGTTGTCTGGTAGTATCTAAAATATAGCGAGCTTTAAGGCCGGTGATATGGCTACTGGATGGGTTTCCAAATACAGTTTCCATAGTGTGAGAAACTGCTTTCGCGATTTGAGGGAGAACCGGTGTTGTTGCATTACAATCGAGATATAACTCGTTACCGTTAGTCTGAATGTCTATCGGCTTCATTTCTCCCCCATCCGCTTGTAAAATCAAAAGTTATATCGTTATAACCTGTATGGGGTTTTTGATCAATTAATCTGGTTTTCTTTCCACTGCTGTTCTTTTTTCATACGTGCTTTGCGCTTATCGCAAGGGTCATCGCAATCGCAAGCTTTGTCCATGCCCAGTGAGCTAATACCACCACAGCTACCTGAAATTGACTTTCTCTGTACCATATAACCAATGGCCATTGCCAAAACGACTAAGACAAATAAGGCAAATACCATTAAAAAGGTTTGCATGACTACTCCTATTTATTGCTCACTAATAAAGGTTTAAACCACTGACTGGTATACTCTTCAAAACCTTCATCAGTTTTATAAATCAGCATAACAGCAAGCTGATTTGCATCTGCAAACGCCTTTGCTTTCTCGGTGCCCATCACCAATAAAGCCGTTGCATAAGCGTCTGCTGACATTGCATCATCCGCAAAGACTGACACAGATACCAAGTTGTGCTGTATTGGTTCTGCCGTTGCTGGATCAATAATATGTGAATATCGACGACCATTCTCTTCAAAATAGTTTCGATAGTCACCTGAAGTCGCTAAGGCGCCTTCTTTAAATTCGACAATTTCCTGAACAGCTCGTTCCGTAGAAACCGGTTTTTCAACAGCTAATTTCCACTTTTCATCGGCTGGCTTCCCGCCTTTCGCTAAAATTTCACCACCGATTTCGATAAGGTACTGGTTAATACCCAGCTGGTCCATTAAGTTTCCAACTTTATCTACACCATAGCCTTTGGCAATAGTCGATAAGTCCACATACATTTCAGGGTGCGCTTTTATCAGCTGATGGTTACTAACACTCAGCTTTTCATACCCAACTCGTTTAGAAATCGCTGACAGCTCTTCTGCTGTTGGCTGCTGTTCAGGCTTGGCGTTTGGTCCAAAACCCCATAGGTTCACTAGAGGACCAACGGTTATATCTAAAGCACCATCGGTTTCACGAGCAATAGTTAAAGCCCGGCTAACCACTCTTTCCAGGTCACGACTAATAACCACCGGCTCGGAGCTCTCAAGCTGGTTAAACTGCGACAACTCAGAGTTTGGATCGTAAGTCGACATTTGCGCATTGACGCGCTCTAACACGGTATCGACTTTCGTTTGAATTTTGTCCGCTGAATGACGCGGGTCTTTACTAAATAGAACAACACTGTAGGTTGTTCCCATAGTCCCTCCGCTAAACTCGATACGCTCAGGCGCATCGGAGCAAGAGACTAAAAAGGCTAGCCCTAAAAGAGCTAGCCATAGTTTTACAATCGATAATTTCGACAGCATCACCAATTAACCACCAAAGTCATCTAACATGATGTTTTCGTCTTCGACCCCAAGGTCTTTCAACATATTGATGCAAGCTGCGTTCATGACTGGAGGTCCACACATATAGAACTCACAATCTTCAGGCGCTTCATGGTCCTTCAGGTAACGTTCAAATAACACGTTATGAATAAACCCTGTGTCGCTATCCCAGTTATCTTCTGGTTGCGGGTCTGACAAGGCAACATGCCATTCGAAGTTGTCGTTTTCTTCTTGCAGCATGTCGAAGTCTTCAACATAGAACATTTCACGCAGTGAACGAGCGCCATACCAGAACGTAATTTTACGATCTGTATTTAAGCGACGTAACTGATCAAAAATGTGCGAGCGCATTGGTGCCATACCTGCACCACCACCAATGAAGACCATTTCTGCTTCTGTCTCTTTGGCAAAGAACTCACCAAATGGACCAGAAATAGTAACTTCATCGCCTGGCTTAAGGCTGAAGATATACGAAGACATTTTACCTGCTGGCAAGCTCAAGTCGTTCGGTGGCGGTGTCGCACAACGAACGTTCAGCATAATGATGCCTTTTTCTTCAGGATAGTTTGCCATTGAGTATGCGCGAACAACTTCTTCATCAACTTTAGACTCAACATCTAAGAATCCAAAGCGTTCCCAGTCACCGCGATATTCTGGTGCAATATCAAAGTCTTTATACTTAACGTGGTGCGGTGGAGCTTCAATCTGAATGTAACCACCGGCACGGAATGGTACTTCTTCACCTTCCGGCAACTGTACAACAAACTCTTTGATAAAGGTTGCTACGTTGTCGTTCGACTTAACGGTACAATCCCACTTTTTGATACCAAAGATTTCTTCAGGCAGCTCAATTTTCATGTCCTGCTTGACGTTAACCTGACATGACAAGCGAACACCTTCGCGTGCTTCACGTTTAGTAATGTGATCAAGCTCAGTTGGCAGAATATCACCGCCACCTTCTTTAATGGTGACACGGCACTGTCCACATGAACCACCGCCACCACAAGCAGAAGATACGAAGATGCCCGCGTTTGCCAATGCGCCCAATAACTTGGTGCCCGGCTGGGTCACAATCTTCTTGTCTTCGTCTTCGTTAATCAGGATTTCTACATCGCCCTGCGGTACTAACTTTGATTTAGCGAACATAATTATCGCCACCAAAATCAGTACGATGATGGTAAACATCCCTACACCGAGCGCTATCAGAGTAATATCCATCGATTCGTACCTTTAACGTTTACTGATTCAACACACTGGATTAAAGAGATACGCCGGAGAACGACATAAAGCCTAAACCAATCAAACCTACTGACATGAAAGTTGCGCCTAATCCACGCAAACCATCAGGTACATCGGCATATTTGAGTTTTTCACGTACAGCTGCAAGAGCTACGATAGCTAAACACCAGCCAACGCCACTACCAATACCGTAAACCACTGACTCACCAAAGTTGTAGTCACGTTCAACCATGAACGCAACACCACCGAAGATGGCACAGTTAACGGTAATTAGCGGTAGGAAAATACCCAACGCGTTATAAAGTGCAGGCACGTATTTGTCCAAAGTCATTTCCAGAATTTGAACCAGTGCCGCAATAACACCGATAAAGGTTAAGAAACGCAGGAAACTTAGATCCGCGTCTGGAAAGCCCGCCCATTCTAATGCGCCTGGCGCCAGTATGTTGTGATAAACCAAGTTATTAACCGGCACCGAAATACCCAGTACGACGATAACCGCAACACCCAGACCAAAGGCCGTTTTAACTTTCTTAGAAACCGCCAGAAACGTACACATACCTAAGAAGAACGACAACGCCAGGTTCTCGATGAAAATAGCTCGAATAAACAAGTTGATATACTGTTCCATGGCTCTTACTCCTTAGGCTCGACTTGTTCAGTGCGGAAGGTACGCAGTACCCAAATAAACCCACCAATGATGAAGAACGCACTTGGTGGCATTAGCAACAAGCCAACAGGCTCGTACCAGCCGCCTTCTGACGCTAGTGGCAGAATTTGTACGTCGAACAAGCTACCTGAACCAAACAGCTCACGGACAAAACCAACAACCAGCAGTACAACAGAGTAACCTAAACCATTACCGATACCGTCTAACAAAGACATGAACGGTGTACTCTTCATGGCATAAGCTTCTGCACGCCCCATAACAATACAGTTGGTAATTATAAGGCCAACGAATACCGACAGCTCACGAGATATTTCATAAGCGTAAGCGCGCAGAACCTGGTCAACCACGATAACCAGACTCGCAATGATGGTCATTTGAACAATAATTCGAACACTCGAAGGAATGTGGTTACGAATAATCGAAATAAAAAAGTTAGATGCAGCAACAACCGCTATCACTGCAATACTCATAACTAAGGTGTTACTCATTTTAGAGGTTACCGCCAACGCTGAACAGATACCCAGGATCTGCAGTGCGATGGGGTTATTCGCGAAGATCGGTCCGAATAAAACGGACTTCATTTCTTTTGCACTAGCCATTGGTCAGCTCTCCTTTGCGAAGTTTATCGAGTAACGGACCATATGCTTTTTCGCTCATCCAAAAATCGATGGTCGCATCAACGCCGTTACTGGTTAAGGTGGCACCTGAAAGCGCATCGACTTCGTGCTCGTTAGACGCACCGCCTTTAACCAAATCAAACTTCACTTTTCCGTCGTCACCGTAAAGCTCCTTGCCTTCCCAGGTTTTAACCCAAGCAGGATTAGTGATTTCACCACCAAGCCCCGGTGTTTCTGAATGTTCGTAAAAGTGAACACCACGCACGGTACTCATGTCGTCTTCTAACGAGATAAGACCGTACATTGTGCCCCACAGGCCTTGCCCGCGGATGTGCAGAACCGCACCGTTACGGTTACCATTTTCGTCCATCACCAGATAAACTTCGGTCATGGTTTCCATGGTACCTAAACCAGCGATGTCTTCACTTTTATCAAGTCTTGTGCTGGTTTCAGGGTCACCGGCTGCTTTACGGTTGTCAAACTCTTTAGGGTCTTTGTCTTGTAACACTTGATAGTCTTCAAGACTGACAACCAACGCCTTAATACGCTCGTCATACAACGCAGGAATATCCATCCCGTCTTCCAGAATGCCAGCTGCATTTAGAATGTTACGTTGCATTGCCAGTGCGGCGTTCTTCTCTTGCATTGGCTTAAGCGCTACCGCTGAGCCTGCTACTAATATAGAGCACACCAAACACAGCGCCAGCACGACACCTATCGTTTTGCCTAAGCTTTCATTCTTATTAGACATTGCGTGCTAACCTCCGTTTAATGTTTGCCTGTGCTACAAAGTAGTCAAACAGCGGTGCAAAAACGTTCGCGAACAAGATAGCCAGCATAATACCTTCCGGGAATGCCGGGTTAATGACACGAATCATCACCGTCATGAAGCCAATTAACAGACCGTAGGCGAACTTACCTTTGTTTGTAAATGACGCAGATACAGGGTCAGTTGCCATAAACATCATCGCAAAAGCAAAACCACCCAGTACTAAGTGCCAGTACCAAGGCATTGCGAACATTGGGTTTGAGTCGCTACCAATAAGGTTAAGCAAGCCTGAGAACAGCACCATACCGACAAAGACACCAGAAACGATACGCCATGATGCAATGCGGAAGTAAATTAATGCCAGACCACCGATAAGAATCATCAGTGTTGAGACTTCACCGACTGAGCCCTGAATGTTACCTAAGAAGGCATTCCACCAGAGTTCAGTATCAGCGTAGTTCAGGTTGCCAAGCGCAGCCGCACCTAAGTTGGTTGCACCTGAGAAACCGTCTACCGCTGTCCAGATAGAGTCACCTGACATACTTGCTGGATACGCAAAGTATAAGAATGCACGACCGGTTAATGCCGGGTTCAGGAAGTTACGGCCTGTACCACCAAAGATTTCCTTACCAATAACCACGCCGAACGTGATACCCAGAGCAACCTGCCAAAGCGGTGTTGTTGCTGGCAAAATCAGCGAGAACAGAACCGAAGTAACGAAGAAGCCTTCATTAACTTCGTGCTTGCGAACGGTCGCAAACAGAACTTCCCAAAAACCGCCGACAATAAAGGTTACCGCATAAATGGGTAGATACCAGCAGGCGCCATACCACATTTTAGTAAGCCAGCCAGCGTCGGCTCCAAGATCACCACCTAGTAACTGGAATAAGCCCACTTGCCATGCGTCTGATAACGCATAACCGTCAGCTAATGCTATAGCCGCCTGGTTACCGACGTTATACATTCCCCAAAACATTGCCGGGAATGTCATCATCCACACCAAAATCATGATGCGCTTCAGGTCGATGCGATCACGCACGTGCGTACTCGACTTAGTCACAGTACCCGGCGTGTATAAAACTGTGGCTACCGCTTCGTAAAGCGCATACCACTTCTCGTATTTACCGCCTTTCTCAAACTGCGGTTCAATACGTTCAAGAGTATCTTTCAAGCTCATGGTTAGCCTTCTTTCTCAATCTTAGTGAGACAATCACGCAACACCGGTCCATACTCGTATTTACCGGGGCAAACATAGGTGCACAGTGCCAGATCTTCTTCATCTAACTCTAAGCAGCCCAGTTGTTGACCTTCGTCTGTATCGCCAGACAGTAAGTCGCGCAGTAATAAGGTTGGCAAAATATCCAAAGGCATGACGCGTTCATAGTTACCAATAGGCACCATTGAACGTGACGAACCATTTGTCGAGGTTGTCATGCTGAATAATTTCTTCGGATTAAAATGCCCCGCATAAGCTCGGGTAACTGAGTGCAAGTCTGAGCCCGGGCGCAGCCAACCAAGAAACTCTTTGTGATCGCCTTCTGGAATCACGCTTACTTGGTTATGGAAACGACCTAACCACGCATGAGCATCATCGGCTGTGTGTCCGTGTAAAACAGAACCAGAAATAATACGTTGGTTGTCACCCGCTAACTCGCCGTCTGTCAACTGGTGCAAGTTAGCCCCCATGCGAGTACGCAATAAGCGAGGCTCTTTAACGCCTTCGCCGCCTAATGCCACCATACGGTCAGTAAATATTTCACCAGTAGTGAATAACTTCCCGTAAGCAATAACATCCTGATAGCCAATGTGCCAAACTGGACGTTGCAAACTTGCTGGTTGTAAGAAATGGATATGAGTACCGACAAGCCCTGCCGGGTGCGGCCCCTGGAAAGACTCCAAAGTGACCTCTGCATCACCAGTATCAACTTCAGCGTCGCCCGCTTTAGCGACAAACAGTTTTCCTTCAGTCAGGTTCGATAATACTTTCAGACCATCGATAAAGGCTTGCTTATGTTCGCTAATGAAAACCGTTGGGTCGCCAGCTAATGGATTTGTATCCATCGCATTAACGAAAATAGCGGTTGCTTCTGCATCCAGAGCAGGAGCTTTACTGTAAGGACGAGTGCGAAGTGCCGGCCATTGGCCTGATTCAACCAATATTTCCTGCACTTTTTCACGACCTAGCGAGGTCAGTTTATCGCTATCGAACTTATCAAAGGTGACCTGTTCTTCACCATCCAGTTCAATAACTACTGCTTGTAAAACACGACGCTCACCACGCAGAATGTCTTTAACAACACCAGCTCCGGGAGCTGTGTATTTGACACCAGGGTTTTTCTTATCCTCGAAAATCAATTGACCTTTTTTAACGCGGTCATCGACTTTCACGTGCATGGTTGGGCGCATACCCACGTATTCTTCACCTAAGGTAGCAACCGTTGTTACGGCCTTACCGTCGGATAACTTTTGCTGGGGCGCCCCTTTAATAGGGATGTCCAGCCCTTTTTTGATCGTAATCATATGCGTTTGCACTACTCGTTAAGGGAAGATTCATCACAACCAGTCATAAAAGACTGAAACCTGAAAAATCAAAAAGTTACCGGCATAACTTTCCCCGGCCAGGGGTCTTTTTGCCGGTAACTCGAAACGTTTTCCACACTTATCGTCGGAATTTTAGCATTTTTCCTACAACGCTTACCAGTTTACTTTTGGATTTACATCAGCATCGTAGTCGACGTTGTCAAAACCAAAGCCGAACAGGTTAAGAAAGTCGTTGTGGTAACCTTCATAATCCGCTAAATCGTGGAAATTCTCTTGAGTGACTTTATCCCAAAGCGCTTCAACTTTAGCTTGTGTTTTATCATTGGTTTCATAGCCATCCATGTGCAGGCGCCCTGCATCGTCAAGCTCTGGGGTTTCAGCATAAAGCCCTTCAGTAAACAGGCGATAAATTTGCTCAATACAACCTTCGTGCGTTCCTTCCTCTTTCATTACGCCGTAAATCAGCGAAATATAAAGCGGCATCACAGGAATAGCGGAGCTGGCTTGTGTTACCAAGGCTTTTAGTGAAGACACATAAGCTTTCAGATTAACATCTTTATAAGTGTCATCTAGCGCAGATGAGGCTCTGTCGAGATCTTCTTTTGCCCGACCAATGGTTGCATGACCATAAATAGGCCAGGTCAGTTTCTTACCGATATACGTATAAGCCGTTGTCTGACAGTCATTCGCCAGAAGGTCGGCATCGTGCAGAGCTTTAATCCAACGCTCCCAGTCTTCACCGCCCATGACTTTAACCGTGTTTGCAATGTCGTCATCAGTCGCAGGGTCAAGTGTCACTTCGTGCACCTGATCTTTATCGGTATTATAGGTCTTCGTCGTGTATTGCTTACCAATTGGCTTAAGCACAGAGCTATAAAGCTCGTCGCTTTCAGGGTCTTTGCGCTTAGGTGACGCTAAGCTATAAACAACAAGGTCAATTTTGCCCATGTTATTTTTGATGTAGTCGATACTTTCCTGTTTTATTTCATCAGAAAATGCATCGCCATTTATTGAGTGGAATTTAAGACCTTCGCTTTCCGCTTCCTGGTGAAACGCAGCGGTATTGTACCAGCCTGCAGTGGCTGTTTTCTTTTCTGTTGGCTCTTTCTCAAAGCAAACGCCCAGTGTATGCGCTTGTCCACCAAAGGCGGCGGTAATACGTGAAGCTAAGCCGTAACCGGTAGAGCATCCAATAACAAGAACGTTTTTCGGTGCATTTTCGATAGGAGGTTGCTGCTTGACGTAACTTATTTGACGTTTAACGTTTTCGGCGCAACCGACCGGATGTGCGTTTGTACAAATAAACCCTCTGATTTTAGGCTTAATAACCATGTCGATATGTTCCCTTTTTCCGGATTATTTCCCCCATTGTAACCAATGAAAGCGCAGGAACACATCAGACATGCTTAATTTTTCTTTAATGCGCCGCGACTTTCGAGCCGCCCATACAATTCGGTGAACGTGGTGCTGTTCCGGAAACCTGTTCCCACTCGCCTTCAGTGTAGGTATGTAGCGCCAGCGCATGAATATCATTCATTAGCTCATCGGCTAAAATTTTATTGACTGCTCGATGCCGGTTAATCAGTCTCTCACCACTAAATTTAGGCGTTACCAAAACAACTTTAAAGTGCGACTCGGCATTAGGTCCGCCTGAGTGCATATGGCTCTCATCCTGCACTTCAAGGTGCACCGGCGCGAATGCGTCGCGAAGTTTATTTTCAATTTTTAAGCTTACTGACATGACGTTATCTCCTGCACTCAATGCCATAGTATTTAGTCTAGTAGACTCCTGTTCATTCGCAGGAGTTTTTTCTATTCATTACCCTAACTCTACGAAAAATCGGCAAATAAAGTTTGCTGCTTTGTTCAGTACGAATCATCCACCGCAACGTGACACACTTGTTCCGATGACGACAGAAACGCCACTAGGGGAAACACAGCGTCTTCCAGTTCGCCTTTTGATACGTTTGCAGGCATAGCCACATGGTAACGCTGAGCGCTGATATTCCCTTCTTTTTGCCACAGCAACCTTTGTTGGTCAGAAAGCAGTTCTGCAAGCTTCTCAAGCCCCTCATCACGATAAGGCGGAAACGCAGTAGGTTCACCGGAACCACGCCAACCTCTTAACTCACTCTCAGACGCGAGAAGGTCCTCGTTGACCCTGTCACGACAGAAACTCAATTCAATAACAGAACGGCTTAGTTGCCACTCGCTGTTTGGCAGCAACTGCTGGTCCAGCGACATAATTTCACTCTCTTTTAAGGTGTTTGTTGTTTGCTGCTCACAACCAACTAGCGCTAACAAGGCAACTAATGCGAATACCCAGTTTTTCATTCTTCAGCCCTCTCTTATTTGCGAGCGTATTATAACGTATTCACACCAACAAACCGTTGTCTTCGTGTTAAAAAGTCTGGCACTATATAATGCAATTCTAATAACGAAATTATCTGTGAATGCGCTTCATTAAACACACATATTTAGCGGCAGCCTTGTGCGTCGCCGCTGCGTCCCCCTCTTACGCTTCTGTCTGGATTGAAGCGAGCGATGTCGAGTTACGTAATAGCCTTATTGTTCTTGCCGAGTCAGGTTTAATAGAAACACCTATTCAGCAGTACCCGGTAGCCTGGAAAAGCATTTTGCCTCAACTCGATGCTCTAGACCCAAGTGAACTCTCAAATACTCAAAAGTTAGCGCTTCAGCACGTTCGACACAGTTTGTCACAAGCGCAAAGTGGTCCTAAAACACGTTGGTATATCGCGGCGACCGACTCTGAAAATGCGGTTTTAGACTACGGCGACGACATCTACGAAGAAGGCAAAATAAGCCTAAGCCGAACCATGCATGGTGAGCGCTGGGCAGCGCGTGTACAAGTAAATTATCGACAGGATCCTTTCGAAGGTGACCATAAAAAGACATTAGACGGTAGCTATCTTGCCTACAACCTGAATGACTGGAGTTTTAGTGTCGATACATTACCACTACGTTGGGGGCCGGCCGAGCACAGTAGCCTGCTCTTTTCTAATAATGCACGACCTATTCCAAAAGTTCGCGTTGACTATGCGCCTGACTATCCTCCAGCAGGCATGGCTCCGTTCAAAATCAGTTTATTTAGCGGTTACCAGGACGACGGCTACAGCCAACATTATCAAGTTCACGGCATTCGCTTTTCCAGCCAGTTTCTAAGTAAGCTTTGGTTCGGCATTAGCGCCATAGAACAGCAAGAAGATACTATCAGTAACCGAATGCTGACCGCTGACGCCAGAACCGGCTTTAACTGGGGCAAACACCAATTTTCCGCTTATGCTGAAATTGGTATCGATAAGCAATTAGAAAGTGATGATAAGCCGGCTTACACCCTTGGTGGCCAGTGGATGATGGGCTCTGACAGCGTCCGTCATAGCGTTACGGTTGAATACAGTCAGTTAGACGGCGGCAATGAGCATGATTTTTATTCGACGAACAACGCAGGAAGGCAGTACTTTTTAAGTCACCAGCGGAACCCGGGCTCACCTTTTCCCAAAGGGAGTCAAACGGCGTCCTTTAGTTACCGTCAGTTTTCAAATGATGGTTCCGCCTGGACCGTGTTAGTCAGTCGCAGCAATAACGACGGAGCCGACAGCACATCGCGCGCTTTAATTCGTCGTACACAGCCAGTTTGGGACAGTTTAGTCAGGTTATCGGTTCAATACCTTGACTCACCTGTGATTGATCAAGACGTTGGCGTTCAACTCAGCTGGGAGTGGCGGTTTTAATCGCCACTCATCGAGTTAACAGACAAGCTAATAGTGTCCATACTGTGCAACCAGGCTTCATCTAACGCATTGACTAAAGCTGCGTAACCGTCGGCTTTTAATGGCACTTTTTCGGTAAATGCACCACTGACTGTATTAGCGCTGTTCTCCATCTCGTATTGCCAATGTCCAGCAATGACCGCATGCGAATTATAACTCCCATAAAAATCTTCAATGGTGACAGTTAAGAGTCCAGTGCAGTCATCGTTCAGCATTAGCCGCTGAATGCTGCGTTGTAACTGGTTCGACAAAGGCGTGCTCCAGCGGTGCTGTTTTGCCGTATGCCAACGCGTTTCATCCTGCTGAATTTGTATTCCCATTTTAGACGCCGCTTCACCTACGACAATGCTTCGCTGCGATGCGGGACAAATGGCGTCAACCGACTGGCTTAAATGCGGTAAACGATACTGCGTAATATTGTAACTTTGGCTAGAACAGCCCGCTAAAAACAATGCCGCTAAGCTTACCGAGCCGGCTAATACGTTTTTAATTTTCATAGGCTTTTGGCTCCGGATCTGGTGTCACTGATGGGCTAAAAATCAGTGAGTTTGGTTGCTGCTGAAGCTGCTCAATAACTGGTTGTAAATCTCTTGAGAGCTTTTCAACTTCATTTAAGGTCTGGTTTAACTGCCGACGCGTCGGCGAATCATCACTTAAGCTACCGGTTAGCTCTTGCAGCTGTTGTAAGTTTTGCTTCAGTAATTTCGGAAGCTGATTTATTTCAGGTTGCTCAAGCACTTGCGCCAGCGATTTTGAAATACCATCTAAGGTGTTAGCCGTATCATCAACCGACTGCATCGCTTGTGAAAAATCCGACAAGCTATTCTCTAGCGGCAGTTTATTAAACTTATCCATCAGCTGCGTTAGCTTTTCCTCCAGGCGTGTGAAATCACTGGCCATCGCCGGCATAACCGGGTAGCCGGCAAACTTCTGGTCACCCTCAACCGGCTCTGCGTCAGAGTAAAAACTGACATCGACAAACAGTGTATTTGTCAGCAAGTTTGACGCCCGTATATTAGCTCGCAACCCCTGCTCAAAAAGCTCCGGCAACCGCTTTTCCCAGCTATTAATATTGGTGTCAGCAACTAACCCCCGCAAGCGCTCGGGTTCAAAACGAATTAGAATAGGAATGCGTTTTAGAGGTGCCTCGTCGTCCTCATCCGGGAACCAGCGCAGCGGCACTTCCCTAACCGTGCCAACACGCACTCCTTTAAACTGCACAGGAGCCCCTTTCTCAAGTCCTGCTATGGACTCGTCAAGCAACACCACATAATCAATGCCATGAATAAAGCCTTGTTGCTTAGCTTCTTCTAAACTGTTAAATAGCTCAAAGCTTGTTGACTGTTGCAGCGTGTCGCCCCGCGGCTGGCCTTCCGGCACTCCAAAAATAATAGCAGCACCGAGCAAAGAGTCTATTGAGCCAAGGGCAAGATCAATGCCCTGAGAGTTCCACTGAACCGATACGCCACGTTGTAACCAGAAACGCGTGTTTTCTGTCAGTAATTCATCATAAGGTGCTTTCACAAAAACTTGATAGCGGCTCTCACGCTTATCCACCAAAAATTCCGTTTGCTCAACTTGGCCAACCGTGAAGCCCTGATACTGAACGGAGTCTCCGACAGACACCTGACTTTGACCGTCACTTACTAGCGTGAGTCGCTTGCCGGGCGTTTCCTGAGGTGTCACCGGCGGATTTTCGAGCGCCGTGAAATGCGATTGAAAATCGCCACCATCACCCGGCTGTAATTGAATATAAGCACCTGACAGCAAGGTACCCAGGCCACTTATCCCACGACGCCCAATTCTGGGTTTCACAACCCATACTTCAGTGTCGCTATTCAGCATGCGATCAGTGTCCTCATTCATTGACACTTCAATAACCGCTTCTTTAAAGTCGTCAGACAAGCGTACTTCGGTGACCTGCCCAACATCGACATTACGCACTTTTATCCGTGTTTTTCCCGGCTCTATACCCTCTGCATCTGACACCGATATGGTAATTGTCGGGCCAGCGCCACTTGTGTCCTGCCAAACCATCCAGCCCGCAACAAGAAATGCGACGATAGGCACTATCCATACCGGCGACAGTACTTTTAAACGGCTGACTTTCGCGACATCGGGTTCTGTCATTTCTCTGCCTCACGCCAAAATAAACGAGTATCAAAGCTCATTGCCGCTAACATGGTCAATACTACAGCAGCGCCAAAGGCGATAGCTGCAGCGCCCGGGTAAACCGACATTACGGTACCGCTTCTTACTAACGCAACCAAAATAGCCACAACAAAAATATCTATCATCGACCAACGGCCAATCCAGTCAGTAACTTTATACAGAACCAACCTATGATTGACTGCTTGCGGCGTTTGCCAACGTGCCAACGCCATCAATCCCAACAAAGCGAGTATCTTAGCAACAGGAATAACTAAACTGGCAATAAATACAATAGCAGCAATAGGTGCATCGCCGGACTGCCATAGCTCGATAACGCCCCCAATAATGGTCGATGGCTGGGCGGCACCAAAACGTACTGTTTCCATTATCGGTAACCAATGAGCCGGAATCAGTAAAAGCGTAGCTGCGACAATTAATGCCAACGTTGCCTGTGGAGAGCGCCACCAGTGTCGGTCAATATCGTCCCCGCAACACGGACAGTCTGACACGCCAAAAGACACTAACCGGTGACACACTTCACACACCTTATAACCTTGTTCGTGTGCGGTGATTCCAGCTTTTGCATTGTTGAGCGTTTTTGTTTGCTTCCCAACGACCGACCATAAGTTCATCGTATTCACTAAGTAATAGGTCACCAATAAAAACGCAACAAACCCGCAAAACAGCCAAAAGCCCAACTTTAATTGAACATTAGCAAGCCCAGAAATTTTTATCAGCGAAATTAGCGTCCCCAACAAAAACACATCGACCATAAGCCAGGGTTTAACGTGCGAACTTAATCGCAAGAAATAACGCGCCAAGGCTGACGCTCTTGCTTTTATGGCGACAAACACAGCGATAAGACTGAACAAATACAGTAAGGGATACAAAATAACGGTCAGTAAAACAATGACAGCCAATAACTTTTCATGAAAGTACGATAGTTGCCAGGCGGCATCCAAAAGCGTCATTGACTGAGTCAGTCCAGAGCTGTCGTATTGAATAAAGTCCAGAGTTAACGCAAAAATAAGTAAGACAACAGCGGTAACAGAATAAGCCAGTAACTTGTCTGCCCGGTACTCTGATTTGCCAAGCAGCCTGTAGCCACACCTTGGGCACTCAGCTTTCTGACCTATTTCAACAGCCCCGGTGCGGCTAATTAAGTCGCATCGGGGGCAGCCTAAAATATCAGGCTCAGTTGGTGTTAGGTTTCTCACTTTCTGACTCATCGCTTTCCGTCGAAATCATCGCTATAACCGTCCAGCCTGGTTGCGGTATTAACTCACGCTCAGTCGTGAAAATATGCAACTTCTCTGCTTCATCAATTGCAAACATTGGCAGTGCTCGTGTGCCGTATTTTTGCTGGTAATCCGCAAAGCTGAAGCTGTCAGTAATAGGTGTCGACTTAATTTTAGCCCCCTGAAAGTGAAGGCTCGCTAACTTCGAGTAAGTCACACTTTCACCGAATAAGTTCAGGGTCTTACGGTAGCTTTCCGTCAGCTGGTGACTTGCCCGATAGTCCTGCTCACCGCCATTTAGACCATGCACTTTTCTGGAACCAAACCAGTCTTGATAATACATCGAAACTAGCGGGTTTAACTGTTTATAAGGCGACATCACCAACAAGCGGCCCAGGCCTGTTAAGTCGATATTATTGGACGCATGCTCAGAAGCTGGATTACCGAAGTACACTGGCAGGTTATCCATACGCGCCAGCTTAATATTTTCCCAGTTGGTATCAGCAAGGCGTACATTCACGCCACTTTCCTGCAAGGCTTTACCCACGGCCCGCGCCATTTGGTTAGCTCCGAATATCAAGAAGCCTTTTGCTGCTGGCTCCAGCAGCCCTAACATTCTCGCCAGCGGTTTAGCCGTTAAGCTCTGCAGAACCACCGTAGTCATAATTACAAGAAACACCAACGGCACTACCGCTGCAGCCTCTTCCCAACCGGACTCTTCCATTTTTAATGCGAATAACGCTGAAACAGCTGCCGCGACAATACCGCGAGGCGCAATCCAGGATAATAGTACTTTGTCTTTAAACCTAAGCTCTGTGCCGATTGCTGACAGCCATACTGCCAGCGGACGCACAGCAAATAAGATAATGGCAATAAGAATAACTGCCGGCATACCCAGAGCATCGAATTCAGCGAAATCGAGGCGAGCAGCCAGAATAATAAAGAGCGCAGAAATCAGGAGTACACTCAGTGTTTCTTTGAACTCCAGTATTTCTTCCATATTCAGGTTGCGCGTGTTCGCCATGACCATACCCATAACCGTCACAGTCAGCAGACCCGATTCGAGCTGAATGGCATTGGATAGCGCAAACACACCAAGCACAACGGTTAATGTTGCCACGTTTTGTAAGTAATGAGGAAACCAGCCCCGCCCCAGAGCAAGGCCAAGCAAGCGTGCGGCGCCCCAACCCAGCGCAAAGCCTATGGCTACCGTTGTTGCGAACGCTTGCAGTGCATGTAAAAAGGCAACATCCTGACTGGCAATAATAAATTCGTAAACCAAAACCGCGAGCAATGCGCCTAACGGGTCAATAATAATGCCTTCCCAACGAAGAATATTCGCCAATTTATTAATAGGTCGAATGGAACGTATCATTGGCTGAATAACCGTCGGCCCAGTCACCACAACCAATGCGCCAAATAGTGCGGAAATTTCCCAGCCGTACCCCATGATGAAGTGCGTTAGAACCGCAATAACCACAAAAGTAACCAGCATACCAACGCTAACCAGGTTGGTTACCATGCGGCCGTGTCCGCGTATTTCCTCAAATTTCAATGTCAAACTGCCCTCAAACAGAATGACAGCAACGGCTAAGGACACAAAAGGAAACAACAAATCATCGAATAACGCATCAGGGTCTAGCAACCCTAATGTTGGCCCAAGTACCAAGCCGCAAATAAGCAGCGGCAGTATGGCTGGTAGCTTAATACGCCACGCTAACCACTGGCAGCTAATGGACAGCACACCAATTAACGCTAGCAATGATAATTCCGACATAAATTCTCCGCATGTAGGCAGTCGTTTGTAGAATAGCAGAAGCTAAGTTATTGACTACCCACAAATTGAAAATTTGGATGACATTTTCAAATGAGAATGGCTATCATTATTCATTTACTCTGATATAATCGAGCGAAATTCATCGAACGTTCGTATAGAGGTCAAAAAGATATGCGCAAGTTAAATCGCTTATTAACGGTTATTGCTGCGACTTCTGCGACACTGGTGTCATTCACTAGCGCCGCTGCTGAAGTCAATATTTACTCAGCACGTAAAGAAGCCCTAATCAAACCTGTTTTAGAGCAGTTCACGGAAAAAACCGGTATTGAAGTCAACCTTTTAACAGGTAAAGCCGATGCGTTATTGGCTCGTTTAGGCTCAGAAGGCGAAAACACCCCCGCTGACTTATTCTTAACCGTTGATGCTGGTGCGCTGTATCGTGCGGTTGAAACCGATGCCTTTCAGCCACTTAACTCAGACGTTGTCAAATCTGCGGTGCCCGAACACTTCCGCTCAAAAGACAACCTTTGGTTTGGCCTAAGCTTACGCGCTCGCCCTATTTTTTACTCACCAGATCGAGTTGACCCAGAACAACTTGAGTCTTATCTGAGTCTGGCCGACGAGCAGTGGAACGAACGTATCTGTATTCGTTCATCAAATAACTTGTATAACCAGTCGCTTGTTGCCGCACTGCTTGACCACCATGGCGCAGAAAAAACCGAAGCCTGGGCTGAAGACTTTGTTTCAAACTTTGCTCGTAAACCGGTAGGCGGCGACAGAGACCAAATTAAAGGTGTTGCGTACGGCGTTTGTGACGTAGCTATTGCAAACACTTACTACTTTGGCCACATGCTGAACTCAGACGACGCGAACGAGCGCGAAGCTGCCCAAAAAGTGAAAATATTCTGGCCGGCTCAAAATGCTCAGGGCACTCACGTTAATGTGTCTGGTATCGGTATTACCAAGCACGCCAAAAATATTGACGAAGCTCAAAAACTTATCGAGTTTTTAGTCTCTGAGGAATCTCAGAAATGGTATGCTCAAGCCAATTACGAATACCCCGTACGAGACGGTGTTGAGTGGAGTGAAACGCTTCAACAGTGGGGTGAGTTCAAGCAGGACGACATTTCAATGGACGTTCTGGGTGAAAACAACGGTGAAGCCGTACGTTTAATGAACCGTGCCGGCTGGCGTTAATTTAAACATGGAGTGTACTGCATGAGCCGTGGCACGCTGTTACTTTTTGCCGTGGCGGTATTAATAGGGCTGCCACTTATTGTGGTGGCCCTATCCTTATTAAACCCGCAGTGGGATATCCTTGCCCATCTCTGGCAAACGGTTATTCCCGAATACATTAGCCACTCTCTTATTTTACTGGTTTGCGTTGGTCTGGGCGTTACTGTGTTGGGTGTCAGTACCGCCTGGTGCATCAGTCAGTACGACTTTCCCGGTTGGCGATATTTAAGCTGGGGCTTGCTGTTGCCGCTGGCCATGCCCGCTTACATAACCGCCTACACCTACACTGGCTTGCTTGACTACGCTGGACCTGTGCAGCAACTCATTCGCGATCTATTCAACGTATCTATTGGCGATTACTGGTTCCCGAATATTCGTAGTTTAGGCGGTGCCGTATTTGTTTTGTGTGTCGTTTTATACCCTTATGTTTATTTAATTACCCGTGCCGCCTTTATGCAGCAATCAACGGCGGCTTTTGAAAGCGCGCGGACACTAGGTGCCGGCTCGTTTAAGAGCTTCTGGCGAGTGGCCATGCCTCTGGCACGCCCTGCCATCGCAACCGGTGTTACTTTGGCATTAATGGAAACACTGGCTGACTACGGCACGATGGAATACTTCGGCGTCACCGTTTTCACTACTGGCATTTTCAGAACCTGGTATGGCATTGGCGATGCCCAGGGTGCATTGCAGTTATCTGCCCTGCTACTGATATTCGTCATTGTATTAATCATGGTTGAGCGCTATTCGCGCCGCAGAGCCCGCTTTTACCAACAGCGCTCGTCAAACCGCACACCACAACGACGTCCACTAAAAGGCTGGCGGGCAGGACTGGCTTCCTTTACCTGTTGGTTACCTGTTGCTTTAGGCTTTCTCATTCCTGCCTCGCAACTGCTTTGGTGGTCGGTAGAAAAATCAGATGTCTGGCTCGAGTCTTCATTTTGGGTGTTAACCGCCAACACGCTTTGGTTAGGTCTATTAGCCGCATGCATTACCGTTTTACTGGCGTTGTGGTTGGCCTACGGTCGCCGTCGCCACCCAACTCGCCCTTTACGCGCCGCAATTACGCTGGCAGGAATGGGCTACGCTATTCCGGGGATTGTTATTGCGGTTGGTCTGCTGTCGCCGCTGGCATGGTTCGATCATCAACTTATCGCAGCCAGTAAGTGGCTATTTGGTATGAACCCCGGGCTGATTTTCTCAGGAACCGTCATTGCTCTGCTATTCGCCTATAGCGTTCGTTTTCTGTCGGTATCACTACAAACGGTAAGCTCAGGGCTTGAGCAGATTACCCCGCAAATGGATGACAGTGCCAGAACTTTGGGGGCCAGCGGTCGCCGTATTTTATGGAAGGTTCATTTACCACTGTTAAAAAGCCCACTACTGGCTGCGTTAATCTTAGTCCTGGTCGATGTTATGAAAGAGCTGCCGGCAACGTTAGTGCTACGACCTTTTGATTTCAATACACTGGCCGTTCGCGCATTTGAAATGGCTTCTGACGAGCGCTTAGCCGATGCTGGTCCGCCGGCACTGATGATAGTTGCGGTTGGGCTTATTCCGGTTATGATGCTGTCCCGGGCGCTGCGTAATAAATCCATTAAAACAGGAGATTAAATGAGTACTTTACTGAATCTCGAATCGGTCAGTATCGAGCTTTCTGGCAACCGTATTGTTGATCAGCTCAGTTTATCTCTTGCGCCCGGCGACATTGGCTGCCTACTAGGTCCTAGTGGTTGTGGGAAAACCACGTTGCTGCGTGCCATTGCCGGTTTTAATCCAGTATCGTCTGGTAAAATCTCATTGCACAATAAGGTTATTTCCAGCAATTCGACGCAACTAGCGACAGAAAAGCGGAATATCGGCATGATGTTTCAGGACTTTTCACTGTTTCCCCACTTAACTGTTGAGCAAAACATTCGCTTTGGTATTGAAGACTGGAGTCAGTCAGAGCAAGAGCAACGCGTTAAAGAGCTGCTCCTGCGTATCGACCTAAACGGCTATCAGAAACGGTACCCTCATGAACTTTCAGGTGGACAGCAACAACGTATCGCTTTGGCCAGAGCATTAGCACCACGGCCTCAATTAATGCTTCTGGACGAACCATTTTCCAGCCTGGACGCCGAGTTACGTGAAATTCTGGCGCACGACGTTCGTCACTTATTAAAAGAAGAGAATATAACGGCGCTGCTGGTCACACACGACCAACAGGAAGCCTTTGCTATGGCTGACAAAGCCGGCGTTATGTACTCAGGTCAACTCTTGCAGTGGGAGACACCGTACGAGTTATATCACGAGCCCACACACGAGCTGGTTGCTGACTTTATTGGCCGCGGTGTTTTGCTGCAAGGTGAAGTGAAAGAGCACAAATTGCACAGCGCCTTTGGTGTTATCGAGCACGACGACATTAAAAACCACCCGAATATGCAAGTGAACTTCCTGGTTCGCCCGGACGACATTGTCCTGAATAAAAACAGTGCTATGAAAGCTATTGTCGTTGGTAAAGGCTTTCGCGGTTCCCACTATCTCTATACACTCGAGTTATCCGATACCAGCCGTGTGCTTGCCGTAGGTCCTTCACACCAGCCTCTCAACGATGGCGCAACCGTAGGAATAAACGTAGACTTTGACCATTTAGTGGTTTTTGACGCATCATTGTGTGAGTTACCCGACTAAAACGAGGCTCAAATGGACTTTCTTATTGATAGCTGGGACTTTTCAACAAGTCCCGCCAAAGCCTGCGCGTCGCCAACGACTCATCAGCCGAGTTGCTGGTTTCACTTTCAACGGGACGCTGAAGGGCTAAGCGATTGGCTGACTCAGGCCGGTATTCCGGAGCCTCTCATTGACGCCGTACTGGAAGAAGACACCCGCCCTCGTTTTCAACGCTTACCCGACGGCTTTATTTTGCTGCTACGTGGCGTTAACCTAGCCAGCGGTGAACAACCGGAAGACATGTTGAGCCTACGTTTACTCTATTATAAAGGCGCGCTCTATACCTTTAGAAAACGCCCCTTCAATGCCATTGCGCATTTGCGCGAGCAGCTTAAACATCAGTCTGGCCCAGACTCTTTGCACGACTTTATTGTCAGCCTTATTGAGCAAATTAATCTAAAAGTCGAAGACGTGGTGTCAGACGCTGAAGACGCCATCGAAAAAATTGAAGGGCAAGGCTTCGACGACACTGCGTCTTTGCAGATTCAGCTGACATCACTGCACCGCAGATTATTGCGTTTAAACCGTTTTATACGCCCGCAATTAGCGGCGTTAGAAAAGCTCACAACAGAAGCCGAGCGCATTATGCCAAGTGAGTTGCACCAATGGCTCATTAACGAACGCGACACCACCCAACGACTGTTCGAGCAAATCGACTTAATGCTTGAACAGATTTGGATGCAGCGTGAGCAAATACAGCAAGCCATCGCCGAAAAAATGAATAGAAACACTTACTGGCTGTCGGTTATTGCCGGAGTTTTCCTTCCATTAAGCTTTCTGACGGGGGTTTTCGGCATTAATATTGGTGGTATGCCAGGGGTAGGAAGTGAGGATGCTTTCCTCATTTTCTGTGTTGCCCTAGTTGTTATTGCCGTTGTCGAGTTCTTACTACTACGGCGTCTCCGATTTTGGTAAAAATCTGTAAAAGTCACCTTAGTTAGACCTAAGTCGAATGGGAAATTGCGGGTAACAGAATAAGCTTGAAAGCATCAGTATTTAAGAAGTAAGGACAGTGCTATGCAAGCTTATAAGAAGCTTTATTCTGAAGCCCAGCAAGACCCGGAAGGATTCTGGCTTGAGCAGGCCAGTCGCCTAGACTGGTTTACCCCACCCAAAACCGCAGCCAATGTTCGAAAAAACGGCATGGCTGACTGGTTTCCCGACGGCAAAGTAAATGTCAGTCATTTAGCGTTAGACGCACAAATTAATGCAGGTCGTGGTGACCAGGTAGCACTGTATTACGACTCTCCCGTTACCAACACACAACGCCATTACACCTATAGCCAGCTTAAGGAAGAAGTGGCGGCTTTTGCCGGCGCCTTAAAGGCTCAGGGGGTTAACGTTGGTGACCGGGTGGTTATTTATTTACCAATGATTCCACAAGCTGCCATTGCCATGCTGGCCTGTGCCCGCATTGGTGCTATTCACTCTGTTGTGTTTGGCGGCTTTGCTGCGCATGAGTTGGCGGTTCGAATCGACGATGCTAAACCCAAGGCCATTGTCACCGCTTCTTGCGGTGTCGAGGTTAACAAAGTTCTAGAGTACAAGCCCATTGTCGATAAAGCCATAGAGGAAGCAACACACAAGCCCAGCTCAGTCATTGTTCACCAAAGGCCGGAATGCACAGCCGAGCTAAAAAATGAGGGCGATATCGACTGGAACGATGCTGTCGAAAATGCGGCGCCCGCAGAGCCCGTTGCCGTACCTTCAACACACCCGCTGTACATTCTCTACACCTCAGGAACCACCGGTAAACCGAAAGGGGTGGTACGCGACCACGGCGGTTACGCAACCGCTTTAAATTTCTCAATGAGCTATGTGTATGGCTTAAAACCCGGAGACACCTTCTTTACCGCCTCGGATGTCGGCTGGGTTGTTGGACACTCGTACATTGTCTACGGTCCATTAATTTTTGGGTGCAGCACCGTGCTGTATGAAGGCAAGCCCGTTAACACGCCAGACGCGGGGGCGTTTTGGCGTATTATCGAGCACTACAAAGCTAAAGCGGTATTCTCAGCACCAACCGCGTTCCGGGCAATAAAAAAAGAAGACCCCGACGGCAAGTTTTTGGAAAAGTACGATATTAGCTCATTAGAGCGAATTTATATGGCCGGCGAGCGCCTTGACCCAGCCACCTATGAGTGGACCACTGAGTTGACCGACAAACCGGTTTACGATCACTGGTGGCAAACCGAAAGCGGTTGGCCAATGTGTGCCAACCCGGTCGGCATTGAGTCGGCTAAAGTTAAACCCGGTTCATCAACATTTCCGGTACCCGGTTATGAAATATCGGTGCTCGACCCTCTGGGCAAGTCGGTCGACAACGGCGAGGAAGGTGCCATTTGTGTCAGGTTACCCCTGCCCCCTGGTTGCCTGACAACCGTCTGGGAAGACGAGGAGCGTTTGCACAACAGTTACCTGAAAGCCTTCCCGGGGTACTATTGCAGCGGCGACGGTGGCTACATCGACAAAGACGGCTATGTCTTCATTATGGGACGTACGGATGATGTTATTAATGTCGCCGGTCACCGACTTTCAACAGGCGAAATGGAAGAAATACTGGCCAGTCATCCCGCAGTGGCCGAATGTGCTGTTGTTGGACAGCCGGACGATCTTAAAGGTGAGTTACCCATCGGTTTTGTTATATTGAAAAACGCTGTCGATATTACTCAAGAGCAATTACAGGACGAGCTCATACAGCTCGTTCGCAGCAAAATTGGCGCCATTGCCTGTCTGAAAACCTTACACATTGTTCCGCGTTTACCCAAAACACGCTCGGGAAAAATTCTGCGCCGGATTATTCGACAGTTAGTACAAGGCAACGAGGTGTCTGTACCATCAACCATTGATGACCCAACAAGTATTGATGCTTTAAAACAAACACTGAGTTAAACTAGCGCCCATTGTTTATTCAGTGGGTAAAGCGTGAGTTTTTATGGTGTTATCAATAGTTGCAGTTATTATTGGCCTGGCGGTTCTGGTTTGGAGTGCTGACAAGTTCGTTGAAGGAGCCGCCGCCGTTGCTCGTCATTTAGGCATGGCGCCATTGGTTATCGGCATGGTGATCATTGGATTTGGCACTTCGGCCCCGGAAATGGTTGTCTCGGCCATTGCCTCTATTGATGGCACCCCTGCGCTAGCATTGGGTAACGCCTATGGCTCTAACATCACCAATATCGCGTTAGTGCTGGGTATAACCGCTGTATTAGCGCCCATTGCCGTGAAGTCAGTGGTTATTCGTCGTGAAATGCCGGTACTTATTGGTATTACACTTCTCAGCGCTATTTTCTTGCTTGATTATGAAATTACTCACCTCGAAGCCGCTATTCTTCTATTGGTTTTCTTTGCGTACATGGGCTGGTCTGTGTGGGTCGGCTCGAAAAGCGGTGACGACGCGCTCGCTGCTGAATACACTCAAGAGCTCGACGAGCATCCTCTGCCGATGAAACCCGCTATTATTTGGTTAATTGTTGGCTTATTGCTGCTTATTGTCAGCTCAAGAGCATTGGTTTGGGGCGCAGTGAATATTGCAACAGCATTAGGTGTCAGTGACCTTGTTATTGGCCTGACCGTCGTTGCCATTGGCACCTCATTGCCGGAGCTGGCTTCTGCTATTGCGGCAACACGCAAAAATGAACATGACCTGGCATTGGGTAATGTAATTGGCTCAAATATGTTTAATACCTTGGCTGTCGTGGGTATTGCCGGTGCTATTAAGCCTATTACACTAGAGCCTCTGGTACTCAGCCGTGACTGGATTGCCATGGCCGTTCTGACATTGCTATTAATGGCCTTTAGCATACGTAAAGCTCGTCAGGGCCGCATTAACCGTGTCCACGGCGCTATTTTTATCGCTTTATACATTGCTTATACACTGTACCTGCTTAAAACTGGTTTTATTAACCCTTAGTAAGTACGGTAAGTACCACTCAAAAGCTATTGCAAATAGTTCGCATTTAAAATAGACTATCACTAACTCGTTGAGGTGATAGTCTATGTATGTATGTCTTTGTAAAGGAGTCAATGATAAAACCATCCACCAGGCCGTAAGCCGTGGAGAGGTTTCGTCAATGCGTGATCTCCGCCAGCAATATGGCGTAGCGTCGCAATGTGGCTGCTGTAAAGACTGTGCAAAAACCGTTCTTAACGAGGCGCTTCAGGAAAACTCCCCGAAAAAATCTCAAGAGACTTCGCTGCCAGTATCAGTGTGCTACACTTAATTCATACGTTGTGAATTAAGAGGTAGCTCGAACTATGAAAGGTGATGCAAAAGTTATTCAGCAGCTTAATAAGGTGCTGACCTTAAAGCTGACCGCTATCAACCAGTACTTTCTACACGCCCGCATGTACCAAAACTGGGGCTTCAACAGCCTTAACAAAGCTGTCTACAAAGCATCTATCGAAGAAATGAAACATGCCGACGTTATTATCGAACGCATTTTATTTCTTGAAGGTATTCCCAATTTACAAGAGCTAGGAAAGCTGTATGTTGGAGAAGAGCCTCGCGAAATGTTAGAGCTTGACCACAAGGTGCAGTTTGGTGACGTCAGCGCCATACGCGACGCCATAAAAGTCTGCGAAGAGCACAAAGACTATGTCAGTCGTAAAGCGTTACGGGATATTCTGGACGCTCAGGAAGAGCACCTGGACTGGCTGGAAACTCAAATTGATCTTATCTCCCGCCTTGGTAATGAGGTGTACTTACAAACAAAAATGGATGAGGCTGAGTAATGCGCAGAGATAACAATGTTGTTGAGCAATTAAACCGTTTGCTCGCGTTTGAACTGACATCAATTGACCAATACACCTCCCACTCACGTCAATACGAAGATTTTGGCTTAATGAAGCTTTATGAGCGCATTAACCATGAAATTGATGACGAACGTGGTCATGCAGATTTACTGATTCGTCGTATTCTGTTTTTAGAAGGCGAGCCGGACATGAAAAGCCGTGAGCCGCACAATATTGGCTCTGACGTTCGTGAAATGCTGGAAAACGACTTACAGCTTGAGTACAACAATGCGAAAACATTGCGTGAAGTTATCGAGTATTGCGAAGAAGTCGACGACTACGTTACGCGCGATATGTTGGTAGGTATTTTAAAAGACACCGAAGAAGACCACGCCTACTGGCTGAAAATTCAGTTGGGCTTGATGGACAAGCTGGGTGAACAGCTTTACTTACAGAAAATGATGTAAGTTTTGTTTATGAAAGCAAAAAGGCGCCAGAGAGCGCCTTTTTAGTATCTGGCTTATAAGCCGTAGACCGTGACATAAAACTCGTCAGCATCGTCGGTTGATTCAACGGTATACTCTACCGGCACATTGCTCTCACCACCCGGGCCAGACATAATTAAATCGGCCGCGCACTGGTAAGTATCCAGCTTTTCATCGTGCCCCTGCGTGCGAATAGCGTCTAATGACATATCAATTAAGTTCGCAAATTCAGTTCCAAACTGAGCAACTAACTCGTCATTGCTAATTTCTAACACTAAATCGACCGTTTCAGAGTCACTGCACGCCGGCGTTCCGCCGCTGCACGCCGATAACATAATTGCGCCTGCCACTACCGGTAAAACTCGCTTAAACATAACCTGTCCTTATTGGTTTTATTACTTGGCAGGAAAGCGCCAGAACAAAATGCAATGTCACACCTTCCCTGGTACTTACCTATTAAACGAATTTTTAAACTACCACCCGGGGGGATTATTGCAATAGAAACGAGTCTTGCAGACACAAAAAAACCGCCACAAGGGCGGTTTCTTTGTATCTGGCGGAGAGAGAGGGATTCGAACCCTCGATACGTTGCCGTATACACACTTTCCAGGCGTGCGCCTTCAGCCACTCGGCCACCTCTCCAGAACGGCCGCTATGGTAGGGGTTTTAGCCGTTCTAATCAAGGGCTTTAAGCAATTTTAAAGCGCTTCATGCCATTATTTAACCGTTTTGCCAGCTCTTGCAGCTCGCGGCTGGCTTCACTAATTTGCTCTGAGCCCGCAGCGGCTTGCTCAGCAGCTTCGGTGATAGAGGTGAAGTTCTGGTTAATTTCTTCTGCAACAGCGGTTTGCTCTTCAGCAGCTGTTGCTATTTGTGCGTTCATGTCGCTCATTTTCGCAACCGAGGTGTTTACAGACTGCAATGACTCCCCTGCTCTGCGCGCTTGCTCAACACTCTCGGTGGCTTTCTGGCGGCCTTGCTCCATCACGTCAACCGCGTTGGTGGCGCTGCCACGCATGGTTTCAATAAGGCTTTGAATGCTGCGTGTTGAGTCCTGAGTTCTGTTTGCCAGTGCCCGAACTTCGTCGGCGACTACTGAGAAACCTCGCCCATGTTCACCTGCGCGAGCTGCCTCTATCGCTGCGTTCAGCGCCAGCAAGTTGGTCTGGTCAGCAATGCCTTCAATAACCTCTAGAACTTTATTAATTTCAGCAGTATTGTCAGACAGTTCACCAATAACCGCTGAAGCACTTTCAACCTGCTTAGCCAGCTCTTCAATAGAGCGCACCGTTGCTTCCACTTCACGGCTGCCGTTGACGGTTTCCTTGTCGGTATCATCGGCTAGCTGCGCCGCTTCTTCGGTATGCTGTGCAACTTCACGAACCGTTTGCGACATCTGGTGAATGGCTGTTGCACCTTGAGTAGTTTGCTCTTGTTGTTCAACCACAAGCTTCTGATTATTGCCAGCAGTTTCGGACAATTCAGAAGATGCGTCAACTAGGGTATTAGCCGACTCGTTCACTTCCTTCAACAAACCCTGTAAACGGCGCACCATGGTGTTTACATCATCCATCATGCTGCCTTTGTACTTAGACCGTGTCTCAACCGTTAAATCGCCATCCGCAATTTTCTGAAGCACCTCGGCTGCTTCTTCTGGCTCACCACCAATTTTATGTGTGAGTCGAACCACAATTCTCCAGGCAACCAAACCACCGGCAATAATTGCAAAGGCGGTTATCCACCACATTAACGTGGCAAAGTTTTCGCTTCGCTCCATAACACCCTGGGTGCCCTTAGAGATGCTCGCTTCCTGATAGTCGATAAAGTCGTTAATACGGTTAAGCCACTCAGCGTAAATAGGCCCCAGCTCACGAATAACGTAGTCCTGCGCTTGCTGACGTTGGTCCGACTGCAGCAAACGCTCAACTTCCGCAGCAGACTCTAAGCCTTGTTCACGTATTTGCGCTATTGCCGCTAATAGCGATTTTTCCTCGCTATTAACGAGCTGCTCGTCAGAAATAATTCGCTGCATACCCTGTTGAGACTCTGCGTAGTCATTTTTTAGCTTCGCAATAAGTTCTCTCAAAGGCGGCCGTTCGCTGGCACGCTCAACTAACACTAAGTCGCGTAACGCAATGGCTCTGTCGTGCACACTGCCACGGTAATTGATAGCAAATCGTTGTTTTTCGCTACCGACTTCGTTGACACGCATCAGGGTTTTATCAATTTCGCCTACTTGGTAGGTGCCTATAATGGTGGTTATTGCAAGCAATAACAGAATGAACGCAAAGCCTGCGTATAACCTATTTGCTATCGTCATCTTTCTCTTACCTCAAAACTGCCGGGATTTATATTTAGTTGAATGTTTATACAGAATAACTGAAAGGAAGGATCAGAAAGAACGGATAAAATAAGATGAAATTAATCGGTTTTTGCGTTTAATTATTTAACGGCTTAATAACCAACGAAAAATTCTGAGTTGGCTGGGTACGTAAAACATATATTCCGGATGCCACTGAACGCCAATAACGGCTCGTTCTCGACCATCACTCTCAGACGCCTGAATAAAGCCGTCTAAGTCCCAGCCGGTAGCTCGTATGCCTACACCCACCCGTTTTACAATTTGAGAGTGCAGACTGTTCACGCGGAGCTTATTCTTCTTGCATATTTCTGACAGCAAACTGCCCTTTTCTAAAAACACTTGTTTAGTCGGCAACAAGCCCGGACGGTTATAGGTTAGCTTTCTCAGCTCTTTTATGTTCTGGTTCAGTTCACCACCAAGCACGACATTAATAAGTTGAGAGCCGCGACAAATGCCCAAAAGCGGCTTTCTATTCTCAAGCGCCCACTGTATCCAGCGAATTTCAATGTCATCGCGATCGGGGTCATATTCGCCATCGGGCTCGGGAGGCTGGTTGTAGTGAGACGGACTGATGTCATCGCCACCACCAATAATTACGGCATCCACGTTGGGGCTTTCACAGCGGTGCCTGACACTCACTCTTATGGGGTGAGCACCAAGTAGCCTGAGCGCCAGCCAGGTGCACCACCACGAGGGAGACCATTTGCGTGCGGCCCCTGTTACCACCACTCGCGGTCGCTGAGCCATTGCGTTAGCCTTTCTTTCCAGTCCGTTTCGGCGACGCCCATTATCGGTCTCTCCGCCTCGAGAAATGCATTGCGCCAATACGCCAAAGCGTTTTGGTCACTTGCCAAAGCTTCTATCACCCACCATAAGTTCCATTCTTCACTAAGCTGCCAGCCGGGATGCTCAATTTGGCAATTAGGAAGACGGTAATGAAACGTTGGACGTGCTTTTATTTTTCCGTCATTAACAACATTCATGACCTTATCTTCGTCAACCATGCTAAACAGCGGAAGCATATCTAACGCTCGGTTTCGAGTTGCGTTAAACGACAAATAATCATCAATGAGTGTCGACATATCAGCCTCGTCCTGAGTCATCAGGCGGTGCAGATAGTCTTCAGGGTATTTATCAATATACGGGCTGATTTTGCGTGTGGTATCAACCTGATGCTTCTCGATTAGCCACCATTGCAGCAGACCATAGGCCTGCAAATATCGCAGTACGGTTGGCGCATCGAGTTTAGGAATTTCAGCATTGATATGAACCCCATAGGCAGCTATCCAGGACTCATCGGTACCTTTTGCGCCTGCGTTACGAAGCTTATCAACGAGCGTTGTCAGTACCTTGCACTGCTCTAGCGTTAACGGTGGGCAGACAATTTCAATCGGCACCCAACGCTCCGCTAAATTGCCCAGCTCTTTTAACAGGCTGGACTCGTCGGCGCCCTCTGCTTTCGCTTTTTTCTTAAGGTACGCCCAGTCAATTTCGACATTGAAAGTGCCTAAGTCGGACGTTTTAACTTTGTGCTCTGCTTTTGATTCACGAACACATTCGCCATCGACGACTGAGCACAAAATTGTCGATGTCTGTTCTAATGTTAAGCCACTGAACTCCAGCTCAAAACCAACAGTTCTTGGTTCGTCGCTGTCATTCAGTGGCACAGGTAGTTCTTTAAAGTACGTCTCACTCAATCGAAAACTGTCCTGCTGGTCCTGGGAAAACAACCGGGCTTTCAAAGCCGTCTTTGCTTACACTAGCTACACCAAAAATGTAGTTATCGATCACAATGTTTTCCAGCGTGTATTCATTCACGTTGCCAACATAGCGGCTAAACTGCCACTGTGGTGCGTCGGTTAAACGCCAATACACTTTATAACCAGTAATGTTCTCTTCGTCTTCGCTTTGCGCACTCCAGCTTAACGTTGTATCTGGTTTAACAGCCCCTTCAATTTCAACGTTCGCCGGTGGTCGTGGAGCCCACGCCATGCTAGCCAATGATGCGGCGTTCAATGCGGTTAGTTTAGCGGCGTATTCAAAGTTCACACCATCAATAGTGTCACCATACTTAATGCCATTTTCGGTACGCAAGTCCTGATGCTGACGGTTGTAGTTTTCATTCGTTTCCATAATACGAATGCCCGGATAGCCGAGGTCGTTAAAGGGTCTGTGGTGACCGCCACGACCAAAACGGTCTAAACGATAAATCACCATGGTATCTAAATTCGGCACATATCGGTCTGCCACCCAGTCTATGTAACGCGCTAAATTGCGAGACGGAGAGTCAACCTCCCCACCATAGTAACGACGCATAGTGGCTTCACGGTCTGACTCGTTCATACGGGTGCCTTCAGCAAAAATTCGCGCAGTTGAATTGTTGATAACACCGTTAATACCCTCAATGTTGCCAATCATGTCGTTATTCAACACAGCGGTTAGATGCCAATTTTCGTCTTTGGCTTTCTTCGCCAAAATTTTACCGCCAAACAAACCTTGTTCCTCGCCCGCCAAAGCGGCGTAAACGATAGAGCCATCAAACTCGTATTGACTCAGCACGCGTGCCGCTTCCAAGGTGCCTGCAACACCTGAAGCATTGTCATTTGCACCGGGAGCGTCTGATGTGTAGTCCATAACGTCACTAACGCGAGAGTCGATATCGCCTGACATCATGACGTAGCGATTCGGATCGGTTGTTCCTTTTTGAATAGCAATAACGCTTTTTACTTCTACCGGGTCTGGAATGCGGTCTTCGCCAGACACAACGTCACTGACATACATAACTTCCAGACAACCACCGCAGGCTTGCGATATTTTCTCAAACTCCGAATAAATCCAGCGGCGCGCAGCACCAATACCACGAGTATCAGACTCCGTTTCTGACAGCGTATGACGCGTACCGAAGCTCACTAATTTACGAATGTCTTTTTCTATGTTGTCGGCTTCTACGGCTTTCACAATGTCGTGCAGCTCTTCTTTATCTTCATAACTCACTGCGTCCTGAGCATGGACTCCGAATGAAAACGTCGTACCCAGCCCCAGTAACAGCGCAGGCGCTAACCATTGTTTAGTCATAAAACAACCCTTCTTAACTATTGAAGTAATGTCATTCGATTATGCGGTATGACAACCGTGATGAAAAGGCGCTTAATTGGCTTGCTTTAGAACGCTCTTTGGCTGTTGTACAAGTGAAGATAAATGAATCAGGCTTTGAGTCACGTCTGACACGGTAATAACAGCCTTACACTGAAGAAACTCCGCTTCAAACTCTTTCGCCCGGTGCGGTAGATAGCGGCTTATATAGGACAATTCGTTACGCACCGCATCGCTCAAGTTGGCTTCACAGCAGCTGCCGTGGATGTGTAAGGCTAAAATTTGACCGTCATCTTTTAGAAAATTCACATATTCAGCCGCCTCATTAAAAGTCTTGTAGGTCTTTAATGACCGCCCTATTACCGTTTCTTTGCCTGGAAGGTGCGACACTCGTAATACAACAATCGTTGGCAAATCGCTGGGATCTTTTGTTCGCTTTAACGCATCAATAATTTGCCGCTGTAACTGTCGCCCCCCCAATACTTTATCACTGTCACTGAGCCAAAAGCCGGCGTCTTTAAAGGGAGCCGGCAAGCCCTCGCTAAAGGGCATAAGACCCGCTACTTTAGGCTGCCACTTACCGCCGTCTTTATGAACAAATAAGGCGTTCGATAAAGCATTGCTAAATTGCACTGACAGAGTGCTCTCATCGCTTTCAATAACTGAGACTTTCCGTAACGAAGGGTCTTCTAACTGGTAAGGTTTCAACTTTGACAGCGCTAGCTTCTCAACATTTGTGTCATTCACAAACGGCAGCGGCAACTTTTGAAGTTCAGCAAATACTGCGTGTCGCTTGGCATCGTGCGTTAGGGTGATTTCATAAATCTGTACAGGGTACCCAGCCTGTTTTAAAGCAAATAACGACCCTAGCCAGCCTGCTTCTTTGCTCAATTCGGCGACAGGAACAATGTACTCGTGCCAACGCTTATTTAGCGGCAGACTCAATCTGAAAAAACAAAGCTGACGTCGACTTTGCTTACGTTCCGCTTTCAGCTCATCAACCGATTGCTTCACCCACGCCATTTCCATGAGTTGCGCGAGCGTATCGGTGGCATGCTTTTGCCAACTGTTTAATAAAGTCCGGTTAGTTTCAGTAGCCAGCACACAACAAGTTGGCTTATCGTCTGGCAAGACTATTTTTAATCCACCGTAGACGCTCGCCCACAGTGTTTCATAACCACGGGCTTTTACTCTCTGCAAGCTATGATCAATATTGACTTTATAGCGTGGTTTATACTGACTGATAAGCTCATTAATAAAAGTGCGAAAGGCGTTGTTGTCATCAGTTTCTAATCGCTTCAGCCGCAAGTAAACGTATGGTTCACTGCTCTGCACAGCAACCACGCGGTATTGCACGCACGGCTTACTGTTAACCACAAAATTCTCTGCTATGCCAGAAAAGCACACTTCCAGCTGAGCAAAAAGTAACGACTTTATTTGTTCGGAAGATTCCACTTTTATTTGCAGACCATTTGTCGATATATCCACCGACGTTGCAGTAAACGACTGTCCATCCGCTAACGTAAAAGAAATCGGCGAGACAAAGTTCATACGCTCTTCCCGACGAGAATAAGGATGCCCGGCTATAAAGCTGTCTAAGGAAGCCGCTTGTGTATTACTTGCCGTTAATTCATGAGTGTATTGATTTCTCAACGCCAGAATTTGCTGTTTAGTGTCTTCGGTAAAAACGCCTTTATACGCTTTAAGCCCCTGTTCAAACAGTTGCTGTGCGCGGTTGTGAAAATAATGCGTGCGGCCCTGAAAGGGATAAGGGAACACGTCATATGGGACTTTTTTACGTAAATCGACAACGCCTAATGCCGGTTTCGCCAATTCGGTAATCGCCATTTTCACTTTCAGCTTTTCAGGACCGCTGAGGTGCTTTGTTTTGCGCTTAAATACAGACTCAAACTGCGAGCGATGATACTCTGTTTTTAACTCGTCAACGAGTGTCTGCAAGGCGGCATTGAAGGTCATTGTGGCACTGTTTTTTATCGTTATTTAAGTCGCTGATACATTTTATTTACATTAACGCTAAGGGGTTGATCATGCAAACGCTTTTACTCGGCTACGGAGACATCGCGCAACGTATCGCACGTTTATTGGCAGCAGAAGGTCATCGTGTCACCGGACTTTGCCGCCACCCCGACAACAAGCCTGTTATTGACGGCGTGCAACTTGTTGCTGGGGACTATGATAACGAGCAGGACTTACGGCAGTTATTCGACACTCAATGGGACGCTGTTGTTATTACTCTGACGCCTTCGAGCTCAGGCTCACAACGCTACCACGATGGCTACGTCGTGCCTTGTAGGCACTTGCAGCAGGTATTGGCACAAAGTGGGCAACAGCCTTACATTATTTATGTGTCCAGTACCGGCGTTTATGCTCAGGAAAATGGCGAGTGGATAGATGAAACCAGTGAAACAGCTCCGACGTCAGAGTCTGGCAAAGCGTTGTTACAGGCTGAGTCGTTAATCGATTCGCTGCCGAGCCAAACCACAGTATTGCGTTGCAGCGGTATTTACGGCAAAGGTCGGGACTATTTATTAAAACAACTGATTGCCGGCAACATGAGTTTACGTGACAGCTGGACGAACCGAATTCATCAAGATGATGTCGCCGGTTTTATTCATGCGTTATTAACATCGATTAAAAGCCCGCAGCCGCTTTATCTTGTCAGTGACGATAAACCCGTTAAACAATACGACATGTATCAATGGTTAGCGGAGCAACTCGGAGCCAGTATTACCTCTGACGTAGAGCCTGGCCCAGGTCCCAGAGGTTCAAAGCTCTGTGACAATAGCCGCCTTAAAAACAGCGGCTATAAGCTTAAATACCCCACCTTTGTCGAAGGCTATGAGGCTTTTATTGATAGCTGGTCAAAATAATCGAGCATTCCTTCAGCGGCGGAGCGACCTTCGGCTATAGCGGTAACAACCAAGTCTGCGCCGCGAACCATGTCACCACCGGCGAAGATCTTCGGGTGACTGGTTTGCATAGCGAACTCTCGATTCGAGTCGGTTAACACCGTGCCCCAGTCGCTCAGTTCAACATTATGCTTCTTCAGCCACTCAGGTGGGTTCGCCTGGTAACCAAAAGCAATGATCACTGCGCTTGCCGGTAAGGTAAACTCAGAGCCCGCAACAGGCTCAGGCCGGCGTCGGCCATCACTGTCGGGCTGTCCTAATGCCGTTTTCACCATTTTGACACCAGTCACCTGTCCAGACTCGTTTGCTTCTATTTCCACTGGCTGAACGTTAAATAAGAACTCACCACCTTCTTCTTTGGCGTTTTCCACCTCGCGGCGCGAGCCCGGCATATTGCTTTCGTCGCGTCGGTAAGCGCAAGTCACCGACGTCGCACCTTGCCGAATTGAAGTGCGTACACAGTCCATAGCGGTATCACCACCACCCAGCACCACCACTTGTTGCCCGTTAAGGTCGATATGCGGGTATTGCGGCATGGGCTTATGCGCCATTAGGGTTTGTGTGTTACCAATAAGAAACGGTAATGCCGGATACACTCCGTTATGCTCTAACCCTTTTAAGCCGCCATCCAGTGCTTTGTAGGTGCCTAACGCCAGAAACACCGCGTCGTATTGCTCAAGCAGTTCCGAGAGCTTGATATCCTCACCAACAGTAACGCCCAATTCGAATCGCACGCCCATTTCAGTGAATATCTCGCGGCGTAACTTCATGACTGCCTTGTCGAGTTTGAATGGTGGAATACCGTAAGTCAGCAACCCACCAATTTCAGGGTAACGGTCATACACCGTTGCGGTAACACCATTACGCGCCAGTACATCGGCACAGGCTAAACCGGCCGGTCCTGCGCCAATAACAGCGACTCGCTCCACTCGCGGTGCGACCCCGCTTAAGTCGGGTCGCCAGCCATTGGCAAAGGCTTCATCGACAATTTGCTTTTCAATACTGCCAATAGTGACAGCACCGAAGCCATCGTTAAGCGTGCAAGCCCCCTCGCAGAGACGATCTTGCGGACACACACGACCACAGACCTCTGGCAGACTATTGGTTTTATGCATAAGCTCTGCAGCTTCCGTTACCCGCCCCTGATTCGCTAATTCCAACCATTGTGGAATATAGTTGTGAACCGGACACTTCCACTCGCAATACGGATTACCACAGTCCAGGCAACGATCAGCCTGCCCTTGCAACTGTACACCCGACATAGGCTCATAAATTTCGGTAAATTCAATACGGCGCTCATCGGCAGCCATTTTCGGCGGATCGATTCGCTGAACGTCTAGAAATTGATACACATTTTTATTCATTACATCACCTGTACCCGAAGTTCAGCAGTAGAGCGTGCGCGGTGTCCCAGTAAGTCGGACACGTCCTGAGATTTTGGCTTCACAATACGGAAGCTTTTTACCGTCTCGTCAAAGGACGCTAGTAGCTTTCTGGAGTATGCACTGCCGGTGGCCTCATGGTGTTCATGAATAAGCCCACGCAAATGCTCTTTAATAATGGAGGTTTCTATTTCTAACGCATCAACCAGCTCATGGTTTAAACGGCGGTGTAAGTCTCCGTCGATGTCTCGCAAATACGCAAAACCGCCTGTCATACCGGCACCAAAGTTGATGCCGCAATCGCCTAATACTGCGACAATACCACCTGTCATGTACTCACAGCCGTGATCACCAATAGACTCAACCACAGCGGTGGCTCCTGAATTACGTACGGCAAATCGTTCGCCGGCACCGCCCGCTGCATAAAGCTTGCCTCCGGTGGCTCCGTACAAGCAAGTATTACCCATAATGGCTGCTTTATGACTTAGGTAGTTTGCATTTCTAGGCTGCTTTAAGACAATTTCGCCGCCAGCCATGCCTTTACCGACGTAGTCGTTGGCATCTCCGGTCAGTCTTAGTTTTAAGCCACCAGCGTTCCAGGCACCGAAGCTTTGGCCTGCCGTACCGTTAAAGTTCAAAGTGATAGGCGCTGTCGCCATACCCTGATTACCATGCCATTTAGCAATATGGCCCGATAAACTCGCTGCAACAGAGCGGTCGTTATTTTGAATGGAAAACGACCACTTGCCGCCTGACTTATTTTCCACGGCAGACTGAGCCGCTGATAATATTTGCTGATTCAAGTCGCCTTTATCGAAAGGCTCGTTCTTTTCTGTGCAATGCAATGGGTATTCAGACTGAATGCCCGACGACGCAAGCAATTCGGTTAAGTCTACCGCTTGCTGACGTTTCGTTTCACCCGGTAAGCGCTCCAGCAAATCTGTGCGTCCAATCACGTCCGTAAGCTCTGTTACGCCCAAGTAAGACAGAATGTCGCGCACTTCTTCCGCCATAAACTCAAACAATCGAATGACTTTTTCCGGCAAGCCGGAGAAATGCTTCTTCCTGAGTAATTCGTCTTGGGTTGCAATACCGGTCGCGCAATTATTTAAGTGGCAAATTCTTAAGTATTTACAGCCCAGAGCGACCATCGGCGCAGTACCGAAACCAAAGCTTTCCGCACCTAAAATAGCGGCTTTGACAATATCTTTGCCGGTTTTCAGACCACCATCTACCTGCAGCCGTATTTTGTGTCTTAGTTTGTTGGTAACCAAGGCTTCATGCACCTCAGCGAGCCCCAGCTCCCAGGGGGAGCCGGCATACTTCACTGAGGTTAACGGACTGGCACCGGTGCCACCGTCGTAGCCCGAGACGGTAATAAGGTCCGCATAGGCTTTTGCCACCCCCGTAGCGATGGTTCCAATACCCGGCGTAGAAACCAACTTCACTGATACCAGCGCTGTTGGATTTACCTGCTTAAGATCAAAAATAAGCTGGGCGAGATCTTCAATCGAATAAATATCATGATGCGGCGGCGGTGATATTAATGTCGTACCCGGCACTGCGTAGCGCAGCTGGGCAATTTCCGCAGTCACCTTCTCACCGGGAAGTTGCCCTCCTTCTCCGGGTTTCGCGCCTTGAGCCACTTTAATTTGAATAACGTCAGCATTCACCAGGTAATGCGGTGTCACACCGAAACGCCCTGACGCGACTTGTTTAATACGTGAGTTCTTTTCAGTATTGAACCGTTTAGGGTCTTCGCCCCCTTCTCCAGAGTTGGAGTGTCCGCCAATTCGGTTCATTGCTATCGCTAGTGCTTCATGGGCTTCTGAACTGAGCGCACCAATGGACATAGCGGCGGTGTCAAAGCGTTGGTACAAACGCTCTTTGGGTTCAACCTGTTTAATGTCGATTGCGGGGGTTTCCGGCAGCTTCAAGTCCAGCAAGTCACGAATATGAGTCACTGGTCGTTCATTCACATGCTTAGCGTAAACCTTGTAAGCGCCTTCGTCTCCGGTATTAGCCGCTTCCTGTAAGGCCACTACAACATCGGGGTTATAAGCATGATACTCACTGCCATGAACGTACTTTAATAAACCACCCTGCGCTAAGGGTTTGCGCTTCAACCAGGCTTTCTGGAAACGCTGCAGTAAATCCTGCTGTATGTCGTCAAAACCTGTTCCGTTAATGCGCGCAGGCATATTGCAAAAGGACAGCTCTCTGACATCCTCATTAAGCCCAACGGCTTCAAACAGCGATGCGCCACGGTAGCCGGAGATTGTCGAAATGCCCATTTTCGAAAGTATTTTCAACAGCCCTTTATTCAGCCCTTTACGGTAATTCAGTAGTGCTTCTCGGACGGATAAGTCGACTTTTTGCTTTTCAACGAGCTGTTCAACCGTTTCGTACGCCAAAAATGGGTATATAGCCGTGGCACCTAGCCCCAGAAGAACCGCCATGTGATGCGAGTCACGCGCTGACGCAGTTTCAATAATAATATTGGAGTCGCAGCGCAGGTTTTCATGCACTAGCGCCTGTTGAACCGCGCCAACTGCCATTGGTGCCGGAATAGTAACATCGCCTTTTTCAAAGTGGCGGTCGCTAAGAACGGCAATGACCACGCTTTGCTGCCTTACCGCCTCAACCACGTTCTCAACAACTTCAGTGAGCGCCTGTTGTAACGGCTTATCTGCCGGATTAAAGGCCAGTGAAAAATTCATACTACGATAGTGTTTTTCATCTAACTCCCGCAGTTGCTTAATGTCGGTATACATTAAAATAGGCGACTCAAAGACCACTCGGTCGGCATCGCCGGACGCTTCATTAAATACGTTATGCTCACGGCCAATGATGGTGCTTAATGACATAACGTGACGTTCCCGAATAGGGTCGATGGCGGGGTTAGTGACCTGCGCAAACTGCTGCCGGAAATAGTCATAAAGCAGTCGCGGTTGCTTTGACAAAAAGGCTTGCGGGGTATCGTCGCCCATGGAGCCAACCGCTTCCTGACCGTCTTTAGCAAGAACACTCATCACCTGCTGCAGTTCTTCTTCGGAGTAGAGAAACGCTTTATGAAATACCGCCATTGTCTCGTCGTCATACAGCCGCTGGCCTATTTTGTCGGCGTGACTGCGCTCAAACGGCACTAAATGGCGACGGTTTTGTGACAACCATTGCTTGTAGGGGTGACGATCTTTAAGCTCGGTTTCTATGTCATCGTTATACCAAATTTTTCCGGTATAGGTGTCGACGGCCATCATCTGCCCCGGTCCCAGTCGACCTTTTTCTTTGACTTCAGCTTCGTCGTAGTCCCAAATCCCCACCTCTGACGCAATAGTGAGAGTGCCAGATTCGGTCAACACGTAACGTGCAGGACGTAAGCCGTTTCTATCCAGACTGCAGGCCACATGGCGACCATTACTTAAGACAACACCGGCAGGACCGTCCCAGGGCTCCATATGAAGCGCGTTAAACTCGTAGAATGCACGCATATCTTCCGACATGGTTGCATCACCCTGCCAGGCAGGTGGAATTAACAAGCGCATTGCGCGGAATAAGTCCATACCACCGGCTAACAGTAACTCCAGCATATTGTCGAGAGAAGCAGAGTCTGAGCCGCTCATGCCAACTAACGGCGTTGCGTTTTGTAAGTCTGGCAGTAGCGGCGTGTGGAACTTATAGGCTCGGGCTCTTGCCCACTGTCGGTTTCCCCGTATGGTATTAATTTCACCATTATGGGCGAGAAAGCGAAATGGCTGTGCTAATGGCCAACGGGGTTGAGTATTCGTTGAAAAGCGTTGGTGAAACACACAAATAGTCGTCGTCAGTTTATCGTTAGCGAGATCGTGATAATAGCTAGCCAGGTCTTTTGCTAACACCAGACCTTTATAAACAATGACTAAACTTGATAAAGACGCGATATACAGTTCACTATTGTCGGCATAATGCTGCTCTATGCGGCGGCGCGCCATATACAGCCGACGTTCCAGGTCTTTTTTACGCCAGCCGGGAGGTGCTGACACAATGACTTGCTCGATATCAGGCTCAGACAGTGCGGCTTGCTCACCTAAAATAGAAGGCTCTGTCGGAACCTTACGCCACCCGTTTACGGTTAAAGTTTCTTTTTGTAACTCTTGCTCTATAAGCTGGCGTGCGGCTTCCTTTTTGTCATGGTCTTTACTAAAAAACACCATACCAACAGCAAACTTTTTACTGAGCGACCAATTCTGAGACTTCGCGTAGTCCTTAAAAAATTGTTCGGGTAACTGCAATAAAAGACCACAGCCGTCGCCTGTTTTACCATCCGAACCAATACCGCCACGGTGCTGCATTCTGTCCAGGCCATGCAATGCAGTGGCTATTAACTCATGCCTGGCCTCACCATTGATATTAGCAATTAAGCCAAAGCCACAGTTGTCTCTTACATCTGCATTTTGATACAACCCCATGCAACGCCCCTGAATAAATAGTCAATTATTTTAGATTAGCATGCAGTTATGGAGTTCGGTAGGAAGCTTACTTATTATCGTTATAAATAGGTTGTATAGAGGCAAAAAAGGCCTCGGATTGAGGCCTTTGGGGTTATTTCAGCGTGGCGGCAAAGGCCAGCATTCTATCAAGAGGCACCATAGCTTGCTTACCGAGTTCCGGGTCAACATGAATTTCATGCTCTTTGCCACCGGTTTCTAGCGCTTGCTCTATGGCTTTAAGGCCGTTCATTGCCATCCACGGACAATGCGCGCAGCTTCGGCACGTTGCACCATTACCGGCCGTAGGTGCTTCAATAAACGTCTTATTCGGCTGCAACTGCTGCATTTTATAAAAAATGCCTTTGTCGGTAGCCACAATAAAGGTGTCGTTCGGAAGCTCTTGACTGGCTTTTATGAGCTGCGAAGTTGAACCGACAGCATCGGCCATTGCAACAATGTTTTCAGGCGACTCTGGGTGAACCAGAATGGCTGCGTCAGGATGTAACGCTTTCATGTCGTTTAGAGCTTTCGCTTTAAACTCGTCGTGTACAACACAAGCACCCTGCCATAACAGCATGTCTGCACCTGTTTCACGGGCAATATAACCGCCTAAGTGTTTATCGGGTGCCCATAGTATTTTTTCGCCTTTCGCATCGAGATGATCAACCAGCTCTAGTGCCATACTGGATGTTACTACCCAGTCAGCACGTGCTTTAACCGCTGCTGAGGTATTTGCATAAACCACAACGGTCCGGTCAGGGTGTTGGTCACAAAACTCCGCAAACTTATCTGGAGGACAACCTAAATCCAAAGAGCATTCGGCATCGAGGGTCGGCATTAACACCTGCTTATTAGGCGTGAGTATTTTTGCTGTCTCTCCCATGAAGCGAACACCGGCAACAATTAGCTTCTTCGCCGGATGGTCACGACCAAAGCGTGCCATTTCCAGAGAATCTGCAACACAGCCGCCCGTCTCTTCAGCCAAAGCTTGAATGTCAGGGTCAGTATAGTAGTGAGCCACTAACACTGCGTCTTTCTTTTTTAAAAGCTCTTTTATACGCGCGACAGTTTCCTGCTTTTCTTCAGGCGTCAAAGGCTTAGGTTTTGGCGGAAACCGGTAATCAAGGGTATCCAGCGTTTGAATCTCAGTCATGGTATTACAGCTTATGTCCAAGTGTTCTGTATAACGTGGCGGCTAGTATAATCGAATTCAAGAGGGGGTTGTAGTTAAGTTATCAGAAAGAGGAAATGGTGGGTTGTGCAGGATTCGAACCTGCGACCAATTGATTAAAAGTCAACTGCTCTACCAACTGAGCTAACAACCCATATTTCTGATTTTCTTAGCGTTAGCGAGTGGTGGGTTGTGCAGGATTCGAACCTGCGACCAATTGATTAAAAGTCAACTGCTCTACCAACTGAGCTAACAACCCAACGCTAACTATTCGTTACCAGTTCTGCTTGGCAACGGCGGCATAGTTTACTGAAATAACGCGCTTATGCAACTTAAAATTGAAAAAAACTGTCTGACTGATTAATTCACGAACACATGTTGCGCTCGTGTTAGTTAATTCAGTCTTTGCTTGGCTAAATTTGCTTCAGTACTGTCTGGGTATTCGCTAATAACTTTTTCGTAATAGCGCTTAGCATCAGCGGTATTACCCTGGTCATTTGCGATAGCACCAAGCTTCAATAAACAGTCGCCACGCTTATTACTATCCGGATAGTCTTCAACTACCGTCATGAACTGCTGTTCGGCCTTATCATACTCTTGCTGAGCAAAATAAAGCTGTCCCAGCCAGTAATGGGCGTTTGGCACGTAAGTAGAGTTAGGAAAGCTCTCCAGGAAGGACTGGAAAGCCGGAATGGCAGCGTCATAACGCTTGTCTTCCAAAACCAAAGCAATGGCTTTGTCATAGGCGTCATTTTCGCTCAAGCTCGCTGAATAACTGCTGCTATCAGTTTGCGTTGGTACCTGCTGCATATCGGAATAACCCGCGCCGGCACTATTACTCTGGCTATTGTTGTCCTTTAGCTGGCTAAAGCGACGATCAATTTCCTGATACAGCTCGCGCTGGCGTTGTAAAAGTTGTTCCAATTGGTAGGCGTGCTCTTCAGTTATACCTCTTAATTCTGCAACGTCTTGTTGCACAGAATTAAGTTGATCCATCATGTTAAGTTGCGCACTAGAACGAGCTTCGAGCATACGCTCAATTTGTTCTAGGCGTTTCTCAACATCACCTGAAGAAGACAAACCTGAAACAGGCGCCTGGGCTAATGCAAGCCCAGGCACTAACAAACTGACAGCTAACAGCGTTTTTTTCATGAACTACCCGTTTAAGTCTGGGATTAGTACACTAAAACCGCACGACGGTTCTTCGCGTATGCACTTTCAGTTGACGCATCAACTAAAGGCTTCTCTTCACCGTAAGATACGGTAGAAGTCTGAGAGTCCTGAACACCTAAGTTGTGCAGGTAGTCTTCAACCGCTTGTGCACGGCGCTCGCCAAGTGCAATGTTGTATTCAGGTGTACCGCGCTCATCAGCATGGCCTTCGATAACAACCTTCACTGACGGGTTTTTAACTAAGTAATCAGCATGTGCTGCTAATAGCTCAGCGTACTCAGATTGTACGTTTGATTTATCGAAAGCAAAGTAAACAATGTGTTCTTTGCGCAATGCTTCCATTTTTTCTTGACGCTGTTCTTCAAGAGTTTGTTGACGCTCTGCTGCACCAACCTCAACACCAGAGTCTTGCTCTGCTTGTTGATTCGTTTCCTGACCTGCGCCCGCACCTGAATCGGTTTCCTGGTTTGAGCTACAAGCGGCCAGAGTTGCCATTGGTACAACGATTGCCAGAGCTTTAAAAAGTTTATTAAGCTGCATCCTTTTCGTCCTTATCGTTTAATCGAACATTCAACCATTCAGGCTATTTACATAAATGGCGACCAAGAGGGAGATTTCACTTCCCCATCAGAAGCCGGTAACCTTGCTTTAAAACGTCCATCGGTAGAGACCAGTGCCAGTACTTGCTTGTTATTATGCGTTGTACTGTATATCACCATACTGCCATTCGGCGCGATACTTGGTGACTCATCCAAAGACGTTTTTGTTAAAACCTGCATTGTTCCTCGTGGGAACTCCTGCTTAGCTATATGATAGTTCCCTCTGGTACGGTTTACCAGAATCATGTTTTCACCAGACGGCGCTACCGTACCACCTAAGTTCTGTTCACCTTCGAACGTCAAACGCCGAACCTGACCAGAAGACAGCTCTACACTGTAAAGCTGAGGTCTGCCACCACGTTCTGACGTAAATACTAGCGACTTTCCGTCTGGTGTCCAACTCGGTTCTGTATCAATCGTACGATTCCGCGTAACGCGTTGCAAGTTTTTCGTTTTTATATCGAAAACATAGAGTTCCGGGTTGCCATCTTTTGAGAGCACCATCGCTAATTTTGAACCATCCGGTGAAAACACCGGGTTGCCATTGATACCCGGGAACGACGTTAACTTTTCACGACGCGTGGTATAAATATCCTGCATGAAGATCTCTGCAGTTTTATTTTCAAAACTCACGTAAGCCAACTTGTTACCGTCTGGTGACCAAGACGGAGACATCAGCGGCTCAGGACTGCGCAGCAAGATCTTTTCATTAGCGCCGTCGTAATCAGCTACGGCAAGTTTATAGGGGTAACGGTCGTCATGGTTCACCGTCACATAAGCAATCTTGGTCATGAACGCGCCTTTTTCACCGGTCAGTGCTTCATAAACAACATCGGAGATACGGTGAGAGTAGCTACGGAACTGATCCCCATCTATGACACTTGAACGTGAATCCAGTACGTGGTCATTACTCTGCACTAATTCACCATCGCGCAACATTTGAGCGTTACCACCGGTAATTTGCCCGCGCAATACATCAACCAACTCAAACTTAACCATATAACGGTCAACAGAGTACGGTTCTACAGACCCAACCAACACCGCTTCAATGCCCATCTTCGCCCAGGCAGAGTAGTCAATATCCCCGTCTTTGGTCGGACGTTGGGGCATTGCTGTTGTCGGAATCGGGTTAAATCGGCCGCTTCGTCTTAAGTCGGCAGCAATGACATCGGTTAAGTTACCGGGGGGTTGCCCTTCGCCTTTCCACTCAAAAGGAACCACAGCAATAGGTCGTGCCGTATCGATACCTTCGGTAATGACAATTTCTAACACACCTGCACGGGCAGAGCTCATCACAACAAATAGCAGAGCCAGGGCTTGAAATACGATTTTTCTCATTGGTCACCTTAATTACAACTGTGGCTTAACAGTCAATTTGATTGTACTCATCTGCTGGTAAATTTCCGGATCTTCCGACACCGGTAGCGTATTTGCTTTTAAAACAGCATTACGCGCTGAGCGACACACACTGGCATCACCGTTACCGGTATCTACCGATTTAACAAATCCACTTGGCGCAACGCTAATGGTTAACTCACATGACTTTCCTTGCATGGAGTCGTCAACTGTCCAGTTACGTTGAATGGTCTGCCGTATTAATGCCTGATACTTTTCAACTTCACTCAACACTTGTTGACGTCTTGCTGCCTGACGGCGAGCTCGCTCTTCTTCCATTTCTTTTTTCAATTGTGCTTCTCGCTCAGCGGCCCGGCGCTCAGCTTCTTCGCGTTTACGTCTCTCTTCTGCGGCTCTGCGTTCAGCTTCTTCCGCTTCTTTCTTGCGACGCTCAGCCTCTTTAGCCGCCGCTTCAGCCTTAGCTCTCTCTTCGGCTAAACGCTGCGCTTCTTTCTTTGCCTGCTCAGCTTCTTTACGCGCTTGAGCCGCTTCCTGGCGTTCAATTTCTTGCTGACGTTCAATCTCTTTTTGACGTTGCTCTTCGCGCTCTCGAGCTTCACGTGCTTCCTCAGCTCGGCGCTCTAAACGTTCAATTCGGCGCTGCTCAGCAGCCTCTGCTTCGGCTTTTTGTCGCTTCATTCTATCGACTTGTTCCTGCACCTTAGCTTTATCAACGGAAACTGCACTGACAATTTCTTCCGCAGGTTCAATGTCGCTTTGGTTCAAGTTAACTTCCATCGCTTCTGGTGTCGATGGCGTAAACTCAAAACTAATAAGCAATACACCCGCTATAACAGCGTGTATTGCTATAGAATATATGAGCGGTAACGTTAAGCTCTCCGATTTATCCACAACTACTCTTCCGACGAATCTGTCATTAACCCAACCGATGGTACACCAGCTCTTTGCAATAGCACCATCAATTGAACAATTTGGTTATAAGATACCGCACCATCACCGTTCACCATAACCGGCGTATCAGGCTCGACTTGCAAATGCGCCGCCACTAAAGTCGCAAGCTCATCCGCCTGCATTGGCGTGTCTTGGCTATCACCCTGGTTCAGGTAATAGCGGCCTTCGGCATCAACAGAGGCAACCAGCGGGGGCTTACTGTCTTCAGACAATGGCTCTGCCGTTGCTTTTGGTAAGTCTACCTTTACCCCTTGAGTAATTAATGGCGCCGTTACCATAAAAATAATAAGAAGAACGAGCATCACATCGATGTATGGCACCACGTTTATCTCAGCAACCGGCTTACGCCGTTTGCGCGGCATGACCATCATAGTGACTCACCTTCCACTTTTTCTTTAGATGACTTCGCCAGTGCCTGACGCTGTAAGATAGAAGTAAATTCGTCAATAAAGTTCATGTATTGACCATCAATTTTCTCCGCGCGGGTCGTAAAACGGTTAAACGCAATAACCGCCGGTATCGCAGCAAATAAGCCCAGCGCGGTTGCGATAAGTGCTTCGGCGATACCCGGAGCGACCATCGCCAGTGTCGCCTGCTGCACGGCCCCTAACGCGATAAACGCATTCATAATACCCCATACGGTACCGAAAAGGCCGATATAAGGGCTAATAGAACCAATGGTTGCCAGCGTACCCAAATGGCTATCTAGCTTCTCCATTTCACGGGCGTGAGCAACACGCATCGCACGGAACGCCCCTTCAAGCATTGATTGGTTGCTCCCGGCGGACTGGTTACGAAGCCTTGCAAACTCTTTAAATCCAGCATGAAACATTAACTCCATGCCACGAGCATTTTTTGCACGCGCAGATATCTCCTGATAAAGACGGGCTAAATCCACACCCGACCAAAAGCGATCTTCAAACTTTAACGCGTCTTTTTGCGCTTGGTTAAGTACTTTCCGACGTTGGAATATCAGTACCCAGCCCCAAACAGACATAGCGAGAAGGATGATCATAACCAGCTTTACCAATAAGCTGGCCTGCAAAAATAAATCAATAAACGATAGCTCTGCTTGCACGCTCTAAACCTCTGTCTCAATACGCGATAAAATAGATGCCGGAATAGCAACAGGTTTCATTACTGAGTTATCAACACATGCAGCAGTAACAACTGCCGAGCAATGAACACTGCCATCTTTTCCCAAAACATTCTGTTCAAACATTAACGACGCCTTTTTCTTTTTTATAACGTCGACAGTTACTGTTAGCTCTTCGTTGAATCGGGCTGCTTTTTTTAAATCGAGTTCAACCTTACGTACAACAAAGGCTATATTGTGAGCCAACCAAGTGTCCTGTTCAATCCCTAATGAGCGTAACCACTCCGTCCTGGCCCGCTCAAGGAATTTGAGATAATTGGCGTAATAAACAATACCACCTGCATCTGTATCCTCGTAGTACACGCGGATAGGCCATTCAAACTGATAGTGAGACATTAGCACCTCGGGTAAAGTTCTGAAAAGTTACCGTAATGTAATAATTTGTAAAGAAACCGCCAAAAGTATCACTGGTTAAATTATCAGCAGAGTTTTTTTTATGACAGAACTGAAACATAAAAACAAAAACTCTTTGTTTTAATTGCTCTTTTTGTTTTTGTTATAATTTTGTTGAGCTTTTTTTGAACAACTTCACCTTATAGCGGATTAGTTTTTCTTATGCTAGAAAGCAATTTTTCTTGTTTGATCAAGCGCATATTATACTTATAATACCCCACATATCAGAGACGAAGAGATTGGTTGTCACTTCTTCTTAGATTGTTTGAAGATTGTTCCCTGGATTTAACTTCCTTCTTGTTGTTCTATTTGCCCGTACTTTTGTGCGGGCTTTTTTTTGCCTATTTCTCAGGTTTTAATCCAAAGTGCTGATACGCTCTTGGAGTGGCTAAACGGCCTCTCGGTGTTCTTTGCAAAAAGCCCTGCTGAATAAGGTAAGGTTCCAGCACATCTTCAATGGTATCTTTTTCTTCACCAATTGCCGCTGCAAGGTTATCAAGCCCCACAGGACCGCCCATAAACTTCTCCATAATGGCTAATAAAAGCTTACGGTCCATGTAGTCAAAGCCGGCATGATCAACATCAACCATAGTTAATGCTGCATTGGCGGTTTCCTGATCGATTTCGCCGTTACCTTTAACTTCTGCATAGTCTCTTACCCGACGTAACAAGCGATTTGCAATGCGCGGCGTTCCTCGCGAGCGTCGTGCAATTTCTTTGGCACCGCCCTCTTTCATTGTCACGTTCATAAAATGAGCGGAACGCGACACAATATCGGTTAACTCTTCTACATCATAGAATTCTAGTCGTTGCACAATGCCAAAACGGTCACGCAATGGAGAGGTTAAGGCTCCGGCGCGGGTGGTTGCCCCAACTAAAGTGAAAGGCGGTAAGTCCAGCTTTATTGAACGCGCAGCCGGCCCTTCTCCTATCATGATATCCAACTGGTAGTCTTCCATGGCCGGATACAAAATCTCTTCAACAACTGGGCTCAAACGATGAATTTCGTCAATAAACAAAACATCGTGCTCATCTAAGTTCGTTAATAGTGCGGCTAAGTCGCCCGCTTTTTCCAGAACCGGCCCTGAAGTGGTTTTAATATTGACGTCCAGCTCATTAGCTACAATATTTGCCAGGGTGGTTTTACCAAGACCCGGAGGACCAAAAATCAGCAGATGATCGAGCGCTTCCTGTCTTTTTCGTGCCGCCTCAATGAAAATCGCCATTTGCTCAACAACGTGCTTCTGCCCGGTATACTCATCGAGCTTCTTCGGGCGAATAGCACGATCTATGGCTTCATCGTCGCCCTGCACATCGGCTTCAACAATTCGGTCAGTTGGAATGTGGTCGGCTTCTATCATTGTTTTACCTTAAGACAGCTCTTTTAGCGCTAGTCGTATCAGAACTTCACTACTATGTTCAGCAGAGTACACTTTCTGAATGGCTTTTTCAGCCTGATTTTCTTTGTACCCAAGTGCAACCAGAGCACTAACAGCATCAGAGCGAGTATCAGCGGGGTGGACACGAGCATCACCGCCTTTATTATCCACGGGCATAGCATCGGTAAACGGCGTTGCTGAGTTCCAGTCTTTCAGTCGGTCGCGCATTTCAATGACTAAACGCTCCGCGGTTTTCTTGCCAACGCCCGGCAGTTTCACTAAGCGGCTCACGTCATTCTGATTCACAGCAAACACGAATTCGTCCGCAGACATGCCTGACAAAATGCCTAGTGCTAGCTTTGGTCCTACACCTTGGGTTTTTATTAATAACCGGAACAGTGAGCGCTCCGACAATGAGTTAAAGCCATACAAGAGTTGTGCATCTTCACGGACAACAAAGTGCGTTACCAGCGTTACAGGTTGTCCTGTCGCAGGCAAGTCGTAAAAGCAAGTCATGGGTAATTGCACCTCATACCCGACGCCATTCACATCGACCAATACTTCCGGTGGCTGTTTGGCTAATAATGTGCCTTGAATTTGTCCTATCACAACGGCTTTCTCCCTATTAAATTAACGTAGCCTACCGCGAACGGTTTTCCTCGCTGCCCCTGACATTTTTAGCAGGCTTTCTGCGCTTTGCGCGTGGCATAGCGCTACCGCCAACGCATCAGCTGCATCGGCTTGCGGTGTCTTTTGTAAATTAAGCAGCGCGACGACCATATGTTGCACCTGTTCTTTTTCTGCGCCGCCGTTACCGACAACGGCTTGTTTTATCTGGCGCGCCGAATACTCAGCCACTGGCAGCCCGGCTCTTGCTGCAGCTACTATGGCCGCTCCCCGCGCTTGTCCCAGCTTCAAGGCTGAGTCAGGGTTTTTCGCCATAAACACTTGTTCAATAGCAAACTCTGTAGGGCTAAACTGAGTGATTAACTCGCTGACACTGTCATGAATCAGCCGTAGTTTTTCGGCGAGCGACAGTGGTTTTGCCGACGTTCCTGTCGCGCGAATGCAACCACTGCCTAAATAGTGAAATTTACGGCCATGTTTTTGAATAACGCCATATCCGGTTAACCGTGAGCCTGGGTCAATACCTAATATGACGCTCATAATTCCTTAATCGTCCAGCTTCGCCAATACGTCATCAGAGATATCAGCATTATGGTACGCGTTCTGAACGTCGTCTAAGTCTTCCAGTGCGTCCAACAATTTCAAAAATGAACGGGCACTGTCTTCGTCCAAGTCAACTTTGGTGTCTGGCACCTGAGTCACTTCCGCATTGGACGATTCCAGCCCTTTGGCGTCTAGGGCATCTTTCACAGGACCAAAGTTTTCCGGTGACGTCATAACATCCAGACCGCTTCCCGGATACTTCACGATGTCCTCAGCACCCGCTTCAAGTGCTGGCTCCATAACGTCTTCTTCGGTAACGTCCGTTCCGTAGCTAATGACACCCATTTTATTGAATAAGTAAGCCACCGAGCCGTCTGTACCTAAGTTCCCGCCGTGCTTACTGAAGGCATAACGCACTTCAGACACCGTCCGGTTTTTGTTGTCCGTCATGCACTCCAGAAGAATGGCCACGCCATTAGGACCATAACCCTCGTAGGTCAGCTCTTCGACGTTGTCCCCTTCCATCTCACCGGTGCCGCGTTTTATTGCGGTATCGATGGTGTCTCGCTTCATGTTATTGGACAGCGCTTTGTCGATTGCTGCGCGCAGACGTGGATTCGTTTCAGGATCGCCACCGCCTTCACGGGCGGCGACGTTAATTTCGCGAATCAATTTTGTGAAAATTTTGCCGCGCTTAGCATCCTGCGCGGCCTTTCGGTGCTTTATGTTCGACCACTTCGAGTGACCTGCCATGTTTCACCCCACAAAGTTTAATCGTTGAATGTGTTTACTCTTTGTCTTCGACGGTGCTCTTCACGCCAAGTTCATTCAGCGCTTCGGGGTTGGCTAACCCTGGAGCGTCCGTTAGCACGCAAGCTGCGGTGGTTGTTTTTGGAAAAGCGATAACGTCACGAATTGAGCTTGCTCCAACCATCAGCATAACCAGCCTGTCTAATCCGAAAGCTAAGCCGGCATGCGGTGGTGTACCGTATTTAAGTGCCTCAAGTAAAAAGCCAAACTTCTCTTGTGCTTCTTCTTTGCCAATACCCAGAACTTCAAATACGGCTTGTTGCATTTCGTTTTCGAAAATACGTGTTGAACCACCGCCAACTTCGACACCGTTTAAAACCATGTCGTAAGCATTAGACAGTGCCTGAGCAGGATTAGCACGTAACTCGTCCGGTGTTACATTAACGGGTGCTGTAAACGGGTGGTGCAAGGCCGCTAGCGAGCCGTCATCGTCTTCTTCGAACATTGGGAAGTCGACAACCCACAACGGTTTCCACTCGTCACTGACAAGACCAAAATCCTCACCCAACTTAAGCCGCAGTGCGCCCATAGCTTCAGCAACAGTGTTGGCTTTGTCTGAGCCAAAGAACAAGATGTCACCGGTAGCCGCCTCTGTACGCTCAAGAATTGCGTTCAATGCATCGTCTGGCAGGAATTTCAAAATTGGCGACTGCAAGCCATCACGACCCTGAGCCAAATCGTTCACTTTTATCCAGGCAAGGCCTTTCGCGCCGTAAATACCCACAAAATTGGTGTATTCATCTATCATCTTACGCGACACATTTTCCGCCTGACCAGGCAGACGAATAACAGCTACACGCCCTTTTTCATCGTTCGCCGGACCGGAAAACACTTTAAACTCAACGTCTTTTAATAAGTCCGCGACGTCTACTAACTCTAATGGGTTACGTAAATCTGGCTTGTCTGAACCATAACGCTTCATGGCTTCATGCCAGGTCATGCTCGGGAACTCTCCCAGCTCAATTCCCAGTAACTTGTCGAACAACTCACGAGTCATATTTTCAGTCACTTCCATAACTTGTTCAGCGGTCATGAAAGAGGTTTCGATATCGATTTGAGTAAATTCAGGCTGGCGGTCAGCACGTAAGTCTTCGTCGCGGAAGCATTTTACAATTTGGTAATAACGGTCAAAACCCGACATCATCAGCAGTTGCTTAAACAATTGCGGGCTTTGTGGTAACGCGAAAAAACGACCTTTATGTGTACGGCTTGGCACTAAATAATCACGCGCTCCTTCCGGAGTGGCACGCGTTAACATTGGAGTTTCTATATCTAGGAAACCGTTGTCGTCCAGAAAGCGTCTTACTGCACTAGTAACTTTAGCGCGGAATTGAAGCTTTTCGTTCATTTGCGGACGGCGCAGGTCCAGATAGCGATAACGCAAACGCGCTTCTTCACTGACCTGGCTGTTAAAGTCGATAGGCAGCGGCTCAGAGCGGCTTAAAATATTAAGTTCAGAAGCCAGCAGCTCAACTTCTCCCGTCTTCATGCTGGCGTTTACCTGGCTTTCAGGGCGACGGTTTACTGTGCCGGTAATTTGTACACAGAATTCCTGACGTAACTTCTCAGCCTGCTCGAACAACGCTTTTTGGTCTGGGTCAAAAACAACCTGAATAAGACCTTCTCTGTCGCGTAAATCGATGAAAATCAGGCCGCCTAAGTCACGACGTTTATTAACCCAGCCACATAAAGTAACTTGTTGCTCTGCGAGTTCTGCGTTTACTTGTCCACAATAATGCGTGCGCATGTACTTTTCCTACTACCGACGAATTCGTTAAAAGTGAAGCGCTACATTATAGCTAACTAGGGCTGAATGTCATCCGTCGGTACTGGCTAAGCGCACATCATTTTTACCCGCTGCTTTAGCGGCGTACATGGCCTTATCGGCGGAGCGCAATAACTTTTGTACATCGGTGCCATGAGCAGGGTACATAGCGACACCAATAGATACGCTCACTTCCAGTTGCTGTTTTTTGACTTTGTAGGGCTTGGCTAGCTGCACTACCAACTTACGGGCTACCGCAAGTGCTGACCCCACGGCCACGGCGGTTGGTAGTATCACCACAAACTCGTCGCCACCGTGACGGCAGACGGTATCGGAGCGGCGCAATAGCGTTTTCATGCGCTGAGACGCTTGAACAAGTAACTCGTCGCCATAATTATGGCCAAAATCGTCATTGATTTGCTTAAAACCATCAAGATCTAAAAACAGTACTGAAAATGGTTTTTGCGTTCTTTCGCTCTGGCGTAACGACTGTTCGAGACGATCCTGCATTAGGTTTCTATTCGGCAACCCCGTCAGTTCGTCGTGGGTGGCAATATGACGAATATGGCGCTCAGCCGCTTTACGGGCTTTAATTTCTTTACGAAGACGGCTGTTCCATATACCAAAGCTAAGAATAACTAAAAGCACAACCGAGCCTATTTTCATTCCCAACTCAAGCAGCTCTTCGTCACTCCACCCCTGCTCTAGTTTATACCCATACCATTTGCGTTTTAACGCGTCTCGCTGCTGTGGTGTTAGTGAATTAATACCTCGGTTCAGTATAGTCACCAGCGGTTGCCAGTCATCGCGCACCGCAAGATATAGGGCGTTACCCTGAGTCGAATCCAGCACCGACAGCTTCGAACCAGGTAACGGATATTCCTGAAGTTCATCCACTAAAATAGGCAGGCTATCGACATAAGAATCGACCATGCGGTTGCGCAACCGGTCAATACCTTCATCAATATCGGACACACTAACCACTTCAATGCGCCCGGTATCAACCAGCTGAGACTCTATGCTGTACCCTTTAACAACAGCAACCCGCTGACCGTGTAGCTCGCTCGTTCTCAAACTACTGCCAGCACGCATGGTAGAGTCCATAGTCAGCGCAGCCCAGGGCATAGACCAGTAACTTTGAGTAAAGTCCATGCTCAGGTTACGCTCAACGGAATAAGAGACACTGGTTAAAACATCAATGTCTTTATTGGAGATAGCGTCTAAACACTCTTGCCACTGTCCGCACGGCGTCCAGACTAACTCGACGTCCATCGTCGCGGTAAATTGCTTAAGTAAGTCGACATCGAGCCCGGCGGCACCGTTTTCTGTCTCGTAAATCAGTGGTTGTAATTGGTTCGGCACACCCACGCGAATGGTTGAATGTTGCTCTAACCATTCGTCTGGAGCATAGGCATAAGTCGGCGCCGGCAATAATGTCAAAAGCGACATAGCCAGACTCATTACCGAACAAAAATACAATGTTTTAGGCCAAATACTTACCAACAACAGGTTCCTCCCAATAAGACGGCGATATATTAATCAAAACGCGGCTGTCCGTCAGCACTAATTATCGGTAAAATACACAATATGTTTACTTTAATTTGTAAGTTGACCCATGAGCCAACACGACACTATTTTTTCTAAACCTCTGCCGAGTGTGTCTGACTTCTGCTTTGACCAGCAAGTTGTTGAAGTGTTTCCCGATATGATTAATCGCTCGGTGCCCGGTTACTCGAGTATTCTGCAAACCTTGCCCCAGTTGGTAAGTCGTTATGCGCAGAATAATACCCAGTTGTTCGACTTAGGGTGTTCGTTAGGTGCTGCGACACTGGCTATGCGCAAGGGCTGCGAAAACTCTGACGGTTGTAAAATTGTCGCGGTTGATAACTCAGAGCCTATGATTGAGCGTGCAGGTTTGCATTTAGGCGGCTTTAAAAGTCAGGTTCCCGTGGAGCTGCGTTGTGAGGACATTACCGACACTGTCATTGAAAACGCATCGGTGGTGGTTTTGAACTTTACCTTACAATTTGTGCCACCAGAAAAACGCGAAGCCATGATTCAGCGTATTTACGACGGATTAACTGACGGTGGAGTGTTGCTCATTGCCGAGAAGTTTCGCCATGCAGATGAAACTATGAACAACATGCTGGTCGATTTACATCACGACTTTAAACGCGCTAACGGTTACAGCGAACTTGAGATTAGCCAAAAGCGCGCAGCTATCGAAAACGTCATGAAAATTGATACCTTAGAGGCACACGAGCAGCGTTTTCAAAAAGTCGGTTTTAAGCATCAGACTGTATGGTTCCAGTGTTTTAATTTCGCAGCCATGCTAGCGGTTAAATAAAGGATTATAACTCAACAATGATTGACTTTAGCAACGACCTGAAAGCGCTAATCGACAGTCCGCACGAACAATGGCTGGATACGTTAGCGCCGCAGCTGACGGCCTTTAACAACAACCCTCACGGCAATTTAAAACGCTGGCAACGGGTAATTGAGCAGTTACCCCACATTCCGACCGAAAACTGCCAGTTGGGCGACACCGTCACCGTAGGCTCTCCGGAAGAAGCATCCGATTCAGATCGCGCTCGCATTACCGGCCTGCTTCAGCAGTTACAGCCCTGGCGTAAAGGGCCGTTTGACCTATTTGGAGTGTTTATTGATACCGAATGGCGCTCAGACTGGAAATGGCAACGTGTAAAACCTCATATCGATGATTTAAAAGGTAAACAGGTGTTAGATGTCGGCTGCGGCAGTGGGTATCATTTATGGCGCATGCTGGAAGCGGGTGCCGAGAGAGTCTGGGGCATAGACCCAGGCGAACTGTTTTTCATGCAATTCCAGGCTATTCGCAACATGATGCCGGCAAAATACCAAAACAAAGCACACTTTTTCCCAGTCGGCATTGAACACATGCCGGAGTTAAAGAGCTTTGATACTGTATTCAGCATGGGCGTTTTGTATCATCGTCGCTCGCCTCTGGCGTTTTTGCAGGAGCTTAAATCGCTCATAAAGCCGGGGGGCCAGCTCGTATTAGAAACCATTGTCGTTGAAGGCGACGAAACAACAGTTATGCTGCCCGGAGAGCGTTATGCTCAAATGCGAAACGTTTGGTTTTTACCTAGTGCAAAGGCCTTGTCGGTATGGCTGGAGCGGTTAGGCTTTAAAGACATTGCAATTGTTGACCACAACACGACATCGCTTGAAGAGCAAAGGCGCACAGACTGGATGACGGGTGAGTCTTTAGCCGACTTTTTAGATGCTAAGAATCCGGAACTAACCGTGGAAGGTTATAAAGCGCCAATTCGGGCCGTATTAACAGCCCGAGTTTAGCGCTTTTTGCAATTTAAGCGCTTTTTAACGACTTAATATACTGCTTCATGTCGCTGCCCAGCTCCGGGTGGCGCATTGCGTGTTCAATAAAGGCTTGTGCATAGCCAAGCTTATTACCACAGTCATGGCTTTTGCCTTTCATGTAGTAAGCATTTACCGACTGCTTTTCAAGCAACATGGCCATTGCATCAGTTAATTGTATTTCATTACCCGCACCAACCGGTGTTTTTTCCAGCAATGGCCATAGGTCAGCCGAGAATACATAACGACCGACTACAGCCAAGTCAGATGGCGCTTCTTCTTTGGACGGTTTCTCAACCAACTGGGTAATTGGAGATTGCTCGCCCGGCTTCAACTCTTCGCCACCAATATCCGCAATACCGTATTTGCTGACATCTTCCTGAGGCACTTTCTCAACCATTACCTGAGAGTGACCCGTTTCATCAAAGTTTCTAACCATTTCCGCTAAGTTGTCACGGTTTAAATTGCAGCTTGCTTCATCCACTAGAACGTCTGGCAATACTACGGCAAACGGCTCGTTACCAACGAGTGGCTGTGCGCACAACACAGCGTGACCCAGACCTTTAGCCTGACCCTGACGCACATGCATAATAGTGGTATTTTCCGGACAAATAGCCTGAACTTCCGCTAGCAATTGTCGCTTAACACGCTGCTCAAGCGTGGTTTCGAGTTCGAAGCTGGTATCAAAATGGTTTTCAATTGAGTTCTTACTCGAATGCGTTACCAAAATAACATCGGTAAGGCCAGCTGCCGCACACTCTTCGACAATGTATTGAATAAGCGGTCTGTCGACCAGTGGTAACATTTCCTTTGGAATGGCTTTGGTTGCCGGTAGCATCCGGGTGCCGAGTCCTGCGACCGGTATTACAACTTTTTTGACCATAGCAGCTGTCCTTACAATAAATTCATTCGAATAAAGAGGGCAAGTTTATACCCGCTAAGCGTGTTACAATGCAAGCCATTGTACAAAATTCAATAAAAAAAATTATGGCGTTATATTTTTCTTCCCGCAAAATACCACAGCTTAACTCATACAGTTTTACTGAGCGTGCGATGATTCTATCAATCGCCCAGGAGAAAATGCCAGTCCCCCGCCGACTTATTTGTAACTTGGCGAAGCTGGTTCCTATCTGCGTTATCTTTTTTTTGGTGGTGGAAGCTGAAGGTTGGTGGAAATTACTCGCGCTACTGGCGGCAGGTATTGGCTATCCGTTATTCACTCAGCCCATTAATATCAATATGTCGATGCCCTATATCGACAAAGCCATTAAGCAATTTGAGGCTCAGCGCTCACAATAAGTTCTTTGCCATAGCAGCGACAGTGCAGGCGGTGCAAGGACTCTAGTTGATGCGTACGATAATTCGCATGTTTCCAAATACCCAGCGCTAAGTCCGGTTTCGCACTGGGTGAAGGCTCTAATTTATCGCCCGCCTGCGCCCATTGCCACTGTCCAGTTTCTGTATCCAGCACACCCGCCAGAATATCGAAGGCAGTTCTAACCTGAGAGTGGCACAGCTCAATATTCAAATGCTCTAATAACGACCCCGGCAGCACCAGCGTGTTATCCATACCGGATAAATACTGTCGTATCACGGGGTCAACCAAGGTTTTAAGCACTAATAATGGCACCAGGCTTTGCTCCGTTGCGTTTTGCGCCGCCGCCATAACCACCAGTGCTTTGCCGTTTCCTAAAGAGCGATAGTCAACCCAGGCTGGAGTTGTATCAGCAGAGTCTGTAACGCAGGAAAAGCTATACGTACCAACCCTGAGAGGGCTTCTGGGCAAAAGCTCCTCTGTCAGCTTACCGGCTATCATATCGTCCTGATAAATGACATCAATATGAGCATCTAGCTCCCAAATATCGTGTAAATAAGAGGTTTCGAGCTCATGACGCTCGAGGCAATGACCTATGGCGCTGTCTAATACCTCGAGGCTTTGTAGTGGTTTAACGAGGTAATCCCAGGCACCGAGGCGCACCGCTTCCCGGATATCTGACATTTTTTCAGATGCTGAAATCACAATGATAGGCAGGTGAGCACAGACTTTTAATAGCTTTTCAATGACTTCCAAACCATTAATATCAGGTAGGTTTAAGTCACAAAGAACCACATCGGGGCACTGTTGCTCGCACAGTTCCAGGCCTTGCTTCCCAGCGCCGGCACAGCGCACATCATAGCCATGCTGACTGAGATACTCATTCAGCATGGACAGGAATACTAAGTCATCTTCAATAACCGCAACGTGCGCTTTCGACATGGTTTCATTCTCTTCGCTCACCATGTTTTAAGCATTGTTCAGGAATAGAGATCCGTCAACGTGACTCGTCGTCAAAATCCTCAAAATCATCGTCGAAGTCATCAAAGTCTTCAAAATCGTCTTCTGGTAATGGTGGGTTGCCATCATAGACTTGATCTTGCCAGCGCTGATAATAAACATCTTTGACGAAAGAGTAAGGGTCAAGTGAGTTTTCCAGAACCTGTTCCTGGTCGCGCAAACGTATGCGCATCTCCAAACCTTTAACGGTATAACGAAGTATATCGACTGGCCAGGTCAATGACGGATACGGAAAATATTGTCTGTCAGCGTAGTCGCCACCGCGATCAACAATCACCGTTGGTCCCAGTAACGGCAGCATTACGTAAGGTCCTTCAGGAACGCCCCAAACAGCTAAAGTCTGCCCAAAGCTTTCTTCTTTTTTCTCCAGACCTATTGGCGTGGCCACATCAAAAAGACCAACAAGCCCAACTGTCGAGTTAATTAAAAAGCGTCCTAACGATATACCGGCATCGCCCAGTTTCCACTGCAGGATATTGTTCACAAAAGACGACGGCTCTTCTAAGTTCTCAACAGCATTATACAGTGACGTACGAATTGGCTTTGGTACGTCATCATAAACATTCGCTGCGGGTTGAATAACGACTTCATCCACATCGCGATTAAACTCCCACATGCCGCGGTTAAAATCCTCAAACGGGTCGCGGGGGTCGGCATAAGGGTCTTCCGGAGTCGATGAGCATCCTACTAACAATACTGAGAAAAGTAACAATCCGTATTTTTTCATTCTTGAATCCGTGTTGATAAAGTCACTGTCGCTGTTTGATTCGCTTTAGCTTTAATAGTCACTGTTGGCGCTTCCAGATCACCCGCTTCTGCTTCAATGTTTTCATCCTGAGAAATGCGAGCGTGAACTGTCCACTCATCTAAGTCAGACAGTTTGTGGTCCGGTAACATGGCGTTAGCATTAGATAAGGTATAAGTCACAGGAAAGCCTTCGACCGGCTCACGGATCACCGCTGCTGGCATAGGCGCCTCATTTCCGGTGACATAAACAAATAACGTTGCACCTTCGGGCAAAAATTCCTGAACCGCGTTATCGATGTTCACCGTAACGGTTAATGTCATGCCAGCGTTGGCCTGTTGCTGTTTCGCGTCTGCTAACGCATTCTGAACAGCCACATAACGCTCCGAGCCTGGCGATAACTGCTGCTGTAACAGCGTCCAAGCCTGAATTGCCTGCTCCCAGTCCTGTTGTTCATAAGCCACAAAACCCAGTAGCGAAAGTGCCTCTATATTGGCTGGGTTTAGCTTCAATGCCCGGGCTAACAAATTCGCAGCTTTCGCTTTATTCTGAGCCGAGCCGGACATTAATAAGAAGCGACTGTAACTGACCAGAGTGTTAAGCCGCTCAGGCTCTAAATCCAGTGATTTCTGAAAAGCCTCATCAGCTTCTTCCGGTGCGCCAATATCCACCATTAATCCTGCGTATATCCACCATGCAATGGCATCATTCGGGTCGCTCATAAGCTTCTGACGAAGTCCCAAAGCGAACAGGTTAAGTTCTTCCGGATCGGCAGCCTGAGTCTGTTCGCTCAGTAACTTTTTGCCAAGTTCTGGTAAACGCTCACGAGCGTCTGCCGCTTGCTCCTGCAATTGCCAGCTACCAAAACTCCAGTACAGAGCAACCGATATAATCACAACAATGACAGCCGGTAATACGACGGGTGCCGGGCGCCATTCTATAGTTTCTTCAATGTCCTTACTGTCATTAACAAAGGTTTTATCGAGCTCCTGCTTTGAATACTCGTACTCTTCATCAGACAAGCCGTGCAATGAGCGCTCTTCTTCTAGCTCCGTTAAACGTTGCTCGTACCAGCGCTTATTTTCATCCTGTCTTTTTAGAATGCGTCGCTGTTTTCCTGTCGCTAACAGAATAAAAACGACAGCAACTAACAGCATCAACAACATTACGATGATTAAACTAGTCATTGTCGTTTTTCCTTAGCTGCTCTAACTGAGCGCGCTCTTCAGGGGTCAAAGCTGTTTGCTCTTTTTTCTTGCGTGTCAGCAAAACAGCAACACCAATACCGATAATCAAAATAACCACAGGGCCGAACCAAAGTACTGCTGTCGCGGCCGTAAACGGCGGTTTGTAATGCACAAAGTTACCGTATCGATCGACCATAAATTCGATGATTTCCTGCTTGGACTTATCCGCTTTCAGCATCTCGTAGCTTTTGTCTCGCATGTCTTCAGCAAGCGGAGCATTAGAGTCGGCTATATTTTGATTTTGACATTTCGGGCAGCGCAGTTCTTTAATCAACTGTTGATACACTTCTCGTTGCTGTTCGTTGTCAAACGAGCGTTGTGTTGCATCTTGCGCTACCGCACTAAAAGCAAAGGCGCTCAACAGGAAAAGCATTGGGAGTAACCGACTCATTGTGCCTCCCGTTGCAGCTGTTCATAAATTGGTTTTAAAGTATTTTGCCAATTTCGGGCATTCACATCGCCGACATGGCGATACCGAATAACGCCTTTTTCATCAATAAAGTACGTTTCCGGCGCGCCGTAGACGCCAAACTCAAATGCAATATCACCCTCGGGATCAAACAAATTGACCGTATATGGGTCGCCTAATGTATTCAGCCAGTTCACCGCTTTCGCGCGCGAATCATCTTTGTAATTTAAGCCGACAATAGGTATACCTTCTGCCGCAAGCTCGTTCAAAAACTCATGCTCTGCACGACACGTCGGACACCAGGTTGCCCATACATTCAACAACATGGGCTCACCTTTTAACACTGACTCATCATAAGCAATGCTGGTGTCATAAAGATCAACTGTCTTAAACGCCGGCACCGGTTCATTAATTAAAGCTGAATCGAGCTTCGTCGGGTCACTGCCCAGCCCTTTTAGTAAAAAGGCCGCTAATGCGATAAATAAAACGAGCGGTGCAAATAAAACTATCCAGCGAAGGTTCTTATTCATTTTCCCCTCCGTTTTTGCGCTTACGATAGCGTTTATCGGCCATAGCAAAGACGCCGCCTATTGCCATAATAATCGCACCAAGCCAGATCCAGCGAACAAATGGTTTAACGTAAAAGCGTATCGCCCATGCGCCACCTTCCAGAGGTTCGCCCATGGCAATGTAGATATCTCTTAATAGGCTTGCATCGAGGCCGACTTCCGTCATGCTGGTTCGCTGCACTCGGTAAAAGCGCTTTTCACTGGTCACCTGCGTGACAATATCCCCACTCTTAGTCACTGTAAAATCACCTGAGTCAGCATCATAATTCGGTCCCTCGCGGTGCTCTAAGGAATCAAAGCTGACGTTGTAGCCGATAATGTCAACCGACTGTCCCGGCGCCAAGGCAATGTCTCTTTCCTGTTCATAATGTGACACCAGAGTGATGCCAATTAAGGTTACTGCAAAGCCTATATGCCCCAGCACCATGCCCCAGTGGCTTCCCGACAGGCGGGTAATACCATGCCAGCCTTGTTTACGCTGTTTCACCGTCTGCTGCACTTCGGTCAATGTTGCCAGACCAACCCAAAACGCTAAGAACAAGCCTATAACCACCATTGCAGGCAATTCGTCGGCCCAAACTTTTGGTAGCGTATAAGCCAGTACCACGGCAAGGCTAAGTGCCAATGCAATAGGCTTCAGTAGAGGCTTAATTGCCTGTCGACGCCAGCGCAATAGAGGTCCCAGGCCAACCATCAGTGCGAATGGAATGACCAACCAACTGTAGACGCTGTTGAAGAAGGGCTCACCGACTGAAATGCTGCCCAAGCCAATTTCTTTATGCACTAACGGAAGCATAGTGCCAAGGAAGACCACAACCATCGCAGCCATCAGCAAGACGTTGTTACCCAGCAGCATGACTTCGCGGGAAAATAGCTCGTACCGGCTGTAGCTCTGCATTTGTCCGGCACGCATGCCGTACAGTATTAAAGACCCACCAATAACCAATGCGAGTAAGACCAAAATAAATAAACCACGGGTTGGGTCTGACGCAAAGGCATGCACCGACACCAAAACCCCCGACCGAACCAGGAAAGTACCCAGCAGGCTCAAACTAAAGGCAGCTATTGCCAACAATACCGTCCAGGATTTGAAACTGCCCCGCTTTTCAGTAACCGCTAACGAGTGCAGCAAAGCCGTTCCAACCAGCCATGGCATAAAGCTAGCATTTTCGACCGGATCCCAGAACCACCAGCCACCCCAGCCAAGTTCGTAATAGGCCCACCAACTGCCGATTGCGATACCCAGAGTCAGGAAGATCCAGGCCGCTAATGTCCACGGTCGTGACCACCGTGCCCAGGCCGCATCTAGCTTACCCGACATAAGCGCAGCAATAGCAAACGCAAAGGCTACCGAGAAGCCTACGTACCCCATATACAATAACGGTGGATGGATGATCATGCCCGGGTCTTGTAACAGTGGGTTTAAGTCACGTCCGTCGACAGGAATTAACGGTAACGCGCGGTCGAACGGGTTGGACACCGTTAACATAAATAAGTAGAAGCCAATACTGATTAAACCAAGAATGGCTAAAACCCGCGCCACCATGGGCAAAGGCATAGAACGTGAAAACAGCGCAACCGCGGCTATCCAGCCTGCCTGCATCAACATCCATAAAAGAAAAGAACCTTCATGGGAGCCCCATACCGCTGTTACCCGATAGGCAACCGGTAAGTCTGAGTTAGAATTTGCAGCGACATAGGCAATGCTAAAGTCATTACTGACAAACCCCCAAACCAATAGTCCAAAAGCCACAGCGGTGAAGAAAAACTGGCCTAGGGCAAAAGGCCTTGCCAGTGACATCATGCCACCATGGCCTTTGGCTGCACCCCAAAGGGGGTAAAACGCCAACAAACAAGAGAATGCCAGCGCTATGGCTATAGCGAGGTGGCCTGCTTCAGCAATCATTGATCACCATCCTCATAGGATTTGTTGGGGTTAACGTGCTTAATGCCTTTCATTTTCTCCGCCAGCTCTGGTGGCATATATTCTTCGTCGTGTTTAGCCAGCACTTCCGTTGCTTTCAAAACGGTAGGCTCTACCAACTCACCCTGAGCAACAATACCCTGCCCCTCACGGAATAAGTCCGGCAGAATACCTTGATAGAGCACCGTAATTTCAGGGCCCGTGTCGGTGATATTAAAAGACACTTCCAGGGTTTTCGGATCGCGTTTAACCGAGCCTTCAACCACCATGCCGCCAACACGCATACGCTGACCGACCTGTGGTTTTTGTTTGTCTTCGCCCTTACCTTCCACCAGCTCACTCGGCGTGTAAAACAAGTCAATACTTTGGCTTAATGCGTACAACATTAGCCCTGTCGCTACAGACACCCCGAACACTAAAATAAGCACCCAGGTAAGTCGTTGTTTACGTCTCGGATTCATACTTCTCTCCTACTGCGACACTGACCGTTGTCGCTTGGCTAAGCGCTGCTGACGATTCTGCAACTGCTGGCTTTTCTTCCGCAAGGACTTACGAGCGATAGCCGTTTCCAGCGCAACTAACGCAATAACGACAAAGCTCAAGAAAAAAGACAACCAAACATATAAGCCATAGCCGCCCATAATGATAAAGTCCTGAAAACTGTCGAATGGCATCAGTTTTTCTCCAGTTCCTGCTGCGCCCACGGGCGACCTAATTCATGTCGTAGTATCTCATTTTTTAACCGCATCATCACCAGTGAAATGGTTAAAAATAGGAAGCCTGCCAGGCATATTAATAATGGAATAAGCATACTGGTTGCTATCGACGGTCTCTCAAATTTGGTAATAGTCGCCCCCTGGTGCAGGGTATTCCACCACTCAACGGAGTAATGAATAATAGGCAGGTTAATAACCCCCACAAGCGAGAGTATGGCAGCGGCTTTAGCGCCTGTTCTGGCGTCGTCGAAAGCAAAATAAAGCGCCATAACGCCAATGTATAAGAATAAGAGAATCAGCTCGGAAGTAAGGCGTGCATCCCAAACCCACCAAGTGCCCCACATGGGCTTACCCCAAATGGCCCCGGTCAACAGGGCGACAACCGTCAGCGCAGCTCCGACAGGGGCTATGGCCGGTATCGACCACTCCGCTGTTTTGATTTGCCAAATAAGTGCTATGCCACCCATTATTGCCATACCGGCATACGCGCCCATTGAAAAAATAGCCGCCGGTACATGCAGGAATATAATTCGGTAACTGTCGCCCTGCTGGTAGTCTGCCGGCGCGAATGCCAGGCCCCAAACCGCACCAACGGCTAAAGAGATAAAGGTTAATGCCGCAAACCACGGCAGTAACTTTTCGACAAGTCGATAGGTTGCTTCAGGCTTTGCGTAAGGGTGTAACCATCGCCACATATTAATTCACACTCATTTTTATGCCCGCAGCTATCGCCAACGGAGACAATGTTATGGTCAAAACAGAAATAGCCGCAAGAATAGCCAATTGTCCGTGCACTGCAAGTCCCATAGAGGCATTTTCAACAGCGGCAGTAGCAAAAATCAGCAGCGGAATAAACAAAGGAATAAGGATAAGGCTAATTAGTGAACTGCCGCGCTGAACCTGAAGGGTTAGCGCCGCTCCAATAGCACCGAGTGCACTCAAAGCTGGTGTGCCAAGCAGCAAACTGAGCGCTAACGCCCACCAGCCTTGCATCGGCAAGCTTAGCAGTAGCGCCAGCAGCGGCGACAATATGACTAAGGGCAGCCCCGTTAACAGCCAGTGAGCCATCACTTTGGCGGTTGTAGTGAACGCCAGCGGCTGTGGCAGCAAGCACAACTGCTCCAGCGTACCGTCCTGGAAATCGTCTTTAAATAAACGCTCGAGCCCTAGCAGGCTGGCTAAAAGTGCGGCGACCCAAATAATCCCGGGCGCTATACGCGCCAGAATATCAGGCCCTGGTCCGACGCCCAACGGAAACAGAGTGACGACCATCAGTAAAAACAATAGTGGATTTAGGGCGTCACTGCGTCGACGCGCGGCAATGCGTAAGTCACGTTTCAGTACTGCCAGCCAAACCTGTCTCATGGAAGCGTTAATCATAAGCCGCCTCACTATGAACCTGGGCAGCCTGACTTAAATCGATAAGTTTGGGCGATAACTCGGACAAGGTCAGCGACTGATGCGAAGTAAAAATAATACAGCCTTCATCGGCTAAGTGTTCAGCAAAGCGCTTTTGCAGCAGAGCAACCCCTTGTACATCTAACGAAGTAAAGGGTTCATCCAGAATCCACAGCTTGGCCTTATTCGCCCACAACCGGGTTAAAGCGACACGTCGCTGTTGGCCTGCTGATAGGCGGCCTGTGAGCTCATCTTCTAAACCCAGCAAACCGAGTTTTTCCAATAAGTCCCAGCCATCGGTATTAGGGCTAGCGGTGAGTTGCTGTTGCCAATAGAAGTTTTCTAACGCGGTAAGTTCGCCTTTTACAGCGGCTTTATGACCAATAAACAGCAGTTGCTGACAGTAGCTTTGCCAGTTGTCGTACAAGCTTGTGCCGTTAAACTGAATACGCCCTTCAGTAGGCTCTAAAAGCCCGGCCAGCATTCTCAGCAACGTTGACTTGCCTGCCCCATTAGGGCCGGTTACCTGCCATAACTCACCAGGGTGTAACTGGAAGCTCAGCTCATCAAACAATACTCGACCACCACGCGTTGAGCTAAGCTGCTCGGCGTGCAATAGTGGCACTTTGGCGGTAGTTTCTTGTGTCATGCGGATTTTACAACTGAGCCCTTACTGGTAAGCTGACGCAAATGCCACCGAGTCTACCATAAAATTTGAGTAAAGCACATGGCTGATATCACGCAACTGCTACAACAAATGCTGAACGCTCCAGAGCGCTCTATGGCTCGTATTGATAAGCAAAACGTAGCAACCCTTGCGCGCATTTTAACCGGCCCAAATACCGGTGCTGGAAATACTCCTTCCGGGCCACGTCAGCCAACGTTACAAATACCGGCAGCAGTGCTTATGCCGCAAGCCAGTGGGAGTTCTGGCGGTAGTAAGCAACAAGCCCCCCAAATACAAGGGGCCGGTTGGCAATGGCCAAACCCACCGAAAGCACTTATGGCACAGTTGCCGTCAAAACTTTCCCCGGGAACGCAATTGCAGCTGCAAGTATCGATGACACCGGGAAACAAGCCTGTGGTGCAACTGCTGATTACCCAAGCGCCAGGCAAACTGCCGCCCGGTGGCAATACTCAGCAAGGTCAGCCAATACCTCAAACTCAGACGGGGCAACTTCAGTCGGCCTCACAGCAGGCTGGGACGCCAAAGACACAGCTTGCAAAGATCGATATACCAATAACACAGTTGCCACCCAAGCTCGTTAAAGCGTTGGTTGAAAGCTCTCAGGCGACACAACTGTTAAAAGCCAACGGCGCAAGTAAAGCAGCCTCCATACAGACACCTGCAGCTAACAGCCTGACACCACCGACTGAGAAAACTCTGCTTAACACAGGTAGCCCTGTTCAGTTCTCGCGGGGTATTGCTATTAAACAAGCGCACCAGTTAAGTCCGCAGCAATTTCAGCAAGCCTTGCAAACACTGGTCGCACAAATAAAAACACAACTTTCGGCGCAACCGGCAGTGCCATCCAATAATGCGGCAAATACTTCATTAAAAATCCCCGAGCTGTCTGCGCTTATCGCCAAAATAAACACCAGTGTAAAAGCAGTTCCAACGCCAAGTACAGCCAGCACGATGTCCGGAACTCAGGTAGCACAAGCGGCACAGACAGCCTCAACCTTAACTGCGGCGTTACGTTCTCCCTCTAATGCCATTGAGCAGTTAGTTAAAGTCGTACTGCAACAACAACCCTCGGGCGAATCCATGCAACGCCCGGAAGCGCTACAACGTTGGGTGAGCGACTGGTTTTCTGCGCGTCCAGTCAGTGTTCAGTCAAGCCAGCAAATGGGCTCCCTCGGTCAAATGCTGATGATGCTGCTGGGGTTGAACTTGCAACAAAATAACCAACAAAGCAGCACGCAAGCTAATACACAAGCTCTTCCTAAACAATTCACTCAAGCGCTGATACAACAGGTGCTGAATCCGTCACCAGAAGTGGCTGGCGATGTGCGTGAGCGCATTAATCAACTGCTGCTTCAGCTTCCGCAGCAACAATTGCAACGACTATTACAGTTATTCACTGGCGTATTAAATTCAGCACAAAGTGCACAGGCCAGGCTTCAGGACTCGCCAATGCAGCAACCTGAATATTTCATTTTATTACCGACAGATCCGCAAAAAAATGGGCAAAATGAGTTGCTTATTCGTCCGGAGCGCGAGCCTGACACGCCCGAGCAAGAGGGTCGTACATTGTGGCTTTTCACCTTACGCTTTGAGTTGGAAGCCACAGGTCCTCTGCTGGTAAAAGGCCGGTACCACCCGCAAGGGTCGTCAGTCGACTTTTATGCCGAGTCGCCTGCAGCGCAAAAAACCATCGAAAAGCACCTGGAGCAACTGGAAAAGCGACTGTCTGACTTAGAGGTCAATAGTGTGAAGTTCCGAGTTCAGCAAGGGCAAATTCCGGAAAGCTTAGCAACACAACAAAGTGGCATTATTCGGGTGAAGGTATGACAGAAAGAAAAGAAAAACAGGCCATTGGACTGTCTTACGACGGCTTTAACGCCCCTAAAGTTATTGCCCGCGGGTTTGACGAGTTAGCCGAAGAGATTATTGCCGTTGCCAAAGAGCATGGAGTCCTAGTTCATGAAGACCCGCTGTTGTCGGACTCACTAGCGAAACTCAACGTGGGCGACGAAATTCCGCGCGAACTTTATATCATTATTGCTGAAATTATTGCTTTCGCTTATCTACTGGATGGCAAGTTCCCACGGCAGTGGGAAGAAGGTTAACCTTTACGTTGGTGCAGCGAGACTAACAGTTCTGCTTCCGCTTGCGGTAATTCGCATTCATGCATAAGCTCTTCAACGGTTGCTCCACTTGCTACCAACTTACTCGCCCGGTGGTACAGCTTCGAGCCAGGATCCTGCTCAGCTAATTCCTGCAGTTTTTCCTGAAGTCGACGCTGCTCGTCATTAAGTGTTGAGACTTGCTGTTCTAACTGCGCCAACAGCTGCTTTTCCGCGAAGTTAGAATCTGGCTTAGGCTCATTCAATTGTTCTTTTAAAGAAAGCACTTCGGTCGCCGTTTCTGTGAGCATTAATAGTCGCTGCTGTTGGCGCTCAATAAGCTCAGCCTGACGCCGCGATGTCATAATAACCGCAACCAACGCAATCAGCGCCAGCCCAAGAGCCAGCGCTGATAAAGCAATAAGCCAAAGCGTCATGGTTAAACCACCTGCCCGCAATTAACCCAGACGAGAAATTTCATCCCACTCGTCATCGGTTAGCATTTTATCCAGATCAACCAGAATCAGCAGTTCGTCATCTCGGTTGCTCACACCCTGAATGAAACGAGCACTCTCATCTGTACCCACATTTGGCGCGCTGTCAATTTCAGACGTTTTCAGGTAAACCACTTCGGCGACGCTGTCGACCAAAATGCCAATAACCTGTTTTTCTGATTCAATGATAACAATACGTGTATTGTCGGTTACTTCGGTCGTTTGCAAACCAAAGCGCAGACGAGTATCAATAACGGTGACAACGTTGCCACGCAAGTTAATAATACCCAACACATAGTTCGGAGCTCCGGGTACGGGTGCTATTTCGCTGTAGCGAAGCACTTCCTGAACCTGCATGACATTAATGCCATAGGTTTCATCGTCAAGCTGAAACGTCACCCACTGTAGCACTTCGTCGTTACTGTCAGCGTCCGTCTCATTTTTTAGAGCGCGATTATCTTTACTCATGTTTCACTCCGCCATGCGTTATTAGTCTTGCTGGATATGTCCCAGACCGTTATCCAGAAGTGTAATCAATGCGTTTACATCGAGCAATGCACACATTCTGTCACGAACCACTCCAGCCAACCAGGGACGTTTATTGTTACCCGCCTTACGCCATTGAATTGCTTCTGGTTGCAGTGGCTCACTGGTTACCAATTCTTCACATAACAGCCCCCAGGGACTGTCATTTAAAGTTATAAGATACTGATAGTCTAACGACTCTTCCAGCTCTTCCGTGTACTTCTCCGGCATAACCCAGCGAGCGGTATCAACGACTTGTAGCTTGTCTTCCCGCTCTGTCATTATGCCTTTAAACCATTTTGGTTTACCCATCAGCGGGCTTATTTTCCCTACCTGATGAATACCACCTAAGCTTTTCAGCGGCACAGCCAATGTTAAACCCGCCACCTTAAAGAACAACGCCTGAAAGTCGTCTTCCATGTACTCAGACATGGCATCTGATTGAGGCTCTTCTTCCGCTGGAGCCACTTCCTCAACATCTGTGTGCGTTGCGATGTCGGTTTCATCGTCAACATCAACACTCTCTTCAGTTTCTGCGACTTGATCAGTGTCTACGTTAGCCTCAACCTGAGTATCCGTTTCCGCTACGGTCTCAGTCTCAGCAAGCGCCTCTCTAGTATCAGTATCGTCCGCTTTTACAGAAACTAAAGGTAATAAATCTTCATCTCGGTTCAGTGTTACTGACTCTTGCTGAGTCACTTGCTGTATTTTTGGGGCCGCCTGCTCCAGCAATTTCTTAACCGGCTCGTTATCGAACTCAACGACTTCATCCTCGAGCAACAATGCATCGAGGTACTCCGTCATTGCCTGTTCACTATTGGAATGTTTGCTATTCATAACTTAGCCTAACTCCAATTGCTGCAGGTGAATCAATAACGACTGATACGCCAGCACACCACGTGACTTAGGCGCATAAAGCGACGGCGGTGTTTGCTCGTTCGACGCATCCCGGAATTTGGTGTCGATAGGTATCATGCCGTTCCACACCGACTTACCATAACGACCAACGAGCTTCTTATACGTCTGCAATGACGCATTGGTTCGTTTATCGTACAAGGTTGGAATAATAGTATATGGTCGCTCTTCGCCACGAGACTTTTGAATGAGCATAAGCGTACGCATCATTCTGTCGAGGCCTTTCAACGCCAAGAATTCAGTTTGAACGGGTATGAGCACACGGTTGCAACAGGCTAATGCGTTAACCATTAGTACGCCAAGTACCGGCGGCACATCGATAAGCACGTAGTCGTAGTCATCTTTAACCGATGCTAACCCTCTTTTTAACACCAGCCCCATACCGCCCTGTGTGCCCAGCTTTCGGTCAAGCGTGGCTAAAGCCATGGTTGCCGGCATAACACTCAAGTTCTCAAATTCGGTGGGCAGTATGCACTCACGCATGAGTTCGCGATTAACACTTTTACCCGCACTGAATACATCAAAGACGCTGTGAGTCAGCTCTTCAGAGTCGAAGCCAAAGTAATACGTCAGTGAGGCATGAGGGTCAGTGTCAATACATAACACCCGCTTACCCTGCTCGGCCAATAGCCCTGCCAGAGCGACTGTTGTGGTGGTCTTCCCCACGCCGCCTTTCTGGTTAGCTACCGTCCAAACAATCATATAAGCACCCTATTAAACTCCGCTGTAACCGACTTCTTTCATGATTGAGCGCGCCATATTATCCAAACTAATACTTTTCGTTGAAATACCCGCTGACGCCACCGCTTGAGGCATTCCATAAACAACACAGCTGTCCTGATCCTGAGCCCAGATAGTAGCGCCCTGCTGTTTTAACATACGAGAGCCTTCGCGGCCGTCAGCACCCATGCCGGTTAAAATAACACCCAGAACTTTGCCCATATAGGCTTTCGATAAACTGGCAAAAGTTAAATCGACACTTGGCTTGTACGTAACACGCCCGCTGGTGTCCTCTTTGACCCGCAGCCTGGCACTGCCGGAGCGGCCTTCTACGACTAACTGCTTACCGCCCGGAGCCAAGTAAGCCGTGCCTGGGGTCAATACATCACCGTCTTCAGCTTCTTTCACACGCACTTTACACAAGCCATCTAAACGTTGTGAAAAGGCCTTAGTGAAAGCCGCTGGCATGTGCTGCACCATAACAATGGGGTACGGAAAATTACCCGGTAATTGCGTTAGTATTTTCTGCAAGGCAACGGGGCCACCGGTTGAAGTGCCAATCGCCAAAATTTGATACGCACGATTAATGCTTAAAGAGCCTGCTGCATCCGCTAGCCGCGACGATGCTTCACGCTGACTCTGACGCTCTTCGTTGCGTTGACGAATACGCTCGAGTGCTGATGTCGGCTCTTTCGGCTTCGCTGGCTCTGTGGTTCTGCTTGAAGGCGGCGGAGTGCGGGTAATTGTTGGCGTTCGCGCTGCTGGCTGATTAGCAATAGCCAAAACTCGATCTTGCAGCGTTTTAACGGCTTCGTCGCGGTTACGAGCAATATCTTCAAATTTCTTAGGTAAGAAATCGGCAGCGCCGGCCTCTAACGCATTTAACGTTGCGGTCGCGCCTTCGTGAGTCAGTGACGAGAACATTAGAATGGGGCAAGGGTTGCTGCCCATAATGGTTTTCACCGCATCAATGCCGTTCATCACCGGCATTTCAATGTCCATGGTAATAACGTCAGGCCTTAAGGCTTTTGCCTGCGCCACAGCTTCTTCGCCGTTATTAGCGGAGCCAATAACTTGTATATTTGAGTGTGCTTCCAGAATCTCGGTAACTCGGCGTCTAAAAAACGCCGAGTCGTCCACTACGAGAACTTTAACTGTCATGAACGGTGTGTCCCGTTATCGTTTAGCGTAATACTTCAGCATGCTTGGTACGTCGACAATCAGCGCAATACCACCATCACTAGTGATAGTTGCCCCCGCCATACCCGGCGTGCCCTGTAACAGCTTATCCAATGGTTTAATGACCACTTCTTCCTGACCAATAAGGGCATCAACGACAAAGCCAACTTGTTGGTTACCTATTTGAACGACCACAACATGACCATTCTCATTTCGGCTTGAGCGGTCTGGGTTTCTCACCAGCCAGTGCTCAAGGAAGAACAGCGGTATCGCGCGCTCACGAACAATAAGCGTTAACTGACCATCAACGGTATTTGTACGCTTCATGTCCAGGTCAATAATTTCGCTGACAACCGCTAGTGGTAAAGCAAAGGTTTGTTCTTTTACAGCCACCATTAAGGTCGGTAAAATAGCCAGGGTGAGAGGTACTTTTATCAATAACTCAGTGCCTTTACCCAACTCTGACTGAATTTTGACACTACCATTTAACTGGCTGATTTTGGTTTTTACGACATCCATGCCAACGCCACGGCCGGAGATATCAGACACTTCTTCTTTGGTCGAAAAGCCAGCCGCAAAAATCAGGTTATAGGCATCTTCATCGCTCAAGCGTGCCGCTGCATCGGTATCCAAAATACCTTTACTAATGGCTATACCTTTCAGTTTTTCAGCATCCATACCCGCGCCGTCATCTTTAATCGACAGCATAATATGGTCACCTTCCTGAGAGGCTGACAAGGTAACAGTACCCGCACGTGGCTTGCCTTTGGCTTCACGCGCGTCTGGCATTTCAATACCATGGTCGACGGAGTTACGCACCAAGTGAACTAACGGATCGGCCAAAGCTTCGACGAGGTTTTTATCCAAATCGGTATCTTCACCGAACATTTCTAAGTTAATTTCTTTTTTCAGGCTACGCGCCAAATCACGAACCACCCGAGGGAAGCGGCCAAACACTTTCTTAATTGGCTGCATACGGGTTTTCATGACGGCGCCTTGTAAGTCACCTGTCACCACATCCAGGTTAGAAATGGCTTTACCCATTTCATCGCTGTCAGCGTCGTCTGAGTTACTCAGGCTCAGCAAGCGGTTACGCACAAGTACCAACTCGCCTACCATGTTCATTATGTCATCGAGACGCTTGGTATCGACCCGAACAGTGGTTTCTGCTGCTGGTTGCTGCGGTGCTGCAGGTTTCTTGTCAGCCAGCTTATCCGCCGCTTTCGGTTTATCGTCTTTAGCGGCTGGTTTAGCTGCAGGCTTGGCTTTTGGCTCAGGTTTAGGCTCTGGCTTAGCTTCAGCTTTTTTCTCTGACTTAGGTTTATCTTTCAGCTGGTCTTCTTTGCCGTTATCCACACTCTTTGTCGGTGCCTTACCGGAACCGTGCAGCTCATCGAGCAACGACTCAAACTCATCGTCGGTTATTTCATCACTATCAGCGGGCTTCTCTTGTTTCTTCTCGGCACTTTGCGGTGCTTTACCCGAGCCATGTAGTTCATCTAACAGAGATTCAAACTCGTCGTCGGTAATTTCATCGCTGTCACTCTTGGTAGAGTCAGCAGACGCTTTTGGCTTTTCTGACGGCTGTTCCGACTGACCGGCGCCAGGACCTTTGCCTTCGCCGTGTAACTCGTCCAACAACGCTTCAAATTCATCGTCCTGAATCTCGTCAATACCGTTGCCGCCTGAGCTTTCAGTCGCTTCCTCTTTGGGTGCTTCTTCCGGCTCCGGCTCTGGCTCAGCTTCTTTAGCCGGCGCTTCAATAGGCGCCTCGTCTTCAGACTCTGGCTGACTGAGTTTATGCAGTAGTTCGAGCAAGTCTTTATCTGCAGGCACAGGTTCCTCGCGAGCCTGAACCTGGGCAAACTGAGCATTGATAGTGTCCAACGCTTGCAGAATCACGTCCATCAAATCTGACGTAACAGTACGCTGACCATTACGCAAAGTATCAAACACGTTTTCAGCGCCGTGGCAGGTATCCACTAGGGCGGTTAGTGACAGGAAGCCCGCGCCACCTTTCACGGTATGGAAACCACGGAAAATCGCGTTTAATAAATCTTTGTTTTCTGGGTCGTTTTCTAGCTCAACTAACTGCTCAGACAACTGCTCGAGGATTTCTCCCGCCTCGATCAAAAAGTCCTGCAGTATGTCTTCATCCATATCAAAGCTCATGCGACTGATGCTCCTAGAAACCTAAACTGGACAATAAATCGTCCACTTCGTCTTGCCCACCAACAACGTCATCACGTTTATCGGCATCAATAATTGGGCCTTCTGCCTCATTGGCACTTTTCTGCTTTGAAGATTCGGCCTTGTCCGCTTCTCTGCGTGCTTCTTCTTTACCAAATATTTTTAACAGTTCAATGAGGTTTTTTTCGACGTCTTCAACCAGTTGAATGACCCGTCGAATGACCTGCCCGGTAATGTCTTGATAATCCTGAGCCATAAGTACTTCGGTCATAAGCCCATGCACTTGTGGCATATTTTCACCACAGCGCTTAAGTACATCATCGACCTGATGGCACAAAGACTTGAATTCATTTAACTGAATATCGTTGCTCATCAGTCGATTCCAGACCGGCATTACGCTCTCAACGCGCTGATGCATGTCGTCTGCCATCGGCAAACAAGCCTCTACCGCGTCCATTGTCCGGTTAGCGGCGTCTTCCGTTTTTTGAATGACGTACTGTAAACGGTTTTGCGCGTCAGGAAGATCATCTTCTGTCATTTGCACAATGCGAGGATCCAGCTGGAAGTCCTGCAGAGCTTCGTGGAGGTCACGCGTCAACTGACCCACTGAAGTAAACAGTTTGTCGTTGCGACGGTTATAAACGTCTTCCAGAAGTTGATTGGCTTGTTGCTGTTTTCCCTCTTCCAGCAAAGAAACGAGCTCTTTAGCCTGCTCGAGGGAAATATCATGGGCTTTATCAGACATGGTAATAGCCCTTTTAGCTGATGCGTTCGAAAATCTTGTCGAGTTTTTCTTTCAACGTCACAGCTGTGAATGGTTTAACGATGTAACCGTTAACCCCTGCTTGAGCAGCAGCGATGATTTGTTCGCGTTTAGCTTCTGCCGTTACCATTAGTACGGGCAAGTGTGACAAGTTATCGTCTTTACGAATTTCTTTAAGCAGGTCGATACCCTGCATGCCCGGCATGTTCCAGTCGGTCACGACAAAGTCGAAATCGCCATTCTGCAACATTGGCAAAGCCGTGTTGCCGTCATCGGCTTCCTGAATATTCGTAAAACCAAGATCACGAAGTAAGTTCTTAATGATTCGTCTCATTGTAGAAAAGTCATCCACAACGAGAATTTTCATATTTTTATCCAAAGCACCCTCCACTGAGGCTCTCGATTACCACCAAAATTATTCAACCCAATTCTGCATTCGCGACTTGAGCCGCACCATTGCCTGACTGTGAATTTGGCTGACGCGAGATTCACTCACACTCAGCACTTCACCTATCTCTTTCAAGTTCAATTCTTCATCATAATACAATGAAAGCACTAAAGCTTCACGCTCTGGTAACGAAGAAATTGTCGATACCAAGGCCTTATGAAACGCTGCGTTTTCGACATCGCGCTGCGGTTCGTACGCTGAGCCTGTCACTTGCTCAGGCATTAACGCATCTTCTGAAACACCTAAATCTTCAATACCTATAATGCGTCCCGAACTCACATCTCTTAAAATGGCGTGGTACTCATCCAGTCCAATGCCCAACTTGCTAGCGACTTCGGTGTCTTTTGCATCACGGCCGGTGTCATTCTCGACCTGCCGTATGGCCTCTAGTACGCGGCGATGATTTCTGTGAACTGAGCGCGGAGCCCAGTCACCACGTCGAATTTCATCCAACATGGCACCACGAATACGTATTCCGGCAAAGGTTTCAAAACTGGCCCCTTTGCTGTTATCAAAATTCCGCGCCGCTTCTAATAAGCCTATCATGCCCGCTTGAATTAAGTCATCGACTTGCACACTCGCTGGCAACCTCGCCATCATGTGGTGTGCAATTCGCTTAACCAGCCCCGTATGCTGCTCAATAATGGCGTTACGGTTGTCGGCTGTTGCGGCATAAGCGGCGGCTTTATTCATTGGCAACATCCCGCTTACTCCCGTTATCGGCAGAAGTTATCAATTGCTCAAGGAAAAATTCTAAATGCCCTCCTGCCTGAGCAGGAATTGGCCAATCCAGAGCTTTCTTCGCTAATGCTTTAAACGCCAGTGACGCCGGAGATTTAGGGTACGCCAACACCATCGGTTGTTGCTTCCTAACCGCCAAGCGCAGGTTTTCATCGTGAGGAACAATTGCCGCTAACTCAAGCGCTACGTCAAGAAAGCGATCGGTGACCTTAGTCAATTTATTGAACAGTACTTGCCCTTCGCGCATATTGCGCACCATATTGGCAACCACTTTGAACTTGAAGAGTCCCTGCTCGCGACTTAAAACTTTTATCAGTGCGTAAGCATCGGTAATTGAGGTAGGTTCATCGCAGACGACCACAAGGACATCCTGCGAAGCGCGGGCAAAGCTGACGACGGTGTTACCGATACCGGCAGCCGTATCGACAATAAGAGTGTCGTAATTTCCCTGCAGCTGGCTAAATGCACGAATAAGGCCTGCATGCTCAGACTCGCTTAAGTCAACCATCGAGCGAGTACCCGATGTCGCGGGAACGATTTTTATGCCGCCCGGGCCTTCAATTAAAATATCTTCCAGTTCGCATTGGCCGCTCAGTACATGGGACAAATTACGTTCGACACGCAAGCCCAGCATGACATCAACATTGGCCAGGCCAAGGTCGGCATCAAGTACCAGTACTCGTTTCCCTTGCTTCGCCATAGCAATGGCCATATTCAGTGACACGTTGGTTTTACCCACGCCACCCTTACCACCTGTGACAGCTATGACTTTTACTTTTGACTGTTTCATTCTTCGCAGACCGCTTGCTTGATCCATCGGGCGTATCTCTTATTTTACTTCTTCGACAACAGCGTCATTGTATAACGGCTCACTCAGCGAGAAAACGCCGCATTCCAGTACGATTTTGGCACGTCTGATACCGAGGAACAAATGCTTTTGTCCATTAACCGCTCGGCTTCAGATACCAGGTAATTTGCATCAGCAACTTTAATGTCTTCCGGTACTTGCTGACCGTTGGTGACATATCCAACCGGCAGGCCGTACTCAATTGCCACACTGATACTTTCTCCTAAACTTAAGCATTCGTCCAGTTTGGTAAAAATGCAACCCGACAAAGGTAGTGTTTTGAACTGTTTAACCGCGTCATTTAACACCTGGCTTTGTGAGGTTGCCGACAATACCAGGTAAGGCCGAATTCTCAGGCGTGTATTCTGGATAAGCTGACCCAATTGCTCGCTTAAGCGCTTGTCGCGCTGACCCATACCTGCCGTATCAATCAAAATTAGGCTTTTGTCACGCAGCGACAGTAGTGCATCCGCTAGCTCTTTTGCGTCTTTTGCCACTTTTACCGGACAGCCAATAATACGTCCGTAAGTCTGTAATTGTTCACTGGCACCAATTCGGAAGGTGTCAGTGGTAATTAAAGCAACTTTGTCAGAGCCATGACGCTGAGCGTAACGGGCCGCCAGCTTAGCGATGGTGGTGGTTTTGCCAACGCCGGTAGGACCAACGAGTGCCACTGCACCGCCGCGTGTCAAAATATCGTCGTTGGTGGTATTCAACTGACCTTCCAACAGATGCATGGTTTGCTCCCAGGCATCCTCGTCTGAGCTGCTTTCAGGAATAAAGCAGGCAATTTGGTCAGCAATACGTTCGCTAAGACCCATTGTCATGAGTCGCTGCATTAACATGGCACGCACAGGCTCTTCGCGCTCCATTTCCTGCTTCATGAGGCCGCTTAACTGGTGCTCTAACAGCTGACGAATACCGTTAACCTGTGAGCGCAGTTCCGCTATCGCTTCCGAGTCGTTACTGTCAGGTGTGTTCATTTGCTCAGGGAAAATATCTGCTTGTGGTTGCTTCGGTTGAGCTGACGCAGATTGGTGCGCCATTTGCTGATAAATGTCGTGTTTTGCTGGCGTTTCAGGTTGACCGGTCGGTTGTGCTGTCTCTTGCGGAGACGTTTGCGAAGGCGCGGCATTTTGACGCTGCAGCAATTCAGCCAAAGACTGAGCCGGCGCTTCCGATTCCTGCTGTGCCTGCGGTGCCTGAGTATTTGCGGACGTCTCTGGAGCCGCTTCCGGCGCACGCGCGTCAGGGTCAACAGCCGCCACTAGCTCGATACCACCGTTAACCTTTTTGTTTGAAAGAATGATTGCATCAGCACCTAAGGTTTCTTTAACCTGCTGTAAGCCCCGACGCATATCTTCTGCAAAAAAGCGTTTAATTTTCACAAGCGACTCCCGTTGTCTTAGGTAGCGGTTTGTTCACCACTGTTTTGTTGTCCACCAATTGAGCTGACAATGCGAATTTGTTTGTCATCCGGAATTTCCTGATACGACAACACTCGCATACCATCGGTAGCGTGGCGCGCAAATCGCGCCATGGTTGAGCGTAGTAGCCCGGATGTCAGCAACACAGACGGTTCCCCGTTCATTTCCTGCTGCTGATGCGTTTCGCGTAACGACTGTTGCAAGCGTTCGGCTAAACCTGGTTCAATACCGGCGCCTTGCTGATTTCCGTCGTTACCAGCCATCTGTAGTGACTGATGCAACATCTGTTCCAACTCTGGCGCCAAAGTTATGACAGGCAGTTCGGTTTCGCCTTCAGAGATATCCTGAACAATCAGTCGGCGCAGAGAAATTCGAACGGCGGCCGTTAATACATCAGGATCCTGACTGCGGCCGGCATACTCAACCAGCGTTTGCACAATGGTGCGCATATCGCGTATAGCAATGCCTTCATCCAGCAAGTTCTGTAGCACTTTCACGAAGTTACCCAGTGACAATAAGTCAGGAATAAGTCCTTCCACCAATTTCGGATGCGTGCGACCCAGTCTATCAAGCAGCTCTTGAGCTTCTTCATGACCCAGCAGTTGCGACGCATGGTTAGTAACAATTTGACTTAAGTGAGTGGCCACTACCGTCGCAGCATCCACTACGGTGTAACCCAGAGTTTGGGCGTGCTCTTTTTGCTCTGGGCGGATCCACACTGCGTCCAGACCGAAAGCAGGGTCAGTGGTTTTTTCGCCTTCAAGCTCTCCGAAGACCTGACCCGGGTTAATAGCAAGCTCCCAGTCGTGGCGAATTTCCGCTTCACCCATGGTCACCCCCATTAATGTAATACGGTAGCTGTTAGGCCCTAAGTCGAGGTTGTCCCGAATATGCACCGCGGGTACCAGGAAGCCGAATTCCTGCGACTGCTTCTTACGCACCCCTTTAATACGGGAAAGGAGCTCGCCGCCTTGTTGCTTGTCTACCAGCGGAATAAGGCGGTAACCAACTTCCAGACCAATAGTGTCGACATGGCGAACGTCGTCCCAGGACAGTTCTTTTTGCTGTGCCTGCTGAACTTGCTGCTCTTGTTCTTTTTCCACCAGCTCGCCCTGCTCGGTCTTGTTCTTCTTAAGTTTGAAGTATGCAGCGCCCGCAAGAACCGCCGACATGCTTAGAAACGCTAAATGCGGCATGCCCGGAATAACACCCATAGCGAACAATACTGAACTGGAAATAACCAATACTTTCGGGTTGTCGAGCAACTGCAGAACGACTGCGTCGCCCATGTCTTTGCTGTCGTTTTCGCGGGTAATAATAATTGCAGTCGCAACAGACAGTAACAGCGCTGGAATTTGGGCGACCAAGCCGTCACCAATGGTCAGTAGCGTGTAGACTTCTACCGCTTCACCGAAGGTCAGTCCGTACTGGATCATACCAATGAGCAAGCCACCAACAATGTTGATAAGCAGAATAAGAATACCGGCAATGGCATCGCCTTTAACGAACTTACTGGCACCGTCCATCGAGCCGTAGAAGTCAGCTTCCCGGGTGACGTCACTGCGTCGCTGTTTGGCTTCTTCCTGGTTAATGAGACCTGCGTTCAAATCCGCATCAATGGCCATTTGTTTACCGGGCATGGCGTCCAACGTAAAGCGAGCGGTTACTTCGGAGATACGCCCCGCACCCTTAGTAATAACCACGAAGTTAATAATAACGAGAATGGCGAAGACCACTAAACCAACGGTGTAGTTACCGCCGATGACAACACTACCAAAGGCTTCAATGACGCTACCTGCTGCGCCCGGCCCATTGTGGCCCTCGAGTAAAACGATACGTGTCGATGCCACGTTTAAGCTAAGCCGCAGTACTGTGGCGATAAGCAGAACTGTCGGAAAGGCAGCGAAATCCAGTGGTCGTTGGGTATAAACCGCAACCAGCATAACCACTAGCGATAGTGTAATAGAGAACGAAAACAGAATATCCAGCACCATTGCCGGAATAGGCAGCACCACCATCGCCAAAATGGCCATAATGGCTAAAGGTGTACCAAAGCCTTTAATTAAATGGGCATTGTTTTGCGTGAAATTTCTTAAACTTACTAACTTTTCGGCACCGCTCGCCATACGTCTTCCTGTTGCGTCAAAAAGTTGAACCTGCGGTGTTTTATTCAAGAATCGAGCCAGCTTTTTAAATACTTGCTGACAATACATTGCGAACTAGCTTACAGACATTTTTCTGCTTACGGCTAAACTATCTTCACTTTGAATAACAGGGGGCTCTGTGCGCGGTTACTCCTTAATTGAATTACTGATTGCACTGGCTATTACGGCTGGGTTAGGTGCCTTGTCGATGCCTTTGTTCAAACAGCAGACTGAAAGTTTATTACTGCAGCAGGCAAGTTCTCGGTGGCTGTCGTATTTACACCAAGTCAAAGCAAAAGCACGAAGAACAGAGGCCAGTACGACTGCAGAGTTTGTGCCACTCGGAGGGCGTGCAAATGTGTTTGGGATGGCTACTGAATCTACCTATAGCTCGACAAGCCCGTTGATATTTTACGGCGACTCTGGCAGTGCTGCGCCCGGGCATATTCGAATCATGAACGAAAATAATACCGTTAAAGTCATTATTAGTAGCAAAGGACGTGTTCGCTCCTGCGTCAGTCACGGTCCGGCTTTGCCTGGTTTGCCCTTATGCTAGAAAGAAATATCGCTCAAAAAAGCGATGGGTACAGCCTGGTTGAGGTACTTATTGCTGCGTCGCTGGGAGCCATTATTGTCATGACCGCCCAACAGTTATTGCAATGGCAGAAAGGCGCTCAACATAGCTCGGTATCAAAGGCACGGTTTATGTTGAGCGGGCAAGCGGTTGCAGGTGAGTTTTTTAGCAGTTTAAACAATGCGGTGGTTGAAGGCGTGCAAAACCCGGAGCGTGGTTGCTATGTCTTTCCGACACAAAACGGAGGCTCTGTCGGTTTTAGGGTTAGAAGTTATCAATTACAACATAACCCGATGACGCTGGACTGTGCGGGTTATGGTTGGCAGTCATTGACCGACAAGGCCCAGTTTAAAGTTTTGGAGTTATTGGTTGAAACCGGCGCTTCATTAACTCCTGAAGACAGCTCTAAATTATTTATTACCCTGTCGACTTCACGAGACACAAAGGAAGGCGCTCAGGAACAACAATTTAATCGGACAATTACCGTTTTCCCTCAGTAACAGAAATGGATGTTCATTATGAAAGCGAAAGGATTCGCGTTGATACTGACGTTAGTCACACTCATAAGCATTAGCTCCGCGAGCTTGGCTGCTCTGTTGTTTTATGCGCAAATGCTGGAGGCTCAACAAGCGCATCAGTGGCAAGAGCTTTCTGAGCAACTTGCGGCTGACTTTAACCAACAAAAAGTGCTTTATGAGTCATCACAGCAGTAAAGGCTTTTCGCTGGTTGAAACATTAGTGGCTTCCGCACTTGTGGCTATGTGGGCTGTAAGCAGCCAGCAACTGCTGCAAGTTGGGTTAGCTGCCGTTAAGAGAGCTGAGCGCAAAGCTCAGGCTGTGGAAGCTTTAAATAGCTATATACAAGATGCCCATATTGCTTGGAGAAGTGGCTCTCCCCCACCTGCCCAAACTACTGAGAACGGGTTCACCATTATCTCCAATATGAATTCATTAGACGAGGACAATGCCATGGTCGACATCAAGATAAGTCGAGGAGAAAGGCGTTTGTACTCATTGGAAATCTGGTTATCTCGATAAATTAGCAATAACTTATTTATAATATATAATAAATAAAACGGAATAGACAAAAAGAACCGCAAAGAGATATGAACGCACCTACTGACGTACAAATTATTGAGAAAAATGGGCAACCCGAATATGCGGTTATTCCCTACGAAGATTATATCGCCCTGCTCCACTCTCAAAATAGCAATGAATTTATTCCTCACGAGGTAGTAGAGCTCAGCCTATCAACAGGCGGCAATATGGTCGCGGCCTGGAGAAAGTTTAAGAAAATTAGTCAGGCGGAGTTAGCAGGTAAGCTTAGTATTTCACAATCAGCCGTCGCGCAGATGGAGCGCCCGGGGTATAACCCAAGAAGCGATACGTTAAAACGCATCGCTATTGCGTTGGATATTAGTCCGGAACAGTTATTTTAACAGCCACTAAAACTAAGCTGCTGGATGAGGTCGTAATTCTGGTGGAATAGAGAAAGTGATGTTTTCTTCGCGGCCACTGAGCTCTACGGCTGTTTTGCCTCCCCAGGATTGAAGCTTGGCGATCACTTCCTGCACCAATACTTCAGGTGCTGAAGCGCCGGCTGTGACAGCGACTTTCTCTTTTCCTTCGAGCCATGACTTATCAATACAGCTGGCATCATCAATTAAATAAGCCGGTGTGCCCATCTTTTCTGACAGCTCACGCAAACGGTTTGAGTTCGAGCTATTACGAGCACCGACGACCAGCATTATATCCGCGTCACTGGCCAGCTCACGCACAGCATCCTGACGGTTTTGTGTTGCGTAGCAAATGTCGTCTTTACGAGGACCGTTAATATCAGGAAACTTTTGACGCAAGGCTTCAATAACATCGGCGGTGTCATCAACCGACAACGTTGTTTGGCTCATGTAATGAAGGTTTTTCGGGTCTTTCACTTCCAGCTTTTCAACATCTTCCGGCGACTCAACCAGATAAATACCGCCGTTTTCATTTTTATACTGACCCATTGTGCCTTCAACTTCCGGATGGCCGGCATGACCAATAAGTACACACTCGTGTCCTTTGCGGCTGGCACGGGTGACTTCCATATGTACTTTGGTTACCAGAGGACACGTGGCATCAAACACTTTTAAACCGCGATCTTTGGCTTCCTGACGCACCGCCTGAGAAACGCCGTGAGCACTGAAAATCACAATATGATCGTCTGGCACTTCATGCAGCTCTTCAACAAAAATAGCGCCTGCGTCACGTAGTTTATTGACGACGTATTTGTTGTGAACCACCTCATGACGCACATAAATTGGCGGCTCAAAAATCTCTAAAGCACGCTCAACAATGGTTATGGCTCTATCAACACCTGCACAAAAGCCACGTGGGTTCGCCAACAAAATCTGCATATGTCCTCCTGCGTTCAACCGACTCCGTCAGTTACGGCTCAACGCTGATAATTTCTACTTCAAAAATCACCGTCTGGCCTGCCAGCGGGTGATTAAAATCGATCGTCACTGTTGGACCTTCAATTTTTCGAACAATTCCCGGTAAATCGGTTCCGTCGGGCTGAGTAAACGCCAAAATAGCGCCAACCTCTGGCTTAGTGTCATCACTAAACTTAGCTGAATCAACGTAGTAATAATTGTCCGGGTTAGGCTCTCCAAAAGCGTCCTTAGGCTCCAACGTGAATTCACGCTCAGCGCCTTCACGAAGCCCTACTAAACAGGCTTCAAAATTTTCCGTTAAGCTACCGTCGCCCATACGGAACTTGGCCGGTTTACCCGACATTTTCGTACTGTCTGCAACCGAACCGTCGGTCAGCTTAATGGTAAAGTGCATGACCACTTCGCGGCCATGCTCAATTGGTAAACGACTCAAAACGTACCCCTACGACTTGTCACCGCCGTCTAATTTGTCACGACGGTTATCAAAAAAGGCTTCCAGCAGCATCAAAGCAGCGCCAATCGTTATCGCCATATCGGCAACGTTAAACGCAGGCCAGTGCCACCCTTGATAATGCACATCGAAAAAGTCGATGACATAACCGTACATCAAGCGATCAGCAACGTTGCCTATCGCTCCGGCTAGAATGAGCGCAAAAGCCAGGTTTTGGCGCCACAATCCAACTGGGTTACGGCGCATCCAAATAAGCAACACCACACTAATGGCAATCGCTATAGCCGTAAACAGCCAACGCTGCCAGCCACCACTGTCACTTAAGAAACTAAACGCGGCACCGTAATTGTGAACATAAGTGAAGTTGAACAAGCCCTCTATGACCACGCGACTTTCATACAACTCGAACTCACCGGCCACCCAAATTTTGGTGACTTGGTCAATCACGAACAGCAGCAGTGTCAGCCACAAAAAACGTAAGCCAGTGGCTCTTTTTGAGTATGCGAAATCAGGCAAAACGACGCTCCTCACCTTCACCATCAATATTGGTTACACAGCGCTGACACAAGTCATCGTGTTCTGGCAAAGTGCCAACTTCTTCACGATGATGCCAGCAGCGCTCACATTTTTTATAAGTACTCTGCTTAACTTCCACCGCCAGTGCCAGCTTCTCCGCTTTAACCGCGTTAGCTGGAGCGTTGTCCAGTGCGTCAACACGGGCTTCAGACGTCAGCAATGCAAAACGCAGTTCTTCACCTAAACGCCCCAACGACTTCGCTAAATCGCTATCGGCATATAAGGTGACTTCCGCTTGCAAAGAGCCACCGATGACATCGTCACGACGCGCTTGCTCAAGCGCCTGGTTGACGGTGTCGCGTACGTCCAATAGCTGCATCCAAAACTCGTTTTCAGTATCGCTGACGCCAGCAAAATCATTAAAGCCTTCATACCAACTTTCAGTAAAGACATACTCGCCACGCTCGCCTGGTAATAAGCCCCAAATTTCCTGAGCCGTAAAACTGCAGATTGGGGCCATCCAGCGAACCAAGGCTTCGGCGATATGATGCAATGCGGTCTGACATGAGCGACGCGCCAAGCCATCAGATTTAGCCGTATACTGGCGGTCTTTAATGATATCCAGATAGAAACTGCCCAGTTCAATTGAGCAGAAATGCATTAATTTTTGCACCACGCTGTGGAACTGGTAACTGTCATAAGCTTCCAGTAATTGTTTCTGTAAATCTGCTGCACGACCGACAATCCAGCGATCCAGCTCAACCATGTCGTCCATTGCCACGGTATCTTTTTTCGGGTCGAAGCCACTTAAGTTAGCCAACAAGAAGCGCGACGTATTACGAATACGGCGATACGCATCAGCAGAGCGCTTCAGAATTTCATCCGATACGGTCATTTCACCCGAATAATCGGCCGAAGCGACCCACAAGCGCAGAATATCGCCACCTAGCTTATTCATCACATCCTGCGGCGCAACCACGTTCCCCACAGACTTCGACATTTTGCGGCCTTGCGCATCAACGGTAAAGCCGTGTGTGAGAACTTGGTGGTATGGCGCTTCGTCGTACATGGCGACGCCTGTTACCAATGAGCTCTGGAACCAGCCACGGTGTTGATCCGACCCTTCAAGGTACAAGTCCGCAGGCCATTGCAAACCATCAAACTCACGCAGAACGCAATGGTGCGTGACGCCTGAGTCGAACCAAACGTCAAGCGTGTCGGTGACTTTTCGGTATTTATCCGCTTCTTCGCCCAGCAACGTCTCTGGCTCTAAGTCGAACCACGCCTGAACGCCATCTTTTTCAATCAGCTGTGCGACTTTTTCCATCAGCTCTAGCGTGTTCGGGTGCAACTCATCGGTTTCTCGGTTCACGAAAACAGCAATAGGGTTGCCCCAAGTGCGCTGGCGGGAAATACACCAGTCCGGACGCCCTTCAACCATCGACTCAATACGGCTTTGTCCCCACTCAGGGAACCAGCCCACTTTTTTTATTTGATCTAATGCGCCGGCACGCAAACCTTTTTTGTCCATGCTAATGAACCACTGTGGTGTTGCACGGAAAATAATCGGCGTTTTATGGCGCCAGCAATGCGGGTACGAGTGGTTGTAACTTTCTGCATGCATCAGATTGCCAACTTCACGCAGCTTATCCACGATAGGCTCATTCGCTTTGAAGACATGCTGACCGGCAAATAGCGGCGTATCGTCTTTATACACACCGTTGTCACCAACTGGGTTGTACACTTCCAGTCCGTATTTCTGACCGACCAAAAAGTCGTCAACACCATGGCCCGGTGCCGTGTGGACACAGCCTGTACCGCTTTCAGTCGTAACGTGGTCGCCCAAAATAATCGGCACCTGTAAGTCAAACAACGGATGCTGAAGCTGCAGGCCTTCTAAGTCTTTGCCTTTGCAGAAGCCAAGCTTATGGTAATGCGCAATATTCCAGCGCTCCATGCAATCTGTTACCAAATCATCCGCCAGAATGACCCGCTCTGCCGGCTGTTCACCGTCAGCTTCAATTTGTACCAGCGTGTACTCAAGGCCTTCGGCCAAAGTTACCGCACGGTTTGCCGGAATGGTCCACGGGGTAGTGGTCCAGATAACCATGCTGACATCGCCTTCACCCACATGCCCTTCTGGCGTGCTAAAGCGTTCAACGGTTTCGGCTGTCGCCGCGACAGGCATACGGACATCAATGGCTGGCGAGTTTTTGTCTTTATACTCAACTTCCGCTTCGGCCAGAGCCGAGCCACAGTCAGTACACCAATGCACCGGCTTGAAGCCTTGGTGTAAGTGGCCTTTATCAATAATTTTTGCTAATGCCCGAACGCTGTCCGCTTCCTGCTTGAAGTTCATGGTCAGGTACGGGTTATCCCAGTCGCCTAGTACCCCCAGGCGTTTAAAGTCAGTGCGTTGCTGATCAATTTGGGTTTGCGCGTATTCGCGGCATTTCTCACGAAACTGAGCTAAATCGAGCTTTTTACCCGGCTTACCGTGCTTTTTCTCAACCTGTAGTTCAATGGGCAATCCGTGGCAGTCCCAGCCAGGCACATACGGCGCGTCAAAGTCGCTTAATGTTTTCGCTTTAACAATAACGTCTTTCAGAATTTTGTTTACGGCGTGACCAATGTGAATTTGCCCGTTTGCGTAAGGAGGGCCGTCGTGCAGAATAAATTTCGGCTTGCCGCTCTTGGCTTCACGAATTTGACCGTAAAGGTCATCTTCATACCATTGCTCGAGCATTTTCGGCTCGCGCTGAGCCAAGTTGCCGCGCATTGGGAACGCTGTATCTGGCAAGTTTAAGGTGTGTTTGTAATCACTCATTAGTCACTGTTTCCATTTCCGCATAGTTACTGACTCCGGCATGCTAAAGCATCGCGTGCGCGGGCGGCATCTTTTTCAATTTGTTCTTGTAAATGCTGTAACGACGCAAAGCGTTGCTCGTTACGCAATTTAGCCACCGGAGTGACCGTTAAATTCTGACCGTACAGATTGCCTGAAAACTCAAACAAATGCACCTCTAGCTGCACTTCGTCGCCATTTAAGGTGGGCCGTGTGCCTAAATTGGCGACACCGGAATAAGTTTGTCCACTTTTATCGTGCGTCGCTGTTACCGCGAACACCCCATGCAACGGACTTTTAAGACGCTTTAATGGCACATTTGCCGTAGGAAAACCAATAGTTCGACCATTCTTGCGGCCATGAACCACTTTCCCCATCATTTGGTACGGTCGACCCAGCATTTGTTCAGCAAGCTCAAAGTCACCATCATCCAACGCCTGGCGAATGGCCGTGCTACTAACACGCTGTTGTTGTTGACGATAACTGCGCGTATCGACCACTTCAAAGCCCAGCTTGTCGCCTTCTTTTTTCAGCAGCTCAAAATCGCCTTCTCGCTTAAAGCCAAAGCGAAAGTCGTCTCCCACCACCAGGAATTTTACGCCCAGCTTTTTAACCAGGGTTTGTTCAATGAATTCCTGAGCCGGCTGGCTGGCAAACTTTTTATTAAACTCAATAACGATATGACGGTCGATATTCTGCGCTTTTAACGCCGTATACTTCTCGCGCCAATTGGTCAGGCGTGCCGGTGCTTGTTCTGGTTGGAACAACTCCTGCGGCTGCGGCTCAAAGGTCATAACTGCTGACGGAACGCCAAGCTGCTTCGCTTTCTCACGAACCTGAGCCAATACCGCCTGGTGGCCTAAATGCACACCATCGAAGTTACCAATGGTCAACACGCAGCCATTATGCTCGTCTCGTAAATTGTGAGTACCGCGAATCAGTTCCATACCCGAACAGTCTTAAGGTCGTTTGAGAAAGTCGCGATTATAACCGATAACCGCGTGATAATCAGTACTCGCGAGCACGGAAATGTCGCGGTCGCATACCCGTGACAAGCAAGGTCACTAAATAGGCGGCCACGCCAGCGCCAATCATTTGCGCCAGTAGCCACGGCCGCTCTACTAAACTACTTTGTTGCCATGCTGTTTCGTCTGGGTTTAGCCATAGAATGACACCTATCATGACTGCCGTTGCCAAAATCACCTGAACGATGAAGCGCCAAGTGCCTGGCTGCGCTTTTAAAACCCCTTCTTTATATAAGGTAAAGCCCAACAGGCCGGCGTTAATAGCTGCGGACGCCGCCGTTGCCATTGCCAAGCCTACATAACTAAAGGGAATGGCCAGCACGACGTTAAACACCATATTCGAAACCATAGCAATAATGCCAAATTTTACCGGGCGTTTGGTGTCCTGCCGCGAGTAGAAGCCCGTTGCCAATACTTTTACCAACATAAAGCTGACTAAGCCAGTCGCATACGCCATTAAGCTATACGACGCCATGCGCGCGTCTTCCGGGCTAAAGGCGCCGTGCATAAAGAGCACCATCAGCATAGGTTCGGCAAGCACAAACAGCCCCGCCATAGCCGGTACACCTAATAGCAGCACCATACGCACGCCCCAGTCCAAAGTGGCGCTGAAGTTTTGTGTGGACTTATCAATATGGCGCGAAGAAAGCGCAGGCAATATGACCGTTGCTATGGCGATACCGAAGAGCCCTAACGGAAACTCCAGAAGCCGGTCTGAGTAATACAACCAACTGATAGAGCCGGTCATTAAGAAACTGGCTATGAGCGTATCGAGTAACAGATTAATTTGGCTCACCGAAACCCCAAAAATAGCCGGCAGCATGAGTTTGCGGATTTTGGTCACGCCCGGGTCTTTCCAGCCCCACTTAGGTTTCACCAACAGCCCGGCTTTTTTCAAAAACGGAATTTGGAACAACAACTGGATCAAACCACCAAAAAACACCCCCCAGGCCAGGCCGTATTCCGGCTGGTTCAGGTTAGGCGCCAGCCAAATGGCGGCAGAAATAATCGCAATATTCAAAAATACCGGGGTAAACGCCGCTACCGCGAACTTACCCAACGTATTAAGGATCGCACCCGCCATGGCGGTAAAAGTGATAAACCACAAATAAGGAAAGGTGATGCGAAGCAAGTCGCTGGCGAGTACAAACTTCTCGCCCTGCGGGCCATCGTTCCACCAATCCAGAAACCAGCCCATACCGAATAGTGCGGTGACAATGGGCGAAGCAATAACGCCAAAAATGGTGACTACCGTAATAATGGTGCCCAGCGTACCCGACACCCTCGCTATTAAGAGTTGTTGCTCTGGCAGCTCTTTGCCCTGCTTGTATTCTGTAAGTACCGGCACAAACGCCTGCGCAAAAGCGCCCTCGGCAAACAGACGCCGGAGGAAATTAGGGATTTTATTGGCGAAAAAGAACACGTCTGCTGCCGCACCCGCCCCCATTAGGTTGGCAATGACCACATCGCGCACTAAGCCCAAAACCCGCGAAATGAGGGTCATGAAACTTACGATGAAACCGGAGCGGAGCAAGGCTTTCGACACGTTTTCGTCCCTGATTTATTGAGTTAACATTGCAACTGAGTAAGGATTGTACGTTGACAATGAAAGCTTGTCAGCAAAGAGTCCGAAAAGCTATTTTTTCTTGCCTCAGCTGTTGACTTTTGCGGCAAAAACGGCATAATCGCCAACCTTTATAAGAGAAGCGTTCTGTTAATGAATTTAGGAGTTCACCTTGGCTAACATTAAGTCTGCTAAAAAGCGTGCGATTCAGGCCGAGAAAAATCGCCGCCACAATGCAAGCCGTCGTTCAATGATGCGTACTTACCTTAAACGTGTAAACGCAGCCATTGAAAGCAAAGATAAAGAAGCAGCAAACGCTGCAATGAAAGACGTAACCCCAATGCTGGACCGTTACGCGACTAAAGGTCTTATCAGCAAAAACAAAGCGGCACGTCATAAGAGCCGTTTAAACGCTAAGATCCAAGCACTGTAAAGAAATTTACTGACCTAGGCTTGTAGCGTAGGGAAAGAAAAGCCGGCTTTTTAGCCGGTTTTTTTATTTGGTATAAGCTCTGACGCCTTTCTTGCTTTTACCAATTTTGGTAATAGCTGCGCTGGTTTCTTCGAGGACTTTTTCTAGCTCTGGTTGTACTTCATTGAGGTAGCTATCAACCGCAGCAACTGCAGTTACCCATTCGCTAGACTCTGTCCAGCCATCAGGTAACTGTTCTAGAAAGGAAAGTATTTTAGGGAGAGTGTCAGCGGCAGACTCATACTCTGAGTCTGCCACTTGTTGTTTTAGCTGCTTGTAGAGCCCACTTAACTGTTCTGGTGAGCGTGTCTCTTCAGACAATTTAAGCTCCGGCTGCCTGCTGCATTTGGTTCATAGCAACGTCACGCTGGTCGGCAGGAATTTGGTCCCATGCGCCTTTAATGTCCAGCATTAAACGTGCTACTTCGTCAATTGCATCAATATCCATATCAATAGAGGCGTCAGCAATACGCGTACTCATGTACATATAAAGCTCGCGTAAGTTGCCAGTTGCCTCAGCGCCAGCAGTGTCATCCAGGCTATAACGCAAAGAATCAACAATAGCCTGGGCTTTACTTAAATAATGGCTCTTTTTCTCAAGGTCTTTACGCTGAATCGCTCCTTTGGCGTAATTCAGGTTCTCTAACACACCCGCCATCAGCATTTGTACTAGCTGATATGGGTCTGCACCCGCAACACGGGTTTCTAGTGAGCCTTTGGTGTAGCCTTTAAGCTTCATATTCATACGTAATTACCTCGAATTAATCATTGTCCCGAGTAAAACCCGGAAGGTTTGCAAGCTGGGCACTGACGGCATTACCACGACTTTGTAGTTGACCGACTAAAGAATCCAGTGCTTGATATTTTGAGTTCAATGTTTCGCGCAGTGATTCCATGCGCAATTCCAGCGACTCTCGGCTCTCTTCTACACGGTCCAGGCTCTCATTGATAGAGTCTCGACGCAGTTGCAAAGAACCACCGGCACCAGCATAACCATCCAATAGAGTTTCCATGCGCACCGCCATACCATTTTCACCACCAATCACATTTTGCAATGCCGATGGATCAGCCGCTAAAACATCCTTAACGTTAGTGACCGGGTTTTCCTGTTGTAAGCGCCCATCGTTGTCTAAACCGAAACCTAAATCAAACAAGGTTTGCCCTTCACCAAAAGTACTGGTCAGCACATTGTTCAATTGGCTTTTCAAACTACGAACTGTGGCATCGCCCTGCATCATGCTGTTTTCACCGCCAATTTCACTGAGCAAATCAACCGTGCTGTTATAGGCTTTTACAAAGCTGTCTATGGACTTTTGAACGCCCGCATCGTCACGTGCTATCGACAACTGCGCCTTTTCAGTGCCTTCCGATTCTTTCAGCGCCGTAATGGTTGAGCCTTGAATAACATCGGTAAAGGTATTGGTGTCGTTGGTCGCCTGAATACCATCAATTTCAATAATGGCGTCTGTGGACTGGTCTTTAGCGGCTATCGTCATGCCGCCAGCACCACCGCCGTTGGCTTGAGTTGAAATAGCGTCAAATTCAGCGTTGTCGTTAGTGACCGTTAAGTCATTACCCGCACCACTCACATTTGAGCGGAAGACTAACTTCGCTTCAGTACCAGTATTAATAATATCCGCTGTAACGCCAAAGTTATCTTCAGATGAGTTGACCGCATTGCGAATATCTTCCAGCGTTGAGCCCGCTTCAATATTTAGCGTAAAGCTCTCATCTCCAGCGCCAAAGGTTAGCGAACCCGCGTTGGTATTAACCTCGTCATCCGCACTGGCAAAAGCGCCATCAGCAGACACTGCTCGGCTGCCTTTAGCAAGCTGTTGAACGAACAGTTCAAAATCACCCGCACTGGCATCCTCAGAGCTTTCAACACTGACAACATCGCCGGACTCGGGTTGAGTAACCGACGCTTTCATGGCGCTAAACAAACTGCCGTCGGTCAGCTTCTCAGCACTCTCCTGAAGCTTTGATAATGCCGAACGCATTTCACCAACAGCCGATAGCTCCACTGTTAAGCGGCCTTCCTGTTGGTCCAAGCGGTTTTTCTTAGGAACACGCTCGGCCTGTAATGTCGCATCGATGATGCCCTGCAGGTCTAAACCTGAGCGCGCACCCGTTGATGAAATTAATGGCATATCAACACCTCACTTAAATCTGGTTGTCGAATAAAAATCCCATCCGACTGTTCTCGTTATCGGCCATTTCCTCAATAGCTTTAGATAACTTCACAACCAATTCTGACGGAATTTGACGAATCATTTCACCGTTGTCGGTATCTATCACCTTAACCACCGGTGGCTCGTCTCTTTCATCGAATACAAACTGCAAACTGGTATTACGAATAGTCGATGACTGATTCATTTCCTCTACCGTGTCTGCAATACTCTCACTACTTGCCTGCTTTTCCACTTTATCAGCGGTGCGTTCCTGAACTTGGCTGACCGCGTCCATGACCTTTTGGTCCTGCGGCCGCTCCGCCTTGTTCGGTGAACCACCCGCTGCACTACTTAAGGGACTTAACGCGCGGCTTTCAACTGACATGTCTGCCATAATACTCACCTTTTCCTTAGTTACTGTGCAGTTTAGCACTAAAACAATTATCCATGTATGTTATCGGTAAGCCATGCTGAAAACTTTAGCGTTTAATTGAAGTTTTTTTAAGCGGTATCGATTTTATTGTTAAGCCTTTGAATTACAGGCATAAAAAAACCGGAGCAAAAGCTCCGGTTTTTAGTAACGGTTGAGTTAGTTGAGCAATTAGCCCAGTAACTGAAGTGCCGCCTGTGGACGCTGGTTCGCCTGCGCCAAGATAGTCTGAGAAGCCTGCTGCAGGATCTGAGCCTGAGTCAGTTTCGCAGTTTCTGCCGCAAAGTCAGCATCTTTGATTCGAGACTTCGCACCTTCCAGGTTCTCTGCGATGTTCGATTGGTTACGAATAGTCGCTTGGAAACGGTTCTGAACCGCACCTAAGTCTGCGCGCTCCGAGTCAATTTGACCAATTGCAGCGTCAATAACTGAAATCGCACTCTGCGCACCATCCGCAGAGCTGATATCCACGCCACCAACAGACTCTAAAGTCGAAGTTGTAGCACCGAATATCTCTCCAACAGTAGAGTTGGTAGTTTCGTCAGTAATGCTGAACGAATCACTAGACTCTAACTCTAGTTTAGAGTTCACTACAACGTCACCGTTCGTAGTATCCGCTACTGTGCCACCCAGAGAAAGCGTTGTGCCGTCTTGTTGCCCTGTGACTTTAACACCATCGACATTCTCTGCAGTAATTTCAATGTCTCCGCTCTCATTTACAGAAGCATTGTATCCAGCCTTACCGATAGCATTAGCAAGATCTTTCGATGAACCATTGTATTCAGCAAGCGTAAATGTTTCATCACCAATACTGAGAGTACCTTGGTCTGATGAAGACAGCCCTGCCAAAGTAGTAGTCACGGTGGTTTTGGCCGACACGCCAATGTTAGCGTCATTAACTTGAGTAGCCAAATCAGTCACTGACTGGCCTGTAGCCAAATCTAGATCAAAGTCCCCGTCCTTACCGGCGATATTTACTGTATCTCCAGTATCAGTTAACGATGCTGTATCGAAATAGTCAGCTCCGGCATTACCGGTAGTTGCTTGAGTAGATCCACCTACCAAGCCTCCAGCAGTATCGATTCTATTACTACCAATGTTATTTGAAGAAATATCGCCAATCGTAATATTGATTGTCTGGTTTGCGTCAGCACCCACTTGGAAAGACTTACCGGCAAAATCACCATTCAGCAATTTTTCACCACCGAAAGTAGAGGTCTCTGCAATTCGAGTCAGCTCTAGTTGAAGGTTAGATACTTCCTTTTGAAGTGCAGCCCGGTCATCCGCTGAATTCGAGTCATTTGCTGATTGGATAGCAAGCGTACGCATCCGCTGCAAGATATTGGTCGATTCATCCATTGCACCTTCAGCAGTTTGCGCAACTGAAATACCATCGTTTGCGTTACGGTTACCTTGGTTCAAGCCGTTGATTTGTGAACTCAAACGGTTTGAGATTTGTAAGCCTGCTGCGTCATCTGCAGCGCTGTTAATACGGAAGCCTGACGACAAACGTTGAAATGCTTGGTCAAGCTGGTTTCCTGAGCCCATCAGCTGACGCTGTGCGTTCAGTGAGCTGACGTTAGTGTTTACATAAAGTGCCATAATAATGCTCCTCAGTTTCTAGCCTAAGCTTGGATTCAATCGTTGTTGCCAAGCTGGAGGAAGTGTTCGGCTTCGTGTTTCGCCTGGTTAAAATTTCCTCTCACAAAGGGTATCGGCAGGGGTTTGGGGAGCTTTAGTCTTTTTTTGAAAAAATTTGAAGTTTTTTATGTAGCCTGACATTCATGTCAGATAGAGACAGATATAAAGAACGGTAAATTAGGAATTTGAGCATCGCACCTGACGCAGTCAGCGTCAGGCTACGTCATTTTATAGGTAATCAAATAAGCTTAGGCGGCTTACACGGGTAAATACTTGTTGGGCGGCTGAGTAAATGGTTTCGTTTTTGACTAAGTCGGTTACGGCTTCTGAGTAGTCAACGTCGGAAATATCTGCACGCGCCTTTTTATTCACTATTTCGATGTCAGCGTTACTGAGTTTTGCGTTGTCCATAACATTTAAGCGAGCGCCGACAGACGCCTGAGTATCGGTTAAGTCGCTAATGACGGTATTAAAGTCATCTAGAGCAAATGCAATTTCACTCTCATGAAAGCCTTTGCTCTCGGGACCTGACTCTTCCAGTGCGGTGGCTAAGTCTCGAATTTGTGTTAGCAAGTTACGCGATACTGGTTCACCGATAGAATAACTAAATGAGTTACCAGCGACCGGCATGTTGTCTGGGTTTAATTCCAATGTCATACCGTTGTATTCAACTTTGCCATCGGTGACCGTTCCTGCCACTACTGGGTTAACGCCGTCATCAATTTCATAAGTGTCCGGTCCGGTAAAGTTAACTGTAAAGTCTGTCGAATCACCCGCTGCTATACGCGCTTCCGTATCTGCGATTAACGCGTCACGATCGGTCACTTCCACTTTTTCGATAAAATTATTTCCACCAGTTAATTCAAAGTCGACACGCTTAGACACATTAGAAAAGGCGCGGCTGCCTGGGTCATTTGCCGGTAGATACAACGTCGGTGACAGCTGAATCGTTCGTTGCCCCTGGTCTCCCATATACTCATAAGCCTGAGTCGCATCATTAAACTCCATGGGCTGGGTACGATTTTGATAGCCCGCAAATATATATTCGCCCGACTCATCTTGCGCGTTGGTTAAGTCAAAAATGGAGGTTTCCAAGTTACGCAGTTCCGAAGCTAAAGCCTTTCGGTTAGTTTGATCATAGCTACCGTTACCAGCTTGCACAGCTAAAGTCCGCGCGCGTTGAACTGCATCGGTAATGCTACTAATGACACTCTCCTCACGGCGCAGGTTATTCTCAAGCGTGACCGAGTTACGCTCGAACTGTTCGTTCTGGCCAATTTTTTCATTCAACGCCAGTACCTGCGAATTACCAATAGGATCATCCGCAGGACTTAAAATTTTTGTCTGCTTTGTCAGCATCAGCTGAATTTTATCCAGCCGACTCTGTGAGGTTTGTAAGCTGTCCAGCCCACGCTGGAAAAATAAGTTGGTACTTAGTCGCATAATTCTTACCTCAATGACGTCAGCAAGGTGTCAAAAATAGTCTGTGATGTCGTAATAATTCGGGCAGACGCTGTGTAGGCTTGCTGATACTGAATTAAGTTCGCCGCTTCTTCTTCCAGGTTCACACCGGCTTGCGAGTCGTACAACGTTTCTGTCTGTGACTTAATGGCTTCAGCAGAGTCTCGTAATACCCGATTTTGACTCACACGGCTGCCCACGTCCGATACCAAACGACCGTAACTTTCGTTAAAGGTCATAGTCGGCTCTGCTTCTTCGCCGCCAGAGCGGCGGACGAGTTGTTGACGTTGCAAGTCAGCCATTGCCTGACCATTGCTGTTATCATCAAAACCATTGGTGTTGTATTCGATAGTGTATTCATCACCAACGGCAGGCTCACCATTAATGTCTATTTCGTAATCAGGATCGGCTAAGCCAGCTTGGTCTAAAATACCGTTTAGATCAGTTGTACCCGTAATGGTACCTAAACTGGTGCCATCTTTAGCGAAAATCTCCAAGTCATAAGCGTTGCCCGTCTGCCCCGTTACTTCAATACGGGCTGGAGCCCCGGGCAGTAGAGTATTGTTTGCAGTATCGAAATAATCATCCGGTGTATTAATAGCCGCTATTTCAATACCGGCTGCTCCCTGGTTATCCATACCGTCTTTCACTCGAATAGGGTTCGCTAACGCAATGTCTTCCGGGCGCCGAATGGCTAAGCTTATTTCTGATGCTGCGCGGTCAGCTGGTTTTGCAAGAAACTGGTCACCCGCGTTCGCCGCGCCAGTTAAGTCTAACGAAATACCTAACTCACTAATATCAATAGTTCCCGGCGACGCTTGCGTCACGGTAATTGTATCCGCACCACTCACAACCGAACCATCTTCATTAACCGGTACTATTTCGTATTCGTTTGGGTTACCCGTTTTAGTAATACGTAAATTTTCTGAAGGAAACGACTTACTATCCCCTTCCAAAATACGCACAGTCATTTCACCGGTACCGGTATTGTCTGCATACTGCAATGCTTGCGATTCAGTTTGTGACAAATCGAATATTTTACGCCCCAATTGGTTATCTAAGTCCATACCTTTTTGGTTTTGAGTGTTCATGGAATCAGCGATACGAACAGCAAGTTGTCCTAACCTTTTCTGGGTTGGTACTAGCACCTCATCGCGATACTCAAGATAACCACCTATCGAGCCGCCAATCTCGCCAGTCGGTACATAGAATTCACTGACGCTGCCACCGCTATGCTCTTTCTTCAATACCATTTCTAGCCGTTCGGTATCGGGATTGCTTTTCATAGCAACGGCATTAAAGCGACCGTTCTCAAGCACAATGGGCTGGCCGTTTTTCAAGTTAACGCTTACTGCGCCGCTTTTTTGCTCTACGGTACTGAATTCGACTAACTCAGCCAACTCTCTTAATTGCTCATCGCGCTTATTCAATAATGCGTTCAAGTCGCCATTGTCGTTATTTTTACCTGCGGAGTTTTGGATTTTTGAGTTCAACTCGGCCAGGTTCTTTGAAATTGAATTAATTCTGTCTGTTGATAACGTCAGACGGTCGTTGATGATACCTTTTTGGTCATTTAAGTACTGCGAGAAATCGTTGAACTTAGTGACCATCGCATCCGCTTCTGCCAACACCAGCTGGCGAGCTGTAACTGAGCCGGGATCGTTATTTGCGTCTTGTAACGTGTTGAAGAAGCTTTCTACTGATGAAGCGACGTTTGTAGTGCTATCACCTAACAGTGTATCTAATTGCTCAGCCTGCTCTAAATTCGCTTCGTAGTAACTGACGTTTGAAATATCGTTTCGTAATTGGCGATTGGCAAATTCATCGATCATGCGCTGCACACGCAGGCGCTCCAAGCCGCCGTACTCGCTTTCCATATACTCGGTGCGTTCACGAACGTAGCTCGGAGTGTTTGTATTATTAATGTTTTTACCGGTAATTTGCAGGCTCTGCTGATGAGCTAATATGCCGTTCTTACCGATATTTAATAAGTCAAAACTCATCGATGTCTCTCCAGTAACTCTGTGCCCTGTATCGGCACTGAGTAAATAATGTTTAGTTTAGACGGCAATTTTTTTCCGCCCGTTGCAGACGCTTTATATCGCCTTGTCTGCAAATGCCGGGTTATTTAACACCGACTGAATTTTCTGTGCGTATTTCGGGTCTGTCGCATAGCCTGCTGACTGCAGGGCCTCAGCGTACTGCGCCGGGTCATCGGCCACTTTTAGTGCCTGCTGATAACGCGGATGCCCTTTTATAAAGTCAACATAGTCTTGCAAGCTCTGTTCCACGTTAGGGTATGAGCGAAAAGCAGCACGCTCTTTACGGGCAACATCACCGTCAAACTCCAATGTACTGGCATGAGATTTATCCCCTGCCCAGCGCTGGTCGGCTTTTATATTGAATAAGTTATTACTTGAGCCGCCATGCCGCCCCGGTACTAATCGCTGACCCCATCCGGTTTCCAAAGCAGCTTGAGCAATCAGTGCATTCGGGTTCAGTCCTTCTTGTTTCGCTATTTTCTCAGCATGCGGCTTAAGCGCTGCGACAAAGCTTTCCGGACTGTTAAACTGAGCTTCGCCGTCACTAAGCTTGGCGGTATTCACTCGCTTATTGCCGTAGTAAAGTCCTGCATCGACACCCCCGTGCTCACTCAGACGCTCCGCTCTGTTTTTCATACGCGGGTCATCTAAGTTCGCACCAGAGCGGTTCTGATGTCCATGCTGGTAGCTGTCGTCACCGCCAAGTTGCTTAACCATAAGCTCAGCCAAGCCTAACGAGCCCTGACTGGACAATTCCGACGTCAGCTGTTGGTCGTACATATCTCGGTACATCTTGGTGTAGCGGCTGTCCAGCATGTTGCCTTCTTCAAATACGGCGTTGGCTTTACGCATACTGCCCATGACCATATTCAGGAAAATGGCTTCGAACTGCTGTGCTGCCTCCATCAAGGCTTGCTTGTCATCCGGGTTAAACGCACGCTCACGCAAGCCATTCAGGCTGTGCGTGTCCATGGCTAATTCAGCTTGTTTGAATTGTGCGTTTGAGCTTGTCATATCAGCCTCGGCTTAAATAACAATAAGTTCGCCGCTAAGCGCGCCAGCTTGCTTCAGAGCTTCCAGCACGGCGATAATGTCACCCGGCGCAGCTCCAATCTGATTCACTGCTCGAACAAGATCATTAAGCGTTGTGCCCGGCTGGAATACAAACATACGAGCGTCGTCTTGGTTCACATCAATAATCGACTGCGGCGTCACTACAGTTTCACCGCCACCAAACGGATTCGGTTGATCGACGTTCACGTTTTCGGAAATAGTCACCTGCATGTTGCCGTGCGCAACAGCGGCTGGTCGTAGCTCAACATTCTGACCGACCACAATAGTGCCAGTGCGAGAATTCACAATAACTTTAGCCGATGCAGACGCTTGCTGAACTTCTAAATTTTCCAGCGTGGACATATAACTCACGCGCTGATTCATATCACGCGGTGCACGAACACGAACCGAAGTTGCATCCACAGCCTGCGCAGCGCCTTCACCGACTAAACTATTAATGGTCTGAGCCATACGTTTGGCCGTTGTAAAGTCGGACTGATGCAGGTTAAAGGTAAAGTAGTCCGAAGAACCAAATGAGGTGCGCACTTCTCGCTCAACAATACCGCCGCCGGGAATGCGGCCAACGGTTGGTGTGTTTATCACAATGCGCGAGCCATCATTACCTTCAGCCCCCAGGCCACCAACAATCAGGTTGCCTTGAGCGACAGCATAGACTTCACCATTCGCACCTTTTAAGAAGGTTTGAAGCAGGGTCCCCCCGGTTAAACTGTCGGCACTGCCCACGGAGGACACCGTCACATCAATTTTCTGACCGGGTTTCGCGAAGGCCGGCAAGTCAGCATGCACCGCAACGGCCGCCACATTATCAATTTTGGGTCGCTCATTAGCGGGGACATTAATACCAAAGTTACCCAGCATAGTGCGGAAAGTTTGGTCAGTAAAGGGTGTTTGCTCGCCCGTTCCCGGCAAACCAACAACTAAACCATAACCTATTAGCTGGTTGTCACGAATACCCTGCACCGATGCAATGTCTTTAATACGAGATGCCTGCACAGGCGCTACCAACATCGAGACTAAGCACAGGGTTAAGGTAATTAGTTTTGCCACTTTCATGCCCAACTCCTTAGAACGGCCAAATTGGACTGTTGAAGAAACGTGTTAACCAGCCCTGCTCCTGCACTTGGGCAAGGCTGCCCGTGCCTGAGTATTCAATACGTGCATTGGCAACACGCGTCGATGGAATTTGATTAGCGGCAGTTATGTCCCGTGGCCGGATCATGCCGGTTAAACGAATGTACTCGTCGCCGGTATTAATGCGCATCCACTTCTCACCACGCACTATTAAGTTGCCATTCGGCAGTACTTTTATCACCGTCACAGTAATTTCACCGGTAAGTTGATTGCTTTGATCCGAACTGGCGTCGCCATTAAAGTCCCGCGTTCCGTTAATGCCAGCAGACAACGGGTTGCCTCCAACGGTAATATCCCGTCCAAACATTGTTGGCGCACCAAGCTCTGCCGTGCTTTCTTTAGAGGTTTCAGTCGTTGCCGTTTTACTGGCGGTTGTCTGCTCCTGCAGGGTCACCGTAATAATGTCGCCTAAGCGACGCGCTTTTATGTCTGAGTACAGGTTGTCTGCGTACGCATCCTGAAATAGAGACCCCGTTGGCACGACCGGCTGTGCACGCTCTTCCGGCAATACCGGTGCGTAGTAAGGGTCATCCGGCATTGGCTTATGCGGTGAGCTTGCACAGCCCGTCACCGCTAAAATTGCTAAAGTTGCTAATAAGTAACGCATCACAGCCACCTGTTATTGATTATTAAAGTTGCTGGGTGACGAAGCTCAGCATTTGGTCAACCGAGGAAATCACTTTTGAGTTCATCTCGTAACCACGCTGGCTCTCAATTAGGTTCACCAGTTCTTCGGTCACATTGACGTTGGACGTTTCCAATGCGCCCTGAATGGTATTCCCCATACCATCAACGCCCGGCACAGCCTCAAGTGGCGCGCCGCTGACCGCAGTCTCTCGATACAGGTTCTGCCCCATAGGCTCTAAACCCGCTGGGTTAATGAAATTGACCAGGTTAATTTGGCCGACCACAACATTGTCCGGGTTACCGGGCTGAGTTACCGTCACTTCACCTTCCTGAGAAATGCTGACTGACATAGCGTCTTCGGGAATTTGAATAGCCGGTTCCAACGTGTAACCATTACCCGAAGTCACCATCTCCCCTTCTTCGTTCAGTGAAAACTGACCGTTACGCGTATAGGAGATAGTCCCGTCCGGCATAAGAATCTGGAAGAAACCCTTACCGTCAATCATTACATCCAGCGAGTTGTCGGTGGTTTGCACGTTACCCTGAGTGTGTGACTTTTGCGTCGCGACCACTTTAGTACCGGCACCAATCATAAGGCCGTTTGGCAGTTCGGTGTCCTGCGCAGACTGACCGCCCGGCTGGTTAATGTTTTGATACAGCAAATCTTCAAACACCGCGCGACTTTTCTTGAAACCAACGGTGCTTGAGTTCGCCAGGTTATTTGAAATGACCGAGATATCGCGCTGCTGCGCATCCAGTCCGGTTTTACTGATCCATAATGCTGGGTTCATGTTATGTCTCCTCTAAACGCCGTTAACTTAAGCTCGGTTAACTGATGCGCATCAGCGATTCTGAGCGCTGCGCATTTTCATCGGCGGTTTTCATTAATTTGACGTTCATTTCGTATTGGCGCTGCAACGCAATCATGTTTGTCATTTCTTCAATGCTGTTAACGTTACTGCTTTCTAATGCGCCAATTTGTAATTTGACGTTAGCGTCAGCTAAAGCAACCTGGTCATCTTTCAACTTGAATAGGCCGTCAGTGCCTTTTTCAATGTTGCCATTTGGCGGGTTCACCAACTTGATACGGCCTATCACTTCCATAACATTTTCTGGTGCGCCCATAGGACGAACAGATACATTACCGTTAGCTCCAATCGTCAGCTTGTCGACAGGCTGCGGTACAAAAATAGGGCCGTTGTCACCAATAATGGTGTTACCTTTTGAGTTTTTCAAAAGACCATCGGTACCCACTTCAAGACTGCCACTGCGGGTGTAACGCTCATTTCCGTTTTGGTCCTGAACAGCTATCCAGCCCTGATCTTTAATGGCAACATCCATATTGCGACCAGTGGTTTGCAGTGCACCAGAGGCAAAATTCTGCCCCGGGCTTTCAGTCATAGAAAAAACACGTGTTGGTAAGCCTTCACCAAACGCCTGCATAGCACGCGCTTGTTGCAAGTCGGCTTTAAACCCAGTGGTATTGGCATTGGCAAGGTTATTCGCCCGCACCGCTACTGCGTTCATGTTTTCTTTGGCGCCGCTCATGGCTACCCAGAGCATTTTGTCCATAGCTGACCTCCAGCCAAAATTTTGTCGTTTTCGATCGTTACTTCAGTTAATGCAGATTCCGTGCCAAAAACGAAAAAAGACGCCCAAGGGCGCCTTTTGCTTCAGATTTTCCCGCTAATTCAATTATCGAATCTGCAGGATAGTCTGGTTAATGGTGTTGTTCACTTCCAGCGAACGCGAGTTGGCCTGGAAGTTACGTTGCGCGGTAATCAGATCCACCAGCTCTTTAGTGAGGTTTACGTTAGAGTTTTCTAACGCTGATGCTTCTATAGAACCAAAAGTTCCGGTATTCGCTTCACCAGACAATGGTTCGCCGGATGAGATACTCTCACGCCACTTAGTGCCACCTATTTGAGTTAGGCCTTGCTCGTTCGCAAAACGAACCAAAGCAACCTGCCCTAAGTATTGCACATCACCATTAGAATAAGTTGCTGCAATGGAGCCACTTTTACTAATATCAACATTTGTAAGACGACCTACAGTTGTTCCATCCTGGTCAAGCGTTGTTACTTCAAAATCAGAAGCAAACTGTGTGGGCGCTGTTGTGCCCGTTTCATCCTGAAAGTTGAATTGAACGGTTTGCGTATCATCCGCACCATTTGTTAGATAAGGGTCACCATTTGGATCACTGCCGTTTAAATCAATAATTGCTTCCGGAAATGTGATATTCGGAGCCGCTACATTAGGCGTCCCATCAGGGTTAAAGGCAACTCTACGGCCTACCGACCCGGCTGCGGACTCAGCACCTCCATTAGCATTTGCGGCAGTACCCATGTTAATTTCTTTGCCGTCAAACGTCGCATAAACATCCCATTGGTTTGAGCCTCGTTTCACGTAATAAGTTGATAGAATATGTGACTCGCCCAAAGAATCGTAAACTGTCGCAGACGTTGATGCGTTATAAGTCGAAGGCGAATCCGGATCAAAGTTTGAAGTCGGAGGTGGGCCACCGCCATTATCAGGAATGTTCGTTAAACGCGCATCAACGTTAAAGCTTGTAAAAATATTTTCGGTTTGTTGAGGAGCTCCTGCCACATCAGGTACACGGATAGGTTGCGTTGTCGCTAAACTCGTCGAAGTGGTTGCTCCGCTATTACGATTAACTTGGTAACCCTGTAAAAAGTTACCTTGGTTATCCACAATAAACTTGTCATCGTTTAGCTTAAATGCACCCGAACGCGTATAAGTCATGTCACGAGAGCCCAAACCGTCTGTCGTTGCAAAGAAACCGTTGCCTGAAATCGCCATATCCAATGAGTTTTCAGTGAGTTCTAGCGCGCCTTGACTAAACTGCTGAGCTACCGATGAGGTCAAAACGCCGTCCCCAACTTTGGTATTACCGGCATTAAAGATGCTTGTCGCATAAACGTCAGCGAATTCAGCTCTAGATTGTTTAAAACCCGACGTCTTGACGTTTGAAATATTATTAGCAGTTACATCTAAATCTTTTTGAGATGCATTGATACCGCTGAGTGCAATACTAAATGACATAAGTCACCTCACTTGTTAACTAATTTCAGAGACATCAGAAAGCTTGATGCCACCTAATCCTTTAAGGTTCAAAACAACGCCTCGCTCACCGCCCGTACTGACGCTCTGGACACGCGCATGCATTTGTAACGGAAGCTCCTCGGCTTGACCTCCAACGGTCGCGTTCACCGAAAATGAGTAATTGCCCGCCGGTGCCTGCTCGCCAGTCGTCATGGTTCCGTCCCACTCAAACTCTTTAGTACCCTCTGGCATGTCACCCAAATTCAGGGTTTTCACCACCGCACCGGTCGAGTCTTTAATACTAATCTTTACATTCTGAGCGGTTTGCGGCGTGGCTATCATGCCCGACACACCAGCCCCCTCTTCCAAGTTAGCTTGATCAGTTGATACTAACACTTTACGCCCAACCATAGTCGAAGCCTGCAATGCCTGGTTTGATGTCATGTCTTCCGCAAACTGGTCAAAACGCTCAGACATTCCGGTAATACCTTCCGCCATGGTGAAGCTGGTCATTTGAGCAATCATCTGATCATTCTCAACCGGCTTGGACGGATCCTGCATATTTAACTGCTGCGTCAACAACTTGAAGAAGTCTTCCTGCTCAAGCTTTTGCTGCTCGTCAGGGTCAGCGTATTTCGCGCCTTCGTCCTTCTTCCATTTCATGCTGTCGGTGTAGGAGTTATTGCTTACGCCTTCCATTTGTTATCTCCTGCTTACCCTTGACCCAGGCGAAGTAAACGCTGCGTCATTGTTTTGGCAGTATCCGCCACCTGAACGTTGGTCTGGTATGAGCGGGATGCCGAAATCATGTTGGCCATTTCTTCCATAGTGTTAACGTTCGGCTTATAAATGTAGCCGTTTTCGTCCGCCATGGGATGGTTTGGTGCATATTCAATTTGCAGTGGGTCATCGCTTTCGACAATACCCAGAACTTTTACGCCCGCCGCTTGTCCAGCTTGCGTCTGGTTCGTTAGGCTGTTGCCGCGATAATCACCTTTAGCGTCAGCTAGTGCGGTCGCGAAGACCGGGTTACGCGCTTTGTAGGTTTCATCGATACTGCTACTAACTGAGTTTGCATTGGCCAGATTACTGGCTGTGGTGTTCAGTCGTACTGACTGGGCACTCATTGCCGAACCGGTCACATTGAAAATATTAAATAGGCTCATTGTTTTTCACCTCACCTACTGTCCGCCGCCAAGGGCTTTCTTAACGCCACTAATTTTTCCGTCGAGGAAATTCATGGTCATTTCGTATTCCAGTGCATTTTGTGCATACAAGTTTTGTTCCAACTGCACATCAACGGTATTGCCGTCACCGGTATCGGGTTGATTCGGCACACGGAACTTCTCTGTGCCCTGCGGCTTTATTTCAACGCTGAAATGCTTCTCGTGAGTACGCGCCATTTTGTGGGTTTCGATGCCACGCTGAGCTTGTTGCAGCGCTTGCTGAAAATCCAGCCCTTTGGCCTTGTAGCCGGGGGTATCTGCGTTAGCGATATTATTGGCAATAAGCTCTGCACGTTGGGTGCGTATACCCAGCGTGTGTTGCTGTATTCCCATAATTTTATCCATGGAAAGTGCCATTTTTTTGTCTCCACAGTGTTCGATGGTGAAGACAATGCAGATATCGTGCCAGAATTTCCGACAGATATTTTTGAAAAGTAGGCTAAGGGGCGTCGTTACTTACGACGGTAGATAATACCGGGGTTGCAGCGAATCATCTCGAAGTCATCGGTTAAGCCTGAAATAGACTCCGATGCGCCAAGAATGAGGTAGCCGCCCGGGTTTAACGATTGCCGGAATTGGGCAATAATTTTCCGCTTTACTTCCGGGGAGAAGTAAATAAGCACATTGCGGCAAAAAATAACATCGAACTTGCCGAGTAATGAATAGCTGTCCAGTAAGTTCAGGTGTCGAAAGTGGATATGTGTTTTCAAGTTATCTCTGACCTTCATCGAACCTGGCTTACTGCCGTCAGTGAAATACTTTTGACGACGCTCTGCCGATAAACCGCGTGCTAGTGCCAAACTGTCGTATTCACCAATACCACACTGCTCTAATACCTTATTGGAAATATCCGTGGCGGTCACTTTAATGCCACCTTTTAGAGCCCCGGGGTTTTTGGCCTTAAATTCGTCATAGGTAATGGCAATAGAGTATGGCTCTTGCCCGGACGAACAGGCCGCTGACCATATTTTTAAAGGTCCGGTGTGGTTTTTGTATTCGGGTAAAATGCGATCGTGCAGAATTTGAAATGGGTAAGTGTCGCGAAACCATAAGGTTTCATTAGTGGTCATGGCGTCAATAACCGCAGCCCTCACTGCGCGTTCACTAATTTTCATAGAGCGCTTTACCAACTCTGACAACGAGTCAATATTAAAGCGCCCCATTAACGGGCTGAGCCGGCTTTTAACCAAGTACAGTTTACTCTCGCCCAGTACAATACCGCACTGGTGCTCCAGGAACTGACGAAACTCTTGGTATTCCGATAAACTTAATTCGCGATTCGACACGTTATATTAACTGCTACTCTTTAAATGGTTACTTCGGTATTAAGCCATTTTTGAACGGCTGTCGCCAGCTCATCGGGATGAAATTTTGCAATAAAATCATCGGCGCCGACTTTCTTCACCATAGCCTGATTAAAGACGCCACTCAATGATGTATGCAAAATAACATGAATATCGCGTAAATCGGGGTCAGCTTTTACCTCAGCGGTTAATGTATAGCCATCCATCACCGGCATCTCTACGTCAGACACCATAACAGGTACGTGGGTATGTACATTGCCGCCCAGCTCTTTTGCTTTCTCTTTTAAATACTCAAGCGCTTCTTTACCGTTTTTCTTCACTTCCAGGTTAATACCCAGCGACTGAAGCGCGCGCTTAATTTGGTTGCGTGCTACTGAAGAGTCATCGGTAATAAGAATAGTGAGGTCTTCTTTGGCCACATTGACTTCTGCATTGGCCACTTCTTCACTAACGTCCGAGTTAACCGGCACTATGTCAGCCAAAATACGTTCAACGTCAATTATTTCAACCAATTCATTTTCGATTTCGGTTACCGCTGTCAGGTAAGCGTCGCGCCCGGCCCCTTTCGGCGGTGGCATTACGTCTTCCCAATTAATATTCATAATGCGATCAACACCACCCACCAGGAAGCCCTGAACAGTTCGGTTGTATTCGGAAATAATGACGAAGCGGTTTTCAATGTCGGTGATAGCCGGCCCGCCGGTTGCCATGCTCAAATCGATAATGGAAATAGCCTGGCCACGAATATGTGCAACACCTCTGACTAACGGGTTGCGCTGCGGCATTGCCGTTAATTTAGGGCATTGCAATACTTCGCGCACTTTAAATACGTTGATGCCGAAACGCTGTTTGCCAGCGAGGTTGAACATCAACAATTCCAGTCGGTTCTGTCCGACCATTTGTGTGCGCTGATTCACTGAATCGAGAATACTGGCCATGCTTCACTCCTGTAATATGGCAGGCTACCTTACTTCGGCACGGTATTTGCTTAAACCACTACCAGCAAATATGTATTGGTGACGCCGCCGAACTTTTGACGTTATACCGTTTTTTTCGGCAGGCAGCCAGATAACCTTAGTAGATAACGTCAGGATATTTTTATGATAGTACGTAAATCGCTGCTGATCAGTTCGATTTTTGCAATAACGACCTTATTTATTGGTCTGAGCCCAAATCACGCACAAGCGCAAGGTAATGACGTACGCCTGGATTATAAGGCATTACAGACTCTGGCGCATGACTTTGTGCGCTCAAGAGTCAGAGCGCCTGAAAATGGTCGCATTGATGTTGTTGCCAATAATCTCGACCCAAGAATGACGCCTAAACGCTGCTCAGCAGCACCAGATGTTGGTTTAGCGAGCAACGCGCGCTTAGACGGCTACACAACCGTTGAAATTAAATGTGCGACGGCAAATGGGTGGCGTACTTATGTACCGGTCAGAATTTACCGTTACAAAAATGTCGTGACGGCGTCCGGTCCCATGACTCCGGGTCAAATGATTAGCGAAAGCGATTTAACGTTTGCCGAAGTGGACTTAAACCAAATACGCTCTAATGTTTACACCGAGAAGGAACTATTGGTTGGCGCTCGCGTCAAAAAGCGCATTGGTGCGGGACAGGCCATTCGAGCGACTGACACCTGCCTTGTTTGTGAGGACCAAACGGTTACAATAGTAGCTCAAAACAAGGCGTTGAGAATTACCGCTGACGGAAAAGCGTTAGCTGACGGTTTAAAAGGCGAGTCGGTTGTTGTAAAAAATGCCCGCTCAGGCAAATCGATAGAGGCTGTTGTGACAGGGCTTAACGAGGTTACCGTCAACCTTTAGAATACTTTACAAAAAAGTGCATTTTTTAGTTAAGTTTTTTCGGATATGGTCGATAAGTAACCGAGACTTACTATCTAGCGAGGCAAGAAAATGGCTATTAATATCAATAATGCCGGGCTGAAAAACGCCAGCATCGACAACAAGTCAAGCAACCGTCAGGTCCAAAATGGTGGCCAGGCAGGTAACTCTGCATCGGTTTCTCAGAAAGGCGGTGATGCGGTTTCTTTAACCAGCGAAGCGCAACAACTGGGCGGCTTGCAGGAAAAGGCCATGAACAGCAGTGGCATCGACCAGGCTAAAGTCGACCGAATTAAATCAGAAATTGAAAGCGGCTCATACAAAATTAATGTTGAGCAGTTAGCGTCCAAGCTGGCTCAGTTTGAGTCGGACCTGTTTGCAGGCGGTAACGACGAGTAATGACGGAAGTAGCGTCGGTAAACCAATTGCTTGATGACATGGCGGAGTCGCTAGATAGGCTGGCTTTGCTGCAACAGCGCGAGCTAAATGCCATTGTCGAACGCGAGCATGCCGACGTTCCTGCTATTACTTCAGAAAAAGAAAAAGCTCTGGCCGAAGTGACACGCCTCGACACTTTGTTGTCAGAGCACCCCGACAAAGACACTTTGAAAGAAGACGCGCAGTTAGCCGCTGCGGTTGAGTCCATTAAGCAAACCCTCGCCAATATTCAACACCAAAACCAAGTCAATGAACGTGTGGTTCAGTCGACGCTGAACAGCATTGACCAACTCAAGCAAAGTATTTTGCAGTCGGCCCGCAAAGACTCTCTGACCTACAACAGTAAAGGCAAAATTCGTTAAAGAATTCTGCGTTTCAGCCGTTATAACGATTAGTACGTTTTAGTCCGCAGAGGTCGTTATGACAAAGCAAATTTTGACACTGGGTGTTATCCTTTCATCAATGCTGTTGAGCGGTTGTGCCGCTTACAACAACTTTGTGTACGATCAAAAGCACGTCGAATGGGAAACCCAAACTCCTGACACCTTTCCGGTTTTAAATGCGGTTGGCTATGCCCCTATTGAAAAACAAGCCGGCGATTCATCTCAAGTAAAAGACTTAAACGCTATGCGCGCCTCAAAGCTCGCTGCGTACCGAGAGCTTGCAGAGCAAGTTTACGGACAACGGATTGCCGGCAGCAGTTCGGTGGAAGACTGGGCGTTAAATAACGACAGCTTTCAGGCATCGGTTGACGGTGTTATTCGCGGTGCCGAAGTCGTGGAAACCTACACTGTAGGCGAGTATTACGCGACAGAGTTGCGTTTAGACTTTGAGAAAGTGCACCGCTTGTATCAAAGCACCAACCGCCAGCAGAAAGTAAAACGTGTTGTTTATTATTAAGCAGCGCTTTTAAGCTTCAATTTGGCAGGGTTCTTGCAGCTTATTTCAGAGAAAACCACAAAGACCGACAATAAATCGACACTTTGGATAAGACTGGGATACGACACATGAACTGGAAGACCTTGCTTTTACTCGCGTCACTTATTTTTCTTGCGTTTCCAAGCGACGCCCGCTGGATTGCAGCTCAGGGTACGGCGCGTATTGTTAACGGCGATGTCGAAAAGGCGCGCCAGCAAGCCATTGAAAACGCTCTTCAGCAAGCCCTACTCTCCACCGGTGGCAGTATCAGCAGTATTCAGCAAGTTGTCGATGGTGTATTAAGTAACACAGAAACCCAGTGGACCAGTCGTGGCAATGTTGATCAAGTCAGTATTGTTCGTGAAGAGGTTCGTGATGATCGTGTCGTGGTTTTATTACGTGCTGACATCTGGAACCGTGAAGGTGACTGCACCCGCAGTAGCTACAAAAACTCCGTCACTATTGTCCCGTTTGAGCTTCGCGACCGAGCCCATGGTACCTGGGGCCAAATTTGGGACATTGGTGAAGTTGCCGCTGAGCGCTTTTCCCGCACTCTGGGCGGTGTTGGCAGCCAAATTCATATTGCGCATACCTTGCAGCGTCACGCCGGTCTAAACAAGGCTTTAAGTGGTCTGAACCTTGAAGAGTTAGGTCGTATGGCACGAAGTCTTGGGCTGGCTAATGACAGTCAGTTTGTGGTGTTCGGGTTGTTTGACGACCTTGCTATGATTAATACGGATGCGGGCTGGCTATGGTCCTCAACGCCTGACCGCCATTATGCACTAACCCTTTATCTATTAGATGCAAGCACTGGCCAGCTGGTGACGCGTGCGCGAGTTGAAGACACTCAACCCTGGACGTTTGACCGCTCGGCAACTGTTGATGTGGCTACCGCAAACTTCTGGGACGAACCTTTTGGAGCCGCTCTCGACAGCGGCTTAGAAGACCTGGCCGGTGGCGTGAAAGAAAAACTGGTTTGTAGGCCAGTGCGCGGCCGCGTTATTGCTGTTGATGAAAAGACCGTACAGTTTAATTTAGGTCAGCAACATGGCGTTAAAGTAGGCGACAAATTAAAGGTCCTGCACCCAAGCCACTTTACCGATGACCAGGGTCGTTTTCGCCAAAAATGGGAAGTCAGCCAGTTTGAAGTGGAAGTGCAACAAGTTCAGCAAAGCACAGCAGTGGCTCAGTTAACCGGCAGCAATATGCTGCATAATGTACAAGTCAGAGACTGGGTTGTTCCCATTGACTAGGGGATGAAACCGCTCGCCGGTTCTGGCATAATTCGCGGCACGTCCCCGTAGCTCAGCTGGATAGAGCAATTGCCTCCTAAGCAATAGGCCGCAGGTTCGACTCCTGCCGGGGACGCAAGCCAACTCAGCCACGAATAAAAGGTATTTTCAGTAGGCCCCAAATTTTAGTTGTTACTGCCTGGTCACGGTATTCCTTCAGGCCAATATCAATGTTTTCTGAGCCCGCTTTAGGTGCGGGAGTGAAACTTTTGAAGAGGTGGTCCCACCAAGTCACACTAAACCCGTAATTGCTGTTGGTTTCTTCCTTTTCGACACTGTGGTGAATGCGATGCAATTCTTGCGTAATTAGAATTTTTCGCACCGCTTTTTCTAACGGCTTGGGCAGGGCCACATTGCCATGGTTAAACAGCGAACAGGCATTCAGAATAATCTCAAACACAATAACAGCAACACCCGGTGCACCTAGAGCGATAACCGCAGCGGCTTTAATAAAAAAGCTCAAAACAATTTCTACCGGATGGAAGCGCAAACCGGTCGTCACATCGAAGTCAGGGTCCGCATGATGCACCCGATGCAGCCGCCATAACAAAGGCACCCGGTGAAACAGCCGGTGCTGCCAGTAAATAGCAATATCGAGCGCAAGAATGCTTAATGTCACAACCAGCCAAAACGGCGCACCGCTTGCTATTGCGCTATGAAATACGCCCCAGCCGCTGTTTTCAGCCCATACCGCTACGCCAGTTAAACCAATGGGGGCAATAATTCTTAAAAGCACGCTATCAATAACCACAATGCCTAAGTTTGCCGGCCAGCGCTGCTTTCGACTGTAACGCGACCGGCGTTTAGGCAATGCATACTCCCACAACACCATGAGAATAAGCACACCCACAAATACGCTCAGTCGCCAGGCTGTTTCAGACATTGTCAGCTGCTCCCTTTTTTAAGGTTCGGTAACCCGCCACAATGCGGGTTATTGCTGTTATCCAGCAGGCCACCGCAAATATATACGCCAACACAGCAAAATGCTGAGGCCACAGACAAAATGCGACAAATGCCAGTATGGTTTCAAAACCTTCCGTTAAACCGCCCATATAGTGCAGTGACTTATTGGGGTAGGAAGGGTTCTCGATTCCCCGCTTCCCCGCCACGCTGGCAAATGCCAAAAACGTAGACCCCGTGCCCATAAAGGTCACCAGTAGCACTCCGGCTGCTACGGCGTGCTGCTCTGGAGATGCCAGTAAAAAACCAAACACCACCGCACTATAGAAAATAAAGTCGAGCACAATATCGATATAACCACCGGCATCGGTCAGTTGCGTTCGTCTGGCAACTGCCCCGTCGAGGCCGTCGGCCAGCCGGTTCAGTAAAATAGCAATAAGCGCAGCCGTGTAGTGTTCCAAAGCCAATAACGGCACAGCCAGTAACCCAACCACAAACCCGGACACCGTGACTTGGTCAGCCGTTACGCCCAGCCTCACCAACAGTCGGGCCGGAACATCCAGCACAGCACGAGTTATGGGTAATAATTTAGGATCAATCATCCACTATCTCTTTGTCTCCATTCACCGTTAAAATACGCCCATGAGCATCGGTGCGATCATGCGTGACCAACAGCGTGGGTATCTTGTTTTCTTTCAACTGTTGGAAGGTCCAGTCTCTTACTTCTTCCCTCAAATTAGCATCAAGTGCCGAAAACGGCTCGTCCAACAACATGGCTTTTGGCTCTGCCAGTAACGCGCAAAGTAACGAAATTCGGGAATACTGGCCGCCACTTAAGCTATGCGGGTAATGGTCCCATTTGTCGTTTAACCCCAGCGTACTCAGCATGGACATTGCTTTTTCAGCTTGCGCTTTGCGATTGAGGGTTGAGCGAGGCTTTTGTGCGAACAGGCAATTCTCGGCAACCGTCATATGCGGAAACAAGCCGCCTTTTTGAAACATCATGCCCATTCGCCGTTGCGCTATTGATAGCTGACCAATGTCGTTGTTGTTCAGCGTCAGTTCACCCTTTACGCAAAAGTCCGTTAACGGCTCACCGAGAACCCAGCGCAGTAAGGTCGACTTACCCACGCCGCTGGGACCCATTAACGTCACCACTTCTCCAGGTTTTATGTCCAGGCTATTGAGTCGAAGCAACAGCCTGTTTGAGGAGCCTGTCGTTTCGGAAAAAATAACCAAATTACGAATAGTCAGCATAGCGTTTCACTTTTGTTTTTTTGCCTTTTAAGCCTGTACTCAGCAGACCTACACTAATAAACACAATAAGTGGCAATATAGTTTGCAGCAACGCATAAAGGCTGCCAATACGCCAATCCCCGCCGCCGGCAACGCTGACCGCTTCTGTCGTTAATGTCGGTGTCAGCCCCTGCCCCAGCCATTGAGTCGGCAAATACTGCGCAATGCTCACCGAAAAAGCGATCGCAAACGCCGTTGCCAACGGAGTTCTCAACATAGGTAGCATGACTTTCCACCAAGCTTGTCTGGCGGAATACCCTAAGCTTTGCGCTTTTACCAGCCATTGTTCGTCAAACTGCGTATAGGCACCGTGTAACACTAAATACGCATAAGGCACTGTGTATACCGTATGTGACCAAGCGATCCACATAACATTCCAGCCCTGATTTAAGTACTCACCAAGCATCATCTGCCAGCCAAGAACTAACGGCACTTGTGGAACGAACAAAGCAATTAGAACCCAGACGTTTAAGGAGCCTTTCTGTTTTTGTTCGCGTTGATGTTGAAGCAGCACGACCGCAAAAATAACACCCAGTAAAGCACTGGTTAAGGCCAGCCAAATACTATTGAATGAAGGCTCCGTGAGGTAATGCCATTCGCTCTGCCTGCGGTTCAAACTCAGAGTTTCTGGCATGAGTGTCGGATAAAACCAACTTGATGCGAGACTTTGCAGTATGAGCACAGCAATTATCGCGAGTGACAAAAAACCAAAGGTTATCCAAGTGATTTTTGCGGCTTTATCGGAAAATGTCGTTTTCGACCATTGTTTTCTTAGCGCTTTGGTAAGCGCCCACTTACGATACAAACCAGAATGTAATCTATTAAGAAACAGCAGCAGTACCGCGATAACCATAAGGATCCAGGCGCCGGCGACTGCCTTACTTTGACTTTCCGGTGAAAACTGGAACGTCCATTCATAGACGCGCTGCGCCAGCAATGCTTCGGTGTTACTGCCCACCAGCAGTGGAATGTCAACCACCGACAACGAATAAATAATAACGGCAGCCATAGGCAAGGTTAAGCGCTTTAGGAGCTCTGGCGTAACAACCCGCCACCACGCCTGCCGCTGACTGTAGCCGTAGCTTTGTGCCTGAGTCAGCCAGGAACCGGCAGGCACTTGTTTTAGCTGGGCAGCTATCATCAGCAGCAAAAATGGCAGCTCTTTTAATACCAGGACTACCATAACGGTAATCACGGATTTTTCCGGTAAGGGCCAGCCTTGCGGTGGAAACGGCAACAGGCCGGTGACGCTCTCAACCAAACGAATAAGCCAGCCGGAAGGACTGAATAGCAGCATAAGTCCAACGGCAAACGCCACATGCGGTACCGACAATACCGGTGAAAGCAGCTGTTGCAGTCTGGGGCGTTTTAATAGTCCAGGCGCCAGCCACAACGCCAAATAGCAAGCCATTAACGGAGCCACAACAGCGACCAATAGTGTCGACACTAACGTCGCGCGCTCATTCAAAATAGTATAAACAGCGTTGTTGGTTATGCCCGAGTCCGCGCTAAAAGACGAAAGCAACAGCAGCATTAAGCCACCGCCGACCGGTAACACAATGAAGGCAAACTTAATAGCTACTGATAGCGCTCGGACCATTGCTGCTCCAAATACGACTGCCAACTGGCGTGAAAGTCATTGGTTGACGGTAACAGCTCTGTCTGCTGACTGGCTTCTTGAGTTTGCAGTAATTGCGGCGCTAAAACAGAAGGGTCTCCCCAGCGGTTAGTATCTGCTTTGCGAAGCTGCGCTTGCACAGACAATAAAAACTCAATGACTTGTTTCGCGAGCTTTGGATTCTGTGCTGTTTTGGGAACGGCTAAATAATGCGTGTTGGTCATAGCTCGGTCAGATAAAGTGTACCGCTTAACTCCAGCTGGCAAACGCCCCTGGTTGACCAAAGTTCTGTAGTCATTGGGATTAAAGCTTACCGCCATAACCAGCTGCCCATTCGCTAAATACGACACCTGCTCACCGGCAGATGACGGAAAGTTACCGCCCTGCTGCCACAATAAAGGATGAAGCTTGTTCAGGTAATTCCAGAGCGGTTGAGTGATTTCTTGCGCGTTAACTGACGCTACCGGTTGCTGAAATACTGACCGCCTCTCGGGGTAAAGAGATAATAATAAAGACTTCAGAAATGTTGTACCATGAAATTCCGGCGGTTTTGGGTAACTTATTCGGCCTTTATAGTTCTGTGCGGCACGCAGTAGCTCATGTGCACTCACGGCTTCTGTTTCAAACACTCCGGGCCGAGCTATGAGGTTAAACTGACCTACCCCCCAAGGGACCTCCAGTCCATTAACTGGCTCTCCAAAGTCGGTTCGCCAATTGAGATCTGGGTTAATGTGCTGCATACCTTTAATATCGTCAACAATGGGCAGCAGAGCATTAGCTTTTTTTAGGGCGTGGAAATTCTCACCGTTAATCCAAATAATATCGGCATTGGAATAACCATTAATTAACTGCTTAACCACTTCTGAGGCGTCAGCAATTTTGTTGTGTCTAAGCTGAATACCTTCGGCTTTTAACTCCTGTTGCGCCCAGCGTAAGTAACTGTTTACTTGCGGTGAACCGCCCCAGGCATAAAAGTTCACTACCTCGGCTTTTGCCAGGGGTGTACCAAATAGAGTTGTGCCAAATAAAGTCAAAAGAACAAGAGTAATTAAAGCGAGTACCCGCATATTAACTCCGGCGCCAGCGATGGAACTTCTCCACCCATGCTAACAGCTTCTGCGGCGCATTGGCGCGTTTCCACTCGCCCGCTACATACTTATTAGCTTCCGCCAGTGTCGGGTAACTGTGAATGGTACCCAGTATTTTATTCAGCCCAATGCCGTGTTTCATAGCCAATACGTATTCCGCTAAAAGCTCACCTGCCTGAGGCCCAACAATGTTTACACCTAATATTTCATCTTTGCCCGGTTTGGTTAGTACCTTCACTCGACCATAAGCACTGTCATCAGCAATGGCGCGATCGAGCTCACCAATATCGTACTCCGTCACTTCATACTCTTTATTCGCTTTTTTAGCCTGCTGTTCGGTTAACCCAACGTTAGCAACTTGCGGCGACGTATAAGTCACCCAGGGAATAACGGAATAGTCAGCTCGGAAGGTTTTGAACGGGTCAAACAACGCATTAACTGACGCATACCAGGCTTGGTGCGACGCAACATGAGTAAACTGATAAGGGTCGGCGACATCGCCACAGGCATAGATATTCGGGAAATTCGTTTGCAACAATTGGTTGGTGCTCACTGTTTTATTGGTTTGTACGCCGAGTTCTTCAAGCCCGAAACCGGAAATGTTGGGTCGGCGGCCGAGAGCTATAAGCACTTTGTCGAAGGCTATCGCCACCTCTTTATCGTTATGTTCAGCAATAAGAACAGATTCATTCCCTTTCTTCTCAAAACGAATGGCCTTGTGGTTTAACTTGATATCAATGCCTTCATGAACCAGACGTTGCATTAATAACTCAGCCGTGTCTTCATCTTCCGGTCCCATTAAGCGATCAGTCATTTCCACCTGCGTTACCTGGCTGCCTAGCCGTTGAAAAGCTTGGGAAAGCTCACAACCAATAGGGCCTCCGCCCAATACCAGCAAGCGTTTAGGCAGCTCTTCTAAGTCCCACAAGGTATCCGACGTTAAATAGCTGACTTTATCCAAGCCCTCAAAGTTAGGGACTAACGGCTTGGCCCCAGTAGCAATAATAATGCTGCGAGTGGTTATGCGCTTGGTTTCACCGTCAGCCGTTACTTCAACCTCCCACGGCGAAAGGATTTTTGCAGTGCCTTGTTCGACACTCACCCCAAGCTTGGTATAGCGCTCGACTGAGTCATGCGGTTCTATGTCGTTAATAACTGACTGCACCTGATGCATCACCTGCTTAAAGTCGACACTCACCTCACCCACACTGACCCCCGCATTGCCTGCATTGCGGGCGTTATGCGCCAGCTCTGCAACGTGCAATAACGCTTTAGATGGCACACACCCTGTATTTAAACAGTCGCCCCCCATTTTATGCTTTTCAATAAGGGTCACTTTGGCTTTTACCGCCGCCGCTATGTAAGCACTGACTAACCCAGCCGAGCCCGCACCAATAATCACCAAGTTATTGTCGAATGACTTCGGCTTTTTGTAGCCTTTAAACGCTTTACGACGCTTAAGCAAACTGAGAATAAATTTAGCAAGAATAGGCATTATGCCTAGGAGCACAAAAGCACCAATTAAGTCAGCCGATACCACATCGCCTAAACTGTTGATTTGCGCTAACTGCGTACCGGCATTGATGTAGACTGCCGCGCCTAGCAACATTCCCACCTGACTGACCCAGTAGTAAGTCCAGGCTTTTATCGGGGTAAGTCCCATAACCAGGTTAATGACAAAAAACGGGAAAATAGGCACTAGTCGTAGACTCAGAAGATAAAACGCCCCGTCGCGCTCAATACCGCGGTTTATGGCGTCAAGGCGCTCACCAAACTTATCCTGCACCCAGTCCCGGAGAATAAAGCGAGCACTTAAAAACGACAGAAAAGCACCGAGCGAAGCGGCAAAGCTAGCCAACAACAGGCCCCAGCCAAAACCGAAAATAGCTCCTGCCCCCAAAGTTAAAACGGTCGCCCCCGGCAGAGAAAGCGCCGTAGAAATAACGTAAATGGCGAAGTAAATGGCAAATACTTTGAACGGGTGCTCTGCAAAAAGGTGATTCAGTTGTTGCTGTTTTTCTTTAAGCACATCAAGCGATAAATACTGGGTTAAATCGAACGCAAATGCGCTGATAAACAGCGCAACAATAACCAACAGCAACAACAGCTTTTTCAATGACATAAAAGTTAATCCAATCGCTTACGTGCACTCACGTACACTTGGTTTTTATCCCGTTTGCCAACAGCTACCACCGTAACCACAAGCTCGGAATCTCTTACTTGGTAAACCAGTCTGTACCCTAGTTTGCGTAACTTAATTTTGTAACAGTTATCCATCCCCTTCAGACGAGAGGATAATATGTGTGGCGACTCAAGCCTCTGTTTTAACTTAACTTTAAGTTGTGCCTGAACATCCTTGTTCAACTTCTTCCATTCTTTATAAGCTGAACGTTTAAACGTCAGCTTATAAGTCATCGATATTCACCTCGACTTCATCCTCGTTTTGACGTTTTTTAACCAACTCAGTCAAATATCTGTCATCCAACTCTTCCATTAGAGCCTCATAGGTTGCTGCCGGAATACAGTAAAACGCTGGCTGATTCCTATTTAACACTGCCACCGGCTCGCCATGAGACTCTTCAACCACCGCCATAGGGTTCTTTTTCAATTCGCTAATACTGGTTGAATTACGTGCGTAAATGGGTCTGACCGCTCTCATAAGACCTCCTAAAAGACCATTAACAGGTCTTATTATAGGTCTTCACGTTAATTTTTCCAGTTTTAAAATGTATAATTAACACTCAAACGTGCATGTGCCGGTTGTGATGGAAAGGCCAGCGTTGAGCCAAAATAACCACCTTCAAATACTGGTGACCAGTTGTCTTGATCAGTCGCATTAAATACATCCAGGCGGAGGTTCAGTTGCTCATTAAAACGGTAGCGAGTATTCAGGTTTAATGTGTGCTGATCGCGAATAAAAACGGTCTGAAGATAATCCAATGGATAATGTTTGGTATAGCTTAAATCGCCGCCAACCGACCACTTATCCGTAATATTCCAGCCCGCAACAACCGACACCTGAACTTCTGGTACTCCCTGCAATTGCTGATTCGACGCCGGGAATAACGTAAAGTTTGGCGAGCCTACTCCTGTACCTTCAATAATATCGGGACGCGAATTGTCAAACGCATCCGCCACCTGCCGGGTTCCCTGCGACGCGGCGGAGTCATCCCAACGAGCATCAATATAACTGGCTGCCAAAGTCACCCAGTAGCCAGCTTCGCTCGCGTAATGCAGCTGAGTTTCGACACCCTCCGTTCGAATACCGCTATTCGAACCATCGCGATTACGCAAGCTTCGTTTTTGGTCGAAAAGCACCGCATCCGCATACCAGCGGGCTCCGTCAGGTGCGTACTTAACGCCAACTTCGTAAAGCGTGTTTTCAGTCGCGAAGTTCTGTGCATCAATTTCACCGGCAGCGTTTAATACCGTACCGCCGGCCATGGAATTCGAGGTTGAGTCACTTTCATAAGCCGTTGCGTATAGCGTTAGCTCCGGTGTCCAATCGTATTGCGTGGACAAACTTATGGCGCTTAACCAGTCATTGTAGGTATCGCTTTTAGCTTTTACACCTTGCGGGGCTATAGGGTCCTCAGCCTTAACATCATAATAGTCAGCTCTTACACCGCCGGTTACACGCCACTTGTCGGTAATACGTAGCTCATGCTGAGCGAACATGCCCCACTGATAGCTGGTTGAGTCGGTGGTATCGGATAGGTTGAAATCCCCCGCGCCGTCACCGTCTAAATCGTACTGCGCACCCGGCGAGACAAACAAACCGGGCCGCAACTCTATCAGTCGCGCTTGTTGGCTTTGGTTTAACGGAATTCGGCGATTATCTAAAGGACCCGTTAAGTCGATAGGGTTGTCTGCT